>JAABUV010000093.1_pt1 | contig 125952 bp, 129 predicted proteins | sample 5559971 | NCBI WGS metagenome assembly JAABUV01 (sample SAMN10711881, study PRJNA513362) | rock metagenome | isolation source: Antarctica rocks | place: Antarctica: Victoria Land, Knobhead nord | collected 2015-12-19 | reverse complement strand
GTGATTGCCGTAGTGCTGCTGTTGCGACTTAGGCGGATATGGATTGATACGACGTAAGGATAAATGCAAGCTCCTTACGAAGGAACCGTTCCTAGGTACGATAGCGCTTAGCCGGGCTCATAACCTGTTAAATAGTTGATGGAACGGTTGATTGTCTAGCTATGGACACGTTGGCTATTTGTAGTCCATGCCAAGCATATAGGGCTGATACTGAAATCCAACAAAAAGTGCGCCGCTGGAGAAAAAAAGCGCCGAGAAAGTGTGGTAATGTTTGAATATTCTCGCATGGCTTACGATTGCTACATATGTATCGCATGATCACAGGTCATTAATAGTCCATAGCTAATATTCTAGCTAGGCTAGTACTCATGCCACCACAAATCATAATCAGGCAGGACAATCCGGATAGATCACCTCCGCCAGCGTGTTGATATCCCTCGCTCCCCTCTCCCAATTCAGCAACGAGAGACCACAGTGAACCGTCTGCGGAGGTCTCCACGTCAGCAATGCTTGTCTCGAACTCATCCACAATCTAACCCTCACAAAGCAAGAAAAGGACCACATACATGCCCATAACCCCCCAACTTCCCATCCACCACCCCTCCCACCCTGACAGCCCTCAGCAGCCGTCTGAACATATACCGACAATGCGAAACATGAAACTCCCAATAAGCCCTCACATCCTGCTCTCCCCTCAACACCACTTCCGCAGCCAACGGCTTCGGATCATGCACATCGTTGGTGAAAAACTCCCATGTTATGAGGCTGCTGAAATCTTCGACGAGAGGGCGGTCGTAGCAGGCGGGGGCTTGCCAGGCGTAGGTTAGGATGTCGAAGGTGCAGTTGGCGGCGCGGGCGGTGGTGGGGGTGTCGCCGCAGGTGGTGCTGTGGTTGGAGTGGAGGCCGAAGACGGGGGTGGGAGGGGAAAGGCTTGGGTGGGCGGAGGGGGTGGTGGTGTGGTAGCCGATGAGGAGGGAGAGGTTGGCGAGGACGGCGAGGAGGAGTGGGGTTAGTAGGAGCTTTCTCAACCAGTGGAATCTTGTGGGCTGGTTGTGGCCGGGAGTGGGCTCTGCGTCGTGGTCGAGATCGTTAAGGGAAACCTCTTGATATCGCTGCGGGCTCATGTTTGTAAGTTGGTGGGACAGGAAGGTAAGTGATGATTCGGAGTGGAAACGTATATACCCCATGCATATCGACACCCCACGAATGTCAACACCTATCTTCTTGTATGAAGCGAATGGAAGATTTGGAACGACACCTAATCTTGATAGCGGCCGTACACCCTGTGTTGATGGCAAAACGATGATTACTTATGTATGTGACCTCCAGATTATTCATATTTCATTCATCCTCTTTCTGGCAATCCTTCCGATCTACACGAGTCATCAGCCATAAGAAAATCAGAAAGAAAACAATCGGCGATATGAACCAATCAGAGGAGTCAACACCACAGCTATCTAGTGACGACAGAGAAATCTCCACATACGCTCCGACAGCAACGTCCAGCGCGACCAAAAGACTCTGCCATCGACCGCAACGCTCCGCTATCCTCACAACATGCCAAGTAGCTGCGCTTGCCCTCCTATTCTTCCTCATCGGCAAATTCGCAGCCATCACCATCACCAACAACGCTCACACCCCAACGCCTCAACACTGCGGCCAAACAATCACAGAAGCCAAAGCCCGCGACTGCATCTTCAACCCCATGACATACTCTTGGGAACCACGCCTCTGCCACGACGAACTCACAGCAGAATTCCTCAAAGTGAAAGATTGGCAGTGGTATCTTGAGTCCAAGAGTCAGCGCGAAGTCGATAGGGATCTCGTATTGGCTGGCACATACGAGATGCTGTATGTGACTTGGGACTATCGGCGTCATCAATGCGTCTTCGCGTGGAGGAAGCTGCACAAGGCGGCTATGGAGGGAAAGCAGCCTGATAGCTACACGACGGATTGGTCGCGCAATATGTGGTGTGAGGAAATGCTGGCTAGGCGTAACGTACCGCTGAATTCGACGGATACCTTTGTGAGGCAGGGATTTTCGACGTGTGGTCTCGGCATGTAGAGAATTCTTTTTCCCGATGGTTGTCTCAGTGAATCCTTTCTAGCTTGCGGTACACTCGACTTAGGTGGGACTGAAGTGGCGGCATCTTAATCGACAGGCCAACATTCGACCTGACTAGGGGAAAAGCTCATGATCAGAGTCTTGGAGAAAGTTATATGAGGTTTCCGAGGCCCCTCTGTCCTTCCTATCCTGGTCCTCGGCGTCGTCCTTGTCAAGTTCGCACTTAGCTTCTCCACTGACCATAGATTAGAAGTGCTTTAGGTCTTCAATAGATATAATCATCCAATGCCCTAGACTAATCATATGATCCCATGACAGTGTCCTTGACTATACTCCATCACAAATATTCCCAAGAGTTTGTGATTAACGTGAAAAGATGGAGGAGAGACTTTGCATACTCCAAGTTGTGCCGATCCTGACCGTAACTTGTAATGCCTCCTCTCTATCTGCTGCTATACTGCTCCGAAGCTTCAGCGACCCAGAATTACAAAAAGGCACACTTCGAGGATCAATTTCTATCTCAGTCATACAATTATTGAACCTTCCTTTTGTCGAAATCTCCTTTAACCGTGAGAGACTGAAGTACATGGTGGGGGATTTGTTTGACTGTCGGTATTGCGAGCTTTAACACACTCATTTCGTAGATATTACGAAGTGATAGCGACAGTGCTGCAATACAGCGGTTCATGTTGTATTGCTAGTACCTAGTATGCAGTTAGAAAAAGAACCATAAGCTCTACCATTAGACCAGAGCCAATAGGAATCGAACCCATTCTCTTATGATATTTAACCGCGAACATAAGTCTGCGCATTTAATCGTAAAGTAAGGTACTATTCACCTCTGGCGTACTTTTCTACGGCAGCGCGAGCATGACGCTAGGAGAGCGAAGCGAAACGCTAGGAGAGCGGCGCACCGGCGGTACTTCCCGGCGCCCTTTTTCGGCGCACTTTTTTCAGCGCAGATTTCCTCTCGGCGGGCAGAAGGTGATGAACAAGATGAATGTCAAGGAGAGTAGGATGCAAGATGATGGTGACTCTTTCATAACATTGCTTTGTTTGTAGAATGAAGTACTTTCGTTCCGCGAGCCATGTCATTTCTGCTCTTACCTCAGATGAGACTACATTGAATGAATCTGACATACTGGCAGGGAGAGGTGCAGGAAGCAGCAGGAGAGAGAATATGAGGCAGGCTGTACAAGGGACTGACTGCTATGAGATCTCAAGCCACTGCTCCTATGCCGTGAATTCGTAGCTGGTCTTTACGCTGAGCGCCAACACCCTGGGGCTTTACAGGCCTCGATCTCATTGCATGACTCGAGAAAGCCCTTGTAACAAGAAAGAGCCGTGCTACTATAACATACATTGGCAACCACTCCACGTCTTAATTCCTGGAGAGTGCGGGAAACCACTCGTCTGGCTCTGGAAGAATCCAGTCATCATCCCATGCAATAGTCTCAAAGCAAGTCCCTGTCTCCTTTTCGGTCTCGAAGAAGGCGAAATGGTTCTTTCCCAGCCAACTACCTCCTTGAGATATCTCAAATCCCCTATCCTTGAAGCCTTGCTGTCTTTGCTCAAAAGGGATATTGTTGCAGTCGTAAGCGATGTGATGGATTCCTGCGGGTTGCTTAGAGGTGGTGCCCACTAGATGATTTGGGTGAAGGTCTCAAGGGGAAGATTAGATTCTACCTTCGCCATGCTGATCCAAGAATTCTTGGAAGATGTTCGGTCCGCTGATGGGCTGGATGACTTCATAGACCATGGTCGGTGACAAGTCGGCAAAGCAGACGCGCATTGTGAAAGGGCTGGATTTGCCGCGGTAGGTCTGATCGGTGGTGTTTTCAGGAGTGAAGGTATATATACGCCACGGGCCAATCCCAAGTTGGGACAAGCCAGTGATGGTTCGTCTGAAGTCTTTGGTCACAAGACATATTTCGATCGGGCTGCCGAGGAAGGTAGACATGGGGCTCGAAGAAGCCATGACGGGTGGAGTGCTTTCTGTACGCAGGAGCTGGACAAAAAAGTTTGATGAGGGCTGTCATAACGAAGATTCTGCTATCCGTGTCTACTTATGACACATGTGGACCATCATGCACAATGACGTTCTTGAAGGAGGGGCTTACCAGCGAGGTAGACTTACATGATTTAGAAGCAATCAACGGAGGCCGACTGGTCAACAAAGTAGCTCTCAAGGAACATTTCCACAAATTCATCCTAATATAAACTGCATTCAATTCTTAAAAGAACCCCCACTTAGATGTTCTTCATACTCATACTCCGGCTGAAATTCACGGTACAAGCTGTTCTGCGTCTTGATCAGCACACCAAATTTGCAACACTCTGAGAGAACCTCACCGCTTCACTTGCAAACTTGAAGTTGTAAGCTGCCTCTTCATCGCTAATTAACTTTTTCTCAATACCATTCGCCGCAGCCGCCTCGGCCAGTAACTGCACCTCGCAACTCTTCTCCATCACTCTGAACAAAAATGCAGCTTCATCGACCGTCTCCCCCACAGTCAAAAGCCCATGGTTCATAAGTATAAGCCCTTTACCTCTCGACCCGAGGGCGTCTGCCATTTTCTCACCCTCTTGCTCGCCCAAAACGATGCCGCCGTACTGAGCGTAGACGCTGTGTGCACGGAAAAGATCGCAGACGTCTTGGTTCAGCATCTCAAGCAGGCGTGCAAACGCCGACCAAGCTTTCCCGTATATTGTATGCGTGTGACACACAGCTCCGACATCAGGCCTCGCTTTATGAATAGCAGCATGTATGAACACCCCAGCCTTGTTCGCCGGCCTGGTACGATTACCTCCAATGATCTCTCCGTCTTCTATGCGAATAAGCATCATATCAGAAGCCTTCAGCATGCCAAAATGTACTGCAATTGGATTCATCCACATTGCGTATGTTTCGATCGGGTCCATGACGGATATGTGCCCAGACATGCCTTCGGTATAGCCGTGACGTGCGAAGACGCGAAAGGCGCATGCCAGGTGTTCAAGGATCCATTGCCTTTTGTCTTCTAGATGGGTGAAGGTCGGTATTCCTGGCAATGTTCCGCCATGTGAGAATGCTTGGAGGGGTGTAGGGTTTGTATTTTTGGTTGAAGGAGTATTTGTTGTCGGGTCAAATACTGCGGTGGGCGCCATGACTGTGACAGGTTAGTAGCAGTGTCTTCAAGCTGTATTCCAAAATGCAGGTCTCCACCGGGGAGAAATATTGGTTGTATTCTAGCCAGCGGAAACATGGGAGCTAACGTTTGCCAAGCATTCAGTACTATTCTATTCTAGTGGATGCAAGACTCTTGCAAAAGCTTGGCGCATGAACACAGCCCTTTAAGTATAGCCGCTTGACTCAGGTGCCAACGATGCTGGGAGTATCCGAAAATCCTCAAGTACAGATGGACCAACCTTGAAAATCGATGCAAGCTCTATTCGATCATTGACCAACACGACATCGAAATGGCAGATCCACTGAAGATGGGAATCACCTTCCTCGGCTGTGGTTTGCAAACAAATCGTCTCACAACCTTTCCATACAACTAACATACACATCAGGAAAACTAAGCTCATCAATCCTCGAAGGCATCATCTCATCATTCGCAGACCACGCTCTCAATTTCGCCCCACCACCCGAAGAATCCAAAATCTCAAGACCAGCCCCCGTCCAACCATCGGCCCTGACCGCCTGCGTGCACCAGCAAGAAAGCGCCGACAAACTAACAGCGAAATTCGCAAAATCCGGCAAAGTAGACGTCCTTGCAAACGAGAACGTCCGCGGCGTCAAAGCGGGCGCTATCATCGTCTTAGGCGTCGAACCAAACGTATATGAAGACGTACTCGCCGAAGAGGGCATGCGTGATGCCTTGGCAGGAAAGATCCTCGTCAGTCTCGTCGGCGGCGTTACGATCGCAAAGCTCAAAAGTGCCATCTACGGCGCCAACGCTCCTGCCAAAAATGACAGCGGGAAAGAATGCCAAATCATCAGAGTGACGCCCAACACCGCGAGCGCGGTACGAGATTCCGTCAGTCTTATCATCCAAGAATGTGATGAGCATTATCCGCCCAGCACCCTAAATCCAGTCTACTCGCTCTTCTTACGCGTGGGTAGCGTCAAGATCTGGCCGGACGCACTAGCTGGCGTCGGTGCAACGTTGTGTGCGAGCAGTCCTGCCTTTTTCTCGCTGATGCTGGATGGGGCTGTTGATGGCGCTGTTGCGCTTGGTATCGATCGTGCTGAGGCGTTGAGTATGGCTGCTGCTGCTATGCGAGGTGTTGCTGCGTTGGTGGATGGTGGGGAGGAGCCGGAGGAGGTGAGGCGGAAGGTGGCCACGCCGGGTGGGTCGACGGAGGCTGGGTTGAAGGTGCTGGAGGAGGGTGATGCGCGAAAGCTCATGTGCAACGCCATTAAGAAGACGGCCACAGCGACTGGGGGGCTGGGAGATAAAAATAGCAAGACGTAGATTATATTTGTGACACATTAAATCACTCCTCTTCTTCATCATGTTGGCGACATCTCCTTTAGCTTCACTTCCTCTCCACTTTCACATTGATTTACCCAAATACTGCCCTCTTGGTCATCAGCGCTCGCGGCTCATTGGAAACCACAGCCATTCCATCACTCGTCAAAACCACCTTGTCAATACTTTCAATGAAGCGCGATAATTACCTTCATGCTCTTCATAAACCATTTCCAAGTAACTTCATCAAGCATAACGACCTCCGATAAAACGAGTTAGGATGACTGAAACAAGACAAAGTAGCTGGCATTGGCCTTGGCAAACGCAGTATATGTGTATTCAGGTGTTGTCCATTTCTCTTCGGTTCAGATCGTCGCTAATTGAAACGAATGTAAGCTATCATAAGCGACACGGTAAGATGAGCATTAAAGGTAGTGAACACCATTGGAATATCCTCAACGACCGTCTGAGAGGATGTTATATGGAGACCATTGCAAAGGCTGAATGGTGATAAGACCCGGATAGTTAAGTACAACGTCAAAGCTTCGCGTTGGCGAGGCTTCTAGCCGAAGATTAAGCATTGTGCTCTCAAATGCCATCGGCTGCCCATCCAGTACGGCATAGCCACTAGGAATCCTCTGAGTCAGCGCTATATTTCTCCAAAGATCATGGTACGTATCTGAGTCACGCAATACCTCCGAGTGTCATTGACAAGTTCGCTGACATGGTCGCCGTAGAAATAAGCGGACAGCAGCATCCCGGGCGAAATTAATATAATCGTAACATACCAGCCACTTCGTTCCTCCACATCGGAGGAACGAAGCGCCCTCCATGGTGGGGTCCTCATCGTTGTGAGAGATGGCTTGAACAAATAATAGCCTCCAGGAAACAATGACTAATGGCATCAACTATCGGAGCTGGGAAGATCTGCACTCTAGGACTCCGGGTGATCTGCTGAGAGGACCCGGGGTATCCCCAAATGGTGCTTCAACAAAGCCGAAGATATATGTTGTACCCGCGGATCATGCGCCGGTAATCTGGAGTCGACTCGACCGATTACAACAATTCCATAATCCAGAGTTCTTGGGTATTCCATTTCATAGCTGGTTCCTCTATCAGTGAGTCTTGAAGAACTCCAGCCACTTATAATTCGTTGCAAATTCGAAATTGAATTCCGCTTGCAAGTCTTCCTTGCCGGGTTCAACTCCGCACAATCATCTTCCCACAGAACCCTAACCATGCCTGCCACTGATCTAATGAAGCGTCTCCTGGCTGTCTCTGCGTTCGTGTCTGCCTTTACCAAACCTCATATCAACTGAACGTAGCTTCATACTTGTCGCTTGTAGTCTTGACTCTAGCTTGCAAAGCTACCCAGGACCGGAGCGTACTCTTGTTGAGCGAGAAGAATGACCCTAATTACATTGCTTTAAATCCCTTACAAGACCTTGCAAGTCGTCTCCGAAACAGAAAGCCGATTAACAGCAACCCCATTGCCATCAGCATGAGCTTCTTGTTCCAGCCATCCATGTCAGTCGCTTGTCTGATGTACCCAGGCGTCTGCACCTTACGGGCTGATTGAAGTTGAGGCATTGCTAGAATGCGCACGATTAGTGCAGTCCACCCCGTGAAGTGCTGAGTTCTTTGGCCTTTGCCGGTGTCGGGATTATGTTGTTCCCACGCAAAGCCGGTGTCCTTCCAGGAGTTGAAGACCGTAGTAACCAGATTCACTCGAAGCTCGGTGTATATCTTCAGCGCTTTCTGCTGATACGGGCCTTCCTGTTGTGCAAGTTCCTTGTCGTTGAATGAGCGATGGCACTATTCGAGCACAAGAATACGCGGAGTGTACTTACCAATAACCTTTGCAACGCCATATAATTGATATTGATCCAGACTGGACCTTTCCAGTAGTTTTCTCCAGTACCGTAATACTCATCCTTCAGGCTGAGACTACGAAGGCCGTGAGCGCTCCACAGCTCCTCAGGATCCCGGATTAGTTTCAACACAGCTTCAAGATGAGTGTGATTTGGACTCATAAGATTGACGAGAAACGGAAAAAGAGAAATATAGCCTTTGTGGCAGATCTTCTCCACTCGATGCTCGCTAACCACAGTAGTATCGCAATATGCTCGATCGGTTTCAGACCAGTGAATGCCATCAATGGTTCGAAGAGAGTCAGTCGCATGCTTCGAGAACGATTCTTGGTCATCTGACTCGCCAAGAAAGGCTGAGATCTTCTTCAAGGCGATAGCCATAGAACCAACCCAGCAGAGGGCGTCCAAGTGCAGCTCTTCAGGATGTGGCGGCTGCGCTCGAGGGTAATCGTCAAGACCACTGGTAAGAGTGTGTTGTGGTGTTCGGCCTCGCCATCGATATCCATTATACGGTTCAGTGCTAGGAAGCTGATAATGACTCATATTGCCAGCCTGCGTTAGACAGAACCACTCGTAATGCTTCTTCAATTTCGGGTAAATGGCCTTCAGAAAGCCTGCTCCTACCGTAGGATCACTTAGATATCGACTCGGAGCTCCAGAGTAGGAAGAAACCCCGCTAGATTTTGCGAGAAACGTCTCGACTACAAAGAATAGTGTAGGTGGATTCGCATAGTGTGGGTATTGGGTCTGGAACTCCGACGGAACCTTAGTCCTCGCTTCAGGGCCGAGGATCTGTTCTCTTGCCATCCAACCCTTTTCGTCCATCATATCAAACCAGCTTGAGACGATTTCCAGAGCAAGATCCATGTCCCAGTCCAGGATGACCTGGAGATGGAAGCCTTCGTCCCAAAGGAAACCTCGTGGGAAAAATGGTCTGGAAGGTACTGCGCTGAAAAGCTGGTAAGGGCCACGTTCTTCAACAACAGCACGAGATTGGGCCGAACCGGCTTTCTCCCAAAAGTTCTCGTGTGTCTCAGCATATTCTGGCGCGGAAGATACGTCGACTTTGCTTGTTCCGTCAAAATACCCGATTCCTCCCATAAGATTGGAAAGAAGAGATTGGGATAATTTGGTGTATTGCTCATTTTGAAAAGGCGCTTGAGGTGCATAAATGGACTCGAATCGATCACTAAACGCGGATGAAGCATGCTGGATACGCTGCGTCAGGATACTTGAGTTCATGGTATCAAGGTTGGGGTCAGACGAGAATAAGACATCGAATTCAAACCCTCCTTGGAAGGTCTTCTGCACAAAATGAAGGTTTCCAGGTCCAGGATCATTCGAAATCAATCCTATGCGAGAAACACTTTTCCTTAATAGGTCGGTCAAAATTGACTTAGCCTGCCATATAGTGTCCGAGGGAACGGTCAGACTATGAATGGCGGTGGTTTGAAGGGTGCCTCTGTCAGCTCCATGATCCGGAAAGTCTATTCTGAAATTGCCTAAGCCGACGATCGTACCATCGCAAACGATATCATCAATGGATGGGTTGAGTTTGTGCACATTCGTGCATTTTACCCGTGAGTCTGGATTTTCACTTCCAAGGTAAACTATTAGAGTGGTCTTCTGATCGCTTTGTGCATTCGCCCTTGGTATCCCTTTGACTCGCAGACCCCAACTTCCGTTCGGTCCGCCATCAGACACTTTGGCAAATTCAGTGATCAAGTCCAATTTGTTTCCAGTATCATTGACGCTTTGAGTTCCGCCATTCCGGACATCGTAGGCCGTCCAACCGTAGCCAGCCATGCCTTCGTTTTGTTCGCATGTATGACGAAGATCTGTTGATTTTACCAAGATTAGTTGATGAGCGATAGCATGCAAAGGAACTTGACGCGTACTCCTCGTAAAATCCTCAGGATCATCAGCATTGGACCACATCAAGCCTACGAGCAATGACTTTGGTAATCGCGGTCGTATGCCGAGGTAGAGGTTCGGCCGATATGGGCCCCAAAGCAGAGATGCATTGCTCGGATTCGGTGATCTGTTATAGGATGTTGTGGATGCTTCGATCAAGACACCGAACACAAATAAATTGAGTAGGAACATAGCGACTACAGCCGGCTTAGCCTTATCATCCTTGAGTACTGTTACATCCTCACGTGAGGGCGATCAGCTATATTATATTTACTATGATACGCATATTCAAATGAGATAACGGCACATTTTGATCACTATTGGTGCAATCATCTGAGATTGACAAAGTGTTCGCTAATTTGGATGCCGCAGGAGTATTAAGGGGCAAGTTTTTGAAATGCAGCCCGTTACGAGCTGCCCATCGTGTAGCCGCCGGAGCTTTTAGCGCCCAAAAGCCATTTCACTTTTTAGGCGCTGTTTGTTGCAGCGCCTAAAAAATAAGAGTTCCAGCGGGCTCCTCCAGGCGCAATTGCAATTCCTTAGCGCACGCTCTTACCTCAAGTCCCAGACTGCTAGTTGATATTTACAAGATAGAATACGTGATCACTAGGAAAGCGTCGGTACATGGCATGCATGGACATATACGATGAAGACAGGTGTATTGGTGAAAGGGTCTGCGTTAACGGAGAAGGGATGGGAGGTGTTTTTTATGGATACATTCGTAATCAGAAGTTGGATTCCGAGCGCTCGAAATGTTTCAGGAAGCGGGCCGTGAGTCAGCCTAAGTAAGAAGAGGAAATTAACTATGATATGACAGAAGGGGGAATTGCTATGATCACCGGTCGTGGGAGCAGTAAAGCCCGAATGTCAGCAGCTTAGAACTTAAGGTCGAGGCTCACAACCTGTGGCTGCCACGACGGCCAAATCTTCTGTCACCGACGTATCAAGCAGGAAACGGACAATCGCGTCCCGCGTTTTCAGACAATCTTCCACAGGCATATACCTTTCCACGATCCCTGTATCGTATAACGAGTCGAGGTTCGACCCCATGGCAGTTAGCTCATTCGCCAATGCTCTCGGATCTGCACCATACTCCACTAGCAGCGCTTTCATGGCTACCAGGATATCGAAGTCCTTTTGGAAATGTTGGTCTCTTGCAGGAACCCGCCAGTAAGGAAAGCTTTTGTGGGCGTAGAGTAACGCTGGGTAGCCACGATCATCTCTTGCGTCGACGTCGGCACCGGATGCCAGAAGAAGGCGGATAAATTTGACGTCCCCACTTTCCACAGCGCAGTGCAGGGGTGTGAAACCATTGCAGCCTGCTTTATCTATCGAGGCTCCTTTCTCTATAAGTAAGGCAGCTATATCATACCTAGCGTCTCCAATGTTTTGTGCTATGTGCAAATAGCAATGGCAAGACAGCCTTTCCGGGTCAGCCATCGTATGTAGCAGTGTCCACCCGAGGACATCGGCCGCGTTGACATCGGCCCCATATTTGATCAGCTGGGACACGATTATTGGCGATCTGACATAATGTAGTACTGTGGGGCCGTTGCGGGACTCCCCGTCCCATGTCTTTCGCCAAGAAACATCTGCGTCAAAACGCAGCAATAGGTCGACCATATCAACTGCATTCCGATCAACTGCTTCAGCTAGCACTGAAGTATCGGAAGTATCCCGGTGTTTGGCAGTGTCGGCGCCGTTCTTCAATAAGATTAGCGCTGCATCAACGTTGTTACATGACACTGCACAGTTCAAAGGTACTTCCCTTTTTCCATTGACGTCTGCACCTGCAGCTAGGAGCATTTCCAGAATCTTTACTGACGTCGCTCCCTCCAGGGAGGCGGCATATTCCAGAGGCGTGCAATCAAGACAGTCGACGTTTGAGTTAACATCAGGACCAGCTTTTAGAAGGATTGAAACACAGAGCTCATTCCCAGAACGGACAGCACAGTGTAGTGCATGGCTCCTCTCAGCTACCACTATGGTGCCTTCCGTTTTCTCGATTAGTAACTCTGCTATGCCCATAATATTGTAGCAGACTGCCACACAGAGAGCATCGGACGCTCTTCTGTAATCTGTGGGAGTGAAACCCCCATCAGTATCCAGAAATTCACGGACAATGCCATGAAGACCAAATTTGGCGGCCACCCAAAGCCCATGTACATCATCGGGATAAACACGATTGCCATTTTCCGGGACGATCCAATCGTGCAGGTCGAAGAAGTCCTCCGTCCCCAATGATACTGATGTGGCCATTGAGGCTGCAAGATTAACGTGACATCCCAAGAATTTCACACAAAGATCTCTTGCTGCGCGTCTGTCACTATGGACCAAGTGGTTTGCCCAGTAATTGGAAGCATAGTCTAACAGAGGGTGGACTTCTAGACGGGCGGCTGCCTTATTCCGACTACGTCCCAGGTCCTCGAGGTCATTTTGGGTATAAGTCGAGAACACATCGAACATCAGATAGGTGATGCATGTCATTGCAATATCGGTTTCAGCATCATTGAAAAGGTCGTATTCTCGGCAGTCAAAGTACTCTTGCATGGTGTAATGGGCTAGCCGGATAGAGCCATTACCTCCATCGATGACTACGAAGCCGGCACAAACAAATGTTAACATATCTTCATCCACAAAGTTCTCTTCGTCTATCGCAGTATCCCCAGGCTCAATCGAAAGTGCATGCAGTAGTTCTGTTACGGTCAATGGCCTCTTGGCAAGGCTAATCCATGACAAGATGGTGAACGCGAGATCACAAAAGCCCTTTTCTTGTGATTTGATTCTTTCAATCGTTTCATCGTATGTGAAATCCAGAGCAGCTAGGCCGGACCCTCTAGGTAAGGCTTTCAGAGCCTCTTCGACCTGCCTGGTGTTGAGCTTGTCGACTAGTGACCTCACATGGAGACGAGCCAGGAGGAACCTAGGCTCAGTGATTGTATTAGCTTGTTGCTCAAAGGATACGAAAAGATTATATAGCCTTTAGATGATAGAGGCGTGATTAGTCTTGCTCCATCCATCTTGAAACCTTCGGTAGCCGCACATTTTCTCCATGTTATTCGACGCAGCCCCAAGTCTAGGAGGATCCAGTCGTCAAGCAACCACACCATTGAATGCTGAGAAAAGAAAGCTGGGCGCTGCCACAAGGATGATTTGAATTGGGAAAGGAAGTTGAATAAGGGACACCTACATGCCTTCGACAGCTCCAGTGATAGTCTGCACGATGCGTTCTTGTAGATCCGGCTTGTTTCTAACGCACCTTGACAAGCTCGACATCTGACTTGTCAGGTAGCGCCGAACATCGGCGTTGTCTGCTGTCACGGTGATATGAATAGCCTCGTCGAATGCGTCGATGGATAGGGAGACTGGGCGCGAAGTCACCATTAGGTTCATCATTCCGCGGAGCAATAGAAGCTCATCAAGCAATGTTCTCTGGGCAGCCTCGCTGTCAGAATACTCGTCGAGCGCGTCAACGACAACGAAGACTTTCTCAGGCCGCTGGAGCTCTTCCCTCAGCATATTTGAGAGGTCTCCTTGTTTGGGACGAGAATGGTCTCTCATACTTGACTCATAGAGATCCTTAATTTGATCTGGTACATAGTCAAGGGCCCGGATCAATTGCTTGAGGAGCACAGCAGTGACGCTGGTGACACTTTGCTGCGAGCGATCCTTGTAGAAGCAATACAGGTAGAGTACTATTGTTGACTTGTCATTTGAAAATGTTGTACTGAGATGATCTATTACGAGAGATGCAATGATAGTCTTGCCTCCGCCAGGGATGCCCTCAATAAGTCATAGTCAGCATATCGAAATATGGACACGGTCGTGAGAGATGACCGAATAGCAAGTATGCTCAAGCCAATGTCTCAATAGTCAAAGTGAGGCGATGTTGGAAGGAGATTGGAACCGATGAGATGACATACAGGGCAGAAGAGCGTCTTCTCGGCATTGTCTCGCCAGAATATAAATTCGGGGGAGGACAGAAACCACTGCCCTGTCCCTTCCACACGGTCTTCTCTTGCACTGTCGTGATGTTTTTGGAATTCGACGGGTGAGAGCCATAACAACACCTTTTCAAGAAATGTTGAGCTGCTTTGAGCACACATACCAGTGCTCAAGGAATCGAGGTTGTTGGAGATGGTTTCGACCCGTTTGCCTATAGGCTCAATAGCGGCAGTATCCGTTTTTATGGCGCGCGAAAGCTTCATGTTGTCCTTTTGTAGGGCCAATATCAGCCGCGTCTTGAATCGCTCGATATGTGCCAGAATCTGTTGGATATCGTCCTTGCTCAATGTCCATACTAGATGTCTGAGTGGAGCTCGATCAGCCATCTCCATCACGGGGAAAAGGGAAGGAATGAAGAATCGACTACCTGAGAATAGGCAAGAGTGGTACGATAGGTTTCCGAAGAAGTAAGTATTATGAGAAGGCAAAAGACGGACACTCAGAGACTAAACAGAGGATGGACTAGGTCGAGCGTACAAGAACAAATTCAAGACGGGGCTCATTCAACAACGAAGGGCCCCAATTGCAAGAAGAGCATTCATAGAGAGCACTTACTTGCCCAGCCTTGACATAGGAGATTCTGTCTTCAATTTCCGTTTTAGCTGATCCATAGTCTGTCTAAACAAGTCCAAGGGCCCGCCTGAGCCTCCAAGCTCCAATACACTTTCTAACCAAGGATCATTGGGGTCGGCATTTTCTACCTGATCCCTTAAAGTGTCGAGAAGTGGAAGGAGATTAGCAGCCTCCAGCGACAACTTCGCACGCTCTTTGGGCGCATTCTTGACGTCGTTGAGATATCTATTCCACAAAGTTTTGTTAGGCAGAGCTGCGTGATAATGGCAATGTGCGATTTCGGCAGCACTCCATGTTTCTAACGAACAAAGAACAGAACGACAGACTTCAGACGAAAAGCATCGTCAAAAGAGGGTGCTAAGTATGCGCAGAATAGCTTTCGAGCAAGGATGCAATCTTGAACGTCACTCTCAGAAAGCACAGCAGAGGAAAGCACACTCACTGATATGCCTTTCCGGTAGCACTGATTAGCTGAACAACGCTCGCGGCCAAGCCTACTGCAGTGATTGCTTCAGCCATCACCAGCCCCAAGTTGGTCCATATAAACGATGGCTATCAATATTTACGTGACCAACTTGGCCTGTGCAGGAGAGGGAAGAAAGATCGATGGAAGTGGGATGGGTTCATCTGCATGGCTTCTCAGCCTCGCCTTTCAACGCTAGCCGCATCTGGACTTTACGGAACAATGTAAATATTGTGATACTAGTCCCTAATCTCAATTCTGTCTCCGGCTCACAGATTCTGATTGGTACTTAGGTCACCAAATTTGTTATCACCGCTCTCACCCATCTTCTGTCTGGGTGCCGATGAACCACTCGAGCTTTGCGTCATCCTCTGCATATCATTTTCTGCTTTTCTCCCCGGATCATTCTCATCACCAATCTCAGAAGTGAAGCTTGTGTTCTGGTCGTCCCCTTCGTCGAATCCACCCTCGGTGATTTTTTTTCCCTTTGGCTTACCGGTCCGAGCAGGGTCAGACGCAAAACTGCCTATATACCCTGGAGCGGCATCGACATCCGAGCTGCCCTCCCCCTTGAATGTGTTCTCGGTAGGACCGGACTTGGCATCGCTTCCAGACGTTTGCTGCCCACCAGTCGAGCCCATTGAGGCACTTGGACCAGTCACACCGCGTAGGCCTGATGCAGGTTTCCCATCCATGGGCTGCGGCTGAATATCTGACTGCCCATCTGTACCCTCAGGATATTTCTGTCCACCTGGGCCCTTGGACTTGTCGGAGGTCTCTTCCCATGCAGCTTTGGCCTCGCGCTCTGCGGCATTGGGTGCGGGGGGAAGCTCAGTGGCGCTCGAGATGTCGGTGTCTTTGGAGGTAGATGCAGAGCCGGATTCCTTGTGGGGCTGGCTGTCTCGATTCTCTCCGAATTTGCCGCCCGAACGGGCAGACTCTGCAGCCAGGGAGTCTGAGGCGACTGAACCAGCGCCTTCAGTAGTGGGATTATTGTAGCGCTCAGGGTCAGAAGTGTTCTGACGTGAGTGTCAGCTTGACCGATTGAGGTAAGGTATTTTGGTGACCATCAGGTTATGACTGGGGCTGACGAGATTCCTGAGCTTCAGCTTACCTTCATGCCCTGGTTGGTTGAGCCGATCGGCGTTCCTTGCATTTCCATTTTGCAATTAGTAGGAAATTATAAGATGTAACAAGTATGTTTGAAATCGTAGATGGGTGGTTGTTTGGAATCTGAGTAGCCAAAGTGTGTATGTTTTGTTTGCTGAAAGAAATGTGGAAACTCCATGCAAGGCTACATCATGTCCAGGGTGATGTAATACCCCACCAAAATGTTGCCCTGAAAATCACTCACCCATCATTTGTAGAGGGATCAGTCACGTGACGGGAGCTTGGCGAGAACAATTGCGAGGTACGGTTTGTAGTGGCCAGTAGCTGCTACAACCGTTCCAAAAACTGTGTATGGATTCTTTGGTCGTTCTCAATTTGTACTTTTCCTAAACAGTTGATGTGGAGCATTCATGATGCATTGTATATTCTCTGATACAAAAAATACTCGACCTGTGAGGCGTTAGAAGGGCTTAATGTCAGAATTCGAGGTGAGATAGTATTGGGCAGGCCGTTCCCGGCTCTGTGTGTACCATCAGAGCTTCTCCACATAGTTCACTTCTGAGTCACTCCGATATCATTCTATAGCTCTTAGTCATCTTCCACCTCTTAGCATCTCCAGAAGCCCGTCCAGTTTATCATCCGCTTCTCTTCCCATAATCTGACGTTGTGACCGGCTGCTGGCCCGCAACATTACTACCATTTCCTCCTTACGAGATTTCCTCCTCCGCCCCACCTTACTCAAAATCGAACTTTCTCACATAATTGGATTTCCAATTCTGAAGATATTCGAGGCTGGTCTGGGAGATGAATGCTGATTTGTGACTCGGCTATGATATCGAATTTGGCTTTCAGTCCTCGTCGACGATGGACTGCGACAGCGTTGTCAGTCAAGCCTTGCTCTGGGCTAGAGTGCATTGTTGATGTTTGCGTACGGTAGCAAACATAGTTTCGAGGGCGGACTTCTTCTAGAAGCTCGTGAAGTGGTATTATTTTAATGCACCGTGAGATATGCCAGCTCCTGCGAAGACCCACCCCAATGCGTAAAAGATGAAAGAACAATGAAGTAGGATAGAGCTCGAGGTCTTATGTGACTTGAAGGAGATGGGCCAGATTCATAATTGAAGATAGGTTCAAGGGTATCAGGATCCTATCAGCAGCTTAGCACCTGAACGCACAAGTCCGAGGATCGTGCACCCAACTTACACACTAACGATTCCCACATTTGTAAACTTACACTTGTCATCCATAAACGCCATGCATATGCCACAGAAGGCCTCTATATCCTAACATCCTTCCCGGCTTTCAAGACCACTTTTACGAGATCATTGTACACTTCGCCAAAGTCCTCCGCCCCCTCCTCTTTCTCCGCCTTCTTCTTCCCTCCAGCTTCCTTGCTCACCATAACAACACTTGTAGGTCTCTTCGTACTGCTCGCAGCCCCCAATTCCGCCCTTGACGTGACAAATATATACGGCACACCATGATCTTCGCAAAGGACCGGGAGGTGGGAAATGACATCCATGGGCGAGATATCAGCCGCCAAGACGACAACGGAGGGTGCTTCGACACCTGAAGCAGCGGGCGACTTCCGGAGGGACTTAACGACTTCTTTGACGCCGCGCTTGAGGGACTTATTCTTCGCAGCTGTCACATTTTCTCCATTACCCTTGACTCTCTCATGCCTCGCTCGGGCCAGGGTGAGGAAGATTATGTATACCTTTCTTGACGCTCTTAAGCACCTTCTTGCCCACCTTCTCATCCGCCAAGGGATTCGCGAACGGCACCAACGCGCCCTGAAGCGGTGCGCTTTTCACCTTAACCTGCGAACCCTCCCCTTTCTCTTTCACTATCCCACTTCCAGGCTTCTTTTCCTCGTTGGAATCCAGTGACTTGGTCGTGACCTCGATATCGGCAGTTTCTGCGTCTTCGACCTTTTTTTCAATCTTCTCTTGCTTGACTTTCTTCTCCTTTTTGTCCCGTTTTTCAGATTTCGATTTGTGCACGCCGTCCGTTTCCGAGCGCTTGACTTCTTTCTTTGCTGCTCTGGCGGCACGTTTGGCCTCCTTTTCAGGGTCGACAGGCTTCTCTTTGGCCATTGTGTGGGGCGCTAGAGAAAATTGGAAAATCGCTTTGCTCTTAACGAACTTCGAGATTTCGAGGTGTGATTCTAGTGAACCCCTTTCAGGCTAAGCCTCTTCAGGACAGGCTGCTTGGCTTCAATTCGTAAAGGATTCATCAAGAGAAGAATTATCTATCAGTATGCTCATTGCCTTGAATTTAAGTGGTGTGGTGCATTTTCTCTCCGACGTTGCTTGATGCGACGAGTCCTATCAAACTTTGCAATTGCTGGTCCTACTTGATTATCTCCTTGTCTTCAAAAAGATGTGCCGTATTCAATCTTTTTGTTCCATAGTTCTACTTAGCACTCAGTCGAGTAGTCCTGATATTATCACTGCCTGGCGGGTCATATCAATTGATATCCGCTGATACTTCGCGCTCTGCTCCACCACATGCAAAGATATGCCCGCTCCATCATGACACTGCAGTACGTCGTTTACCACACTCGATGTAAACAACTAAGTCAGAGTCTTAAAAGAGAATCCATTGCACTCCATTGACAGCCGAAATATCGTGGGTCTTGAATTGAGAGGGCTTGGATCGCGTGAGACAACAGCATTCCCCTATCCACCGACTGGATCCAGAAGGGTGAGACTCTGATGTGAAGCGATTGGTACCCAAAGCGTGTTGCGACCAGGCCGACTTGAGGCGACCAGAACACTTGACTAGGACTCTCGATCTGCAACATAATAGCACTCGCAAAAAAGAGCTCTTTCCAGTCTAATGCAAAGCGAGAAAACCGTCAAGAGATAGAACACCATAGCTTTATATACACATCTCCACCGACCTCCCCACCATCTCCCCTGACTCTGCCTACGCACTGATCAGACTTCAACCACGCACAGTCCCACCCTGAGTAGCCTCATCAGAAGCCACAGGATCCTGCGCCCGTCCCTGCTTCGAATTATAATATTCGTTCCTGATGCCACACCAGTCAGCATTCCATGCCCATATTCCCGCCTCCATGATCTCTACATGGGAAACGTACTTCTCCGTAGCCCATGTCAAGGTCAGGTATGCGATCGCAAGTGGAGGCACAACGTAGAGCGCCTGGGCTTTGCTTCTCCGATACGTATTGAAAAACGCTGCGTGCAGGGTACCGGCGAGAGGACGCTGACGGTTGGCGGATATGGCGTAGGTTGTGACTCCTTTTTGAGTTTGGGAGCCTAGTTCGGAGGATTAGAGATGTGGTGAGATGGGTTCGCGTCTCCGGCGTATGTGAAGAGGACACAGTTCTCCCAAGTCGCAGTGGATGATATGGAAAGGTGTATATTCTGGGTAGTTTGCATACCTAAATTACCCCATCCGCCAAGATATCTGGGCAGGCGTGTCAGTGGGTCTTCTTGTGCGCCTGTTTGAGGAAGAAAAGGCAATGGCGAGGACGGGGACGACATACTGGCCATGCTTCTGGTCTAATGGGGCACTTCCCCCTGTCATTGTACTTGAGATGTGTCTGCCGGTAACAAGTAAAATGTGAAATGCGTATGCAGAGTAGCACCTGGTAAAGCGGAAGATCCTGGTCGTTGTCGAAGTCAACGCCAAGCCAATGGAGTACTATAATACGCTAGACCGAATCAGTCCTGGATATTTTCCGACGACTAATCGAGGTCTTAATGTCTTACCTGAATATCTCTTCTCGACTGTCACTGTCCTAACGACACGGTTCAAAACTCCTCAATCTCCTTCCTCAAATCCTCTCCGAACTACCATCCACCATGGCTTCCACAACCCTCAGCGCCGTTTCCAAATACGCAATCCCCCTCGCCATCGGCTTCTCCTTCGCCCAAGCCTCCATCTACGACGTTAAAGGCGGCAGCCGCGCCGTGATCTTCGACCGTCTCTCCGGAGTCAAGGACACAGTCATGAACGAAGGCACACACTTCCTCATTCCCTGGCTGCAGAAAAGCATTATCTACGATGTCCGCACCAAGCCAAGGAATATCTCGACGACGACGGGGAGCAAGGATTTGCAGATGGTCAGCTTGACATTGAGGGTGCTGCATAGACCTGAAGTCAAGGCTCTGCCGAAGATCTATCAGGTATGTGCGTTCTTCAATCTCTACACAGCTTGAGACTGGTAGTATCTTGACGCAATGTCCCCTCGCCGCTTCTACAAGCCCCATGCCCTTACCACAGCATATCCAACATACCAAAAACCACACTAACCATACCTTCCCCCCCAGAACCTCGGCCTCGACTACGACGAGCGCGTCCTCCCCTCCATCGGCAACGAAGTCCTCAAAGCCATCGTCGCCCAATTCGACGCCGCAGAACTCATAACCCAACGCGAAGCCGTCTCCGCCCGCATCCGCACCGACCTCCTCAAACGCGCCTCGGAGTTCAACATCGCTCTCGAAGACGTCAGCATCACGCACATGACCTTCGGCAAAGAATTCACCCGTGCCGTCGAGCAGAAGCAGATCGCGCAGCAGGACGCCGAGCGCTCGCGCTTCATCGTCGAGAAGGCGGAGCAGGAGCGCCAGGCGAATGTGATTCGGGCGGAGGGGGAGGCGGAGAGCGCCGATACGATCAGTAAGGCTGTGGCGAAGGCGGGCGATGGCTTGATTATGATCAGGAGGATCGAGGCGAGTCGGGAGATTGCGCAGACGTTGGCGGGGAATCCGAATGTGACGTATTTGCCTGGTGGAGGCGAGGGTGGGGATGGGAAGGGAGGGAAGGGGACTGGGTTGCTGTTGGGGCTGAGGTCGTGAGGTGGTAGTAGAGCGTCTGGTGTGTAGAAAGATGTGAAAGATGGGGCGTGCGATGGTAGAGAGGTATTTTCGCCTGGAGAACGGCTGTAAAGTACCACAGCAATCTTGTAGCATAGCATGGAATTCCTCACTTCATCCCCATCTCCCACTGTCCCACAATGGTCTTTTCCAGGAAATGAGGCTCTGGTACGTGCAATACGCCACAACCGATGTATCAACAATACTTCAGCCGACGACCCTCTGCATCGATCAACATATACAACTCCCACGCCCCAAAAACTCCAGGATACCTTCCCCCGAAGTTCCCAGCTCACATAAATTGCCACGACTCGAAACCCACTCATCTTAACAAGCAATATCTACACTAAAGAATTTTGTATCGCAGCGCCACAACGCAGGAAAGGAATGCGTAGAACCATATTTCATACTCCAGATCATCCTTGTATTCATTTCATGGGTCATCCATTGCCACGATAAGGTACTTGGATGGAAATCAATGGTTGTTTATCCTGCCAATACTTTATATGTTATAAGGCAGGGTTACCTTCTGGCGAAGCCGCTTTGATAATGAGGAATGATCCAATGCGATTGTGCTTCGACTAGAGATCCCGAACATGAGGAATCCCTCTACTCGCTCTTCAGTGCCAAAATTTGGTGTTCGCCACAGTCCCGGACGAAAATCACACCGCTTTCACTTCCAACGAACCCTCGTCGCCCGCAACATCCAAGTCCCGATCACGAAGCAGGAGAATCTTTCGGGCAATGACAACATCATCCACAAAAGCCTGCACGAAGAGATGCTCGGTGGCTTCGTTCAAGGATTTCTCAGAAACGATACAATGCTGCGCGACGAACTCGTTCCACAGGCTATCCTTGTCGATGTCGTGATGATGTTGTAGGTCGTAGAGATACTGCACAGACGTGTGTGGCGGCGACATTTCCTCCCGATCACATTTATGCCTCACGGCTTCCAGTGTGAGTTCGCGGAGTTCGGGCATGTGGAGCGCGCAGGTCAAGCTCCAGAGATGGCACCATCGGTCCATTGTGAAGCCGTCGTTTTCTTCGTAGAGCTGAGCGCCGTCGTCGACGGGCTGATGGCACCAGCCGATGATCCAATCGAAGATCTTCACTTCCTCTTTGTTCAGGTGCAACAGTCTGTCGGTGGTGGATGTGAATTGCTCTGCGTATGCCGTGGTTGGGAGGGAGAAGTTGCTGAAGTAGGTGGAATGCTGGCGCATGATTCGTTTGTCAAATTCGACCTTTTCAGGACTGATTCCTACTTGTATGCTCGTAAGGACCCAGCCTTGCGTCCAGTGTAGAATTTTCTTGGCCTTCATTACAGACTTTTCCACGTACTCCAACGTAAATTTTGGGTCGCTCATTAGGTCTGGAGCCATCGAATTTGTGGTAATTGTGATGTATGACTATGCATAAGATCGTAGTAAACGCCCTACAAGAGTATAAGTATGCAGTTCAATGTTATAGACCGTATGCGGTACTCAGACGTATGGATAGATTTGGTCATCTGTCAAAGTAGGAGCCAGTATGATGCGGGATCCATGGCAAGAACACCCCGTTCCACAACTTCTCCTTGCTCTCAAATGGAAAGAGCTATGCCTGTCATAGTGACGATGAGCGACGTTCGTTCCAAAGTCCCGATATTCTTTGTGTTTTGGTCGTAAAGATATACTAGTAAGGACCGTGTTATGTCACAAACAACAGCCGCATATATCTGGGATGCATGATGTCTGTTTTATGCCTTGATTGTGCTTTGATACCCCATATGTAGAGAACAATGGATGGACGATGAGTGTAGTTGGCGCTAGCTGATCTGAATTCTCTCTTCCATTGTTTTTTATCCCTTCGTTCGATTATGCAGGAATCGCCCGCGATGCTGAATATGTGACCAACGTGACGAATTTGGCATACGTATTGTTGGAGTCGATGATGTGTGTGCTGTCAAAGACAACACAAAATATATTTCCATCCTCATTGTGAATGGAGTGAAGAGTAGTGAGCTCCAAAAGCAATTGTAAAGGTTACCCAGAAATACCATAAATTCTCTCCTCATAATCGCCGGTAAAGATGTACCTGATATCTGATGTCCTCTAAGTCAATTGGATAGACAAGCTCCTTAGGTAGTCTAAACCACTCAGATTCACGGGACACTAATTTCTCCCATTGGTCGTTACCAGCAGATGCATTTTTGCTGCTGCCGATTGTAGCAGATTCAAGAAGCGTGTGATCTAGGAGCCATTGCATAGGATACTTCTTCAAATCGCACTCATCATGCGACTCAGACGACGATCCGAGCTTCACCGTCGAATAACTTCCTGGGCTGTCGACGACCAACAGCAATGCACCAGGCTTCAAGAGCATCGTCAGTGATAATAGGAACTTCGTGGTAGCGGTCATGGAAGTGCTGTAGAGTTCATTGAGTGTGAACATCAGTGTTACCAATGGAACCTCCGCAAATGTTGCTGTCAAATCGGTGACATCCATATTCAACACATCTTGCTGCACGAACCGGACCGCGTACGCTGACGGATCAACAAGTGGGCAACTAGCAGCTTTTGTCTCAGCAGAAGCGTATTGACTCGGCGTCGGTGCTTTAGTGATGCCATAATGCAGCCTTTCTATAACAGAGTCCCATTCAGCAATGTCAATGGCTGTAATATCAAGGTGAACCCGTGGTAGCTTCTGATGCAAGGACTGGCAAATTCCAGATACTCTCTGCTGAATCGATAGATCCTCTTGGAGATGCTCCAGAAATCCTCCGAGAGCAACGATCTCTGCACCTCCTCCGGCACCAATACACACAACGCGACTGACATCCGCTTGGTGTTCCTTCGCCACGCGGAAGAGGTCCGAAGACTCAGTCGAAAATTGCTGCTCGGTATCATCAAGACTGTCCAGCCGTTTTGATAAAAGACATGTAGCAAGTATAGGAATACCGCACAAGATATGGGTATAAGCCAGCGCTCTGCTCGGACTCCACCTCACGGCATAAGCTTCCAGAAACTCCACCCGCCCAAATGCATTCGCAAAATCACGTTTGAAGAGACATTGCTTGACCTGCTGGATCAGGGTGGAGAGATCATGCTCAGTATGACAGTAAAGGGCGGAATTGAAAACATTCAATAAACGCTGGAGCAGCTCGGTGGGTATTTTGGAGGACAAGGAAAGCGGTGGAGACGAGTTTGATTTGTCTACTTCGGTTTTTTGATGCTTTGGTGCAGTATTGACACCGCGACTGCTTCTTGGATGGGGTTTTCTCATCGATGGGGTTTTTGATCCGTCGATTGAGGATGTTGAAGAACTATACTCTGTCAGCCTGCGCACTAGTTTTACCGTAGATAGGTAGCCACATTTGGCTGAGTAACGTCCTACCTGCAGTACATTTGCTGCACCTATCATGTACAAATTATTAATGTATCAAGTAAATAGACGATCTAGCTGTGCGGGTCTACTTCTTGCATATCAATATACGGTAGTACGCTCATACGATGTCGCTGTAAGATGTATTCTCCAGCCCGCAAGTATTGATTTCCACTAAATGTACGCGGTAACGCGAAGTGAAAGACGAAGCAATAATCAGCGCCCCACCCCTAGGAGCTGTCGCTCCTAGGGGTGGGGCGCTGATTATGTGTGGTCTACAATCACTCGCCTCAAAATGTGGCAAGTGGGTGACTGTGGGAATGTGACTGTCCGCATTCAAATTTCTCCTGGAGCTCCTGTAGTGTGGGTAAGGCCAATATTACGCACTTTCTCGTAGAATTGAAGGTCTGTGGACGGTATATGTACAGCTTCCATGTTCACAAATATAGCCATCTCAGCGATTACATACATCGTGCCTACTCTCCGTCGCCGACACCACTCCTCATCTCCTTCAGTGACATCTCGTCTTCTGTTCACCACATTCTCGCCCCATCTGGTCCAGATCTGCTTCAGGATTCATATGTACGCTTCAAGCCCCCCAGATTACAGGTCGTGCATGTACTGTCGTGTGTTCTTTTTGATTTTCCTACATCATCCCTGCAAACACCACAGCGCCTCCTACCACAAGTACCATCTCTTTGCCCCACCCTCTCGTCATGACTGCCTCTCCAGTCTGCAATCCAGGGCTCGAAGCTGAAGTAGTGCTGCCCACACCGGCGGTCCCTGTAGGTGTATTCACTTGGGGATTGCTGCCGCCAACAACTGTTACTGCCGTGACGACGGATTTACTGCCGTTAGGGAGGGTAGATGTTTGTACCACGACACTCGTTTGGGCCGCGGCTTGGTTGGTTGCCACTGATGTCATGCTTCCTGTGTCTGTTGGGGTGACGGTTGAGACGTCGCCCCCGACGGTCGATATGACGACGAGTCCGACACCATTCGTTGTGGTTACCACTTGGCCCGCTGTAAGGGAGACAGGGACGCTTGATGAAGTAGTGGCGGGAGTTGCAGCAGACGAGGTAGCCGCTGCTTGAGCAGAGGTGACGGACGGAGAGGTAGACCCGGGGATGGAGGCGCCATTGGGAGAGGTGCTGACTGGTTTTGTGGTTACTGGAGAGTTACCGGCAGAGCTCACAGTTGTTTCTGTAATGGAGACGGCTGGAGTGGAGGATCCTGGTATTTGAGGTACAGGTGTCACGCGTGTAGTAGTAGACTGAGGGTTGACGGCCGCAGGAGTTGTGGTAGTTGTGCCATTGCTTATAGCGCTGACCCGCTTGACCAAATCCACCACCTCACTTCTTTGACGTCTAGCAAGGTTCACGATGCTTGTAGCTATCGACGGCTCTTCCCTGTGAATTACTTCCACTGCTGTACGATCTTCTTGAAACATGCCATGCTTGAATTTCTTCGGCGAGTAAGTGTGAAGAGCTTCGTGCAAAGACGGCGGGTCGACTTCGTTTAGGAGTTTTTGGAAGATTTCGAGATCTTCCTTATTTTCCCATGTGTTTGGTGATGGATGAGCTTGGATGCACGGCGTGAGGAAGATGAGAAGTAGGGATGCGGATAGGATGTTGCAGATGCCGAACATCTTATAGTCTTCCCTTTCTAACCCAGACAGTGGGATGGAATCTGTCGGTTGGTGTCAGGAGGATGCAGTCAGTCTAATACGTGCACGCGCGTTAGCGTTGGATCACGATTAAAATACGAGGCAGCTCCAGCTGTCGAATGGGTGGTGCGCCCAAGGCCTTAAGGAAGACGAGAGTGCGACAAACCTTTCAGTGTTGCATGCTTCAAGCCGAGAAGCGTGACAATGGGTCTTGCTGCTTCTCAGTAAGAGCGGAGGTATTTTGTGTGGTTGGGAGGTAGGAGAGATCGCAACGCCAAGGGAGGGTGAGGATGAGTGAGAAAATGCAGGGTCTGTTCCCCTCAAGGCGTCCCAATTAAGGCAATGCTGAAACGCTGACACGAAGCGAGTGGCAAAAGGAAGCCAAGTCGTTGTAAGATCTAGTAATAAGCAATTTAGGTCCCCCTACTTTGTGTTAAAAGGACGCGAAGGAAAGAAATGTCTGGTTAGGATGATCCCTGCTGTACTTCTCCGTATACGACCGCCAAGCTATTTAGCGGTTCTATTCTGGGTTGGGCTGGGCCGAATGGAGATGTTATCGGCGATGAGTACTTTAGTAGTAAGTGTCAACGGCATCCTCCACAGCGTCAAACGGCTTGTCGTTGTGAGCAGGGCGTCAATTGTCCTATTCATAGGCTATGACTTATGTCGATCTGCTGTCTTGGTTTGCATAGGACTCAAATGTTTGATGTACACTGGAGGAGATGCTGAAATCTCCAATCACCAAGAGCGACCTCCGTGTCGACCATGAGACTCCTTTGCAATTGACTGCAGACACGTCTCAGGCGCTGGAAAGGAGATGAGAAAATGAAACCTCCATGTCACATAAGCCAAAGTATATGCCAAAGAAAGGAAAGAACACCTGCGTCTGCCTCTGGAAATCCTGTAGGCGCTCCTCTACTATCGAAAAAAAGGGGGTATCCGTCGTCCGACCATCTCACATCAAAAACCTCATCCCTGTCAGCTGTACAACTTATACGAATCTTTGGCACATGAAAACACATTATCGCAACCGAAACATTACGATGTCTGGCAACCTCTTGGACCGACGTGGTCGTGACTAGTTGCCAATGGGAGCAGCGGGCTGCGCTTCTTCTTCTCTACTGACCTCGGCAATGGCGTCCGTCGATCTTCCACGCGTTGGTAAGCCCTCCTGTGCAATAGCATCCAGGCTTTGCTCGCTCCGGGCATGCTTGTCGCCGTTGCGTGGTGGGCTTTTCGCTCTTTCCTTCTCAGCTTCGCGCTCCTCCTTCTTTTCCTTGGCTTTGGCGACTTTCCCTTTGATCCAGCTCATCGGACCCTTCTTCTTCTCGTCCTCGGGGCCACTGTCCTTTTCTCTCAGCCCTAGCGGCTCTTTGGAGGGCGTGGATTCGTTGCTTGAGTGGTGGAGACCCAACGACGCTGACGCTTCAGTGCCTGTCTGCGTTGAGAGCGTGTCGTTTGTCATGGACTTCTTGGGCCTTCCCTGACTTGCGACAGAGGTAGCACTCATCTCAGCAATCGCACTGGACCCGAGCCGAGAACCCGATGGAGTAACGGCGCGCCTCTCGTTGCTTTGGTTGCTTGGTTTAGCGGTAGACGATGATAGTCTCCAGCGACGCTTCTTCTGTGTTTTATTGTCACTTGTCGCATCGTTGGTATGATCGAGCTCTGACTCCTCTGTCACAGAGCCCTTAGAGTGCAGTGATTGAGGGGGTGATTTTGCAGGCTTCAATGCTGGGCTTCCGCCATTAGTGCTACCTTGCGAGACGCGAAACGAACTGAGCTTATCCATTTCGCCGATCCGAGGGGCTATTTCTGACGACAGCGATGCATCGGTGTCCGAGAGCGTAGAGGGTACAGTATTCAACGGATCACCAGATAATTGATTTATCATTCCAGGAGTGGGCATAGGCGTGTAGAAGGCCGTCGGAGAATTCGGACTGTCATGTAGAGATTGGGTTGAACTTTGGGCGCTAGCATTCGGTGAAACGCCCAGCACGCGTTTCTTCCTTAGCTTGTTGGGCTTTCGGTCATCCTGACTACGCTCATTCTCACTCGAAGGTGATTTCGAGAACAAGCTCTTACGCTCCCGGTTTGGCGTTGGGGAGTTTCCTGACGATATAGTTGTAGTCACACCATGTTCCAGTGTTCGAAGGGTGACCCCTTCGGTAGATGGTGCGTTGTCTCGGCTGGATGTCCTGTTGTCCGAATCCCTAGTTCCCGATACTGCAACGAGACCCTTACGAGTATCAGCAGTAGGTGTAACAGGCGCTGTCGTGACAGATGGCTCAGCATTGAAAGAGCTGGCTTCATACGTCGGTTCCGCCAGCCTAGACCCCGATGACAATGACCGGGCTGCAGAAGCGAGCTGGCCGCTTGGCGCAAGCCTGGAAGTGGTAGGGGACGAAGGTTCCGGGTTCCGGAAGCGACCTGATGGTATACCAGGAGATCTCTGAGAAGGGACAGTATTACTCCGATGAACACCACCTGATGTAGTAGTCGTGAGCGGACTACCAGGTCCTGGCGAGCCAGGACTTGGCACATTACTCGAGGCTCTCGAGCCCCTCGAAGAGACAGACACATTTCTCCGAAGCCCTCCCTGTCGCCGAAGACTATCCGCTCCTGCACTCGCGTTTGATGAAGATCTACCCAGACCAGCTTGTGATGTTCGTGCTGAGGTATTAGGCTGTCGGGGCGAGCCTCTCTGTATATCTCGAACTGTATCCGCATCTGCTGCTGTCCCTCTCATGCCAACTAGGAAGTGGTCTTGGTTCACGATCAGGAAGATTATAACGTCTTGGCTGAGCCGATACTGGGCAGGTACCATATCATGGCCTGGATGTGACAACATGCCTGGTTGAAAGATTGCTGCTAGATTAGGAGATGTCATACGATTGAGCTCAGATTTGGCCGCGAAGACTGCAAGAAGGTCGAGTATATAGAGTAGTAGCTGCCGGTTGAGTGGTGGTAGCTCGGTGATCAATTTCTGGTAGGAGCTGATAGCCACATCCGGATCGAACTCACCAACAGACTGTGCTTGTGCTTCCATGTCACCGACAGCCTCAGCTTGATGGCTTCTCAGGGGGTCTCGGAAGTTCTCATATTTTTCGTGTGGCACGATTGGTTCTGGTAGCATGTTGAGATAACGTCTTAGTATATTGGCTGCATCATGTACGGTATAACCAGTCCAGTCGAGACCTTTCCCATATCGCGGAGGGGAATCGAATGCCAGCTGCAGTTCTTTGATCCGCTTCGATGAGCCGCTCAATCGAAAGATGCCTTCCACATCGAGAGCTTAAAGAGACGTGAGCGCAGATGATGTAAGCGCGAGGCGCCACCACTTACCTCTTTCTTTGAGAAATACGCCACATTTGGCGATAACTATGGGCACGTAGCCATATACGTAACTCTTGCCATTCTCATCTGTGAGGGATATAGCAACATTGGCGTAATTGATGCTGTCCTCCAGTGGGACGCCAAATATGCCTATTGGAGCTTCTACTGAGGTTGCCAGGAACGTCAGCTTATGGGGGTCCAAGAATATGATGAACGAGCACACGAAATATCAACGTTATCAGACAATCCCCAGCTGATCGAGGAGCCTCGAGTGTCGTAAAAGCTACGAGTATTGTATTTTCCCATCTAACACTTTAGGCCGTACTTCTCCTTCGTGTGATAGGGCTTGGATCTCTTTGTAGGCATCAAGCCGCAACTCCCTCTTGACTGGCCCTCCTGGGCTGGAGATAACAAACACAAATCGTGTACATGTAGTAGATAGTTGGGAACCCACCTCGCCCTTCTTCTTCCCTCCTCCTGAATCGCCTCCACCACGACGCCAGCTCACGCCTCGACGGTGGAGATGCTGCTTGTTCTGGGGCGGGAGCCATCTGCTGCGGAGGGGCAGGGACGGGAGGCGGTGCTTGAGCGTTGGTGGTGGCCATGATAACGATAATCAACAACGGGTATTGGGACTGTGGGGTGAGGCGACGATCACAGGTCTTCCTTGCTCAACGGGCCTGTTTTTCGGGCACTGATCGACGCTGTTCCCAAAATAGATTTTGATCGTCCCAGCTTCACCTGACCATGGCAATTGTGACGGGTACCATCCTAGGATGTAGAGTTGTAATGTTGCAGGCGATTAATGAATGTAAAACTCGAGATCAGCAATGCGCTGCAATATGGTGATCGTTATTGGTAGCTGTATACTACAAGCGTGTCGCGCCGACTAGTTCCAGTACGCGCCGACGTATCTGACTGAACCAAAGATGTTGTTTGCGGAGAGTAGTGGTCGCCGTAACTTGATCTTGGCTCGTGGTAGCTCGAGGACAGCTGATAGTGATATATATCCCGTTCGTTTGAGGTGCGCAGGGAGGGATGTTGGCTGATTGCAGTCAGCGTGATGCGCCAAGCTGAGCTGACATTGGGCTGTTGCTTGCTTTGTTTAGATAGATGGTTAGTGACAACAAGCAGCGAGTCCCGTACGTACGAGCTCAATAAGATGGACCAGATCTGATCGCAGTCGCTAGGTATCATAGGTAACCTTCAAGTATTGGTTTCGAAAGGGATAAAGTGGCAGGCTCGGCAGGCTCGAGCTTCTGGGAATAGGCACGAGCCTCGCCTAGCTCCGCAGTACGTCGCAGCTGTCAAATGCGCAGTGACTTTGCAGAGGCAGGGAAAAGGGCATGGAGTAATGATCGACGCGACTCGATGATGCAGGCCTCGGTTCAATGATACAGCGAGGTATCAAAAGAATGTATAGGGTGCATGTTGTGGGTGGCTGGCTGGAATGCGAAGACAAGGTATTGCACAAGTGGCTGATGTGGCTTGCCGTATTCTATTCTAGGGGATGGTTATCCACGGTTACCTTGCGGACTCGATCATAGTTCGTATCTCACAACACCCTGTTCTCTCAAGAATTTCACAATGGATGGGTAAGTTCAGGCACGACAGTTGCTAAGCCGATACCATGGTTGACCCTCTGCTGACGTCATATTGCTGGATAGGCTCAATGCATCAGAGCAGCGGGAGCTGCAAGGCCGAATGGAGAAGAAGCAGATGAAAGAATTCATGACTGTCAGTGTTTCGTGTACTGAGATTATCTAGAGGCTAGAAGTGCAACCTTCATCGAGCGAATCCGGGAAGACTGATATGGGATATACTTTACCTACAGATGTATTCCAGGCTCGTTCAGAGATGTTTTGACGATTGTGTGAATGACTTCACAACAAAGTCCCTCCACTCAAAGGAAGAAGGCTGCGTCATGCGGTGTGTGGACAAATATCTGAAGGGATCAGAGAGATTGGGGCAACGCTTCCAGGAACAGAATGCGGCTATGATGCAGTCAGGATAGCTACCGGGTCGGTGATATCGTAAGATGTGGATTTGGAATACGAGATTCTATATCGAGCTTCCGGGGAGCCCTGATCAGTGTCGAAATTTGTGCATTAACAGCCGGACGACAGCGCTCGCTGGTATCACCCATCGATGTTTGATGGATACCATTGGACACCATTATATCGCCGATGCCGAGAAAGTGCAGGAACATACACCACTCAATGTATACTAGATGAAGAAGGAGCTGTAGACAGGGTCCTAAGGCTGGGGTCTGTGGAAATTGTATTTTCTAGGGAGACCAAACGGCTTTAGCCTGCATACAGATACCCTACCTACAAACTTCTTGAACACTAGATTTCCGGGCGCAGACTCAAGGGCGGCTGAAGATTAGTATCTCATCTGATTTCAGTCGTGGATGAACAACATCCAGCGTCATTCTATTGGCATGGTAGTCAGGTGCTATAATTCGGCAAACCCTACTGCAGCATATCTACAGTCATCCGCCAGAGCTGCATAGACGATCAATCAGAGACTAGTCCGATTCACCCCGACAAGACCTCGTATTGACTCTTAACCTTTTCACAGTTGTTCTTGGATTCCTTAGAATAGCCATGATAGTGATATACATGACAATAGGTATAATGATTTCATTGCAATATCTCAGATGCCACACTCAGTATACCATGACACGTATGCGCATGGGACAAGCTCGGACTTGAACTGCAGTCTGGTTGTCTGGCTCCCGTTCGCGTGTGCTGGAATACTGCTCACGACTTGGGTCACGCTGATAACCTCCGTTCCAATCCGACTCCGAGGGAGCCTCCTCCGGCATCTGTCTAAACATCACTGCCCCAAATCGAAGCACTCATCGAAGCCATTGGAGATTCCCCTGGAAGAAACGCTCGATCAGTGCAATGACGTTACTTATCAGCTGATAACGAGGAGAGAACTTCGGCTGCGACTTCGCTTCAGTAACCTCTGCGCTGCCTTGACGATTCGCTGGTCGAGTTTCCCTAACGGAGGCGTGGAAAGCCCAATATATACTTGTGCCCGAGCATCTCCTTTTGTACAGGCTGGTTTTGTACAATGTGGACTGCGATGAAGCCACAACTTGACATCACAATGATTAGCAGCTCCCTACCACAAACAGAACTCATGTCGTGCAGTAGTTCAGAACTTGGAGGCTGTGACCGCATTGAAGCATCAGGATTTTGGATGGCGTACGAGTCACGCAGTTGGTCTGCCTGATTAGCAGCTCTACTTACTATCCAGCTTCCGAGCTTTCAAAGTGAATCCGAGTCCCGAGCCGGCGATTTGGAGTCTGATCAGAAAACAATACATGGATCCAGTTTGCCATATTACATAACCTCAAAGAGCCTAGTAATCGGGAACATCAGGTCTGGAAAGGATGCTCTAGCTTGAACCACGATACGAAACCATTTTCTGAAGGCGATACTGGAAAAGACGTGTGAGATGTTTGGCATGCGCAACCTGATCCAATTGACCCAATGTAACTCATGATTTGTGACATGCAAATCGGATGTAGTCCGACCTTAGTACATGCAGGTGAAGAAGCGAACCATATAAAGGTCTCGTGGCTGCCATGCTCCCCTGTTACGGGTTGAGCCCTGCATCAAGCTGACTGCATCATCTTTCGAATCGCAGAATTCCACGTTTGGAGACGAAACGCGGAGTTTGTCACACCCTTCAGGTGGGCTCCTCCTTTCTTGTAGCGGGCGCTTCTAGGAGCCTTATGTTGTACTTACAGACAATTCTTCCAATATTGGCAGCTCACGGATCACTGTAGAGTCAGCAGTGATGTTATTGAGTCTAGAAGTGACGGATTACAGAGTTTGTACTTCTGTGTCTTTTCCTCGCTCAAGGATTGATGGTGGATCGGCTAGACGGATCTGTTCAGTTTGAATTTCCAATCATTAGCCCAAAAAGGCAGATAGATAGAGACTATGCTCGATCAGGCGAAAAAGGCGTAACGCCCTAAGCCGCATGCAATCAAACAACCTCCCGCGTGTCATGCTAGCGTTGATCTCTCACACCCCATTGCTTGAAGGATTGTCCGTAATCTGGTCATGCCTCAGTTGCGCTTCCATATTCCTTGTTGTAGTTGCTTCTTTCCGGTTCACAACCCTGTCGTGCCATTTCGGTCATGATTTTAGAGTACTCATTGCTCAGTCGAGCATAGATTCTTCCCTTCGACGCATTCGAGCATTCTTTATTGGCAACCCTCAAGAGTTTGCCTGTTCTACAGGCATCCCTGACGTTCCAAATCTTCGAAAACCAAAGACAGCTTACAACCTACCATGATAATGGCAGACGTAGCACCACTGCTGCAAAAGGTAGCGCCGATACCAATACCACCCTTCATGCTGAACGAGAAATTCTACGACGCTCTCGCAGAAGACCTACCCCTAGAGAGCAATACCATCCAACCTACACCTGGTTTGCGTGCGTCTTTTCACCCGGACAAAGATTGTGCTAACAGCTGCTCTTCAGCACCATGGACTTTTGCAAGGAAGCGACCCAGCGGCGAGAAACTACCCCAGACGATCGCCCACCGTGGATTCAAGACAAACCACCCGGAGAACACTATGGGTGCTTTCAAGGGCGCGGCTACATCAGGGGCGCATGCCATAGAGACGGATATACACATGACGAAAGAGGGCGTTCTTGTTCTCTCTCATGTGAGTGCTGAACTTCGAACACCACAACCCCATCTGATGGAGGGTCGTACAGGACGCAACGCTTAAACGATGCTTCGGCAAAGACGAAAGGATCATAGAGTGCACCTGGGACTATATCAGCCAACAGCGGACCCTCAGAAACCCCCATGAACCCATGCCTAGACTACGCGAACTGCTCGAATTTTTGGCTTCCCCTGGATTAGAAAACTTATGGCTATTACTAGACATCAAGGTACCATCCCTTCCGATTCATTCATGACAAGCAGAGCCTGACATATGTGCCAGCTCGACAATGATCACGATACCGTAATGCGCCTCATCGCCGAAACCATCGCTTCCGTCCCTCCAAACCCCCTCAAGCCCTGGAACCAGCGTCTCGTCCTCGGCTGCTGGGCCGCCAAATTCCTCCCCCTCTGCGCTAAATACCTCCCTACATTCCCTATAACGCACATCGGCTTCTCGATACCCTACGCCCGGCAATTCCTCTCCGTCCCCAACATCTCCTTCAACATGTTGCAAAAAACCCTCATCGCCCCCCTCTTCGGCCAGCGCTTCATGCGCGATGCGAAAGCCGAGGGAAGACCCATCTTCGCATGGACCGTGAACGAAGAAAATATGATGCGGTGGTGCATCAGCAAAGGCCTCGACGGCGTCATCACCGACGATCCGAAGAAGTTCCTTGAGGTCTGCGAGGATTGGGAGAGAGGGAAACGCGAGATTCACATTTCGTGGGGGCAGTGGATGATGATTCTGTGGGTGAATCTGATGATTCTGGCCTTTGGAGGCATTTTCTGGTGGAAGCATGGTGGGTTGCGGAAGCAGAAGAAGAGGCATGTGAGGAGGGGAGAAGAGGCTGTGCCATTCCTCAGTGAGCCGGCAGATGGGCTTTGAAACCCCACTGGAACCCCCTTGGATTAGAATGCACTTTTGGAGTTTGTGACGAGACCACGGTAGATAGATGACTTTGCGATCCACGACTGTATATAGAAATGAGCATGCAGCTAGCATCCGGGCTATAGGACACCTAAAGATCGTATCAAATTTCCGACTATGTGACCTATGCAATATTTGGTGGCGATCAGACATCAACGAAAAGCACTCTACGGGACAATAATTCCCCATCCAAACCCTTCTTACATGATTCCCCTCACTCTCTCCTCGGTCAATCATTCATATCGCCATAGAGTCCATTGACGCAAACACCACGAATGGCATGGATATTGCATATAGAGGTAAATAATGACTCCCTTAGCAAGTTGTATCTCATGCCAGACGGACTCTTGAGACGGAATTATGGGATAAACAACTGCCACTCGATAAACATGTTCTAGGACCCCCTAGAAATGAATGGGAAAATCCTGCGAATAGCTAACATTATACGAAAAAATGTTGACCCAGATTAGACGTGACGTTCTTGAGCTCGATTAGGGAATTTAGATTTAGGTTTAGATCGATACAAGCTGTAAATAAATAGGTAAAGGGAGACTGGATGGGGGAGTTGTAGAATAGTGTGTGTTTTTATGATTGAATGGGATATAGGCGTAGCTCGTCGTTGGAGAAGAGGGTGATAAGGCTAGCGCTGGCTATGTAAAGCCAAGTACGAAAGGGACGGGGATTGTAAGTGCGGTTTTGACAATGGGTGTGCCTGTTCATAACGGAGTCGTGGCTGTGATGGTAGCCTGGATGGATGGGGTATGGTGCTGAAGTCGTTCAGAAGTGGGGAGAGAGTATGTATGGGATGTTTTGGGTATGGAAGGGAGGAAAGGGATGTAAAGGTATGGAATAGGACGGGAGGGGTGGGTTTTGATGCGCTGATGATGATAGGTATGGTGTGGTGTGGTGTATGAACGCGCACAGTTGATGAATCGGACCGGATGTGTGGGATTGGAGATCTTAAACGCTGGTTCGTGGCTTGGTTGTTCTATGACTCTTTTCACTAAGATGTCATTTGCGTGGCTGTATCTGTCTGTTTGCTGTGAAGGGAAATGAAGCATTGGTATGGGGATGGTGTTGGTGGAGGCGGTTGGTAGTGCTGTTCATCAATTGTTTGTCATTGAAGAGTGTGTAGAGTACCTATTGTACCTAGACGAGGAGGGCATCTGCCCCGTGCCGTCGTTTCGGAGGAATTGGTGCATCTCTTCTGTAGCTGCTTTGCCTGCGAACGTTGTTAGGTCTCAATCAACCATTGAAGATGCTCGGCTCGGCCTCGCGATATTCGGCGCTGTTGAGGGAGAGTGTAGTACGTCTCGTACGGCTGAGTGCGCTGAGGTCTAGCTGCACTCAACCCATCCAGGACCACACTGAAGATTATTACCATTTCGTACGAACGGTATTGAGCCTTCAGGTTGTGAGGATTGGCGAAAATAGGAGTAGGCGAAGGATAACATGTGCATTTGGGTGACATTCTTCAGGGAGATCAGACTTAGATACAATGGTAATATATGTAATAAATATCCTCGCGAACGATACTGAACTCATAGAGAATACATTGAGATATAGATCTTTCGACTTATTGGATATTATGAAGGGTCTGTTGATAAGCCGTATCTGGTACGTCCCGCCGATATACAGATTTGTAGTGAGGGCTCCGAGAGCTTGTTCCGTACGGTCAGGAGCTACTGCTCACGTCGGATGGTTGTTGGGAACAGATACACCGCTTATCCTGTCTGGATGAATTATGCCATCTCGGTCGTAGCTCGACAGGTATCCCCAATGTTAACATTAACCGTGCTGTGGTAGGATTTTTGATGCGAGCCATATGTGCATCGATTGGTGAGGATAATCACTCCTTGGCACTGACTCTGTTAAGTTCGTGGTGAGAAGTCGCCTTTGTACTGCATGTCGACATGTAGCGGTAAGCGGCAGTCCATTTCTATTCGCGATCATGCTCAACAGCCGGCCTTTGTCTGGGTTTGAGTATTGGCAGACTGTTGGGTGAAGCCAAGCCATATCGCGGAGGTAGCTAAATCACCTGGATTGCCCTCATCGCTATGGGAGATATCCGAGGTGGTGTCCCGCACGACTTGTTGCAAGGATATCAACGCCTGTGAGTTGCAACGAAGATCGGTAGCAGTCCCATCGGCATTGAATCGTAACCTCGGAGTGGCAATGATTGAAGAGATAAAATGGTATGGCAAGGAATGATTACCTATATCAATCAAATTCAATCCTCTTACCCCGAAGCAAATACTCCCCCACAAATCTAAACACGAACCATCCCGCATAAGCACCCGTCACAATCGTAACTGGCCACCTTTGCCAGTCGCGATCCCAGTCCAGAGGTATAGGTACCTATTAAGCAATCAGCATCCCCCAGCACCGCACCCCAGCCGTCACAATCTAAACTCACAGCACCAAGCCACGCTCCCAATACCGTCCCTACCAGCGCGCCCCACACCTCATCGAAGGGTAGACAAGCGCCGGCTATCTCCCTCCACATCCTTGGATCAACACCACGAGTATAGAACAGCGGCAGGACGCCAAGGATAGACATGTGTGTCGCGCAGAGGAGAGTGTGCCAAAGATGTGAGTTTATGGAGGCGCCGAAGAGGATCAGCATGATGGTGAGGAGGGGCGTGGATAGTGAGAGCGAGAGGACGAGGGAGTATATAGCGGGCTGGAAAGCGGACACGTAAATGTCAGCATGGCCATGCGACAGAGCATGCATTGATGTGAATCCCTAGCAGACATGGAGCAGCATACAATGAGCCTAGAAGCAAGTGTGGCAGGCTTTGTCGTCGGGCCCTTTGCCGTATGGGCAAATTGTACCCTCCTCTTCTTTGGTGTCTTAGGAGCTTCTGCCTTAGGGCTCGGGCTACCGGCGAACGGTGGTAGGCATACGACGCAGTATATGATTTGTAGGTGAGCCAATGGCGCAAGGGATTTTTTCAGCGTTGAGACGGGGTCTGCGACGAGTGAGGGGAAGAAGACATAGTAGAGGGTGAGAACGAGGATGGGGTGGATGTTGGTGTAGACGTGAGCGGTGACTGTGGGGAGGACGGAGATGATTTGAGAGGTGGGAATGAGCTTGCGACGCGGCGGCTCTGTATCGGCCGTGGTCATAATGGGTGCGGCATTGTCGTCTGCAATTGTCAGGGAAGAAAATAGGTCCTAAAAGTAGAGAAGTATTCTACAGATCTAATGCCAAGCCCAATTGTCCGAACTTTCCCCGATCGGCATTCTATGCTCCTCCATGATGAACACTTTTCCAAGCCCCTTGGGTCTCTCACCCAGAATAATCAGGGTTCTAGTTTGGTCTTATTCCGGCCTTGTACCTGATTCCATCTTTGACAGAGCAGTCATTGCATGTAACTTTATCTTGTGTTGTGTTCCCGGGTGCAGATAGGGACAATCATGGCTAGGATATTATTTCTCAGCGAAGGGTAGTGACCCAATCACTATGGAGTGGCATAAGTTTCTTCATTTGGTGCAAGATATCGAGTCCCGTTCCATACACGACAAAGGAAGATAGATCACAAGCTATCCAAACAGACGCTCGCTCGCCAAAATGGTTAGACCGCCAGCACCAGGGTGTACCGAATAGCAAAGTCGGCACGCAGTCGACGAAAAGTCCCGATATCTACAATACGACGTATCCCTTCTCCACTTCCTATCCCCATCATCCGCTGCGAATCCAGTGCGCGACATCTGAAAAGCAACACTTTTCATATTCCCTTCACAGCCACCGTCCTCTGCGTATTCAGCACCTCTGCATTCCGCTCATGGCTCTCCTTCTTACAATCCTCCAACCCGGAACACTTGTGGTCCTCCAACATGCGATGCTTCCCGCAGAAATGACCTTGGCAGAAACTGCAATCCCCGACGATGCGCTGCGCGCCTTCTTTGCAGGTGTCGAAGGTGCATTTTATTTTCTTGGGAGGCATGCCACCACGGATGGGGAGGGCCATGTGCAGAGTTGCAGACGGGGGAACGAGGGAGGAGAGTGTGGTGGTGGCCGATGAAGTCTTTGAGGTGTTTGCTGTTAAGTGCTTGCCGGCGTGGACGAGCCGGATGGAGGTTGTGGGGGCGGAGGTGCGGAGGGAGAGGAGTTGGAGGAGGGTGGGGAGGGTGGTGTCGGAGGGGATTGTAAGGGGGATTGCTGGGGAGGTGGGTTAGCTGATGGCACGGTAGTGTGAAGGGGTGGGGAGCGTACTGTCGCCTGAGAGCAGCTTGACGAATATTTGGAAGTTCTCTGGATGGTTGGAGGTTGCGGAGGATGTGGAAGCGTTGGATGAGGAGCGGGAGCGGACCATCTTGACGGTGGCTGCTGATGTATGCGTGTTATTTGAGAAGTCGTATAGGTCGTGCAGCTGCTGGTGATGATGACGATGAAGATAGTAACCACAAGAGCTTTGTGATTCGAACACGACTTCAGTCCCCAAGTGCTCGTTACGAAGTAATAATGTTAAATGATATTGTAAATAGAACGCAGTGTTGTGCAAAACCAACAACTCAACCCGCAAATAAAAATGTTGTCGTGTAGTCAGGTAGTGTTGTAATGACCAAGTAAATCGAGGCAGTGGTTCCTGACAAACGTTGGTGGACACTGGTCAGCAGACAGACAGAAGGAGCAGAGCAGCACAGTGGCCAGATCCAGATCCAGCGAGCGTGTCATCGGTTACGCTTCCGGGCACCCATGTGCTAAGAAACGCCACACCTGCGCCTGTAGGGGCCAAGGGCACGCTAGAACATGCTCGAATTTTAATCGGGGGCTTGATGGGCGGCGATACCGGGCCGTTCGACGCAGCGCAGGGGGGGTAGCATCGAGAGGACGTAGGACTAAGTCCGATGTTCGGTTTCTGATCTGGAGGAGGATCCGGTTTGTGAATTTCGATGATCTCTGCATCCATAATGATCTATGTACTACGCAAGAGACCGCATATCCCAATCTGCGCACCGCTATCCGTCTCAATCAAATGATCATTTGGCATCCAGGATTATACACCAACCTCCATAAAACGACTGCTCTAATTTTGAAACGATTATTGCAATCTTCATCCGTTAGTATATAATTAACGATGTGTGTGACACGGTCGTGCCCATCAATGTTCCAGTATATATCTGTGGCAGCGCTTCAACGAATGCTTTATGATTTCATTCGGGGACCTGTATAGATGCAGGTTCGTAATCTTACATACATTAATGCTACATGTAGAATGCGGTGCGGACTTCGTACATGCAAGCGGTAAAACATTAGCGCACAGTGCTAGACACCAGACATATGAACGTAGTAATACAAGAGATGTCATGCGAAGCCCCCCCAAGGATATACCCATTACCAAAAAGTTCTATACCAAGAAAGTGCGACGGACTAGCAGAAGAATTACGTGATGAGTGCCCTACACATCGTAAGCAGATGACCCAATGCGCACAAGAAAAGAATGCTCACCCTCGATTATTCACCGGCGGCGCATCATTCGCCCCCGTCAAATCCAGATGATTCTGCGTATTCCCAGCCGCATTGCCCTCATACGGCAGTTTCTGATCCTTGCAAACTTGAAAATGATCCGCAGGTACATTCTGGGATTGGAGATGCAACGGTGCTTCGACGATCGTGGCGAAGAAGCCTTCGGTGACGTGCCAATCGATGTGGCAGTGGAAAGCCCAGACGCGTGCAGCGGATGTTAGTCTAGTGGTCTTTGAGATAGAGGAGGTGAGGGGCGACTTATCTGGATTGTTCGCTTTGAAGCGGTAGACGAGATGTCCGTCCCCGTTCACTTTGAAGGTGTCGCGACGTATGGGCGTCCGAGGAGCGTTTTTGGGTGTACCACTGTATACGCCCGCGTCGCGCTCCACCATCTGGAAATTGTGGCCGTGCATGTGTATGGGGTGGGCGCCCGCATCGTGGTTGTTGATGACGATCTCCACTATATCGTTGTATTTCACGACGTGAGCGTTTGCGTATTTGCCGTAGACGGCGCTGTTGGTGGCGTCTTTTCCGACGCTTAGGGCTGTATATAGGGAGGGTACTTTGGGCTCCACGTAGGTGATGTCGTTGAGAGCGTATCTGGGCACGAGTGAGTTAGTGGATGCTTGGGGAGGTTTGGCCTTGATTCATAGACACACCGGTTTTGATTAAAGTAATGCCCTGAGTTGACGTTGAATACGATCTGGTGGTTGACGGGCTCCAGGAGAGCGAGATTATCGTTAGGTACAAGACCGAAGTCATCAAAGGCAGCGTCGTAGGAAGTAAAGGTTGGAGCTTCAAGAGGTAACGGCTTGGTGTCGTCGTAGACAAGGTATCCCGTAGCATTGAGGTCGAGAGAAGGAGGTCGACTGTCAAACATCGCAGGATCCATTGCCCCCACAAAAGCAAAGTTCTTGCTCGTGTCGGACTTCGTATGGATCAGTACACTCATACGTTGGCCAGCGGAGAGGCTGATGAGGTTGGTTTTCTGGGCTTTAGTGTAGACTCCATCTACCTCGATGATTGTCATTTCATGTTGATCGAAAGTGACCAAGAACGCGGCAATCGCGGAAACGTTGATGATTCGGACCATGTAGGTTTTTCCTGGCTTGATACGAAACGTAGTGGTCGCATTGTCGTTGAGTATTGCAGAATTCGGGATAGGCTCTGCGCCATTACCGTTCTCCTTAAGAGATAGGAAGCCTGGAATGAGGTCTGGTATCTGCTTATGATACCAATCCGATAGAGTCAGGACTAATTCTTCATCGCACTGGTATGGCGATTGTGGATCGTGGATCAGAAGCGGACCGCGAAAGCCATCGGGATACTGGCCTCTGTTGTGCGAGTGATACCAATAAGTGCCGGGCTGGTTGATCTAATCACGAGACTTAGTGCTCTAGTGTGCGTACACGGCGACAGAGTGTAAGACATACCGTAAAGACGTAGGCGAATGTCTCTCCGGGACCTATTGGGCATTGTGTGACTCCGGTAGGACCATCCATCGAATTTGTACCTTCCTGAAATAGTCCATGGAAGTGCAGTCCAGTAGTCTCATTGCCAAGTTTGTTCGTCAGATGGACCGTAATACGCTCGCCAACATTGGCATTGAGAGTTGGAGGTGGCCATTGTCCATTGATGCCTATCACGGGCCTTGTGTGTAAGCCGTCCGGATTTCTAGAGACCCATGTGAGGTCCCAATTATACACCGCTGCGTATGCATATAGGTTGTAAGTAGCTATAATGTACAGATAAGTCTTCAGGAACATGTTGAAGGCAAAAGAGATGAATAAAATTATAGATTTTGTTGCTAGTGGAGAGGATATTGGCAAGGGGCATCGTGCTTTTGTAGAAACCATATGGCATCCAGCCCAATCTTAGCCACATGTCAGGAATTCGTATTGGCTGGATCCAGCCTTGTTGGAGGGTTGCATGGGGCTGCACACTCCTGACTGTATACCTGGAGTATTTTGGATTGTACTCGGCCCCCGCGTGTCAGCTTATCATGTAAGGATTTCGGAGGTGGTACAGAGTGTGACTGGTTTTCACATCGTAATTCCTCTTTCAAAGCGGAACTCTGGAACACGCTAGGTGTATCAAAGGATCCAGACTTGCAAACATATAAAGGTTTTAAAACGGGTAAAGTTTCAGCCTCCTCCTATAAGGATTGCTGCTCAGCCTTGTAACGGAAGGGCGCAGGCAGTGACCAAAAATACAATGTCGCGTATCACGACATATGAAAGAGGAACAACATGAAGATACGGGCCATACCAGAACAAAGACATTTGCCGAAATATGATAGCGTTTGACATCCATTTTGAGAGAAGCATCATTGGATGCACACGCTATTGAAAAAAGATCGTCACTATGAATGGACATGTCCTGCCGACAACGCTCAATGTATAGAAAAAGGAAAGAAACTCGTATCGGAACTGCTAACAGGTAGGGTGTCAAAACGCAGTGTGGTCACGCCTCGTTGCTCGAATCTTATATTATTTATTTGTGGTCGGTTGGACCTGGTGGTATCGGTGACCTGGCGTCAGAAATCCGGCCCCAAAAGAGCTGAAAAGGTAATCTTGCAATTCACACGCATGATACAAGCAACGAGATAGGTATTGTTGAAGCGATGGAATTACTTACCGTCATGTCAGCCTTGTTGAGCGAGACCGAAACTCTGGATGGGCGGCTGGCCGTAATCAGTGCTCTGTATCCTTTAGGATCCCACAAGACGATTCGTCAGTAGTAGGCAGTAGCTAGCATAATGCAGGCTTCAGGATTTCCATCAACGATGAGCTGAGGCTATCCACCAATCCGCGAGGAATTTCACCTTAACCTCGAAGAAGGGCACACCAGTCGCGTGGGTACGCTTGTTGGGAGCTCTGGATCCTCTGACATGATGATATTGGAAGGGGATTATCCTGTCGGAATATGAGGCTTGACGACCTGCATTAGACCAAGAACGCTGATGCTACATTAAGGTACCGTACTCGTAGAGACGGTACCTAGGGCTGCGGTTGGGTCCAGGCTGATACAGAGTGCTGACGACGACTGTGCCATGCCGACCGATGCGGCGATGCACAACTTTAGCCTCATGTAGTCCCCTCACGCACGTGGCGCTGCAAGAGGAGCTTCAAGGCTATCTGATTGAAAGATGTTCGCTGGTTGTGGTGGTGGTCAAACGGCTGTTCGGAAAGAATTCGGCCAATCGCATTTGTGACGCCAAGAGGTTCAAGCCTCTGGCCTTGACGATCAATGTTCCTTTGGTAAAGATGCATATGCACACCCAGTGTCGCGGGGCCCCGGTGTACTTTGCATCGACACAGATTGCGCAATGTGGGAGCAAGACCAATGCAACGACGGTGCCTGATACGGAGACTCTATCCCGCAGTTCGCATGAACACGTCGGAGAACAGCTGTTGTAATGCTGACTCAACTGGTAGGATCCACCAACTTGATAGGAAGAGGCGATGAAACCGAGCCCCCTTTCACCTTTGTGCCGCCTGCGCCCGCAATCCATCTCGCAAGGTCTCCAAAGGCTGGGAATCCTAGCTGCAGATCCCTTTATCGGAGTGTAACTTTGACTAAGTGGGTAAAGTGTGCGTATTCAGCTGAAGACCTTTGGGGCTGCCATAGGCTGGAGAGTATGATTACTCCTTCTGTAAGGATTCGCAACAAGGCCAGCCAGTCGGGGCGCTTGTTGGGCTGCTTATGTTGTACTTAGACAAATTTCCGTCATCGTGCCAAGCTCACCTAATAGCCTCCAGCCGCTGACTGTTCCTACCCTGGTGCCTGGGATATAATTATAAAGTCGTATCAACAACATATGAGTCCACTCGCTTAGTATGTAGGGACGGGTGAAGCCACTGCTAATCTCGTCTCCCTTGGAGAAGGAATACGACGCTAAATACTTAGCCTTCGGAGTTATATGTGCTTGGTACGAGTACACGATACCTTACGCTTTCATAATCGTGGGAACGCTCATTGAGGCATACCTGCAGTCCCGTAGTCCGACGATCGCATGTTCGTAACGCCTTGATATTACTCCTTTCTGCACCATTCCTTCCAATACTCTGCCCGTATATCCAGACTCCATCCCCGCTCTTGGTGCCTGCCTTGTTGATCCGAGATCAGATAGCGCAGGTCGATCAGAACCCACAAGGAGAGGCGTGAGGGATGATGTGTGTGGCCCCATGTGTAGAAGGATCGCGGCCGATCTACTCCGTATCCCATGGTGGGACAGCAAGCCACTCGGTTCGCGAATGTCTCTCCTCACTGCCACCCAGGGGCATTTCTACCGCATGTCCTATGACCATGTTATCGTGCCAACAGCAACGTCACTCGACACCGTTTCTGTCACGTACCTCAGCATCACCTGAAGCAACCCTACTCATTAATCGCTCACACCTCACTGTCACCCAACCAACGAATGGAACTTTTCAACACATCTTTCGTACCACTGTGTAGCCAGTTTTCTCTTCCCACTAAAGACTGCAGCCTCAGTACTCTTGCTGCTTGGAGGGAGGCTTACTTGGCCTAAACTACATCGCTATGGGGTACGCAGAATGCGCTTCCTAGGGTATGAGTATTGAGATTGCAAAGATTGTTCTTGAACGTACTCATACGTCGCCCGTACGGCTATCCACAGCAACTTTATCAGTTGACATCGGGGTAAAGAAGGTACGTACCAGACATCCATCCCTTTGATGATAAGATAAGATCTCCAAGACCATCATAACCGTTTACCCCACATCAAGCACGCGCTTACTACTTGGAGACTAAGCCGGCCTCGCCGAGTCCCGGGTGCGGAGAATAATGTACTTACTTTACCTTAAAGTACCTTAGGTAGGTAGCCTTGATTCGTTAGTGTGAGCAATGGCTCAGTCGTAGTTATCTAGGGCGATGTGTTTCCGCCGAGGCAACCATCGACTCGTCTCCCAATTTGCCAGCCATTTCGTGTCTTCATTCCCCTAGATGTACGTGTGGAAAGGCTAATGGACTTTGGAAAGGTTGGCTAATGGGGACTGCGGCCACCATTGGTCCATGTCCGGGCCGGGGCTCAATAACATGAACCTTTAGGAGATTGGTCCGATGTACAGCAATGGCTCGAACTCAACACTCTAAGCTCTATGACGCAAACGCCTAGGCTTTGCGTACGCTGACGGAGGGATGGTCACTGTTATCCAGGAAATCTCCAGCATATCGGGACTTCACGCCATAACACTCGAAGTGAGATGTAATCTACACATATCATCGACCTCGTGCCATTCGTGATCAACCCTCCTAATCACCTTTTCATATAGTTCCTCCATCACGTCGTCTGTCGATACTAGCCTTGCATATCTTCACTACCATGCCTGAAATCTGGTCAAGGGAGGCTCAAGAGCCTTCGAAATCATCACTCTGGAACGCTTCATTACAAGAGAAGGAAAACCTTAGGAATGGGAGCAATCCACACTCGTCTGGGTCACGCCCAGCTGTTCGTCGTCTTTCCTCTGCAACGGCCAGCATGGATGAACTTTCACTAGGTCCACCCGTCGTGGTGCCGCCACAACACATGCATAAGCCCAGCGACGCTCATGAAACAGCTGTAGCGCTTGAAATGGCCAAGCACCGCCTGAGCGTGTCTGGTGATGGCACGAGTACACCCAGTACACCTCCCGAGACCTCTACTACAGATAGCTACGCGTTCGCCTTTGACATCGATGGGGTTTTGATTCGAGGAGGAAAACCAATACCAGAGGCAATCGAAGCTATGAAGGTCCTCAATGGTCAGAACGAGTACGGTGTAAAAGTGTAGGTTTCAACCCAGAGTGTAGTGAGTGCCTGCTAACGAAATGCAGTCCATACATCTTCCTTACCAACGGCGGCGGGAAGACCGAGCAGGAGCGCTGCGTACAATTGAGCAAGCAACTCGAACTTGAGATCTCTCCCGGTCAGTTCATTTGTGGCCACACGCCGATGAGAGAGATGGCAGAAAAATACAACACCGTTCTCGTTGTTGGAGGCGAAGGCGAGAAATGCAGACTGGTTGCAGAAGGATATGGCTTCAAGGATGTAGTCACCCCAGGCGATATCATGAAAGACAACGAGCGGACGACACCGTTCCGGAAGCTGACGAACCAGGAATCCCAAAATTCGAGGAAGCGAAACTTCGGCAAGACTCAGATCGAGGCAATCTTTGTGTTCGCTGATAGTCGTCATTGGGGTGACGACTCACAGATCATCATCGATCTGCTCACATCGAAGAACGGCTTCCTAGGTACAAGATCCGAGAACTACGATGAGGGTCCTCCCATCTACTTCTCCCACAACGACATGATCTGGTCTGCGGAGCATGAGCAAACGCGGCTCGGCATGGGAGCCCTTCGCACAATGATTGAATCTATCTATCAGAGCATCACAGGGAAACCACTCGTGTCCACAGCCTTTGGCAAACCTCAGCTGGGCACATTCCAATTTGCCACACGACTATTGCAGCAATGGCGAAAGGACACTCACGGCATCAACAAGCCGCCAGAGACTGTTTACTTCGTCGGCGACACACCTGAATCTGACATCCGTGGTACCAACGAATACAATGAATCAGGCTTGGCGGAAAATGATTGGTACTCAATCCTTGTCCGGACGGGCGTTTTCAGGGAAGGCACGAAGCCGAGGTTTACACCACGGACGACTGTGGATACAGTCCTGGATGCGGTCAAGCATGGCATCAAGAGAGAGGGCAGCAAAGCCATGAAGGTCCAGATGATGAAGCAGAAGTCTGTCAATGGCAACTCTATCATCACCGAGAATCCGGGAGAAGACGAAGCGGTAGTGAATGGCAAGTAGAGCTATAGGTAACTCTGTGATTGTTGCGGAGTTTGGCATGAATTTTGGAATGGCGACGACGATCATAGAGGGTGGTATAGCGTTTGTTGTGGAAGTACTTCGGAATGGTTGTCTCCAATAGGCATTTCGATTAGTTTCGGGCCCATACACGGCAAAGGGGCGCTACGATAGCCTATATCGGACAGATTATCTTGATGATTAAATAACACGATGCACTTTCTGATCTCATAAGCTGTGGATCGGACCAGACATGTAGCTCTGTTATGCTTTCTTGGGAATGATCCGAGGCCAGAAATCGCCCCATGCACGCCATTTGAGCCGCGTGGGGAGATATAGCTGCCTAGTTCTAATGCGGATACAATCACTTCTTCGGGCTGCGCCACCCGAAGAGCCGAGTCACCCAAGCGCTTGCGGGCCAGCCCTTTGAAGTTGATACTAGGTACCTAAGTATCCACGTATCCATCCTTACACATGCTCTAGGTTAATCCCTTTTCCACTCCGCATTAGTCGACTACGCTATCTAGTACATCTACGAAGGAGGTGGCCCCTAGCAACAGCAGTACGGAAGGTATTTGAGGGTCTACGATCAACATACCAAGGGAAAACGACATTCCCGACCTCACCGCCATCATGATAGCCACTTAGCACTTTTGCCCCGTACCATCAGCTGGCTATACGCAGAGAAGACCATGGTTCCCCGCGTATCGGATCCACCAGTCACCATGACTCCCCCAACTGTCGATGTTGAGGAGAGTCCTGCTGCTAAGCCTCTGCCACCACTTCCAGACGAACTCGATGCTTCGCTCATACCCCTTCCCTCCGAATCTCCTGCCATACGGCCTGAAATCCCACGACGAGCGACAACTCCAGATTCTCCTGTCGTTCAAGCTCCTTCGTTGACCCCTTCAACGTCGATAATGCAACTCCGGCCGCGTCCACGCTCACCATTCACGGGAGGCCATACCCGCTCACGATCGTCCGGTGGCTCCTTTTCGGCGCCTCAAATGGCACGAGCACATTCGTCTCCTGTGCCCAATACTACAAGCCGACCTCTCATAACTCGACCTTCAAGCCCTCTCGCTCTCGGCCCTCCAAGCCGACACCGTAGTCCCATGAGGAGACCCTCAGACGAGTCATTTCCGCTGTTTAGTGGAGGGCTGGACATAGATCAGACCATTTCAGAGAATTCGGAATTGGATTTGACACCAAGAGCTACGACGGACAATGACTCTATCTCAGCGTCACCCACGCCCTACAATTATCAGACGTTTCCTCGAAGTCGTCGTCGTCCCGTGTCCCCTTTGCACCAAACTTTGGGGACTTCCTTCACGGCACCTGTACCGAAATATCCTTTGCGTGCATGCATCTCTACTCCCTCGCTTGCAGCAAGTCAGTACAATGAAATTTACCCCACCAATTCCTCCTTTTCGTCACCAGGCTCTATCCCCTCAACCCCAACATCGCTTCGATCACGCTCACCCAGCATATCATCGCTTGAAACTATCCCAGACTCACCAGATGCAGAAGCGGAGGCGGAGAATATTGCCATGCTGAAGGCTGCTGCTGACCGGGAGGATCAAAGCGAAGAAGGCATGAGGCGAAGAGCGACCGTCGACGCCGGAGTGAGGGGTGGGAGTAGAGACAAGAGGAAGAGATGGAGTGTTTGCGGGGCGGAGAGAAGGGGCGACTTGAGCTTGGAAACGATATGGGAAGGCTAAGGGTCGATGCATTGTGATGAGATCTACGTTCAGGGGTTTTACGAGTCTCGAGGCAACATGCACTGCGAGCGTTTCATGCAGGGACATCAGTCATGAGGGCCAAATATATTGGCGTCTCGAAAGAACGACAGCTGTCCACGACGCGGCATGGTATACACATTGCACTCGACATCGCGGGCCGAAATCATCTTCGGGAGAATTGGCATCGGCATTATGACAGCATTACACAGCGCTTATGTTGCAAATTTTCTGGCGGCTGGCTCAGGGCATCAATCCATTGCAATCCCGGGAGAGGGAAGGAGTAGGGCGCTTTCACAACGATACCCCTCGGTTATAGAAGCACTGCAGTCATGATTGTGGGCGTAGAGATAAATTAGCAAAGCTTCAAGACATTTCGTTATACTTCGGACCGTGACTATGTTGTACCATGTGAGCATGGCGAATCCGTGACACGCACTCCCTTGGGGCTATTCTTGCATTCCAGGCTTGAGTGATACGGCTAACGTCGAGCATCTTTCGTGGTTGATACGATAGTACGGTAGCTCAATTGTATGTAGTGAATGCCCTCGACCGCATGAAGGGATGTGCCTAAGCGAAACCCACACGACTCGACTATTAATGCAAAGAAAAGTCTATTCCCACACCACCAACCCTACCCACTCTCCCCTTCTCCTCTCCTCTCTACAAACCGAAAACCCATCTCGTACATATCCCATCCAGAACATAAACCTCCGCCAACAATATCAATATCAATATCTCGTATCAAGGTAAAATCAGATTGGGAACCTGTTCATGGGTATTCTGCATCCTGTCACGTAGGTATCTATGATCTCAAATGGAAAGAATAGCGCTTTGTGGTCTGTTGTATGACTTTCTTTTCGGAAAGTGAGGGGTGAGGGAGAGGGGGGTTGGTATGGGGAAGAGGATTAGAGGGATGGGGGAGGGGGGAGATTCATGTGAGAGGGAAGGGAAGATGGTTTTGGTGAAGGGGTTTAGGGGGGTAGGTGGGTTTGTTTTTTTGAGGCTGGGGTTTTTTGTACGTATGACGATATCATCGGAATGAGAAATCTTCCTAGATATACCTATACCTTTGGGTTGATACTACTATTCGATGTCCAGATCCCCTAGAATAAATCCCCAACCAGCCATCCTTATCCTCCCCGTACGGGCCTTGATGTACAGTACTCCCCCAAGAACGCAGGAGTGTTTGACGGAGATTTGGATGGAGTACCATTCTTGCATGCTGGCTTAGATGACCATGTTAGGTTTGTTTTTGGGGTGGGCGGGGTGGGGGTGCTTTGCTGTGGTGTTGTGTTGCGATGTGATGGTGTTTGTTTGTTCTTGTATGAAAGGGGAAAAAGTGGGGATGAGGCATGATGGGGGATGATATGGGATGAGGAGATGAGGAGAGAAAGTATAAGGAGTATGAGAGGATTATCTTTCGGAAGTGTGGAGAGGTTGTGTGGTACTGATAAGTGATGTGATATATTCGGAAGGGGGCCTTTGTTTGATATACCTAGCCCCGTCACATCGGGATGCATAGGGTAGGTAGTCATATTCTTCGGTAGGGGATCGAGGAAGCGATAGGTAATGTGGACTTGGTGTTGAAAGGAAGGGATGGAAGAAAGGCAGCGGACGAATATATATATTCTGACGGATGATTATGGTTTGGTGAGGGTGACATGGACGAGCAAGATTCCCTTATCTCGTGCTGTCTTTAGTATAATGTACAGCAGGCAACGAACACTGGCTATCGATAGTGCTTGTCTGTATTTCTTGGGTTGTTTAGCCGACAAGTAGCTATCCTTGCAGCCATGCCTTTTCTACGTATAGTGGATGTGGAGTCTTCAGCAGCAGTTCGAGTGGTGTGTGTGGACAAACCATACGCTAGCGGTGGAAACGAATGGTGGGAGGAGGTAGATACTGTTGCACGTGCATGATTTTTCGAGTTCTCAGAGAGATGAGGGAGAGGAGTTTCAATTGAAGGGACGGTAGTATGTACGTACTGATAAGTACCTGACTTCCCCTGATCGATAGACTAGACACGCCCTAGATCTCCCGAATGTAGACATTCAACTCGTCTCCGCAACCTTGTAAACAAGTTTCACCCCGCTAACCTTCCCCTCCCTCATCTCCCGCATCCCGTCCAACACGCCCCTCAACCCGTCCGGCCTCACGCTGGGCGGATGCACCTTCACCTTCCCCAGCGCCAACAAGCGTCCCGCCAGATCCCAAAACAGGACGCCGAAGGCAAAGTCCTCCTTGCTCGCCGATCGGCCGTAGTCGGTCAACGCCTCTCCGGTAGCCGTGTACGCCAGCGTGCTCTTGCTCTCGATGTCTTTTCGTGGACAAGCGATGGGCTCGAGGGCGCTGTAGGTGCCGCCGGTGGTGGAGAGGGCGTCAGCGCATGTCTTGGCGCTCGCGGGAATGGAGATGGTGTCCAGGGCGTGCTTGAGCTTGTCGGCCGTATGTTGGCGGATCTTGCTACCGCAGGCAGGATCGTTGTAGTCGAAAGCTTCATCGGCTCCTAGGTTCTTGACTAGGGCAAAGTTTCGTGGTGAGCATGTTGTGATGACGGTAAGGTTTGAGCTATTGGAGATTAGTCCCTTTTAGGATCTGTGAGATGTGTGTGGGGGAGTCTTGCAGCTTTGCGAACTGGATGGCGAGAGTACCTGTGGCTGTACTGCCGCCGTATATGAGTAGTGGGAATGGGTGCTCGGCTTGGTGGGTTGGCAACGGTAGCTTTAGTGATTGGTAGAGAGCCTGGCCGACGGTGGTACTACAACCGCCATTTCTCATCAGGGGCGATAATGGTTCCTAGAGGAGCGGAGGATGAGCGTCATACATGCCTACGCCTAGTGTGGCGGCTTCCTCGAAACTTATACCATCCGGGATTGGGATCTGCAAATCGCCTTTTGCAGTGACATACTCAGCAAAGGCACCATCCTCGAGGTTGTCGCCGTTGCTTCCGTGGATGAAGCCGCAGACTCGATCGCCATGCGCGAATGCTTTCGTTACATTTTTACCCACCTCCATCACTGTGCCGGCATAATCGCAACCGACCGTAGCGCCTGATTGTCCCTCGCCATCGACATGTTGCCAGTCCGTGGGGTTAATGGCGACAGCGACGGTCTTGACTAGAATATAGTCATCGCGAAGGGTTGGGATCGGAGCATCAGAGACGAGGTGAGCGTTTTCACGGCTCTCGATTTTGATGGCTTTCTGTTCGGAAAGCATAGTTGAGGTCATTCTAAGGAGGAGAGACTTTCGGCTTTTGCGTAGATGCCGTCCTAGAAATGATTCATCCTGCAGCGCACGGCTTTATTAAGCTCAACAACTCACACGTCTGATGGAGAACACGGGTGCGGTGAGGGAGGCATGACAGAGCGTCTTGCATACCTTATGTAAGGCGTCCTGCATATGTAAGGCGTCCAGCATTAGCCATTACGCAGCAAAGATCTAAGCCAAGAGGAGTGTAGAGGCTGAACGACTCGACTTACTTCTCCTTATCTCGGAGAGAATGCTCCGTAATGGTATCAGATCATTGCCTTCCTAATCTGGATTGGATTGAAGTATGGATGATCTATCGAAAGCTTCCTCAAACGTATGGACGCAACACGTGATCCACATCGCGTTTTTGAAAGACTCCGGCTAAGTGACACTGTGAGCTATGCCCAAGCTTAGTAGCAGATGTTTTATAAGGATGACCCATAGATGATCTGTTGTTGACATGTTCGTTTACCACGGCGTTGTTTGTTGAAGCCTACAATAGCCATCAAGAGACTGGAACTCGAGAAATCCAACAGTGGGTCAGGACACCAGAATGTATCCAAACTCTAAGAAGTTCTAGCCCTGAACAAAACGGGCGAAGTGTGTGCTGCAAGCTCCTCCTTTTCATCAACGGTCAAACCACTCTCGGCCTTCCGAAGCCTCACGAAACCAGCCATGATGACCAAAGCTGTAGCAGCGCAGGCAAGCTGATACCAAAACACGCTCTGGTAGCTCCTTCTCAATCCGAGACTCTCTGTTTGCGTCTGGACAAAACCTGCGAAAGCGAGTAAAACTGCTATGCCCAGATAGAGAAGACTATTGATCAAAGCACCTGCGAGACCTTGTCGCTTCGACGAGAGGTTCGTGGTAATGAAAATATTGGCCACATTGAATGTTATATCGATGCCGATGGTCGCACAAACCATCGATGGAAAGACGTAGGCCCAGTAATTCGCTCCTGGGGGAGCCACGGCAAAGAGGATCGATGGCAGCACCCAGCCAAGCCCGGCCACGATCACCAGCACCGTCCCCGGAATGAGATGGAGAACGTAGCCACCCAGTATCGAGATCAGGATTCCGCCCACGCACATGGGACTGAACCAGGCGGAAACCTGTAAGGGGCTCGCCCCCATGATGTCTTGCATATAAAGTGTTCCATAGAGAAGAAAGATCCCAAGGCAGCCATATGAGAAGAAAAGGGCTATAAATAGGGGATTGATATATGGGATGTAGAAGAGGTCGAACGGTAGAAGAGGGTTCTTTGCCACGAAACCTTCGACATAGATCGCGGCACCGAGGAGCAAGGATCCAAGGATGAGTAGGGCATATATGTATGGCGTCCTCCATTGGTGTGGCGCTCCAGCGCTATCAGTACATGCAAAGACCACCAGCACTAGACCCGAGACGATGAGCGCCGATCCCAGCCAATCCATTTCCACTCTCATCCTTTTGTGTTCCTGGAAGTCATTTGGCACGGTCATGATGGCAGCTACTGTGGTTGTTGAGAGTAGTAATGCACCTATCCAGAAGTACCAACCAAATTGTAGGAATTGTCCGGTCAGGCCTGCGATGAACACGCCAAAAAAGAAACCTAACGGCGCTGAGCCGCCGTAGAGGCTAAAGACCATATTTTTGCGTGGACCCGGTCGATACATGTTACCCATCAAGGCAACTCCCGAAGGTAAGAAGGCTGAGGGTCCTAAGCCTTGAAGAGCACGGCAGAAGTCTAGCATTAGTTCGTTGGTCGAGAAACCCACAATCACAGACCAAACACAGAACCATGTCAGCCCGAATATGAAGATCGGGTAGGCGCCATATTTGTCTGTGAGACGGCCGAATGGCAAGAGGAAGGCTGCTGTGACGAGGGCAAAAGCGGCCGCTGGCCAGACCGCTCCACTTTGAGGAATGTCGAGCTTGACCAGGAGTGTCGGGAGGATAACGTTGAAACCAGACACGAAGTATTCCTCCAACAAAGTCAACTTTAATCGGCGGGATCACCAAGAGCCTCTACGCGGAGCAAACTTACGGCCATGAATTGCGAAGCAATGACAGAGTAACAGAAGAATACTTCCGCTCCCAGAGACTTCAGTTTCGCCGGTCTTTCTCTCCCAAGCCTATCAAGGTGCTGTCGCTCACTCTCTTCACTCTTATACTCGCCTCCACCTTCCGCCATGTTTGGTCCTGGCCCATCTTGTTTCTCAACATGAACACTTCCTTCCGGCGAGGTATTGCGATTTGCAGGATACTCGTCCAAATTCGCATGGTCCATGTTGATAAATGTACAGAACCAGGCGACGATTGGGCAGGACCGCAAATGTCCCTATGTACTGTGCATCTTGTCTTTACCGCAATAATAGCACATCCATGATTCAGCAAGCCCCACAGAGACCGACCGAATAGCAAGGCAGATGAAGTGATCCCCATTGCAGTGACCGCTGACGAATTGTGTGACGTACATGCTGTGACGTCTCTTCTCAGCAAGTGAAAAATGTCAGAGCTAGTCACATCATATAGTTAGAGTGGAGTACCACAAGTTAAGAATAAGCCGAATAGTCTTAAGACCTGTAGTGCATACCCTTGCCCTTAGCTGCATGATGCAACGTGCAAATAATTAATAAATGATTACACTGCAGCAAGGACCCACGCTATGAAGCTAGACGAGGTGATAGTTGCCGTAGCTTCATCCGCCAGTCCCAAATCGGAGCGAGGATGACGGATCTACACATGACGAAAGCCCTTCATTATAGTAACCATTTATGCGAGAGAGCTGGGAAGAAGCCGGGAGACGAAGAGCCGTACGGGGTCGATTCCGGTGATGGCTTGAAAGCACTCACTTTGAGAGACTCCTTTGGCGACAGAGAATTATCCTTTGCGCACCCCAACATTCGTCCTACCTCCAACCAACTTCGTATAGCCCCGTTCCGAACGTCCACCGTGGAGAGCATGGATAGTGGTCGGAAGGTTCGTGCTGAACGTCGCCGCTTCTCTTGGAGCTAGTCGATTGACGCCATAGCAGGTCACATTGTATTCATGGGTTGGGTCGCAATGGGCTGGTGTTGCGCATCTTGGTCTGGCTGAGAAAGGGTTTGGCAAGAACGAGGTTAACATCAAGGAAATCGACTTGCGTATGTTTTCTCCAATTACGCAAGCAATTATTGTGGAATGTTCTCACAGAATCATTACATTCAGTCAAGGCCGAGAATCTCGACCCTCAATATCTCAATAAGAATCCCAATGGGACTGTGCCTACTTTAACAGCTTCGGATCTGAGTGAGCCGCTCATTGACACCCGGCAAATCCTGAGATATCTGGACAAGTCTCGACCCTCTGCGAATGGACCTGACTTGACACCTGCTGGGGCTCATGAAGAAGCTGCAGCCAATGCGTTGATCGAATTGGTCCACTCGAGCGACCTGGATACCGGTCTTGTCCTTTACGGATGCCTGGACAATTGCGAGATTGATCGAGTAAAGGCGTCTCCTTTGTACGCCTACCTCGCCGCTCGGCAGACTGCTCTAAATGATTATCATGCTGCCGACCCGGCAAACGTATTTCACGGTGCAAAGCTCAAGGAAAACGGTGACCTCTACAATCTCTTCACGGACGCGTCAAGCGCGGATCGTGATGCATTCTTCAAGGATACCGCAACCAGATATAAGACATTTGCAGCCGGTCTAGACAGGCTCGAGCGTCAAATATGTCTCCCTTATGCTACGGGCGACCACGTGACTCTCGCTGATCTGCACGTTGTCCCCTGGCTGTCTCACACCCTATGGGCGCTTGGAACAACAGACCCATCAGACTTCTCGAAGCTGGAGGGGCGGATAAAGCAGACCGTGCCGGAATTCCGAATTGGACCTAAGCTTCGGAAGTGGTGGAACAATTTTGGCAAACGTGACAGCTTTCAAGATGTCTTCAAGGAGCTTCACTGACACAGACGAAAATGGCGCCTTTGTATTGACGTCAACGTATCAACCATGTTGCTCGCACTTGACACAACCTCATGGTTTGTGATTTATCCAAGAGACTGGTTACCTTATACCGTAGATCTTCACCAATATGCAATGCGCGTCCCAAGACTGCATTGTCGCCACCATAGGAGGGTAAGATTTTTCTGACGTTGAAGGTCTGTTGGCAATCTCTTCTCCGTTGAAGTAGATATAAAAGCTCAATCGTGGCTGAGGACATCTCAAAAATGAATGCTCGTGAACCTCAAGTCAGGACAGAAAACCTTATAGAAAGCAGCATAGCTGACACCTTTCCACAATTCATCAGAACGAGGAACGCTCTGGGTTCGCGATCAATGTTTGAGTTCAAAGCATTCAGATTATCCTATGGGTATAACCCGCGAATCTGGATAGATGTAGTTCTGTCGCACCATCCGCAACATCAGGTTATAGCCCTCTCGAATTATATTCCTCGGCAAATGGATGATATGTTAGCTCGCAAAAAAGAGGCGACGAGTGTCATCCGGGTTTGACCATGCACTTTTCCAGAGTATATGTTGTAGTGTCGTTCGTGCAGATATATTGTTGTAGCTTGGGAGAATTGAGTTGGTCTCTGAATTGTGCGGATGTTTGTGTTTGCGGTAAAATACATGAGAACTGGGTTTGATTCCTATTGGCGCTGGTTGGCGCTGGTTGAATGGGGGAGCTTGTGTCTTTTTCTGTTGGGCGTCAATGTTACCGTCAACATGGATTTGGGAGGCCAAGATCAAAAGGTCGACTTTCAAGCATATGTTTGTAGAGTTCTGGTTGCAATCCCTAAGCAACTGGGTGGAGTCAAAACAGGATAAAGTACGTAAGGGCCAAGGATCTGCATGCCAAGACATAATCTCGCGGAGCAGTTCCGCTTCCCGCATATGAATCTTTCCCCTTTATTTTGACCAACCCTCGGAAGAATTTGCGCTACACGAAAGTATGCATCGGGAATTCTTGCCTATTGATCAGTTGACTCCATGGGCTCGAGCTCATAATATCCAACTCTCTGGAGTCAAAATCTCCACAGGACATAGAGGTTCCGGAGTAGTCTCTACCGTACAAAAGTCTGAAAGTGATGCATTACTTGTATCCGTACCTCAAGACTTGGTCCTATCATTGGAGAAGGTGTGGATCTACGCCAAGTCAGACCGGCATCTCCTACAGGTCCTTGAAGCCCTTGGTGCATATTCCAGGGTAGCTCACCCTCAATTGACTTCAAAGAAGCTGTCTGTCGGGATGGTGACGACTAACACAGTATAGACAGCACGAGGGGCTATCTTAATCTTTTTACTTCTGCAATTGACAAATGGTGCTACGCAAGGTAAAATAGGTGTATTAAATCCCTTCTGTGGATATGTGAGATTTCTGCCCCTTTGCATTCCGATACCTACATTCTGGAACGACGAAGAGCGCCTACTTCTTACAGGGACGTCTCTAGAAGCAGCTCTTGAACATAAATTGAAAAGTCTGGATCATGAGTTTACAATGTTGCGAGATAAGACTAGCTGCATTGAGTGGTGTCGGCATCATTGGTGGGATACTGAGACGGGGACCCTGACTTTTGACGATTGGAAGCAGGTCGATGCAATCTATAGGTCTCGGGCCTTGGATCTTCCCGGTACAGGCCATGCTGTGGTTCCGTGCATTGATATGGCGAACCATGCGTCAGGTAGTGAAACGAAAGCACTTTATGATACTGATGGTAATGGAAATGCAATACTTGTTCTTCGAGATGGGATCAAGACGACTGTCGATGAAGAAATCACTATCACCTATGGCGACGATAAGGGTGCATGCGAGATGCTGTTCTCGTATGGCTTCATTGAGTCGGATATGACATCTGCTCGAGAGCTTTTTCTCGATCTCGATATGCCTGACGACGATCCCTTGAGGCTGGCTAAAGGAGCTGTGTCGAAAGTAGCTCCTGGGTTCCGACTATTTCTTCAGGGTGATTCGATTGGCTGGGAGGGCTCTTATGTCTGGCTTATTGTCCTTAACGAAGAGGACGGTCTTGAGTTTAAGTTGCTGCAAGACAGAAACGGAGCTAGGGAGCTGCAGGCCTCATGGAAAGACGAGGTACTGCCGGATTTGTCACAATTGGAGAGCCTCGCACGAAGCGAGCCTTTGTGGGATGTGTTCAATTTGCGGGCAATCTCCACACTACAAGACCGAGTCGAAAAGCAACTGTTCAGACTCGAAGGCAGCAAGAAGTACATTGAGCAGCTTTTGAAAGATGAAGCCGTTGAGCAAAATACTCGTGACAACGCTGCAAGGCTGCGAGACTTAGAAGAGACATTGATGCTTCATGCCTATGAGGATTTTGAATCGAAGGTACCATGGTCGCTCGCTTAGGTTTGACATTGCTAAATCAAGGATTTCCAGAAGTTGCAGCTTCTTGAATCGCCTGTCGTCCAGGAGTATCTCGATTCCCAAAAGGCTCGGAACGAAATGATGCCAGAAGATGACTTCTCTTGACAATAATTCTGCAAGCCACCATCGGAAAGTCGAAAGACGCAGACTTATTCGATAAACCCTTGGGGCACGACTGTTGAGCAAGCTAAGGTAAGAAGTCGAATTGTCGGATACTGCAGTTCTCAACATCAGAAGTCCCCACACTAGTAACGAAATTTATGTGTACGTTCTACAACTGCGTGTCTAGCAGACCGAAAAGACTTTCTGCATGACTGGTTCGCAATGCGACAATCATGATTTGTGGTGGTAAGTCTGATGGTCGCCCAGTGACGTGGAAGGACACCGCGACTGTGAGCAGCGGAATTTGGTGCTACACAAGCATATAAGGCGGCAGTGATGCTGTGTATGTGTCTTGGGGAACCATTATTGGAGTATTATATGTATATCGGATGGTACAGTGGTCGCTGGTGAGTGTAAAGAATGGTATATCTGTTGATGTTTTTAACCCTTTTGTTGTTCCAGCGAACTAGGTCGTCTTTTATTGCACTCCTTTCAATTGCTGCAAAACTCTCCTTGGTTCGAAACGCCGCCAATTGAGGAGTGGAACAGCTATGGGGGCTGTAAGCTGTGATTAGAGGTGTCCACTGCTATACCACAGATTTCTTTTACGATATTGGGTAGCCATAGCAGAGTGGAAACGAGGATGCGGATCTTTCTCTTGGCAAGGCATTGACATCGTCTTTGCTACAGATGGCGATGGCGAGGTAATGGTTTGTCTTTGGATGAAGATGATGAACGGCACGGGCATAATGATGAGGAAGGGGATTACAGCAGCAAGATCAGCAGTCACATGAGCACAAACAGCAAACGCGAAAACATTCAGTCATGGGGTGAAAGTCTTAGTACATACAATCACACTTCTCTACATTTAACCCCATTCACCACCGTCTACTCCCCATCTTCATTCACTTCCACCAGTTCCCAACCCTCAGTGTCTGCTTCCCCACCACTGCAACCAGTTGACCTCGTGTTGTGCCCATAGGTCCCAAACTTCGCCACATGCCGTGCAACACATTCGTCATGTGTGGCTAGAGCTGACCTTCCAGGGACGGCAGGCGATTGGTAGATCAACCAAGATTCATTGTACGTGTTGATGATGTCTACGAATGTTAGATACTGGACAGAGCAAGCAATTTCTCATATGGAAAGATTACCCTTTACAGCAGCTGTTGAGATTTTGTCCGGCGGGTAGCTTCCGAGGAACTGCCTGGCCAAGGCAGGCGTCGCCAGCACGCCCAACATGGAGATTCGGTCCATTGCGTATCTGCTCATGTCATCGCGAGGGAAATTCTTATCGAGCCAGTGGATCCGGTACGTGTGGGTGCTCGCTCTAGATCCGATGCGAGATTGATCGTTCCGCTGCAGGGCTTCGGCCCGATCGGTTGCGTTGATGAAGTGGCCTCTTTTGGCAAGAAATTCGATATAGACGGCTCCTGCAAGGGGGAAACTCTGGGGCCAAGGTAGTAGTGAGTTCGCCATGATGTTTGATGTTTGATAGATGTTAGATTATTTGCAAGTTCTGTTGTTATCAGGATGTATGATGAGATTGATGTGATGGATTGGATTGGAACATGATTTTCGGGGGTTGATATATTGAGAGTAAAAGTAGGTTTATTCGATATATTGTAGAAGCTTTGTGGCAGCAATTCTCAACACTTTCGTGAGTCACAACATGCAAGGCGATTGATGGGGATGGCTGATCTCACGGCTGGGAAGCATGGCACTCCACCGATGGAAGCTCTTTCCTGAGGACTGGCACTCCACAGGGAACGTGACATCAACAATCCTTCCTTCGATTGAGTGACCCCGTTTGCACAGAGACCAGATTCCAATTCGCGTACCTGCAGTCCAAGTATGCATTCAATGAAATCGCCACTTTCAAGCGTTGCTGGAGAATCATAAATCGATACCCGAGTCCAATTACAATACCTTCAATATACCGAGGGGACACATTCGCCACCGGGTGCACAAAAGTGGGCCAACGTATACCAAGAAAGAACGAAAGAATAGTGCAGTGGCACAATGGAATTGTTGAATTAGTGGGTCCGTGGCTGATCAGGCAGTCCACTTTCGTTTGCGTAGTATGCTCTATAACCAGTTATTCCAGCCATTTTTTAACGGTCGAGACTTGACTAGAAGATGACTCTGTAGGACATAATGTAACTCAACGGACTTACGCTCTGACAAGCTTTTGGGATAGCCCGAAATCGAAGAGTATCGAGGAAGAAATCATGATATAGTATCTGTGAAGCCAGATAGCGGGGGACATAAGCGCACAAGAATAGGATGCACGCGTACCGCTGCCGACTTTAGAATGCATGGGCTCCCATCTGTATGATTTTGTCAGTGATGAAGTATGATCCTGAGGTGCCGAGCAAAGTCGCATGTCGTTATATGTTTGGAAAGGAAGGTTAGCCGAGGCACTAGTGAACTGATGCATCCATGCTATAATTGAAGGTTAGATCTACTTACTTGTCGTATCTCCACGACGTTCACTTCCCACAAGTATTCAAAGAAGGAACCCGGAGAGATTCTTACCCTCTACTTCTGCAAAATCATAGAGGTCTGTGCGCAAGGTTACGACGGCAACATAGAGGCTACGATGCCTCGAGACCCCCTGATAGGCTTGGTGGGCAAGCCATCATCCGGCAAATCGACAACGTTGAACAGGTAGGCTGGCTCCGGCTTCAATATTTATGTCCCGATCTGACTGTCTTGTTTCCTAGTCTCACCGATGCCAGCTCTAAAGTCGGCAAGTCTACAGAGCCGTGCGTTACAGCAGAGCCATGACTGACTGGAAAACGCAGGCAACTTCCCGTAAGAAAACTTCTCTTCCTCAATCGACCCAGACGCTCATACAATGCTCTCTAGGTTTACTACCATCGATCCCCAAAGAGCAATAGGCTATCTCCAGATCTCCTGCGCCTGCGCTCGTTACGACGTCTCCGATCGCTGTAAACCTAATTATGGTGCTTGTGTGGAGGGCAAGAGATCGGTACCTATCGAGCTGCTAGATGTTGCCGGCTTAGTCCCCGGGGCACATGAAGGAAAGGGCCTGGGTAATAGATTTCTCGACGACCTGAGGCATGCAGATGCACTGGTACACGTGGTTGATGTCAGTGGAACGACTGATGCAGAAGGAAAAGCTACAAGAGGCTATGACCCATCTCAAGATATTGTATGGTTGAGATCCGAGATCGTGCGATGGATTGAAGGAAATCTGATGGAAAAATGGTCAGTCGTGATCGTCAGCCATCTATGGCATTTGTGATCCTAATCAGACACTTAGGGGTTCTATCAAGCGCCGTCACATTGCCACCAGTATGTCATACTTGCCACGCAGAAGCCAAGTTTTGGCTGACTCTTAAAGAGGCCAACCCCGTCGAAACCCTCCAGAATCAGTTCAGCGGATACGGCAGTACACCGCAAACCGTCGCACGTACACTTGACCGTCTGAAACTCAAAGAACCGCTGGAACACTGGTCCCAAGAGACTATCAGCTCTGTTGTCAATGCTTTCACCGATGAAAAGTTTCCTACCGTATTCGCGCTCAATAAGATTGATCACCCGGATGCAGACAAGAACATTTCGAAGATCGCAAAGATGCAGGATCCTCAATCCATAATCTTGTGTTCAGCTATATCAGAAGTGTTTCTACGAAAATTGGCGAAGCAGGGATTCGTAAAGTATGTGGAAGGTAGTGAATTCGTGGACACCAGAGAAGATTTGATGGAAGGAGGCGATCCGGACGGCGGAGGCTTGAAGGAGTTGGATGAGAAGCTGAAAACGCGGATTGAAAACCTGAAGGACATGGTGCTATACCGCTTTGGATCCACGGGCGTTGTGCAAGTTTTGTCGAGAGCGGCGGAGCTTTTGGGACTGGTGCCGGTCTTCCCAGTCAGAAATATTCATGGATTCGGGGCTGGGCCTGGGAGCAATGCGGTCTTCAGAGATTGTGTACTGGTCAAGAAAGGCACGACAGTCAGAGATTGTGCTAGGAAGATTATGGGAGATGCGCCACTAGCGTATGTCGAGGGTGCCGGGGGTGTTCGGGTCTTTGAAGACGAAATAGTGGAAGTTGGCAAGAATGATGTGAGCTTCTGGGTTGGGTTGGCCCTTATGATGTGCTAATGATGGTGTAGGTATTGTCCTTCAAGGTTGGTCGATAACAGCGATAAATTGCCTAAAGTTCGCCAAGAAAGACGAATGAATACGCTTCATCATATGAAGTACGGGGGCGATACGTCAGCTCATTTTGATTACTTGATCGACAATTATCGATGGTATCAGAGCAAGAGGGTACATGACACCATAGACCCCCCACCGCGCAAAACCCAATATTCGGATCGCACGTCGGAAATAGCAGCACCAAAGATCAACCTCCCGGATTCTATACAGATACATTCGCTCTATCATTTATGGCCCATCTACAACACAGTCAGCTATACTTTTCCTCATCGGACCCATGTGTCAATGAACTCACACCACCCCTCTCATCATTCATACCAATCACCACATCAGGCGCTTCAGGAAAATCCTTCTTCGCCTGTGCGTTTTGACCCCCTTTGTCCTTCTCTGTAGTCGCCTGACTTTGATTTTCATCACCACTTGCTCTCTCCCTCTTTCCGCTTTGGGCAGCGCCGGATTGGACATCGAGCTCGTCGGTTCGATTAGTGGCATGCTCATCGCCGTGTCTGCCGGACCAATCCGAGGTGCCTGTTGCATAGCAGCGGGACTGAGAGAGGGCCGGTGTGCGAAGAGCGGTGCGGGGGATGGGGAAGCGGAGTGACCGCAGTGAGAGGGCCATGGCTGGCTGGTTGGTTGGTCGATGAAGGCGTGGGAAATGGAATGTACTTGGGGTAAGAGTCAATCACTTTGGCGTGTGGATGGAGTAAACTGTGTCATAAGAAGAGTGCTTTCAGAAAGTTCGTTGACGAATGCCATCATCACCCAAAGAAGTTTAGCGGCAACTCATAGAGCCGATGTTTTGCCATTGCGGTGGTGTCTCCGCAACTGTTTTCTCCATAATAGTCTTCTCAAAATGTCTGTCGATCCAGTCATCATGACGCCATGGCCTATCATCCAAATTGATCGCAGCTGTAGGTCGATTATTCGCTGGGAAGCTTGCCTTCATCTACAGATTAATTCCTGGTGATCGACTCAACAAGCAACGGACTCAATGGAGTAAATACCTCCATACCGCCAAGGCTCCGAGGCGCATTTCAGCGAAGGAGAATTCCGCCTTACTTTACCGGGGACTTCTGCCATGGTCTAGATGCTTTCATGGCCATGGTGGCGATTGGCTGCGAAACCCCCGCATTTTCTTCTTTCGACCCTTTGGAAGCTAGTTGCGCCTTCCGAGCCAGATACAGAGCGGAGGTCTGCCTCCCAAAACAGGAAAGCGCACAGTCGCAAGTCATGACGACCAATCAGAAGAAGATCCTGAGACTTGGCAAATCCCTGGGAATCCCGATAGTGTGTGGTCGGATCGTGAATGGCTTTTCGATGCTGCTCCCATGCTTGGCAGTAAAGTCAGTAATTGACCTCATAGCTCTCCCTATCATTACCCCACAATTCAAGGCCCCCATCACCTTACAAGCAAGCGACCGTTCAAACGTCTTGTGTCAACTCAAAACACTCTTCAAAGCTACCTGTGCACATTGATGACTCCATTGATCTACTTATCATCCAACATCACGATAGAATCTGTGGACCGTCGAAGCAATCGCAATCATGCCGGGCATCCTCCCAATGAAAGTGATCAAGCTGGGAACAAGTGCGCAGAGCAGGATCGCCCAGGCTTGTGATAGATGCCGCAGCAAAAAGATTAGATGTGATGGCATTACACCATGCTGTTCGCAGTGTGCCAATGTTGGATTCGTGTGCAAAACGTCTGACAAGCTCAGTCGTCGAGCCTTCCCGAGAGGATACACGGAATCGCTAGAAGAACGAGTGCGGGCGTTGGAGACAGAGGTTCAAGAGTTGAAAGATTTGTTGGATGAGCAGGATGAGAAGATCGATATGTTGTCAAAAAGTCGTCCAGATTTTACTTCGATAAGGCGGCCATCGAGTACACAATCCTCGTCGGTCGATTTGGCCGAGGCCAAGAAGGTTACAGAAGACACACCACCGCAGGAGGATACGTTTAGGGTGCAGCAATCTCCATGTCTTCTCGATGGTGAAGCGTCGGACTCGTTCTTTATGGGCGCCTCAAGTGGGCGATCTTTCGTTGGTAGGTTTTGAACCTCATGATAGTGACACACACTCTCTGATTTCAGAAGACATATGCAAAGCGAAGGTCCTGGAAAGCGGCAAGCCATGCGGTGATTTTGAGACTGGAGCGTTTTTTGCTGCTAAGAAAAAGGAGAACACATCTGCAAAGAAGTTGTCGGCCTCAGGGGCATCAAGGCTTCCTCCTCGCCTTGTCTCGGATCAGATGATCAATATCTTCTTTCAAGAATGGGCTCCACTATTTCCAGTGGTCAATCGGCCCACAGTCTTGAACCTGTATACCGAATATGTCGCAAATCCACACGGTGTCAAAGATAAACATGCAATCGCGCAATTGAATCTGATATTCGGTATCGCGGCTGTATCTGCTGAGGTATGGACCATCCTACCGATGTTCTCACAGCTTTTAATTATCTTGCAGTGGACTAAACACAATATTGATCCCATCGAAGCTGAATGGCAAGCTGCTTTAGATTCTGTACTGTCTGAAAACACCCTACCCACCTTACAATGCCTCGTACTTGCCCAAATCTTCTGCATAGCAACGTCAGATTACAACAAGCTGTTGCACTACAAGGGAATGGCAATTAGTCTCTCGCACCGTCTTGGACTTCACCAAAGCCAGAAGCGCTTCTCCCTTGGAGCATTGACTAGCGAAAGCCGAAAGAAGGTGTTTTGGACCCTATATACCCTGGATTGGTGAGTAAGGCGATGTTGATATATTATCGAAGCTAATTGGTTGTAGCTTCTCCGCTGCCCTCCTTGGTCTTCCGAAACTTCTCAACGAAGGCGATATTCACGCCGAATATCCTGCAGATGTCGACGACGAGAACATTAGTGAGCAAGGCTTCCAGCCAACTTTACCTGGTGAATCAACTCGAATCTCTAGCGCCCTAGCCCTATTCCGCTTAGCCCGTATCATGTCTAAAGTCCTGGACGAAAATTATCCTGCTGCTTCATCCCACAGTTTATCAATTCAGAAGATTGGCGTGCTCAGCGATGAGCTCGACGTCTGGCTAGGCTGTTTACCTTCTCACCTTCGACTGCATTTCGTACAAGATAAGCCAAGCACTAACGTTGTTGGAAGTAGATCGCCATTACTGGTATGTTATTGTCCGTAAACGTCCAGGATCAGGCTAATCAGGTTTGGCAGTCGCTTGGCTATCACTACGTTCGCACACTCATCCACCGCCCAGCAGTTGGATCCAGTCTCGGTAATAAAGCTGCATCGTCTGTCATTGCTCTTGCGCAATCAAGTAAACACATCATTCAAATCATCCAGCTACTTGAAGAACGTAGGATGAGCTTCTCATTCTGCCTCAACAAACCGGAGTTCTTGTTGCTTGCGGGGTTTGGCCTGCTTTTTCAGGGGCTGAATCTCGATCGCAAAGGTAAGCTTATCAAGGATAGCCAAAGACTTTTGTGCTCTGTCATCCAGATCCTTGAGCAAAATGGGGCTCCTGGCGCTGCAGATTTTAAACGAGTAGCATGCGCAATGATGAGTGTCGACCGCATGTCAGGGAACGCTCGGGCACGGGATGAGCCTACTGTATTACGACGAGGGTCCTATGATAATATGCCTGCCCCAAGAACTGCCTCAAAATCAGCTCGCAAGTTCCAGGCCATAGCTTCGCGTTTCTCGTCAAGCAACGCACCTGTGATCGACCGGGAAGGCAGCAACGGACGCCGATCGACTGCTCCAACCCTGCCAATGGCAGACATTCCCTTATATGCTCGCAGCAGCAGCAGCAGCCACACCAGCGTTTGGTCATCTGTTTCTGATCCTTTGACCGCCCAGTGTTCGAAGCGCACGAGTACTTCGCAGTCTCCTGGTCAGATTGAGCCATCGAAGCCACCGAATCTAGACTATCTTTCCTTCAACAATGATCTGACACCGAGCCCTCAGCAACAAGTGTCTCTAGATACTGGTAAAACTATCAAACAAGACGAGCACAATGGAATCCGTTCAGGATCCCTCAAAGAGGAGTCTCAACCCTCGTTGGTCGGTCTGTTGGCTTCGGCTGACATATTCTCGTCCAACTTGTCGCCTCCTCCTTCTGCGAACGTTGATTGGTATTCCGATGCTTGGAATTTAACTTCCGACTTGAGCGACCAGCCGGCACAAAGCCGAGTCAGCTTCTCGGAAGAAGAATTCACTAGTGGCGAAGAATTGAGTAATTGCGATATAGGTGGCGAATTCAATGGAATGACAATGTCGGCTGTCAGTGGCCTTGTTGGGTTGGATGGGATGGATGGGGATTTTGTTCTATAATATTGTACTACATACGAAAGGCAAGCTTACGAGGACTTGGGCATGGAATGGTGGATTTGATCACAGCTTTTCCTTGAAAAAAGGATTTGTAAAGTAATCTTCTCGTTGTATTCCCGTGGATGCGGGATACCATTGTAGCCAGATACAATATATTGCAATTACCATTGGACCTTGATTCACTATAAGCACGTTCCACAAATATGCACGACCAAATCCAGACGCTTCTTCACTCGTTCCTGAATACGGGAAATTGGCACCTCCCAAATGGTAGGGCTGCGGACGTATGCAAGGCTCCTAGGAGGTAAGAACGAACGGTGGAGCGCCACAACGGTATGTGTCCTCAAATAAATCAGTTGGAATTCTCTATTACTATTGTTCGACCTCAGTTTCGTACTCCGTATATAAAAGTGCACCATCTCTACACCATTCGTTGACCTTCAAACATATAAGATCTATTCATAGATCTGCACGCTCGCTACCCGGAAAAGCAGACTGTGGGGCAGCGCCTAGCACTGATTGGCAGCAAACCGCTTCCAATGGATCCAAACACTTCACAGCAGCAGCCAGGCAATTTAAACCCTCAAGTCCAACCCTTTCGCCCTGCTGCTCATCAACACCATCTTGCTCATCAACCCTCGAGAAGCTCCAACTTGAAGCGTCAGATTACCGATCAGCTTGTGGCGCCCGCGAACGTGCTCGAGTACGACAGGCCCATACGAAGGCTGAGGGAATTTACGAGTCAAGGCATGGACAAGAGACATCCCAGCTCCTTCCAGCAGCTGGAAAAGGTATGATGTCAAACATATGCCGCACGAGAAAGATGCTGATGGGTTGCGCAGCTAGGTGAGGGAACCTATGCCACAGTATGACCCCTTTGAGCCAACCCTCCCACTTCCCACTAAACTGATCACTAAACCACTGGTAGGTCTTCAAAGGTCGCAACCGGCAGACTGGCGAACTCGTCGCCCTCAAAGAGATCCACCTCGACAGCGAGGAAGGCACGCCCAGCACCGCCATCCGTGAAATCTCCCTCATGAAAGAGCTCAAACATGAAAACATCGTCTCCCTCCACGACGTCATCCACACCGAGAACAAACTCATGCTCGTCTTCGAGTACATGGACAAAGACCTCAAGAAATACATGGACAGCCGTGGCTCAGGCGGCCAACTGGACTACATCACCATCAAATCATTCATGTACCAGCTCCTCCAAGGCATCGCCTTCTGCCACGACAACCGCGTCCTCCACCGAGACCTGAAGCCGCAAAACCTCCTCATCAATAACAAAGGCCAGCTCAAACTCGCCGACTTCGGCCTCGCCCGCGCCTTCGGCATCCCCGTCAACACCTTCTCCAACGAAGTCGTCACCCTCTGGTACCGCGCCCCGGATGTCCTCCTCGGCTCGCGCACCTACAACACCAGCATCGACATCTGGTCCGCCGGCTGCATCATGGCCGAAATGTACACGGGCCGCCCCCTCTTCCCCGGCACCACGAACGAGGACCAGCTCCAGAAGATCTTCCGCATCATGGGCACGCCCTCGGAACGCTCCTGGCCCGGCATCAGCCAGTTCCCCGAATACAAGGCCAACTTCCACGTCTACGCCACGCAGGACCTGCGCATGTTCCTGCCGCAGATCGATCAGGTCGGCTTGGATCTCATCAGTCGCATGTTGCAGTTGAGACCGGAGATGCGGATCTCGGCGCTCGAGGCGTTGGGTCATCAGTGGTTTCGCGATTTGCCGATGTTGAGGGCGCAGCAGGCTCAGCAGGCTCAGCAGCAGCAGGTGCAGCAACAGCAGATGCATATGGGGCAGGCGGGGATGATGATGGGGCCGGGGCCGGGGCAGGGGGGTGGATATGGGGTTCCGGTTTATCAGTGATGAGTTGTCGGGGTGAGCGGGAAGGGTTGGGTTGGGGCATTGTTTCGGGTGTGTAGGGACGACGACTTGCGTGTCTTGTCTCTCTGAGGAAGTGGATGTGATACCCTTTTATCATGTCAGCGTTGGCGTATTGGGAGTTTTGGCGTTGGTGTTTGGGTGGGTACGGGTTTTCCTGGCATATTGCACATTCTATGGGGGTTTCATTCATTGGCGATGCGGGGCGATATTTCATTGCTACACTGCATGCATTGCATTTTCCTTGCTAGATATTGCACATTGCATAGGAAGGATTGTTACGTTACAACAAAAGTACCTATTTGTGAATTGGCTATTGTATTGCAAGCCAAAAGCACTGGCACCTTTTCTTGAATGATGCTAGTGGGAGTGGTTTGGATTGATTCCGCATAGCGATTTGAATATGCTAGGGTAGGGTAGGCTAGAAAGCTCCGATTTGCTGTTTTGTTTTGTTTTGTTTTGTTTTGGGGAAGAGGTGGATAGGATTGGAATGAGAAAGCAGTATGTTTGTACAGCAATCCACCTCTCACTCGATCCCCTCACGCCTTGGGCAGGAAGACCGGCTTGCTGTTTTCGAAAAGAGTTGGGACAAGATGGAAGGGAGATGCAAGCATTCTGCCAATCCATCATCCCACATTCTATCCCAACCAACATCCGTCCCTGAAACCCCTCTCATACTTACTCACGCCTTCTGCGCAAACTTCGCCTTCCTCGCCTCCGCCGCCAACCGATCCTTTTCGCTCAACCCGCCCCCTCTTCCCCCCTTGGGCGATCCGGTCCTCTTCTCACCCCTCACCCTATCCCTCACTCTGCTCCTCTTCTCTCCCCTTCCCTGCCCATCTCTATCTCTATCCTCTCTCCCCCTCCCGCGCTTGACGCCCCGCTCCGGTAACGCCTCATCCAATCCCTTTACGGCGGTGGCATTGTCGCCGGTGCCGAATTTCTGAGCGCGCTCGAGGGCTTTTTGGGTATCGGTTGTTGTGGTTGAAGAGGTAGTGGTGGGGGTGGAGGTGGTGCCGAAGCGGGCGGCGCGGGCGAGGCGTTTGGATAGTTCGGTTGTTAGGGTTGTGGTTGGGAGGTTGGCGGATAGGGAGGGTTTGGGGGTGGTGGTGGGGGGGTCTGTGGTGGTTGTTGATGGGGGATTGGTGGTTAGGTCTGAGGTTTTAGAGGGGGCGATGGCGGGGACTTGGTTGGGGACTGCGGTTGGGTTGGCTGGGGGTGCAAGGCCGCCGGCTGCGATCGTTGCTGCGGAGGCGGGGTTCGTCGCCGCGGCGGCATCGTCTTCCCAGTCTATTTCGTCTTCGGTGGCTGGGGGCGCTGCTGCTGCTGCTGCTGCTGTGGGTTTGGAGGAGGAGGCGGCGGCGGCGGCCTGGTCGGTGTCGTGTTGTTGGAGGCGGGCGATCAGGTCGGCTTTCTTGCCGGTGTGGGGGAGGGAGCGCGATTTGAGGAGTTCTTCTAGTTCGGCGTTTTTCTTCTTGCTGTAGTCGGTTGACATGGTGGGTGGTGGTTGGGTGAGAGGGCGATTGGACTGGTGGTGTTGGACAGGTGGTGATGGGAAGGTGGGGCTTGTTGGTGAGGTAGGGCGAACGTAGGGTTTTGAAGGCAGACCAGAGAAATTGAGGTATTCTGTGCGTCGTAGATTTGATGATGATGGAATTGATGATTGTTCAACGTGTAGTGAGGAATGGGCTGTTTCAGGACACGGATGGCTGATTGGCCGAATTGGGCTTAGCGCATTTATTGTTAGCAATTGCACTTTCCTTTGCCTGCAGTATACCCAGTCACCAGTATACCCTGAGAAGGAAGGTGCTTCCCAGAAGCGGTTAACGCTGAGCTTAGTCAGCTCTCGGTAGATATCAGCAGCTCCCACTGGAGAACGTAGAGAATCATCCTTCCTACCCTGACAAGACGTACCTTGTTTCATCCTTGCTTAGGCTACGAAGTGGCTTTAAATTTTCTATGTCGATTGTTTTCTTGATTCTATCTGTTATCAAATAGCTACAAATTTCATCACTGAAAGCCGGTTGCTATAATTAGTCCGTCGCACATGGTCTAAGATCAACAGCTCGCGCAGTGATAACGATTGCCCTTCTCAAAGAATCAACCCCTCCACACCCTCCCAGTTCACGTGATCAAAATGGCACCGAGGGAATGGTACGCCAGGAACGTGGACAAACCGGTAGTCGACCAATAGGAACCCCTTTTCGTGGTGATGGGAGTCCCAGCTTGCAGATGGTGTGGCACACCTTGCAAATCCTTGGCTATGCTTGATTGATCCTCATGCATACAAGAAGCCATCGGCGCGTCCGTCTTGCATGGTGGACCATGATGGGGCCTGCAGCGACCCAATTCATTCTTCTTGCTGTGATTGAGCCTCCGGCATGTATAGGCACATTAGCAAGCAATCATCGAGGATGAATTTTCTTCGATGTACCGAGATGCTGGTGCTTGGTACACCGAAGATCCCCCCAATTCCTGTCAGGGAAGCCTTTCTGGCGGACCGAGGCGAGTGACTTCCCAACATCGGGCTCAACCTTGGACACTGGATGCTCAACAACGAATCAGCACGCTTGGAAGGATCTTCTGCTGTAAAATTAAGATTCTCTCCCGTGGTCCCGACCGTGAGGCATTGTATTCTCGGGTAATGTTGAATTTGAAGAATCTTCATCAAAGGTCGATGTGTAAGCAATGTACGACAACCTCCAATACCGAAGGTAACCAGCTGCAAGGCCATTCGTGCTATTGTTTTGTATTTTCGCCATCGTGCATGGATCCTCATGCATTACTAGAGACAATTGGGCAGCCTCAGCGGCGAAGCGCTGGAAGGAAAAGACTCCGTCGATACCAAAGTAAGTATGCGAGCGAAATGTCTGTCGCCCGCTATGGCCCAAGTTTTGAGGACGAATGACAAGATTGCGTCTAAAGCTCAGGGACACTGGTCTGCAACGAGACGAGTCAGAGCTCCATATCAGTGCTTACCCAACAGGTCTGTTGCTCCGTCTTGCTATGCCTCACGATCTGACGAATGAGCGGGGATTGCTGCGAGGTTGTCACCTGAATGGGCGACAAGACTGCGACCGCGCCAACTTGGTTCCCACTGGCATCTTCTGCGCCGTCGAGTCTCGTGCTTGTCTTGTATAAGCAGATCCCGCTGAGCGACCATGGCTCGCTGTCGTGACAAGAGCACCTGACATTGAATGAGCAGAATCAGCTGATGTTGAGGCCCATCGTCTGGCTCTCTCGCCTTGAAAAAAGGGTGGAGTGTAAAGAAGTGAGCTAGAAAGTGGACTAAGACGGGACTAAGATCTCTGCAGGGTAAGTCCAGGGTCAGTCCAGGGTCAGTCTATTCGCGACGAGCTCTTCGCCCCCAGTGACTCTCCGTGCCCAATAAGGACCCTGGTCGCCCCATGTTGCCCTCCCGTGCGGCCGTCGGTACCAAAATTTTCCAGGTAAAGTATCGTGCCACCCCTCCCCAAATTTAAGGGTGCTCGATTTATTCCCCTCCCTCGCACCAAACACACTTGCGAAGTCTCATCGACATTTTTAATTCTTGTATCATTCATTAACATATTCCATATTGTTATAGGACAGGTTCGCGAAGTTGTCTGCGCCGTTGTGAACGTCTTCCATCCTCACCGCGATTTGTTCCAATTTTGGTAACAAATGGACCTGTGGCTGTGCAGCTAGTTTTTCTGAGTTGTCACAGAAAGTTCTTTCGCCTGCCTCGAGGCAAACGGCCGATCTATATCGTGGCATATATTCTGCCTTTGACCACGTGAATGTCACGGGCAATTTACACACCATCCTCGAAGACTGGGGAGATGCTATTGCCCACCGTCACATGACATTGTGCAAACCAGTCAAGCTTGACGCCCAACCCAATCTAATAACTGCGCAGGCGCTTCTGCTCTACATGTACACGAATACAGTCGCTGGTCGTCGCTCATGTCGCCCATAAAGATCTCCGCCTTCTCTGACTCAGTGCGACCGGGAGCCGAGCAGCAACAATGGCTTCGAGGGGAGCGTTTGGCTTTCGGTCTGCCAAGCAGACCGAAAAATCAACAGAGCCATTGGAGCGAATACCAGTGGGACCAACGAGAAGAGCCTCAATAATATCTACGACATCAAATTCCTTGAAATTACCCATGCAATCTACATCCTTTTTCTCGCGGGGCAAGAGTCGGACGAAGGTGGATCCTTCAACATCGAGGATGGCAAGCTCATCGGGCATCCCAGTCGGGAGACTGCAGGACTCGGCCAAGACCAGTTCAGGAAAGAGTGAGCGTGGAGCACGAAGTGCGGTCGAGCCGGGGCGAAGTGTGGTCGAGCCAGGACGAGGTGCGGGTCTTGGGATATCGACAATGAATCAGATCACAGCCGCACAGCCGCACACGTACGGCAAATCAATAAGGAATGTGCTGAGGCGAAAGGCCCCTTTAGACCAGCGTGGGAAATATCCTCGAACCGAGTCCTCGGCTTCCTCTTACGAGCTGGCTCCCTCAAGGCCCTCGCGAGAAATCGCTAGCACTCCAGAGACATATTCCGATCACTTTGCTGGGTCGGTACTCGGAATCACCGTGCCGGCTGTCACTTCCACCACAGACCAAATCGACCTTGCTGGGTTGGGCCCTAACTTCGAGAATGCTACTTCAAGCTCTCGCATGGCTAGTTTCAACACTCGGAAGCCTCCGCAGCCTTCGTCGACACCCAATCTTTCACAACCCACACCTACGTTCGTTCACGGGAGCGAGTCGTCGACTCGTCGTTCGGAGTCACCGGGCAATTTCAGCAGGACGTCAACGCCAACAACCATGTCATCGCAATCGCCGGGGGTGGGAACGCCGATCAAGGCCCCATTGAGAGGGCAGACGAGCCCAACGAGAAGCCGGCCGCCAGTGACGAGGAGAAAATTCCCAGCAGAAGATATCATCCCCTCGCAGAACAGTGGTCTCACCGCGGTAAGGGAATCTGCAACTTCATCGTCGTCCTCATCGACCATTAAAGCCTCTGAGCAGCGAAGAGATGGGTCACAAGTACGCTCAGATCGGGATACTCCCCTTCCGCCAAGCCCTCCCACGCGTCAGTCTTCGAGACGACCGGTGCATCCCGAGGAGGTCGGCTTGAGACGAGGGATGTCAAAAGGTGTTCCGGAACAAAGTTCAGGAAGCGCATCGAGCATTCAGAATCAACCAAATTCGCTGATTGCCGGACATGCTGACACCTCTCGGCTTGACAGAATCAGAAGTCCCCCACCTAGGCCAAGCCGTGAAGGTACTCCGAGACTTGACGATGCATTCGAACCGTCGCCTATGATTCACACGCGCTTACCACCACTGCAAACAAGCGGTCACAGGCGTCGATTGTCTCAGGATAAGGATACCTCAAGTGCCGAAAGCAAGTCTGGTGTACTATACTCAGGTCGTCCTGCTTTAGGACGCTCTCCATCCATTATATCGTCAACCTCCGGCAAGCCGTCTCGAATGCCTTCACCCAACACCCTCGTCGCAAACCCGGCAAGACCGCCACCCGGAGACTCATTCAGACCTCCAATCGTGGTACCAGTGGATACAAACGCCAGTGGTCCTCGCTTGGGCAAGGAACCCAGTCCGCTAAGTGCTAGCTCGAACAGATCTCTGGGCCGCTTCGGTATGTTTACGAAACGCACAAAATCGCCCTTGGAAGTGACTCCAATCGAGAGCGCCGACAAAGCCGGAAAGAAAGGTCCTGCCGCTGGAACCGGCCATGAAGGCTATGGCAGGTATTCTAGACGTGGACGCAGTGGCAGTACCAGTACAAGTGCTAGCAGAGGTCGGTCGACAAGCACTGCTAGCGCTGGTCGTACGCCTTCCAGTCGAAAGAGTAGCTTCACCAGTCGCGACGAGCCCATGGATGATTTCCTATCCGCGAGACTTGCTCCTGTAGTCATCCCTGGTGGCGGTCGAGCGGCTGACAGTCCCTTTCACGGCTCATCTCATTATCCTTCTAGTAGCGGCGAGAGTTCAGCGGCTATGACATCGAGCGACGATCTCCTATCGAGAGGGCCAACACCCTCACAGCATCCTTCCACGGTCTTGATTGCAGAGGCCTCTGGTACACATCATCTTCGTAGAGACTATCGAAAGCTTCCTCATAGGAAGGAGAACTCGGAGTATGCGCATGAGCAGCAGCAGAAAGAAGTTGCAACTATCCGCCAGAGGGAACCCACGTTAGCTGTACGACGCTCGGCCCATCGATCACAAGCCTTTGGTCCAGGAGCAGAGCCATTAAAGCTTCCAGCTCCCATTGACGTTAGGGCTCAAACGACTTCTCCTGGAATGGACAGTCGTGACACCGTCCAGTCTTCTATCCGTTCAGATGTAAGCGATATCTCTGAAGGTCACGAAGGCAACTGGCTCAAATCGCGGCGAACGGAGAAACGTGTCAGATCCCCTAGGAAATGGAACTTCTTCCACAAGGCGCAGGCTTCTCCGAAAAGGCTTCCCGATACAATTTTACCCAGGCTAGATGATGAACGGGCCATGATCAGCGAGCTTCCTGCCACTGTCTTCAGAGTCCCAGAAGCCCGTTCCGTCCCGTTCTACGCACTACTTGACGGTAGTGAACAAGAGGATTTGGACCAGGTAGGATCGTCATCCGCGGTTGAGACCATGCAGCCTAGCGCCGACAGCAGCGCAGTATCTCAGAGCCGAGAGCACAGGCTGTCTTTGCTTCTGCCCTCTCCTCCGACGCACACAACGGAGTTCCTCAAGCCGCAGGGTCCACTACATCCTCCCGTAGTTCTACGGCCGCCAGAAGTTGATATTGATATAGAACCCACGCCAACGCCAGAGCCTAAAAAGCCCCGGCTACAGCAGGTTGGTCGCATTCCGAGAGTCGTTTCAAAACGAGACCGTCCTCACAAACCACCACCACAGTCCTTCTCGCGTCCTTTTGCTCGTCATCCCGCGCTAGGCGTGGAGCCTCCTGCTTTGGCTCTGGTGCAAAGAGCGGCAGAAACGGAACGACCACTTCTTGGTATTCAGACCGATATCGTTCCTTCTGATCCTTGGGGTAGCCAGGACGCAAGCAAGCCAGCTAGCGCACCCGTTCAGCAAAGCGAAACCTTCACTGGAACGGGAAAACACGAATTCCTGTCCTTTCCTACCCGAATTGGCTCCCAGATATCTGGGGTATCGGGTTCGAGTAGTTCCGGGATTTTGAGCTTTGCAGCCACTACTGCTGTAATCCCTGATCCTGGCACTGCGCCTGAGGAAGATGAAGTGTGGCACGAGTACAATGAGTTTCTTGACACTGTTGGATCGTCACCCGCCCAGTTATCCAACGACTCAGGGGTTGCACAGGAAGGTAATGTTCAGAAAAGCCGATGGGTACCCGCACCTCTCCAGATTACAAAGGAGCCGTCATTGACAGAGTCTCCGGAAAAGATCTCTTTTGAGTTCCCCTCCTTGTCAGCACCTACAGGGCCTTTGCCCAGTCCTCCAGATAGGTCGAAGCTCTTAGCTGCTGACTTGCCATCCACCCCAGGGACCATCTCGGATCTTCTGGCTGGCTATGGTGAACGGAACAGGTCTAGTGGCATTAGCCAGCGCAAGAGTGGGTACACCGCCAGTCGATATAGCACAAGTTCCATCGAGTCGGCTGCGGACTCAGAAGCCCATCGTGAGGGCACACAGACCACATTCACCCAAGTCACGGCCACAGTGGCGCCCCTTTTCCAAAGCAACCTGAGATTCAACGCGCTTATGACCAGCCGCTGGCTCTCGTTTGATCGAGTCTTGTTCAGTCCTGCCCATGTGGAGCTCGACAGCGATCGACTACTCGTGCTGGATGGGATAGGCAACGACGATTGGTCTTTCTACTGCGCCGAAACTTACAAGGATGCCAGCATCTTCAATCTTAGCCCGTCCCCATCTCGGCCGCAGCAGCAGAATGCAGCCCTTCGATTACCGAAGAACCATCGCCAAATCCAATTAGCGAGCCTGGCCAATCGCTTTCCCTTTCCCCCCGGGTTCTTTTCGACCGCTGTTCTTCGGTTTCCATCTGCGACCACCGAGGTCGGATACCTTAACGCAATTTCTGAATGTATGCGAGTCCTACGTCCCGGAGGCTACCTTGAAATGAGTATCCTCGATCTTGACATGGCCAATATGGGTAACAAAGCACGCAAAGCACTTCGTGAACTCAAAGTCAGAATGCAGGTCTCTCAGCCTGGGGTGACGATCAAGCCTCTTTCGGACAACATACAGAAAATAGCTAAGCGAAGTGGATTCAAGAATCTGCAGCGGACGCTGATCAACATTCCCGTTGCCGGCGTTGTCAATGACTCTCGATCCAATTCCATAGACGCGAAGAGTGGTTCTTTGGAAAACCTGCGTAAGGAGGCTTCCGGAAATGGAGACGGTGGTCTTGCCAAAACCCTGCCTCAGGTTGGGCGATGGTGGTTCACCAGATGCTACGAGTTGGGCTCGATGCCTTACGAAGACACGGAGAGAAGCATATGGAATGACAAGGCACTCCTAGAAGAGTGTGAGAAGAAGGAGACCAGCTTCCGATTGTTGCTGTGCTGTGCCCAAAAACCAACGATACCTCCTGACAGTTCTGATACACGCTCGAAGGCCCTACGAACCAAACACTGATTATGACAAAAGCGCCGCTAATTCTATGCATGTCTTATAATTTCTTTCATGTCTTTACACCGTTTTCAGCGATGTATACAGCGTTGTAACTGCCACTTTAGCGATGCATGTCATTCTGGAACGACGCATTCACGAAAGATCCATCAGGCGCAAGCCAATGTACGATTACGATTATGATAATGAGGAGACATCAGGCAATGGGCTCGAGTTGTAGACTTTTGTATATGGTGCTTGATTGCACGGGATTGGAGACGCAAGAGGCAGGCTGGTATATACTGCATTACATAATTCTGGATGTATAGTGAAGATGGAGAAGGATCGAAATTCATGATGAATCCGTGAGTCTTCGCCAGATAGAGTGTATGCACTACTGAATGTTGTGATAAACTGGGCCCGCTGTAATTTGATTGCATATATGTTGGCGACTCAATTGGGTAAGGTGGCCGCAGTCTCGTAGCCCGAACTTCACCCATACCATATATTGGGGGTCCCTCGGCATTCCTGCCCTCCACCTATGCATACCATGGCCAGCACGTTCATGAATAATTACAATGATTGTATGTTGCTGCAGTGAGACTATATAAGCATTGCTAAAGCATGCGGTCACGCACTGGCTGGTTAGTAACCTCCAAAAGCTGTATCTACATACCACTAACGCTCAGATAGCATGACTTGCCGCCAGAGGAAACTTAAGTGTGACGAGCAGAAGCCTGTCTGCGGACAGTGTACCAAAGGCAATCGCCATTGCCAGCCCAGTGGTGGCCTTACATTTAGACATCAGCACAACGCGTCTATGAATGCAAGCCGAGGAAGCTCACCCACCACCCGCAATGCTTCCCTCAGTAGCTTCTACTCTTACAAGAACACTTTCGATGCCGATACTATCTGGTGCGATGTTCCTAGGCAACGCAAGTACCCTGGAGAAACTATTAGGAGCCGCGATGCTGACATCACTTCAGTCACCTTTTTCCACACCGCCAACCCATACCTCGATCCTGGAACACCTGAAAATGACGGACAGTTGCCTTTACCTCACCAAACCCCTTACGCTCAACAGCATCAGTCCCAATGGAACCCGGACCAACAATATGACATGAGACCCGAGCTCCATCCTTATGGCCTCGAAGCACTATCTGCGGCTGCGCTACACCCTCCTGAAGCCAATATGCTACGACGACGTATGTCACAGCATTCGAGTCAATTTGACCACCAAATCGATCCTTCCCCTCCTGTTGACCGTGATGATCGTCATTCCACCTCGCCAAGAGCCGAAATGTCCTCAAGCAACAACCTTAACTTCCTCCTCAACCCTGCTTCTGCGAATGACACGCCAATAGATCCGAGCCTGAGGTCTCCTGCCGTCGATCATACTTCTCTGTCAGTTGAAACGTTACAATCGCCCAAGATCGTACACGGAAAATTGGCTGATGGTGAGGCTGAATCCGAGCAAAAAGTTGCTCATCTATTAAGGCATTTCTCCGAATCGCCTGGTCAATGGCGTGCAGGATAGCTGTGTCTATGCCAAGCTCAACCCTGATCGGATGAACTATTTTGAGGGATTATGTGTACCTCTCAGGCTCACTCTCATCCGCATCCCAAGCTTGCTGCTTGTTCATATAGTAAAACGCCTAGGTCGGGCAAAAGGCGCAAGGGCAACTTCGTGGGGAACAAGCTTACAGCAAGCTATCATGAAGGTCTACCACGATCCTTCGATCGATGTCGAATGGGAATAGGCTTACCACATCGAGGTGAACGTTGCTCTAACCATGGACACAATGCAACCTAATCAGGGTAGCTCACGGCCACTTGATTACGAAGAAATAAACCCTTTACAAGGATGTCCAACTTCCTTTCCGAAACAAATAGACGCCGAACCCCGTCCTTGACCAGACAACTTCATGGTCCAGCTGAAGACTGATGAGTTGGTCGCCGCTGAGTCAATACTGTGTGTATATGAGCTCATCACTACACGAGTGCCGCATAGTCGCGCCATTCACATAGAATGAGGTCGCTACGAGGTAGAGCAGAAGGGAACACGATGCCGCTGAATATGCGTATACGGAAATTCTCCTATAATCGATGCCGGAATCCATCGAAGGCTATAAGGCCAGCGTTCTAGGACTTTGTGTAGTAATACTACATTGCAGTTTGTGAGCTTCCACCCGTTCCATATTTGATATCAAGGCTCAGAAGAGTTTAGTCATTGACGAATGCCAAGCACGCATCCATACCAACGACGTCGAGCCTCAAACTGACGCTGGTCTACTGCAACGAAGGTTTATCCATGATCATGTTAAAGTCGCTCAAGTCCAGGTAGATTCCGGTTCATCTTAAGAACCTTTCCAGTCTTTAAGAAAACATCGAGGCCAAGGATATGATCCCCATGCAGATATCGCTTCGGTGGCTGGCACCTGTTCGCACGAGCTGCAGTCCGTCGACGTCAGATTTTGGCCAGTTGATAGACAGTCACTGAACAAATCACGCTGGCGCACAGTTGAAATAGAATGGCCTATAGTACTCCTTTAGGCGGACCAAATCCCCAGTGGAGCAGGACATAAGGGGGGGCTTTGGTCTGAGCTGATTTGGTGTTTGTTCGCCGTCAAATCTCATAAGAGAATGGGTTCGATTCCTATTGGCGCTGGTTCATTGGTGGAGCTTATGTCTTTTTTCTGTATTGACATCTCCAAATACACTCACACTTCGCGTACACCCTGTGCCGGTACCTCTCGGCATTAGGCATAGCGGCCTGTTGCACATGAAGTTTACACTCTGTCTCCGCCTAGAATGTTTACACTTATCGAATGATCTGAAAGACATTAGCACCGCTAGAATGCTCGTGAATGTGCGTCAATACACCATCCTCGTCCGTGTTATGCATATCAGAAGTACGCTTAGTGACTAGAGTATCACTGCAAGTACTAGCGCTAAACATCGGAAAAGGTTAGGCCAAAGTTTAGTGCATGGTAAAAGTGTTCTTGCCTAGAACGATTTTATTAGTAAGCAGCTACTGATTGGTCAATGCATCTAGTTGCCTAACGAGTATCGATACCATTCTAGCTACCTTACTTCGTATAAAATTCCCCTATGTTTGTATTCACTTGCTATGAAGTCGCTTGCTGCTCTTTTGGCCCTGGGTCAAAGCTTCTTTTTCCGAGAACCCGCAAGCAATATTGCCAATAACCATACCATCATCAACGTATACCTTCCAGGTCTCCCAATCAAACCACACGTAGTTACTGATGTCCTTCCAGTTCGATGACATACCCACTAGTAAAGGTCTCGCTAACCTCCCCTCGTCCTACCATCACCTGGACTTCACCCTTTTCAGCGTCTTCAAGCCTGACGATCCAGCCTTCGAAGACACGATATCCGAGCACGACCTCAACTGCGCCGTATCCTCCCCAAACGCTCTACTTGGATCACGGCTGTACGAAGTCGACCCAGCCTCCTTTGAGGTCGCCAATGCGACTGCTATGAGACTGGAGGGCTTGCAGCCATATTTCACGCTCCGATCGTTCTATATCAAGCCGATGGATGCACCGGCGCCAGGAACCACGGTTTATGTCACGGGTTATAGCGAAGCACGGAAGAAGCCGTCGGTGTGGCATGTTGATTTTCCGAGTGGATATCATCCTATGTTTCTGGTTAAGATGGAGGAATATAGTAGTGAAGAGTGGGATGAGCTCTATAAAGTCGAGATAACGGCGGACTTTGGGTATCATGCATTGGACTGGGAATTTTGCATTGATGAGTTGGATGTGCGATTCTTCGCACTACCGGAAGAAGATGGAAAGGCTACTTCGAGAAACCGGGCTATTCTTGATCATGCCGAAGAAATTTGAATATCCTTGGACCATGATTTGTCAAGGGGGGGTTAAAGACGACTCGGGTTCTCTGATGCGAGTTCCTGCTACTTGGCTTGAGCACCGCCACACATCTCATACACCACCCACGCATTGACTTACATTATCGTATGCGCGGGTACTATACGAAGCCGTGAAGCTTTTTCAATAACAAGGTCTCGGCCCTACAATGAATCGAATGCTAAACTTCCGAAGGCCACATCCCACGGAAATATAATGTGCGAGTTCGACAGGCTCGAACGGAAACTCAACACTCGCCATCATAAGGTCAAGCACCTTCATCAAGACCTCTCCACCACCGCTACCATCTAATCCCGCGAGAATAGAAAAACAGCGGTGTAGACCCATGTCTTCATAGAAGTTACCAGCCAGCGACAATGTAAAACAACAAGGCGATTAATGACAACAGGTAGCCAGCCCTTAGCAGCAAGGCTTCGATGAAGGTCAGGCGTGAAAGCTTACTTGCAATGGCCTGGATCTTCTGAACATGAAAATGGCGCCTGAAGGCTCTTGCGAAAGCCTCAAGAAATCGCTGCACCGAAATAATCAAGACTGCGACCTACGTTAGCATTCACTTTATGATAGGAACCCTTGAGCTCATTACCGTTCTGCAACCACGTCTCGTCTACCAGTGTGTGCTTAGACTCCACACTTGTTTCGTGCTCATGTCGCCTTGAGTCGAGGACAAGGCCAACAGACTGAAAGTTTGCAGCAAGCCGGAGAGCGGTAAGACTCTCTCTATCATCTTGTGTGGAGACGTATCGTTGAGGTGGTTGACACGGCCAAAAGTGAAGCTGGGTGGCGGCTCGAGGATGCGGCGTGGAGACGTGGTCTTCTGCCATCTCAAGGGCGGTCCGACCGCAGGGAGCTCTTCGAGTACAATCCGCGCCGTTCTCTATGAAAAGTTTCACGCAGGAAACAAGGCCGAAGTCGACGGCTAAGGTCAACCATGTATGGTTATTTGCCACGTCGCCTTTGATAAAGAGGGACTGTCCACCGAGAATTTTCCCTATCGGTTCATGGCCGCAAAGTAGCATTCCATGATCATTGAAGTGTTCCAGTATGTGCGGGAGACCTAGGAACATCGCAATTAATATGCACCGGCTGCGGAGCGTCTCGGACTGATCTCTGATCTCGTGAAATCGTCGTAAGATAAATCTGTCAATCAAAAAGTCGGCTGCTTCAGAGCAATATTTCCGAACTTCGTGCGTCCTAAGTAGAAGAGCAAGCACGTCTTCATCTTTCCCTTGCAGATGGTTGGGCTGTGCTCGCTCTACCAACGCCAGCATCATGCCCTTCCTTATCTCTAGCTTCTCACACGGTGGTAACGAATCCGGGTGACGAGAGAGATAGATCAGAGCCTGTGTTGGACAAGCGCCAGCCTCCAGTAACGTCTGGAAGATGTCAAGGTTCCCCCATCTGACAGCTTTACTGAGATAGCTCAGTCGAAGCCATGGTGTCCGCTCATTGCTATGACTTTCGTCAAGGTCAAGTGCCGTTCCTAGAAAAGGGGCAATCATATTCGCAGTACCCCATTTGCAAACGATCTTCAAGAACTCAATTCGATCCCTCGCTGAGGCGTTCTGTACTTCAAACACAGTGGCACATATACTTGGAAGAAGCTGTGAGGCTCGGAAACCTGAGCGGTACATACTAATATAGTCGTTTAGTGCGTTACGAAAGTTCTCATCCGAATGCTGAAGGGCAACAACAAGCCATCTGTCGGTTTGCGAAAGCTCATTTACAGCCCAAGGCTCCGTTTGACGAAACGGATATTGGCGTAAACATTGGAATGAAGCTCCGTGGCGCATTATGAGAGACAAGATTGTTCCTCTATTACTGCTCTGCCAGAAGAGACTCCCTCCATATTCTAGGAATGACCTCAGAGCTTCCTTCAGCTGCGACTGAGAGTGTTTGGCCCATACTATAAGGACCCGGGCGTGCCATGTAGCAAGCCTAATAACACATCAATAGTCACCACTTCATATGCCGCTTTTCATGACTCACAAAGGATTATTATTACCACAGCCTTCTTTCAGTAGATATTCATACATATCAAGCGCTCGGCTGCTAGGTTCGTTTACTCGTGAAGCAAATGCCTGGACGAAATATAAGACGAGGAGTATCTTACTGGGTTGGAAGACATACTTCAAGTAAAGAAACCGGCTTCCTTTGGATGATATAATCCGTTGGTTGCGCAAGACCCTCTCGGAAGAGTCGCTGCAAGCCAGGAAGGTCGAACGTGGTGATGGCGGCTTTGAGATCTTGATTCGAATTGTAAAGTATAGGGGAGAGCGAGACTCTTATGCTCGGAGGGCGATTGAGCACGCTCTTAATCCGGAGGTCCCAATGAAGCACCAGGTTTGACAGCCATGCTGGTGGCGTAAAGGTAAAAGTGTAATGATGATTGTACTGCTTGGGCTCATTCGATCTTTTGCCAGCAGTGACATTACGGCTAGATGCTACTTGACCACATAAGCCTAAATCCAAATATAATTTTCGATAGGCACGAGGGCGTTCAGCAGCCTTTGTCACGACAACGTCTTGGACTGAGCGTCCTCGACCCATCAACATGGTACCAGCGCCAAGCCGTTGTTGCAAGTATATCAGACGATCCTCAATATTTATCATTTTGTCTTGATATAACGTTCGTCTGTCAATTTGGGATGAGCAGAACGTCTCTAGGCGAGTATCGATGTTCTTGAACCACAAATTACTACTGGCTAGCAGCTCGGTCGTCTTTTCCGTAACATTCTGGAGTATCCGGCTTGCCACCATTAGCTGTCAGGGATAGCTTTTCGGATAAAACCATGTCCCCCCTGCAGCTACTTACCTTGTCAAAACCTCCAACAGAAGCGTGAGGGTTGCCACATGGGAGCATATGAGGCGTTGATATCTTCGAACGCCATCCTCGTTCATGATCTGCCGCACACGCAACGCGAAGCGGCCTTTGAAGGACGCAGAGTGCGACATTAGGTCCTTCAATTTCTGCATAGTATCCTCAAAGTCGCACAGGTCATCGAGCATGTGCTTTATGGCCGTTGCGAACACACTCCCCACGTCCGATGCCGCATAATCTGGTCCATGATCCTTGACAAGATTCTGAGCTTCGTCCAGAAGACACTGAAACGTATTCAATTGCCAGCAGAGACGCTCGATATCCTTCGGCGCATTCTTGACCCTACGGTGGACATTGGACAGGGTCTTGGAGGCGTCGATCACCAGTGCTGCAAGAGTCGTCAAGCTTGCGGCGACGCCGATGAAGGCCACAGCAGCAGATGCGGGATCCATTACGCTGAGCCACGCAGGCTGAAAGATGTATAATTGACGTGACAAGGATATATCATTGATGCTGACTTATATGACAAGGTTTTTGAAGGTTGGAGAAGACTCTCACATGTTAGACGAGGCTACGATTCAGGCGGCAGCAGTAACAAAGCCGAGTCAACCTTGCATTATAGTATCATTGGTCTTTCAAATCGACAGCAGTGTATCAGTATATGTATAAATGAGCATCTGACCTGAAATTATGCCTATATAGGCCTTTGAAACGATTGTTTAGAGCCTCTATTGAGGCGTATGCAAGACGCTTGGGGAAACTTGGTCACTCGCAAGTCCAGGAACAATCAACTACGTATTGGAGTGGCTGGTCAACTTGAAGGTCTGCGTTGTACATGGCTGAAAACCTGCACAGCCCCTCTCAACAAGGCTGTATATTTCCTTAAAAGCGTTGATCGTGCACTCCTGCAGGTGTACCCTCCATAAGGTCGCCAACATCACAATTAGTTTGCAATTGTTCAAAGATGTCATTTGGGTTCTCTGTTGGTGATTTCATCACGGTTGGGAGATTAGTCCAACACGTCATCTCTTCACTTCGTGCCTCCTCCGTCTCGGAATACCAAGAGCTCATACTGGAGCTCCATGGGCTTCAGCGAGCTCTCGATTCGATTGAGCACCTGAAATGCGCTCCCAGTCAGGATGCTGCACTTAATGGTGTTAAAGTAGCGGCCCTGATGTGCCAATATCCACTAGATGAATTTGCCAGCAAGTTGAAAAAGTTTGAAAGCATGGAAATTGGTAAGGCTGGTAAGGCGTCAAGGGCAGATAGGATCAATGCTTGGAGCAAGAGGCTGCGCTGGGGATTCTGCATGGAGGAAGAAGTAGGAAGGCTAAGGGCCTACCTTATGGCGCACGTGGGCAGCTTGAACATGAGGCTGATTACGCAAGGCTTGTAAGTGACGAACGCTGTGATTAGCCTCTTTTGATTGACTTGATGGTACTACCTATAGGTCGACAGCCTCGTTTGCTGCCGAGCAAAACAGAGAAAGGCATGAAGCCTTGGGCTCGCGGCTCGAACATTCTCATGAAGCCATCCTGGAAACAAGACGCAACGTTGAAACTCATGCTCTGATCACTCATGGAAATACCTCCATCTTGGAGCGGCTTTCGTCTATCGTTATTAGGTTTGTCGGACGACGGGATTACGTCTCGTGAAGCTGACCACTCGGCTACAGGGATGTAATACCGCAGCTAGGGATTCTTGTCGATCTGGCCAGTAAAGTTTGGCAGTCGAATATGCAATTGATGACTATTGTGGCCAAGCTCCAATCATCAGGCCTATCCCTGAATCCTCGTTATACATGGGTCCAGGAGCCCGTAAAGTTTGAGGATGCTATGGGTCGCTTGATTCCAATTCCATCCGAGTACAATTGGGCAGTAAGTACTTCAACTGGTGTCTATTGCGAAGCTTAGTTGTCCATCCAGAAAGTCGAGGCTATCATATTAGATCAATTCTCTTCAGGGTATGCCGGTCAGAAAGTTGGCGCTGGTGAATATGAAATATTCCAAACACTGGACACAAGACAGGTCGTCTCCAGAGCGGAGAATGAACTCCTGACGCCTGGGATGAGTATAACAATGGCGATCATAGTTGGGCAATACGATGTTGGGCGATTAGACCGCTGCCCGAGGCCAGGCTGCCAATCAGACAAAATTGTTCGAAAGAAATCAGGGGAATTGGCTTGGTAGGTCACCTATACCGTGTAGAATCCGGGAGGAGCTAAGTCATCAGTTCGGTCTGCCAGTCATGCTTCAATCGGTCTCAAAAGTCATTGCTACTACCCCTCAGACCCCCAAAGCCCGATCATCTGGTAGCCACTACGGATGTCCGGTCGCAGGATGTCAAGAGAAAGAGGTTTGGTATGTATCCGACTAGGAAGTCCGATGGCGCTTCGGACTACACAAAGTTGCGGACCGAGAGACGAGGTATCAAAAATCTGCGGCTTTATTCAACCTTGTTGGGGATATCACCTCCGGTATCTAATATAAGGAGTAAATCGAAACCGTCCACCCAGAGGAACCGGCCTTCGTACACATTGACGGACGCCCTATCTGCGCCCGTGGATCCGGCTCTCAAGTACTCTCGAGACAAAATTCGGTCGGCCGTGGCTCTAAGATCTAAAAGTGAACCGTCCATAAGACATAACCTACTGAATGATAGTTCTGCCGAATCTATGTTGCGAATGTTTCCCAAGGTAAGCAAAGCTCCTTCAGAACCACTCTTTGGTCCGAGCGACGCCGCCCGCACCATCCATGCTTTCTTGGACCCTGGACGGCCGCAAGACCCCAAATTGGCGGCTGAAGATGAGAACGAACCCAAACAGGCGACTCAAAATGCCGCCTTGAAAGAGGCTCCTATCCGTGATACCTTTAGCGAGCCATTCACCCAGACTCACTCCACGCCTTATTGGGTTGCCTTTCCCGATGATGAATCGATCCAGGCAGCCGCGACTTCTCCTCCAAATCTGAACAGCGAGGGTCGTATATTCGTTCCTGCACCGTTGACTCTGTCTTCTGTTGATCCGGAGGAACAAACCCATATCGAAGGAACGAACACGCGAGAAGTATTGAATTTAATGGATGAAACGGTTGATTATCTAGCTATGGACACGTTGGCTATTTGTCGTCTATACCAAGCATATGGGCCTGAGGCTGATTTCTAATACTCCCCTTCAGTAGAAAGACCTTATGCTCCCCTGAGGGCGTGTATACAGCTCCTTATAACTCCTTTAGTGTAGCTACCCTATTGACGGCGTAGCTCCCCTTGAACCCTGTTCGTTCTTAAATGTCCTCCTTTGGAGCCTCATTGAACCCGTAGACCTCCGCTTGATTCGCTCGTTCTGGCGTAGAGGGAAATCGGGAAGAGTGCTGTGTAGACGATGTTAATGCCTATTATATATAGGGCTTACTTAACTGATTTGAGGTATTTGTCGGTTGCAAGACTCTTGCAAAAGCTTGGCGCCGAAAACAAAAATTCCCCCCCCCCTTTCTTGGATGTAAACCCACCCAACAAATTATGATCGTTGTCATATTAGTCTAGAAGACGTTAAAGATGTCTTATTAGCGGATCTTCTTCCATTTATCTATGTATACTGTTATACCTACTCTAGTGAAAACTCTAACGTTCCAACTGATAGTCGTGAATAACTGTAATAATTACCTGTGGTATGCATTTACATCCAAGAATGGGGGGGGAAATACTTGTTTTCGGCGCCTTTTCCCGTTTCCTTCCTCTAATATCTAGACTGTCCTCGCCTTGTAGCCTGTCTGTAGGATACCCTGTTATAAGGGCTCCGGTGCGCTTCCGCTTATTCCTACCCTAGTACTCCTAGCTAATAAGGCACTGCGGCGTCGTGGTCGATGGTATTTCGTAGGAGGGGGGACTACTATCGAAGACGCGAGATTGCCGTATCGATGTTGATGAATAGTCCTAGGGATAATACTTCTAGGTACTATTCCCGTTGATAATATACCCTAGGGATGATGCTTCTAAGGCTGCAACGCATACGACTTAGGCGGCTATTAGTACGACATAAGGATGATATCCCTTACGAAGGAACTGTTCCTAGGTATAATAGCGCTTAGCCGGGCTCATAACCTATTATATTTAATGGATGGAACGGTTGATTATCTAGCTATGGACACGTTGGCTATTTGTAGTCCATACCAAGCATATAGGGCTGAGGCTGATTTCCAACAAGAAGTAGCGCCGATTCAGACCAGCATGGCGAAGAGGTCACGGCCTCTGGCCTGTATACAACGTCGAATACTGAAAAGAGGAGGTGTACGATCCAAGGCGATGGTCGTCCAACGACGTAGGCTGACGTGCTTTTAGTGCGACATTAGCCAACCTTGTGGCCCCTGCAGCTCTCGGTCTCGATGGCGGATGCGTGTACTCGAATGAGTATCTCGGAGATCAGGAACTTCCTGAAGGAGTGAAAAGGAGATATTGCGAGCTCTGGAGGCTCTGTATCTTTGGATCCTTACCGCGATTCGCACGAGATCCGTTTCGTCTCTCACGGATGCGGGCATATGATGCCTCTTCCGACTGTTAAGACGACCGTCTCTGGAACAAGAGAGCCTATAGTCGACTGGGATGACTATCGATCTAAGCTACCTGTTCCTCCCAAAGTCGCAGGATTCCAGCTGGTCGCCGATCGGCTTGCAATTGAGCCTTCAGTACTAGACAGGTTTTGCAGTGAGATTATTCAACGTTTATTTAATGATTTACACGGGTCTAGCCGTACGCTAAGCCTAATCTAAATTTACCTAAATATAAACTATCACCACTCAGCCCTACCTATCTAGGATTTACCTATAAAACCCCTTTTAATAATTATCTATTTATCTATATTATTAATAATAATATATTATAGATATTAATTCTAATAAAGAACTTATATATATAGCTACTCTAGCCCTCCTTATCCTTAGTTTATACTATATTAGCTAAGTCCCGCGCTACGCCTATATCCTACTAGTTAAGTATTAAAGTAAGGAGTAGAGTCTTAATAATTTCCTACCTAAGTAAATAAGGCGGATATTTAGATTTATTAAGGATAAGATATATTAATTACTTACCTATTTTAACCTTAAAAGTATTAACTAGTAATATAGTTATTAGCTTAGCTTAAAGCTTACTTTATATCTTATTTTAATAAAACTCTTATATCTATATCCTTTATATAAGTTATTAATAATATTTAGCTAGTCTCTCTCCTTTATTTTTATTATAATTAATAATATCCTTAAGTACTTATATAATTACTATAATCCTATCCTACGCTAGTATCCTATTCTTAAATATAATAGGATCTAGAGGTATATAAGGGTAATTAAATATATAGGTAAAATATATAAGAGGTCTATAATTTAGGGGTTTATTAATAGAATATTTGAGTACTTTTATTAATTAAAGGAAGACTAGAGGTTCTTCTACTTTATATATAAAAAGGTATATAATATAATATAATTAGGGGTAATATACCTAGATAGTCTAATTAGTATATTATATAACCTATTTAAGGGAAAGGTAAATAACCTAATAATACTATAAACTTCTAATATATAAGACTAGTTATATTAAATATTCTAGGGGTAGTAAGTTCTAGATCTATTTAGTAATAAAGCTTATAGGTATATAGAATTTATTATATTATTATATATAAGCTACCTAAATATATAAAAGAGAAAGTTTAATAGAAGAATAGCTAGTATATAAATTACTATTAAGTATAGTTTTAAGATAATATAGATACTTTAAGTAATAAATACCTTTAAGTATAAAATAAAATTAGGGCTAATACCTATTAGTAATATCTATTAGGTAGTAGTACTATTAATAAATTATTTTACCTATTTATAAGGCTAAAATATAGTATCTAGTTAACTTAGAATAAGGCCTTTAATAATCTACTAATATTTATTAGTAATTAACTCCGCCTAATAATTACTTAGGTATATTTCTTTATATTAAGCCTTATAATATAAATAAAGGGATTATAGGCCTATAATCTATATATAATTACCTAACTCTAATACTATAATATTATTAATTTATAGACTATATTACTAATTAAGAGCTTATTATTAAATTTAAGTTATAGAGAAGCTTATAGAGATAAGTTATAAATTAGCCTAAATCTATAATATATATAAGAAATATAGGAAACCCGCCCTTATTAAGTAATATAACCTATTTATATAATTACTATAAAATAGTAAGTATCTTATAAGGCCTTATTTCTTTATTCTTACCCGAAGTTTCTACTTTTATATTCTATTTAGTTTTTCTACTTCTTATTCTAAAATATCCTAATTCTAAGTCGCTTAAATATTAGGGGTTTATACTAATAGTTATTCTATTATTCTATATTATTTCACGTGTTAGAGTTATAAAATATACCTAAGTATTATATCTACTAGTCTTATAGTATTCCTATTATATATTATTAACTCTATCTTTACTAAGCTCCTTATTAACTTTTATATAAAAATCCTCTATAATATTTCTCCTTTACTTACTATTATTATTATTACTTTTAGAGTCTCTACTATTACTTACTTAATCTATATCCTTAATACTATTAAGCCTATTAATATATAATTATACTATACTTATAACCTTTCTACTAGATATCTAGGGACGGCTTAGTATATTATTATTTATAGGGATAGTAAGATTAATCTTATTAATAATATTTTCTAGTATTTTTTATATTTATTCTATCTCTTTACTTAGGTACTATTAATATAAGACTTAATTTATATAAAGTATTTAAATAAGGTCCTCTTAGGCCCCTATTTACTTTTATAATAGAGCTATAAAGGCTTATAACTCCTTATAAAGTATATTTAATATATTATAAGTCTATTATATTCCTTTAATTAAATATTTAAGTTCCGCGTTAATATTAAGTTACTACTTATAAATAAGTTCTAACTTCTTAATTAAGGCTAGGTCTTAAGTACTAGTTATTATTAATACGTTGAAATTAATAAGTAGAGGGGCCTAAGTACTACTTATTAATATAGGCCTACTAATACTTATAGGTATTATCGCCGGAGTTATTATATTATAGGATTTAAAGAATTTTAAACTTTACTCTTTACTTTATAAAATTAACTAAAATAGTAGCTATATCCTAAGTTAGATAAGACCTTTATACTTATTTAAGTCTTTACCTATCCTTTTATAACCTTATCCCTTTATTCTTTTTTTTATTCTACTATTATAGTTATTATAGTTAATAGATAGTACTATTAGTAGAGTTAGCTTTATCCTTAAGATTACTCTTAATATTAATACCGCTCTAGTAGCTAGTATTACTCTAGGGTTAAGGACTTAGGCTTTACTATTAGCGGGGGGAACCTTTTAATATAATACTTATACTAGAGGGTAGTAGTAATATTATTATAAATAAGAGTAAGATATATAAGCCTTTTAAAGAGGAGTCTTATTTATTATTTTCTTTATAAGAAGGAATTTTATTAGAACTAGTATTCTCTATTTCCCTTATAACCTTTTTACCCTAATAAATAGAGAGTATATCTTATTTAATATTATAATCTTATATTTTCTCCTTCTTATCTTTTATATCTTACTTCTTTTTATATTTTCTAGCCTAAACTTTATTAGCTATTAATTACTATTAATCTAGTACTTATATAAGGTTATTATTAATTATTATATATCTAGATCTTTTATTATATTCCTTCTTATACTTATATTATTTAAGTAGTACTACTACCTTTTATTAATAACTATTCTAAGAGTAGGAATAGTAGGTATATATCTTAAAGTCCTATTATATATCCTTCTATTACAAATTTATACTAAAAAGTCTATATATACCTACTTTAATAAGTATATAATTAATAAATATTATTATCTCCTTAATACTAAGAAGTATTCCTTTATATATATTTTATCCTTTCTATCTACCTCTCTTATACTTCTTATTATAACTATCTAATTATAAGATATTTAAGCTCCTAGTCCCCCTTCTCTTATACCTCCTTAAATACTATAATAGCTTTATATTATATAGCCTAGCTTTCCTATAGCCTTTCTCTTTATAAGGGGACTTCCGCGGGGTAGGTTAAGAGGAATATAAGGGAAGGATATTATTATTATTAAGAGGTTCTTAGAGTATAAGAGGTATATTTATATAAAGGCTAGTAATAATATCTTCCTACTAATTATATAAATATATAGTAATTATATATTTATCGCGCTATATTAAGATCTTTAGTTATAGGGATATAAAAGGAGGATCCGGCGTACTAGTAATAGTAATAGTAAAGGTACTAATACCTAAGATATCCTTAGAAGACTTTAAAGTACGCTTAAGAGGTATATAATAACTATTAATAATAGTAAAGGAAGGTTATAAGAGGGATAGAATAGATATAAATATAGGTAAGTAATAGATTAACTATAAAAGATATTAAAATAATAGCCTAATTAGGTTATTATTTATATTAAAATAGTAACTTAATAATTAAATTATCAACTCAATAATCTATATAATTAGTAAATACTATAGCCCGATATAGCTATTAACTATTAAATAATATTAAATAATCGCTTGAAATCGGGACTACAAAACCTGTCTACTGTCAAAGTCTATCGATCGTCATTTGGATTTGGGATCCCAAGAGTTCCTGAATACCCATTATCAAAGCACACCGTTCATCGTACACCTCTTGAGAATAAGCCACCAATCCTATCTTGAAGACGGATCGCCTGCAATACTGGACGCTTTAAAGCTTGTCATTGCTTATGATCTCACTCATCATAAAACACTCGTCGAAGACAAATACAGCAGTCAAATGACAGTCAATGGAGTCTCGGACTTACCATCTAGATACTACGCCAAAATATGTTACGTGGCAATGGATCAGGAATGGCGAAATCTGCATGATATTTTATTGCAGAATCTCTCTTCCCTGTACGCGTCATTCTTCAAGGGGGACAAGCTCAGAAACTTCCCGGTCGTACTGCTCCTTTCACTTATTGTCTTAACGATATGGGAGGACTACCAGATCGATACCTTTCGTTCAGGGGTGAGAAACTACATTATACCTCTTTGACATCGATAGCCCTAACGTATCTGTAGGATGAAGCCAAAGCCGAATACCTGCGTACTGAAATGGAGTACATATCTGTCCCTCTTATATCAGGTTTGTTATGTGTAATATCCCAGGAATTTACCCCTTTTCAAAAAGTGGGACACCCAAAAACACCACCAATTATTTGGGAGCGATGGAGCTACCTGTAATTTGATGACAGCACTTCGGGCAATCATTCAAGCCAACTGTATGTATTTTCAAATCTTCAAAAAAGTATTTGAGGATCTGAGCCGCTCACTAAAAACTACCAGTCAACTCACCAGATCACCTACAGAATACGCAGCACGCTAGAGACGGTGGTGGTTGGGTGGAAAACAAGTATGTCCGGGAATTCTTACTCCGAACACTACTCCGAACACCTTGAAAGATGGTCCTGTACCTTAGTGTGTGTAGGAGCCACCTTTTCTGAAGGATCCCGTCAGCCTTTTGGGTCTAATCAGCTTTGGGGTAATCCACATCACGAGACTTCAGATTCAGTCCTCGACCAGTCGTGTTGACATGATCTTCGCTGAAATGTTTCTACGCAATGACACTTGGTGCGAATCGAACCTTAGGTCTAAGAGCAAGAGATTTTCTGCCAGAATCCGAGTGATTCCTCATTCGCTAATCGAACTGACACTATCATGGCAATCCTTCTATCTGAGCATATGACGATCATCAGGACAATCGGCAGTCTCCGTGGTAATGATGTCTCCTGAAGATACTGAAGTCCCAGCCCAAGAAAAACCAAAGTGCTACCACTGCAAGACTGCAACCAACCCCTTTATTCTGCCTTAGCAATTCATCCACCGGCCTCTGACTCAATGATGCTTCAAAGGCACGAAAATTAGCGATTTTTATCAATGGAAAACCTGGCTCGGCATTTGATGTATTGCTAAGTTTCCTAGGATTGTTCGATGTCTAACGCTATCGCACTGACGCAGTCGCTGCATAGTATGCTCTCTGTCACCCGAAGATACTGCTCCTCATCACAGAAAAACATATCACAAAAACCAGATCCGCTTCCTCCTAAGTATCCCATCCCATCCCATACCTCCATCCTCGTCCATCCCATCACCATCCCCTCAGTACCAGGAGCATTCTTTTGACATCGGTGGCTAACGACAATGATGCCATGAGATGAGCCAGGATTTACCGTTCCCCCCGCCCCACAAGCCACTCAGAACGCCATGCACGATCGAGTTTCAACCATCTCGTCTCTATATCGTCATAAGTATCATCAATTTGACAATGCAGGACGTCGACCGGTAAGTTCGCTAATAGGAGTGTGATTGCCGCCGAAAAGAGCTAGCGGGTAAAGTGGATTCGTTAGCGAGGTTATATTGGTTTAGGTTGTATATCCGGGCGGAGGCGTTTCGGACTGGTGGAGTTGGGAAGCTGGATAGTATGGATATCGACTTCCTGAGCGAATGGGGTTGGAATGTTAGACTGCTTTCGTTGGAGTTCTTTTGGTTCAAGTGAAATTATAAGTTTCTTTTGTCGTTCACTGTGAGGAGGGCAGCGCTCCCAGTGTTCAGGCAAGAACATACGCTAATAAGCTGGCCACTCTTCTTCCCAAGCCACAAAAGATGGACTCGATTCTTGACTTGTCGCGTTCGTCCATTAAATTGCCTACACAGGCCATTCCACTCTTTGTTCTGCTCTCCTCTCTTTGGATCTGGTCTGCTGTATACGTTTTTGCTGATCTTGTTGAGTTTTACACAAGTATCTATATGGGACTGGTGAGTCGCGGGATATGAAAAGCGACGGAGAGGATTGACAATGTGCTGTTATTGATTTGGGGTTGAAGATAGCTGGCGTGTATGTTGTTGGTGGTGATGGTATGGATGTTGTATGTTGTATGTTGGAGCCTAGAAAACTGACTTAGACTGTCGTCTTTCGTACTTTTACTTCGGTGTCGAGGGAGGATTGTGTGTATGTATATATATATTATATATACACCCCGAACTTAGGATTTAAACTTGCCATTCCGGGACGGGAAACGGAGCAGGGCCGTTTTAAAGAGAGCAGCGAGGGAGCAAAGGGAGCACTATAGGGCAGTACAGGGGCTGAGCAGGAGGTAGGAGCCTGAAATGGCTTCCTCCGTCTCGGCTTGAGCTGCCCTCCTTGCTTTACTGCTGCCTAGACTTTACCACGAGGCATCGTGGCTTTTACAGCCGTGATGTTTGGCTTCCACTCGCTGTTGGTGTCTTTCTGGGCTGATCTCCCTCCTAGGTAATAAGATATATCACCTCATCTGCCCTCAGATATGCTCCTTATTTGCTCCCTATCCCGTTGCCACTCTGAGCACTGAAATGAGAAGTGCGCTACTATCTCTTTCTGGCCACAGTGGCCATAGTCCTCACTATCTACCGCTCCAATCTTATTCAGGTATCCGTTGAGACGCGCCATAGCGGTCCTCAACCAGGCCAGCACTGTAGCTTCACTTCCTGTTTATTGAGGTCGTAAATCCGCTTAGTATAGGTTCTAGGGGCTAGGTAGCGCTGCATCGACATTTTTGGCGTGTTTACCCACGTTTTCTGGTAGGGTATATTTTGTATGTTACCGCTTCCCTGAGTGTATGTATGTTACTCTACCGATTGTGAGATCATCTCGTCTATGACCCTCTGGGGCCCGGTATCCGTCCTAGTCGCTTCTTTCGCATACCTCTTGGCTGTCTTTATCCATAAGGTATTACTACTCGCCTGTATCCACTGAGAGCATACACTACAGCCGTTCTCGATGAATTTTCCTGCCCTATAACGTTGATGACGGGATTACGAGATTGACGGTCATTCGAGATTACTGAGTAATTTGGTAGCAAACGGAGTTATTACGGCCGTGGCCCTACCAGTTTAGCCAATCAAGTCAGGTGGCGACAGTGCAATCTCGAATGACCGTCAATCTCGTTATCCCGTCATCTACGTTATACAATGTTTCGAGAGCTCGAGACATATCGACTCTGCGGCGCTAGTCCATTTAGGGATAGCGTGATGTCAGGGCCGAGGCAAGAATTTGTTAGACTGACCGCGAGGTATCACCCAGACTGCCAAGACGCTAATTCTTGGCGATTCGATACCAGAATCTGGTACCGAGTAAAGTATTGATAAAGTTACTATATATAGTATACTAGTATACTATATATAGTAGCACGCTAAAAGGCTCGGCGAGTCGGTACCAAATCATGGTACCGATTCCCGACTCGACGGTCAGTCTAGATATGGTTTCAGGCCTCGATTCCCACTCGCTTTTTATGGAGTTAGTAACAGGTTTTCTTCTGAAGTGCTAAAGGTAAAAGGGGGAGCTACGGGGAGCGACAGATTATTAAATTGGTAAAAGGGAATAGTCTGAGAAATCCATTGAACCCCTATTCAGGTGGGTGTCAAGCAATGCTCATAACCTATAAATACCATCTTACGATCAGTCTTAAAGTGTTTAAAACCATCACTATCATCTGCTAATAAGGAAGAGGGATACACGTTATAGCTAAGAGGCGAGGCGTTCCATGTTCCATAACCAAACATTTACCTGGCAGAGTATGGTGAATTAATTCCATCGGCTAAAGACTTCCGGACATGCCCAGGCACAAGTGTTCATCAGTCCCAAAGTCTCTTCAAGCCGACCTTGACGTTTCCGGGTGTGAGCAAGATTATAGTAGCTCTCTAATATAAGAGAATGATTTAACCCATGCTTTGTTTGATAAGAATCCAAGACTTCCTTTTCTAGCTTCTCCGCCTCCGCCAAGTCACCCAATTTGCAAAGCGTCTCCGCGAGATTACCCTTGCTATTCAGCACGCGAGGGTTATTGGGTGGAAACTTTTCCTCCAAAATCTGTAATATATCCTGTTCCAACCTTAGGGTCTTCTTTGTTTGACTCTGGTACAAGAGCGTCAATGCGTGGCCAGACGTGGCCTGGAGTGTGATTGGATGATCTTCGCCGAGCGCCTCCTTGCTTTTGTTTATCATCTTTTCTTCCAAACTCACGGCCCTGCTCGACTGATTCATTTTCCTGTAGACAGACGCCAGATTGGACATGGTTTTTGTTGGAAAACAAGCTATCCTTAAGCTTAGGTACTATGTATCACATGGCAGTACATCTGGGTACGCCATGGTGAAGGGTTTTCTCTCTCTCAGATAGCTAGCTACTCCTTAATCAATCAGTCACTGCTCCAACAGCCCCTCCAGTCCATCAGGTTATAAGCACAGGGTGTGAGCAGCTGAGCATCATTATTACTCAATTGATTCCTTTTGCACCGGAGCGAATATCAAATGTGATGAATGCCAGGATAGATGGAGCTGCACGCTGAACCTAGCCTTTTCGACGGCTGTTTGATTGAACCTTTGCCGAAGCTAGGGCTCGCTGGTCCTTCTCATGCTTCAGAATGCCAAATGAAAATAATGCGACCTAGAGACTCGAGCGTGACTCATATGTGCATATGCATCTCTCCACTGCCGGGGCCAATGAGAGATGAGAGGATCATGCGAGTGGGAAAAGTTTTCGGGCATGTTACTTACACAAGGTACGGATTATTCGTCTGAGAGGTTGAATTCCTGGTCTTCTATCTGAATTCAGCGCCTCGCCACCTCCTAAGCCTCCCAGCCCTTGTAGCAAGCCAGGACTAGAGTTCAAAGCTGCTGGAGCGGACGCTGGAGGTAAATTCTCTAATTCCCCAACATATGAGAGATGGTTGACGACTTCGCACACATATTGAACGAAAGCTGTCTTAACAGTGGGCACGATTGCATCAGCAGCGATGCGAGCGACGACCTATCCAGCTTCAAGGAACTGCTCTTCGGCACTCAAGATATGCAAGAGCCACAAGGAGTGGTGGGAAGCGGTACACGCTTGATGGGGAGGCCGAGTAAAGTCTGCCCCCAGCTTGACCTATTCGGGACGAAGTGTGGAGGGTGACACGGTCCTGTGCTCAGCTGTAGCATAGCCACTCTGCGCAAGGCTGAACTGTATCAGGTGAATATCGTCTGGAACTGGCGTAGGCTTTCCCAATCATGTTGAATGTAACATCCCCGTTCAGAAGGTCCCTCGATCGTCCTTCATTCTTCGATGTCTATTTTGATGTTGTTTTCCTATGCTGCCCCCTAGCCTCTATATGCCCATGTCAGATTACGTAGTATTGTCCCTCCCATAAAACGATTATAGGCTTTCAGCAAGACGAGCATTTTCCCAGCTATTTGATTCCCCACATGATTCGCGTCAACGCAATTCTGTAGGGCAAATTGAGATTTCCCAAGACGTGTGGAGCAGCATCTCGCGTTCTTCGGAGGCAGCTGTACAATTCTGCTTACATGTATGCAACGATATCAAGCTAGATAGCAAAGGCCCGAAGCAGAGTCCAGAAGTACATCATACCAACCCGAAAGAACCTCCACATCCGTCAGATTGGCCATGGCATTCAGCATCAACGCCAGCGCGATCCACCGAGCTCGCCCCTCCCCAAAATACGCCCACCATTCATCCGTAACGTCTTTCTCTACCAGTCCATTTATCAAATCCACGACCTCCGGCTGCGGTCGCTTGAGCAGACGCAGCACATCCTCAACTTCGATGGGTAGCTCTTTCTGCTCAGGAGAAGCGAAGAAGGCCTCTGTAGACTTGAAAAGATGATGGCGACAGGATGGTAGCCTCGAAGAGTTGAATTCCTGCAGCGATCGTTCGATAACAACGACAGCGGCGGACGAGGGCGCGGATGTCACCCTGAGATCAACGCCCTCGAGGTATGATGAGAATTCCTGGAGCAAGACTTTGATGGGAATCTCCCGCTCCGAGAGGTCGATGGCGTCTTCGTGGTCCCACAACGAATGCGAGATGCGTCGTAAAGTCTCCAACTCCTTGCTGAGCCATGCCGCGTGCCGGTACGGAATGACCCGCCATTTCCTGGGAATGACGACAGTGGCCAAGGCGAAGGGGAGTGGAAGTGCGCTGAGCCGGACTGTCGAGGACTGGTTGGTCAGGATCTCGCCGGAGAGGCCGGGCTGAATTGGGATGTGTGAGCGGCCGCACATGGCATCGGCCAGGCCGAGTAGTGGAGCGTAGAAACCGCCGAAGTCCTTGATCACTGGTCCGAATTTGACTCGAAAGATGGGCTCGTCGTGTTCCATACCTGAAATATGCAGGGTCATATTCATGAAGGAGATCTTGCCGCCCTGTTGCGAGTACCACTTTGTTTCATCGTCGGGCTTGAAGGATGTTATCAAACGCCAGATTTCTGATACCGGAATGTGCGCCATGAATGTGTTCGGTGCTTCTGAACACCAAGGAGCAGTCGGCAAAGGGATATAGTAGAGGCGAGGATCTTGTCGGAAGGGCTGAGTGAATCGATATGGTTTTGATGTTGGGATTGTCTGACTCCGAAAGCCATCATCTACTTGCCACTGTATACATGCCACCTGATTGAGAACTTTATACCACGAAGACTGGCCGTCTAAATCTAATTCGTTGTCGGCCAGGCTGAATCTATGAGCTTGATCAAATCGGAAGATTTTCACAGGTAATGCGATCCATCCGGCTTCGATGGCGGCATCCTCGCTGTCAGGTCTATACGATAACTCTTCAGTGAAGGCTTCGACGTATGCGATAGCTCCAGGACTCACATTCGGGCTAGTAAGTCTACGGATCTGACTGCTCAAGGTTGAATAATGCGTAAGTTCACCATCCGCTACTGCAGTGGGGCCACTCCTGCCTGCCCCTGCGTTTATCCTACTGCAGAAGGACTTGACCTGATCTGCTTGGGCATCCTTTTGCATATACGTGTTCGTCGCAGAGGCTACCACGTCCGATTTCTTGTGTTCCTCCAAGCCGACACTCTCAAGGCCCTTCACAACATTGAAGCGATAGTACTTTCCCTCGCTCAGGAGTTCCGGATGGTCTCTGGCGAAGCGCTCGGCCGTGTCTTGGGAATTGGTCGCGATCTTCTTCAGCGTCTCCACCAACTCCCACGCATTATTTCCCACCGGCAGGGAATGCGGCTCTCCAGTACCGATGGAAACAATGCATTGCACGTTTGCCGTGGCATTTTCCCAGTGGTCGTTGGCCTCGTCGATGACTGAATGAATGGGGTTATTGTGACCAAGCGCCCCGTCCGCAAATTTCTGCTTATATCTACCAATTTGTATCGGATCGAAGAAGGTTGCGGCCGCAGAAGTCGCGCGGCAAGCCTGCCAAATCGTCGGATCGAGGTCCAACGCCCTGAGTGAATCATATGTACGAAAGAGGCAGATCTCTCCGTCGGAAGCTTGTACCGCGCAGACAAAACTAGTAGTACCATAGTCAGAAGCAATGTAGGACTAAGTGTTCTTTACATATGTACGCACCAGAGGCAAGGGAGAGACTCGTCCAGAAAGAGAGTTTCGGCAGGCAGTTGTTCGGGCAAGCGATTCAGCTGTTGAATGATCTGGGCCTTGAGCTTTTCGGACTCAAAGCGCTCCTTGGTACGCCAGGCATCAGCTGCTCTACCAAAGAAGTTGATTCTGGGTCGGCAACGCGTAAAGGCCTCTTTAGAAAGCTCCAAGTAAGCTTCAATGCAGGAGTTCACGTCCATCTGCAGCCTCGCGAGCATTACCGCAATAAGACTGTGCAATTCCATCAGTAGCTGATCCGGCACTCCCTATCGATCACAAGAACGACGTTGAAAAAATACTGTGCAGATTTCACTTAGAGCTTAGGGATGACTTTATGCCAACGGCCTTTCACAAAACAAGGAGCGTCCCAAATTAGAGGCTCATCGAGCGTGAGATTGCACTACTGAGAAGTCTTGACATACCCACCAGTACTGGTGCCTCCGATCAAATCGAATACCTCACAAGGCTTCGGCGGCCTTTCGGGATTGATGTTCTTCATCAGATTTTGCAGGACCAGTAAAGATGACAAGCCACGGACTCCACCTCCATCTACCAAACAAATACCAGCGAGCGAGCTTCATGGAGATTGAGCTTACGCTTTTTCGTACCTAGCGATAGGAGCCGGAGTCCACGCTCGGGTGGGGCAGCTTTGGGCATTATTCAAGCAGTCGGATACTGTTAATCTTGATCAGACTCTTTCGTCAGCCCAGACGCGAAATCTCTTAGAGCAGAGGGCATATCGATGTGAGTTGCAATGGTACCAGGAGGAGCGACGAGTTTTGTCGGTCAGCCCTGAGGACTTCCCTTGGCTTCGCGTCTAACGCTGATCGGTATAGTCTCATGCGGAGGCGCCCATTTGGGACTAGGTTGGGATGTCACCTCGGTCGGTCGCTTTTCACGCGACAAAGCTCGTTCCCTCTAGTCTTCGAACTGCCAAACAATACAGTATGTCTCTGCTTCGCTTGTTTGTGAAGACCTCCGAAGGAGAAAACGTCCCCGTGGATGCATCCGATACAGACTGCATCCAGGATGTGAAGAATCATTTGAATACCCAAGGTATCGCTTCGGCGCTCGTACTCCCTCTTCTCCAAGCTTACGAATTCCAAAGAAAGCATACTCCAGGAAGAACAGATCCTACTCTTTGCGGGCAAGATGCTCTCCAATGAGCAATTATTGACCGAGATTCCAATACCCACCAACTCGACTTTGACGTTGCTTGTGCGGCCCTCGGCGGTCTCAGTGCAGAGCATCGATACGCTATCTCTTGCCATTACTGTGAGACATTTCCGTCCATAGATTTCAGTGCATCTACGTCTCACTCCCAAAGGTCCCCCACCAGGTCAACCAGGGAAAGAGCATCAACTTGCGGCTGTCAACGCGGGATCTCGTGTATCATGTAAAGAAGAGAATATCCAAGTCAACAGGCATCTCCCTCCAACACCTCGGCCTTTTTTGCCAACAGAATGATGTAATGCACAATGGCCGCCGGCTATCCCACTATTTCCTTCCGCAGACCGTAAATCACATAACCCTGCAATACCTTGGGCAGCCCCGAGCAGCTCTCGGCGGTACAGACACCTATCACGACCATATGAATGTCTTCGTCAGGACTTTGACTGGGTACGCTAATACCGGAAAGCGTCGTGGCCCGGACTAACGCATTTGCAGAAAGACGCTGAATGTATTGGCATTTAACGAGGGCACAGTGCGGGACTTCAAAGCGCAAATAGAGGAGCAGGAAGGTATCCCTGCCAAACAACAACGGCTGATATATGCGGGGAAGCAACTCGAAGACAGCCGCCCGCTGGGGGATTACAATGTCGGACGCGACAGTACCGTTCACTTGGTTCTGCGGCTACTTGGTGGTTCATGAGATGGTGGAAGATGAAGCACAATCCATTCCAGGCACAAGTCTAACCTCGTGCTGGGCTAGTCACTATGTCGAGCCCGGCATGTGAGGTAGTCCGAGCTTGTCGCCATGATGATGAATAAATTTGAACGACGAAGACAGCTTCCTGTTTCAGGTAAGCAATATTGTGGTAGTTCTTACCAGGCTATTACCCGGGACAAGATAGGTATAGCATCACATGACTCAGAAAGCGGACAGAGAAGGATCGATGCAGCCTATCCCGATTTGACCGGGTCCATGAGAAATCTTGGGCCCTTCCCAAACCACTGATTCCACCGACAGGAGTCTTCTCTATAAGGGCAATTTGGGCAGGTGCTGCAAAACCATTGTAAATAAGGTAGTTTCCAATCGCTGATTGACGATAAAACATCAGAGTACGCCTGGAGTTACAGTTGGGCTATCCAAGAACATACATCTGATCCTAGCACTATTAGGACTATCAGGGGGTTTCACATATTGAAAGTTGAACCCGATATGTTAGAAAATAATAACTTTGTGTTTAAAATCGGGCGAGAAAGATATAGTTCCGAGAACCGGACGTAAATGAGTGAAATCTCTCTATTAATTCTATGGTTAAAATGTGTATATGAATGTTATATACACCCCAGACATAGGATTTAAAATTGCCGTTCCAGGTCGGGAAAGGGAGCAGGGCCGCTTTAGAGGGAGCACCGAGGGAGCACAGGAAACCAAAAAGGGAGAAAGAGGCTGAGGGGGAGCACGAGCGAGCAGTGAGAGAGCACGGGGGAGCAGGGGTAGAGCATGAGCGAGCATCGAGGGACCAGGGGGGAGCACAGAGGGAGCACATAGCTGAAACGGGCCTTAGTACGGGAGTAATACGGCGGTATCGTATATTTAAAACTCGAGGATACTATATATATATGTGCTCCCTCTGTGCTCCCTCGACCGCAAGCGTAGACAGCAGCGATTAGTCTTCTTGATAATACCACCACTCTGCCACTGGCTGACCAACGTCGCCTCTTTGCTTCACGCTTATACTTAATCCTCAAGGCTATGGCTCACATGCAGTCTCTATGCAATACAGACGAGAGGGTCTGCCGTTGATATCCGGAGATGATCAGGCTTAGCGGATCGGCCAGGTGAGCTCCAAAGCAGACTTTCTCGTCCGCTGTGCCATTGATCTGTATGAAGTCCAGGGAAAGTCTCAATCCCAAAGGTAGTGCGTCCCTGTTGATCTATACGGTGAATTCACCACCAATTTGTGCCGCGGATAGGGGAAAGGATATAGGATTGATTGACTGAAGCATATTCTACCAGAAATCTGTGCAGCAAGCTATTTGACAAAATCTCAAGTTCTCGATGCAGGGCCGTTCATGTAAAATTGTCAAACACACTCTTACCAATGGACTGCTCGGATGTTAATCTGCACACTGACTTTGACCCGTGCCCAACATGCATCATCCAAAAATGTCAATGTTGATTCATTCGCGTTCCATAGTATGAATTCAATGTACAAGGAGAACTGCTAGCCTGACTTTCTTTTAAAGCACCATTCGCCTTCCGGGCTCCTCAGAAGGACGGCATGTTTCTTTCCAACCCCTTTCTCGAGCCCCCCATGTCTTCCCATCTGTCGAAAAGCACCAACGCGCAAGTCATCATCCACATTCAAGAACAGCAGTGCGAGCGGACTGCCCTTCCATGCATGGACCGGAGTACTCCAGGTTTTGATCATAATAGTCACGAGTATGACGAGGCTCGCTCCAACCAATAACGCAGGTAGGCTAAGCCAAGCCCACCGGACGTCGTATCCCAGTTGGAACCCCGTCCCATCAAATTGCGGCGAATGCGCAGGTTCAGTAGTTCGAATGACATTGGTCACACTGGCGGCGACGTTCTTGATCCAGTGGTCTAGATCAGCAGACGCGTTCCAAAGGGCCTGGATGGCATCGCTGGAGGGGCCCGGGATGTCTCTAAGTCTATTGACGCTACCATTGAACAACGAGGGGAAGTAGTACGTGAATCCACATGCAGCAATACTGTTGAAAGTGAAATTAATGCCGGCAGGAGGGTTCATGCTTGGTGGTAATGGCTCAAAAATCATATTGTAAGAGGAGTCCCCCATTTGACATATCGAATTCTGTCTGCTATCAGGTTGTATTTTTGAAAAGCCTTCCCTGTTAGTTGATGTCTGGTTCGAGTTCCTTTGTAGCGATTCGAACGATTGAACGCATATCCATAATGCACACTCTGATGATACCACAGAGTCTTGTTTCAACGTCGTCAAATTCATGTTTGCAGGGGCGCCTACCGCTTCGAAGTTGGCCAGATAGAATTTGTCCGTGTCATTGGCATTATAGTGGAAGCCGCTACTTGGGATAACCGAGAAATCAGTTGATATTTCCGTAGGAGTTTTATCACCTGTTTTTTGAAGGTGTATACTCTTCCCTGATGGCATCTGGTATGTGCAACGACCCACCACACCCGGTGAAGAATCTGAAGAGCACTTTAATTTGTAAGTTGTATTGACGCAACCACCGCAGATTGCTAAGGATGGTGTGATGGGCCAGGAACAGTTCCCAGTCTTGCATGGTGTGGAAAGGCTTTCGGTTGTTGGGTTAAGCATGCCATTGTACGCAGCGGCTTTTATAGATAACGGTGGAGAAACCACTAGACTTGTGAATGCGGCGAGCATTTGCGATTGTAGGTGTACCGACCTGAATAATTCGGTCTGCCGACTCGTTGTTGGAATGATCTACTCCATGGAACATTGCCAGGATTTAGGTTGTTATCATCAACAGGGAAAACTTCGATTGTAAGTAGTTGTTGTGTGAAAGTGCCAAACAGTAGAGACACAATGGTCACGGTAGCACCAAAATGGGCCAGCCAACTGATTGGTCAGCTGTGGACCTCTTTCAATGTGCCATATCACTGACCTTCTCCTTACGTGGCGTAGCATTTTTAGGCTTCCGACAGCTCCTTGAGCAGCCTCATGAGAGATTTCAAGATCTCGCAGCTGCCCGTCCCGGGAAGGCCGTTGCCTATCCATAGAGAGCCAGATGAAGGCTTCTTGAAAGAGAGCAGATGCAACAGGAATGAGGAGAGCTGCCCTTGAGATTGTGGCTAATAACGCAATCAGACTGTTCAAAGTAAGACCAGCAGGTAGACCGGTCTGTTGAAGGCCATGACCACGAGAATGTTTAGCAACGCCGATTATCGACGCGAAAGATATCAGAGAACATAGTAAAGCAAGTACTTCAGGCCACCACCATTTCACGTATGAGAGAAGACTTTTCTTTTCTGGTCTCATAGTGAGGTGATCGGAAGCAGGCTCAGCCACAGGACAGGGGCCGATTCTAGCTTGCTTATCGGAAATCAACGCTCTATGTTGTGTTTCCTCCATCGCGTAGGCATTCAAGAGACCATCTTGCTCACAGTGAAGAATCGAGAGCACAAATGGCAAGGCTTGACTTGCCGGAGACGGCGTGTGGGATGTGGTGGAGCAAGGCAGGATTATGAAGTCAATCGAGAAAGACATTGGATAAGTAGTGCTTGTCTGAGGGGACTGTGCTTAGCGTTATCACGTAGGTTACTGATGAGGGGTAATTAGACTAGCGTTGGAAGGATGTATGTAGGGAGGGAAATACCCCTATTCTTCCTACTCTTTAGCAACCCCCATAGTAGCAAGAAGAATCAGAAGACGACAAGATAAATCCTACCTTTTCTGTTACTTACTGGAGTTATTGCCAAGCCAGCGATATGCGTAGCGAGGGGATAAGCCCGATCGGGCGTAGCTCAGTACATAAATGTCCCGTCTTGGCAGACGCTAGAAAAAATACGATCGGTATTTCTAGAAGCTTCTTTACCTACATGGCTCACTCCTGTAATTTTCACACACAGATTATTACAGTCTACATGAAATATACATTCCACTAGAATAGTGTGTATGCAAAAGTTACATTCATTCCCTCTGCGACGCTGTAGTTGCATAGGGCGGCGATACGCGTACACCACGTCCTGGTCCGCGTGCACCTCGTCCTGATGCGCGTATACCTCCCTCCATTTGGTATAGCGGCTTACTGGCAGGTCATATCATATTACTGCCTGTAATATTCCCGCCAACAGACGAATGGAAGGCTATTAGACAGTTAGACTCCTAATAGAAATGCGTATGCTGTAAGCATGATCTATATCATAATACGCTGGTAGTCGTTACCGTTAGGACGGTACGGCGGTACTGCGGAGCGCTAAGAGCTGATAGCTGTCCGCCGCACCACTTAGATACTCCTCGGGTAGGTCTTAGTTAGCTTAATTAACTATTCGGAATACTCCCGCGAGCTAACCACTAGGCTAAGTAGGGGGAGGTATACGCGTACCAGGATAGGGTGTACGCGGACTAGGATAGGGTGTAGGCGTACTGCCGCCCTATATATATAGGACTCGTTTAGCATCAATCGCTTTAATAGGCTCAAGGGTCTTAGCGATATCTCAGTAGTAAATGGGGGTGAGTACCGGGGGAGCAAGGGAGCGCAGCACAAAGGAGCCTAACATGACAGTCTCATAGCCGGCTAAAGCTACTTTGAGCTCCATGACATTCTGTCGAGGCTGCTGTCTATTTAACTACGCCTCACTCTTTCATGCAGCCAAGAGCTAGAGTACGGAAAGGTTCAATTCCAAAGTTCTCAAATAAGCGAATGCAACATCAGCTTTGATGCAGCAAACCCCCACCAGCTCATCAGCCTGACGGATTGCCATGGTCAACACAGCATATATGTCACCATGCCTTCTAGCAGCCTTCCCTGTATTACGATCACTTTCACATATTGCACTGATATCCTGCAAATTACAGTCATTTGCTCCGAATCTCCATTCGCTTTGCTGTCCTCACGATGTCGTTTGGGTGCTCTGTTACCGATTTTTTGACTGTAGGAAATCTCGCATGGAGGGTGTATTGCGCTTTCAGAGATTGCCCAGCAGTATTCCAAGGGATCGCAAACGAAGCATCTGCCACCCATATGGTGATAAAACGGCTGGAAGATGAAGCGAGAGATCAACAGTCAATGCTCAATCGATGTGGTCCGGCAAAAAATCAAGAATTGAAGAACCTCATTGGAGGGCTCTGGAAGGTATTGGAGGAACTTGATGGGATTGTTGTCAAACATCAAGGAGGAAAACGAATATCGAATTCATACCGGATGGCGACAAAAGATCTAGGCGGACTTCGCGCAAAGCTCAATTTTCACTTGACTGCGATAAATTCTTTTACCGACAGCCTTTCTCGTGATACTTTAGCCCGGATCGAGACGGTGTTGCGTAAGCAAGTACAAGAGGTTCGAGAGGGTCGTCGTGCTGATCCACGTCGTAATGCATCTGCGTGGAAAGAATTGGAATCCGAACTGGCTAATAGAGGGATTCCGGCAAGGGACGTAGCCAGATATAAAGGTGCCATTGCGACTTTTACTCTAGGCTGTTTGAGCGGCAAGGTTGCCAGTTCTCGTTCATTGCGCGATATTGCCTTCCCCGTCAAGTCTCGCGATAAAAGAGCATCTCGCGATGAAGAAACGTCTAGCAGTGGAGAGATGTCCAGCGACGAAGAATCATTCAGCGATGGAGAAGCGTTCAGAAACGAAGAATCATTCAGCGATGAAGAATCATTCAGTGATGGAGAAACATCTAGCGACGAAGAATCATTCAGCGACGAAGAAGCATCTATCAAGGAAGACCTGTTCAGTCGAGTTTGGCACAAGGCCGCTGAATACGCCAATATGGTCATACACTTTTGAATAGCACGAGGGTTTTGATGCAAACCAGCAGGCTTTCGACACAAAGCATACTCCGTAGGTCTATGCAATCAAAAAGACAATGGTCTCCTTTCTTACCCAGCCTCGCACAAGGAATGTGATAGAGCCGCTTGGAGCAACGTTCGTATAGGGATATCCGAAACCATTTTCAACTTCTTATTCAAGGAAGATAAATTGAAGTATCAACTAATTAGGGTAGTCAGAAACCAAAGTGTTAAATCTTACTTTCAGGTTATGAATATCGAAAATCTCCGCACTAAGCTTCCTACTCAGATGTTATTCAGTGGGCCCTATGTGGCCCCTCCTAAGCCCCCCTCCCCCCCTTCCCCAAATAACCCCCAGATTTGGGAGGGTATAAGGAGAAACTGGCATCTAAGCACATTTGTACAATAGGTCCGACATCCTTGAAGGCGATCAATTGGCGTGAAGCTCAAGGTCTTTCCATGTTAGGTACAACAAGGCTTTATTTAGCTCCTTCAATGCCCTTTACCTCTCTCCTCTTCCATGCTCCTTCTCTACTCCGTCTCTGCTCCCTCGAGAATGATGCCACCTCGTCTGTTAACATATCATTCGGAACTACCTCCGGAAGTTAACTCCTTATGCGGCTGCCCCTTCATTGGGAGTGATTATCAAGCTTCGATAGGTCCTTGATCTATCTTGGGCCCCTTTGTGTCAGATCACCAGCCTCTTCATCAACCTTACTGGTGTTTGTAGGTTCTCGACTTCCTTCGCTTCCGAGATCTTGACCATCCGCCGTCCTCGCACCGAGAGACTTGCTCCCGATTGATCCATAGCAACCGACGTTAGTGAGTATAGCAAATGTCAACGGTCCAACAATGCACCAGAAGATCCAAATTTGCAGTGGGACCTGGAGTAGATCATGGAAGAAAGTGCTCATATTGAAGATAGCCCATAAGGGACTGGACATTATGCAATACAGTAATAGCATACACAGTCCGACTACGACCAGCCATGGTGCAAATTTGTCCAAAAAACTCGGGACAATCAAGTCTTTAAAACGGCCACATTAAAATCGGTTGAATGCGGTAAACCGGCTTCATCTCTTGAAGAGAATCTCTGTGAAACTGATAGATCATTGCTTGAAGATTTTGGTGATTCCAATCGCTCTTCTCCAGAAGATGACGTATCCAACGACAGCGAGCACTTAGCTGATGGACAGTCCTCAGTCAAATCGCACGATTCGTTTCAAGGTGGGACAGTTAATAAAGACTTTTCCCAATAAACTGTAAAATACCCCAATTATAAGAGCCGTAAAAGACCTATGCGCTCCGAAGTACGGCATGAGGAGCTGCCCGGGTGTAATGAATTTACTACTACAACTATACGGCTTTACCGATTGCCTTTTATACGGTTTTTTCCTTTTGCCCTTTCGCTCTTTCCGTCTATTCCCATTTGTTTGCGTTAACTTGTCCGTAATCCCCACAAGCGGGCTCCTGTCACTGGCGAGGTCGTTGCCGGTAGGAGAGCAGGGATCCTGCATTGACAGGTCTGGGCCTTCACACGGGGTTTTGCTATTGTCATTACGCATGAGGATGAAAAGGATCGTCAGCGAGTTATCCTTATGTGTACGCGGTATGGCAAAAAGACGAGGAATACACATAAACTTACTGATGATACTCGGCAACGCCCTGCATCTCATACCAATTGGTCGGAATGTCCCTACCAAATTCCCCTTTCCTTCTACACCAAAAAGGGCCAACGGGCCCTCGTAATTAGTGATGATTAGCATAACCACGAGCTCAATGACGATCCTTTTATCTTCAAGGAGCATTACTGCCGCGATCCTAACCGGTGAGAATAGGAAACATGTGCAGGGAGATTACCGAATCGAGTTGCCGGAAGTGTGGGATGGGCAAATTGGCGGCTGGCGTTGGGATGGAGGCGAGAAGGGGGAGATTATGAGCCGGCATTCGCCTGGGGGAGGGATGCTTGGGTGGCTGAGTCAGAGGTTGCTGGGGAGGGAGGAGATTGTGCTGGATGATGAGAAGGGCGAGATAAGGATGGAGATGGTGGCGGAAACGCCGGTGGTGAGGGTGATCGAGGGGCCGAATATGGAGAAATTGGTGCTGCACGATGATGCGATCGCGGAAAAGGCTGTCTCCTATGGCGTTGACGAATCATTGAAATGAATGCTGAAGGGAGGTTCTCTCCACATCACTCGAGCCGCATAGATTTGCGACAGCAGAAGTGATCTACCTTACCTATCCAGCCTTCATCGTTAACAATATTCACTAGGGGTGTTGTTGTTGTTGTTGCTGAAGCACTGATGCTCTCATTCATAAGGAATATCTTACCTTTCGGCTTCCGGAGCCATGCTTATTGCCTTGCTATACATCCTGGTATTCTTGGATCTAGCACCCTTTGGAAATATATCTTCATCGCTGATCTCCTCCTCCTCGATGGTTGAATTCCGTACCTCGATGCCGCCCTTTTCTCTCAACATCGCAATCATCTTCTCCATCTGCTGACTGAGCGTACCTCTATGCTCCGGCGAGAAGCGGCCCGTGTTTTCCAGATTCTCGACCTCCTTTCCACTTTCCAGGGCCATGTCAAGAGGTGTCATGCACCACGAGATGCGGATCCTGCGCCCATCATCTTTGCTGCGGGTAATCCATCTTGTACGAAGCTTGTTGAGGTTGCACTCCGCACCCAAGAGCGCTTGCACGCAATTGGTCATCCCCGCTTCGGCGAAGTAATGGAGGAGGGACGAATTATCTTCGTCTGCCTCTTTCAGGATGCGATAGCGTTTCTTGTGATCGGTCAGCGGGAGCACAAAGCGCGTGAGAAGACTAGCGATGGCAATGTCATTTTCATCTGTTACGTCACTGCGCGCAAGATACGTCCACATATTTTTGCAGTGTTCGGATGGGACGACTTGGTCTGGATCAGCGCCTTGCTCGAGCAGGAACTCGACAATCGCTATGTATTTATGTTGAGCCGCTACAATGACGGCAGTCTCACCTTCAATCGATCGGCTGTGAATGGCTGCACCATGAGCGACAAGAAGTTTTACTGCCTTGAGGTACGCTTGTTCCGCTGCCATCGAGGTTAGGTGGAGTGGATCACCTAAACACATCATGGTAGTCTTGTCGGCACTGTTCTCATATTGAGCTGTTGCACCACAGTCGAGTAAAAATTCCATTAGATCTAGATCTCCGTCCATCATCGCCAGCATCAGAGGCGTGAAGCCGACGATTTCATTGGACTGGCCGCTGGTAGATGGAGTTTTGCATGATCGCTCCACTGGCATATTGACATTTCCTCCAAGCATTTTCATGGCGGAAATTACTTGTTTCAACAACGATCGCTGTTCTATCGTTGCGCCCCTGAAAACTCTGCCACGGTAAGAATTTCCTAGTAATGTGCGATCTATTTGAGACCCAGTCAAGTGATGTATCGTAGCAAGACCCTCCTCATCGGTGCCATTTATATCAATGTTAGATGAGATATTTGCGAGATATTGAAATATGAAGGGATCCGAAATTCTTGCCGCCATGTCTATCGGCGATAAACCAAATGTGGGATGCTCTGCTACAGAGCAAGGCTCACGGTCTGGATCTCGAAATGTATGAAAGGGACGAATGCGATCATCATACGCATACGGATCGCTCCCATTTCTTAGTAGAGGATCTGCACCGTTGTCGATCAAGGCTTTGATGGCAGAGTGGCATTGCATTTGAACGGCCCAATGAAGTGCAGAGCCCTGTCGGAGCGTGAATGGGTAATGATATATGGGAAAGTCCATTGTTGAAATTGCATCGATCTCTGCACCATGCTCGACCAATCGAGAAGCGACTTCAGCTTGCTCACCTTCTTCAAATGCGAAAAGCCAATGAAGGCATGTAAGATTTGCATGGGTACAAGCCACTGAAGGACTGGTCCCTCGCTTCAGAAGCTCCTCTGCTATATCCTTGCATCCTCGCGCGCAGGCCAAGTAAAGCGCTGTTTCGCCACTCGATGTCTTAGATCTAAGATCAAATTCGCATCCCAGGTTGAAATACTTCAGTAGCTCTTGACAAGAGGCGTAGATGGCAAACCAATGGATCCAGTCATGACCATGTGCTACCAACATTGCTTGGTTGCTTGTTATCCTGCTATTTGACTCTACATCGACTGCTCCATACTCAATGTCGGTATAAAATCGGTTGTAACCGCCAGATTTTTTGAACGCACGTCTCGCGTCTGTGAATGTCTGATGATCAAAGCACTGAAGTTTTTCTCCCGCTAGCAACGACCCTGTACAAACAGCGTTGGCAAGATAATCGCGTACATGTTGATCGATGTCTTTCGGTATCGCTATTTCTAGATATGAGAAAAATACTGGCAATAGACCTTGGGCAGGCTCGTATCCCATATACGCAGCAGCACACATCAGTTGCAATAGGATTTCCAGAGACACATCTTCCTGCGAGTGTTTCAAAGCCAAATTGAAGATTAGGGGACCTGGCAATTGGGTTGGATCTTCGTCGAATCTGGCCATAAGGTCGTAGACAAGGTGACTCGATAGAGGCGGCAATTCCCATTCGAATGGCTCGGATGTACCACGACTTGACCCAACAAAGGCTGTGTCGCTATGCTCGTCGGTACTGGAATCCCTGTACATGAATCATTTAGCCATAGGTTCCCTTGTCGACTATCCACCAAAAAGGGGCGAGAGGCTCACCTTTGACCCGTTTCGGTGATGCCAGCGGCAATGATATCCGATACGCGCACTGGTCTATCTAATGTACTTTCTTGGAGAAAAAGTCGCGCTACGGACAACATTGGCTCTTGCATTGATATAGGAATTTCATCGACAATATCCTCAAAATCTCCGACTGCAGCATCGGACCTGCGCCTTGACCCCGTTTGGGGTGGGCAACTCCCATTCAAGAGCATCACACTCCATACGACAAGGCCATAAGTGAAATTGTCAGCCAAAGCAAGTTGAGCAATTGTGTAGTTTCCCGTCTCAAGTTCGGGGGCTCGCCAGCCCGGAGTGCCGATTGCCATCTGGGCCAATACAATTTCGTCCTCATCAACACAGAATCCGAAATCAGCAATTTTGGCGACGAGTCCTCTGTCAGACTCGCATATCAGGACATTCTCAGGTTTCAGATCTCCGTGAGCCAGCCTGCATTCATGAATGACATCTAACCCAGCTGCGATATTACAGCTTATCTGGTATTTTTGCTCCCAGGACATCTCCGGACCTCTGCTCATCATCAGACCTTTCAGGTCATACATCGCGAGTTCCAGGAAGAGGATGAGCGGATGATGCCAATTGGTATCCTCTCTGCCCCAAGCTATCATGTCGATAACATTGGGATGAGCCCGAAGCATCGGATTAGTCAGAGCCATAAGCTCCAAATGCATATTGTGGAGTGGTCTTTTACTGCTGGAGTTGGCAAGGTTAAGCCTGTGATCTTTATCGAAGATGTAATACGGTTCCTTGGCAGCAACGAGCTGAGTAGTGAAGCCCCGTTCGTTAGGACGGACTATTCGTGCCTTATATACCTTAAATTGAGACCCTTGACCAAGATATTCATGCTTGCCAATCATTGTTGCAGGTCCCTCGATACCAGAGTATTGTAGCAGAAGCACGAAATCATTCAGGGTTCGGAGAGGAAGCGCAAGGGCTGAGCTACTGGACAATGGCTCATATATGCTTTGCGATTTACTGTAGAGAGCAATTTCCGTTTCGCTCGGAGACTTCTCTGATGAAGAGATATTGGAGGAGCATTCAAGCGAAGAATGATCACTTAGGTGACCATGATGACTTGAGCCGGCGTTAGAGCGAGACACATCACTGCCGGAGTGGAATAGACCAGAACGCTCCTCCATCCTGGACTGTGTCAAATTGAAATATAAACCATATCACAAAGAGTATGACTCCACCGATTCTTCACTGAAGGTTATGACGACGGCGAGCAGGAACACGAAACCCAGTGCCGCCAACACACAAGGCTGCGAGAGCTACCCAAAACTGTAAGAGGTTGCGGGCCGGATGTAGACATGATGTCTGACCTGTAATCGGGGCACGCTTCTGGACATTCGTGACCAATGATAGAAGGGTTCACCTGGTAACCGTCTACACCTAGTGATGAGGAGGAAATTACTTGGCGTCCCCGTCATAGTTATATAATAAGGCCTTGGCTATTAGTATTACCTATTATATTTATTTAGATTATTTATAGTAGTATATATATATAAATTTAGAGTCTTATTAATATTAATTATTATTATTTCTAGGTATATAAGTTTACTTTTAGAATAGTATATTTAATATTAATTAATTAATCCCCTTTTCTAGTAATTATAATATAATTAGTAAGTTATAATCTTTTAAGTATTTAAAGTAAGTCTTCTTCCCTCTAAGAAGGCTATATTATTATAGAAGTTTCTACCTATTTAATATACTAATAATAGTTATATTTTACGCCTCTTTTATTATATAAAAAAACTATTTCCTAACCCTAAAATTAGGGATCTACTAGTTATTTAAAATTAAGAAAGACTTAGGGATAGCTTAAATACCTATAAATTAAGGAGTTATTACTACTATTAAATTATAAGAAGTTATTATCTAGATATTAAATTAACTATTATATAAATTATTCCTATTATTAGCTAATTACTATCTACTTTTCTTAGTACTTAGTAATATATATATATATAGCGGAACCCCTCTTCTTAGCTTAATTTACCCCTATTAAAGAAGTATTTAGAGATAACGCTCTATTAATAATAACTATTAAGGGATTATATAATTAAATATATTCTTATATTCTTTTATATACTTATTATAAGTTTAGAAAAATAGTTTTAATATTAATAGTAAAGTCTATTAATTAGTTTTTAAAGTACTTAGAAAGCGTTTTCTCTAACTAGAGAAATAAAAAGTTATAGCTCTTAAAGAGTTACTAGAATTTTAAATAGCTAGCCTAGTATTATTATTATTAGGGTTAGAGGTAGTAATACTTATATTAGGTAATATAATAATACTATTAGGAATAAGAACGCTATTTAATAGTATAAGTAGTATAATTAGGTAGCTTTATATATTAGAAGAGGAGCTCTTTAAAGACCTTAATATCTTTATATAACTTAAGAGGTTTAATATAAGGCTTTAAGGGAAGGCTATTAACTAGTTAGCTTATATATTAAAAGTAGCTAAGATCCTTAGTAAAGAAGGAATTAATTATAAAAATAAAGAAGATAAGGAGATAGTTATTACCTTACTTAAGGAAGAATTCCTTAAAGAGGCTTAAAGTATAAAGTTTAATATTAATATAATAGATTAAATTAAAGTACTTTATTAGAGTTATAATAAGGGCCTAGAGGCTTATTTTAAGTATATAAAATAACTCTTAAAGATAATAGGAGGTAGAGATTAAGTAGAAGAGACGGGCTCTAATATATTAAGTATACTAAAAAAGTATTAGCTTACTAATATAATTTATAAATAGATCTCTAGCCTTATAAACTAAAATTTATAACTTAGAATATTAGAATATAAGTTAGAAATAAATAGATTATTATATAAAGTATTTAAGAAAGCTTAGGTATATATAGAAATCCTATTTATACTTAAGGATTTTATAATAAAGAATTATTAGTAATAAGAGTTAAAGGAATTTAAAGTATTTTATATAATAATAGTAGTAAATAATAATAATATAATTTAAGTATTTATATTTATAATAACTAGGCCTTAATATTAAGATTAAAATAAAAATTTATAAGATATAATATTTTACCCCTAGAATAATAACTACCTAGGCTAATTAATAGTAAACTTAAATATATACTTTAAATAAGATAAAGGTAATTATAATATAATTAGAGTTCCTCCTAAAGTATATAATAACTTATAGCTAATAGTAGCCCTCTTAAAGTAGATAGTAGTACTACTAGTAGTAGGTATTAAAAATAGCCTTAAGCTAAATTCTTAGTTTAATCCCTAGTTATTATTAGGGTAGTAACCCTTATAAAATTATAAGACTAGGAATAGATATAGCTTATAAGATTTATATAAAAACCCTAAATAATAGGATAAAAACTAAAGGCCGCTTATAAGGCTAAGAAATAATTTTTTATAAGGTAATAAGCTAATATAAATAAGGGATATCTACCTAGATTTTATTCTTAATAAATTATATAACTAAAAGATATTAATAAACTTATAAGTAAATAGCTTAAAGTTATAAAACCTTAGAAGTATAATAATAAAAAGTTATACTTAAAATATAATAAACTTAGATATACTAGTTTAAAGTATATAAATCCCCCTCTATTAAGAGAGGAATAATACTAGCTTAGAAGGGAATTAAAAGACTATTAAGTAAAGTAAAAGGCTTATAAGGAAATAAAGGAGGTATAAGCTAATCTATTCTATCTCCCTACCTAGTATCCTATATAATAAAATATATAATAAAGTTATAATATTAATAATAGGTCTTATTAAGAAGTTATAAGGTAGGTACTATTATTATAAAATAATATTATTTTATACCTTATCTTATTAGGAAAGGTACTAGAAGTTCTAAACTTAAAGATTAAAGAACTAGAAGAAGAGGGGAATTCTTAGATACCCTATTATAATTTAGTATTTAAAGATATTAAGCTAATAGGTTACTTAATAAATTTAAATACTTTAATACTTAAGTAGTTTAATAATAATACTCTTAGAGTATATAATACTTAATTAGGTATAAAGAGAAGGAAGAATAATAAGCTTAAAGAGGAAGGGTTACTACTATTAATAATTAAGGGGAAAACCTAGAGAAAGAGAACTCCTATTAAAAAGATAGGAGTTAAGAAAGAATTGTTAATAGTTTATAGGTTAATTAAAAAACCCTAACTAGATATTAATTAGATATTAGTAAATATAATAATATTATTACTAATAATTTATATATTATAAATCTTACTATTCTTTAAAAAAGAGCTATAAAGACTTAATTAGGCCCTTAAGAAAAAGGGGAAGAAGAAAATATTAGGGTAATAAAAATATCTATAATATAGTATATTAATAAAAAGAGTATTTTAATAAAAAGAGTAAGTTTATACTCCTAGGGAATAAAAGCGTAGGTTTATACTACGCGCTATTAAAGACTTTATAATAATAGTTTTATAAGATTATATATAAAGAGATAATAGTATAAGTTATAAATATAATTATTTAAAAGATAAGTAGAAAAAGAATACTTATTCCTATATAACGCGTTAAAGTAGATTAAGAATCTAATATAATTATTATAAACCTATTATTAATATTAGTTATAAATTTACCTATCTATTCTATCTTAGAGTTTAGAAGTAAAAGGGTTATTATATTAGTAGTAAATAGTAAAGATAATAAACTTAGATACTAAATCCTTTTCTAGCTTAATATAACTAGAATTAAGAGGAAGTAATAGGTATTTATCTCCCTTATGAATAATCCTAATATTACTATCTTACTAAAACTCCCTTAGCTCTAGTTAGTAGATATTAAAATAAATATTATAAAGGATAAGTTAGACCTAGGTAATATAAAGAAGTATAAGATAATAAAAAGGATCTATCCTATTAAAATTAAAACTATCCTAATAGTAATAAAAATTACGATAGAGAAGTATTAACCTTTAAAGCTAATAGTAAAAGATATTATTAAAGGTAATAAGATTATTAATTTATATACTTTTAATAATAACTTAGAGAGTCTCTTAGAAGAGTCTAATAATAAAAGTAGTAATAAAGATTTTGAATTAAAATCTAATAATAGAGTTAAAAAGTTAGGAAATTAGAGTATCTCTAAAATAATATTAAAACCCTAAGGAATAAAGAAGGAAGTAGATCTACTTATACCTCCCCTTAGATATTAAAGCCTTAGGAGGAATACTTTAATAAGTATATAAATAAAGGTAGAGTAAGTAATAGCTTTTAAGTCTATTATATAAATATTAAAACGCGGATAGTATTTTAAGAAATATTAAAATATAAATATATCTCCTAGGATATAAAGTATATATATTCACTCTATTAAGATAAAGATAAATATATAAAGAGATATAAAGTTAGCCTTATAACTTATAATAATATAGTTTTATATAATAATAAGGGGAATTTAAGGTTCTTTATAAGTTAATAGGTAATCTATTAACTTATTAATTATATAGAAAGTTTTAAATTACTCCTTAAATAGGCGAGAGATAAAGGAATTATATTTAGGGAAGTAATCCCTAGTAATAATACTAAGCTATAACTATTATAATTAATCTAGATATATAGAGATATTAAAGATAAGGAGGTTAAGGAGATCTTAGTAACTAATCTAATAATATATAAGATTATATCCTATAATAGATTAAAGCTATATAAGGCTCTCTAAAAATATTTTATAAAGAATAAAGAATAGTAGCTATAAAAGATAGTAGAGTAAGGTATAAAAGTAGGTTATTATAAGAGGTATATAATAGTAAATAGAAGGATATCTTAATAGAATACTAGAGCTATCCTAATTAATAAGGAGGGAAAGGCTAAACTACGCCTAATATTTAATTATTATTTTATATATAAGGATCCGGCGGGATCTTATATAAAACTAGTAGTAAAAGTTTATAATTTACTAGGACTACTTATATATACTATATTCTTTTAAGTAGATATTAAGTATAAATACTAGGTAATATTTATATACCTAGAAGATAGATATTTTCTAATATTTAGTATCCTAGGGATTAGCTAATTATAGCTAATAAGGATACTTTAAGGGATAAGAACTTTATTATTTATATTTATAAAATTAATAAATATCGCCCTTAAGTCTATCTTATTACCTAGTTTAGAACTATTACTATTATAAAGTAATAGGTTATATAAGTAACTAGAGGTAGTATTTTATATTAATAATATTTTTAGTACTTATAACTTATAAGAGAGATAATTTAGGTTTCTCTAAGATTACTTCTTTTTAAAGATATTATAATCTTAATTAAAGCTTTTATTTTCTAAACTTCTACTAGGAATAACTAAGGTTAAAGCCTTAGGTAAGATATATAAGATTAATAGATATATTATATATATAAATTAAGCTAGTAACTACTAAGAAGATAAAGAACTAGCTAAGACCTTAGGAGGTTTATAAAGTTTATAGATTTCTAGGGATATATTAGTCTACTAGGAAATAGACTAAGAGATATACTAAGATAGTAAGGCCCCTTTTAAAGCTAATAGATGATATTAAATATATATAAAAGGAGTTAGAAGAGCTCTTATTTTAACTAATAAAGGAATTATATACTATTACTAGAGTATTATTCTTATAAGATCCTATATTTAAGATTTATATATTTAATAATATATTAGGTTTTAATAGAGGTTACTATATAAGGTAATTATAAAATAGTAAATAGAGGCTAATAGTATATAATTTATTTACCTTTAATAAATTAAAAAGGAATTATAATATATATTAAAGAGAGCTTAGAGCTATTATCTACTTTAAATAAAAATTCTCTTATATAATAAGGATTAATAAACCCTTAATAATTTAGATAGATTATAAATTATTAGTAGGCTTTATAAATATTAAGTTTTATAAGGATATCTTTACTAGGTAGATTATAAAGCTTAGATAACTATATATATAACTTAAATATATTTAAGGGAAGGAGAATATAATTACTAATAGACTTTCTTAAATAATTTTTAATAATATAAATTATAAGATAAATAATCTTATAAAAAATTTATTAAAAGAAGTAAAGAAATATTAAAATAATAAGGTATAATTCTAGATATCTAGAAAGGGCGGTTATACTTATATACTAAAGTAACTTAATAAGGAGGATTATATAAAGAGATTTAAAAGTAAAGAGAGAAGGTAATTATTTAAACTATTAGGTAGATAATAGTTACTATTACTAATATAAAAGTAGGGATATCTATCCTTATAATACTAGTTATAATTAATAGGGAAATACTAGATACTCTACCTTAAGGATTTATTATTCTATTCCTAAAGGACTATCTTAAGTTATATAAAGTAGATTATAAAAATAATAACTAGTATATAAATATATATTACTTTTATACTTAGTAGAAGAAATTAAAAAATCTAAATAAGTAAGAGATAAGTACCTTTAAATAGGAGGCTTTCTAATTTATCTTCTTACTATAATAGAGAATGCGGATATTAGGACCCTAAGCTTATCGCAGCTTATTAATTAGTTTAAAGTCCCCTAAATTACCTCCTTAGGACTAGCGCTAACTACGGTAAATATTAAAAGTCTAATATTTCTTTATATTCTACCTATATATATACTAATACTCTATAATATTTTCTAATTAAAAGAAATTATATAACTTATCTTAATATACTTAACGCTTTAAAAATAATAAGAATTAATATAGTAGTTTAAAAGATATATCGTTATAAATAGATTTACCTACTAAATTCTATATACTAACAGCTAGAATATAGAATATTAATAAAAATCCTAGTATTATTTACATTTTACCTATTCTATAATAATACCTACTAACGTATCTACTATTAGTCTAAATAGGAGGAAATATCCGTCTTATTACTAGGTATATAACGCTATTAGAATAATCTATATTAGTCTATTAGTATATATATATAATATAGCTAATACTATTATATTTATAGGCTAAAAACCTTACTATTTATATTACCTACTAACGTATCTAATGTTAGCCTAAATAGGGGGAAATATCTATCTTATTACTAGGTAGGTAATACTATTAGTATAATCTAAATTAGTATATTAGTGTATTAGCTAATACTATCGCATTTATAAGCTAAAAATCCTACTATTTATATTACCTACTAATATATCTAATATCTACCTACTAATATATCTAATATTAGCCTGGATAGAGGGTAATATCTATCTTATTACTAGGTAAGTAATACTATTAGTATGATTTAAATTAGTATATTAGTGTATTAGCTAATACTATCGCATTTATAAGCTAAAAACCCTACTATTTATATTACCTACTAATATATCTAATATTAGTCTAAATAGGGGGAAATATCCGTCTTATTATTAGGTATAGAATACTATTAGAATAGGTATATATATATAATATAGCTAATACTATTATATATATAAGCCGCCTATCTACTAATATATTACTATTTACCTTACCTACTAATATATTACTATTTACCTCACCTACTAATATATCTAATATCAGTCTGAATAGGAGGAAATATCTATCTTATTACCAGGTATATAATGCTATTAGAATGACCTATATCACTATATAAGTCTATAAGCTAATACTATTACATTTACAGGCTAATATATCTAATATACTTCCTACTATTCACGTTACCTACTAACGTGTCTAATATTAGTCTAAATAGGGGGTGATATCCGTCTTATTACCAGGTATATAACGCTGTTAGAATAATCTATATCGCTGTATAAGTCTATAAGCTAATACTATTATATTTTATAAGCTAGCTACCTACTAATATACTTCCTACTATTTACCTTACCTACTAATATATCTGATATCAGCCTGAATAGGGGGAAACGTATCTGATATCAGTCTGAATAGGGGGAAATATCCGTCTTATTACTAGGTATAGAACGCTATTAGAATAGCTATCGTATTTATAGGCCAGCTACCTACTAATATATCTAATATACTTCCTACTATTTACCTTACCTACTAACGTGTCTAATATTAGTCTAAATAAGGGGAAATATTCGTCTTATTACTAGGTATCTAATACTATTATAATAATCTAAATTAGTCTATAGGTATATATAATATAGCTAATACTATTATATTTACAGGCTAAAATATCTAATATACTCCCCGCTATTCATGTCACCTACTAAACGCTAGGTAGTAGGGGTAATTTTCCGACGTAAAAATCTTGAATTTTTACAGGTATTTTCTAGTATTTAATAGTTATATAAATTAACTAATATAAAAGTTTAAAGATTAAAGAACTATATATATTATAAAGGGAGAAGTAAGTACCCTATTATAAGATATTTATAATAGGAGTAGGTATTTCTTTATAAAAATTATTATAAATAAAATCTATAATATTATCTATTAGCCTAGTATAGTAAAGGATATTATATAATATATTAAAGGGTATCTATTATATATAAAATAGGTAAATATAACTAGAATACTACTACTATTATTAATCTAGATTATAGAGCTATTCTAGCTATTAGAAATAGATTATATTAGACTATTTATTACTCTAGAAGGGGAATAAAAATATATCTTAAATATTATATATTACTTCTTATAAGTAATATTTCTAGAGGTAATAGATTTTATTAATATAATTACTATTATAAGAGTAATTACTAGATACCTTATAAGGGTATTAGTCCCTAATACTATTTATTTTAATAATAGGACCTACTTCCTTAATAAGGAAATATCTAGATTCCTTAAGTCCTAGGGAATTATTATATTAAAAGCTTTAAGTAGAGTAAAATACTTAATTAATATAATAAAAAAGTCTAATAATATCTTAATAAAGTATTTTAAGAAAAGGAGAGAAGATATTCCTAGAGAATCTTAGAATATATCTATTTAAATATTAATAATTAATATTAACTTAAGAACTATTAGCTACCTAGGCTATTTACCCCTTAAAATTTTATATAAAATCTAAGTAATAGGAGTATTTAAATAAGGTATATAAATTAATAAATACCTTAAAAAGTTAATAATATTTAATCTTAAGGAAATACTACTAGTTATTTAAGAGTTTATAATAAAAAGGTTAGATATTAGAGAATTAATTCTCTATTAATCTATTTATATAAAAGACCTAATAAAAATAAGATATAATAAAGGGATAACTCCTATTAAGTTATTATAATATAACTAATAAATTATAAATTATAAAAAATAATACTTAAACTAATAAACTAAAATTATTCTTAAGATAGATAGGGCTATTTATAATAATAGGTTATATTAATAAGTAGGGAACTTTATATAAATTAATCTTAAAAAATAGGAAGGTTATAACTTATATATATTATAATAATTATTTAAAGCTTTATAAGCTATATTAAGGATATTTAAAATAGTTAAAAGAGAAACCCCTAATTATTCCCTTTATAATTTAACCTTTAAATATAAGAAGGTAAAGAAAGATACGCGTTTAATAATTATAATTAATCTTATTAATAAGGGGTTAAATAATTACTTACTTATAAATATAAAGGAAAGTATATAAGTAAGCTTATTATATTAGGGCTATTTAATATATAATAGATATATAAATAATTAAAGACCTAATTATTAAAAATTTATAAAACTTCCTTTATAAGTAAAATTATTAAAAATTAAAAAAGGAAGGTCTTTAAAAAGAAATAGTTAATTCTATTAACTTATAAATATAAAAAAAATATATATATAAAGTTTTTAAAAGAGTAAGATAATTATTAATATTAACTTTAAAGCCCCTAATCTATCTCTAACCTATTAAGCTTAAGAATAATTAATTAAAAATTTATAAGAAGATAACTAATATACTTATTAAGTATTAAGATTAGAAGAAGAGGGGGAGTATAAGTTAAATAATATATATACTAGCTAATTAACTACTACCTATCTAGGAGGAAGGTAAGGAGGAGGTAGAGTAAGTAGTAAGAGTAGAAGAGGTAGAGAAGAAGGGGGAGGAGGGATATCCTCCCCTTCCTAATCTTTTACCTACGAAGAGAAGGACTCTAAGGGGTCCTCTACCTTAAATAAAAAAGGAGGAGATAAAGATATAAGAGGGGGGCTTAATATAAGAGATAGAGAATTTATAATTAAGGATCTAACCCTATTAAAGGAGTTATAAGGAGGAGAAGGAGGAGGAGTAAGATAATAGGAGTAAGGAGCGCTATTTATAAGGTAGGAATATATAATATTATTTAAAAGAGTTACCCTCCTCTAATAAGTATAAGTATAAATACTCTCCCTTTTATTAAAGGGGGGATTTAAGATATTAGAAGAGGGGGAAAGGGTTATAAGCTAGGCTAGGGGGTTAAATAAATAATTTATAAGCTTATACTATTATAAGTAATTCTTATAACTATTATTATAAAGATTAATTATATAATTAATATAAGCCTTAATATAGCCTCCTACTACTACCTTTAAGTACTTAGAGTATAAGGGAGCCCTCCTCCTACTAAATAGCTAATAAAAGAATTTAATAGGAATAATAAAAATAATATAAAACTATATACTTAAGTAACTTAATTTAACTCCTCTTAAAAATATAACTTATTTATAAGCCTTAGAGGGAGGTAATAGTTTATATTTAATTAAATATATATATTTAAATAGCTAGTAAGGTAGCTAGGGCGTTTATAATTAATATAATCAAAAAACTTCTTATTATTAGCCTAATTAAGAGTAGAAAAGATTCCTTAAAAGTAAATATAAAAAAGGGAAACTTCTTAGATTAATTTAAAGAAGGTTACTTATAAAGTCTATATCTATATAAAGTATATAATTAATAGTATTAGTTATAAGAGTATTAGTAGTATATAAATATATATAAGATAAGGGGATACCTACTAACTTTAAATAATATAATAGTAGTTATGGAAAGAAGAAGAAAAAGAGGAAAGAAAGTAGGAATCTCTAGTTATACTTACTAAGTAGAGTTTAACTCCTAGTATTACTACTAGAGTAGTAAATATAAATATAAAAAATAGTAGTAAATTAATTATTAATATCATTATAAAAGGCCTTAAGGCTTATAAGATTATACTAGTTATAAGGAATTATATAAAGTTATAATAACTATAATCTCTATTATAATTAATTAGTAATTATAGAATATAATATCTTAATAATATCTTAGTAATATAATAAAAAGACCTTATAAGTATATCCCTTTAATAATAAGATAAAAGTCTTAGTCTTTAAAAAATATAAAAGTAAATTAATTTTAGTAATATATTTATCCTAGGATTTTATTAGCTACTCTAAAGACCTTATATAAGGTAAATTAAAGTAAGACTTAATAAGAATATAGA
>JAABUV010000091.1_pt1 | contig 127344 bp, 126 predicted proteins | sample 5559971 | NCBI WGS metagenome assembly JAABUV01 (sample SAMN10711881, study PRJNA513362) | rock metagenome | isolation source: Antarctica rocks | place: Antarctica: Victoria Land, Knobhead nord | collected 2015-12-19 | reverse complement strand
TCTACCTCGGCTTCTTCCAGTTCGTGCACAACGCACGCCGACGCGGCAAAGCCTTGCTCGGCGCCCTCATCGCAGGCCTGGTTGCATGATAGACCCGTCACCACCCCGGAACCCAATAAGAGCCATGCTGGTTTGGCGCGCGGCCGACGTCGAACCGCTCTCGGTCGGGAAACTGCGCCGGCTCGCGGTTGGCGGCGCCGATGCGCAGGGTCAGTTGCGTGCCCGCCGGCATGGCGACGCTGACCTCGGCCGCCTCGGCCAAGCGGTGATAGGAAGCCCGTCACCGGCGTCGAACCCGGCGGAAAGGGCGTGCAGATCGAACGCGGCCGCACAACCGGCCGTCACCGAATCGTCTTGCACGACCCCGCTGCCGCCTGCGTTAGATGGGGCATGGGTGAACGCGCGGTCCTGACGCTCAACGCCGGCTCGTCTAGCTTGAAGGTGGCGCTGTTCGAGGCGTCGGGCCGTGCGGTGCTCCGCGGCGCCGTGAAAGTGCTGCCGGACCAGCCGCGTTTCAGCGTGCGGGACGCGTCGGGCCAGGCCATCGCCGACGAGCGGGTGGGCTCGTCCCCGCCGACGCACGCGATCGCCTTCGCCGAAGCCCACCTCGGCGGGGAACGGCTGGCCGCGGTCGGCCACCGGGTCGTGCACGGCGGCGATTTCGCAGGCCGAAGCGGGTCGACGACGACGCCATGGCGGCGATGGAGCGGCTGGTCCCGTGGGCGCCGCTGCACCAGCCGCAGAACCTCGAGGCGATGCGCGAGATCGCCCGGCATCGGCCCGGGCTGGCGCAGGTCGCGTGCTTCGACACGGCGTTCCACCGCACGCTCGACCCGCTCGCGGCGCGCTACCCGATCCCGCGCGCCCTGCACGATTCCGGGTTGCGCCGGTATGGGTTCCACGGCCTGTCGTATGAGTTCGTCGCAGGCGAAATCCGGCATCTGGGGCTGCGTCGAGTCATCGTTGCCCATCTCGGCGACGGCGCCAGCCTGTGCGCCCTCCGCGACGGGCGCAGTCGACACCACTATGGGCATGACCCCGCTGGACGGCGTCATGATGGGCGCCCGCAGCGGTGCGATCGATCCCGGCCTGGTGTTGGCGTTGCTGGCCGGCCGCGACCGCGAGGCCGTCACCGACCTGCTGTATCGCCACAGCGGGTTGAAGGGCATCTCCGGCCTCGGCTCCGACATGCGCGCGCTGGCCGCCAGCGACTCGCCCAACGCGAAGGACGCCATCGACTTGTTCACGTTCCGGGCGGCGCGCGAGGCGGGCGGCTTGGCGGCGACGCTGGGCGAGATTGACAGCTTCGTGTTCACCGGCGGCATCGGCACGTACGACGCCGCTATCCGCGGCGCCATCTGCGCCCGGCTCGCGTGGCTGGGCCTCGCCATCGACCCCGGCGCGACGCCGCCGGGCCGCATCAGCCCGGCCGGCAACCCCGTCCAGGCTTGGATCGTTTCGACCGACGAGGAAGCCGTCATCGCCCGTCACACCATCAAGCTTCTGGGGATTGCATGAACCAACTGTCCGACGACCGCATCGCAGCGCTCGACCGCTACGTGCGGACCGCGAACTATCTCGGGGCGGCGCAAATCTACCTGCGCAGCAACGCCCGGCTGCAGGAGCCGCTCCAGGCCGCGCACATCAAGTCGCGGCTGCTCGGGCACTGGGGCACGCAGCCGGGCATCAACCTGCTCTACGCGCACCTGAACCGCTTCGTGCAGGATACCGACGCGCAGGCCATGCTGCTGATCGGCCCCGGCCATGGCGCGCCGGCGGTGCTGGGCAACCTCTGGATCGAGGGCTCGCTCGGCGAGGTGTATCCCAAGTTCGCCCGCGACGCCGCCGGGCTGGAGGCGTTCGTGCGCGCCTTCTCCTGGCCCGGCGGCCTGCCCAGCCACGTCACCGCGCTGACGCCGGGCGCGTTCCACGAGGGCGGCGAGCTCGGCTACGCGCTGGTGCACGCGACCGGCGCCGTGCTGGACAACCCCGACCTGCTGGTGGTCTGCCTGGTCGGCGACGGCGAGGCCGAGAGCGGCCCCCTCGCGGCGTCCTGGCACTATCCCAAGTTCCTCGACCCGGGACGCGACGGGACCGTGCTGCCGGTGCTGCACCTGAACGGCTACAAGCTGTCCGGCCCCACGCTGTTCGCCCGCATGGCGGACGACGAGTTGGAGGCGCTGTTCCGCGGCTACGGCTTCGTCATGCGGCTGGTGCAGGGCGATACGCCGATGGACCTTCACCGCCCGCTCGCCGAGGCGCTGGACTGGGCGCACGAGACGGCGGCGAGCGCCCGGGCGCGCGGTGGCCACGATGGCTGGCCGATGATCGTGCTGCGGACGCCGAAGGGCATGACTGGGCCGAAGCTGCTGGACGGCCATGCGGTCGAAGGCACCTTCCACGCCCACCAGGTGCCGATCGAGGACCCCCGGACCAACCCGGCCCACCTGCACGAGCTCGAGACCTGGCTGCGGAGCTACCGTCCGGAGGAGTTGTTCGATGCAGCGTCCGTGCCGGTCGAACTGGGCCTGCTGCCGCGCGCCGAACGGATGCTGGGCCGCAGCCCGCACGCCAATGGCGGGCTGATCAAACGCAAGCTGGCGCTGCCCGACCCGATCGCGCACGGCATCGTCCTGGCGGACCCGGGGACCGAGCGGGCGGAGTCGACGACCCATTTGGGCCACTACCTGGCCGGCGTGTTCGCGCGCAACCCGGGCAATTTCCGCCTGTTCTGCCCCGACGAGACCACCAGCAACAAGCTGGCCGGCGTGTACGCGACCACCCAGCGCGTCTGGAACCTGCCGGTCGTGCCGACCGACGAGCACCTGTCCCGCGACGGCCGGGTGATGGAAATCCTCTCGGAGCACTGCTGCGAGGGTTGGCTCGAAGGCTACGTGCTGACCGGCCGCCACGGCATCTTCGCCTGCTACGAGGCGTTCGTCGGCATCGTCGACTCCATGGTCTGCCAGTACGCCAAGTGGCAGAAGATGGCGGCCGAAACCGGCTGGCGCGCGCCGGTCGCGTCGCTGAACATCCTGCTGACCAGCCATGTCTGGGAGCAGGACCACAACGGCTACAGCCACCAGGGCCCGACCTTCACCAACACGCTGATGACCAAGAAGGCGGCGGAGATCGGCTTGTTCTTCCCGCCCGACGTCAACTGCCTGCTGCACCTGGCCGAGCGCTGCCTGTCGAGCGAGGGGTTCATCAACCTGATCGTCACCTCCAAGAAGCCCCAATTGCAGTGGCTCGACCCGGCGGCGGCGGCGGCGCATTGCGAGCGCGGCGCGTCGATCTGGGACTGGGCCTCCTGCGCCGGGGAGCCGGACGTGGTGCTGGCCTGCGCCGGCGACGTGCCGACGCGCGAGGCGGTCGCGGCGGCGTGGCTGCTGCGCCGGGCCGCGCCGGACTTGCGCGTGCGGGTGGTCAACGTGGTCGACCTGCTGCGGCTCGAGAGCCAGCCGGCGCACCCGCACGGGCTGGACGACGAGGCGTTCGACGCGATGTTCACCCGCACGGCGCCGGTGGTGTTCGCCTTCCACGGCTATCCGTCGGTCATCCACGAGATGATCTATCGCCGCCCGGCGCCGCAGCGCTTCCACGTCCACGGCTACAACGAGGAGGGCACCACCACCACGCCGTTCGACATGCTGGTGCTGAACGGCATGAGCCGCTTCCACCTCGCCAGCGACGCGCTGCGCCGGACCGGCGGCTCGGAGTCCGCGATCGCCGGGTTCGAGGTCGAGCTGGACCGCCACCGCGCCTGGATCGTCGAGAACGACGAGGACATGCACGAGATCATGGATTGGCAGTGGACGGACTGACTCCGTCGCCCCACCCCGACGGGCGCGGCGGGGCGACGGCCCGGCAACGGCGGCGGCGATTGCTCGTTCAGCCCCCGTGCCTGAGCGTTCGCCCCTGCCCCGCTTCCTGGTTTTGTACGGGGCGTTGTTCGCAGCCTTTGGGGTGGTGTCGCCGTTCCTGCCGGGACTGCTGCTGCAAGACGGGCTCAGCCCTGGCGGCATCGGCGTCGTGCTCGCGGCGGGCACCGCGACGCGGCTGCTGGCGGGGCCGCTCGGCGGCCGGCTGGCCGACCGGAGCGGCCGGGCGCCCTTGGTCCTGGCCGGCTTCGTCGCCCTCGCCGCCGCCATTGCGCTGGCCTACGTCCCCGCGCGCGGGCTGCTCCCGCTGCTGGCCGTCAGCGTCGCTCACGCGGCCGTGCTGGCCCCGGTCGTGCCGGTCGCCGACGCGCTGACGCTGGGTTCGGCGCGCCTCAAGCCGGGTTTCGAGTATGGCTGGGTGCGCGCCGCGGGGTCCGCGGCGTTCATCGCGGGCACCTTGCTGTCCGGGTCGCTCGTGGGCTGGCTGGGGCTCGGCGTCGTCGTCTGGCTGAACGCCGGCCTGCTGGGGGTCGCGGCCGGCCCTGGCTGGCGCATCCCCAACCGGATGGCCGGCGTGGCCGCGGCCCCGGCCGCATCCGGGTCGGCGCGAGCCTTGCTGGGTATTCCGGTGTTCCGCCGGCTGATGCTCGCCGCCGCCCTGATCGGCGGCAGCCACGCGCTGCACGACAGCTTCGAGGTGATCCGCTGGCGCGCCGCCGGGCTGACGGCTGGCCAATCCAGCGTACTGTGGGCGAACTCGGTCGCGGCCGAGATCGTGGTGTTCCTGCTGCTCGGACGCGGCTTGCTGCAGCGTCTCGGCCCCGCGTGCGCCGTCTCGCTCGCAGCCCTGGCGGGGATCGTCCGCTGGGGCGCCGCCGCACAAACCGCTTGGTTCCCGGTCATGGCGGTGGTGGAGCCGCTGCACGGATTGACCTTCGCGCTGCTCCACCTCGCCTGCCTCGACGTCATCGGCCGGGTGGTCCCGGCAACCCTGGCCGCGACGGCGCAAGCCTTCTACGGCACGGTGGCGATGGGATCGGCGGCGGCGGCCGTGACGCTGGCGTCCGGACCGTTGTACGAGCGTTTCGGCGCCCACGCGTTCTGGGCCATGGCCGCCCTGTGCGCCGCCGCGTTGCCGGTGGCGGCCGGACTGCGCGTCCCGGCTACCGGCTCCGGGGCAACCCGGTCATCACCCGGCTGACCGGACCGGCACTTTTGGCCGGCACGGACTTCGCCGGGCGCGGCGGCCGGGCCCACCATGGAGCCGCCTCGTCCTGCTGCGGGATTTGGGGCGCATCGCCGCTGTCGTGGTCGTGCCCGGCCTCGCTGGCATCGCCCTCGGCGTGGGCCTCGACCGGCTCCCGCATATCCTGGTGGTGCTCCAACGCGTGCTGCAGCGGCGTCGGCTCGCTCTCGGCCGGCGCCGACAACGCGAGCGGCTTCCAGGTCGATTCGTCCGCCTGCATCACCTTGACGACCTGCTTGACGGCGTCGCTGCGCCCGAGGTTGTAAGCCCGGCGCACGATCTCCTGCAAAGATCCCATGATTTCGTCGTATTCCGGACCGTGCATCGAAGCACCCCTGTGTCGAACATTGAAAAAAACCGCGGACCCGGCAACCGTATGAGCGAATTTTAGGGCGTGCAATAACCCCTGCCGAGGTGTTGATCGCCGTAGTTTGGAGGCTGCAATGAACGAGCGGACCGTCGATGTCGCCTATGGGCGCGGCTTGCTGCCCATCCGCTTCCCCGCCTGCGCGGCGCTGACGGTGATCCGCAAGCGGGCCTTGCCGAAGCTGCCCGACGGCCCCGCCGCGGTCGCCGCCGTGCTCGATGCGGGGCCGGGCCTGGTGAGCCTGGCGCGCGGCCGGGACAGCGCCTGCATCCTGATCTGCGACATCACCCGGCCGGTGCCCAACCACCTGTTCCTGCGCCCGATGATCGAGCGGATCAACGCCGCCGGCATCCCGCTCGCGCGCATCACCGTGCTCGTCGCCACCGGGTTGCACCGGCCGAACGAGGGCGCCGAGCTGGCGGAACTGGTCGGCGACCCCTGGGTGCTCGCGAACGTGCGGGTCGAGAACCATTTCGCCCGTGACCGCGCCGCCCACGTCGATCTCGGCACGACGTCGCGCGGCACCCCGGTCGGGCTGGACCGCCGGTTCGTGGACGCCGGGTTGCGGATCGCGACCGGGCTGGTGGAGCCGCATTTCATGGCCGGCTACTCGGGCGGCCGCAAGGTGATCGCGCCCGGCATCGCCATCGAGGACACCATCCGCACCTTCCATAGCGCGCGCTTCATGGAGCATCCGCTCGCCGTCCAGTGCAACCTGGCCGGTAACCCGCTGCACGAGGAGCAGCTGGAGATCGTGCAGCGCCTCGGCGACGTGTACGCCCTGAACACCGTCATCGACGAGGACCGCGACCTGGTGCACGTGACCTTCGGCGAGGTCATCGCCAGCCACATGGAGGCGGTGCGCTTCGTGGCGGACTGGGCCGCCATCCCGGTCGGTCGCCGCTTCAGCACGGTCGTCACCTCGGCGGCGGGCTATCCGCTGGACAAAACCTATTACCAGACGGTGAAGGGCATGGTGACGCCGATGGACATCCTGGCGCCCTCCGGCACCTTGATCATCGCGTCGGAGTGTTCCGAGGGCATCGGCTCGCCGGAGTTCCGCGACAGCCAGGCGCGCATGGTGCAGGTCGGGCCGGACGCGTTCCTGCGCAGCCTGCAGGCCAAGCGGCTGGCCGACGTGGACGAATGGCAGACCGAGATGCAGCTCAAGCCGATGCGCCTCGGCCGCGTGCAGCTGTTCACCCGGGGGCTGAACGAGGCGGACCGGCGGATCACCGGGGTCGAGCTGGCAAATTCGGTCGAGCAGGCGGTCGAGGACAGCATGGCGCGCTCCGGCGACGACGCGGTCGCGGTCATTCCGGAAGGGCCGTACGTCGTTCCGCTGTCGGCCTGCTGACGTTCCCGTGACAATGCCCTGGGCAGGCTAGGCATTTCCCCTGGTATCCCGTTTGGTGTCTCCCAGGTGCATTGGGGCAGACGTGACGCGACTCCTACTTATTTTCCTGTTGCTGGCGACACCGGCCTGGGCCGACGGGATGGACGCGTACGCGTTCGACCAGAAGCCCGGCGCCCAGCTTCCCCTCGATGCACCGTTCAACGACGCGACCGGGCGCGCCGTGACGTTGGGAGCGCTCGGGGGCACGCCGCTGGTCCTCGCCTTCGGGTATTTCCACTGCCCCAACCTGTGCGGCGTGGTGCGCGACGACATGTTCGCCGCGTTGCAGCGGACCGGTCTCGCGGCCGGGCGCGACTACCGGCTCGCCTTCGTCAGCATCGACCCGAACGAGGCCCCAGCCGACGCCGCCAAGGCCCAGGCCGGCGACGCCGCGCGCTATCCGGCCGATCCCGCCGGCTGGCATTTCCTGACCGGCCCTGCCGCCAGCATCGAGGCGGTCGAGGCGGCGTCCGGGTACCGTAGCCGCTACGACGCCGCGACCGCGCAGTTCATGCACCCGGCCGGGCTGGTGTTCGCGACCCCCGCCGGGATCGTTTCCGGCTACCTGCTCGGCGTCGGCTACTCGCCGGGGGACGTGCAGGCCGGTCTCGAGCGGGCGGCACGGGGGGAGATCGGGCAGAAGGCCTCTCCGGTGCTGCTGCTCTGCTTCCATTTCGACCCGACCACCGGACGCTACACGCTCGCCATCGTGAAGGTGCTGCGTATCGCCGGCGTGATCACCGTGCTGGGCATCTGCAGCATCGTGTTCACCGCGCACCGGCGTCGCCGGTCCATGGCGTCCCGCCTGCAGATTGGAGTTCCGACGTGAGACAGCTTTTCGCCCCGGGCGCGGACGCGGTCATGCGCCTGTTCCTGTTCGGCGCCTTCGCCGCCGTCGTCATGACGCTGCTGATCGTGGGCGGCGTGTCGCGGTCCGACTACCTGACCGACGTCGGCATCGCGCCCGAGCAGCCGGTGCCGTTCAGCCACAAGCACCACGACGGCGAGCTGGGGCTGGATTGCCGCAACTGCCACCAGCAGGTGGAGTACGCCGCAACCGCCGGGCTGCCGCCAACTTACACGTGCATGACTTGCCACTCGCAAATCTGGACCAGCTCGGCGATGCTCGCCCCCGTGCGCGACAGCCTGGCCAGCAACACGCCGATCCAGTGGGTCCGGGTCAACCGCCTGCCGGACTACGTGTACTACAACCACTCGATCCACGTGGGCAAAGGCTTCGGCTGCTCGACGTGCCACGGCGCCGTCGACACGATGCAGCTGACCTACCGCGCCAACGCGTTCGAGATGCAGTTCTGCCTTGGCTGCCATCGCCAGCCCGAGAAGTACATCCGCACCGCCGACCAGGTGTGGAACATGGAATGGTCGCCGCCCGCCAACCAGGACGTCATCGGGCCGCAACTGGTCGTCGAGCGCCACATCCGCACGGGAGCCGAGTTGTCCGACTGCTCGATTTGCCACCGATGAGCGCCCCGTACGACATCGATGCCCTGCGCGCGCAGCTCGCCACCGGCCCGGGCTTCTGGCGCAGCCTCGACGAGGTGGCGCGGACCCCGGCGTTCCGCACCTTCGTCGCCGCCGAGTTCCCCGCCGCCGCCCGGCTCGCGGCGGGGCCCGACCGGCGGCGCTTCCTGCAGATCATGGCGGCCTCGCTCGCCCTCGCCGGGTTGAGCGGCTGCGGCGAGGAGGATAGCCGCGACCACGAGGTGCCCTACGTCCGCAACCCGCTCCACCAGGAGCCGGGGATCGCCACGATGTTCGCGTCCGCCGCCCTGATCGACGGCTTCGCCAACGGCATCGTGGTGACGACGCAGAACAACCGCCCGATCAAGATCGAGGGCAACCCGGAGCATCCCTGGAGCCGCGGCGGCACCGACGTGCTCGGCCAGGCGTCGGTGCTGGGCCTGTACGACCCGTTCCGGTCGCAAAGCGTGCGGCACCTGAACCGCCCGAGCTCCTGGCAGGCGCTCGGCTACGCCATGTCGGAGCCGATCGCGACCCTGCGCGCCCACCACAGCCGCGGCCTGCGCGTGCTGACCGGGCCCGTCACGTCGCCGTCGCTGGCCGCCCAGCTCGCGGCGATGCAGCAGGCGTTCCCGGAGATGCGCTGGCACACGCACACCCCCGTGGGCCGCACCGCGCTGTACGAGGGCGGCCAGGCGGCGTTCGGGCGCCCGGTCGAGACCCGGCTGCACTTCGACCGCGCGCGCGTCGTCGTCTCCCTCGCCGGCGACTTCCTGGACCCGGGGCCGCAGCAGGTCGGCTGCTCGCGCGACTGGATCGACGCACGGCGGGCGATGGCGGCGCAGGGCGGGCTGCTGGAGATGCACAGCGCCGCCGCGACGCCGAACCTCACGAGCGCCAAGGCGGACTTCCACACCGTAGCCGGCCCGGCGGCGTTGGCCGGATTGGGCGACCGCCTGCTCGCGGCGCTGAACGGCGGTGGCACGGACAACCCTTGGCTGGCGCGGGCCGCGAAGGCGCTGCAGGCGGCGCGGGGCCAGTCGATCGTGGTGGCGGGCATGGCGCAGCCGGCGGCGGAACAGGCGGCGGCGCACCGGCTCAACGCGACCCTGGGCAATGCCGGGCACACCGTGAGCTACACCGACCCGGTGCTCGCGCAGGCCGCCCCGCTGGCCGAGCTGGCGCAGGCGATGGCGGCCGGCGAGGTGACCACGCTGCTGATCCTGGACAGCAACCCGGTGTACACGGCGCCCGCCGACCTCGACTTCGCCAACGCGCTGAACCGGGTGAAGCTGAAAATCCACGCCGGCACGTACCTGGACGAGACCGCCGCCCACGCCGACTGGCACCTGCCCCTGGCGCATCCGCTGGAGGCCTGGGGCGACGCGCGCGCCTTCGACGGGACGGTGACGTTCACCCAGCCGACGATCCTGCCGCTGTATGGCGGCCGCACGGTGCCGGAAATCCTGTCGGCGTTCATCGAACCCCGCGGCGGGCTCGACCTGCTGCGCGACCACTGGGGCCAGGGCCAGGACCCGGCGGCGTTCGACGCGCAGTGGCAGCGCGCGATCCGCGACGGCTTCCTACCCGGCACCGCGCTGCCGGACGTGGCCGTGCCGCGCATCTCCGCCCTTCCCGCCCCACCGCCGGCGCCGGGCCTGACGGTGCTGTTCCGCCCCGATCCTAGTGTGTGGGACGGCAGCGTGGGCAACAACGCCTGGCTGCAGGAACTGCCGAAGCCGCTGACCAAGATCGTGTGGGACAACGTGGTCGCCGTCAGCCCCGGGCTCGCCGGGCGCGAGCGGCTGGCGAACGGCGACGTCGTGACGCTCGCGGTCGGCAACCGCAGCATCGAGGGGCCGGCCTGGATCGTGCCGGGCCAGGCCGACGACGCGGTGACGGCGTATCTCGGCTACGGCCGGTTCGCGCAGGACCTGCTGGCGAGCAGCATCGGCTACGACGCCTATCCGCTGCGCGCCGGGACCGCCGGCCAGGTCACGGGCGTGACCCTGGCCAAGACCGGCCGCCGCGTGAAGCTTGTCTCCACGCAGGACCATGGCAGCATGGAAGGCCACGATTTCGTCCGCGTGCAGACGATCGGAACCAGCTTCCCGCCGGCGCCCGAGCTCGCGTCGTTCTATCCGAAGCAGGTCGACAACGGCCGTGCCTGGGGCATGGTGATCGACCTCGACGCCTGCATCGGCTGCAACGCCTGCGTGACGGCCTGCCAGTCGGAGAACAACATCGCCGTCGTCGGCAAGGAGGAGGTCGGGTTGGGCCGCGAGATGCACTGGCTGCGCATCGACCGCTACCATTCCGGCGGGCTGGACGCCCCCGCCACGCACTTCCAGCCGGTGCCCTGCATGCACTGCGAGGACGCGCCGTGCGAGGTCGGCTGCCCCGTGGAGGCGACCCTGCACGACCACGAGGGGCTGAACCTGATGGTGTACAACCGTTGCGTCGGCACCCGCGCCTGCTCCGGCTACTGCCCGTACAAGGTCCGCCGCTTCAACTACCTCGACTACAGCGGCGGCGCGCAGCCCTCGGTGCAGTTGCAGCGCAACCCCACCGTGTCGGTCCGCGCGGGCGGGGTAATGGAGAAGTGCACCTACTGCGTCCAGCGGATCGCCGACGCCCGGATCGCGGCCGACAAGGGCGACGAGCACATCCCGGACGGCGCCGTCGTGACCGCCTGCCAGGGCGCCTGCCCGACCCGGGCGATCAGCTTCGGCGACCTCAACGACCCGGCGAGCGCCGTGCGCGCAGCCCGCGCCGATGGCCGCAATTACGCGTTGCTGGAGGAGTTGGGCGTGCGTCCGCGCACCACCTACCTCGCCAAGCGCGCGCCCACGACGATGGAGGGTTGATGCCCAGCGACCTCACCCTTCGCGGCGCCTTCATCGCCCCCGGCGAGACCTACGGGTCGGTCGGGCGCGAAATCTCCTCGATCACGTTCGACCACCCGCTGGGCCTGCGCTGGTGGATCGCCCTCGCCGGGGCCTTGGCATTGTCGGGGCTGCTGGTCGTGTCGCTCGCGGCCCTGTTCATCGAGGGCGTCGGCATCTGGGGCAACAACGTCCCCGTCACCTGGGCGCTGGACATCGTCAGCTACGATTGGTGGATCGGCATCTCCAGCGGCGGGCTGCTGGTGTCGGGGACGCTGCTGCTGCTCGGCTCGGAGTGGCGCAGCGCCCTGAACCGCATCACCGAGACAGTGGCGCTGATCTCCGCCGCCGCGGCCGGCATCTACCCGATCATCCACCTTGGGCGGCCTTGGTTCTTCTACTGGAACCTGCCGTACCCGAACACGCTGCTGCTGTATCCGCAGTTCCGCAGCCCGCTGGTCTGGGACGCGTTCGACATCCTCAGCTTCATCGTGATCTGCGCCAGCTTCTGGTACGTCGGCCTGCTGCCGGACCTCGCAACCTTGCGCGACCGGGCGGTGGAACGGGCGCGGGCGTCGAACGGCCGCGGCTTGCTGCGGGCGCAAATCTACGGCATCGCGGCGCTGGGCTGGCGCGGCTCGGCGGTGCACTGGGAGCGGTGGCGGCAAACCTACCGCACTCTGGCGCTGCTCGGCGTACTGCTGGTCGTGACCCTGCAGACCGGCGCTGCGGTGATGTTCGCCGGCTCCGTCGAGCCCGGCTGGCACGACACGCTGCTGCCGACCTCCTACCTGTTCGCGGCGATCTTCCAGGGCGTCGGGATCGTCTCGGCCGTCGTGGTGCTGCTGCGGAGCGTGCTCCGGCTGCAGGCGCTGATCACCGCCCGGCACATCGCGGTGCTGGCCAAGCTGCTGCTCGCGCTGGCGGCGGTGAACCTGTACTGCTACGGCGTGGAGCTGTACGGCACCGCGCTGTACGGGAACTCCTACGAGCACGCTGTCACGACGCGGCGGTTTTTCGGGCCGCACGCGTGGGCGGCGTGGTCGATCGTGGTCTGCGCCCTGGTCCCGGTACAGTTGTTCTGGCTGCCGGCGCTGCGGCGCTCGCCACTGGCGTTGGCGGTCGTCGGGCTGCTGGTGGGCGTGGGGATGTTCGGCGACCATTTCATGATCATCGTGGTCACCTTGCAGCACGACTTCCTGCCGTCCATCGCGCATCCCTACGCCGTCAACCTGTGGGAGCTCGCGACGTTCGCCGGGTCGGTCGGGCTGTTCCTGGTGCTGCTCCTGCTGGCAGTGCGGACGCTGCCGATCGTGTCCATCCTGGAACTGCGGCGGGTCCGCGCCGGTGTGGAGGCGCGCAGTGGCGCATAGCGATCCGCAGAACGAAGCTCCGCTATACGGGGTCGGCGCCGAGTTTGCGACGCCGGATGCGCTCCTGGCCGCGGTCCGCGCCTTGCAGGCGCGCCGGTTCGGGCGGCTGGACGCCTATACGCCCGTGCCGGTCCAGGGCCTCGCGGAGGCGCTGAAGTTCCACCCCGAAGCGGTGCGGCCGTTCGCGGTGCTCGGCGTCATCGGCGGCTTCGCGGCGTTCATGGCGATGTGCGCCTACTACACCGGAAGCGCCTACCGGCTGAACATCGGCGGGCGGCCCAACCTCAGTTGGCCCGCGTACATCGTGCCCAGCTTCTCGTTCGCCCTCATGGTCGCCGCCGCCCTGATCGTGCTCGCCATGATCGTGCTGAACCGGCTCCCCCGCCTCAACCACCCGGCGTTCAACATCCCGGACTTCACCCGCGCCAGCCAGGACCGCTTCTACCTCGCGGTCGAGGCGACGGACGGCGGGTTCGACCCGGCCGCCGTCACGCGCGCGCTGGAGGGCTTGGCGTCCCGGCCCCTCGCGATCCACCAGGTGCCGCGGTGATGCGGGCGGCGATGCTGGGATGCGCGGCGTTGCTGGCCCTCGCCGGGTGCAAGCGGGACGACATGTACACCCAGGACAAGCGCGCCAACTGGGATCGCGACGCGTTCTTCCGCGACCAGTCGTCGATGCGCCCGCCCGTCCCAGGCGCCGTCGCCCGCAACCCGACCGACCCGGACGTGCCGGAGCCGAGGACGATCACGGTGGCGATGCTGGAACGCGGCCGGCAGCGCTACAACATCTTCTGCGCCAACTGCCACGGGCAGTCCGGCGACGGCAACGGCATGATCACGCTGCGCGGCTTCCCGCGGGCGCAACCGCTGTATTCGAACGAGTTGAAGCACGCCCCGGCCAAGCATTTCTACGACGTGATCACCAACGGCCAAGGCAGCATGTACAGCTTCGCCACCCGTGTCCCGTCCAACGACCGATGGATGGTCGTGGCTTACATCCGCGCCCTCCAAGCCGGCCAGGACGTCGACCCCTCGACGCTGCCGGCCGAGGACCGGTCGCGGCTGGAAGCGTCGAAGTGAGGCGGCCCGGGCTGCTGGCGGTGGCGGTCGGCGTCGCGGCGCTGGTGCTGGCGACAGCGTTGGCGGTCCTGGGCGGCGTGCGGCTGTTGCCCTCCTATCTCGCGGCTTGGCTGTTCTGCCTGGGCGTTCCGGTCGGCGCCCTCGCGGTGCTGATGGCGCTTGAGATCGCGGGCGCGGCCCTGGCCCCGGTCGCGGACCCGCTCCGCAGCACGGTGGCCGCCTTGCCGGCGCTGGCGGTCCTGGCGCTGCCGATCCTGCTGCGCCCCAGCTCGCTGTTCGACCTGCACGGGGCCACGACGCCGTTCGTGTTCCGCGCCGTCGCGTTCCTGCTGCTGTGGACGGTGCTGTCGATAATCTTCATGCGCCGGCCGGCCCGGGCGGATGGCCCGCGGCGCGCGGTCGCCATCATGGGCCTGATCGTTCACGCCGTCATCGGCACGGTCGCCGCCAACGATTGGGCGCTGTCGCTGGACCCGGGCCTCGGCTCGTTCTCGTTCGGCCTGCTGCTGATGGTGTCGCAGGCCGGGGCGGCGGTGTCGGTCGCCGTCCTGCTCGCCGCCTGGAACGCGCGCGCCTGGACGGCGCCGCGCGGCCTGGCGGCCTTGTTCCTGTGCCTGCTCGGCGCCTGGATGTTCCTGGAATTCACCCAGTTCCTGATCGTCTGGTCCGCGAACCTGCCGAAGGAGGTCGTCTGGTACCAGCGCCGCGGCGCCGGGATCGGCCTTGCCGCCGAGTGGACCGCCATCGGCGCGTGCGCCGCCGCCCTGCTGATCCTGCTGCCGCGACGATACGAGGTGCTGACGACCTCGCTGGCCTTCGCCGCCGGCGCGGTGCTGTTCGCGCACGTGATCGAAACCTTCTGGCTGGTCACCCCCGCCTTCCGCGACCGTCTGGTCGTGACCGCCGCCGACGTGCTCGTGCTGTGCGGCCTGGGCGGCCTGCTGATCGGCGCGAGCCTGGTGCTCGGCCGCGGGACGGAGGATCGCCATGGCGTCGCCTAAGCGCTCCCGGACGATCCCGCTGCTCGCGACGGCGGCAGCGCTGGTCGGCGGCGTCGCCCTGCTCGGCAAGCGACGCCCTTCTGCTGGAACATCCGGGCCAAGTGCGTTCACGTCCGGGCGCGGCCAACCCACGATCCCGGCCAACCCGGCGGCCACGTCGCTCGGCTACGAGACCGAGGACATCAGCGCGAAGCTGGCCGCCCGCATCCTCGCCGCGTTCGCCGGGGTCGCGATCGTGTCCATCGCCCTCCTGTTCCTCATGATCCACCTGTTCCGGAGCGCCGACACCGCCGACCGTCCGGCGCTCACCCCGCAGCAGAGCGCGGAGGTGGTGCCGCCCGGCCCCCGCCTGCAGAGTGCGCCGTACCACGATTTGCATACCGAGCAGGGCGCCGAGGAGGGCAGGATCCAGGCCTATAGCTGGGTCGGCCAGGACCACAAGCTGGCCCGCATCCCGATCGATCGTGCCATGGCGCTCGTCGTCGGGCGCTCCCTGGAGCCTTCGCCGTGATCAACCTCCCGCAGCAGCTGCTCCGCCTCTGGCCGCAATCCGCCTCCGCGAGCGCGGTCGAGGTGGACTACCTGATCCTGTCGTTCACCGTCGTGACGCTGCTGCTGACGGTGCCGATCTTTCTGGCGATCACCTACTACGCGCTGCGCTACCGGGCCGGTCGCGTCGTGGACCGCACCACCAGCGAGGACCGCAGCGTGCTGATCGAGATGAGCTGGATGATCATCCCGTTCCTGCTGACCTTGGTGTTCTTCGTATGGGCCGCCCGGCTGTACGACACGCACCGCCATCCGCCGCCGGGTGCGCTGCAAATCAGCGCCATCGGCCGGCAGTGGATGTGGAAGTTCCAGCACCCCGGCGGCCAAGCCGAGATCAACGACCTGCACGTGCCGATGGGTGAGCCGGTGCTGATCCGCATGATCTCGCAGGACGTGATCCACGGGCTGTACGTGCCGGCGTTGCGCATCCAGATGGAGACGCTGCCCGGCCGCTACACCGAGATGTGGTTCAAGGCCGACAAGCCTGGCACGTTCCACCTGCTCTGCGCCGAGTATTGCGGCACCGACCACTCGGTCATGGGCGGCACGCTGACCATCATGACCCCGTCCGACTACGAGGAATGGCTGACCAGCATGGGCTCGGCGCAATCGCTGGCGTCGGCTGGGCACACGCTGTTCACCTCGTACGGCTGCGGCGGCTGCCACGGCCCGGCGTCGACCGAACGCGCGCCGGCGCTGGCCGGGGTGTACGATACGCCAGTTCCGATGGCGTCGGGCGCCACGATGGTGGCCGACGACGGATTCCTGCGCGACAAAATCCTGACGCCGGACAAAAACCTGCTCAAGGGCTATCGCCAGGTGATGCCGAGCTTCAAGGGCGTCATGCCCGAGGACGACCTGGTGCGGATCGTCGCCTACCTCAAAAGCACCGGAAAGGAGGCCACGCCGTGAGCCCGTCCGATATCGCCCTGCGCGACGCGCGCACCCCGCCCGCCACCTTGGCGCGCCCGGCCGACTATCTGCACGCGACGCATACCTTGCGGTCGTGGTTCTTCACCATCGACCACAAGCGGATCGGCCTGCTGTACCTGGCCAGCATCACGGTGTTCTTCATCGGCGGGGCGATCGCCGCCGGGCTGATCCGGCTGTCGCTCGTCACGCCGGACGGATCGATCTTCACCAACGACACCTACAACAAGCTGTTCACGCTGCATGGCGTGATCATGGTGTGGTTCTTCCTGATCCCGTCCATCCCGGCGACCTTCGGCAACTTCCTGATCCCGATCATGATCGGAGCCAAGGACCTCGCCTTCCCCCGCCTGAACCGGCTGAGCTGGTACTTGTTCGTCGGCGGCGCGATGTTCACCCTGCTGACCTTGGTGGCGGGCGGCATCGACACCGGCTGGACGTTCTACGCCCCGTACAGCACGACCTACTCCAACACCTATGTCACCCCGGCGCTGATCGGCGTCATCATCACCGGGTTCAGCTCCATCCTGACCGGGCTCAACTTCGTCGTGACCATCCACACCATGCGCGCGCCGGGCATGACCTGGTTCCGCATGCCGATCTTCGTGTGGTCCCACTACGCGACCTCGCTGATCTTCCTGCTCGGCACCCCCGTCATCACCGTGGCGCTGCTTCTGCTGGTGATGGAGCGGGCGTTCCACATCGGCGTGTTCGACCCCACCCTCGGTGGCGACCCGGTGCTGTTCGAGCACCTGTTCTGGTTCTACTCGCATCCTGCCGTGTACATCATGGTGCTGCCCGGCATGGGGGTGATGAGCGAGGTGGTGCCCGCCTTCGCCCAGAAGAAGCTGTTCGGCTACAAGTTCGTGGCCCTGGCCAGCCTCGCCATCGCGTCCATCAGCTTCTTCGTGTGGGGCCACCACATGTTCGTCAACGGCGAGAGCCAGTACGCGGCCACGGCGTTCTCGCTGCTGAGCTTCGCCGTCGCCGTGCCGTCGGCGGTGAAGGTGTACAACTGGACCGCGACGATCCATAAGGGCGACATCCGGCTCGACACGCCGATGCTGTTCGCGATGGGCTACATCGGCCTGTTCGTCATCGGCGGCCTGACCGGGCTGTTCCTGGCGTCGCTGGCGATCGACGAGCACGTGCACGATACCTACTTCGTGGTCGCGCACTTCCACTACATCATGGTGGGCGCGACGATGCTGGCCTTCCTGGCCGGGCTGCACTTCTGGTGGCCGAAGTTCACCGGCCGGATGTATCCCGAGGTCTGGGGCCGGATCGCGGCGCTGCTGATGTTCCTGGGCTTCAACCTCACGTTCTTCCCGCAGTTCATTGTGGGCTACCTGGGCATGCCGCGGCGCTACCACGTGTACCCGCCGGAGTTCCAGTTGCTGAACGTGCTGTCGTCGGCCGGGTCGGTGGTGCTGGCGGCCGGCTACCTGTTCCCGATGACGTATCTGGTGTGGTCGCTGTGGTTTGGCCGCCGCGCTCCGGACAACCCATGGGACGCGAAAGGGCTGGAGTGGACCACCAGCTCGCCGCCGCCGGTGCACAACTTCTACACGCCGCCCGTGGTCGACTTCGAGCCGTACGACTACCCGCTCCAGTCCAGCGAACGGAGCTGATCGTGCCGCAGGCGGCCGTGGCGGAAACCCCCGGCGTCGCGCTCGAGGAGCAGTTCGCCACCGTCGAGCAGCAGCGGCGCACCGGCACGCTCGGCATGTGGACGTGGCTGCTGACCGAGCTGCTGCTGTTCGCCGGGCTGTTCCTGACGGCGGCGGTGCTGCGGATCATGTATCCAGACTCGGTGCAGGCGGCGTCGCAGCACCTCAAGATGTGGATCGGCGCCGCCAACACCGTGCTGCTGATCACCTCCAGCCTGACGATGACGGCCGGGATCGAGCTGTCCAAGATGGGCCGCAACCGCGACACCGCGTTGGCGCTGCTGGCCACCGCCGGGCTGGGCATCGCGTTCATGCTGCTGAAAAGCTACGAGTACTACGATGACTACAGCGAGCACATGATGCCGTTCCTGGACCGGCCCTACGCGCTGGCCGGCGACAACGCCTCGCAGTTGTTCGTCAGCCTGTACTACGTCGCGACCCTGCTGCACGCCGTGCACCTGACGATCGGCATTGCGACGGTGCTCACCATGGCGTGGCTGGTGCGCCGGGCCGGGTACCTCACGAAGCACCAGAACCGGGTCGAGGCGACCGGGCTGTATTGGCACTTCATCGACCTGATCTGGATCATCGCCTACCCGACGCTGTACCTGGTGAACCGATGAACCCCGAGTTCCGCCAGCGCATGCGCGCGCCCGTCATCACGACCGCGGCGCTGCTGTTCGGCCTCGCGATCAACGTGACGTTGGCGGCCCTGGTCCCGTTCCACCGCGTCTGGATCGTCGAGCTGCTGGTGATGGCGGCGATGGTCGCGACCGTGCTGTGGGTGTCGATGGAAATCAAGCACGAGCCGCCGCTGGTGCAGCTGTTCTCCGCCATCGGCTTCGTGTGGGTGTCGATCCTGTTCGGCATGACCCTATTGGATTACCTGACCCGCTGAGCCTTGACCTCGCCCGCCGACGCCGCGAGTCTGGCGCGCAAACGGGGGAATGGCGGATGGCAAGGATCGGCTTCGTCGGATTGGGCAACATGGGCGGCCCGATGGCGGCCAACCTGGTGCGGGCCGGGCACGACGTCCGCGGCGCCGATCTGTCCGCCCCGGCGCTGGAGGCGGCGCGCGCGGCCGGCGTCACGATCAGCGACACGCCCGCGGACGGCGCCGAGATCGTCCTCACGATGCTGCCGGCCGGGCGGCACGTGCTGGATGCCTACCCGGCCCTGCTGGCGGCGGCCTCGCCCGGCACGCTGTTCATCGACTGCTCCACCATCGACGTGGCGGAGGCCCGGGCGGCGCACGGCCTGGCAGCGCAGGCCGGCATGGCCAGCCTCGACGCGCCGGTGTCGGGCGGGACCGGGGGCGCGCAGGCGGCGACGCTCACGTTCATGGCGGGGGGCGACGCGAAGGCCTTCGCCCAGGCGGAACCGCTGCTGACGCAGATGGGACGCCGGGTGGTGCACTGCGGCGAGGCCGGGTCGGGACAGGCGGCGAAGATCTGCAACAACATGATCGCCGGCGTGTCCATGATCGCCGTCGCGGAGGGCTTCGTCCTCGCCGAGAAGCTCGGTTTGTCGCACCAGGCGCTGTTCGACGTGGCGTCCACCTCGTCCGGCCAATGCTGGTCGCTCACCAGCTACTGCCCGGTGCCCGGCCCGGTGCCCGCCAGTCCGGCCAACCGGGACTACGCGCCCGGCTTCGCGGCGGCGCTGATGCTGAAGGATTTGAAGCTCGCGGAGGCGGCCGCGGTGGCGAGCGGGGCCGACACCGCGCTCGGCCGGCACGCGGCGTCGCTGTACGCGGCGTTCGCGGAAACCGGCGGAGCGCTGGACTTCTCGGCGATCATCAAGGCCATCCGGGACCGCTCGGTGTGATCGCGGCCAGCGCCGAGGACGGCGTCGCGACCATCCGCCTCGACGACCCGGCGCGCCGCAACGCGCTCAGCACGCCCCTGCTGGAACAATTCATCGCCGCCTTCGAGGCGCTCGGGCCGGATATCCGCGCCGTCGTCCTGCGCGCCGGGCCAGACGACCGCGTGTGGTGCGCCGGCTTCGACATCACGGAACTGGCGCCCGGGTTCGATCCGCTGGCGCCCGGCACGCCGCTGACCCGCGCATTCGCGTGCGTGCACGACTGCCCGGCGCCGGTCATCGCGATGCTGCACGGCTCCGCCTGGGGCGGCGGCTGCGACCTGGCGCTGCGCTGCGACATCGCCATCGGCGACCCGACCGCGAGCCTAGCGTTCACCCCGGCGCGGCTGGGCCTGCCGTACGACCTCGACGGGTTGCGCCGCGCCGCACTCCGGGCGGGGATGAACGTGGCGATGGAGATGTTCGCCACCGGCGCGCCGGTTCCCGCCGAGCGTGGCCACGCGCTGGGCTTGCTCAACCATCTCGTGCCGGAAGCGGAGCTGGAGGGGTTCACCTACGCCATGGCGCGCGAGATCGCCGGCAACGCGCCGTTGTCGGTCAGGGCAGCGAAACGCCAGCTGAACGCGCTGCTGAACGCTTTGCCGATGCCGCCGGCCGATCCGTTGCGCGCCCAAGCCCTCGCCAGCGAGGATTTCTGCGAGGGCCTGGCGGCGTTCGCGGCGCGGCGGATGCCGGTGTTCACCGGGCGTTGAGCGGGGGGCGTTAAGCGGCCTTCAACAGGTCGTCCAAATCGAGCCGGCGCGTGTGCATCGCGAGGTTGCCCTCGCTGTCGTGCGGCCACTCCGCTTGCGGCCGGTCCCAGTACAGTTCGACCCCGTTGGCGTCCGGGTCCTGCAGGTACAACGCCTCGCTGACCCCGTGGTCCGACGCGCCATCGAGCGGGATGCCGGCCGCACCCAGGCGCCGCAGCGCGTCGGCGAGGACGCTCCGGGTGGGATACAGGATGGCGAGGTGGTACAGCCCCGTCGTTCCCGCCGCGGGCGGTGCGCCGCCGAGGCTGTCCCAGGTGTTCAGGCCGATATGGTGATGGTAGCCCCCCGCCGATACGAACGCCGCCTGCTGCCCGAAGCGCTGCATCAACCGAAAGCCGAGCACCCCGACGTAGAAGCCGAGCGCGCGGTCGAGGTCGGCGACCTTGAGGTGGACGTGGCCGATGCGTGCGCCGGGGTCGATGGGGGGAGCGATGTCTGACATGGCGTGAATGTACGCTGCGTTACGAGCGCTGTCGCGTTTGATCCTCGGGCGGTTGTGTCTCGGGTTGAGTTTCGGCTTTCGACCCAAATAAGTCGTTGGGCTACTTTGGCAAAATGCTTGTAAGCAAACGTTCGTATCTCGAGAAAGCCGGCAGCCTTGCGCTTGACTTCGCTATGCATCCCGCCGCTCTAAACGCCTGAAGGCGCTCGCAAATGATAATTTTGGCGGAAGATGCAGCCTGTCTGAGTCCGTTGGAGGGAGGAAAATATCTTACGTAGATGCTTGAGGTGCGAGTAACTTTGCCGATTGGACCTCAATCGGCTAGTCCCCGGATGTGATGACCAGACTCGACCAATCGATCGAAATTGGAGTGGCCGAATACGCTCGGCTCGCGGAGCAGTTGTTTATAGAAAAGTTTAGTAACCCGACAGCCTTTGAAGCACGGGTGCGGGCCGGGCTCCTTTTCAATGGTCCCGATCCGTATCTTGAGAACAAGATTGAGCAGACCCGCTCGAGGGGGCTTTTCTCGCTCGAGCTGTTTCAGGCAATGATCTGCGGCGGGGCATCGTTTAAGCCGATGTATGTCTCGATAATCTGGGACCGTTTGTTGGCCGCAGGCGTTGTATTCAAAGCATTCGCCACGGTTAGAGGCTTGCCTTTCGCGGATCACCACATTGATGAGGCACGGTTGTCCCTGCATCTGCGCGATGGCACCTTTTCCAATCTGTTTGCGTCGCCCGCTTGTCTTCTCGATCGCTATAAGCATGCATTAGCGGCAGTCGATGTCAATAAAGGCGGAGACCAGTCGCGGGGCACAGGCTTTGTCGTAATGCATTTGCAGCGGCAATGTTTCGTGACCTGCAAGCACAATGTTGATTTGGCGGAGGGCGTTGCTGTCGAAAGGATCACGTCATCGTCTGGAGAGACGCTGCATCTCGGCCCGTTTAAGCTGTCCGAGGCATACGACATCGCGACGGCTCGGCTGGCTCGCAGCTTCGAGGGGCCATGCTTCGCGTTCTCGGATCTAGTCGAGGTATTCGATGAAGTGTTCACGCTGGGCTATCCGTACGTTCCGCGCGCCGAGTCCATGCTCCTAGGCCATCGCGGCGAGATGAACGGCCGAGCTAACCTGTACGTTGAGAAATGTCCCGCACTGATCATTTCTAATCTTGTGTCGCCGGGCGGCAGTGGCGGGCCAGTGCTGACCCGTGACGGCCATTGCGTCGGCATGACGATTGATTGGCTGGAGGGAGAATGGGGTGATACCGAGAAGCTGGAGAAGATGCGGTTTTCTGCCGCTCTACCTGCTGACATTCTTCGTCAAGCCGTTGAGGTGACTCCGTAAGATCGTTCGAGCAGGGGTAGAAAACGACCGTTCTGGTCAGTCCAACAGCAGCGTCTGCTGTCGCCGTGACCCGCACCGGAAGCGGACCGGCAGCTTTCCACCAATAACTAACATTCAAATCACGACTCTACCCCCGCGCGTCTAGCTACTCCGCCGCCCCCGTCCCGGCTTGCGCGGACGCAAATCAACCTGTGGCGCCGGCTGGGTGTCGGCATACGCCTTGCCGGTCCAGACGAAACGGTCATTCTTGCCGACGATCAAATCGTGCATGCCGCCATGCTCGGCCGCCGCGACCGCGATGCCGCCGCTGACGGCGTCGAGCACCTTGGTCCACCCCCCCTTCATCGGCAGGAACACCGACGTGGCGCAGCCGCCCGACCCGCAGGCCCGTCTGGACTGCAATTGGACGAACAACGCCGGGCCAGTGCCCGCACGGCCCAGCCGTTCGCTGCCGATCAGCAGCAGCGCGCGCGGGTCCTCGCGCAGGTCGGCGGCGACCAGCCGCCGCGCCGTCGCGTCCAGCTCGGTCCCGAGCCGCGCCGACAGCGGCACCGACACCGGCGGCGCGGGACCAGCAGCAGCCAGGAACCCGGCCAAGGCGCATAAGGTCAGTCGCTCGAACACATCGCCACTCCCGTCACCACGCAACCGTAACAGCCGAAGGAGCCGCGTTCCATGCGCCTGATCGCCGTCGGCCGGATGCGCGCCGGGCCGGAAGCCGAGTTGTTCGCCCGCTACGACGCGCGGCTGCGGCCCCGACTGGGAGTGACCGAGATCGCCGACGCCCGCGGCACGCCGCCCGAGATCAAGCGGCGCGAGGCGGCAGCGCTGCTCGCGGCGCTGCCGGCCGGCGCGTTCGCGGTCGCGCTGGACCTGGGCGGGCCGCCGCTCGGCAGCGATGGCCTGGCCGCGTCGATCGCCCACTGGCTCGACCGGGCCCGTCCGGTCTGCTTCTTGATCGGCGGGGCGGAGGGGCTGGACGCGTCCGTGCTGGCGCGGGCCGACGCGGTGCTGTCGCTGGGGCCGCTCACCTGGCCGCACCTGCTCGCCCGCGCTATGCTGGCCGAGCAGCTCTACCGCGCCCAAGCCATCCGCACCGGGCACCCCTACCACCGCACCGGCCGCCCGGCGTCAGCTTGAACCCCCCGCGCCGGTTCGCTACGCACCTGGAGCTTTTTGGAAACGCAAATGCCCGACCCAGCCGTCCCACTCCCCCCCGGGCCCCGCCCCGTGATGCTGATGATCCTGGACGGCTGGGGCTGGCGCGACGACCCGGCGGACAATGCGGTGCGGCAGGCGAAAACGCCGAACTTCGATCGGCTGTGGCAAGCCGGGCCGCACGCCGTCCTCACCACCTCCGGGCACGATGTCGGGCTGCCGCAAGGGCAGGTCGGCAACTCGGAGGTCGGCCACCTCAACATCGGCGCCGGCCGCGTCGTCATGCAGGAGCTGCCGCGGATCGGCCGCGCGATCGACGACGGCAGCCTGGCCGAAGCGCCGGCGCTCCGCCGCTTGATCGAGGCCCTGCGCGCGACCGGGGGCACCTGCCACCTGATGGGGCTGGCTTCGGACGGCGGCGTGCACTCGCACCTGGACCACGCCATCGCCCTCGCGCGCATCCTGGCGAACGAGCGCATCCCGGTGCGGGTCCACGCCTTCACCGACGGGCGCGACACGCTGCCCCGGGCGGCTGCCTTCGAGATGCAGCGGCTGCAGGCGGCCCTGCCCGACGGCGCGCGGATCGCGACCGTCATCGGCCGCTACTACGCCATGGACCGGGACACGCGATGGGACCGGGTGCAGCGGGCCTACGACGCGATGGTGGACGGCGCGGGGATCGCCTACGCCGACGCCGCCTCGGCCATCGACGACGCCTACTCGCGCGACGTGACCGACGAGTTCATCAACCCCAGCGCGATCGGCGGCTACCGCGGCATGGCCGACGGCGACGGCCTGCTCTGCTTCAACTTCCGCGCCGACCGGGTGCGCGAGATCATGGCCGCCCTGCTCGACCCGGCGTTCGCAGGCTTCCCCCGGCGCCGGGTCGTGCGCCTCGCCGCCGCCGCGGGCATGACCCGCTACGGCGACGCCCTCGCCCCGTTCCTGCAGCCGCTGTTCCAGCCGCAAACCATGGACCTGATCCTGGGCGAGGTCGTCGCCGGCGCCGGCCGCCGCCAGCTCCGCATGGCCGAGACCGAGAAATACCCGCACGTCACCTATTTCCTGAACGGCGGGCGCGAAACGCCGTTCGCGGGGGAGGAGCGCATCATGGTCCCCTCCCCCAAGGTCGCCACCTACGACCTGCAGCCCGAGATGTCGGCGCCGGAGCTGACCGACAAGGCGGTCGCGGCGATCGGCACCGGGCGGTTCGACCTGGTGGTGCTGAATTTCGCCAATCCCGACATGGTGGGCCACACCGGCAACCTGGCCGCCGCCGTCGCCGCGGTGCAGGCGGTGGATGCCGGGCTGGGACGAATCGCCGACGCGGTGGCCCAGGCGGGCGGGGCGCTGCTGGTCACGGCGGACCACGGCAATTGCGAGGTGATGCGCGACCCCGTCGGCGGCGGCCCGCACACCGCGCACACGCTGAATGTGGTTCCAGTGATACTGGCGGGCGCGCCGGGCGCGGCGCTTGCCGACGGACGGCTCGCCGACCTGGCGCCCACGCTGCTCGACCTGATGGGGATCGCGCAGCCGCACCAGATGACCGGCCGTTCCCTGCTCGCCCGCGCCTCCGCTGGCGGCGCACGGCCGGGCTGAGGGCAGGCCCCGGGACAGGCACGGTTCGTGGCACGGCCGCATCCCTACGGGCGGAGGCTTCGGATCGGAAGCGTCGCCTTGCTCGTGCTCGCCACGCCGGCTCGTGCCACCGACACCCACGGCCAGCTGCACCGGGCCGAGCAAGCCCGGGCTGCGGAGCTTGCGGCGGCCCGCGACGCGGAGGCGCGGCTGGCGGCAGCCCAGGCCGAGGCGCGACGCCTGGCGTCCGCCCGTGTCGCCGCGGCAGCCCAACTTCGGATTGCGGAAGCGGCGACCGCGGAGGCTGCGTCCGGCATGGCGGCCCTGGCTCAGCGCCGGGCGGCAGCGCAGGCGCGGCTGGCCCAGCGCGCCGAGGACTTGGCGCCCCTGCTTCCGCTGATCGAGCGGCTGTCGCTGTATCCGGCGGAGACCCTGCTCGCCGTGCCTGCCCCGCCCGACGCGGCGATGAACGGCCTGCTGGTCCTGAAGGGCATCGCCCGGCAACTGGAAGCCGAGGCTGGGACGCTGCGGGCGGAGCAGGCGGAGATCGCCCGGCTGTCGGCGCAAATGGGCGAGCAGGAGGCGCGCTTGGGCGCGGCGCAGGCGGCCCAAGCGGCACAGGACGCGGCACTGGACCGGGAGATCGCCGATGCGCAGGGCCGCGCCCGCGCCGCCGAGGACGCCGGGGCCGGGGCGATGCGCCGGGCGGCCGAGCAAGCGGCGCGCGCCGATACCCTGCGCGGGGCGATCGCCGAGATCGAGGCCGGGCGCCGGGCGGAGGAGGCGCGCGCCCAGGCCGATGCAGTGCGGCCGCGGCCGCAACGCCGCCCCGCAGACGCGGCCGACAGCGGTGGCCGGCTGGTGGCGCTGGCCTCCCCAGTCAGCGGCGCGGTCGTTCGCGCCTGGGGCCAGCCCGGGGAGGCGGGGCCCGCGAATGGGATGTCGTACCAGGCGCCGCCCGCCGCCCGCGTGGTGGCGCCGTGCGGCGGCAAGGTGGTGTTCGCCGGGCCGTTCCGCAGCTTCGGTTTGCTGATGATCATCGACTGCGGCGGCGGCTACCACGTCGTGCTGGCCGGCCTCGACCGCCTCGACACGCAAGTCGGGCGGCCCACCCAGGCCGGCGAGCCGGTTGGGGTCATGCCCGGATGGGAGCCACGCGCCGCCGGGCCGCGGCCGACCCTGTATGTCGAGCTGCGGCGAGATGGCCAAGCGCTGAACCCTGCGCCATTTTTGCGTACGCGATTCTGACCGTAGCGGCTTTGCTCCCCATGTGGCAGGTTCAGATCAGTGACACGCCGAAACTAGGCGCGAGGGGATGTATCGCATGAAGTTCCGCACCGGGCTGTTTGTGGGCGCCGCCTTTGTGGCAGGCGCCGGACTCGGCCCCGCCTCCGACGTGATCCGCCATGAGCTTGGGATCGGCCACGCCTTCGCCCAGGATGGCGGGCATGAGACCTACAAGTTGCTGCAATTGTTCGGCGACGTGTTCGACAAGATCCGCGCCGAGTACGTGGAGCCGGTCAACGACCGCGACCTGGTCGAGAACGCGATCAACGGCATGCTGACCGGGCTGGACCCGCACAGCAGCTACATGAACGCCAAGTCGTTCCGCGACATGCAGGTGCAGACCCGCGGCGAGTTCGGCGGCCTCGGCCTCGAGGTGACGCAGGAGAACGGCATCATCAAGGTGGTGTCCCCGATCGACGACACGCCGGCCTCGCGCGCCGGGGTCAAGGCCGGCGACTTGATCACGTCCATCGACGGCGCCACCGTGCAGGGCCTGTCGCTGAACGACGCCGTGGACAAGATGCGCGGCCCGGCGAACAGCACCATCAAGCTGACCTTGAAGCGCGAGGGGGTGGAGACGCCGGTCGTGCTGTCGATGCAGCGCGAGGTGATCCACATCCAGGTGGTGAAAAGCCATATGGAGGGCGAGATCGGCTACATCCGCCTGACCAGCTTCAACGAGCAGACCGACCCCGGCCTGCGCGCCGCCGTCCAGAAGATGCGGGCGCAGGGCGGCGACCACCTGCACGGCTTCATCCTCGACCTGCGCAACAACCCTGGCGGGCTGCTCGACCAAGCCGTCAGCGTGTCCGACGACTTCCTGGAGCAGGGCGAGATCGTGTCCACCCGCGCCCGCCACGCCGACGAGAGCCAGCGCTGGAACGCCAAGCCCGGCGACATCACCGGCGGCCTGCCGCTGGTGGTGTTGACCAACGGCGGCTCGGCCTCGGCAAGCGAGATCGTCGCGGGCGCCCTGCAGGACCATCGGCGCGCGGTCGTGGTTGGCCAGAAAACGTTCGGCAAGGGGTCGGTGCAGACCGTCATCCCGCTGCCCGGCAACGGCGCGATGCGGCTGACGACGGCGCGCTATTACACGCCGTCGGGCCGGTCGATCCAGGGCTTGGGCATCACCCCGGACGTCGAGGTGGCGGCTAGCCGGACCGAGACGCCGCGGTTCGGGCCGGAGCGCGAGTCTGACCTCAACCACGTGCTCAAGAACCAGGGGGGCACGCCGCAGGCCGGGACAGCGGCGCCGCGGACCGATCTGCCGCCGATCGCCTCGTCCATCCCGAAGCTGCCGCCGGAAGGCTGGCCCACGTTCGACGCCACCAAGCCGGACACCGATTTCCAGCTTCAGCAGGGCTTGGTGGTGATCCGCGCCATGACCCAGCAGCAACAGCATCGCGCGTCCCGCTGACCTGACGGCCCGAAAACGCTTCGGGGGCCGTCCGGCGCTGGCGGCGCTCGGCGTGTTTTGGGCGGTGGTGCTGGCGGCGCTCGGCACCGGAGCGATCGTGCTGCAGATCATGGGACCCCCTGCCCCGGTGGTCGCCGCGGTGCCGCCGCCGGCCGCACGCCCAGCGACCGAACGGCCCGCGCCCCAGCCCAAGCCGGCGATCCCACCGCGCGAAGACGGCGCGGTCCGCTCGCCCGATCCGGCCCTGCTGGAGCCGACGGCCGACGCGGCGGCGATGCTGCCCCGGATCGCGGCGGATGGGCGCACGCCGATGCAATTCTACGCGGCGCCGTTCAACCTCGCGGACAAGCGGCCCCGCGTCGGCCTGCTGTTCGACGGCCTGGGCCTGGCCGAGGCAAGCAGCCGCGACGCGATCAACACGCTGCCGCCCGGAATCACGTTCGCCTTCTCGCCCTATGCCGTCCAACCCGACGCGTTGCTGGCGGCGGCGCGGGCGCGCGGCCACGAGTACCTGCTGTCGATTCCGATGGAGAGCGAGGGTTACCCGCTCAACGACGCCGGCAACCGCTCCTTGCTGACCGGAGCCGACCCGGCGTCGAATGCCGAGAACCTCGCTTGGGCGCTTGGCCGGATCCAAGGCTACGTGGGCGCCACGGCAGCGCTCGATGGCCTGCGTGGCGAGCGGTTCGCCGCGTCCGCGACCCCGTTCTCGCAAGTGCGGACGGAGCTTGCCGCGCGTGGGCTGCTCTATGTCGATCCGCGTCCCGGCGCGCCGTCCGGGCCGGGCGGGCGCGCCGTCGACCTGGTCGTGGACGAACCGGCGACCCGGGCCGACATCGACGACAAGCTGGCGCGCCTGGAGGCCCTGGCGGTGGAGCACGGCAGCGCGCTCGGCCTGGCCGGGCCGCTGCGCCCGGTGACGGTGGTGCATGTCGCCGCCTGGGCGCGCGGGCTGGAAGCACGGGGCGTCGCCCTCGCGCCGGTGAGCGCGCTGGTGGCGCCGAGGGAGGGCCCATGACGAGTTTGCCCTATCGAGCCAACGTGGGGGCCGTCCTGTTCGACCGAAGCGGGCTGGTGTTCGTCGCCCGCCGCGTCGACCCGCTGCGGACGCAAGGCGACCCGGGTCGCTGGCAGCTGCCGCAAGGCGGGATCGACGACGGTGAGGAACCGGCGGCGGCCGTGGTGCGTGAGCTGGCGGAGGAGATCGGCACGGCCAAAGCGGACATCGTCGGCGAGCATCCGGAGTGGCTCACCTACGATTTCCCGCCGAAGTTGATCGGGCGCGCCTTGGGGGGACGCTACCGGGGCCAGCGCCAGCGCTGGTACGCGCTTCGTTTCACCGGCGTCGACGGCGACATCAAGCTAGACCAGGACCCACATCCGGAGTTCGACGCGTGGCGGTGGACGCGCCTGACGGAGCTGCCGGGATTGGCGGTGGAGTTCAAGCGGCCGATCTACGAGGAGCTGGCACGCTCGTTCTCCCGGTTCGCTCGTTAAGCTAGGGCGCCACCCGACCGAACGGGACTACCCCTCGAATGAAGCTGCCTCAGGTCGAGGGCTCCTGACCCTCGTCCACCTTGGCGTCGTGCAGTTGGCGGTCCAACCGGGCCTGGACGAGGCTGTCGCGGGCCCGCTCGGCTTTGCTGCGGCCGTGGACCGCGCGGTTCTCCGCCGCCTTCGACGCGGCGTCCGCGCGCGCCCTCGCTTTCTTGACGGCCGCCAAGTTGATCACCTTGCCCATACCGGCATCTTCGCACGTCCACGCCCGCGGAGCGAGGTTGAACCCCAGCACGGCTACAGCGTTGTCAACCCGCATCCAATTTGGAGGGCACGTCCCATGGGTACCATCCTCGTCATCATCCTCATCGTGCTGCTGCTTGGCGGCGGCGGCTATGGCTTCAATGCCGGCTGGGGATATGGACCGACTGGCGGCATCGGCCTGATCGTGCTGATCCTCGTCGTCCTGCTGGTGCTCGGTAGGATTTAACCCAGCACGCGTCCCGCGACCCGGTCGAGCTTTGCCATCAGCGCCGGGTCGCGCTGGTTCGCCGGGGTGATGATGGCGTGGTCGAGGGCGTGGTCGCAGCCGGCCGGGCAAGGAGGCCGGGGCGCGCCGATGACAGGCACGACCGCGCGAACGAGATCGCGGGCGTGGGACGCGTTCTCAAGCAGGACCTGCACGACCTTGTCCACCGTCACATGGCCGTGCGCGGTGTGCCAGCAATCATAATCCGTGACCATCGCCACGGTGGCGTAGTTGAGCTCGGCCTCACGCGCGAGCTTGGCTTCCGGCATGTTGGTCATGCCGATCACGCTACAGCCCCAACTGCGATACAGGTGGCTTTCGGCCTTGGTGGAAAACTGCGGGCCTTCCATCACCAAGTAGGTCCCACCCCGCGTCACCGGGAGGCCGAGATCGCGTGCGGCGTGCTCCAGCGCATCGCCCAGCCGAGGGCAGACGGGGTCGGCCACTGATACGTGCGCGACGCAGCCGTCCCCGAAAAAGCTTTTCTCCCGCGCGAAGCTCCGGTCGATGAACTGGTCCACGATCACGAAATGACCCGGCGGCAGTTCCTCCTTCAAGCTGCCGACGGCGGAGAGCGACAGCACGTCTGTGACGCCGGCGCGCTTCAACGCATCGATGTTGGCGCGATAGTTGAGGTGGGTCGGCGACAGCCGGTGGCCTCGCCCGTGCCGCGGCAGGAACACGCATGGCACGCCCGCCAGCGTGCCGGACAGCAGTTGGTCGGACGCCGCCCCCCACGGCGACGGCACGTCCCGCCATTGCTTGTTTTCCAAGCCATCGATGTCGTACAGGCCCGAGCCGCCGATGATGCCGATGACGGGCTGGATCATGGAACCCTCCGTGCAGACAGAACCGCCGCGCGACGATGCCACGCGGTGGAACGGGTCAAGCCAAGCCGATCATAGGTCAGTGAACGTCGGCCCACACCTTGCGCTTCACCGCGTAGGTCAACCCGGTCATCATCGCCAGGAACAGGACGACCTTCACGCCCATGCGCTTGCGCTGCTCCATTTCGGGGTTGGCCATGTACGCCAGGAACTGCGTGACGTCCCGGGCTTCTTGCTCCACCGTCGCGGGCGTGCCGTCGGCGTAGGTGACGGAACCCTGCTGCAACGGTGGCGGCATGGCGATCTGACCGCCGTGGAAGTACATGTTGTAATACATACCCTGGCCCATCTTCACCCCAGCCGGAGGGTCGCGGTAGCCGTTCAGCAACGCGTAGATGTAATCCGCCCCACCTTCCCGCGCCTTCTCGATCACCGACTGATCGGGCGGCAAGGCGCCGTTGTTGGCGGCGCGGGCGGCCTTGTCACTGGCGAACGGCGACTTGAAATGGTCGGCGGGGGTCGCGGGGCGGTCGACGGCCTGGCCTTGGTCGTCGGTCTCACCCGGCACGGTGACGGTCGACGCGACCGCCTTCACCTCGTCGGCGGTGAGGCCGATGCCCTCCAGGTTCCGGTAGTAGCCTTCCTTCATGGAATGGCAGTTGGCGCACACTTCCTTGTAGACTTGGAAACCGCGCTGGGCGGAGGCTCGGTCGAAGGTGCCGAACGGACCGTTGAAGCTCCAGCTTTGCGACGGCAGCTTGGGTTCCTCCTGGGCGGAGACGGCGCCGGCGCCCAAAAGCACACCGGCCACAGCGAGTGCCGCGAGACGCATCACGACTTCTCCATCGGCTTGGCAGCGACACCCGCGGGCAGCGGGCCGCCACCGCCGGGTCCGCCCGGGCCGGTGCGGCTCAGCACGGGACGGCTGATGCTCTCCGGCAGCGGCAGGGTCTTCTCCAGCTTGCCAAGCAGCGGCAGCAGCACGAGGAAGTGCAGGAAATAGTAGGCTGTCGCTACCCGGCCGAGCACGACCCAAATGCCTTCCGGGCGATGGGCGCCGACGAAGCCGAGCACCACCAGCGAGGCGACCAGGACCAGGATTAACTGCCGGTAGATCGGCCGGAAGCGCGCGCTGCGCACCGGCGAGGTGTCGAGCCAGGGCAGCAGGAACAGCACCGCGATCGAGCCGAACATCAGCGCCACGCCGCCGAGCTTGTTCGGGACCGCGCGCAGGATCGCGTAGAACGGCAGGAAGTACCACTCGGGAACGATCTCCGCCGGCGTGACCAGCGGGTTCGCCGGAATGTAGTTGTCGGCGTGGCCGAAGTAGTTGGGGGCAAAGAACACGAGCACGGCGAACACCAGCAGATACACGCAGATGCCGACGCTGTCCTTCACCGTGTAGTACGGATGGAACGGCAGGGTGTCCTGCGGGCTTTTCACGTCGATGCCCAGCGGGTTGTTCGAGCCGGTGATGTGCAGCGCCACGATGTGCAGGAACACCACGCCGGTGATCATGAACGGCATCAGGTAGTGCAGGCTGAAGAACCGGTTCAAGGTCGGGTTGTCGACCGAGAAACCGCCCCACAGCCACGTCACGATGCTGTCGCCGACCAGGGGGATGGCCGAGAACAGGCTCGTGATGACGGTCGCGCCCCAGTAGGACATCTGGCCCCAGGGCAGCACGTAGCCCATGAAGGCGGTGGCCATCATCAGCAGCAGGATGACCACGCCGAGCATGAACAGCAGCTCACGCGGGGCCTTGTACGACCCGTAGTACAGGGCGCGGAAGATGTGGATGTACACCACGATGAAGAACATCGATGCGCCGTTGGCGTGCACGTAGCGCAGCAGCCAGCCGTAGTTCACGTCGCGCATGATCCGCTCGACGCTGTCGAACGCCATGCCGGTGTGCGCGGTGTAGTTCATCGCCAGGAAGATGCCGGTGGCGATCATGATCGCCAGGTTGATCATCGCCAGCGCGCCGAAGTTCCAGAAGTAGTTGAAGTTCTTGGGAGTGGGGAACGTCCCGTACTCCTTCTGCATCATCGTGAAAATCGGCATCCGGGTATCGATCCAATTGATCACCGGATTCTGGATTTCGCTTTTGTGTAGGCCGGCCATGATGTGGGTTCCTTCAGCCGATCTTGATCTTGGTGTCGGTCTCGAACGCGTAGGGAGGCAAGGCGAGGTTCGCCGGCGCCGGTCCGTGGCGGACGCGTCCGGCCACGTCGTACTGGCTGCCGTGGCAGGGACAGAACCACCCGCCGTAGTCGCCGCGCGGGTCGGTCGGCTTATTGCCCAGCGGCACGCAGCCGAGGTGGGTGCAGATGCCGATCGCGACGATCCACTGCGCGTGCCCGGCCTTTACACGGTCGGCGTCCGAAACGGGCTCGATCAATTGCGCCAGCGGCACCGCCTCGGCGGTCTTGATTTCCTCCGGGGTGCGGTGGCGGACGAAGATCGGCTTGCCGCGCCACACCGCGGTGATGCCCATGCCTTCAGTGATGCTGGCGAGGTCGACCTCCACGGAGGACAGCGCCAGCACGTCGCCGGCCGGATTCATGCTGCTGACGAGCGGCCAGACGATCGCGCCCAGCCCGATTGCGGCGCCCGCACCGGTCACCAGCTTCAGGAAGTCCCGCTTGGTGGCGCTCGCTTGGCCCACCGAGGTGAGGGTGTCGTGCATCGAGGATGCAGCAGTGTTGCCCATGGTCGCCCTTCTCAACGGCGCACGCTGCACGCGCACGCCAAAACACCGGCTTTCCGACGCCGGGTTGCGACGGCACATTACGGGACGACCTATGCCCCTGCAACATACCGAGCCCGACTCACCGCTCGAGGTTACACATTGGAAGTTTGTCGAATGCCGCAAGCGCCTGTCCACGCCGAGATGAAGCAAGCAGCGCAAGCCTGGTTCGAGACCTTGCGCGACCAGCTCTGCGCCAGCTTCGAGGCGATCGAGGCCGAGCAGGACGCCTTGATCGCCGACCACCCGCCGGGGCAGTTCGTCCGCACGCCGTGGGACCGGCCTCCGCTCGGCGGCGGCGGCGCGATCAGCCTCATGCACGGCCGGGTGTTCGAGAAGGTGGGCGTGAACGTGTCCACCGTGTGGGGCGAATTCAGCCCGGAATTCCGCGGCAGCATCCCGGGCGCTGCGGACGACCCGCGCTTCTGGGCGTCCGGCATCAGCGTCGTGGCGCACCCGCAGAACCCGCGCGTCCCGGCGGCGCACATGAACACGCGCATGATCGTCACCACCAAAGGCTGGTTCGGCGGCGGCGGCGACCTGACGCCGATGCGGATGGACGCGCCGGAGTCGTTGGCCGACGCCGCCGGGTTCCACGCTGCGTTCCAGGATGCCTGCGACCGGCACGACCCGGCGTACTACCCGAAGTTCCGCGACTGGTGCGACCGCTACTTTTTCCTGCCCCACCGCAATGAGCCGCGCGGCCTCGGCGGGATTTTCTACGACCACCTCGACTCCGGTGACGCGGACGCCGATTTCGCGTTCACCCAGGACGTCGGCCGCGCCTTCGCCGCCAGCTACCCCGCCATCGTCCGCCGCCGCATGCGCGAGCCCTGGACCCCAGCCGAGCGCGAGCACCAGTTGGTCCGCCGTGGCCGCTACGTGGAATTCAACCTCATCCACGACCGTGGCACGCTGTTCGGGCTGAAAACCGGCGGCAACGTGGAGGCGATTTTAATGAGCCTGCCGCCGGAAGCGCGGTGGCCTTGACCCGAGGGACGCGCACGGGCGGTGAGCGTGAAAAGCGTGCCGGCTGGCCTGGCGCCGGGCAATTTTTTCGTGTTGGCTTCGGATATAATGACCGGAGTCGATCATGAAATTCCGTATCGCCGCCTTGATGAGCCTGCTGCTCGCCATGCCCGCCATGGCGCAAACGCCGGCCGCCCGTCCCGCCCCCGTGGCCCGGATCGCGCCGCCGGCCGCTCCGGCGCCGGCCGCCAAACCGGCGGCGCAGGCCGCGTCCGGGACGGCGTTGGTGGATGTCAACTCCGCCGACGTTGCAGCGCTCGACGCATTGCCGGGCGTGGGTCCTGCCCGGGCCAAGGCGATCGTCGCGGGCCGTCCCTGGACCGACAAGCAGGACCTCGTCACCCGCAAGGCGGTGCCGGCCAATGTGTTCGCCAACATCGCGGGCATGATCGCGCTGGTGAACGTCAACACGGCCTCGGCGGCCGACATGGTCAAGATCCTGCCCAACGTCGGCGCCACCCGGTCCGCCGCCATCGTCAAGGACCGTCCCTACGCCACCCCGCAGGACCTGGTGACGAAGGGCGCGCTGACGCAGAGCGTATTCGACGGGATCAAGAGCATGGTGACGGCGAAGTAGCGCGCCCCGCCATCCATCCCCCGCGTCCCTCCTAGTGGGCGGCGCTCGCGCCGGCCCCGCGCGAGGTCCGGCGTTCGAACAGGAACGCCACCGGCACGATGCAGAAGGCGGCGGCGGCGCAGTAGGCGAACACGTCGCTGTACGCGAGGATAGCCGCCTGCTGGGTCAGTGTCCGGGCGATCAGCCCGGTGGCCTGCCCTTGCGCCTGCACGGCCGACCGCCCCATTCCCTGCAGCGTGTGCGTGGTCTGCTCCAGCAACGCCGTGTAGTTCGGGTTGAACGGAGTGAGGTTGTCGGCGAGGTAGGCCTGGCGAACCTGCGTGCGCTGCGTAATTCCGGCCGTCGCCAGCGAAATCCCGATCGACCCGGCCACGTTGCGCAGCATCACGTACAGCGAGCTTGCGTCGCCGTTCAGCGCGCGGGGCAGGGTGGCGTAGGTGATAGTGCTGGTCGGCACGAACAGGAACGCCAGCCCGATCGTCTGCGTCGCGCGCATCAGTGCCAACGTGTTGAAGCTCGCGTTCGGCGTGATGGTATGGGCGAAGCTGTAGGCGCACCCGAGCACGAAGAAGCCGAACGCGATGATCAGTCGGGTTTGCACATAAGGCAGCATGCGCCCCACGAACGGGATCAGCAGCAGGATCAACGCGGCGCCGGGCGACAGCACCAGCCCGGCCAGGGTCGCGGTGTAGCCCAGCCGCTGCTGCGCCAATTGCGGGATCAGCACCGAGCCGGAATACAGGATCGCGCCGATGCCGAAGATCATCACCGCGCCCACGGCGAAGTTGCGGTCGGCGAACACCCGGATGTTCACGATCGGCTTCTTGGCCACCAGCAGCCAACCGATCGCGCCTAGGATGCCGGCCGCCGCCAAGATGGCGCACACCACGATCAGCGGCGAGCCGAACCAGTCGTCGTCCTCGCCCCGGTCCAGCATGATCTGCAGCGCGCCTAAGCCGAGCGCGATCAGGCCCAGGCCGATATAGTCGAAGTCGCGGCCGCGCGCCCGGACGCGCAGCACCCAGGGCGGGTCCTCGACCAGGGCCGTCACGGCGAAGAAGGCGAAGATGCCGATCGGGACGTTGATGAAGAAGATCCAGCGCCAGGAGTAGTTGTCGGTGATCCAGCCGCCCAGGGTCGGGCCGATGATCGGCGCGAAGATGACGGCGATGGCGACCACCCCGAAGGCGCGCCCGCGCTGCGACGGCTCGAACGTGTCCAGGATGATCGATTGCTGGTTCGGCTGCAGGCCGCCGCCGAAGAAGCCCTGCAGCAGCCGGAACACGATCAGCTCGCCCAGGCTGGTCGAAGTCCCGCACAGGAACGACGACACGGTGAACATGGCGATGCAGATCAGGAAATACCGCTTGCGCCCGATCAGCCGCCCGAGCCAGCCGGAGATGGGCAGCACGATGCCGTTGGCGACCAGGTACGACGTCAGCGCCCAGGTCGCGTCGTCGTAGCTGGCGGACACGCTGCCGGCGATGTGCGGCAGGCTCACGTTGACGATGGTGGTGTCCAGGATCTCCATGAACGCCGCCAGGGTGACGACGACCGCGATCAGCCATGGGTTGGCGCGCGGTTTCCAGGCGGCGTCGGACGCGGCCTCGGACGCGGCCGTTCCCGCGGCCTCGGACGCAGCCGCCGAACTCACTTCAGCATGACCGTGGGAACGACCGAGATGCCGAGCGGCAGCGGAACGGCCGGGTCCATGCCGCGGTCGATGATGATCTTGACCGGGACGCGCTGGACGATCTTGACGAAGTTTCCGGTCGCGTTCTCGGGGGGGAACGCGGTGAACTTGGAGCCGGAGCCGAGTTGGATGCTGTCGACGTGGCCGACCAGCTTCAAGTTCGGATAGGCATCGAGCTCGATAGTGACCTGCTGGCCGCTGTGCATCCGCGCCAGCTGGCTTTCCTTGAAGTTCGCCGTGATCCAAACCTCGGGGGTGACGATGGAGAAGATCGAAGCGCCGGGCTGCAGGTAGTTGCCGCGCTCGATGTTGCGCTTGGTGATCCAGCCGTCCTGCGGGGCGGTGATGGTGGCGTAGTTGATGTTCAGCTCCGCCTGGTCGAGTTGCGCCTGCGCCTGGGCGACCTGGCCGTCGATCTGGCTGACCTGCGTGTCGGACTGGGCGATGTTGTCCTTCACCGGCATCGCCTGCATCACCGCCGCGTCGGCCGCTTCGACCTGGCCCTGGGCGAGCTGCAGCTGCGCCGTCGATTGGTCGATGCTCTGCTGCGTGGTGGCGCCCTTGGCGATGGCGTGCTGGCGGTTGTAGTCGGTCTGCGCCTGGAACAGCTGTCCGCGCGCCTGCTGGGCCTGTCCCTGCGCCTGCTGCAGCCGGGCCGGGAAATTCTTGCGCGCGATCGCGGCGCCCAACTCCGCCGAGCGCTTCTGCGCCTGGGCAATCTCGAGGTTCGCCCGCGCCTGGTCGCGCGCCACCACATAATCGCGCGGGTCGATGCGGGCGAGCACGTCGCCGGCTTTCACCCGCTGGTTGTCGTCGACCACCAGGTCCACGACGTAGCCGGACACCTTCGGCGAGATCGTCAACGCCCGGCCGTCGGTGTAGGCGTCGTCGGTCGATTCTTGGTCCTTGGTGGCGAAATAGTAGTAAACACCTCCCGCGATCGCCAGCACCAACACCACGATGCCAATTACCTTGATCCAGGGCGAAGACGTCTTACGGGTCTTATCCTGCTCGTCTTGCTGCTTTTTCTCAGCATCCGGCTTCTCGTCCGCGCGCTTGGACTGATCGTCCTTCTGCTCCGGCGCCGGTTTGTGGTCGGGAGATTGCTCCTCGGCCGTGGGAGCGCCGCGCTCCTTGATCTCGGCTTCGTCGTAGCTCACACCCGGTTCCCTTCAACGTCGAAGCTGCCAACGTCCTTGGAACCGAGGTCGTTCCAAAGCATTGCAACTATCATTGTGCCAACGCCTGGGTCCGCACCAACCGCGCATACAGGCCGTCTTGCGCCATCAGCCCGGCATGGCTGCCCTGCTCTACCACTTCCCCATCCGCCATCGCCACGACAAGATCGGCGTCGCGCACGGTCGACAGCCGGTGGGCCACCACGATCGTCGTGCGCCCGGCCCGCAACCGGGCCAACGCCGTCTGCACCGCCGCCTCGCTCTCGGCGTCCAGCGCGCTGGTCGCCTCGTCCAGCAGCAGGATGCGCGGGTTGCGGAGCAGCGCGCGGGCCAGGGCGATCCGCTGCCGCTGTCCGCCCGACAAACGCTGTCCGCCGGTGCCGACCTGGGTTTCGTAGCTTTCGGGAAGCTGGGCGATGAACTCGCCGGCCGCTGCCGCCTCCGCCGCCGCGATCACAGCCTCGACGGATGCGCCGGGCCGGCCCATGGCGATATTCGCCGCCACCGTATCGTCGAACAGCAGCGAGTCTTGGCCGACATAGGCGATGGCGTCGCGCAGGCTGTCCAGCGACACCGTCCGGATGTCGGCGCCGTCCAGCAGGATGCGGCCGCCCGTGGTGTCGTGCAGCCGTGGGATCAGCGCCAGCGCGGTGGACTTCCCGGCGCCGGACGGCCCGACCAACGCGACCGTCAGCCCGGGCTCCGCGGCGAAGCTCAACCCCCGCAGTCCGGCCCGCCCGTCCGGGTAGGCGAAGTGGACCGCCTCGAACCGGACGTGCCCGGGGCCGCCGGGCAGTGCCACCGCGTCCGGCCGTTCGGCCACCGCTGGTGGTTCGTCCACCACCGAGAAGATGCGGACCAGGCCGGCCAGCCCCTCCTGCAACGCCGCGTTCAGGGAGCCGAGCGAGCGCAGCGGCTGGGCCGCCAGCAGCAGGGCCGCGACGAACCCGGTGAAGTTGCCAACCGTGCTGTCGCCCACCGCCGCACGCCAGCCGGCGAACCCCATCACCGCCGCCACCGCGGCACCGCCCAGCACCTCCAGCAACGGATCGACGGCCGCGCGGGTCCGAGTCATGCGCAGCAGCGCGCGGTTGAGCTGGCCGAACGCGATTTGCGCCCGGCCGTTCTCCTGCTCCTCCAACCGGTAGGCGCGGACCGTGCGGGCCTGGGCGAAACTCTCGTTCAGCACGGCCGCGGTCTCGCCCATCCGCTCCTGCATGCCGCCGGACGCGCGCCGGATGCGCCTGCCGATGCGCTGGATCGGGAGCGCGGCCAACGGGTACAGGGCGGCCGCGATCAGGCTGAGCACCCAGTCCAGCCACAGCATCGACGCGATCAGGCCGACGACCGTGATGGCGTCGGCCACCCCGTTCACCGCCCGGGTCAGCGCCTCGCGGATGATGGCGGCGTCGGTGGTGAAGCGCGCGGCGAGCTGGGCCGGCGCTTCCCGCTCCACGCGGGCGAGGTCGGCGCGCGACAGATGGGCGAACATCCGGCCCTGCAGCTCGCGTATAGTGCGAAGGACGATCTGCTGCACGCTGATATTCTGGAAATACTGCGCCGCCGCCTTCGCCGATGTGATGACCAGCACCAAGGCTGGGACCTGGTACAGGATGCGCCGGTCCTTGGCCGCGAACATCGAGAAGGCCCGGTCGATCACCACCGGGTACAACGCCGTCAGCCCCGCCATCAGCGCCGTCAGCACGAGGATCAGCGCCAGTTTGCCGCGGTGGTGGCGCACATGCTCGCGCCACAGCCGGAGCAGCAACGCCCGGGTGCTGTCCTGCCGGCCGATGGCGGAGATCGGAGTCTGGGCGTCCATCGCCCGCCCTTACCAGTCCCGCGCCAGCCTCGCCAGTTCGACCCGGCACGCTGCGGCATCCGCAACACAGCCGCCGTCCATCCACCAAGCCGCCACGGCCCGCAACAGCGCGCCGACCCTCGGGCCCGGCGCCAACCCGATCGCCAGGACGTCGCGGCCCTCCAGCGGAAACACCGGGCGCGGCATGGCGGCCAAACGCGCCCGTAGCTGATCCCACGACGGCCCTGCCTGTCCGGATAGCCAGGTGCGGTCGATCAGCGTCTCGGCGGGATCGAGGGCCAGCGCACGGCGCCGCTCGGCATCGGAGGCGTCGGGGACCAGCGGGCGCCCGCGCACCGCGTTCAACCGGCCGGCCTCGGCGTGCGACAGGCGGAGCCGGGCCGCCAGCGCCGCCGGGTCGCCGGTGAGCAAGGACGCGAGGCGCAGGATCGGGTCGGGCGGCGCGCCGAGGGCGCACAACCGCGCCAGGGCGGCGGGATCGGCGCCCTCCGGCATCGCGACGGCGAGCACGCCCAAGCGGTCCATCAGCGCCACGGAGACGGCCGGGTCGGGAGCGGCGAGGATGCGTTTCAGCTCGCTCCAGACCCGCTCGACCGACAGGCGGGCGATCGACGCGGCCCCGCCCGCCACGGCCGCGAGCGCGTCGGGATCGGGCGCGCCGGTCCCGTAGCGCGCCTGGAACCGAAAGAACCGCAGCACGCGCAGATGGTCCTCGACGACGCGCGCAGCGGCATCGCCGACGAAGCGCACCCGGCCGGCGCGCAGGTCGGCCTGTCCGCCGAAATAGTCGAACAACGTGCCGTCCGGCGTCATCGACATGGCGTTGATGGTGAAGTCGCGCCGGGCGGCGTCGACCTGCCAATCGTCCGTCCAGGCGACTTCGGCGTGCCGTCCGTCGGTCAGCACGTCGCGGCGCAAGGTCGTGACCTCGAAGCCGTGCCCGCCGATCAACGCGGTGAGCGTGCCGTGGTCGAGGCCGGTCGGGACCGCGCGGATGCCGGCCGCGGACAGGGCGTTCGCGACCTCGTCCGGTCGCATCGGGGTGGCGAGGTCGATGTCGGCGATCGGTTGCCGTGCCAAGGCGTCGCGCACGCAGCCGCCGACCGCGCGCACGCCTGGCAGGGCGGCGAACAGCGACGCGACGGCGGGGTCGGACAGGAAGGCGGCGTCAACCGCCATGGCCCGGTGTCACTTCCCCATCCGAGCCGACCGCCGCCGGGATATAGCGCTCGTGCGGGTCGAGCCGCTGGCTGGTGCCCATCCAGGCGAGGCTGGCGCCGAACAGGGCCAGCAGCAGCATCGCCACCGCCAGCGCGCGCCGCGACGGGGTGCGGCCGCGGACGGCCATCCGATACACGACGAACAGCAGGATCGGTGCCAGCAGCAGCGAGTATTCGCTGAGCTTCAACGCAAGTTCGCCCAGCCTCATCATCCCCGGCCCTTCCCCGCCCATGGGAGAGGGAAGCCATTCCACATCATCGCCGGGCGCGCAGTCGGCCGGCGAGGTCGACGAGGATGGCGGCGGTGGCGCCCCAGATGTAGTGCTCGGGATGCGGCCACACCCAGAACTCGCGCATCCGGCCGCGGAACTCCATCTGGCGGCGCTGCGGGGCGGCGGGGTCCAGCAGCACCGAGAGCGGCAACTCGAACACCGCTTCCACCTCGAAGACGGACGGCGCCGGCTCGAACTCCGGCGTCACTAGCCCCAGCACGGGGGTGACGGTGAAACCGGTGCCGGTCACGTAGTCGGGCAGTGTCCCCAACACCTCGACCTGCCCTGGCGGCAAGCCGATCTCCTCCTCCGCCTCGCGCAACGCGGCCGCCACCGCGTCGTGGTCGCCGGGATCGATGCGGCCGCCGGGAAACGCCACCTGCCCGGCGTGCCGCGACAGATGCGCGGTGCGTTTCGTCAGCAGCACGCCCGGGTTGACGCCGAGCAGGATCGGAACCAGGACCGCCGCCGGAGTCAGGGCCTCATCGACCAGATCGAGCGCATCCGCCGAACCTGCGCGCTCGCCGATCGCTTCGGCAGGGGCCTGATCCTGCGGCGTGATCCACCGGCCGCCGGCGAGGCGGTCGCGCAACTCAGCCAAATCCACGTCTAGTCCTCGCCGGGCGGCAGGTCGCCGAGCGGGAAGAAGCGGCCCTGGCTCCACACCCCCAGCACGCGCCGGCCGCAGACCACGCCGGGCTCGGCCAGCGCGACCAGCTCGTAGTACACCGCCCGCCCGATCCGGGCCTCGACGGACGCCGCGCCGACGCCGTCGCGCACGTGCAGGTACGGGGTCGGCTCGCAGGTCAGCAGGTCATGCGCGACGCGGATCGGGTGCCCAGGGCCAGCGGTGACGATCTGGTCCACGTTGGTGCGGAAGCTCAGCACCTGGTCCCGGCCAGCGCCGCGCCAATCCATCTCAACGGCCAGGAACGGCGCGTCCTCGACCTCGATGCGGCCGCGCTCGGCCGGCGTTTCCAGCCAGAAGCTGCCGTCCGCCTCGCGCTTCAGCACGCTGGCGAACAGGCAAACCAACTCCTTGCGGTTGATCGAGGTGCCGCGATACAGCCACGTTCCGTCGCGCTTGATCAGGAACGGAAGGTCGCCGCATTCGGCCCGCGGCGGACGCGGCTTGCGGGCGGCAACGAGCGGCGCCTGCGACATCTGCTTCTCCGCCGAGGTGCGGAATTGTTCCGGCTGGCCGTGCATGGCATCGTTCACGCTTTCGTCTCCGCCCTGCGCCACGCTTTCTCTCTGACACGGGATATAGGTAGCATCCCCCTGATGATCAAAGACCTGCAGGCCATATGGGCGTCAGGCGCAACACCGGAGCGACGATTTGGCCATAGCTGTGCGGGACGACCTCCTCACCGACGTGGACCTTTTGGGCACGCGCATCGCCGCGGCCCGGGCCGAGATCGGGCGGGTGATCTTCGGCCAACGAGAGGTCGTGGACCAGGTGCTGATCACCCTGCTCTCGGGCGGCCACGCGCTGCTGGTGGGGGTGCCCGGCCTGGGCAAGACGCTGCTGGTCGAGACGCTCGGCACCGTGCTGGGCCTGGCGCCCAAGCGCGTGCAGTTCACGCCCGACCTGATGCCCGCCGACATCACCGGGTCGGAGGTGCTGGACGAGGACGCGGCGGGCAAGCGCAGCTTCCGCTTCGTCCGCGGCCCGGTGTTCTGCCAGCTGCTGATGGCCGACGAGATCAACCGCGCCAGCCCCCGCACGCAATCGGCGCTGCTGCAGGCGATGCAGGAGGGCCGGGTCGCGGTCGGCGGCATCGACCACCCCCTGCCCCGGCCGTTCCACGTGCTGGCCACGCAGAACCCGATCGAGCAGGAGGGCACCTACCCGCTGCCCGAAGCGCAGCTCGACCGCTTCCTGCTGCAGGTCGACGTCGCCTACCCGGCGCTCGCCGATGAGCGGGCGATGCTGCTGGCGACCACCGGGGCTGCGGCCGGGCGCGCCAGCCCGGTGCTGAACGGCGAGGAGCTGATGGCCGCGCAGGCGCTGATCCGCCGCGTGCCGGTGGGCGACAGCGTGGTGGACGCGATCCTGGCGCTGGTGCGCGGCGCGCGGCCGGAGACGGCGAGCGATGAGTCGGTGCGCCACCACGTCGCCTGGGGGCCGGGGCCGCGGGCTGCGCAGTCGCTGATGCTCGCCAGCCGGGCCCGCGCCCTGCTGGACGGCCGGCTGTCGCCGAGCCTGGAGGACGTCGCCGCGCTGGCGCAACCCGTGCTGCGGCACCGGATGGCGTTGAATTTCTCCGCCCGCGCGGAGGGCGTGGCGCTGGCGGAGGTGATCGACGGGCTGGTCGGGCGGCTCGGGTGAAGGCGATCGGGGCCGCCGGGTCGAGCGCACGCCGGGCGGAAGCGCTCGGCGCGCGGTTGCCGCCCTTGTTGGTAATGGCGGAGCGCGTCGCGGCAACGGTGGCGCAAGGGGTGCACGGCCGCCGGCGCGTGGGCCAGGGCGACAGCTTCTGGCAGTACCGGCCGTTCCACATCGGTGATTCGATCGCCCGCATCGATTGGCGGCAATCCGCCAAGTCGAACCGCACCTTCGTGCGCGAGACCGAGTGGGAGGCGGCGCAGAGCGTCTATCTTTGGCGCGACGGCTCGTCCTCGATGCGCTGGCGGTCCGGCGCCGCGGTCCCGCACAAGATCGAGCGGGCCGAACTGCTGGTGCTGGCGCTCGCCTCGCTGCTGCTGCGGGGCGGCGAGCGGGTGCGGCTGATGGGACAGCCGCGGCGCCTGGCGCTGGACGGCATGGCGGGCGTGATGGCGGCCGAACCCGAGAGCGACGGCGCCCCGCCGGACGTGGCGCTGCCGGCCCACGCGCGGGTCGTGCTGATGGGCGACTTCCTGTCCCCGCTCGCCGACATCCAGGCCAGTATCGCCCGGCTGGCCGCGATCCCGGTCGGCGGCCACGTGCTGCAGGTGCTCGACCCGGCGGAGGCGCTGCTGCCCTATGCCGGCCGCGTGCGGTTCCGCGGCCTGGAGCGCGAGGCCGAGGCGCTGATCCCGCGCGTCGAGGGCGTGCGGGATGCTTACACGCAGGCGCTCGCGGCGCAGCAGGACGGGCTGCAGGCGCTGTGCCGCGCCGCCGGGTTCAGCTTCGGCGTGCACCGGACCGACGCCTCGCCGAACGCGGCGCTGCTGGCGTTGTACACGGCGCTGTCGCCGCAGTGATCTTCCTCGCCCCCTATGTCCTGATCGCCCTGGCGGCGCTGCCGATCCTGTACTGGCTGCTGCGGGTCACGCCGCCGGCGCCGCGCACCCAGTTGTTCCCCGCGATCCGGCTGCTGGCCGGGCTGCGCGGGCGGGAGGAAACCGCCGCGCGCACGCCGCCGTGGCTGCTCGCCCTGCGCGTGCTGGCCGCGGCGCTGCTGATCGCCGGGCTGGCTGGGCCGGTCCGCGATTTCGGTGCCGGGCTGCCGGGCGCCGGGCCGCTGATTTTGGTGTTGGACGACGGCTGGGCTGCGGCGCCGAGCTGGTCGGCGCGCATCGACGCCGCGCAGGCCGCGCTGGACAAGGCGGAGCGGGCCGGCCGGCCGGCGGCGCTACTGACGACGGCCCGGACCGAGCAGGACCGCGCGCCCACGCTGACCCCCGTCATGCCGGCTGGGGATTTACGCGCCAGGCTCGCCGCGGTGCGCCCGAAGCCTTGGCCGACGGATCGCGCCGCGGCAGCGTCGGCGCTGAAGGGCGTCAGCGGCGGCGTGCTGTATTTGTCGGATGGTTTGGCCACTGCCGCGGACGCTCCCTTCATGGCGGCGCTGGCCGCGGTCGGTCCCGTCACGGAAATCGCCGCCCAGCCTGCCCAGGCCCGGCTCATGCTGCCGCCCAAGGCCGAGGCGGACCGGCTGGTGGCGCGCGTGGCGATGCTGCCCGCGGCGGCGGGGACCGACCTCGCCGTGCTCGCGCAAAGCGGTGACGGGCGCAGCCTGGCGCGGGTGACGGCCCGTGCCGCGCCCGAGGCGACCGCCGCCGAACTGCCCATCGACCTGCCGCCCGAGCTGCGCAACCGGCTGACGCGGCTAGTGCTGGACGGTCCTGCCTCCGCCGGGTCCGCGGTGCTGCTGGACGAGGCGTCGCGGCGGCATCCGGTCGGGCTGGTCTCGGCGGAGTCGGGTGCGGAGACGCCGCTGGTGGGCGGGCTGTTCTACCTCGACCGGGCGCTCGCCCCGTTCACGGAATTGCGGCGCGGCGACATCGCGACCCTGCTCTCCCGCGAGATTTCGGTCATCGTGCTGGCCGACCGCCCGGTGACTCCGGAGGAGCAAACGCTGCTGCTGCGCTGGGTCGAGAAGGGCGGCCTCCTGCTCCGCTTCGCTGGCCCGCGCAGCGCCGAGGCGGCCGACGAGGCCGGCGCCGCCGATCCGCTGCTGCCGGAGCGGCTGCTGACCGAGGACCGCCGCCTCGGCGGTGCGCTGTCCTGGAGCCAGCCGGCCAAGTTGGCGGCGTTCCCGGCCAATTCGCCGTTCGCCGGCTTGCCGGTGCCGGACGAAGTGACGGTGTCCCGGCAGGTCCTGGCCGAGCCGTCGGCGCAGTTGCCCGACCACATCTGGGCGCGGCTGTCCGACGGCACGCCGCTGGTGACGGAAGCGACCCGGGGCGCCGGGCGTGTCGTGCTGTTCCACGTGACGGCGAACGCCGAGTGGTCGAACCTGCCGCTGTCCGGCCTGTTCGTGGACATGCTGCGCCGCCTGGTGGCGCTCGCCGCGGGCGTGAACGCCACCCCTGACTCCGCCGTGCTGACCCCGTTCGAGACGTTGGACGGCTTCGGCGTATTGGGTCCGCCACCGCCTGCTGCGACGGGGCTGTCCGGCTTGGACATTGGCGTCGTCAGCGCCTCGCCGCAGCATCCTCCGGGACTATACGGGCCGGAATCGGGACGCCGCGCGCTGAACCTGGCGTCCGGAATGCCTGCCTTGCACGCCATGGCGGACGTACCCGGCGCTCGCGTGGCGGCTTTGGGCAGCGGCGAGCGGCAAATCGCGTTCGGGCCGTGGCTGATTGCCGCCGTGCTTGCGTTGCTGGCGGCCGACCTGCTGATCGGGCTGCGCCTGCGCGGCCTGCTGCGGGCGGCGGCGGCCTGCCTGTGCCTGCTGCTGGTCCGTCCCGCCTTCGCCCAGCTGCCCTCCCCGCCCTGGCAGGCGGCGCTCGCGACCCGGCTGGCCTACGTCGTCACCGGCGACGCCGCGGTGGACGGCACGTCGCGCGCCGGCCTCTCGGGCTTGTCGGATTACGTCAGCAAGCGGACCGCGGCGGCACTCGCCGAGCCGTCGGGGGTCACGCCGGGCCAGGACGATCTCAGCTATTACCCGCTGATCTACTGGCCCGTGCTGCCGACCGCGGCGCCTGCGCCCGCGATGGTGACGGCGCTGAACGGGTTCATGGCCCATGGCGGCATCGTCGTCATCGACACGCGGGGGGGTGCCGATTCCGCCGCCGCGCTGCAGCGGGTGGCGCAGGGCCTGGCCGTTCCACCACTGGCGCCGCTGACCACCGAACACGTGCTGGCCCGCGCCTTCTATCTGCTGAGCGATTTCCCGGGCCGCGTCGACGGCGAGACCGTGTGGGTGCAGCGCGACCAGGACCGCAGCAACGACGACGTGAGCCCGGTGGTGATCGGCGCCAACGACTGGGCGGCGGCGTGGGCGGTCGACGACAGCGGGCGGAACACCGTCGCGATCGATGGCGGCCCACGGCAGCGCACCCTGGCGTACCGGTTCGGCGTGAACCTCGTGATGTACGCGCTGACCGGCAACTACAAGGGCGACCAAGTTCACGTGCCCCATATCCTGGAGCGGCTGGGCCAGTAGCATGCGGATCGACCAGGTTTTCGCAGCACTGCGCTTCGCGCCCACGATCCCCGGCTGGCTGCTGGCCCTGCTCGCCGCGGTCTGCGTGGCGGCGCTGGTTCCGGCCGTGCTGCGCCGGGCGCGCGGCGCGGTGTGGCGCGCCGCCTGCTTCGCCGTGCTGCTGCTGTGGCTGGCGGGCCCCCGGCTGGTCCGCGAGACCCGGGATGCGCTGTCCGACATCGCGTTGCTCGTGGTGGACGAGACGGCCTCGATGCAGGTGGGCAACCGGGCGGCACTCCGGGATGCCGCGCGCGCCAACATCGAGGCGCAGGCCGCCAAGCTGCCCGGGCTCGAACTGCGGACGGTGGTGGTGCCGGATGCGGGCGGCCACCCGGGCGAGGCTGGCGGGACCCGGTTGTTCACCGCAGCCGACCGCGCGCTGGCCGATATTCCCCGGTCGCGGCTAGCGGGGATCATCGCCCTGACGGATGGGCAAGTGCACGACGTCCCGGCGACGCCGCCCACCGCGCCGTTCCAGCTGCTGCTGCCCGCCCGCGGCGAGGAAACCGATCGCCGCCTCCGCGTGGTCGAGGCGCCGTCCTACGGCATCGTCGGCCGCTCCGTCACGCTGCGGGTCGCCGTCGAGGATTTGGGCGTGGCCAAGCCGGCCGGCCCCGCCCGGCTGACGGTGCGCCGCGACGGCGAGCCGCCGCAGGTCGTCGCGGTGCCGATCGGGCCGCCGCAATCGATCGAGGTTCCGATTACCCGCGCCGGCCCGACGATCGTGGAGCTGACGGCCGAGCCGCTGCCGGGCGAGGTGTCGGACCTCAACAACCACGCCGTCGTCGAGATCAACGGCGTGCGCGACCGCCTGCGGGTGCTGCTCGTATCGGGCGAGCCGCACGCCGGCGAGCGCACCTGGCGACGCCTGCTCAAGGCCGACCCGGCGGTCGACCTGGTGCACTTCACCATCCTGCGCCCGCCCGACAAGGACGACATGACGCCGCTGAACGAGCTGGCGCTGATCGCCTTTCCGATCCGCGAGCTGTTCCAGGTCAAGATCGGCGACTTCGACCTGATCATCCTGGACCGCTTCCAGAACCGGAACATCCTGCCGGCCGCCTACCTCCGCAACATCGCCGACTACGTGCGCAACGGCGGCGCGCTGCTGATGAGCGTCGGGCCGGAGTTCGCGGGTCCGGCGAGCCTCGCCTACACCCCGCTGGGCGGGGTGATGCCGGCGCATCCGACCGGCGTGGGCGGCATCGTCGAGGCGCCGTTCCGTCCGTTGGTGACCGCACTTGGGGAACGCCATCCGGTCACGGCCGGGCTGCCGGGCGACCGGGCCGGCGCGGAACCCGGCTGGGGGCCGTGGTACCGCCGGCTGGACGCGGCGGACGTGCATGGGCAAGCGCTCATGAGCGGCCCGGCCGGCCAGCCGCTGCTGCTGCTGGACCACGTGGGCGAAGGCAGGGCGGCGATGCTGCTGTCGGACCAGATATGGCTGTGGTCGCGCGACGAAGCCGGCGGCGGCCCGCAGGCGGAGCTGCTGCGCCGGGTCGCGCACTGGCTGATGAAGGAGCCGTCGCTGGAGGAGGAAGCGCTGACCGCCCGCATCGACGGCGGCAACCTGCATGTGGAGCGTCGCACCGGCAGCGACGGCCCGCCGCCCGAGATCACCGTCACGGCACCCGGCGGCGTCGTCAGCCGCCTTGCGCTGAAACCCGCGGGACCCGGGCGCGCGACCGGCGACGTACCGGCGTCGGCGCCCGGCGTATGGCAGGCGAGCGACGGCGCCCGCAGCGCGTTCGCTGCCGCCGGCACCGCCAACCCGCAGGAATTTGCCGACCTGCGCGCCACGGCGGAGCGCCTGGCGCCGATCGTGCGCGCCTCGGGCGGCGGCACGCATTGGCTGGACCCGGCCGGGGCGCCCGAATTGCGCCAGATCGAGCCGGGCCGGGCGGCGTCGGGGAGCGGGTGGATCGGCCTGCGCCGCAACCACGACCATGTCGTGACCGGGCTCGACTCGCAGCCGCTGCTGCCGCCCTGGCTTGCCTTGCCTCTGCTGCTCGGGCTGGCAGTGCTGGCATGGCGGCGCGAGGGGGCCGGGTAAGGAGCTTTCGATTTGCCGCCGGACGGGTTAACCTAAGGCTATGCGCTCGTTCCAGGTTGTCGTCATCCTCACCCTCGCGGGGCTCACGGCCGTAGCCTCGGCACATGCCCAGGGCATACCTGGTGGGCATGGGGCGCCGACCCCGGCGGGCGGCGGCAAAGCTCCGGACCGGCCCGCGCCGCCGGCAATCCCCGGCGCTCAGTCGCGGCCCGATGCGGCGGCGCCAGCGGACCGGGCGGCGGCCGACCTGCCGCCCACCGAAGCGTTGTTCGACGCCATCAACCGCGGTGACTTGATGACGGCCAAGGATGCGATTTCCCGCGGCGCCAACCTTGAGGGCCGGAACCTGCTGGGCCTGTCGCCCCTGGAATTGTCGGTCGACCTCGCACGCAACGACATCTCGTTCCTGCTGCTGTCGTTGCGGGGCGGCAGCGATTCGAGCCGCGGCCCGGCGTCGGCGCAGGCAGCACCTTCCGCTTCGCCGGCGCCGCCGCAGCGCCGGTTCCGTGGCGCGCCGGTGACGGCCAGCACGGCGCGACTCGTCGCCCGCAGGCCTGGTGTCGACGCACGCTCGTCGTCGGCCACGGGCCGGCAAGCCCCGCCGCTGTTCGCGGGCAACGGTGGCACGCCGCAGCCGAACGTCGGGTTCTTGGGCTTCGACGCGCGTCCGTAGGTGGTCAACCTGGGTGGTTGGGGCGGGAGGGATCGAACCTCCGAATGGCGGAATCAAAATCCGCTGCCTTACCGCTTGGCGACGCCCCAGCGCGCACGCTGAATAGGGTGTTCAGCCCTTCGCCGTAAAGGGGGCATTCCACAAAGCGCCGCCGGAACGCCACCAGGGCGCCGGGAGCGACGCGGCCGCGGACTCAGCGGCGCCAGGGGTGTCGAACAGGGCGAAGCAGGTGCCGCCCGATCCGCTCATGCGGGCCAGGCGGCAGCCGGGCAACGCGCGCAACGCGTGCAGCACGTCGGCGATGACGGGGCACAGCGACACCGCCGACGCTTCCAGGTCGTTGCGGGTCGCGTGGAAGGCGGCCATCAGCGCGTCGACCGTCGGATAGGCGTCCGGCAAGTCGGCCGGACCCGAGAACAGGCGGCTGAACTGCCGGAACACGTCGGCCGTCGCCACCGGCAGGCCGGCATTCGCCAGCAGCATTCCCACCCGCGGCAACGCCGGCATGGGCTCCAGCACCGCTCCGGTCCCGCCCATGCGGGCCGGCCTGCAGCCAAGGCAAACCGGGACGTCCGCGCCCAGGCCAGCCGCAACCCGATGGCCGTTGGTTGGAGGCAACGCCCACAACCGGGCCAGCAGCCGCAGGGCCGCCGCGGCGTCGGCCGAGCCGCCCCCAATCCCGGACGCGACCGGCAACCGCTTGTCCAGCACCAGCCGTGCCCGCGGCATCACCCCGGCGGCGGCCGCCAGCGCACGGGCGGCGCGCAGCACCAGGTTGTCGTCGCCGCCCAACCCGGCCGCGAACGGCCCCACGACCTCCAGGCTCAACCCGTCGGCCGGCTCCGCGTGCAGCACGTCGAACGCCGGGCCGAACACGGCCACGCTGTCCAGCCGGTGATAGCCCCCGGCCGCGCGGCCGAGCACGTGGAGATGGAGATTGACCTTCGCCGGGGCTGCTTCGGAGTCGCCGGGCACCGGGGCTACGGCGCGCTCCGTGGCACGATCGTCGGCGGCACGTTGCCGGCCAGCTTGGCCCGCAGCTTTTCCGCGTCTTCGGGCTCCGGGTGCAGGATCAGCGCCCGGCGCCACTGCGTCTGCGCTTCCGCGTGCCGCCCGGCGTCCCAGTAGGCGTCGCCGAGATGCGCGTTGATCGACCAATCCTCCGGCTGCAGCTCGACCGCGTGCTCGAGCCACCGCGCGGCGCCGGCGGTGTCGCCCTGCCGCAGCAGCACCCAGCCCAGGCTGTCCACGATGGCGCCGTCGTTCGGGCGCAATTCGACCGCGCGCTCCAGCATCTGACGGGCGCGAGGCAGGTTGCGGCCCTGCTCGGCCCAGGAGTAGCCGAGATAGTTCAGCACCGCCGGCTGGTCGGGCGACAGCTGCAGCGCGCGCAGGAAATCGGCTTCCGCCTGCGGCCACTGGTGCGCGCGCTCGTAGGCGGTGCCTTGCTGGTAGAACATCACCCAATCGCTGGGGCCGGGCTTCGGCATGCGCTCGATCGCCCGGCCGTAGGTGGCGGCGGCTTCGCTGAAATGGCTTGCGGCGCGCTGCATCTCGGCCAGCATCGCCAGCGGCTCCGGCCGTTGCGGGTAGGCGGACGCGACCTCCTCCAGCATTCGCGCGGCGTCGTCCGTGCGGCCTTGCTGCTGCATGATGTTCGCCTGCCGCAGCCGGACGACGGCGATCAGCGAGTCGCTGGCCGGCACCGCGGCCAAGGTAGCGCTCGCTTGCCGGAACTGCCGGCTGTCGAGCTGAAGGTCGGACATCAGCAGCCGCACGGCGGTGAACTGCGGCCGCAACTGCAATGCCAAGTGGAGCAGCAGCAGGGAAAACTCCGACGCGTTCTGGCGTTGCAGGGTGGCCGCGAGCGCCAGGTAGGATTCCGCGACGCCGTCCGCGGCGCTGCCCACCTGGACGTGCGACGCATCCAGCTGCAACGCGGGTTCGGCGATGGCCAGGTTCGGCGCGCTCTCGACCATGGCTTGGAGGATGCGCCTCGCCTCCGCTTCATGCCCGGTGCGCGCCTGCCAGCTCGCCAGCATCGTGCCGAGCCGTAGGTTCAGCCCGCCGCTGTCGGTTTCGGCGATCGCGTAGTCCCGCCCGGCATCTGCCTGCCGGCTCGCGAGGTCCTCGATGAGTGCCGCATGGAGGGCAAACAAGCCGCGGTACTGGCCGCCGTCCACGAACGGCCGCAACGCCGCCACGGCGTCGTCGGTCCGGCCAGCGCCCTGTCGCGCCCAAGCGGTCAGCAGCGGCCGCAGCACTTGGTTGCCGCCCTGTCCGGGCAACTGGCCGAACTTCGACTCGGCCGCCGCCCATTGCCCGGCGCCGATATCCTGCCCGGCGAGCACGAGCAGGGCGGCCGGGCTGTCGGGAAAGCCCTGCGCCAAGTCCGCGGCTTCGGGGCGGCCGGCCATGATGCTGGCGAGGAACGCCTGTTGCCGCAGCTCCGTATTGCCGGGGTCGGCCGCCAGGGCGCGCAGGAACGCGTCGGCGGCCTCGGGAGGGTCGGCCGACTCGACCGCGAACTGGCCCTGCAGGAACGCTCCGGACGCGCCGGGCGTCACCCGGGCCGGACCCTTGCCGGGCTCCACCGGATCGGCGGCGGCGCAGGCCGACAGCAGCGTCAAGGTCAGCAGGGCGGAACGGGCGAGGCGTCTGCGATGTGGCATGGCGCTGTTTTAGCGCGTTACATGCCGCCCGGGTAGTTGGGACCGCCGCTGCCCTCCGGGGTTTCCCAGTCGATGTTCTGGGTCGGATCCTTGATGTCGCAGGTTTTGCAGTGGACGCAGTTCTGCGCGTTGATCTGCAGCCGCGGCTCGCCCTCCTCGACGCCCACCGCCTCGTACACGCCCGCCGGGCAGTAGCGGCTCTCGGGGCTGCGGTACTCGTCCCAGTTGACGCCCTTCCAGCGGCCGGGGTCGCGCAATTTCAGGTGGGCCGGCTGGTTTTCCTCGTGGTTGGTGTTGCTGATGAACACCGAGGACAGGCGGTCGAACGTCAGCTTCCCGTCCGGCTTCGGGTAGGCGATCTTCGGCGCGTCGGCGGCCTTGGCCAGCGTCTCGTGGTCGGCGTGCGGGTGGTGCATCGTCCACGGCGCCCGGCCGCGCAGCACGTAGGTGTCCAGCGCGGAATACGCCATGCCGCCGTACAGGCCGAACTTCGAGAACGACGGCCGGATGTTGCGCGCCGACGCCAGTTCGGCGTGCACCCAGCTGTCCCGCACCATGTCGTTGAACATCGCGGGCTCGCCGGGCGAGTCGGCCGCCATGGCCGCCGCGACTGCCTCGGCCGCCAGCATGCCGGACTTCATGGCGGTGTGCGTGCCCTTGATCTTGGGCACATTCAGGAACCCGGCGGTGTCGCCGATCAGCGCGCCGCCGGGAAAGGTCAGCCTCGGCATCGACTGCAGCCCGCCCTCGCTCAGCGCGCGCGCGCCGTAGCTGACGCGCCGGCCGCCCTCGAAGTGCCGCCGCATCTCGGGGTGGGTCTTGAACCGCTGCATCTCCTCGAATGGGGAGAGCCACGGATTCTTGTAATCGAGGCCGACGACGAAGCCGTACGACACCAAGCGGTCGCCCCAGTGGTACAGCCAGCTGCCGCCGTAGGTCGCGCTGTCCAGCGGCCAGCCGATGCTGTGCTCGATCAGGCCCGGGCGGTGCGCCTCGGCCGGCACCTCCCACAATTCCTTCACGCCCAGCGCGTAGGTTTGCGGGTCGCGGCCGTCGCGCAGCTTGAAGCGGTTGATCACCTTCTTGGTCAGCGACCCGCGGCAGCCCTCGGCGAGCAGCGTGTAGGTCGCCCGCAGCTCCATGCCGGGCTGGTAGTTGGCGCCATGCTCGCCCGATTTCTCGATCCCCATGTCACCGGTGGCGACGCCGACCACGCGGCCGTCCTCCTCCAGGATCTCGGCGGCGGAGAAGCCGGGGTAGATCTCGACGCCCAGCGCCTCGGCCCGCTGCGCCAGCCAGCGGCAGACGTTGCCCAGCGAGCCGATGTAGTTGCCTTTGTTGTGCATTTGCGCGGGCGTCGGCAAGCGGATGGCGCGGGTGGCGGTCAGGTACAGAAACCGGTCCTCGCCGGCCGGCGTGGTCAACGGCGCGTCGTTCTCGCGCCAATCGGGCAGCAATTCGTCCAGGCTGCGCGGCTCGATGACGGCGCCGGACAGGATGTGCGCGCCGACCTCGCCGCCCTTCTCCACGACGCAGACGTTGATGTCGGAGTCGAGTTGTTTCAGGCGGATGGCGGCACTCAGGCCGGCGGGACCTGCGCCCACGACCAAGACATCGAATTCCATCGCCTCACGCTCGGACATCGTCTTCTCCTTGATGGTTCCTCAGATAAGGATTCGCAGCCGTTGCGCAAAGGCCGGGCCGGCGCGACATTGGCCGGCATGGACGCTCTGGCCGCGCTGAGACTGCAGGTCGAATGGGGCGTGGACGAGGCGCTCGACGACCGGCCGCAGGATCGCCGGGTCACGGTCGTCGCCCCGAACCCGGCCCCGGCGCCGCGCCCGGCCACCCGGCCGCCTCCACCCCAGGTGGCGTCGGCACAAGATGTTGCGGGCGCTGCCGGTACCCTGGACGCCTTGCGCGACGCGCTTGCCGGCTTCGACGGCTGCGACCTCCGCCGGACCGCCACCAACCTGGTGTTCGCCGAAGGCGCTCCCGGCTCGCGCCTGGTCCTGATCGCCGACGTGCCCGGCCCGGACGAGGACCGGGCTGGCCGCCCGTTCGCCGGAGCCGCCGGAGAGACGCTGGACCGGATCCTCGCCTCGATCGGGCTCGGCCGCGCGCAGGCGGTGCTGACGAGCCTGGTGCCCTGGCGCCCCCCCGGCGACCGGCCGCCGAACGAGGCCGAGCTGCAAGCCTGCCTGCCGTTCCTGCATCGCCAGCTCGCGCTGCTCCAACCCGACCTCGCGGTGCTGTTCGGGCGCACCACGCTGCGCGCGCTGGCCGGCGGCGACGAACGCCGCAGCCGCGGGAAATGGCTCGAACTGGCCATCCCGGGCGTGGGCACGCCGCTGCGGGCGCTGGCGCTGCCGACCCTCGCGCAAATCCGGACCACGCCGGCCGCCCGGCGCGACGCCTGGGCCGACCTGATCCAGTTGCGGCGGGCGTGGGACGGCCTGCATGCCGCGAACTGACGGATGCCTAAACCCCCTTCATTGCCGCACTCGGACGAACCACCTCCGGCTTCGAGCGAACCATCCCCGCTTCGACATCTTGCAGGAGGCCAGCCTTGGGCATCGACCAGACCCGGCGCTTCATCCCCGTCCGCATCGCCGTGCTGACGGTGTCCGACACGCGCGACGCGGGCAACGATACGTCGGGCGACACCCTCGCGGCGCGCGTGACCGCGGCGGGGCACGTCGTCGCGGCGCGGGCGATCGAGCGGGACGACGCCGGGTCGATCGAGGCGCGGCTGCGCGGCTGGATCGCGGACCCGGAGATCGACGTGGCGATCACGACGGGCGGCACCGGGATCACCGGGCGCGACGTGACCCCGGAAGCGTTCGACCGGGTGCTGGAGAAGCGCATCGAAGGCTTCGGCGAGCTGTTCCGGATGTTGAGCTTCCAGAAGATCGGCTCGTCCACGATCCAGTCCCGCGCGATCGGCGGCGTGGCGGGGGGCACGTACTTGTTCGCGCTGCCCGGCAGCACGGGCGCGGTGAAGGACGGCTGGGACGACATCCTGGTGTGGCAGCTCGACAGCCGCCATCGGCCTTGCAACCTGGTGGAACTGATGCCGCGGCTGCAGGAACACCTGCGGTAGCTTGCGGTCTCAGCCCGCGACGGCCCGCAGGTCGGCCGCCGTGTCCACGTCGCGCAGGGTCCGGAGCATGGCGACCCGGCGCCCTTTGAAGTTGCCCAGCGTATCGTCCAGCGCGTGCCGGCTGGACCAGCGCACGGCCGCGAACGGCCGCGCCGGCCGCCGGGACCCGAGGGCTACGAGCCAGTAGCCGCCGTCCAGCGCCGGGCCGAACGCCGCGCCGTCACGCCGGACTGCCCGGAACGCCGCGGCCACGTCATCGGCGCCCGCGTCCGGGATGTCGCTGCCGACGATGACGACGCGGCCACGCCGGTAGCGCGCGCAGGCCCGGTGCATGCGCGCGCCTAGGTCGCCGCCGCCCTGGCCGACTGCCGGGACGCGGACCGGCCAACGGGTTCGCGCCCGGTCCGGCGTGACCGCCAGCACCGTGCGGAATCGGCGGTCGCGCACCAGCGCCCGGAGCAGGCGCGCGAGGCTGCCGGCATAGAACCGGAGGGCGGCGCGGTCGCCGAGCTCGCGGGCGAGCCGGCGCTTGACCGTGCCGAGCCGGGGCGCGCGGGCGAAGACGATGACGGTGTCCTTCAGCGGTAGAGCCTCGCGATGAGCTGGGGCGGCAACCCGGCCCGCCACAACGCCAGGCAGCCAAGGTTGCGCGCCGACCGCCGCAGCCAACCGTCCCGTTCCCAGCGCGCGGCGGAGGTGAGGGCGTCGCACGCGATCGGGCGCAGCCGGGCGCGGCCGAGGCGGCGGGCGAGGTCGACGTCCTCCATCAGCGGCAGCGGACGGACGCCGCCGACGTGGCCGAGCAGGGTGCGGGCGATCAGCAGCCCTTGGTCGCCGTAGGGAAGGCCGAGGGCGCGGCACCGCCACGCGACCATCCGTTCCAGCCGCCGGGCGCGGGGGTCTGGGCTGTCGAGGGTGAAGCGGAAATAGCCTGCCCGGCCGGGTCCCCGCGCCATGAAATCGGCGGCCTGCGCCCGCCAGCCCGGCGCGAGGCGGGTGTCGGCGTGGAGCAGCAGCAGCCAGTCGCCGCCGGCCGCCGCCACCCCCGCCGCGAGCTGGCCGCCGCGGCCCGGCGACGCCGCGAGCACGCGGGCGCCGCTCGCTTGCGCGAGGGCCACGGTGGCGTCCCGGCTGCCTCCGTCCACGACCACGATGTCGGTGGCTACGACATCGGGCGCGCCGTCCAGCGACGCGATGGCCGCGGGAAGGGTGGCGGCTGCGTTCAGCGTCGGGATGATCACCGAGAGCCGGATGCGCGCCCTGCCCTAGAGCGACTCGGTATCGAGGGCATACCCGGCCGCGCGAACCGTCCGCACCACGTCCAACTCGCCCTCGCCGTTGATGGACTTCCGCAGCCGCCGGATATGCACGTCGACCGTGCGCGGCTCCACGTGGATGTCCGGGCCCCAAACCGCATCCAGCAATTCCTCGCGGGAGAACACCCGGCGCGGGTGCTGCATGAAGAATTCCAGCAAGCGGAATTCCGTGGGGCCCAGGTGCACGGCCCGCGCGTTGCGCTGCACCCGGTGCGCCGACAGGTCCATGCTGATGTCGTGGAACGCCAGCCGCCCCTTGGTGGCAACGCCGTTGGACCGCCGCAGCAGCGCCCGCATCCTGGCCAGGAGCGCGTCCATGCTGAACGGCTTGGTGATGTAGTCGTCGGCGCCCGTGTTGAGGCCGCGGACGGCATCCTGGTCCTCGGTGCGGGCCGTCACCATGATGACGGGCAGGTCGCGCGTCGAGGGCCGGCGCCGGATTTGACGGCACACCTCGATGCCGGACAGAATCGGCAGCATCCAGTCGAGCAGCACGATGTCCGGCGGCGCCTCGGCGATGCGGGTGAGCGCTTCCTGCCCGTCGGCGGCCTCCTGGACGCGGAAGCCCTGCTTCTCGAGGTTGTAGGTCAGCATCGTCATCAGCGCCGCCTCGTCCTCGACGACCAGCACCAGCGGCTTGTTCAAATCCGACATCGCTTCCCGCGCCGTGCGGAGGTCGCTGCTCATGCAAGTGCCATCCCTGGTTATGCCCTGTTACGCCTTGGGCCTGACGACGGCGTACGACGACATGTCGCCCTTCGGCCGGCTGCCCGTCGGGTTCGTCCCGGTCACGGAGTAGTGGATCGTCTCGGCGATGTTGGTCGCGTGGTCGCCGACGCGCTCCAGGTTCTTGGCGATGAACAGGAGGTGCGTGCAGGGCGTGATGTTGCGCGGGTCTTCCATCATGTAGGTGATGAGTTCGCGGAAGATCGCGTTGTAGATGTCGTCGATGGCCTCGTCGCTTCGCCAGACCCGCATCGCCTTCTCCGCGTCGCTCTCGCCGATCGCGTCGACAATGAGCTTGAGGTTCTCCTGGACGAGGCGGAACATGCTCGCGATGCCGGACAGGCTGAACGGCAGGTTGAACTCCGCCAGCACGATGCTCCGCTTGGCGACGTTGGCGGCGTAGTCGCCGATCCGCTCCAGGTCGCCGGTCATCTTCAGCGACGACACGATCTGGCGCAGGTCCTGGGCCATCGGCTGCCGCAGGGCGAGCATCTGCACCACCAGGTCCTCGATCTCCCGCTCGAGCCGGTCCACGGCCGGGTCCTGCTCGACCGCCTGGGTCGCAGCCTGGCTGTCCTGGTTCAGCACCGCGGTCGCGGCGGCGGCGACTTGGCTCTCGACCATGCCGCCCATCTGGGTGATCCGGTCGCGGAGGGCCTTCAGTTCCTGCTCGTACCGCTTCACGATGTGCTCGGGTCGATCGGGCATCGGGGCGCTCCTAGCCGAACCGGCCGGTGATGTATTCCTGGGTCCGCTTCTCCCGCGGCGCCGTGAACATCTGCGCGGCCAGGCCGACCTCCACCATCTCGCCGAGATAGAAGAACGCGACCTGGTCGGCGCATCGGGCGGCCTGCTGCATGTTGTGGGTGACGATGGCGATCGTGAAATCGTGCTTCAGCTCGTCGATGAGCTCCTCGACCTTGAGCGTGCTGATCGGGTCGAGCGCACTGGTCGGCTCGTCCAACAGGATCACCTCCGGCTTGGTGGCGATGGTGCGGGCGATGCACAGGCGCTGCTGCTGCCCACCGGACAGGCCCATCGCGGACGCGCCCAGCCGGTCCTTGACCTCGGTCCACAGGGCGGCGCGGGTGAGCGACCATTCCACGCGGTCGTTCATGTCGGCCCGGCTGAGGCCCTCGTGCAGCTTGACGCCGAACGAGATGTTGTCGGAGATCGACATCGGGAAGCAGGTCGGCTTCTGGAACACCATGCCGATCTGGCTGCGCAGCGCGTTGCGGTCGACGTCGTCGCCGATGATGTTCTTGCCGTCCATCATCACGCGGCCGGTCGCCCGCTGGTTGGGATACAGGTCGTACATGCGGTTGAGCACGCGCAGCAGCGTGGACTTGCCGCAGCCGGACGGCCCGATCATCCCGGTCACCTGCTTCTCGGGCAGATTGAGGGTGATGCCCTTGAGCGCCCGGTTGGACCCGTAGAAGAAGTCGAGGTTGTCGATCACGATCCGCGGCGTGTGGAGCGCCGGGTCGGAGCCGCCTGCCCTCCGCACGGCGGGCGCTTCGGTCTGGAAGGCATTGGCCTGGGGCTGTGACATCGGTGATCCTCAGTTCACGCGGCTGCGCAGCAGAAAGCGCGCGCCGACGCTGATTACAAGCACGAACAGGGTCATGAGCAGCGCGCCCGCCCAAGCCAGCGAGTGCCACGCATCATAGGGCGCCAACGCGAACTGGAAAATGACCACGGGGATGTTGGCCATCGGCTCGGACATGTCGGCGGTGAAATATTGGTTGTTGAGCGCGGTGAACAGCAGGGGCGCCGTCTCGCCGCTGATGCGGGCGATGCCGAGCAGCAGGCCGGTGAGGATGCCGGTCCGCGCCGCGGGATACAGCACGCTGACGATGACCCGCCACTGCGGCGCGCCGAGGGCCAATGCCGCCTCCCGCAAGGTGACCGGGACCAGGCGCATGGTCTCGTCGGTGGTCCGCACGACCACCGGGAGCAGGATGAACGCGAGGGCGACGGCGCCTGCCCAGGCCGAGAAGTGCCCGCTCTGGCGCACCACCAGCTCGTACACGAACAAGCCGATGACGATGGAGGGGGCGGACAGGAGGATGTCGTTGACGAAGCGGATGACCTCGGACAGCAGGTTTTTCCGGCCGTACTCGGCCAGGTGGGTGCCGGCCATGATGCCGATGGGCGCGCCGAGGATGACGGCAACGGCGATCATGACGGCGCTGCCGTAGATCGCGTTCAGCAGGCCGCCGTCCCGGCCCGGCGGCGGCGTCATCTGGGTGACCAGCTTGAGGTTGAGCGCGTCGAAGCCGTTGACGATGGTGGTGGCCAGTATCCAGACCAGCCAGACCAGGCCGAACGCGGTCGCCGCGGTCGCGAGCGTCAGCGCGACGAGGTTGGTGATCTCGCGCCGCCGCGCGCGGGCCGACAAGGCTGCCACGTCAGGCTTTCCCTTCGCTACGGCTGAGCCGCATCAGCATGAGCTTGGCGATCGCCAGCACGATGAACGTCACGACGAACAGGAGAAAGCCCAGTCCGATCAGCGACGAGAGATACAGGTCCGAGTCGGCCTCGGTGAATTCATTGGCGATGGCGGCGGCGATCGAATTGCCGGGCGCCAGCAGCGAGGCCTGCAACTGGTGCGCGTTGCCGAGGACGAAGGTGACCGCCATGGTTTCGCCTAGCGCGCGGCCGAGGCCGAGGAAGATGCCGCCGACGACGGCGGTCCGGGTGTAGGGGATCACGACGCCGCGGATCACCTCCCAGCGCGTCGCGCCGAGCCCGAACGCCGCCTCACGCAACGGCGTCGGGACCAGGCTGAACACGTCGCGCATGACCGAGGAGATGAACGGGATGACCATGACGCCGAGGATGATGCCGGCGGTCAGCATGCCGATGCCGAGCGGGGGTCCGGTGAACAGGGCGCCCAGCAGGGGGATCGGGCCGAGCTTGTCGGTGAGCCACGGCTCGATGTAGTCGGACATGAAGGGCACGAACACGAACAGGCCCCACATGCCGTAGATGATGCTGGGGATGCCCGCGAGCAGCTCGATGGCGGCGGCCACCGGCCCGCGCAGCCAGTTGGGGCTGACCTCGGTCAGGAAGACCGCGATGCCGAAGCTGACGGGCACGGCGATGATCATGGCGAGCAGCGAGGTCACGAGCGTCCCGAAGATAGGGACGAGCGCGCCGAAATCCTGCTTCACCGGATTCCATTCCGAGCGGTAGATGAACCCGAACCCGAATTTCTGGAAAGCGGCGAGCCCGCCGTAGAACATCGAGAAGGCAACGGCGCCCAGGCTGATCAGCACGAACAGCGCCGCGAGCAGCGCCGAGGTGCGGAACAAGGCGTCGCCAGCGCGTTTGGTCCGGCGCTGGACGCGCGGCGCCGGATCATCCTTGGCGAGATCGAGTCCGGCCGCCAGGTTCTGCATCGATCCGTCGCCTCGTCGTTCAGGGCCGAAAGTCAGCGGGCAGGGCCGAAAGTCAGCGGGCGGGCCGCGTGGGAGCGGCCCGCCTCGCGAGGCTTAGTGGATTTCGGCCGCCCAGTATTTCTCGATCTGCGCGACCAAGGTTTTCGGCAGGGCCACGTAATCGAGCTTCTCCGCCATCGGCTGGCCGTTCTCGAACGCCCACTTGAAGAAGTCGAGCGTGCTGCGCGAGCGCGCGGCGTCCTTCGGCTGCTTGTACATGAGGATGAAGGTGGTGGCCGCGATCGGGTAGGCGGCCTCGCCCGGCGCGTCGGTCATCACGAGGTAGAAGTCGCTGGAGTTCGCCCAGTCGGCGCTCGCGGCGGCCGCCTGGAAGCTGGCGGTGTCGGGCTTGACGAACTTGCCCGCGTGATTCTGGACGAGCGCGTACTTCATCTTGTTCTGCAGCACGTAGGCGTATTCCACGTAGCCCAGCGAGCCCTTGATGCGGTTGACGTACTCGGCCACTCCCTCGTTGCCCTTGCCGCCGACGCCAACCGGCCAGGACACCGACGTGCCCTCGCCGACCTTGGACTTCCATTCCGGGCTCGACTTGGACAGGAAATTGACCCAGTTGAACGTCGTACCGGAGCCGTCGGAGCGGTGGACGATGTTGACGGCCTCGTTGGGAAGCTTGAGGCCGGGGTTGATCTGCGCGATCGCCGGGTCGTTCCAGAGCTTGATCTTGCCGAGCGACAGGTCGGCCAGCAGCGCGCCCGTCAGGTGCAGCTGCCCCGCTTCCACGCCCTCGATGTTCACGACCGGGACGATCCCGCCGATGACGGACGGGAATTGCGCCAGGCCGGCCGCCTTCAACTGGTCGCTTGGCAACGGCGCGTCGGTGGCGCCGAAATCCACCGTCGCCGCCTTGATCTGCGCGATGCCGCCGCCCGATCCGATCGACTGGTAGTTCACCTGGAGCGGCCTCACGTGGCTGTATGCCTCGGACCAGCTCGACAGGACCGGATAGACGAAGGTCGAGCCGGCGCCGGTGATCTGCTGAGCGGCCACCGGAAGCGCCGCTGCCAGGGACATCGCGGCGGCTAACGCGGCTTTGCTAAGTTTCATTGAAGCTCCTGATCACGATTGAAACGTCGAATGGCGACCAACGGCGGGCCTGGACCCAGCTGTCGACGGTGACGTCCTAGCAGCGCACGGTGGCACCGACGTTACAAAGAAGTTACAGGAATGTGACAGTGTCCCACAGGACTACGAGGCGTGTTCCCGCATCGCATTCAGCGCGATCGCTTTACCCGATCCGGACACGATTTTCCGCTGTTGGCCGCTTCGAGGCGGATCGGCCGAGCAGACGCGGCCACGCGGCCGTTCTCCGACGTCAGAGCAGCGTGAGCTGCAAGCCTGCGGAGGCGCCGGCCGGCCCGGGCGGCGCAAAACTGGTCACGTCCAACTCGCGGCGATCGGCCAGGCCCAACTGGCGGGCCGCCCTGTCGAACCGGAGACGAAGCAGCTCGGCGTAAGCCCCGGTGCCCGAGAAACGCTGCCCGAAGGTCGAGTCGTTCAGTGCACCGGCCCCTCCCCGGGTGTCCCGGATGAGCTGCAGCACGCGCCGGCCGCGGTCGGGGTAGTGCAGGCCCAGCCAGTCCTCGAACATCTGCGCGAGCTCATGGGGCAGCCGCAGCAGCCCGTAGCCGGCGTGGGTGGCGCCTGCCTCCGCGGCGGCACGAAGGATGCCTTCCAGCTCGCTGTCGTTAAGACCCGGGATCACCGGGGCGGCCAGCACGGAGACCGGCACGCCGGCGCGCGACAGTTCCGCCATGGCGGCCACCCGCCGGCCCGGCGTCGCCGCACGCGGTTCCATCCGGCGGGCCAGCGCCGGATCGAGGGTGGTGACGGACACGTACACCTGCAACAGGTTCCGCTCGGCCATGGCCTGCAGGATATCCAGGTCCCGAAGCACGCTGGCCGACTTCGTGACGATGATGGCCGGGTGATTGAACCGGTCGAGGACCTCCAGCACCGACCGCGTCAGCTTGAGCGTGCGGTCGATCGGCTGATAGGGATCGGTGTTCGCCCCCAGCACGATGGGCTTGGCGGCGTATTTCGGCCGGCGCAGCTCCCGCTCAAGCAGCTGCGCCGCTTCTGGCTTGTACAGAAGCTTGGTTTCGAAATCCAACCCGGGAGAGTAGCCGAGGTAGGCGTGGGTGGGACGTGCGTAGCAGTACACGCAGCCATGTTCGCAGCCTCGATAGACGTTCACCGACCGGTCGAAGCCGAGATCGGGGCTGGCGTTGTAGCTGATGACGCTTCGGGTGGCGTCGCGGAGCAGCTCGGTGTGGAGCGGCGGCAGGTCGAGCAGGGCGGCCGGCAGGGTTCCCCAGCCATCGTCGAATGCCGATGTGGCCGCGCCGTCGAAGCGGTTGGGCGGGTTGGTGACGGCCCCGCGCCCTCGCCGTTCCATCGCCAAGCCGCCGCTCGCTGAGGCCATCGCGGCAGCGGGCCGCGTTATCCGTCCGGACTTGCCAGGCAACGGCACGGCTTGAGCCCGGACTTCCATCGTCGCCTCCCCGCTTCACCGGCCGCACGCCGCCGACACTGATGCCGCCATTGGCGCAACCGTCGGCTGACCCTGACGAAGCACACGCCAGGTGTCAAGAACAAAAACAGAACGCAACGGGTCGGCCTTCCCATCCTGGCGTCCTTCACCCTGGCCATCCTGGCGTCCTTCACCCTGGCGCAAGTTGAATGCCGGCCTCGCAGCAGGCACCATCGCCGTCATGCCGCATTTCCTGCTGGAGGCCGCGCATGGCGGCCGGGTCGCGGGGGTCGACGAGGCTGGGCGTGGCCCGCTCGCCGGCCCCGTCGTCGCGGCGTCCGTCGTGTTCCGCGACGGCGTCGGCGCTGCCCTCGCCGCCATGCTGGACGACTCCAAGGCGCTCAGCCCGGCGGAGCGGTCGGCGGCTTACGCGGCCCTGCTGGCGTCCGGCCAGGCGGAGATCGGCGTGGGAGCCGCCTCGGTGGCCGAGATCTCGTGCATCAACATCCTCCGCGCGACCCTGCTGGCGATGCGCCGCTCGGTGCTTCGCCTCGGGGCCGTGCCGGAGTTGGCGCTGGTCGACGGCAACCAGCCGCCCGTCCTGCCGTGCCCCGTCCGTTGCGTGGTCGGCGGGGACGCGTCGAGCCTGTCGATCGCGGCCGCGTCCATCGTCGCCAAGGTCGTGCGGGACCGGGCGATGACGCGCCTCGCCCGGCGGTTCCCGGAGTATGGATGGGACACCAACGCGGGCTACGGGACCCACGCTCATCGCGCCGCCATCGCCCAGCATGGGCCGACGCCGCATCACCGCCCCACCTTCGGCGCCGTCCGCCTCCACCTCGAACGAAGCCGCCTCCCGCCAGCGGCCGATTGACCCGGCGTCGGTCCATTCGCCAGATTGCCCGCGACCCCCGAAGGAGATTGGCTTGGAAGTCGTCCGCGAACTGCCGCTGGACCAGGTTCTGCTGGGTGACTGCGTACGCATGATGGGCATGCTGCCGCCGGCGTCGGTGCACTGCGTGTTCGCGGACCCGCCCTACAACCTGCAACTGCGCGGCGAGTTGCGGCGGCCCGACGACAGCCTGGTGGACGGGGTCGACGACGATTGGGACCGCTTCACCGACTTCGCCGGCTACGACGCGTTCACCCGGGCGTGGCTGCTGGAATGCCGCCGGCTGCTGCGCAAGGACGGCACCATCTGGGTGATCGGCGCCTACCACAACATCTTCCGCATCGGCGCCATCCTGCAGGATCTCGGGTTCTGGATCCTGAACGACGTGGTGTGGCGCAAGACCAACCCCATGCCGAACTTCCGCGGCCGGCGCTTCACCAACGCGCACGAGACGCTGATCTGGGCGGCGCGCGAGCGGGACAGCCGCTACAAGTTCAACTATCAGGCCATGAAGGCGCTGAACGACGACCTGCAGATGCGCAGCGACTGGCACCTGCCGCTGTGCACCGGGCCCGAGCGCCTGCGCAACGAGCATGGCCTGAAGCTGCATCCCACGCAGAAGCCGGAGGCGCTGCTGCACCGGGTGCTGCTGTCCAGCACGGCGCCGGGCGACGTCGTGCTGGACCCGTTCCTCGGCACCGGCACCACCGCCGCCGTCGCCAAGCGGCTGCACCGCCACTTCATCGGCATCGAGCGCCACCCGGCCTACGCCGAAGCCGCCATCGGCCGGGTGCGGGCGGAGAAGCGCGCCTCGGCCGAGGGTGCGTCGGCCAGCCCCACCAGGCGCGACACCAAGCGCGTGCCGTTCGGCAGCCTGGTCGAGAACGGGCTGATCCCGCCCGGCACCGAGCTCATGGACCGCCTGCGCCGGGTCCGCGCGACGGTGACGGCGGACGGCACGCTGGTGTGCGGCGACCGTCGCGGCTCCATCCACCAGGTCGGCGCCGCGGTGCAGAACGCGCCGAGCTGCAACGGCTGGACGTTCTGGCACGTCGAGCGGGAGGGCGCGCTGACGCCGATCGACCGGTTCAGGCCAGGTTGACGACCTTCGACCGCAGCAGGAGCACGATCGCCAAGGCGTAGGTCGCGGCTCCCAGCAGGAACGGCGCGCCGGCGAACATCAGGCCGTCGCTGGTGAAATGATTGAACAGGGCCGCCGCCAGCACCGGCGACACGATTGCGGTGAGCCCTTCGACCGAGGAGAGGCCGCCCTGCAGCTCGCCTTGCCGGTCCGGCCCGGCGCGGGCCGACAGCAGCGACCGCATCGCCGGGGTTGCGATCGCGCCGCACGCCTGCACCAGCACCGCCACGTAGATGATCCAACCGGCGTCCGCGACCCCGAACAGCACGTAGGCCACCGCCGCCAGGGCAAAGCCGCAGGCCGCCGCGCGCCGCTCCCCCAAGCGGCGAATGATCCCGCGCACCAGTAGGCCCTGCACCAGCGCTTGGCTCACGCCCATGACCGCGAACGCGTAGCCGTTCTCGCTCGGCCCCCACCCGAAACGCAGTCCCATGGACAGCACGAAGCTGCTCTGCAGCGCGCCCAGCCCGAACCACATCAGGCACCAGGCGGCGGCCAGGTTGGCGACCACCGGGTCGGCGGCGAGGGTGTGGATGGACCCGATCGGGTTGGCCCGCGCCCAGCGGAAGGCGCGCCGCCGTTCCAGGGGCAGGCTTTCGGGGAGGATCAGCGCGCCGTAGATGGCGTTGCCCAGCGCCAGCCCCGCCGCGACCAGGAACGGCAGCCGCAGGTCGATCGCGCCGAGCGCCCCGCCCAGCGCCGGGCCGAACACGAAGCCGGCCCCGAACGCGGCGCCGACCAGCCCGAAGCGTTGCGCCCGGCGCTCCGGCGGCGTCACGTCGGCGATGTAGGCGTTCGCGGCCGACACGTTGGCCGAGGTCGCCCCGGCGATCAGCCGCCCCAGGAACAACCAGGCCAGCGACGGCGCGAACGCCAGCAGCACGTAGTTCGCCGACACCCCGACCAGCGAGAGGATGATCACCGGACGCCGCCCGAACCGGTCGGACAGGCCACCCAGCACGGGTGCGGCGACGAATTGGGCGGCAGCGAACGTCGCGATCAGCGCCCCTACCCACGACGCCGCCCCGCTGGCGCCCAGCCCCGACAGGTGGCGCACCAGGTCGGGCACGATCGGCACGACGAGGCCGAAGCCGAGCGCGTCGATGCCCAGGGTCGCCAGGATGAAGGCGACGGAGGCGGTGTGCTTGCGCATGGGCTTGGCGGCCGAGGACCGGCTAGCGGACCTCGATAGCAACCAGGTCCCGCACGCCGCGCGCCGCGTGGGCATCGCCTGGCACGGCCAAGTGCAGCGCCGGCAGCGGTTTCCCATCTTCCTCGTAGGCGATCACGACCTGCTTGCTCTCCAGCTGAGGGTCCAGCTCGCCGATGGCCAGCGCCACGGCATAGCCGTCCTGCCCGCGGGCGACCACGACATGCTGGAACCAGCCGCCCTTGCCGGCGTCGTCCACGGGCGTCGCGGCCTTGAGCACGGTCCACAGCAGGGCGCCGGTATAGCTGGCTTTACGCTCGCCATGGGCGGCGGCCTCGACCGTGACCGGCGGCAACGCCCGTAGCTCGTTCAGCGCGAGCGTGCGGGGATGCTCGACCCGGCCCTGCAAGGCGAACTCGACCGGCGTCGTTTGCGCGAGGGCGGGGGCAACCCACCCCAGCACGGCGGCCAACATGGCCCTGTGACGCCACCCCGCCAGCGTGCCGCGCATACGCTAGGTCGCGACCATAACGTCGGACGCCTTGATGACCGCGGTCGCCTCGTCGCCGACTTTCAGGCCGAGGTCGTCGATCGCCTCGTTGGTGATCGAGGAATGGATGGTGACCCCGTTGCCGATGTCGATATGGACGTGGCCGGTGGTCTGGCCCTTGGCCACCGACGTGACCTTGCCCTTGATCTGGTTGCGTGCGCTCAGCTTCATCATTCGGGAGAATCCTGCTTTACTGGCCGGAGCATACGGCGAAGCGCCCGGAGACTCCATCCTGTCCCGGCCGGGAGGGACGCGCTGATGTCAGGTCCAGGATCACCATGCTTCGACGCCGCTTCAGCCTGGCGCTCGCCGCCGCGGCCATCGCCGGGAGCGCTCCGTCCCACGCGGCGAGGACGCCGCCGCTGACGGTGTTCGCCGCCGCCAGCCTCACGGACGCGCTGCAAGCTATCGGCAAGCTCTGGGCCGCCGCCGGCCAGCCCGCGGCACGGTTCTCGTTCGCGAGCAGCTCGACCTTGGCGCGGCAGATCGAAGCCGGGGCGCCCGCCAACCTGTTCGCCTCCGCCGACGAGCAATGGGCCGACTGGCTGCAGCAGCGCGGCCTGCTCGTCCCCGAGACCCGGCGCAGCCTGCTCACCAACAGCCTCGTGCTGATCGTGCCGAAGGACCAGGCGCGAACGTTGCAGGTCGGCCCCGGCCTCGACCTCGACGCCTTGCTCGGGCCCGGCGGACGGCTCGCCACCGGCGATCCGTCGAACGTGCCGGCCGGCATCTACGCGCAGGCGGCGCTCAAGTCGCTCGGCCTGTGGGACCGGGTCCAACCCAGGCTCGCCCGCGCCGACAGCGTGCGCGCGGCGCTGCTGCTGGTCGAGCGCGGCGAGGCGCCGGCCGGGATCGTGTACGCGACCGACGCCGCCGCAAGCCGGGGCGTCGCGGTCGCCGGCACGTTCCCCCCCGACAGCCATCCACCCATAACCTACCCGTTCGCCGTGGTCCGCGCCTACGACACCCCGGCCGCCCGCGCGTTCCTGGACTTCCTAGCCGGGCCGCAAGCGAGCGATGCCTTCAGCCGCGCCGGCTTCGGGTTGCAGAAAGGCTGAGTTCCGGGGTGCCGGCCACGGCGACGCGGACGCACTTGCGCATCACCGTCGGGATCGCCTCCTCGTCCAGCGCCGCCGCCGGGCGCAGGAAGCCGTCCGCCGCGATGGCCGGCACCGTCGCGGCATACACGTCGATGGCGAGCTCGAAATGGGTGAACCCGTGCAGGGCGCGCCCGGCCAGACGCCAATCGGCCGGCATGGGGGCGTGCGCGACCGCGTCCTGGGCCGTCCAAGGCTCGGCGCGCCAGGGCGAGCCGGGCAGTTCGGTCATGCCGCCCAGCAAGCCGCGGGACGGGCGGCGGCGCAGCAGCACCTGCCCGGCGGCGTCGGTCAGCCAGAAATGCGCGCCGTAGCGTTGCGGGCGAGCCAGTTTCGGCGCCTTCACCGGCAGCGACCCGGCGATTCCGGCCCGGCGGCCGGCGCAATCGGCCATCAGCGGGCAGATCGCGCACGCGGGCGCCGCCGGGGTGCAGATCGTGGCGCCCAGGTCGAACAGCGCCTGCGCGAAGTCGGACGGCCGGGCCTGCGCTGCCGGATCGGCGCCGAGTTGCGTGGCGGCCGCCGCGATGGCCGGCCTCGCGCCCGGCAACGGCGCGTCGATCGCGAACAGCCGTGCCGCGACCCGCTCGACGTTGCCATCCACCGGGACGACCGGCACGCCGAACGCGATGGCGGCGACCGCGGCGGCCGTGTAGGGGCCGATGCCGGGAAGCGCGCGCAATCCCTCCAGGGTTGCGGGAAAGCCGCCGAGCTCGCCGACCCGCTTGGCGCAAGCGTGCAGGTTGCGGGCGCGGGCATAGTAGCCGAGGCCCGCCCAGGCGGCCAGCACCTCGCCTTCCTCCGCGGCGGCAAGGTGGCCTATGCTCGGGAAGCGCTGCAAGAAGCGTTCGAAATAGGGGATCACCGCCGTCACCGTCGTCTGCTGCAGCATGATCTCGCTGAGCCAAATGCGGTACGGGTCCGGCGCCTCGCCGGGCAGGCAGCGCCACGGCATTTGCCGGCGGTGGCGGTCGTACCAATATAGCAGGGCGGACGGCGAGGGGAGCACGGCAGGGGTATGGCGACCGAGGGTGAGTCCGGCAAGCGGCACGTGTACGGCCCGCGTGAGATCGGCGCCCTGGTGCCCGCCCTTACCCGTCCGGCGTTCCGCAAGCGCGCGCCCGCCAGCGCGCAGGTGCTGGCCGATTGGGACGCCATCGTCGGGCCGTCGCTGGCACGGACCACCACGCCACGGCGGATGTCGGGCAGCACGCTGACCTTGGCCTGCGCCGGGCCGGTCGCGCTGGAGCTGCAGCATATGTCGGGCGAGCTGATGGCCCGGATCAACGCCCATCTCGGCCGCGTGGCCGTGGAGCGGCTGCGCTTCGTGCAGGACCCCCCGGCCGCAGCCCCCGACCTGCCGGCGCCCCTCTTGCCGATGTCGCCGATCGAGCTGCCCGGCGTCCCGGACGGCCCGGTGCGCGATGCGCTGCAAGCCCTCGGCCAAGCCGTGCATCGCGGGCGGCGGTGATGTGGCCGACTCGACCCATAGCAGTATGAGGCAACCATGAACCTGACCCGACGCACCCTGATCGCCGCCGGCGCGACCCTGCTGACGGCGCCCGCCTTCGCCCTCGGCAGCGACCCGCGCATGGCCGACCGCGCACTCGGCCGCGCCGACGCCGGCGTGACGGTGCAGGAGTATTTCTCGCTCACCTGCACGCACTGCGCGGCATTCGCCCGGGACGTGTTCCCGCAGGTCCGCACGCAATTGATCGACACCGGGAAAATTCGATACATCTACCGCGACTTCCCGCTGGACCAGGTCGCGCTGACGGCCGCCATGGTCGCGCGCGCCCTGCCGCCGGAGCGCTACGAGCCGTTCGTGAACGCGCTGCTCGCCAGCCAGGACCGTTGGGCGTTCGTGCGCAACGCCAACCCGATGGACGAACTCGCCAAGCGCGCCGCCCTCGCCGGAATGCCGCGCAACGTGTTCGACGCGACGATCGCCGACGATGCGCTCAAGACCGCCATCCTTGCCGAGCAGAGCGCCGGCGAGGCGCGCTACAAGGTCGACAGCACGCCGACCTTCGTGTTTAACGAGAAGCCCCAATCCGGCGGGCTGAGTTTCGAGGCATTCTCCCGCATGGTCGCCGCGGCGGGGTAAGCGTTGCCGGTCGCCTTCGCCCGGCTGCGGATCGCAGGCTTCAAAAGCTTCGCCGAACCGGTTGTCGTCGATATCCTGCCGGGTCTGACCGGGATCGTCGGGCCGAATGGCTGCGGCAAGTCCAACGTCGTGGAGGCGCTGCGCTGGGCGATGGGCGAGAGCAGCGCGCGCTCGCTGCGGGGCGCCGAGATGGACGACGTGATCTTCGCCGGCGCCGGCCACCGCCCCAGCCGCAACCTGGCCGAGGTGACGCTGACGTTGGAAGACGCGGCCGGCGTGGCGCCGCCGCCCTATCACGAGCAAGCCGACTTGCAGGTTAGCCGCCGGATCGAGCGCGGGGCGGGCAGCACCTTCCGGGTGAACGGCAGCGAAATGCGGGCGCGGGACGTGCAGACGCTGTTCGCCGACCTGGCCAGCGGCGCGCGCTCGTCCGGCATGGTGAGCCAGGGCCGGGTCGCCAGCATCGTGAACGCCCGCCCGGACGAACGGCGCGCGGTGCTGGAGGAGGCGGCCGGGATCACCGGGCTGCACGCGCGGCGCAACGAGGCCGAGATCAAGCTGCGCGGCGCCGAAGCGAACCTGGAGCGGTTGGAGGATCTGCGCGGGCAACTGGAGACGCAGCAGGCCGCGTTGCAGACGCAGGCCCGGCAGGCGGAAAGGTATCGCACCCTGTCCGGCGCGGTGCGGTCGGCGGAGGCGGAGTGGCTGGCCGTGCAGCGCGCGCAAGCGGAGGCGGCCCGGGCGGCGGCGGCGCTGGCGCTGCGCCAGGCCGAGGGCGCCGTCGTCGCCGCAACGGCGGACGCGGCCGCCGCGGGAGCGCAGGCCGCGTCTGCGCAAGCGGCGGCGCCGGCGCTGCGCCACGTCGAGTCGGAGGCCCGGACGACGCTGGAGCGGCACCGGCTGGCCCGCGAACAGGTCGAGGCGGAGGCGGGACGCGCCCGCGACGCTGCGGCGGCGGCCGACCACCGGCGCAAACAGGTCGCGCGCGACCTCGGCCATGCCGAACAGGCGCACGAGGCCGCTTGCGTCGCCGATCTGCGTCTCGCCGCCGAGGCGGCGGCCCTGGCCGAGGCGGCGGCGGCGGACCTCGCCCGGCTTCCTGCCGCGCGGGAGGCGGAGGCCTCGGCGGCCGACGCAGCCCGGCTGGCGGAGGCCGCGGCCAACGCGGCGACCGAGCAGGCGGCGGAGCTGACCGCGGTCCGCCAAGCTTTGGCACAGCGCCTCGCGCAAGCCGAAGCCCGCGCCGGGCGGCTCGCGCAGCAGTTGCGGCAGTTACACGATGAGCGCGAACGGGCCGCCGACGCCATAATCGACCCAGCGCTGCTGCGGTCGGCGGCGATCGAGCAGGCGGATGCGGCGGCGGCGTTGGCCGGGTCGAGAGCCGCGCTGGACCGCGCCGAACAGGCCCGCCTCGCGGCGCAGGCGGCGTCGGCCGCAACGCGCGAGCAGGACGCGCGCTGCCGGGCGGCCCATGCGAAACTCGCGGGCGAAACCCAGGCGCTCGGCGAGGTGCTGGCCGTCAAGGATGGCGAACGGTGGCCGCCGATGGTGGACAGCCTGGGCGTCCCGGCGGGGCTGGAGACGGCCCTCGGCGTGGCGCTGGGCGAGGAGCTGGCCGCGGCCGCGAACCCGGACGCCCCCCGGCACTGGCGCGATTTGCCGGCACTGGCGCAAGCCGCCCTGCCGCCGGCTTGCGCGGCGTTGGCCAGCCTCATCCAGGCGCCGCCGGCGCTGGTCCGCATCCTGTCCGGGATCGGGCTGGTGGACGGCGCGGCGGACGGCGAGGCGGCCCAGTCGGCACTGCAGCCGGGGCAGTTGCTGGTGTCGCGCGACGGCGGCGTCTGGCGGTGGGACGGCTACACGATCCGGCCCGGGACGCCGAGCGCCGCCGCCGTCCGGCTGACGCAGCGCAACCGCCTCGGGACGCTGCAGACGCTGCTCGCCGCCGCCACCGCGGATGCAGCCGCCGCCCGCGCTGCCTGGACGGAGGCCGAGGCCGCCGACCAGGACGCGTTGGCGGCCGAACACGCTGCCCGCGCAGCGCAGCGCGACGCCGAACGGCGCCACGAGCGCGCCCGGGACGAGGCCGCCCGGCGATCGGCGCAGGCGGACACGGCGCGTGCCAGCCTCGCCGCGTCGGACCAGCAGATCGAGCGTCTCGCCCCCGAAGCCGCCGAGGCCGCCGCTGCCCTCGCCGCCGCCGCAGCCGAGCGCGCAGCCCTCCCCGACCTGACGGCGCTGCGGCGCGCCGTCGACGACGCCCGGTCGGCCCTCGGCTCCGCCCGGCAGCGCGAGGCCGCCGCCGGGTCGGAAGCGCAGGGGCTGGCGCGGGACGCTACGGCGCGGGCGGCCCGGCAACGCGCCCTCGCCACCGAACGCCAGGATTGGGCGACCCGCGCCGCCGACGCCGCCGGGCGCTTGGCCGACCTGCGCGCCCGGGCACGGGATGCGGCGGCGGAGCACGCCGTCCTGCAAACCGCCCCCGCCGACCTCGCCGCCCGCGCCGCCCTGGCCGCCGCGGCGCTGACGGCGGCCGAGACGGCCCATCGCCGCGCCGCCCGGATGCTGGACGAGGCCGCCGCCGTGGCCGCCGAGGCCGAGCGGGAGGCGCGCGCCCGCGAACAGGCGCTGTCGGCGGCGCGGGAGCAGGGCGTCCGCGCCGAGGCCGCCCACGCGCAGGCCGAGCACGCCTGGGGCACGGTCGCCGAGCGTATCCTGGAACGACTCGGCGTCGACCCGGCGCTGCCCGCCGCCGACCCGGCGCCGGGCAGCGAGGACCGCGCGCGCCGCCGGATCGAACGGCTGCAGCGCGAGCGGGAAGACGTGGGCCCGGTCAACCTGCGGGCGGAGATCGAAACCGGCGAAATCCAGGCCCGAATCGATGCCATCCTACGGGACCGGGAGGACCTTGGGACCGCCATCGCCAAGTTGCGCGGCTCGATCGGGCACCAGAACCGCGAGGGCCGCGAGCGCCTAGCCGCGATGTTCACCGAGGTGGACCGGCATTTCCAGGCGCTGTTCACCCGCATGTTCGGTGGCGGCCGGGCGCACCTGGCGCTGGTCGGCTCCGACGATCCGCTGCAGGCCGGGCTTGAGATCTATGTCCAGCCCCCTGGCAAGAAGCTCGCGACCCTGTCGCTGCTGTCCGGCGGCGAGCAGGCGCTGACCGCCCTCTCGTTGATCTTCGCGGTGTTCCGCTGCAACCCGGCGCCGGTGTGCGTGCTGGACGAGGTCGACGCTCCGCTCGACGACGCGAACGTGGAGCGGTTCTGCACCCTGCTGACCGACATGGCGGCGTTGACCGGGACCCGTTTCCTGGTCGTCACCCACCATCCGCTGACGATGGCGCGCATGGACCGGCTGTACGGCGTCACGATGCAGGAGCGCGGCGTGTCGCGGCTGCTGTCGGTCGACCTGCAGGGCGGCGTGGCGCTGACGGAGCGGTGGGCGGCGGCCGAGTAGGCGTCAGGCGCGTGCTCGTCCGCCCGCCCGCCGCCGCCGCAGCGCACGGAGCAGCCGCCGCCAGCCCGCGCTCTGCTGCTGCCACCAGGTGCCGGTCGCGAGCGCCTCCTCACCCGACGGGTCGCCGGTGCGGACGTAGGCGCGGCCGAAATCGGCGGTGCCGAACGCGATGTCCCACACCGGCAGGATCGCGCCGTAGTTGCAGCTGCCCTGCCCCGCCGCGAGCACGCCGTGATGCGCCCGGTGGAAGCGCGGCGAAATCAGCAGCCGTTCTCCGACCGGGCCGAACGACAGGCGCGCATTGGCGTGGCTCAGGCTTTCCAGGAAACGCAGCAGCAGCACGAGCAATGGGAATTGCAGCGGCGGAATGCCGATCAGCAGCCCGATCGCCATGAACCAGCTGAACGAGATGACCTCGTCGACGACGTGGTTGCGGTCGTCGGACCAGAACGTCATCTGCCGCTGCGCATGGTGCAGCGAGTGCAGCGCCCACCACCACCCGAAGCTGTGGGACAGCCGGTGCCGCCAGTAATCGGCGCAGTCCAGGATCAGCACGTAGCAGCCGAACGTCAGCACCGGGTGGCCAAACAGCGCCGGGATCAGCCGCTCCAGGGTCGGCGGCACCCAGCCATGGTCCGTGAGCCAGCCGTTCATGCCGACCTGCAACTGGTAGAACAGCACGAACGTGACCAGCGGCAGCACGCCGATGCGGCTGACGAGGGTGTAGAGCACGTCGACCCAGACGGCGCTCGCGTCCTCCCACCGCTCGACCGGGCGCCAGCGCTCCAGCGGCAGGCAGATCGCGAAGGTCAGCGCGACCTGTGCCACGCCGTAGGTGGCGAACAGCGCCCAATTGTAGCCGACGTCCTCCCACTGCATCAGGCCGAGCTGATACAACAGCGGCAGCACCGCGTGTTCCTGCAGCCAGCCGGCCACGGTGTCGAACGGGTCGGTCATCGCGCGCTGACGACCCGCTGCGCGGCGTTCGGGTGGCTGTTGAGCCAGATGCCGTGGGGCGAGCGGCCGACGTCGATGGTGGTGAACTGGCCGCTCGTGGGGTCGAGCACGGCGATGGAGTGGGCGAAGCGGCGGGTGACCCAGATTTTTCCGTCCGGCGCGAAATCGAGGTCGTCCGGGCCGCCCGGCAGCTTGAACGTGCGTTGCACCATGAGCGTTTGCCGGTCGACCACCGAGATGCTGCCATCGACCCGGTTGCAGACGTACAGCGTCGTGCCGTCGGGCGAGACGAACAGGTTGTGCGCCCCCTTCCCCGTGACGATCCGGCGCTCCACGCGGCCGTCCTTGGGGTCGACGACCGCGACGGAGTCGGTTCCCATGTCGCCGACCAGCAGCTTGCCGTCGAGCCACAGGACCCCGGCTGGCGTGGCGCCGACCTTCGCCGTCCAGACCGGCGCGCCGGACCGGACGTCGATCGCGATCAGCGCGTTGGACCCCTGCAGGCTGACATAGACCGTGGCTGAGTCGGGCGCGTAGTTGATGTGGCTGGGCATGGAGCGCGCCGGCACGCGGTGCACCAGTTGGAACGTGCGGGCGTCGTAGATGTCGATTTGGTTGCGCGCCAGCCCCGCCACCGTCAGCCAGCGCCCGTCCGGGCTGAACACGAGCTGGTAGGGGTCGCTCATGGTGATGTTTCTCTGCTCGGCGCCGGTCGCCGGGTCGAGAAAGAACAGCGAGTTGCTGGCGGTGTCGCCCACCAGCAGCGACGCGCCATCGGGGGTGAGCGCCATGTGGTGCGGCTCGCGCAGCATCGGCAGCCGCCTGACCTCCATGCGGGTGTCGAGATCGATCAGGCTGATCGAGGCATCCCCGGAGTTGGCGATAACCGCGACCCCTTTGGCTTGCCCCGGGGCGGGAGCCAGGAGCAGCAGGGCGGCAGCCAGAACTACGAACTTTGTCATGACGTTTCCATCGGTTCCGTGCCTTTGCTACCACGGTTGCGCGGCATCTTCACGTATGTTTCCAAACGGTGCGCGTTCATGTGGCAGTCGCGGCACAGCTGGGCACAAAGCGAGCAGTTCCGCCTGGGCTTTGACGGACCACTCGCGTTCCCGTGATGGCACGTTCATTGCTTGGACTTGCTGCCTGCGGCTGGCGCTTCAAACCGGCCCTTCAAGGGAGACTCCACGACCATGGCATCCGTCCGAAATTGGCTGCGCGGGACTGGCCTCGCCGCCATGACGCTCGTGGCTATGGCAGGGTCCGCGCTGCCGGCGCGGGCTCAGGCGCCAAGCGAGACCGTCAAGATCGGCATCCTGCATTCGCTGTCGGGCACCATGGCCATCAGCGAGACGACGCTGAAGGACGTCATGCTGATGCTGATCGACGAGCAGAACAAGAAGGGCGGCGTGCTCGGCCGCAAGCTCGAAGCCGTCGTCGTCGACCCGGCGTCCAACTGGCCGCTGTTCGCCGAGAAGGCGCGCGAGCTGATCACGGTGCAGCACGTCGCCGCCGTGTTCGGCTGCTGGACCAGCGTGTCGCGCAAATCCGTGCTGCCGGTGTTCGAGGAAACCAACAATATCCTGTTCTACCCCGTCCAGTACGAGGGCGAGGAAAGCAGCAAGAACGTGTTCTACACCGGGGCTGCGCCGAACCAGCAGGCGATCCCGGCGGTCGATTATCTCATGAGCGAGGAGAAGGTACAGCGCTGGGTGCTGGCCGGCACCGACTACGTGTACCCGCGCACGACCAACAAGATCCTGGAAGCCTACCTCAAGTCCAAGGGCGTGAAGGAGGAGGACATCCTGATCAACTACACGCCGTTCGGGCATTCCGATTGGCAGAATATCGTGGCGTCGATCAAGCGGTTCGGCTCGTCCGGCAAGAAGACGGCGGTGGTGTCGACCATCAACGGCGACGCCAACGTGCCGTTCTACAAGGAATTGGCGAACCAGGGCATCAAGGCGACCGACATCCCCGTGGTCGCGTTCAGCGTCGGCGAGGAGGAAGTCGCGGGCATCGACACGACGCCGCTGGTCGGCCACCTCGCCGCCTGGAGCTACTTCATGAGCGTCGATAGTCCCGCCAACAAGGCGTTCATCGCCCGCTGGCAGGCGTTTACCAAAAACCCGAAGCGCGTCGCCAACGACCCGATGGAGGCGCACTACATCGGCTTCAACATGTGGGTGAAGGCCGTGGAGAAGGCGGGCTCGTTCGAGCCGGCGAAGGTGATCCCGGCGATGATCGGCGTGGCCGCGCCGAACCTGTCGGGCGGCATCGCCACGATGATGCCGAACCACCACATCACCAAGCCTGTGCTGATCGGCGAAATCGAGGCGGACGGGCAGTTCAACATCGTCAGCCAGACGCCGGGCACGATCGTGGCACAGGAGTGGTCGCCGTACCTGGAAGGCTCACGCGACCTGATCGCGGATTGGCGGTCGCCGATGCTGTGCGGGAATTTCAACGTAAAGACCGGCAAGTGCGGCGGCGCGGGCGGGAAGAGCTGAGGTCTCGCTTACCCCGGCGCGTTCCCGTGAGCGAGGGAGCGAAGAGGCAGGCGGGTGCCGCGATGTGGCGGGTGCTCCTCGTGGTCGCCATCCTGTTGGCGCCCTGGAGCGCCCGTGCCGACACCGCTGATTATGCGGCGCTCGCGTCCAGCAACTTCGACGAGATCCGGCGGGGGATCGAGCAAATCGCCGCATCCGGCGACCCTTGGGCGGCCGACATCCTGGGGGCGCTGCAGGCCGGCCGCTTATTCGCCGGGCCGGACCGGACGCTGTTCATCAGGACCGATGCCGGCTTCGTCGATGCGGCGACGGGCAAGGCCGTCGACGCGCCGGGCCTCAAGCCGATCCGGGTCAACAACGCGATCCGCCGGGCGGTGGACGCGGCGATGGGCGGGCTGGAACTGTTCGCGGCCGATCCGGCCAAGCGCCAGTCCGCGGCCGAGGCCGTGTTCAAGTCCCGCGACCCGGCCGCCCTGCCCGCGCTCGACCGCGCCATCGCGCACGAGAGGTCGCCCGGCGTGCTCGCCACCCTGCAGCAGGCCCGCGCCGCCGCGATCCTGTCGGCCGACACCGCCAGCGAACCCGACCGGCTCGCCGCCGTGCGAACGTTGGGCGCGCGCGGCGGCCTCGACGCCCGGGCGGCGCTGGCCTCGCTGGCCGGGCAACCACCTTCGGTCACCGCCGCCGCCGCCGCGCAGGTCGCCGCCATCGACCGGGCGCAACGGTTCTGGACCGTGGCGCAGGGCGTGTTCTACGGCCTGAGCCTCGGGTCGGTGCTGCTGCTGGCCGCGACCGGGCTCGCGATCACCTTCGGGGTGATGGGCGTCATCAACATGGCCCACGGCGAGATGGTCATGCTGGGCGCCTACACCACGTTCGTGGTGCAGGAGGCGATCCGGCAGCATGCGCCAGGCCTGTTCGGAGCCAGCCTGTTCATCACCATCCCGCTCGCCTTCCTGGTCTCGGGCGCCATCGGGGTCGCGATCGAGCGGCTGCTGATCCGCTTCCTGTACGGCCGGCCGCTGGAGACCCTGCTCGCGACCTGGGGCTTGTCGCTGATTTTGCAGCAGGCGGTGCGCTCGATCTTCGGCGCGTCCAACCGCGAGGTCGGCACGCCGGCATGGATGAGCGGGGCGGACCAGTGGAGCGGCCTGACGATCACCTACAACCGCCTGTACATCATCGTCTTCTCCCTGGCCGTGCTGGCCGCGCTGATGGCGGTGCTGCGCTTCACCTCGCTCGGCCTGCGGATGCGCGCGGTGACGCAGAACCGGCGCATGGCGGCGGCGATGGGCATCCGCACGCCCTGGATCGACGCGCTGACCTTCGGCCTCGGCTCGGGGGTCGCGGGGATGGCGGGCGTAGCGCTGAGCCAGATCGACAACGTCAGCCCGAATTTAGGCCAGGGCATCATCATCGACAGCTTCCTGGTGGTGGTGTTCGGCGGCGTCGGCAATCTGTGGGGCACGGCGCTGGCCGCCCTGGTGCTGGGCGCCGTCAACAAATTCCTCGAACCGCTCGCCGGCGCCGTGCTCGGCAAGATCGTGGTGCTGGCGCTGGTGATCGTGTTCATCCAGCGCCGGCCGCGCGGCATGTTCCCGCTCAAGGGCCGGGCGGCCGAGGCGTGAGGATGTCCGCGGCCACGGTGGCGCTGGTGATGGGGGCGGCGCTGGCGCTGGCGGCCCTGAACCTCGCCACCGACCCGGCGAGCCCCATCCACGTGCCGACCTACTTCGTGTCCTTGGTCGGCAAGTATCTCTGCTACGCCATCCTGGCGCTCGCGGTCGACCTGGTGTGGGGCTTCGCCGGCATCCTGACGCTCGGCCACGCCGCGTTCTTCGCCCTCGGCGGCTACGCGATGGGCATGTACCTGATGCGCCAGATCGGCACGCGGGGGGTATACGCCAACCCGGTGCTGCCGGACTTCATGGTGTTCCTGAACTGGCACGAGCTGCCCTGGTTTTGGTTCGGCATGGACCGGTTCGGGGTGGCGATGCTGATGGCGGCCCTGGCGCCCGGCGCGCTCGCGCTGGCGTTCGGCTACTTCGCCTTCCGCAGCCGGGTGACGGGCGTGTACCTGTCGATCATCACCCAGGCCCTCACCTACGCGCTGCTGCTGGCGTTCTTTCGCAACGACATGGGGTTCGGCGGCAACAACGGGCTGACCGACTTCAAGGAAATCCTCGGCTTCCCGCTGCAGGCGGACACGACGCGCGCCGGGCTGCTGGTCGCGACGGCGCTGGCGCTCTGCCTGCTGTACCTGCTCGCCCGCTTCGTCACGCTGTCGCGCTTCGGCAAGGTGCTGGTCGCCGTGCGCGACGCCGAAAGCCGCACGCGCTTCCTGGGCTACCGGCCGGAACACTACAAGTTGGCGGTGTTCGTGCTGTCGGCGGTCATGGCGGGCATCGGCGGCGCGCTGTACGTGCCCCAAATCGGCATCATCAACCCCGGCGAGTTCGCGCCCGCCAACTCGATCGAGGCGGTGATCTGGGTCGCGGTCGGTGGCCGCGGCACGCTGTCCGGGGCGATCCTGGGCGCGGTTCTGGTCAATTTCGGCAAGACCTACCTGACCGGGCGGTTCCCCGAACTGTGGCTGTTCGCCCTCGGCGCGCTGTTCATCGGCGTCACGCTGTTCCTGCCGCGCGGCATCCTGGGCTTGCTGCCGGTCCGCACCGGGCCGCCGCTGCCGAAACGGCCGCCGTCGCCGGCCGAGGCCGCCGCGAAGGAGGCGGTGTCGTGACCGCGATCGGGCCGGTGTCGGACAGCCTGCTGTACCTGAGCGGCGTCAGCGTCAGCTTCGACGGCTTCCGCGCGCTGAACTCGCTGTCGCTGCACCTATCCCCCGGCGAGATGCGCGCCGTGATCGGACCCAATGGCGCCGGTAAGACCACGATGATGGACGTCATCACCGGCAAGACCCGGCCCGACGCCGGGGAGGTCGTGTTCGGCGCCGACACCGACCTGACGCGGCTGGACGAGCCCGCCATCGCCGCCCTGGGCATCGGCCGCAAGTTTCAGAAGCCCACCGTGTTCGAGCCGCATACCGTGTGGGACAACCTGCTGCTGGCCCTCGCCGGCGACCGCCGTCCCCGCTTTACCCTATGGGCGCGCGAGACCGCCGACGAGCGCCGCCGCATCGAGGGCATCCTGGCCACCATCCGCCTGGCGGAGCACCGGCGGCGCCCCGCCGGCGACCTCAGCCACGGCCAGAAGCAGTGGCTCGAGATTGGCATGCTGCTCGCGCAGGAGCCGAAGCTGCTGCTGGTGGACGAGCCCGTCGCCGGCATGACCGACGCCGAAACCGAGCAGACCGCCGATCTGCTGCGCGAGATCAACCGCACCCGCAGCGTGGTGGTGGTGGAGCACGACATGGCGTTCGTGCGCGCGCTCGGGGTCAAGGTGACGGTGCTGCACGAAGGCTCGGTGCTGTCCGAAGGCAGCATCGACCACGTGAGCGGCGACCCGCGGGTGGTCGAGGTGTACCTTGGCCGTTAACACGCCGGGAGAGGTTTTTCACAGACGATTACCGGTATCGGGAACACTATCCGCCTGCAACGGCCTTGTCAGCCGTGCCAAGGAGGAACGGATCATGCCTGCATTGCTCGGATTGGCCGCCGCCATGGCCGTGCTCGTGTTGTTCGGCGCCAAGCTGCTGCTGGTCGCCAGCCTGGTGGTGTCGTGCGCCACCTTCGCGTTCCCGCTCGGGCTGGTCGCCCTGGTCGCGGTCGGCGTCGGCCTGACGTGGTTCAGCCAGCACCGCCCCAGCGACTGGGGGCAGTCGGAATAGTGCTGAGCGTGGAGAACATCGACCTGCACTACGGCGCCGCCATCGCCCTGCGCCAGGTCTCGATCGAGGCTGTGCCCGGCGCCGTCACGTGCCTGCTCGGCCGCAACGGCGTCGGCAAAACGAGCTTGCTGCGGGCGATCACCGGGGCGCACCCGATCAGCGCCGGGCGTATCCGGTGGGAGGGCGCCGACATCACGCGCCTGCCGATGTTCGAGCGGGCGCGGCGCGGCATCGCCTGGGTGCCGCAGGGGCGGGACGTGTTCCCGATGCTGACGGTGCGGGAGAACCTGGAGACGGGGTTCGCCGTGCTGCCCCGCCGGCAGCGCCGGGTGCCGGAGGAGATATTCGAGCTGTTCCCGATACTGCGCACCATGCTGCGCCGGCGCGGCGGGGATTTATCCGGTGGCCAGCAGCAGCAATTGGCAATCGCCCGCGCCTTGGTGATGCAGCCGCGCCTGCTGGTGCTGGACGAGCCGACCGAGGGCATCCAGCCCAGCATCATCAAGGACATCGGCCGGGTGATCGCGCTGCTGCGGCAGCGCGGCGAGATGGCGATCCTGCTGGTGGAGCAGTACTACGACTTCGCCCGCGAACTCGCGCAGAGCATCGCCGTGATGGACCGCGGCGACATCGTGCTGAGCGGCAAGGCGGGCACCCTGGACGAGTCCGACGTTCGACGCCGCCTCTCCGTCTGAGGTCCTGCAACGGGCCCACGGCGTCCTGCGCGTGGCAGTGCGCGCGCGGGACGGCGTGACGGCGCTGGAGCGGCTGCGGCAGGAGGGCTGCCTGAAGGCGCGCTTCCCCCGGCCCCAGCGTGGCGGCTGGATGGAAGCCGTGACGTTGAACAGCTCCGGTGGCGTCGCGGGCGGGGACGTGCTGGCGAGCGCCATCGAAGCCGGCGCCGGGGCGCGCGCGACCGTGTGCGGCCAGGCGGCGGAGCGTTTCTACCGCGCGTTGCCGGGCGCCACGGCCCGGGTCGGGACGCGCATCGCGGTGGCGGAGGGCGCCGCGGTGGAGTGGCTGCCGCAGGAGACGATCCTGTTCGACGGCAGCGCCCTGGACCGGCTTCTGTCGATCGAGTTGGCGGAGGGCGCATGGTTCCTCGGCGTGGAGACGTTGGTGTTCGGCCGCCGGTCGATGGGCGAGACGCTCCGGGCGGCGCGGCTGCGGGACGTGATCCACGTCGAGCGCGCGGGACGGGTGGCGCTGCACGACGCGATCCGGCTGGACGGCGACGTGCAGGCGATGCTGGACCGCCCGGCGGTCGGCGGCGGCGCGCGGGCGGCCGCGACCCTGATCTACGCGGCCCCGGACGCCACGGACCGGCTGGATGCGCTGCGGGCGGCCGTCCTGCTGCCTCTGCCGGCGCGAGAGGATGGCCGCTTCGTCGAGTCCGGCGCCTCCGCCTGGAACAATTTGCTCGTCGCCCGCATCGTCGCATCCGATGGGGCCTGCGCCCGCGCCGCGATCGTGGCAGGGTTGGCCGTATTGCGGGACGGCCGCCCCCTGCCCCGCGTCTGGAGCTGCTGAATGAACCTGACCCCGCGCGAGAAAGACAAGCTGCTTATCGCCATGGCCGCCGAGATCGCCCGCAAGCGCCTGGCGCGCGGCGTCAAGCTGAACCACCCGGAAGCCATCGCGCTCATCTGCGATTTCGTGGTCGAGGGCGCCCGCGACGGCCGCTCCGTGGCCGACCTGATGGAGCACGGCGCATACGTCCTCACCCGCGATCAGGTAATGCCTGGCATCGCCGAGATGATCGCCGACGTGCAGGTGGAAGCGACCTTCCCCGACGGCACCAAGCTCGTCACGGTGCACGAGCCGATCCGATGATCCCGGGCGAGACGATCACGCCCGACGCCGACATCGAGCTGAACGCCGGCCTGGCCCGCACCAAGCTGGTCGTCGCCAACACCGGCGACCGCCCGATCCAGGTCGGCAGCCACTACCACTTCGCCGAGACCAACCCGGCGCTGCAATTCGACCGCGCCGCCGCGCGCGGCCAGCGGCTCGACGTCGCCGCCGGCACCGCCATCCGGTTCGAGCCGGGGCAGACGCGCGAGGTCACGCTCATCCCGTTCCGGGGTGCCCGGATCGTACACGGCTTCCGCGGCGACACCATGGGGCCGCTATGACCCGCATCACCCGCCGCGCCTACGCCGACATGTACGGCCCCACCACCGGCGACCGCGTCCGCCTGGCCGACACCGAGCTGTTCGTCGAGGTCGAGCGCGACCTGACCACCTACGGCGAGGAGGTGACGTTCGGCGGCGGCAAGGTGATCCGCGACGGCATGGGCCAGTCGCAGGCGTCCCAGGCGGAGGGGGCGGCCGATACCGTCATCACCAACGCGCTCATCATCGACCACTGGGGCATCGTCAAGGCCGACGTCGCGATCACCAACGGCCGGATCGCGCGCATCGGCAAGGCCGGCAACCCCGACGTGCAGCCCGGCGTCGACATCGTCATCGGCCCCGGCACCGAGATCATCGCCGGCGAGCGCCGCATCCTGACCGCCGGCGGCGTCGACGCGCACATCCACCTCATCTGCCCGCAGCAGGTTGAGGAGGCGATCGCGTCCGGAGTCACCACCATGGTCGGCGGCGGCACCGGGCCGGCCACGGGCACGTCGGCGACCACGTGCACGCCGGGTCCGTGGCACCTCGCGCGGATGCTGCAGGCGGCGGAGGGGCTGCCGGTCAACCTCGCCTTCACCGGCAAGGGCAACGCGTCCCGCCCGGCGGCGCTGGAGGAGATGATCCGCGCCGGGGCGTCGTCGCTGAAGCTGCACGAGGATTGGGGCACGACCCCGGCCGCGATCGATTGCTGCCTGTCGGTGGCCGACCGGTTCGACGTGCAGGTGATGATCCACACCGACACGCTGAACGAGAGCGGCTTCGTGGAGGATACGATCGCCGCCATCGCCGGGCGCACCATCCACGCGTTCCACACCGAGGGCGCCGGCGGCGGCCACGCGCCGGACATCATCAAGGTGGCGGGGCTGGCGAACGTGCTGCCCAGCTCGACCAATCCGACCCGGCCCTACACCAGCAACACGCTGGACGAGCACCTCGACATGCTGATGGTGTGCCATCACCTCGACCCGAACATCCCCGAGGACGTGGCGTTCGCCGAGAGCCGCATCCGGCGCGAGACGATCGCGGCCGAGGACATCCTGCACGACATGGGCGCGCTGAGCATGATCAGCAGCGACAGCCAGGCGATGGGCCGCGTGGGCGAGGTGATCATCCGAACCTGGCAGACCGCGCACAAGATGAAGCTGCAGCGCGGGGCGCTCGGCGACGGCCCGGCCGACAATGCGCGGGTGCGACGCTACATCGCGAAATACACCATCAACCCGGCCATCGCGCAGGGCCTGTCGCACGAGGTCGGCAGCATCGAGCCGGGCAAGCTCGCGGACCTGGTGCTGTGGTCGCCGGCGTTCTTCGGGGTGAAGCCCGACCTGGTGATCAAGGGCGGCGCGATCGCGTACGCGGCGATGGGCGACCCGAACGCGAGCATCCCGACGCCGCAGCCGGTGCACTACCGCCCGATGTTCGGCGCACTGGGCGGGGCGTTGGCGGCGACCTGCGTCACGTTCCTGCCGGGCGCGGCGCTGGAGGACGGGATCGGGCCGCGGCTCGGGTTGCGGCGCATCCTGTCCGCGGTGTCCAACACCCGCGGCGGCATCGGCAAGCGCCGCATGATCCACAACGACGCCCTGCCCGCCATCGAGGTCGATCCGGAAACCTACGAGGTCCGCGCCGACGGCGTGCTGCTGACGTGCGAGCCGGCGACGGTGCTGCCGATGGCGCAACGGTACTTCCTGTTCTAGGCTGATTGCATGGGCGTCATCTTCGACGAGCTTTCCTTTGTGAAGCGGCTGGCGGATGCCGGTGCGTTCACGCGCCCGCAGGCGGAGGCGCTGGGCGAGGCGTTTCACCATGCAGTCGCGCTGCTTCGTACGGCGACGCAGGCTGATGTGTCGGGATTACGCGTCGAACTGAAAACGGGTTTGTCGGAGCTTTTCACCGAAGGGAAATCCGGATTGGCAGAAACTCGCGTGTGGTCGGTCAGTGTCGGCGCGACGATCATCGCCGTGCTGGCCGCGATCAGGTATTTCGGCTGATGCTGCGGGCGAATGTCGTGCTGCCTGCCGGCGCTTGGGACGACCGGCCCCCATCCGACCGGGTGCTGATCGATTTCGACCGCCGCCATCGCCGCCGCATCGTCTTGCCCACGGAAAACGGCGGCGAGGTGCTGCTGGACCTCCCGCACGCCGTCCGTCTGCGCGACGGCGACGGGCTGGAACTCGACGACGGCCGAGTGGTCCGCGTCGTCGCCCGCCCCGAAGCGCTGCTCGACATCCGCGCCCACGACCCGGCGGAGCTGGCGCGCATCGCCTGGCACCTCGGCAACCGCCACCTTCCAGTGCAGTTGCTCGGCGACCGCATCCGCATCCGGGCCGACCACGTCATCGCCGACATGGTCCACGCCCTCGGCGGCCACGCGCACGCCATTGAGGCCCCGTTCGACCCCGAAGCAGGCGCGTACGCGGGCGGCCACGCGCACCGTCACGACGATGAGTGACGCCGGGGGTCAATTGGCGCGCCTGCTGACGTGGCTGTCCCCGGCGTTCCCGACCGGCGGCTACGCCTACTCCCACGGGCTCGAATGGGCGGTCGAAGCGGGCGACATCCGGGACGAGGCGACCAGCGCCGCTTGGCTGCACGACGTGGCGCGGCACGGCGCCGGGCGGTCCGACGCGATCCTGCTGCGGCACGCGCACCGGGCCGCGACGGCGCAGGCGTTGGCGGCGGTGGCCGAACTGGCCGCGGCGGCGCAGCCCTCGGCGGAGCGCCGGGCGGAGACGCTGGCGCAAGGGGCGGCGTTCGCCCTGGCGGCGTCGGTGTGGGGCGCGCCGCTGCTGGCCGTGCAGACGGGCGAGATCGCCTACCCGGTGGCGTTGGGTGCGCTCGCGGCGGCGCACGGCGTGGCGGAGGACGCGGCGGCGCTGGGGTTGCTGCACGCCTTCACGGCCAACCTCGTTTCGGCCTGCGTGCGCCTGGTGCCGCTCGGCCAGACCGCGGGGCTGCGCATCCAGGCCGCGCTCGCGCCGGTGCTGGCCGCGGTGGCGGGCGGCACGCGCGACGCCGGGTTGAACGACATCGGCGGCGCGTGCTTCCGCTCCGACATCGCGTCCATGCGGCACGAAACCCAGTACACGCGGCTGTTCCGGACATGAACGGCCCGTTGCGCGTCGGCATCGGCGGGCCGGTCGGCTCGGGCAAGACCGCGCTGATGGATGCGCTGTGCCGCCGCTTGTCGCCGCGTTACGACCTCGCGGCCATCACCAACGACATCTACACCAAGGAGGACGCGCAATTCCTCACCCGCGCCGGGTCGCTGCCGCCCGAGCGCATCCTGGGGATCGAGACCGGCGGCTGCCCGCACACCGCCATCCGGGAGGACGCCAGCATCAACCTGGCCGGCATCGCCGAGATGCGGCGGCGCTTCCCGGCCCTAGACCTGGTCCTGATCGAGAGCGGCGGCGACAACCTCGCGGCGACGTTCAGCCCGGAGCTGGCGGACTTGACGATCTACGTCATCGACGTCTCCGCCGGCGACAAGATCCCGCGCAAGGGCGGACCCGGCATCACCCGCAGCGACCTGCTGGTGATCAACAAAACCGACCTCGCCCCGCACGTCGGCGCCAGCCTGGAGGTGATGGACCGCGACAGCCGGCGCATGCGCGGCGAGCGGCCGTTCGTGTTCGCCAACATCCGCGCCGGCGACGGCGTGGCCGAGGTGGCCGACTTCATCGAACATGCGGGCGGACTTGAGGCAAGGCCTTCAATCGTTTGAACTGGAAATAAACCCATGGACATCGTCGCCACCGGTTTGCGGTTTCCCGAAGGCCCGGTCGCGCTGGCGGACGGGTCGGTGGTCCTGGTCGAAATCGCCCGCGGAACCGTAACCAAGGTCGCGGCCGATGGGACCGTTTCGGTTGTGGCCGAACCCGGCGGCGGCCCGAACGGCCTCGCGGTCGGGCCGGACGGCGCCTACTACCTTTGCAACAACGGCGGCTTCGCGTGGCGCGACGAGGCCGGCGTGCTCCGCCCGGTCGGCTCGGCGCCCGACTACTCCGGCGGCCGGATCGAGCGCATCGACGCGCAGACCGGCGACGTGACGGTGCTCTACGCCGACTGCGACGGCCATGCCCTGCGCGGCCCGAACGACATCGTGTTCGATGCCGAGGGCGGCTTCTACTTCTCGGACCTTGGCAAGGTTCGCGCCCGCGACCGCGACCATGGCGGGCTGTACTACGCCCGGGCCGACGGCACGCGCATCGTCGAGGTCGCCTACCCCGTCCTGACGCCGAACGGCGTCGGCCTATCGCCGGACGGGCGCGTGCTGTACGCCGCTGAAACCGAGACCGCGCGGCTCTGGGCGTGGGACATCACGACGCCCGGCGTGGTCGCGAAACGCCCCTTCCCGTCCCCGCATGGCGGCCGGCTGGTGTGCGGGCTGCCGGGCTTCCAGCGCTTCGACAGCCTCGCGCTGACGGCGTCGGGCGACATCTGCGTGGCGACGCTGATGACCGGGTGCATCACTCAAATCTCTCCGGACGGCCGCGTGGTCCGGACCCAGGCGACCCCCGACATCTACGTCACGAACATCTGTTTCGGCGGTCCCGGCATGCGGACCGCCTGGCTCACGCTGTCGGGGGCCGGTCAACTGGCTCGGACGCAGTGGCCGGAGCCGGGGCTGCGGCTGAACCATCAGGCCTAGCCAGGCGGCTCAGCGACGCCGCCACGCGCCGGCGCTGGGCGGCGAACCGGCCTGGCCGCCCGTCGCGAGGTTTGGATCGCAGCAGCCGCGCCGCATGTGCCAGCGACCAGTCCCGCACCTGCAGCAGTCCGGCACGGGTCTGGGCGAACCACCCGATCCTGAGCAGCGCCGGCTCGCACGCCCGGTAGATCCAGACCGCCACCAGCGAGGCGAACACCTTCGACCCGGCGTATGCCACGGCCGCCGCCCGGTAGTGACCTTGCATCAGCAGCCACGCCGCCCACAGCGCTCCCGCACGGCTGGCAGCTTCGGGAACCAGGAACAGCGGCAGCGCCAGCACCGGCGGCAGCCGGCCGAGCCGGGCGCGCAGCCGGGGGAGCCGCGCACCGTGGGACAGTGTGCGCCCAAGCCATACTGCGCTGCGCCAGATGACGACCTCGACCAGCACGACGCTGAGCGCCACCGGCCAGAGCAGCCAATCCACCACCCGGCCGTACCGGCGCCGCGAACGCGATTGCACGGATGGGGACGCCACGACGGCGATCCTACGCCGCCTCGCGGGGGGTTGCCATGCGCGAAGTGGGCGATCGAAGCCCCTCGGTTGCTGGAGCGCCGGGAGAGGCCGACAAGAACGAACGCCCTCGATGGACGTTATCAAGCTGCTGCCGTGAACCGACCGGAGCTTCGTGCCATGCCCCCGATGTTGAAGCGTTTGCTGTTGCCCCTGGCCCTTGCGGGAGCGTCGCTGCTGGGCGGCTGCTACTACGGCCCGTACGGGTATGGCTATCCAGGCTACTACTCCGGCTACTACCCCCGCGCCGTGGTCGTTGGTGGTGGCTACTACCCTTACTACCGGGGCTACTAGGCAAGCGGCGCCGTGGCGAACGCGCCCGCCTGCTCGATCGCCCAGCCTGCCCGAAGCGCCAGGTCGTCCCGGTAGAGTGCCGCCGCCACCTGCACCGAGCGCGGCAATCCGGAGCGGCCCGGCCCCATCGGCACGCTCAGCGCCGGTTGCCGGGTGAGGTTGAACAGGAACGTCCAGGGCGCCCACTCGGTCCAGAGCGACCGAATCGGGTCGCGCGTCGGCGCATCGGCGAGCGGCGGGCCGGCCGGCACGGTGGGGCACAGCAGAAGGTCGTAGCGCCGGTGCAGCCGCGCCATCGCGTGCGCCGCCTCCAGCCGCAACGCCTCGGCGCCCAGGAAATCGGTCGCGCGCATCTGCTCGTGCGCGGCCGCGACCTCCAGCAACCCGGCGTCCAGCTTGCTCCGGCCGGCTTCGGGCGTCGCCGCGACCAGCCGGGCCAGCGCCACGCCCCATACCTGCGAGAAGATGGCGCGGATGTCCGGCAGCGCCGGTTCCGCCGTCTCGATGCCGGCCCCGGCGGCGGCGAGGATGGCGGCGGCGTCCTCGACCGCCGACACCGCGTCCGCATCGGCCGGCGCGTCGAAGCCGGGGCGGCGCAGCACGCCCACCCGCAGGCCGGCGACGCCCTGCTCCAGGCCCTCGCGCCAGTCGCGGGGATCGTCGGGAAGGCAGTATGGGTCGCGCGTGTCGGACCGCGCCAGGGCCGACAGCACCAGCGCGCAATCCCCGACCGTGCGGGTCAGCGGCCCGGCCGTCGCCACGTTGGCGAACGCGCCGAGCGGCCATTGCGGAATGCGCCCGAAGCTCGGTTTCAGCCCGACCAGGCCGCACCACGCCGCCGGAATCCGCACCGACCCGCCCGCGTCCGTGCCGACGTGCAGCGGCCCGAAGCACGCCGCCCCCGCAGCCGCAGCGCCGGAGGACGAGCCGCCCGGCGAGTACTCGGCGTTCCAGGGGTTGCGGGTGATGCCGTGCAGCGGGCAGTCGCCGGGCGACTTCCAGCCGTACTCGGTGGTGGTGGTCTTGCCGACGATCACCGCACCGGCCGCCTTCAATCCCAGCACGGCGGGCGCGTCGTCGGCGACAGGCTCGGCGGAGGTCAGCCGGCTGCCGCGCCGGGTCGGGAAGCCGGCGAGGTCGAGCAGGTCCTTCACCGTGCAGGGCACCCCGTCCAGCAGCCCCATCGGCCGCCCGGCCCGCCAGCGCGCCTCGCTCTCGCCGGCCGCGGCCAAGGCGCGCGGGTTCAGCACCGCGAAGGCGTTCAGGCCGGGGTTGAGGCGCGCCACCCGCTGCAGCACGGCCTGCAGCGCCTCCACCGGGCTCAACGTGCCCCGTGCGTAGTGCGACAGGAGCGTTTCGGCGGACATCAGGGCTGGATCGGTCATGGCCCGCAGCCTAGCCGCCACTGGCATGCCGCGGCAAAACGGCTGAACCTTTCCAGGCAAACGCTCGCTAGTTCAAGCAGGCGCCGGGGGTCCCTTCGTCCGGAGGCGCCTCACCGAGGATCGGGCGGAAACCGTGCGCCTGGCAGGCGGACACGCACATGCGCGACGTCAGGAACTGGCCGGGCGTACCGTGGTCATTCGGCCGCTCGCAGCCGACCACGCGGCCGGTCGCGGGGTTGAGCATCGCCAGGTCTGCGTGGGAGGCGCATCCGGCCAAGGCGATCGCGAGGAGCACGAGGGCGCGCATGGTGGCTCCGTTGGTTCCATCAGGCTTGGGCGATCGCCGCCGACCCCGGCGACATCACGTCGCTGATCCCGGTCCGGTTGCCGTCCGTTTGGACGAGCAGGTTGGGGCACGCGAAGTTGACCGGTAGCACGCCGTGCTCCACGACCGCCACCGGGCCGTCCGCGCGCAAGGCGTCGAGCGTTGCGGCCGGCAGGCGCGCGTCCGCGTTGACCCCGTCCGGGCCGGACACGTCGATGCGGGGGTGGTGCGCCGCCTGCTCCGGCGACATGCCGAAACGATGCACGAAGGCCAGCACCTGCACCACCGACGCCAGGATGCGCCGTCCCCCCGACGCTCCGGCCGCGAGCACCGGCGCCCCGTCCCGCCGCACGATCACCGGGCACATGTTCGTCAGCGGACGCTTGCCCGGCGCCATCGAGTTCGCCTGTCTCGGGCGTGGATCGAACCACATCATGCCGTTGTTCATCAACACGCCGGTGGACGGCAGCACGACCCGGCTCCCCATCGAGGACAGCAAGGTGCTCGTCATCGCCACCATCGTCCCGGCCTCGTCGCATACCGTCAGGTGGGTGGTGCAGCTCTCGGCCTCCGTCGGCTCAGTTTCGCCCAGCCCGGCCAGGCGTTCGGCGTAGGCGGCCTTCATGGCACGCGCGAGGGCGGCGAACCAGGCGGCGTCCGGGGCCGTGCCGGGCGCATCCCGTAGGCCGTCGAGCACCCGGGCGAAGGTCGGGCCCGCGGTCAGCCCGCCCGCGAGCTGCAGCGTGCCGCCGTGCCAATCCACGTCGAGGCTGGGCACGACCCGCGCCTCGCACCGAAGCAGGTCGTCGACGCCGACGACTCCGCCGATCCGCGCGATGTCGGCCGCCAGGCTGGCCGCCACGTCGCCCTCGTAGAAGTCCCGCAGCCCGGCGTGGCGCAGCCGCTCCAGCGTATCGGCCAGGGCGCCTAAGGGAAGGAACCCGGGCACGCCCTGGTACGGCGCCACCGGCGGCAGGCCCTCGGGCAGGTAGATGCGCGCGCTCTCCGGATAGCGCCGCAGCACGCTGGCGGCGTCGGCGACCTTGAGCGTGGTGAACCAGTCGGCCGGCAGGCCGCGCCGGGCGAGCGCGATCGCCGGGCCGATCACGTCCGGCAGCGGCAGCACGCCCCAGCGCCCGAGCATGTGGGCGTAGCCGGCCACCGCCGACGGGACCGCGAGCGAGAGTGGGCCATGGATGTTGGCGTCGCCCTCCACTTCGGGCCAGGTGAACAAATCCTGTTTCACCCGGCCGGTCAGGCGGAACAGCGCCGGATCGGTCCCACGCGGGGCGGCCGGGCCGAAATCGACGGTCTGCGCACGCGGCTCGCAGGCGCGGTGCACGACGGCGAACCCGACGCCGCCCAGGCCGGAGTTCCACGGCTCGGCCGCGGCCAACGCCAGCGCGGTCCCAACGGCCGCGTCGACCGCGTTGCCGCCCGCGTCCAGGATGGCGACCCCGGCCAGCGCCGCATCGCGGGACTGCGCGACGACCATGCCCCGCCGGCCGGCGGCGGCGGGCTTGGCGACAGTCCAGTGCTGGGCGAGGTGGGGCGGCGGGAGGTAGGTCACACCGCTACCCTGCTCCGGAACTCCTCCGAGGTGAAGGCCAGGCTGGGGCCCGCCCACCCTCACCCAAAATGTCCGGCAAGAGCCCGCCCGATCCGTGCCTCGACGGCCGCACAGGCTTCGGCGAGCGCCGCGTTCGCCGCGCCCGCGATCGCCGGGGCGTCCCGGGTTGCCAACGGCACGTCGCGCGCGATCTGCGCCTGGGCCAGCACGCGCGCCGGGCTGGGATGCAGGTCGATCAGCACCATCGCGAGCGAGAGGTGGAACGCCGTGGGCTGGGCCACCAATCCGGTCAGCTGCCCCTCCAGCGCGAGGTCGGCCCGCGCGCGGCTGCCGGGCGCCAGGACAGCGGCGAACAGGCCGCTATCGGCCAGCCAGCGCCGCAGCGAATCCTCGGCCGCGTCGGCCGGGGGCACGCTCCATTCCTCGTAGAAATCGGTTTGCACGCTGCCATCCGGCTGCAAGCGCTGGAAGCCGCGCGCCTCCAGCCCCGGCGCGGCCGACAAGGTGCGGACCAGCAGCACGCGCCCGCCAGGCCGGGGCGGACGCGCGGCTGGGCGGCGCGCGACGAACGGCCACTCGCGCTTTTCCAGGTACGGACGCTGCGGCAGGATGCTGCAGCCCCCGACCGCCAGCGCCAACAGCGCGCGGCGCATCATCGCGGCCGGTCCCGCGGCGGCGGGCGCCCCAGCAGCACCTGCGACGGGTCGCGGCGAAGCGCCTCGCTGCTCTCGCGCAGGGCCGCCACGGCGGTGCGGGCGTCGCGCAGCAGCGGCACGATCCCCTGTTCCAGATCCGCCGTGCCCGTATCCGCCCGGCGCAGCGCGGCCTCCAGCGTCGTCATCAGCGCGGGCAGGCGCGTGGTCGCCGCGGCCAGGCGGTCGGCGGCCTGGGTCGCGGACCACAGCAGGTCGCGCGTCTGCGGCCCCTGCGCCAACTGCCGAGCAGCGGCGGACGTGGCGCGGAGCTCGGTGGCCAAACCGGGCAGGTCGGCCGCTGCCAGGGCGGTGCGGGCCACGCGCAACGTGTCGGTCGCTTCGGTCAGCAGGGCCTGCGCCCGGCCGTTCTGGAACTCGCGGTGCAGGTCGGCCGACAGCCCCATTAGATTGTCCGCCAGGGTGTTGATGTCGATGCGGTCGATGCGGCTGAGCAGCGACTTCGCGGCGTCCGTCACCTCGTTCAGCGTGCTCGGGATCGAGGGGATGTACTCGGCTTGCGGCGTCCACGGCACGTCGAGCACCGGGTACTTGCCAGGGTTCGGCACGAAATCCAGCTCCATGTAGCTCACCCCCGTCAGCCCTTGCGGCGCGAGCTTGGCGCGCAGGCCCTCGCCGACCGCGGTCTTGGTCGGCGGCGCGGGGCCGACGCGGCTGATGTCGATCTCGAAGCGCACGAGCACGGTGCGGAAGCTCGCCTGCTGGAAATCCTGGCCGCCATCGGTGCCGTAGGCGGCGCTGACCAGGCCGATCTCGGTCACCTGCCCCAAGGTGACGCCGCGGTATTTCACCGGCGAGCCGACGTCGAGCCCCTGCACGCTCTCGCGGAAATAGCTCTCGTAGGCGCGGCCGTGGCGGATTTTCGTGCTGCCGAAATACAGCACCACCGCGGCGAGCAGCCCCACCCCCAGCAGCAGCAGCGCCCCCACGCGCAGGAACGTGCCGCGCATCAGATGTCGCGCCGAAAGAACGCGCGCACCGTCGGGTCGGGGCTGTCCTCGCGCAGGCGGCGCGGGTCGCCCTGCGCCACGACGCCCTCGCGCGCGCTGTCCAGCATCAGGCACCGTCCGGCGATGGCGAGGATGGAGGCGAGGTCGTGCGTCACTACCACGAACGTGGTGCCGAGCGTGTCGCGCAGTTCGAGGATGAGCCGGTCGATGCCCGCCGACGTCACCGGGTCGAGCCCGGCGGAGGGTTCGTCGAGGAACAGCACGGGCGGGTCCAGCGCCATGGCCCGGGCGATGCCGGCGCGCTTGGCCATGCCGCCGCTGATCTCGGCCGGGCGCTGGGCGGCGGCGGCGGCCAGCCCGACCAGGCCCAGCTTGAACCGGGCCACCGTCGCGCACGCGGCGGCCGGCAGCGCCGTCAGCATTTGCAGCGGCAGCATCACATTCTCCAGCAGGGTCATCGAGCCGAACAACGCGCTGGACTGGAACAAGACGCCGATGCGCCGCCGCACCGCGTCGGTTTCGGTCGCGACGTCATGCCCGAGCACCCGCGCCTGCCCGGCGGTGGGGGGCAGCAGCCCGATCAACTGCCGCAGCAGCGTCGACTTGCCGCTGCCGGAGCCGCCCAGGATGGCGAACACCTCGCCGGTCGCGACCTCGAACGTCACGTCGCGGAACACCGTCCGGTCGGCGAAACGCTGCGTCAGGCCAGACCCGGCGACGGCCTCGGTCATACGCCGAGCCGGTAGAACGCCAGCGCGAACACGCCGTCCAGCAGCACCGTCGCGACGATGCCGCCGACCACGGCGCCGGTCGCGGCCAGCCCGACCGCGCGCGGCCCCACCCCGGTCGCGAGCCCGGCGCGGCAGCCGATCGCGGCCACCGCGGCGCCGAAGCAGAGCGCCTTGAGCAGCCCGCCCCACAGGTCGTTCAGGTGCACGGCCCGCAGCAATTGAGTGAAGATCGCGACCGGCGGGAAACCGAACGCGACCATGACGGTGAGCATCCCGACCAGCCCGGCCAGTTCCAGCAGCAGGGTCAGCACCGGCATCACCAAGACCGCGGCGGCCATGCGGGGCAGCACCAGCATCGTCATCGCGTCGATGCCCATCGTGTCGAGCGCGGCCAACTCCTCGTTGACCTTCATGGTGCCGAGTTCCGCGGCGAACGCCGAGGCGGTGCGGCCGGCCAGGATGACCGCGGCCAGCAGCGGCCCGAGTTCGCGCAGCAGCGCCAGCGCGGTCAGGTTCACGACGAACAGGTCCGCCCCGAAGCGGCGCAGCGGGATGGAGCCCTGGAAGGTCAGGATCAACCCCATCAGGAAACCCATCAGCAGCACCAGCGGCACGGCGCGGACCCCCGCCTCGTCCGCGAGGCGCAGCAGGTCGGCGACCCGGAAGAAGCGCCGCCGCGTGGGCAGCCGTACGGTGGCGACCGCGCCCTCGCCGACGAACGCGATGGCGTCGGCCAGGGGCGCGGCGATGTTTGGGAACCTCCAAGGCGGCCGGCGCGGCGGGCGGGACGCGGGTGCGGCGGCCACCCGGTCGATCAGCGCGCCGATGTCGATGGACGCGCCCTGCAAGGTCGCGCCGCGTTGCCGGGCCGCGGCCAGCAGGGCGGCGCCGGCGGTGTCGCACGCCTCCAGGGCGCTCAGGTCGAGCGTGGCGCGGCGGGCGGCGGCGCGCATCACCCGCGTCCACTGCCGGGCGGCGGCGTCCGCGCTCAGCCGGCCGGACAGCGCCAGGGCGCTCACGCCCGGGTCCGGCGCAGCAAGGTCAAGGCGGCCAGCAGCGCCGTCGAGATCGTCACCAGCATCGTCGCGGCGGCCAGGACCGTCAGCTCGATCGTGTCGTGCAGGCCGGAGAACATCTGCCGCGGCAGGGTGCGCTGTTCCGGCCCGGCGAGGAACAGCACGACCACGCTCTCGTCCAGCGAGGTCGCGAAGGCGAACACCGCGCCGGCGGCGGCACCCGGCAGGATCAGCGGCAGCATGATCCTGCGGAACGCGACGAAGGGCCGCGCGCCGCACGCCGACGCCGCGCGGAGCAGGACGCGGTCGAACTGCTGCAGGGCGGCCAGCACCGTCACGACGACGAATGGGGAGGCGAGCACCGTGTGGGCGATGACCAGCCCGGTCAGGGTGTTGACCAGGTGCAGCGGGGCGAACGCGAACGTCAGCGCGACGCCGGTGACGATGCTGGGCACGACCATCGGCGACAGGATGACCCCCATCGCCAACGCCCGGGCGGGGAAGCGTCCGGCCCACAGCCCGACCGCGGCCAGCGTTCCCAGCACGGTGGCGCACGCCGTCGCGGCGGCGCCCACGATCAGGGAGTTCCACAGGCTCGGCAGCCAGAAGTCGCTGGCGAAGAAGGCGCGGTACCAGCGCAACCCCACGCCCGGCAGCGGATAGCGCAGGAACGACCCGGCGCTGAACGACAGCGGCACCACCACCAGCACGGGCGCCAGCAGGAACAGCAGCACCAACGCGACCGTCAGCCACCACAGCGGGCGGAACGGGCTCATGGCGCGAGCGACCGCAGGCCGGGGCCGAAGCGCGCCCAGATGGCGGCCAGCGCCCCAATGGCGGCCAGCAGCACCAGCGAGAGGGCGGCGGCGAGGCCCCAGTCGACCGTCTGGTTGGCGTAGAAGCCGATGAACCACGGCAGCATCTGGTCGCCCCCGCCGCCGAGCAGCGCCGGAGTCACGTAGAAGCCGAGCGCCTGGACGAACACCAGCACGCACCCGGCCGCCACGCCCGGCGTCGCCTGCGGCAGCCACACGCGCCAGAAGCTGCGGATCGGACCGGCGCCGAGGCTGCTGGCGGCCCGGAGCAGCGCCGGCGGCACCTGCGCCATCACCGCGTGCAGCGGCAGGATCATGGACGGCAGCAGGATATGCACCATCGCCAGCACCACCGCGAACCGGTTGTACAGCAGCTGCTGCGGCATCCCGAACACGCCGATCGACACCAGCGCGCCATTCACCACGCCGTCGCGGGCGAGCAGCACCATCCAGGCGGCGGTGCGGACGATGAGGCTGGTCCAGAACGGCAGCAGCACCGCCAGCATGAGCACGCGGGACAGCCGGCCGGGATGCCGGGCGAGGAACGCGGCGACGGGAAAGCCGAGCAGCAGGCACATGGCCGTCACCAGCGCGGCGATGCCGAAAGTGCGGACGAACACCAGCCCGAACACGCGCTGGGGCGGCGGCACGGCGCGCACCTCGCCGGCGGCGTTCCGCTTCAGGTCCAGCGCGGCCAGCAGGTGGGTGTCGGTGGGGGACCCAGCGGCGCGGCGCAGGGCGCCCCAGGTCTCGACCTGGCCCCAGGCCGGGTCGGCGGCGAGCAGCGCGTCGCGTGCTGATCCGTCGAACGGGGCGGCGAGCTTGCGGGCGGTGACGACGACCACGGTCCGCAGCCCCGCGATATCGGCGTTGAGCCGGGCTGCCGCGGGCAGCAGCGCGCCGGTGTCGCGGGCCGCCAGCAGATCGGCGACGGCCGCGTCCCAAGCCGGCGCGTCCGGCAGCTCGCGGCCCGGCCAGCCGGCCAGTGCTGCCAGGGTGCGTGGAAACGCCGGGGCGACCGCCGTGTCCTGCACGCCGCGCAGCAGGAACGCGCCGATCGGGGCGACGAAGGCGAGCAGCAGCACCAGCAGCAGCGGGACCGCGAGCCACGCCGGGCGGCCGGTCACGCTAGCAGCGGGTCCTCACTGGGCGAGCCAGGCGTTGTAGCGCTGGCTCAGCTTGTCGAGGTTGTCGCGCCAGAACTGGTCGTCGATCTGCAGCGACACGTTGAGGTTCGCCGGGTTGGTCGGGGAGATCGCCATCACTTCGGCGGGCAGGCCGTCATTGGCGCCCTTGGCCAGCCCGCCGTAGGGAATGAGTGGCAGCAGCTTCGCCTCGACGGCCGGGTCGCCGGCGAAGTTCAGGAATTTCAGGGCGTTGGCGGCATTGGGGCTGCCCTTCATGATCGACCAGCTATCGACGGTGTAGAGGCTGCCGGCCCACTGGATGCCGAAATGCCGGCCTTCGGTCCGGTTCGCCGCGGTGATGCGCCCGTTCGGCGCCGTGGAGAACAGCACCTCGCCCGAGCCGATGATCTGCGGCGCCTGCGCGCTCGACTGCCACCACACCAGGTATGGCTTGAGCTGCTCCAGCTTGCGGAAGGCGCGGTCCACGCCCTCGTCGGTCCGCAGCACCTTGTACACGTCGCCGGGCGCCACGCCGTCGGCCAGCAGCCCGATCTCGAGGTTCATCTTGACGCCCCGGCGCAGGCCGCGCTTGCCGGGATACTTCGCGACATCCCAGAAATCGGCCCAGGTCGGCGTGCCCTGGAACTTGTCGCGGTCCCAGGCGAGGACGAAGTTGTACAGGATCGCGCCGACGCCGCACTCGCTGACGCCCGCCGGCAAGTAGTGCTCCTTGCCGCCGATAGCGCTCCAGTCGATCTTCTCGAGCAGGCCTTCCTCGCAGCCGATCAACAGCTCGTCGCTCTCCACCTGCACCAGGTCCCAGGGGTTCGACCCGCTCTCGACCTTGGTCCGCAGGATGCCGACGCCGCCATCCCAGTTATCCTCGCGGACCGGAATGCCGGTCGTGGCGGTGAACGGCTTGAAGTACACCTCCCGCTGGGCGTCCTGCAGGACCCCGCCCCACGTCACGATCGTCAGATCGCGCGCCATGGCCGGGCTGGCGGCAAGCGTGGCAGCCGCGAGGGCGGCCATAAGCGTGCGCAGTGTCATCGGGGGGCGGTCCTCGGCACGTTCCTGTTGGCAAGAACGTAGCGTTGCCGGTCGTATCACGGCAATGCGCTTTCCGCACAGTAGGCGCTCGCGTGGTGCGGCTGCCAAGCCAAGGCCGCCAAGCCGCCCGGCCGCAACGTCCCGAGGCCCGCGCCCGCGTGCCGCTTGACCGTCATCTCCGTGTCGCCGACCGTGAAGCGCAGCCGGACGTGGTCGCCGAGGAAGATCGCCTCCGTCAGGCGCGCGGCGATGGCGTGCTCGCCCATCGCGTCCGCGTCGGCGACCGCGACCGCGATCCGTTCGGGACGGATCGTGACGACGCAGGCCGAACCCGCCGGGCCGCACCCCGCATCGCGCGCGGCGACGACCGGCCCGGCCGCGAGCCGTATCTCCGCCACGCCGTCCTCGGTGGACAGCACCGCGCCGGCAAGGCGGTTGTTCTCGCCGACGAACTGGGCGACGAAGGCGTTGGCCGGCGCGTCGTACAAGGTGCGCGGGTCGGCCAGCTGCTCGATGGCGCCATGGCGGAACACGGCGATCCGGTCCGACATCGTCAGCGCCTCGGCCTGGTCGTGCGTGACATACACCATCGTCACGCCGACGCGTCCGTGGATGCGGCGCAGCTCGAACTGCATCTCCTCGCGCAACTGCTTGTCCAACGCGCCCAGCGGCTCGTCCAGCAGCACCAGCCTGGGGTCGAACACCAGCGCCCGCGCCAGGGCCACCCGCTGCTGCTGGCCGCCCGACAGCTGCGCCGGCCGGCGCGCGTCCAGGCCGGGCAGGCGCACCATGTCCAGCGCCTGCGCCACCCGGGCGGCCCGGTCGGCCTTCGCGACGCCGCGCACCTCCAGCGGGAAGGCGACGTTCTCCCCGACGGTCATGTGCGGGAACAGGGCGTAGCTTTGGAACACCACCCCGATGTCGCGCCGGTGCGGCGGCAGGCGCGCGATGTCGCGTCCGCCCAGCAGGATTTGGCCGGCGGTCGGCGTCTCGAACCCGGCCAGCATCATGAGCGTGGTGGTCTTGCCGGAGCCGGACGGCCCGAGCAGGGTCAGGAACTCGCCCTCCGCCACGTCGAGGTCGAGCGGCCGGACCGCGTCCGACCGGCCGTCGTACGATTTCCGGACGCCACGGAAGCGTACGAGGGGGTCGGCAGTCGCCATGGAAACATTATGACCCGGCGGCAACCCCCCCGGCAACGCGACGTTTTCTCGCTTCGACCGATTTACAAGCAGGAGTGCCAACCCATGGCCAGAACCTACGCCGACGTTTCCGCCGACGCCCAAACGCAGATCACCCAGCTTCGCAAGCAGGTCGAGAGCCTCATGGGCGAGCGCGTGACCCCGGTCCTGTCGGACGCCGCTGGCCGGGCGGAAACTGCGGCGCGCCAGGCGAGCGACTACACCAAGGACCGCGCCGACGACGTGGCGGAGCAGGTGCGCGACCGGCCGCTGATCGCGATCGCGCTGGCCGGCTTCGTCGGTTACGTACTCGGTCGTTTCGTCCGCTAATCCGGTGCGAACCACAGATCTCGCCCGGGCCGCTGCGTCCGCGGAGGTCCTCCGCATCAAGCGCCTGGTGCGGCGGCAGGCGTTCCGGGCGGTGTACGGCCTCGTCGCGGCCGTGTTCGCGCTGGGCGCCCTGATCCTGCTCCACGTCGTCGGCTACACGGCGATGGTGCCGGCCCTGACGCCGCTGGAGGCAAGCCTGGTGCTGCTGGCGATCGACGTGGCGATCGCCGCCGTGCTCGGCACCCTGGCCGCCCGCGGCGCGCCCGACCCGGTCGAACACGAGGCCAAGCTGGTGCGCGACCAGGCGATCGCCGAGATGCGGGAGTCGATGGCGGTCGGCGCGCTGGTCGGCCCGGTCGGACGTCTCGCCGGGCGAACCCTGGGCCGGAAGCACATGTACGGGTTGACCTTGGCCGCCCTGACCGCGAGGTTCCTGACCGGGCGCAAGTAGGATTGCAGGCATGGCCGATGTGCAGGAGCAGACCGTCGTGGCCACACGGCGGGGGCGCATCGGCCACCTGCTGCTGAACCGGCCCAAGGCGCTGAATGCGCTCGACATCGGCATGATACGCGGACTCGCGGATGCCCTCGACGCATGGCGGGACGACCCGGCGGTCCACGCCGTCGTCATCGAAGGCGCCGGCGGGCGGGCGTTCTGCGCGGGCGGCGACATCCGGGCGGCGCGCGCGGCGGCCGTGGCGGGCCGGCACGACGAAGTGGCGACCTTCTTCACGGAGGAGTACGCCCTCAACCAGGCCATCGCCGACTACCCAAAACCCTACATCGCGCTCATCGACGGCATCTGCATGGGCGGCGGCATCGGCGTGTCCGTGCACGGACACGCCCGGGTCGTGACCGACGCCGCGGTGTTCGCCATGCCTGAAACCGGGATCGCGCTGTTCCCCGACATCGGCGCGAGCTATCTCCTGCCGCGGCTGCGCGGGTCGATCGGCATGTACCTGGCGCTGACCGGCGCGCGGCTGCATGGGCCGGACGCGGCATTCGCGGGACTGGCGACGCATTACGTCCCGCGCGAGACGCTGGCCGACTTGGCTGCTGCGCTCGCGGCCGACGGCCCGGCGGTGTTGGCCGGCGCCGCGGTCCCGCCGCCGCCCGCGCCGGTCGCCGCCAACATGCCAGCCATCGACCGGTGCTTCGACGCGCCGAGCGTGGCGGCGATTATCGAGCGCCTCGACGCCGAGCCGTCGGAGTTCGCGCGCGACGCGGTGCGGGCGATCCGGGCGGCGTCCCCGAGCGCGGTGCTGTGGACGTTCGAGATCGTGCGGGCCGGGTCGAACCGGACGCTGCCGCAGTGCCTCGCCGCCGAGTTGGCGCTGACCGCCCACGTCACCCGGCATCCCGACTTCGCCGAGGGCGTCCGCGCCATGGTGATCGACAAGGACCGGACGCCGACATGGTCGCCTGCGACGTTGGACGCCGTGGCTCCGGCGAGCATCGCCAGGATGTTCCCCGGCTTGGAATAATACCAGCGGCGCTTTGGTGCGACCGCCAAAGGCAAGAAGGCCAGGTGGAAGGTTGAGGCTCTGCCTCAAACTCCGCCAAAGGCATGATGCCTTTGGAAACCCAAATAAATGCGGGTCTGGGGCCTCAGGCCCCAGCGGGTCCAGGGCAGAGCCATGGCCTTCCATCTTGCCTCGGGCGGTCATCAATAAGTTCGAATCCGGCGCGAACCCGGGCATGGTGGATGCGTAACCTTACCAAAAGGAAATGCACCATGCGCACCATTGCCGACGCTGCCATCCTCTTGGCTACTATCATCCTGGCTGCCCCGCTCGCGCCGCACGGCGCGGCGCTGGCGCAGACCGCCACTGTCGCCCCCGTCGAGACGCTGAACGGACGCCCGTTGACGGATGCGCCGGTGTCGAGCATCGGGCCCGACCGGATGTCGCGGACCGAGCGCCTCGCCGGGCCCGAGCTGCGCTCGTACGACGCCGGTCCAATCGATGGGACGCCGTTCAGCGCAGGCCCTTCGGGGTCCCTCGGCGGCGGCGGCGGCGAGGTCGGCGGCCGCCTCGGCAACGCCGAGAGCCGTGACGGCGGCACTCCGAACCTCGGTAAGTAGCTACCGCGGCGTATTCACCAGGCGAAGGCCGGCTGCGACCAGGGCGAAGCCGGCGTACAGGCTGAGCGGCAGCGCCTCGTGCAGCAGCACGCCCCCGGCCACGATGCCGAACAGCGGTGTCACGACGGTGAACGCCGAGAGCCGGCTGACCTGGTAGCGGGTCATCAGCCAGAACCACGTGAGGTAGCTGGCGAACGCGACTACAACCGTCTGGTAGGCCAGCGCGCCCCATGCGAGCCCGCTGGCCTCCGCCACCCCGGCCCAGCTCCGGGTCGCGAGGGACAGCAGCAGCAGGGCCACCGCCGATGGGCCGAGCTGGTACAGCAGCACCCGGGCGGGCGTCTGGCCCCGCAGGCCCGCGCTGCGGCGGATCACGACGTTGACGACGCCCCACAGCAGCCCGGCGCCGACCACCATCGCATCCCCAACCCAGCTTCCGCCCCCCGATCCGGCCGCGACCGCGACGCCGGCGAAGGCGCACATCAGGCCGATCGCCTGCCGGCGGGACAGCGATTCGCCGGGAATCCAGATATGCGCGCCGAGTGCGGTCCAGAACGGGGCGGTGTACAGCAGCAGGATCGCGTGGGAAGCCGTGGTGCGGGTCACGCCCTCGAACAGCAGGACGAACTCGGCGGTGAACACCGCGCCGATCAGCAGGCCCGGGCCGAACGAGCGGTCCAGCCGCAGCATCGCGCGGGCCGCGGCGGCGCCCCCGGTCAGCCACACCCAGGACAGCACCAGGATCGACGCCCCGATCGAGCGCGCCGACGCCTGCACCAACGGCGGCAAGCCCTGCTGCGCCGCGACCTTGGTGCCGACCTGCTGGATGCCCCAGAGCAGGCACAGGAGCAGCATCAGCGCGACAGCCCAGCCGTCGAGCCGCGCCCGGCGTTCGGGAACCGGCGTCAACCCGGCAGGTGGAGCGTGGCGCCCGTCCGCGCTTGCAGGCCCGCGAAATCCAGTCCGGGAACCATGTCGACCACCACGAAGCCGCGCTCCGTCACGTCCAGCACCGCGAGATTGGTGTACACCCGGCTGACCGCCCCCAACGCCGTCAGCGGATAGCTGCACCGCCGCACCAGCCGCGGCTCGCCCGACTTGGTGGCGTGCTCCATCACCGCCCACAGCCGCTTGGCCCCGGCTGCGAGATCCATGGCCCCGCCGACCGCGGGGGCGAAGTCGTTGTCGCTGCGCGACCAGTTCGCGATGTCGCCGTTCTCCGCCACCTCGAACGCGCCCAGCACGCACAGGTCGAGATGCCCGCCGCGGATGATGGCGAAGCTGTCGGCCTGGTGCACGATGGAGCCGCCGGGGTGCAGGGTCACCATCTGCTTGCCGGCGTTGATCAGCCAGGGGTTCGCGTCCGCCGCGGCAGGGGCTGGGCCCATGCCGAGCACGCCGTTCTCGGAGTGCAGGATCACCTCGCGCTCACGCGGGACGTGGTCGGCGACCAGGGTCGGGATGCCGATGCCGAGGTTCACGTACCAGCCGGCCGGGATGTCGGCCGCGACCCGGGCCGCCATTTCCACGCGTCCGCGGGGGATGATGTCCATCGGCTTACCCTTTCGGTCCGTCGTGCGGGACGTGCAGGACGCGGTCCACGTAGATGCCCGGCGTCACGACGCATTCGGGGTCGAGCTCGCCTAGTTCCGCCATGTGCTGGGCCTGCACGATCGTCAACTTCGCCGCGGTCGCCATGATGGGGTTGAAGTTCCGGCCGCTCAGATTGTAGGTCAGGTTGCCCCAACGGTCGGCGCGCCACGCCTCCACCAACGCGACGTCACCGGGCAGGGCAAGCTCCATCACGTAGGCGCGGCCATCGATCTCGCGCACCGGCTTGCCCTCGGCGAGCTTGGTGCCGTACCCGGTCGGCGTGTAGAACGCGGGGATGCCGGCCCCGGCCGCGCGCAGGCGTTCGGCGAGCGTGCCCTGCGGCACCAGTTCCAGCTCGATCTTGCCGGCCCGGTACATTTCCTCGAACACCACCGACCCGGCGCTGCGCGGGTAGCTGCACACGATGCGCCGCACCCGGCCCAGGCGCATCAGCTTGGCCAGCCCGAACTCGGCCACGCCGGAGTTGTTCGCGACGATCACCAAATCCCGCGCGCCCTGCTCGATCAGCCCGTCGATCAGCTGGTTCGGCTGTCCGACCGCGCCGAACCCGCCCACGAGCACCGTGCAGCCATCGGCGATGCCCGCCATCGCCTCGGCCAGGGTTTGGACGCGTTTATCGACCATGCGCCGGTTTCGACAATCCTCGTTCGCTGCCCTGGGAATGCGCGGGAAGCATGATCGCCGCCGCCGGGAACCGCAAGACGGGTCAGGTCAGGCCGTCAGGATTGAGCATCCGGCGAGACGACCATGCAGTTCGTGCGGCCCCGCGTCAGCCGCTCGCAGGCCTGGACGGCGGTGTCGCGCGACAGCCCGCCGAGGCGCGCGCGGAACAGCCTCCCATGCGGCTCGCGCACGCTCGCGACGATCGGCCGGGCGGCGGACAGCATGTCGCGCGCCTGGTCGCGGGCGGCGCCGACGGCGGAGTGCGCCAGCGTCTCGTTGCCGAACGCCCCCACCTGGATGGCCCACTGCCCGGACGCCGGCGGCATGTGGCGGAACGGAGCGGGCTCGGCCATGGCGGGCGCGATCAGGTGGAAGCCCGAGTGCTGCAGGGTATGCGGCGGCGGATCGGCGCTGGCGACCTGAACCGGGCGCGGCGGAACGGAAGCCGGCGGGGCGGGGGGCGGCGCAGGCAATGACGCAGCCTGGATGGCGGCAAAGCTCGGCGCCGATGGCGGTGCCGGTGGCGGCACTGGAGGCGGCGGGACGTACACGCGCGCCTCCGCCCGGGGCAGCGGCGGACGGTAGCCCGGCGGTGGATCGAACGCGGCGTCATCCCCGGACAGCGGCGCGTAGGCGACTTCGGTCGGGGCGGCGGGCGGCACATACGCCGCGGCCGAGTCGTAGCGGGGCCCTGACGGGATGCTGGCCGGCAGCGAGTTCATCGCGTACTGCTCGGCGGTGGAGCGCCGGGCTGGGAAGCTGTCGGCGATGTAGGGCCCGATCTTGCCGACGTAGCGCCGGGTCTCGTCCGGCAGCGAACGGTTGCGGGTGAGATAGTCGTCGAGCCGGCCAGGTCCGCCGTTGTACGCAGCGAGGAAGCCGGGATTGCCGTACAAGTCATACAGTTCGCGGATATAGGCGGAGCCGGCCAGGATGCTGTTATGCGGGTCGTACGGGTCGTCACCGAGATCGTAGCGTCCGCGGAGCTCGTCGTAGGTGGCGGGCATCACCTGCATCAGGCCCATCGCGCCGGCGCCGGACGTGATCGGCTGGCCGTTCATCTCGGTCCGCCCGCCCGACTCGACGCGCATCACCTCGCGGATCCAACGCTCGGGAATGTCGTACTTGCGCGACGCCTCGGTGATGTACGGCTGCCAGGGATCGCCGGCTGGACCCGGGGCTGCGTAGGTGCGGCGCGCCCGGGCCTCGTACCGCTCGGCCTCCTGGGTCGCGCTGACGTGCTGACGCCCGGCGCATGCGGACAACAGCGCCAAAGCGCCGAAGCAGGCTGCCGCCCGGGCCGTCCCCATCCATTTTCTCCGGGCGTGGCGCTGCACAATGACGCGGGGCCGAACCGCCCTACGGGACGCCAACCACTGGATCAAACGCAGCCTCCGTCAATACGTGGCACAAACGATACGCCGCCAACAACGACATCACTGCCATCACTCAGATATATCATAAGGAACACTGGCTAAACCCTTACCGTTGCAAATACATCATCGCAAGCAGGATTGTGAGCCTACGGAAATTTTCATACTATTGTCGGTGAACTGTGCCTTGACAGATACACTGCGTGGACCGGCCGATAACCCAACCGAGTTGCGGGTCGCCCCAGGATCGGCTATCGCGCCGCTTTATGAACGCCATCGCGCAACCGCTCACCGAGCGCTCGATCGACTCGCGAGCCAGCAACGACGCCGGCATCCGCCGCCGGCTCGCCTTCCGCGACATGGCGGACGGCGCCGCGATGTGGCGGCTCGCCCTCACCCTCGGCTGGCTCGACATCAAGCTGCGCTACCGCGGCTCGATCCTGGGCCCGTTCTGGCTGACCCTCTCGACCGCCGTCATGGTGGTCGCGATGGGCGTGCTGTACGCGACCCTGTTCAAGATGGACGTTCAAGCGTACCTGCCTTACCTCGCGCTCTCCTTAGTACTCTGGAACGCCATCGGCGGCATGGTCGGCGACGCCTGCCTCTGTTTCACCTCAGCCGAGGGCACCATCCGCTCCATGCGCATGCCGTTCGCGATGTACGGCACCCGCACCGTCATCCGCAACGTGCTGGTGCTCGCCCACAATGTCATCGTCATCGTCGGGGTATTCGCCTACTTCGACACCTGGCCCGGCGCCGAGGGGCTGCTCGCCCTTCCCGCCCTGGCGCTGTGGGTCGTCGACGGGTTCGCCGCGGCACTCCTGCTCGGCACCTTCTGCGCGCGTTTCCGCGACATCCCGCCGATTGTCGGCAGCTTGATGCAGATCGCATTCTTCCTCACGCCCATCATCTGGCAGCCCAGCTTGATCGGCGCCGACGTGCCCTACCTGGTGCTGAATCCGTTCTATCCGCTGCTAGCCATCGTCCGCGACCCGCTGCTCGGCGTGGTGCCCGGCGGCCTGATCTACACCACCGCCGCCGTCTGGAGCGCGCTGCTGTGCGGCAGCGCTTGGATACTGTTCGCGCGGGTGCGCGGCCGGCTGGCGTTCTGGGTGTAGCGGCGATGGGCTCCATCTCGGTCGAGGGCGCCAGCGTCGATTTCCCGATCTACCACGGCAGCTCCCGCAGCCTGAAAAAGACCGTGCTCGCCGCCGCGTCCGGCCGCTTGGGCGAGGACCGGCAGCACCGGGTCGTGGTGCAGGCGCTGCGCGACGTGTCGTTCTCGCTGCGGCCCGGCGACCGGCTGGGCCTGGTCGGCGGCAACGGCGCCGGCAAGACCACCCTGCTGCGCACCCTCGCCGGCATCTACGAACCGGTCGCCGGGCGCGTGCGCGTGCAGGGCACGGTCGGCGTGCTGCTGGACGCCAATCTAGGCATGAACACCGATCTGTCGGGCCGCGAGAACATCATGCTGCGGGGCCTGTACAACGGTATGTCGAAGGCCGCGGTCTCGGCGATGGAGGCCGACGTGCAGGACTTCGCCGACCTCGGCGAGTTCCTGGACCTGCCAGTGCGGTTCTACAGTTCCGGCATGGTGGTCCGGCTCGCCTTCGCGCTGGCCACCGCCATCCGGCCGCAAATCCTGCTGATGGACGAGTGGTTCCTGGCCGGCGACGCGAGCTTCATGGACAAGGCCCGCACCCGCATGGAGACGCTCGTGCGGGGCGCCGAAATCCTGGTGCTGTCCTCCCACATGGAGGGCGTCATGCTGGAATGGGCCACCCGGGTGATCTGGCTCGACCAGGGCCGGGTGCGCGAGGACGGCCCGGCGCGCGAGGTGCTGGAACGCTACCTCGGCCGGCCCGCCATCGAGACGGCGCGCGCGATGGCCTGATCGGCGCCGTGGGCGCCGCGCCGAATACCATGGAACTCGTTTCGGAGTCGGAGTAATCAATCCGGTAACGAAAAGGAGAGCGTCCGCCATGGCGAAAATCACCGGGCCACTCGCGGGCTACGCGACCTTGGCCGGCACCGCCGGCAACGACGACATCCTCGCATCCGGCGCCGGCAACACGATCTACGGCGGCGGCGGCGACGACTTCATCGGCACCGGCGCGGGCGGCAAGACCAAGGTGTTCGTCGGCGCCGTGCTGGACGGGATAGGCGGGGCGCGGGACACGGTCCGCCTGGCCGGGCCGAGGAACACCCTGATCGGCGGCGACGAGACGTTCCGGGTCATCAGCTACGGCGTCGCTCCCATCATCGCGCTCGGCAACGGCGACGATTACGTGGCGGCGTGGGGCGCCCGCAGCGACATCACGGTGGGAACCGGAACCAACACCGTCATAGCCGGGCCGAACTCGAGCGTCCTGGTGCGCAGCCCGGACCCCGGCGTGCTGGACGTCACCTACACCGACACCATCCGCTTTTCCGGCGTCGGGAATTCGCTGGTGGTCAGTGCTTACGGGCAGAAATACCCGCTCACCGGCACGGTCCACGTGTATGGCGGCAGCGGTTCCGGCAACTTCGACGTCAATTGGTCGGATGGCACCCTCGCCACGAGCGGCCGCGGCAACGTCGTCTCCGCGGGCTTCGGCACGATGGACATCCGCCCGGGCAGCGGGGGCGACACCGTTCACCTCAATCCGATCTACAACACCGGCGGCCATTCCACGATCCACCTGGAGGGCGACCACAACCGTGTCGACGGCATGGCAAGCGGCAGCACGATCACCGGCGGCACGGGCTTCACCAGCCTGGCGCTCGACGGCGGGGACGCCGGTCCGCTGTCCACCGTCGCCATCGGCCTCGGCGGCCAGGGCAACAGCGTCACGCTCACCGGCTTCAGCGGCCAGGTCGACGCCGGGAGCGGGCACGACACCGTCCGGCTGTCCGCCTCATTCGTGACGGCGGCGTTCCACGGCACCGGCGACATGGCCTTCATCCAGGGCGGCGGCGCGACCATCGACGATGGGTCGTCGGGGCTGCAGATCCAATTCGCCGGCACGGGCGGCGTCACCACGATCGACCATTTCGGGGCGGCGCGCGGGGCGGTCGTCGACCTGCTGGGCTCGTCGTTCGCGACCGCGGCCCAGGCGTTCGCGGCGGTCGCCAGCGACGGCGCGGGCGGGTCGGTCCTGGCCTTCCCCCTGGCCGGCGGCATCCACTTCGTCGGCGTCACCGACCTCACGGCGGCGAACTTCAAGATCGGCTGAACACCCCGGACGGAGGGCGTCGGCAGACCCGGAGAAATTATTCGTTACGTTTAAATATTAATGTTATATCGTAACGTATACCATTAAAGGCGGGGCTGCGATGCTGCACTCCGCCGACGCCTTCATCGCCCGCTGGGCCTGCGCCGAGCAAGCCGAGCGCACCAACGCCCAGCCGTTCCTCATCGATTTGTGCGACCTGCTGGGCGTCGGCCGGCCCGATCCGGCCCGCGGCGGCCTGGGCGCCTACCGGTTCGAGCGCGGCGTCACCCACCACGGCGACGACGAGCGGGACACCAACCGCCGGATCGACCTGTACAAGCGGGACTGCTTCATCCTCGAAGCCAAGCAGGGCGCCAATCCCGCGCCGCCGGAGTTGTTCACCCTCCAGGCGGAGGCGTCGCGGCGGCAGGCGGTCCGCAACACGCTCGGCTGGACCCAGCACATGCTCCGCGCCAAAGGCCAGGCCGAGCGCTACGTCCGCGACCTCCCGCCCGACGAGGCCGCGCCGCCGTTCCTGATCGTCTGCGACATCGGGTTCTGCTTCGACATCTACGCGGACTTCTCCGGCACCGGGCGGCACTACGCGCAGTTCCCCGACCGCGAGAGCTTCCGCATCTACCTCGCCGACCTGCGCCGGCCCGAAATCCGCGCCACCCTCGCCGCCATCTGGCAGGACCCCCGCTCGCTCGACCCGGCCCGCCTGCGCACCGAAGTGACGAGTGAGATCGCCGAGCTGCTCGCCCGCCTCGCCCGCGCCCTGGAGGCCCGCCACACGCCGAACGAGGTCGCGTTCTTTCTCATGCGCTGCCTGTTCTGCATGTTCGCGCAGTCGGTCAAGCTGCTGCCGAGCCCGCTGACGTTCACCGACATCCTGGAGGGCTGCCGGGGCGCGCCGGAAAAATTCGTCGGCATGGTCGGCGAGCTGTGGCGGCAGATGAACGTGGGCGGGTTCTCGGCCGCGGCGGGCGCCATGGTGCACCGCTTCAACGGTGGGCTGTACGCGGCGGGGGGCGGCAGCGCGGCACCGTTGCCCGTCACCCCGGACGAGATCGGCCTGCTGGTCCTGGCCGCCCGGCGCGACTGGGCCAACGTCGACCCGGCGATCTTCGGCACCCTGCTGGAGAACGCCCTTACCGCCCGGCAGCGCGGCCAGCTCGGCGCGCACTTCACCCCGCGCGCCTTCGTCGAACGGCTGGTGCTGCCGACGGTGATGGAGCCGCTGCGGGCGGAGTGGGACGGCGTCAAGGCGGCGTCCTCCGACCGTGTGGACCGCGGCGACCGCGCGGGTGCGGCGTCCGTGCTGCAGGACTTCCACGCCCGGCTGTGCGCCGTCCGCGTGCTCGACCCGGCGTGCGGCACCGGCAACTTCCTGGTGGTGACGATGGAGCTGATGAAGCGGCTGGAGGGCGAGGTGCTGGACATGCTCGTCAACCTGGTCCCCGGCGAGGGCGACCGCCTCGCCTTGGCCGGCGCCAGCGTCGACCCGCACCAGTTCCTCGGCCTGGACAAGAACCCGCGCGCGGTCCCGGTGGCCGAGCTGGTGCTGTGGATTGGCTACTTGCAGTGGCATTTCCGCACCCTGGGCGCGGCCCCGCCGGCGCCGCCGATCCTGCGCGACTTCGGCAACATCCGGCACGCCGACGCGCTGCTGGAGGGCGACGGCGAGGAACTGGCGCGCGACGCCGGCGGCGCGCCGCTGACGCGCTGGGACGGCCGCACGATGAAGCTGCACCCGATCACCGGCGAGGCCGTGCCGGACGAGACGGCGCGCATGGAGGTCATGCGGCTGGTGCGGCCGCGGATGGCGGCGTGGCCGGAGGCGGACTTCATCGTCGGCAACCCGCCGTTCATCGCCGGCAAGGACCTGCGGGCCGAGTTGGGCGACGGCTACGCGACGGCGCTGTGGGCGGCCTATCCGAAGGTGCCGAAATCCGCCGACCTGGCGCTGTTCTTCTGGTGGAAGGCGGCGCAGGCGCTGACGCCCGAAGGCGCTGCGCGGCGGTTCGGCTTCATCACCTCCAACAGCATCCGGCAGACCTTCTGCCGTCGGGTGGTCGCGGCGGCGCTGGCGGCCCGGCCGGCGGTGCGGCTGGCGTTCGCCATCCCGGACCACCCCTGGTCGGACGGCGCCGGGTCGGCGGCGGTGCGGATCGCGATGACGGTGGCGGAGCGTCCGACCGGGCGGATCGAGACACCGGCCTCGCTGCGGCACGTGGTCGCGGAGCGGGCGACGGCGGCGGGCGTGCCGGAGGTCATGCTGTCCGCGACCGCGGGCCGGATCAACGCGGACCTATCGGTCGGCGCGAACCCGGACGACGCGCTGCCGCTTCGCGCCAACGAGCGATTGAGCAGCCGCGGCATGAGCCTGCACGGCGCGGGTTTCATCGTCACCCCGGCGCAGGCGCGCGCGTTGGGGCTGGGCCGCGCGCCGGGGCTGGAGGGTCATATCCGGCCGTATCTCAATGGCCGCGACCTGACCCAGCGAAGCCGGGGCTTGATGGTGATCGACCTGTTCGGGTTGACGGAAAGCGCCGTCCGAACCCGGTTCCCCGCGCTGTTCCAGCATGTCCTGCTGCGGGTCAAACCGGAACGCGACGAGAATCCTCGCCAAACCTACTGTCAGCACTGGTGGATTTTCGGTGAGGCGCGAAGCGAGTTGCGGCGGGCTTTGATCGGCTTGCCCCGCTACATCGCAACCGTCGAAACCGCGAAGCATCGGCCGTTCTGCTTCCTCCCGGCGTCGGTCATTCCCGACAACATGCTCGTCTGCATCGCGACCGACGACGCGTTCCACCTCGGCGTACTGTCGTCCCACTGCCACGTCGCGTGGGCGCTCGCGGCGGGCGGCACGCTCGAAGACCGGCCGCGCTACAACAAGACCCGCTGCTTCGACCCGTTCCCCTTCCCCGCCGCCTCGCCCCTCCAGCGCGCCGCCATCGCCGCCCTCGCCGAGGAACTCGACGCCCTGCGCCGCACCCGCCTCGACGCCCACCCCCAGCTCACCATGACCGGCCTGTACAACGTGCTGGAGCGGCTGCGCGCCTCTGCCCCGCTCACCTCGGCCGAGCGGGACGTCCACGACGCCGGGCAGGTCTCCGTCCTGCGCCGCCTGCACGACGAGCTCGATGCCGCGGTCGCCGCCGCCTATGGCTGGCCGCCCGACCTCGCCGCCGACGAGATCGTGGCCCGCGTGGTCGCGCTCAACCTGCTCCGGCAAGCCGAGGAGGCCGGCGGCATGACGCGGTGGCTGCGGCCCGCGTTCCAGGCGACGGCCGAGCAGCGCCGGGCCGCCCAGGGCGCGTTCCCGGCCGACCAAGGCGAGGACACCCGCCTGCCGCCCTGGCCCACGCGCGAAGCCGAGCGCTTCGTGGCGCTGCGCACCACCCTCGCGAGCGCGCCCGGCTCGCCCGCCGACCTGTCCCGCCGCTTCGACCGGGTAACGCCGGCCAAGGTCGGAAAAATGCTGGAAACGCTGGTCGCCCTCGGCCAGGCCGAGCTGCAGGGCGACGGACGCTACGGCGGCTGACGCCCGCTCAGCCCGGCAGGGTGTAGCGGCGCTCGATGGCGTCGCGGATGGCGGCGCGGGCGTCCTCCGGCGGAGCGTCGCCGGCCTCGACGGCGACGATCTCGGCCGTCAGCTCGGCGTCCTTGATCGAGAGGTCGATCCAGCGCGAGTAGTCGCCGCGGGCGCGATGCCAGCCCCAGGTCTCCTCGTCCACCCCGTCCGCCAGGTCGAGGAAGCCGACCAGGTTGCGCGCCCGCAGGTTCATGCGGTCGCCGGGTCCACGGAAATAGAAGCTCTTGTCCTCGCCCAGCGCGCCTTCGGCGTATTTCCGCCGGTGCCGCCGCTTCGCCCCGGCGCTGGGGATCGCGCGCAGCCGCCGCACCTCCGGCGCGTCCCGGGCGACGGTCAGCACCTCGCCCACCTCCAGCGCCACCTGCTCCGGAGGCGCTGGCAGCTCGGCCGCCGCGCAGAACCCGGCCAGCACGCCGTGCGGCTCGGCGCCCACGGCCAGCACGCGGTCGACGCAGGCGAGCGTGTGGGCCGCCAGCGCCTCGATCCGGGTGGTGATGAACATCAGGCCGCGGCTGTTGGACGGCACCAGGCCCGCCGCGTCGATGGCGGCGGGCAGCACGTGGTGCGCCTCGTCGACGATGATGAAGTGCGGCCGGCCGATCCGCGTCCGCAGCTTCAGCAGCTCCGGCAGCAGGCCCGCGAAGAACGCCGGGCGGTCGGCCGGCTTGACGCCGAGCAGGTTCACCGTGGCGCTGGTCCCGGTCTTGCGCAGCAGCTCCGACACCTTCTCGGCGGTCGGGATGTCGTGCGCGCCGCCGATGCCGACGGCGCTGTCGATGCCCTCGTAGTCGCCTTCGGGGTCGATCACGCAGTACTGGAAACCGGCCTCCGCCAGGCGCTCCATCAGGCCGAGCGTCAAGGTCGACTTGCCGCCGCCCGACACCCCGGCGAGCAGCACGCTCTCCCGCTGCGGGGCGAACAGCAGCGCCGGGTCGCCGTCTGCCAGGGTGATGAGCTGCCGCGGGTTGTGCCGGTCCACCTCGGCGAGGTCGGTCGCGACCAGGCGGGCGATCAGCTCGGCGACGCCGGCGCCGCGCTCGCCCTCGGTGACCAGCGCCGCCCGCTCCTTCAGCGACGGCAGCGCATTCGCGACCGCCACCGGACAGCCGCACAAATCGAGGAAGGCGGCGTCGTTCTCGGCATCCCCGACCGCCACGCAGTCGAGCGGCGAGATCGCGAGGTCCTCCAGCGCCGCCCGCAGCCCGCTTTCCTTGTTCACCCCGGCGGGCAGCACCATCACGGCGCCCTTGTTGAAGATGATTTGCAGATCCAGCCCGAGCTCGCGGATGGCGTCCAGCACGCGGCCCTCGTTCGGCTCCCAGCTCGCCACGATGACGCGGCCGACCGAGAGCGGGTCGACCCCGAGTTCGCGCAGCCGTTCGGCGAAGCGCGGCGGCGGCGGCGGCGCGAGCGGGCGTTCCTCGCGCGTGTCGGGGCGGTAGAGCAGCGCGCCGTTCTCGGCCACCACGCGGTCGAACAGGTCGAGCTGCGGGAGGACGCGGATGAGGTCGTCGAGCTCGCGCCCGGTGACGAGGACGAGCTTGCGGCCGGACGCGCGGAGGCGGGCCAGGGCGTCCAGGGTGGGGGCGTCCACGACGCCGTCATGGGCGATGGTGCCATCGTAGTCGGTGGCGAGGGCTGCGTAGGGCATGGAAGTGCATCGGCCGGGCGAGGCCAGGGTTTCCATGACCGTTTGGTGTCGTCGGCCGGGCGAAGTGGAAGGCCATGGCTCTGCCCTGGACCCGCTGGGGCCTGAGGCCCCAGACCCGCCTTCATTGGGGTTTCCAAAGGCATCATGCCTTTGGCGGAGTTTGAGGCAGAGCCTCAGCCTTACCTCAGCTTGCATCTTTAGCCGAACGGGTTATCGACCTTCTTGGCGGCAGCGTCCGGCGGCACGGCGTCCGGCAGGTCCTTGTCGGCTTCGAGGCGCTGCACGACCTGGTCGAGCACCGCCTTCAGCGCGTGGGCGTGGGCGAGCCCCTGCTTGTCGCGGGTGAGGTCGAGCGAGCCGTACAGCGCGATCCGGTCGGCGCCGTTCTCGATGGTGAGTTCGGCGATGGACACGGAGGCGGAGTCGTCGGCGAAGGGCGTGAGCTTGGTCATGGCGGGCTCCTCAGCGGGTGGACCGGCGGCGGGTGATGGACTTGGGCACCGGCAGGGTCATCGCAGTCTGTTTGAGGGCGGCGGGCAAGCCGGGGAACGGGTCGATGCCGACGACGCTGACGAGGTTGGCGACCGAGACCGTGCTGCAGCTCGGCCGCTGGACGTTGCGGCAGACATAGACGGCGGCGCCGCGGACGCGCGGGTCGTACACCGCTTTCCAGGTCGCGGACGGCACCAGCACGCCGTTCGGGCCGATCGACTTGAGCTTTCGCCCTTGGAACGCCGGGCCGGTGACGAGGTACAGCTCGCCCTCCTGCGTGGCGAGGGTGCGCATCATGCTCTCGATGCCGGCCCACAGCCCCCGGTTCAGGACAGCGGCCTGCGGGACCATGTTGGCGAGCGAGAAGCTCTGCTGCATCGCTTGTTCGTTCGGCATGTCGCCGGAGGGCGCCATGTGGCCGCGGTCGAAGCCAGAGCGGTGGTAGTCGTCGAGCTGGGCCTGGTCCGCCGGCGGCAGCCGGTCGTCGGGATGGAACTCGCCCTCCCGCGGCGTCGCCCGCGCGGCGTCGACGCCGGACGCGGTAAGGTGCTCGGCGGACCACAGCGCCCCGTGCGTGACGCCGGACGCGAGCACGGCGTAGGCGTCGTTGCACAGAAGCGTGGTGCGCTGGGCGAGCCTGGCGTTGGTCAAGGCGGGGGGCCGGCCAGCGGGGAAGAACTGCGGGCAGGCAGGTTGGGCGAAGGCGGGGGAGGCGAGCAGAGCCAGGGCGAGCGGGAGCAGGCGGGCGATCATCATGGCGGGCAGCTTAGGCCGCTGCACAGGGCAGAGGCCAGGGTAGGCGTCAGTACGTCTCCACGTGAAACCGCCCCTCCTCGCGCAAGCGCTCCCGCAGCGACGCCCACTCGACCCCGTGCGCCTCCCCCACCGCCGTCAGCGCCGCCTCCACCCCCGCCTCCAGCCCGCGCAGGCCGCAGACGTAGATGTGCAGGCGGTCCGACCGCAGCAGCGCCGCCAGCGTGTCGGCGCGGGCGGCCATGCGGTGCTGCACGTATTCGCGGGCGGCGCCGGGCACGCGCGAGTACACCAGGTCCTGCGCGAGCAGCGACGCCGGCAGCCGCTGCAGCGGCCCGAAATACGGCAGTTCCTCGGGCGTGCGCGCGCCGAAGAACAGGTGCATCCGCCCGCGCCCGCCGCCGCCCGTCCGCCGCCGCCGTTCGGTGAAGCCGCGGAACGGGGCCGACCCGGTGCCGGTGCAGATCATCAGCAGGTCCGCGTCCGGGTCGTCCGGCATCAGGAACGTCGCCCCGAACGGCCCGACCACGTCCAGCGCCGCGCCCTTCGGCAGGTCGCATAGCCAGCGCGACGCCACCCCACCCGCGACGCGCTTCACCGTCAGCGCGAGGTTGTTGGTGTTCGGCCGCTCGCCGTCCCGCGCGCTCGCGATCGAGTACAGCCGCATCGCGTGCGGCCGCCCCGCCACGTCCACGCCCGGCGGCACTATCCCGATGCTCTGCCCTTCCAGCACGGGGAACGCCACCGCGCCGAAGTCGAGGATGACGTGGCGCACGTCGCTCTCCGCCCCGGCGCCGGTGATCCGGTAGTTGCCGGTGACGGTCGCCCGCGCCGGGTTCGCGCGGTTGAACAGGTTGATCCGCGGCTTGGACGCCGAGGCAGGCGCGCGGGTGCGTCCGCCGGCGCCCTGGTGCGCGCTGTCCAGCAGCGCCGCGGCCTCGTCGTCCAGCGCGTCCGCGGTGGCTGGCGCCTCGGGCGGCTTCGGCGGCAGTTCCAGCCACGCCAGCTGCTCGTCCAGGCTGAACGGCGCCCGTACCTGGAACCAGTTGTCGATCGACCCGGTTGGGCACGGCGACACGCAATCCATGCAGAAATTGCAGATCGCGGGATCGACGACGTAGTTGTTGTCGTCGTGCGTGATCGCCCCGATCGGGCAGGTCGCCTCGCACGTGTTGCAGCGGATGCAGACCTCGGGGTCGATGAGGTGCTGCTTCACCGCCCCGTCCCCGATTTCGCTCATCACCCTTCGCCCATCACCCTTCGCTCATCACTCGTGGATCTGCACGTACTCGAACTCGCCGGGCTTGTTGTCGATGCCCACGCGAGGCGGCGCGATCCAGCCGGCGTAGTGGCCAGGGCGGCTTTCCGCCACCATCAGGCTGGTGATGAACTCCGCGTCCGCATCGTCCGGCAGGTGGCCGCCCTTCGCCGCTGCCCACTCGGCGTCGCCCAGAATGCGGCCGTCGACCCCGGCGTGCACCGCCTTGAACTCACCGATGCCGCGGTTGAAGGCTATGTGCGGCAGCGCCAGCCGGAAGCCGAAACCGGCCTTCTCGATCACCCGGTTCCAGCGCGTGACGCCGCTCGCGCAGTCGCCCACGTAGTCGTCCCGCAGCCGCATGTTCAGCGCCGACAGCGCCGGCACATCCTCGGCCACGATCGCTCCGTCGCGCAGGCGCTGCACCGGGTAGGTCGCGTCCACCAGCGCGTGGTCGTCGTCGAGCTTCTCCTCGCGGTAGCGGCCCTTGATGCCGGAGGTAAAGGCGTTGGCGGCGTTGGTGCTGATCTCGTTGCCGAACAGGTCCAGGGTCAGCGAGAAGTGCAGGTTCATCTTCTTCTGGATGGTCGGCAGGTCGATCACCCCCAACGCGCGCACCGCAGCGATGTCGGCCGGGTCCGCGATCCCCGCCTGCCGCATCGCCTGGCAGGTTCGCTCCACCACGCGCGAGACGCCGCTGTCGCCCACGAACATGTGGTGCGCCTCCTCCGTCAGCATGAAGCGGCAGGTGCGGCTGAGCGGGTCGAACCCGGACTGCGCCAGCGCCTCCAGCTGCATCTTGCCGTCGCGATCGGTGAAGTAGGTGAACATGAAGAAGCTGAGCCAGTCCGGCGTCGCCTCGTTGAACGCGCCCAGCATGCGCGGGCTGTCCTCGTTGCCGGATCGGCGGCGCAGTAGGTCATCGGCCTCCTCGCGCCCCTCCTTGCCGAAATATTTCTGCAGCAGGTACACCATCGCCCACAGGTGGCGGCCCTCCTCGACGTTGACTTGGAACAGGTTGCGCATGTCGTACAATGACGGCGCGGTCTTGCCGAGGTGGCGCTGCTGCTCGACCGACGCGGGCTCGGTGTCGCCCTGGATGGTGATGAGGCGGCGCAGCATGGCGCGGTATTCGCCGGGGATTTCCTGCCACACCGGCTCGCCCTTGTGCTTGCCGAACGGGATGGTGCGCCCCTCGACCGCGGGGGCCAGCAGCACGCCCCACTTGTACTCGGGCATACGCACATAGTCGAACTTGGCCCAGCCCTTCGGGTCCACGCCGATCGCGGTGCGGAGGTACACCAGCGACTCCTGGAAGCCCTCCGGCCCCATATCGCGCCACCAGTCGATGTAGCCGGGGTGCCAGGTCTCGAGCGCCTTGCGCACGCGCATGTCGGCGTTGAGGTTGACGTTGTTGGGGATCAAGCCGTCGTAGTCGACGTTCAGGGCGGTGGTTCCGTCGGGCATGGGGGCTCCTGTCAAACTCGGTTGCGGTCGAAGGTGGGCTGCAATCCGCTGCCGTAGCGTTGCAGCGCGCCGTGCTCGCCGACCGCGTTGGGGCGCTGGAAAATCCAGTTCTGCCACGCCGTCAGTCGGCCGAAGATGCGCGTCTCCATCGTCTCCGGCCCAGGGAAGCGGAGGTTCGCCTCCAGGCCGGTCAAGCTGTCCGGGGAGAAGCTGGCGCGCTCCTCCAGCATGATCCGGACCTCGTCGTCCCAGTCGAACTGGTCGTAGGCGAACGTCACCAGCCCGAGCGCCTCGGCATCCTCGCTCGCCAGCGCCTCGCCGAGCTGGGTATGGACGGCGGCGAGCGTCTGCGGCTCGCCGAGGAAGCGGGTCTGCAGCCGGGTCAGGCCGTTGCCCATGGGATAGGCGCCGAAATTGGCCCCGCTGAGGTGCAGGGAGGCCGCCGGGCGGTTGTCGCCCTCGCGTTGCCCGGTCAGGATGACGGAGCGGTCGGCGGCGAACGCCAGCTCGGCCAAGGTGCCGGCGAAGCAACTGCCGGGCTCGATCAGCGCGATCAGGCTGCGCGAGGTGACGTCCAGCCGCTTCAGCGTGCGCTTGAGGTAGTGCCGGACCTCCCGCATCAGCCAGTGCCCGGCGTGGCTGTCGAGGAACGCGTCGTGGGCCAGCACGAACGCCGGGTCGCCTTCGGTGCGGAACACCCACAGGCCCAGAGCCGGCTCGTTCGTGCGCAGGTGCAGGATCGCGTCGTCCAGTGCGCGCGCGACGGCGAGCGGCCAGAATGCCGCGCCCGAGGCCTGCGCCGCCTCGGCCGTTTCCGGCGGCGGTGCGTCCGGGCCGTGCACGACCAGGGTCACGCGCCCGGCCCCGCGGTCGAGTTCGACGCGCAAATGCGGGTACGTGATGGTGGCCGCGTCGACCGTGCGCTCCAGCCGGGTCAGCGCCACCCCGGCCGCATCCGCCGGGCGGTCGGTGCGGGCGGCGAACGCCTCGGCCCGGGCGCGCACGGCGGCGGCCCAGCCGGACGGCGGCACCACCTCGTCCACCAGCCGCCATTCGACGGCCCGCTTGCCGCGCAGCCCTTCCTCGGTGGAGCAGAACACGTCCGCGAGGTCCCGCCGCACCCGCCGCTTGTCGGTGATGCGCGTCAGGCCGCCGGTGCCCGGCAGCACCGCCAGCAGCGGCATCTCCGGCAGCGACACCGACGCCTTGCGGTCGTCGACCAGCATGATGTGGTCCGCCGACACCGCCAGTTCGTAGCCACCGCCCGCCGCCGTGCCGTTGACCGCGGCGAGGTAGAACTGGCCGGAGTTCTGCGTCGCGTCCTCGATCGACAGCCGGGTCTCGTTGGTGAACTTGCAGAAGTTGACCTTGTGGCCGTGGCTGGCGCCGCCGAGCATGCGGATGTTGGCGCCGGCGCAGAACACGTTGTCCTTGCCGGAGCGGATGACGACGGCGCCGATTTCGGGGTGCTCGAAGCGCAGGCGCTGGACGGCGTCGTACAGCTCGATGTCGACGCCGAGGTCGTAGGAGTTCAGCTTCAACTCGTAGCCGCCGAGCAGGCCGCCCGCCGGGTCGACGTCCATGATGAGGGAGGCGACACGCCCGTCGGTCTCGATGCGCCAGTGCCGGTAGCGGCTCGGCTCGGTCCGGAAGTCGATCGGGTCCACGCAAACCTCCCAGGCGGCCTAACCCGCCGCGGTTGACGCACCATAATGCGTGATTTCGAGAGTTGGAAGAAAACTACGCATTATATTGCAGTTCAAGGCGTCCCACGAACGAGCCGATCGCCGCCACGACGCGCTCGCCCGCGTCCAAATGCGGGGAATGCCGCGCGCCCTCGACCACCAGCGTCTCGACCGGGCAGTACGCCTCGTTCCGCATCAGGTCGAGTTGGGCGAGCGTGCCGTACTCGTCGTCGGCGCCCTGCACCAGCAGGACCGGGACGCGGACGAACGGGATCGCCTCGTCGATGCGCCACGAGCGGAACGCCGGGTCGAGCCAGGCATCGTTCCAGCCGCGGAAGGCGTTGTCGGGATCGGCGTGGTAGCGGCCGAGCCGGACGCGGAGGTCGGTGCTGCCGTAGGCGACCCGGGCGGCCTCGATGCTGGCGATGGAGAGGTCCTCGACGAAGAAGTGCGGCGCGATCAGCACCAGCCCGGCGATCCGGAAATCCTGGCGCGACCCGGCGTACAAGGCCGCGATCGACGCGCCGTCGGAGTGCCCCACCAGCACGGCCCGTTTGATTCCGGCGGCGTCGAGAACGCGGGGCAGCACGTGCTCCGCCTCCTCGTGCATGTAGGTGAGCGGGCGCGGCAGCGGGACGGGCGCCGACTGCCCGTAGCCGAAGCGGGAGTAGGCGAACACGCCGCAACCGGTCGCCGCCGCCAGCCGTTCTGGAAAGCCGCGCCACAGGGCGACGCAGCCCAGGCCCTCGTGCAGCAGCACCAGCGTGGGCGCCTGGTCCGGCGGCTTCCCCCACCGGGCGGTCTCGATCGTCCGCCCGTCCAGGTCGAGCGTCACGGCGCACCCTCCCGCAGCTTGAACCGCTGGACCTTGCCGGTGGCGGTTTTCGGCAAGTCGTCCACGAACTCGACCCAGCGCGGGTATTTCCAAACCCCGGCGACCGCCTTGACGTGGTGCTTCAGCGCCTCCGCCAGCGCGTCCGACGGGTCCCGCCCGTGTTTCAGGACGACGAAGGCGCGCGGCTTCACCAGGCCCTCGGCGTCGGGGTGGCCGACCACCGCCGCCTCCAGCACGTCGGCGTGGGACACCAGGGCGGTTTCGACCTCGAACGGGCTGACCCAGATGCCGCTGACCTTGAACATGTCGTCGGTGCGGCCGCAGTAGCGGAAATATCCGTCCGGCTGGCGGATGTACTTGTCGCCGGTGTAGGTCCATTCGCCGGCGAAGGTGCGGCGGGTCTTGGCGCGCTGGTTCCAGTAGCCGCTGGCCGCGCTGTCGCCGCGCACGATCAGCTCGCCGGGTTCGTCGTCGGGCGCGTCGGCCCCGGCGGCGTCCACCACGCGCAGATCGTAGCCCGGCACCGCGCGGCCCGAGGTGCCGTACTGCAGCGCGCCGGGCTGGTTGGACAGGAAGATGTGCAGCATTTCGGTCGAGCCGATGCCGTCCAGGATATCGACCCCCACCACCCGGCGCCACGCCTCGCCGATTGCCGCCGGCAGCGCCTCCCCCGCCGAGGTGCACACCCGCAGCCGTCCGGCGCCGAGGCGGGCGGCGTCCGGGTGCGCCAGCATCCCGGCGAAGAAGGTCGGCACGCCGCACAGGACCGTGGGGTCGTGCCGGCGGCACAGCTCCAGCACCGCGTCCGGCGTCGGCCGGTGCGGGAGCAGCACCGCCTGTCCGCCGACCGAGAACGGGAACGTCATGGCGTTGCCGAGGCCGTAGGCGAAGAACAGCTTGGCGACGGAGAACACCACGTCGTCCGGGCCGATGCCGAGCACCTGCCGCGCGAACGTGTCGGCCGTGGCACGCAGGCTGGAATGGACGTGCAGCACCCCCTTCGGCGCGCTGGTGGACCCGGAGGAATACAGCCAGAACGCGGTCGCATCCGGACTGGCGTCCATGGGCGCGAAGGTGCCATCCCCGGCCAGGAACGCGGGGTAGGCGGTCGTGCCCGGCGGCGCGCCGCAGCCCTCGTGCGCGGCGGCGACGATCCCGGGCGCGTTCGGCAGCGCCCCGAGCACGGGGGCCAACCCGGGCAGCAGCCGGTCGGAGACGACGGCCAGGCTGGCGCGGCTGTCGGCGAGGATGTAGGCGGCCTGCTCCGGCGGCAGCAGCGTGTTGACAGGCACCGGCACGACGCCGGCGCGGATGGCGCCCCAGAACGCGACCGCGAACTCGATGCTGTCGAGCAGCAGGATCGCGACCCGCTCCTCCGGCCGCACCCCCGCCGCCGCCAGCCCGGCGGCGAACCGCGCCGTTTCGGCCTGCAGTTGGGCGTAGGTGATGGTACGCCATGCGTCGGTCAGCGCAACCCGCTCGCCGCGGCCCTCGCAGATATGGCGGTCGATAAAGAAATCGGCCGCGTTGCCGGAGGGCGGACGGGTCATCTCGATCGGCATCGCATCCCCCTCCCCGAACGCCTGCCGTCGTTGCGGCACGAAAGCGTAGGCGGAGAAGCACGAACCTGCAACGCGACACGAGGCGCGTGGCGGCGATCAGGCCGGATTGGCGCCCGCGGCGGCCTCGCTCGACGGCGGGGCCTGCGGGTCGTCGATGCGGTCCAGCAGCGCCGCCCCGTGGTTCCGCACGTTGTTGACCGCCTTGGACACCGGCCACAGCTTGACCACGTCCTCCGCCGCCGGGCGCATCAGGGCGGCGGCGTCGCCCTCCGCCTCGCCCAGCCAAGCCGGCCAGTCCGCCGCCTCCAGGACCACCGGCATGCGCTCATGCAGTTGGCGCATGGTCGCGTTGGCAGCTGTGGTCAGGATGGCGAAGGTCCGCAGCGTCTCGCCGTCGGGCGATTGCCAGCCTTCCCAAATGCCGGCGAAGGCAAGCGGGGCGCCGTCCTGCCGGGCGATGGCGTAGGGCTGCTTGCCGGACGGCAGGGCCTGCCACTCGTAGAACGCGTCTGCCGGAACGAGGCAGCGCCGGGATTTCAACGCCCCGCGGAACATCCCCGAACTCCCCGCCGTCTCCGACCGCGCATTGATCGGCTTGCGGGCCGCGCGCAACTCGCCCCTGTGGAAGTGCGGCACCAATCCCCACCGCAGCAGGTCGAGGCGTCGCTCGCCAGTCTCGGGATGGCGGCGCACGACCATGGCCGCCTGCGTGGGCGCGACGTTCCAGGAGGGCGCGAAGTTCGGCGGCGGCCCGGCCGTGTCGAACAGCGCGTGGGCCGCGTCAGGCGCGAGCAGGGAGGCGAACCGGCCGCACATCCGGTCAGCTCAACGGCTCAGCCATAGCCCTTGCCCAGCGCCTCCTCGGCCTGGTCCGGGCTCGCGGTTTCCGGAGGCTTGGCCGACATCTGGCCGGTGCTGGTCTCGCCCGCGTCGTCGCCCTCGACGATGTGGAAATCGAACTTCCCGTCGCGCGACTGCCAGGTCTGCACCGTGAGCACCTTCGCCCCGCCCCGGCTCTCGTGCGGCCCATGCACCACGCCCGCGGCGTGCGTCAGGAACGCGCCCGCGTCCAACGCCTCGCCGGCCTCGACCAGGTCGCCCTCGATCACGTAGTGCATCTCGCTGCCGGCGTCATGGCGGTGTGCCGGGATGCGCCCGCCCGGGGGCAGGTGGACGATGCTGGTCACCACGCCGTTCGCCTGGTCCTCGTTGAGCAACTGGATACGGAATTGTCCCGTGGCGCCGGGAATTTCGAATGCGGCCGCCTCGATGCTCGTGGCCAGAAGTTGCACTTTCTGCGCGTCCATGAACCTGCCATCCTTCGTGAGGGTGAAAAACGCGCTCCCGCCCGCTTGGTTGCCGCCTGAAGCGCGCCCGGCACGGAAATTGGGTAAGGTTGCACATGGCCGACGAGCATCTAGCGACCGAGGCGCCGCAAGGCGAGCTGACCACCCGCATCATGGCGATGCCGGCCGACACCAACCCGTCGGGCGACATCTTCGGCGGCTGGATCATGGGCCTGATGGACCTCTCGGCCGGGATCGCCGCGCGGGAGCAGGCGCGCGGGCGCGTGGTCACCGCCTCCGTCTCCAGCCTCAGCTTTCTCCACCCGGTGAAGGTCGGCGACATCGTGTGCTGCTACACCACCCTCACCGGCACCGGCCGTACCTCGATCACGCTGGAGGTCGAGACCTGGGTGATGCGCGACCGCCAGACCCACAAGCTGAAGGTGACGGAAGCCAAGTTCGTGATGGTCGCGGTGGACCAGGAGGGGCGTCCCCGCCCGATCGAGCGCCTGAATGCCTGAGCTCGGCGCACCCGGCCGGGTTCACCGGTTTTCGCCCCCCTACAGCCCGGACGACGCGGCGCTGCTCCGCCCCCTGCTCGCCCAAGCCGCACTGGCGCCCGAGCGCGAGGCGCGGGTCGACACCACCGCCCGCGCGCTGGTGTCGGCGATCCGGTCGCAAGGCGGGCTGGGCGGGGTGGAGGAGGTGTTGCGCGAATACTCGCTCGACTCGCGGGAGGGGTTGGCCCTGATGGTGCTCGCCGAGGCGCTGCTGCGCATTCCCGATGCCGCCACCGCCGACCGCCTGATCGAGGACAAGTTGGGGTCCGCCGAGTTCGGCCCGGCGCGCGAGGGAGCGGGCGTGCTGATCAACGCCTCGGCTTGGGCGCTCGGCCTGTCGGTCCGCATCATCCATCCCGGCGAGACCCCGGATGGCGTGCTGGCCGGCCTCGCCAGGCGAGTCGGGCTGCCGGCCGTGCGCGGCGCCACGCGGGCGGCGATGCGGGTGATGGGCGGGCATTTCGTGCTGGGCCAGACGATCGGGGAGGCTTTGGGCCGCGCCGGGTCGCGGGCGGGCCGGGTGTACCGCTACTCGTTCGACATGCTCGGCGAGGGCGCGCGCACCGCGGATGACGCCGCCCGCTACGCCGGCAGCTACGCCGACGCCATCGCCGCCATCGGCCGGGCGGCCGGCAACCGCCCCCTCCCCGACCGGCCCGGCATCTCCGTCAAGCTCAGCGCCCTGCACCCGCGCTATGAGGCGATGAGCCGGGACCGGGTGATGGCGGAGCTGGTGCCGGTCCTGCTCGGCTTGGCCCGGGCGGCCCGCGCGCACGACCTCAACTTCACCGTCGACGCCGAGGAACAGGACCGGCTGGAATTGTCGCTGGAGGTGATCGGCGCGGTCGCGGCCGATGCGGCGCTGGCCGGCTGGGACGGATTCGGCTTGGCGATCCAGGCCTACGGCAAGCGGTCGCTGGCGGCGGTCGAGTGGGTGGCGGACCTCGCCGAACAGCTGGACCGGCGGTTCATGGTGCGGCTGGTGAAGGGCGCCTACTGGGACACCGAGGTGAAGCGGGCGCAGGAACGCGGCCTCGACGGCTACCCGGTGTTCACGCGCAAGGCGGCGACGGATATGGCGTACCTGGCGTGCGCGGAGCGGCTGCTCGCGCGGCGGGGGCGGCTGTATCCGCAGTTCGCGACCCACAACGCGCTGACGGTCGCGAGCATCCTGGAGCGGGCGGGCGGGACCGACGGCTACGAGTTCCAGCGCCTGCACGGGATGGGCGACGCGCTGTACGCCCGGCTGCTGCGCGACCAGCCCGGCGTCGCGGTGCGCACCTATGCGCCGGTGGGTGGGCACGCGGACCTGCTCGCCTACCTGGTGCGGCGCCTGCTGGAGAACGGGGCGAACTCCTCGTTCGTGTCGATGGCCGCCGACCCCGGCGTGCCCGTCGAGCGGCTGCTGGCGCGTCCGCACGACGCGATCGGCACGGCGGACGCGGCGGCCAATCCGCAGCTCAAGCCGCCCGGCGAGCTGTACCCGGACCGCCGCAACAGCCGCGGCGTCGAGTTCGGCAACCGCGCGGCGCTCGATGGCCTGTTGGCGGAGGTTGCGGCTGGGCGCGCCATGGGCATTCCCGTGCCGGGGAGCGCGGCGGCCACGTCCCTCGCGGCGGCGCATCGCGCCCAGCCGGCCTGGGATGCGGTTCCGGCGCACGACCGTGCCGCGGCGCTGGAGCGGGCGGCCGACCTGTTCGAGGCGAATCGCGGCAGGTTGCTGGCGCTGCTGGCGGACGAGGGCGGCAAGACGCTCGACGATGGCGTGGCCGAACTCCGCGAGGCCGTCGATTTCCTGCGCTACTACGCCGGGCAGGCGCGTCGCCTGTTCCAGCCGGTGTCGCTGCCGGGGCCGACCGGGGAGAGCAACGTGCTGACCCGGCATGGGCGCGGCGCGTGGGTGTGCATCTCGCCGTGGAACTTCCCGCTCGCGATCTTCACCGGGCAAGTTGCGGCGGCGCTCGCGGCGGGCAACGCGGTGGTGGCGAAACCGGCCGAGCAGACGCCTCGGGTTGCCGCGGAAGCGGTGCGTTTGCTGCACCAAGCCGGCGTGCCCGCGGCGGCGCTGCACCTTGCGCCGGGTGGGGGCGACGTCGGGGCGGCGCTGGTCGAGCATCCGCTGGTCGCGGGCGTGGCCTTCACCGGCAGCACCGAAACGGCGTGGCGCATCAACCGGGCGCTCGCCGCCAAGCGCGGGCCGATTGTGCCGCTGATCGCCGAAACCGGCGGCATCAACGCGATGGTGGTGGACGCGACTGCGCTGCCGGAGCAGGTGACCGACGACGCGGTGCTCAGCGCGTTCCGCTCGGCCGGGCAGCGCTGCTCGGCGTTGCGGCTGCTGTGCGTGCAGGCGGATGTGGCGGACAAGGTCGTGGCGATGATCGCGGGCGCGGCGGCGGAGCTGCGCCTGGGCGACCCGGCCGACCCGGCGACGCAGATCGGCCCGGTGATCGACGCGCACGCCAAGCGGCGCCTGGACGCGCACATCGCCCGCATGAAACAGGAATTTCGCGTCCACTACGCCGGGAATGCCCCGCCGGCGGGGCATTTCGTCGCGCCGCATTTGTTCGAGCTGAACCGTGCCGAGGACTTGGCGGAGGAGGTGTTCGGCCCGGTGCTCCACGTGGTGCGCTGGCGCTCGGATGGACTGGAGGCGCTGCTCGATGGGCTTGCGGCGAGCGGCTACGGCCTGACTTTGGGCGTGCAAAGCCGCAACGAGGGGTTCATCGACCGCGTGCTGGCCCGGGTGCCGGCGGGAAACGCCTATGTCAATCGCAGCATGATCGGCGCGGTCGTCGGCACCCAGCCATTTGGCGGGCGCGGGTTGTCCGGCACCGGACCGAAGGCGGGCGGGCCGGACTACCTCGGCCGGTTCACGGTCGAACGTGTGGTGAGCGTGAACACTGCGGCGGCGGGGGGAAACGCGGCGCTGCTGACGACGGCTGAAGGGCGTAGGCCATAACCTATGGTCCATTGGCACGAATGAGGAGTTCGTTCCTTAAACTAGCCGACAACGTGGCGGGAACAGAGATGCACATCTTACGCTGGAACAGTGGTCCGATCAGAGGATGTCGAGACCTGATACCTGCTCACTGGTTCAAAAAAACCGGGAGAAAGGCCCAGGTCTACCATGGAGTAACCTGCGCCCGTAACCACCGATTGCGAGCTGTCTGCAATTTGGAAGTTTCAGCTAAGCTCGACTTTCCGCATCTCAAGCTGCAAGCGAGAGAGTCTCCACGAATCGTTTGAGCAAGCGTAACGGCATTACGACGGTGTCGGTCATCGTCCGGGACATCGAGAAATCCGG
>JAABUV010000090.1_pt1 | contig 127543 bp, 114 predicted proteins | sample 5559971 | NCBI WGS metagenome assembly JAABUV01 (sample SAMN10711881, study PRJNA513362) | rock metagenome | isolation source: Antarctica rocks | place: Antarctica: Victoria Land, Knobhead nord | collected 2015-12-19 | reverse complement strand
GGCTGATGAGCATTTACAAGTTTCGTCCATGGAACAAGTTTGATAGTAGTACTGTGGAGGAGAAGTCCTGTTCGCAAATACGATGACGCGAGCGTAATTTTCAATGGAGAGTTCTCAGTTGCCAAGACCGAAAGAATCTGCGTCGCACAGGTCAGTCCGCAGGCCCTCGTCGCCGTATACCACGTCTAATGATTCTCGAAAAAATCTGTCCACGAGACAGATGATACCGACGATGACCTGAGCGATCTTGAGTTCGCACGGCTCCGATCGCAACCCAAGCCGGTCTTTAGACGACCTCCCCTCTGCCAGACTTCCAGCAACGCGAGAATACAGACTCTAGTCGATTCAATGGCGCTGGTGATAGTCAAAGTGAGCCCTCCTAAGTGCATTTCTGACCAGCGTCCAGGCCTTTTCTCTGACATACTTCAGACAACCCTTTCGTGCTTGAGGATGACGAACAGACCAGCGAGATGGGCGGCTCTACCAGGGCCACGAGCGTGGAGTCTAAGATTGGCCCTGTAACCCTCCAAAGCTCCCATCACAAGGAACAGGTAAAGACGCACGGCTGCTTGAGTACCTATACTACCGAACCTACCATCGAACCCATTGACCGCCCGACCTCTCAAAATACCGTTCTACCGCAGCGTCCATGTGGGCGGGTCATCAGCGAAGAAGATCGTAGAGCAGCAGCGGTCGCGGGTCCTCCCAGTGCCATCACTCCACCACTTTCTCAGCAGTCTCAGGCTCCGAATGCCTCACTTGAAGAGCAGGAATGGGAGATCACAAAGATTACTGGCAAGAGACGGGTGGGAAAGGGCTATGAATATAAGGGTCGTTGTACGTCATCCGTCTCCCGTCTCTTATCTTTCCACGGATAAGGGTTAACTAGTGGGACCCAGGAGCTCTATCTGCAACATCATGAAGCTGAATTCACGAGACCAACCAGTCGGAGTCGCTCAACCAGGATTCGTTCAACCAGGTATCACACAACCAGGATTTGTGCAGCCAGGCGTCGCTCGACCAGCAGTGAGCCAGCCAGCGGTTCCTCAAGCAGGAGTTACCCAGCCAGGAGTCGCCCAGCCAGGAGTCACCCAACCAGGAGCTAGTCAGCCAACTCAAGCTGACATGATCCCGTCCTCCGCAGTTCAAGCGATGATAGCCAGCGCGGTCCAACAGGCTATTCAACAATATCAACGACAATCGACACCGGCCGTAGCTGCGTAGAAAACAGGATGCAGCAGAAGGGGTTTGGAAACAGTGATTCCTCAGCCAATCCGAAAATAATTAACGGAAGAAAATCATCAATATTCGACAGCATCAGCAGCTCCAAAATCGATACCAATACCAACATCAAACCTCATCAACATCCATTCCGCAACTATCAAAATCAGGGAGAATAAAACAGAGAGCCATTCGGCTTTGACGCTCGTTAGGAGCGCTCTACAAGCGTTCCGTCATACCACACTGTCATTTACGCTTTACAGCAACGCCTCGCGGTTCTTGTCAGTCTATTCGGAGCGAAATTTTCTGGCGAATACTACCTCTCATTTAATATTTCGTATTTTGCGTTAAACGCTCATTGAAAATTACTATACCTCAGCTTGATATTATAGACATACTTTTCCAATAAGACTGTGCCTCCGCTTGCTTGATATGATCTGACGTGGACCATTCTCAACCATCAATACCGAAAATGAAAGTCCCCATACTACAAACCCATCATCGTAAGTCAGCCAAGACCGGTGAAGTCTCTAGGTGTGAGATTGGTCAGGAGATTCCCATCTCAGTTCTCGAGCAGAGAGAGCGGGGTTGGGAGCGAGATTGGAGAGCCAAGAATGGAGCAGGGTAGGTAGAAGTGGATTGGGGGAGTCAGAAGTGGACCGGGGGAGCCAAGAGTGGCTTGCATGTAATTGGTATCCACCTGAGAGACCTCTAGCAATACCAAAGTAGTCATCCTTCAGAGACCAATCTGAAAGTGTCGGAGGTAAAGGGTCTTTGCGAATTTTGTCAATACAGGATGGGCCGGCCATTCAAAAAAAAAATTCAACCATAATCGTGTGCATCATAAGATCGAAGACTTCATCATATCATAAATGCAGACCTATTCTCAAAACAAAAAGATGAGGAGAACAGCTCGACCTTAATGCCTTTCAGAGCTCAGAGATCCGGAGCGTAAATCTCGGAATACTTGTTTTCTCAACAGCCCGAACCAGAGAAGACAGGTTTTCAACCTTGTACGTCGCCAAGTCCATGTCGTACCCGTACATTTTTAATGACATCAAGGCCAAATCGTATTCCTTTGCCAGCAGTGTTCCAAGGCATTGATCATCTTGTGCACATTTCACGCAATATGCTCTTGCTTCATTCAAGATCGCTGTCCGGGTGCAAGCTCTAATAAAGACGATAGATCTAAGGACCTTGTTGCCGTTAAGAATCTTGAGCGTGATAGTATGGCTATCTTCAGTTGGCGACCCTGGGGCTGCAGCCTCAAGGACGGAAGTCACTGTGGACGGCGGCGCCAACGGAGGTGGATGAAAATCAAAATCATCGCGCACGGCACTAAGAGCAGGCCTTGGAGGCGGTACAAGGAACTCAGCATCCTCAGCTGGGGCATTGTGCATTGGAGCGACGTCAAGCCCTGATGTCAGTTCATAGGGATCGTCTAATTCATATGGAATATTGTCATGTTGGTTGAGACTATGTTCCTCTGCGTCGTCGAAGTCTTCGATGATTACCTCGGCTTGTGAACCTTCCGGCGTCGCGTTGGGAGCTAATTTTTCCGTTCCTATTGAGTCCTCATTGGAGACTGCTTCTCGCACAGGAAAGGTATCCTCCGGTATTGGTTCTTCCTCTGGCACAATATTGTAAGGCTCATCTGTGTGGGAAGCTCCCTCCGGTGCGGCGAAACAAGGTTCTTCGGCTGGGATAGCTTCCCCTGCCGCAGTATGCGGCTCTGCAGGAACATCCCTGGTTGTGCCAAAATTCCAAGCTCCATATCGAGGCCATTTCCAACCCATATCTTGTGTAAAATGTTCTGGGGCGGGAGACGCCTCTTCCGAAGCGGAAACTTCATCCACGAGAACAGGTGCTTCTTCAGCTGTAGGAATACCCCAGTCAGATGCTGCCGCCTTCTTCTCTTTTTTCATTTTACCCTTCGACCTTAAAGGTAAAATCGTTAATTCTGAGACCTCCGGTTCCTCTTCAACGCCGCCACCATTGTTATCGTGCCAAAAAGGTCGGGTATCTTTCTCCAATTCTTCACCTTGGTGAGATTTCTCTTCGCCGAGTGGACTTTGATCACAAGCTTGAGCTTTATTTGTCCTCTCTGGGAGTTTCTGTTCATGTTCTAAAGGGATTGTTAGAAATAGATACAGGAACAGATGGGACATGAAATGAAAGGAAAAGTACATGGAAACATACCTATCCCGCTATTCTCGATGTGCTCTTCTGCCTCAGACTCGGCCTTCGCTCCGTCAAAGCTCGGTGTATGACTACAGGCACAAGGACTGGAGATCTGCTGGGAGCCAATAAGGAAGCTTTCAAAGGCAGAGCCGACCTCAGTGCGTTGTTTCTTGTCCGTTGCCAGCATCTCTTCGATTGATAATCTTTCCAGCTCATCAAGTTCAGCTCTCCGACGCGCAATATCTTCCAACTGATCTCTGAGCTTGCGTTCGAGCAGATATTGATGCTGCACAATTTCCTCTATGCTAGCCTCCAGCTGAGTTTTGATTTCCACTAACTTCTCCGCTCGTTTGGAGTCATTAAGAGCTTCTGCAAAAGAGTTAGCTGCATGGAGCATGTTTAAAATCCCCGCGACGCTAGTTGGAAGGCGATGAACGGCTGAGTGACGAAGGGCACTTGTTCCAAAGAGAACCTCAGCGATGCTTTTACCGGCAATCGGTTTGATGGCTGATGGCGGTAGAGACTTGGCGTATTTTGAAAATCTCTTGGTCCATTCGGTGAGTTCAATGGACTCTGCTTCGTGCCATTTCCGTGCCTCCATCAGATCCGGGACCCAAGCATTGCCGAACTCCAGACAGCTTTCCTCAAGCAAAGATTGGACTAAGACTAGACTCCTATGTTGCGTTTTGAATGGCAAATAGACAGGATGGAGCCTTGGGACAGAGAGCGCTTGGTGTCCTTGGGTTGTCGATTGTTTGCTATCAAGAAAATTAGCTACGTGCCTGTCTTGTCTTGTGCATTGTCCTCCAGTCAAGACTTGCCACAGTTCAACAGCGCTGATTTGAACATTGTCCCGAGTCTCAGCTTTGTCTTCTATTGTCTCCTCAGGCTCAGCGCGCTGTCCGCTTTGCTTCAAGTCCAGGCACTCATCTCCTCCTTCGTCATCGGAAGTCAGCACTATATCTTGTGCTGCTTCGGCCTCAATCCTGACGACTTCTGCCTCAGAGGCCGCTCTCTCGGCCTCTTGCGTCTCTGTCAGCTGGAACAGCTCTGGGTAACGGAGCTTTGCCCGGGGTAAAGATTCAAAGATCTGCTCGTCTAGCAACTCTTTCGCAATTGCAGCAATGGCTGGTAAGGTAAATTCCTTTGTGAGGATTTTGATGGATGTCTTGTGCTTCTCGAGAAGCTGAGAGATTTTCTTTACCCTTCGAACCTGCCCGCTTGCTCCGCTGAAGATTGATGCGCAGTGAAGATAGACCAGCCTCCCATCTGGAGAACGTTGCTTAGCCATGACGAAGCCTTAAAAGTAATGTCGTGTGGATGGTCTTGTTGGAGCGCTGAGAGGCACCAAAAAAGGGCGCAAGTTTTGGGGAGAGTGGGGAAAAGCCGGCTGACATGTAGCACAAGCCTGGCTGCAAACTTATCATATGTAAGCACCATGTGCTAAGCTAGATAATAATGAAAGGTATGTACAATGGATGATATCATTGGATGATGATGAGTAGTATTGTTGACTACTAATAGATGTAGTTGATTAATTGTACAGAGAAACACTGCAAAGAACACGCATGAAATCTCTACTAGTTTGCCAAGGCCTAGTCACGTGATGATTCACGTGACATACCGATGTTGACCCGGCCTGAAATCCAATACATAAATCAATTAAATAAAACCCACTACTCTTGCTCATGGTGGATTGGCCATCAACTACAAATGATCCACGCGGGAGCCGCGAGAGGCACAATCCTGACTTCACATTTATTTCTCCGGCCTTAAAAAGCCAGCCATCCTGATTCGATTGTGGAATGCAACTGGCGCTAGCTTTTAGTTTCAGCACATGGGCTTTCTCCATCATCAACAACATCATTATCATCGTCGGAGCCAGTGGAGCGGCGGGTATCTATTTTCGGAAATTCTATGACGGATAGTCTAATCATTCGGTTTGTAAATCCTTGCGCACCTTCACTCATTGTATGTCCAAAGTAATCCTTAGTATTTTGTCTGCCCGCCTGAGAGGACTGGGCAGCCGGAATTTTTGAATGGAAGGCGAGAGGATCACCCTTGGGGTACGCAAATGTGGTCTCATCGAAAGCCTATAGGAAATTACATGCACGGAATGAAGACTTTTGAAGTCAGCCCCACTCTTTGCCAATTGGCTAGATCAATATCTACCACATCTATGCTCAGACTTGCTCGCTTATAAATGGATGCGAGACTCCCTATCCGAGGTGCTCATCCCTGGAAGTGCAAGCTAGCTCTGATTTTACCTGATCCAGAGCTGTGAAAATCTTGTTCATTTCTCTGCAGTATTTGTCTGCATTGCTCTTGGATTCCTCGGCTACTAGCTTCCACTCACCTATGTGCTTCTCGAGTTTTCCGTTGTCCATCTGCAGCTGCTGGATGGTGACTTTCAGTTCGCTGGCTTCCAATGCAGCTGCTCGTCTCCTTTCCGACTCTGTGGCAACCCGATGTTCCTATTTGCTAATTTCGCGAGTTAATCTAACGTTGTCTTGGTGTAGGTCGTCAATCTTTGCCACAAAACTGACTTCCGGCCTGGGAAATTCCTGAAACTTATTTGGGCAGTCAGCTAAACGTCGAATAGACGAGAACGAGCAGCGCGTACAGACTCTTCCCCATCCTATACCGGGAGTTCTGATTGAAACGGGGCCTTCCAGATAGCTATAAATGATTTATCGACACCATCACACAAATCCTTGAGCTGGCCAATCGAAAGATCACTTAGATTTTTCGAGAACAGGTGCTCCTTTTCGTCCAGTTTTTCCCACGTATAAGGGTCATCCGCGTTGGTTTTGAGCCGCACCTGCGACGTTTCTATCACGATTCCGAGCCTTCTGTCTTTGCTCGTGTTAATAACGGCTGATTATAAAACATGATGGCTCTTATAAATATGCGCTGATAGTTTCTCTCTGCATTTCTTGTTCCACTCCGTTCGCTTTATATTATTAGGTCGACGAGAGGCCATTTTTTCTTTAGACCGTTTGCAGAGTGAATTGATCAGAATTCCTAAAGGAGTCACCAGCTATCGTTCCAGTGAACTTGATGTCATCATTTAAAGAATCTGGGCATAAACAGAAGCTGGATTGGATGTCAGAAGCTTTTAACTCTTCGTGGGGCTCCAGTTCTGGCACCCTCTCTTGGGGAGCCAAAATTGGAGGCCCAAATCGAAGGAACGGAAGTGGAAATCTAGACACCTGCGTTGATTGGAGGTTTGTTTCAATCCATACTAAAGTCCTGCTATTGTCACGAATTGATTGTAGGCTGTGTAGACATGCTCCAAAAGTACAGTCTTAGGGCCCAGTGGCTTGCTTGTGGAATGGAGAGATTTCCATACATATTATACATGCAGACGTGGAGCTTGAGAGTATTCCACAAGTGCAACGTATTCAATTCGTCTGTCTATAAGTTTATATATAATAAACTCTTATCCCGCTTTATATAGGTCAGTGAACCACCTTTTAGGTTCTAAGCTACTGAAAGGTAGTCTTGTATTGCTAGCTCTCTGACTGCGGACGCGGAAACATCACGTGCTATGACGGAAGAATAATAGGCTGCGGGTCGGACTCGTCGAGCAGTCTCGGGTCGATTGATAAGGGAAGGTCGGAGTTGATAGACGACGCCGGTGTCGGGTTATCGAGTGCGGTCTCGTCCGAGGTCCAATTAATGATCGAAAGTGGGCTTTCAGAGCCTGTGAAAGATACTGCCGACGAACTTCGCTTCTCCTGATTTGCTATTGAGTCGATCGAAGGAAGAGAGTAACTTTGACTGAGGCAAATTCTATCTTCCAGTCTTACTGGTCCCGTAGGAACGATAAGGTCGAGTGTCTCGAGTATTGGCGAGTCTATTGTTTCATTGACATGCTTGTAAGGACTTTCCCCGCTCAGGAGGTCACAATGGTGCTCCAGCTTGACGCTCGCGCTGAGGAAAGCCTTTATATTCAGAGAAGACTGACGTGTCAGGCGACGCCTTTTGATCGGATCGAGCTTGATGCGCTTAATGTAGTGTATATCCTGACAGTGATACTGAAGATCTTGAATCGAGTTGAAAGAAAGTGTACAGCGTGGATCAGGATATGGGACTACCTTGCTTTCACCCGCTTCTATGGATCGGTTATACCTATCTTCTAAATGCCAGAAATGTTCTTGCAGGTACTCTTTCCAGCTCTGTTTAACGAAGAATTGATGGAAACGTTTCGTTGGTGAGAGCTTTAAATCGAAGAGATAGAAGAGACACTGCCCAGTAGTAGCAAGAGTTCGGCGGAAGATAAGTGGATTACATTGAACTGGGAGCGTCTCGAGGTCGGTGAGATGGCGTTGATAGTGCTCAAACCATCCGGCCCCACTGGTGATCCATTCGTCGCACTGAAAATAGAGCTCGGTAAAGCCGTGTTTCCTTTCAAGGTCGCCCTTGTGGCAACGGTAAATATGTTCCCACCTATCGCCAATACTGATACTGTAGAATCGAAGGGTGTTTGGTTAGCCAGTCCGCAATAACTGAGCATTTGGCAAATGAGAAAGGAGAAGTAGACGAACCGATCCATATCCCTCGCATATTGGGGTACAGGGCAACGACCGTTTTCAGGCCGCAAGCTTGGACGATAGGCCACCCGCGGATTCTCTTTGCACAATGTGATCATGTCCTGAAGTGCGCTGCGGCCCTATACACTGCGGAGGGGAACGTTGAGGAAGAGCAAAGATGCCAGCCGATCACGTGGCGGATCTAAACGGCGAATCCGGTTGAAGTAGCTTGGTAGACTTGCGACTTGAGGTGCTTCATCCTCCGTGTTTGAGGCGATCTTGCGTGGTTGAATCTGCTGCCATTTACTAAGCTCCTTAGACACGAGCTGGCGTTTCCGCCAATATAGTTCCTCTCGTCGAGCCCGAGCTGGCTGGGCTTCATCCTCTAGCGTGATGCCCCGAAGCTTCTCCCCTAGTATTTCGATCTCCTTGTTAATGGAGACGAAGTCGGCATAATAATCCAGGTTGGCTTCGACCTTTGCGGGTAGCGATTATAGCAGCTGAGGATATTAATGGAGCGATAGCCCGCGAAACCCTTTAAGGTGGACGGTGCAACCATTTTTATTCCAGTAACTTGCCATCCCGTCCACAGTGCTCAGCTCAGGCGCGTATAAGCCAAAGAAGGTATCTGGGTTATTATAGCCGGCGAATTTTATCTATTCGGCGATCGAGTAACCATTATCTTTAGCCGAGTCAGTGTGTCTCAACGGTTATGGTTCGTCCTGAAGAACTTACCATCGGCTTTGATAAGGGCTTCTCTTCGAATATCATGTATCCCAATATTTTCCTTGTACCCGGCGCGATGCCCCAGATCCACTGTCCGATTACTGAACGAGCCCGCTCCATGGATCTTTCCTGTGGGTCCATCCGTAGATACTATCTGGAAAAAAGGTACACGGAGCATGTCCTTCTTGATTCGAAGGTGGTGTAAGGACCCATCCGCAGGTGGTGGAATCGCCTCGATCTCTTCGAAAGACATAGTCCTGGAAGGCGTGATCCGCTAGGGCGATTGCCAGTAAAGGTAGCACTGGGTTCGTAAACAGCGGCTCCATATCCTCATATATGCTATGCTGTGGCCCAGAATCACATCGGAACAGTCAGCAAGGATTGCCCCTAACCATGATTCTGAAGCTTTGGACAGTCAAGCAACCTTTTGTGTGGCGTCTGTGAAAAGCCTTTTGCGTCCCTGGTGACTTGTACCCTAATCTCCGCCTCTCCTTTTTCATTCTTGAAGACGGCGAAGTCGATTGTCTGCTCAAATGTTAGTATAATCACTGACCGCTTTCTTGGCTGAAATTATGTTAGAGGATCACTCCACTTACCTCGTATACTAGTCCACGGCCGGAGCCTCTGCGTATGTTGGATTCAAAATACTCGCCCACTCGCGCCGACGAGTAGATGAACAGTATATAGGCAGCGTGGTCCTGTACGAGGATGCGTCTATATCTGTATTGATGCCAATCTTTCTGCCACATGTGCTTGATAACAATGGCGAAGTGGTTCACTGTTATAAAGTGCCGAGTTCGCCGAGTCGTTGAAAGGTTGAACTTCTTGCGTAGCTCGGTTTGTATGTACTAGTAAGACCATCAGACCTTGCGGACGGGGAGGAAGGGCAGAGCGCAGCTCTAGGTACGAACAAAATAAATCGACTCCGACACTTCAGGAGGGATCTTATCGTTGCCAGGCCGCCGCTTCCAACCGGCGCCAAAGTCTGTCCACTTTTGAAGTATGGTGTATATAGACGGCTCCTTCTTACCGGCACTGCAGCCGCGTATAACACCCTTAATGAAGTGCTTTGCCGTTTTTATATCGTGAGGGCTGGCACCAGGGTTTCTTCTGTCGTACCTAGTGCGCCGAGGCAAGATACCATCAGTAAGGGCTATATAATCATTCGTAATGGTGCGGAAAGACATGAAAACGCACTCATCCCAGAGGACCAGCATCCGGTTATAGTTGATTTCAGTACTAGACTCGAGGTGCTTGGACACCTTACCGCTATTGATATTGGTCTTGATTAAGGACTCTAGACCATTCGTTTCCGCATCATCAAAGAACTGCGCTGCAGTCCTCTTTTTCTTTACCATTGGAGTCAAGGTTGGGGCGAGAATTGTAGCAAGACAAAAATACCGTAGCTACTGAAACGTATAGAGCGAAAAGAGAAAGAGGCCGTGATACATAGAGTATATATGAGATGACAACGTACACAATGACACGTTCGGTACACAGATGGGTTGCTTCAGACCGCAGGGCAATTAGAAGTGAAGGGAAAGAGCAACAGGGCAAGAGCAGAAGATAACATGGTGGGCAGTCGGTGGAGCCATAACCGGCTCCTCTGATCAGCATCTAAAACAGGCTGACTGGACGCTTTCGTTTAAACTTACAAGAACGCAATAACAGCTAAAGAGTAGGAAGTGGCTGAGGGGGAGCACGGGGGAGCAGCGAGGGAGCACAAGGGAGCAATAAGGGAGCAGGGGAGAGCAATGAGGGAGCATGGGGGAGCAGAGGGACCCTGATAGCGAGAAAGTGAAGGCGCCGACTGAATCTCGCACAGCACAGCGACGACGGCCACTCGCCGCCGCCACCGAGCATCTTGGAATCCATCTAGCACCAGCTTGCGACACCTGGATATGCGCGACGAGCTGCCGGCAGCATACGATAGACTGCATTGTCGCTCCGCACACGCCTGACTGCGTCCGCTCTCGAGCCCGCCGCCGTCCTCCCTTTACGCGAGCGTGCTGCTCCTCTGTAGATGAATCCCTACGATTTCCACCCTTGGTATCCAAGAGTAATTCAATCATTTATCGACTCTCAAGTTGTCGTACAGTAAATACAAATCCACGTGATAATTGAACAACATCGAACTCCAACAAGCATCAAAAGTATCAACGTGATACAAGGAAATTGTTGAAAGGAGAAATCATTGCAGAACTCGGCTCTCAATGTCGTAGTTTCCTATAATTAAAATCCCGCACGTGATAATTCCTCTGTTCAAGAGTTGGAGAACTCCACAGCAACATAATCAAACAGTGAGATCGGAGTGGCCGCTATTCGTTCCCCGGTAGAGCACGCTTCCACGCTGGTTAGTATGGCTAACGTGGGGTGGACGTACAACAATCAAGGGCGATGGAAGGAGGCGGAAGAGATAGGCGCACAAGTAATGGAGATTCGCAAGACGGTGCTCGGGCTAGAGCATGCTTCTACGCTGACCAGCATGAGCAACCTGGCGTCGAGGTACAGGAAGCAGGGACGATGGAAGCAGGCTGAAGAGCTGGAAGTGCAAGCGATGGAGAGTCGCAAGAAAGTGCTCGGACCAGAGCATCCAGACACGCTGATCAGCATGAACAACTTTGCATTCATTTTGAAGGACAAAGGCGAGGTTGAAAAGGCTGTCGCGCTTATGGAAGAATGCGTTGGAAAGCGGAAGCAGGTCTATGGCCAAGACCACCCATTTACAAAGGTGTCGAAGACGCGCTTAGTAGGTGGCGTATAGAGGGTTTGCACCTGGGCTCGTTAGGCAAGGATGTCAACAGCACGGCGGCTGGGGAATAGCGCGCAGCAAAGATGATTGCCGCGACTATCTCGAGGGAATAAGGCTTACAACTTACTTAATCACTTACTATATTATGTGTTTTAGAAGCGTTCTACATGCTTAATATTTATCTAAGACCTGAATCTTGTAATAGATATATATATAGCTTGCTTCTATTATAAAATAGTCCGTAGGGATCATAGACCAAGCTCGTAAATTAATCTTGGAATACCTGTAAAAGTATCTAATAGGACTATTCTCGCACATGTAAGTTCGGCTATCTTAGCGGTCCCGGCTTCAATCTTGTCAGTGAAGGGATCTATCGTTATCCTAGTAATGCGCCGAGGGTTGTCATTCGTGGCTAGCAATTCAAGACCAGGAAGAAAGCGGAAGTACAGGAATCGTTTCCTGGTACGGCCGATAGTAATCCGCGGATACTCATAAGCAGTTTAGTGAGCCAGGCGAGCGGTCAGAGGCAACCGTTCTCACATCTTCCTAGACTGATGTTTTTACCACGTCGTCGCCCCGGCTTTTTGCAGAGGAAGACCACGGAAGGATTACAGGATTGACAAGTTCATGCAACTCAAGATGGATGAGTACTGGTGATGTGGGGCCTCGGCGGAGCCAGCAAGTCCCAACTGGTACTTGGCTACATCCGAGAATGTCGCCAGGACTACGCAGCCGTCTTCTGGATCGAAGGCGGATCCAAAGAATCGATCGAACGTGACTACATCCAGATCTACCGGCTGCTGTATGGTCGCCCACTCAGAGCGGGTCAAGAGATAGTGAACGTGGAAGATGCGGTGCCTGCGGTAAAGAGCTGGTTCTATAGTCGAGAGGGCCGATGGCCCGTCGTCTTAGACAGTGCGGACGAGATCGACAATCCACAAAACCAACCGTACATCGTTCTCGAATACTTCATGCCCGACGCGTCCGGAGTACATGTACTAATCACCTCGCGGAGCGCGACGGCCAAAGAGCTAACGGTACTGGAGGCGGTCGAGGTGGCCGATATGTAGCCATCGGAAGCGGTAGGGCTGTTCCGACGATACGCGAAGCTATAGGACGAAGGGCAAGAGATCAAGACGAAGGTGGCTCAAATTGTCTAAGAGCTGAGGTACTCAGTATTAGCCACCACTCTGGCGGGTTCATATGTATCGGTAACGCCTCGCTTATCATCTGATATCCGGAGCTACCTACCTGAGTATCGGCAGCGGCGGAAAGAGCTGCTCCGCCAGCGGCCTAAGTAGCATTTGAGCACGTGGGAAGCGTCCTTCGACGCGATTGCCCATTAAAACCCGGCGGCATCTCGATTACTTAGCGTGCTAGCATTCACAAAATTTGACGATATGTTTATCGATCTCTTAGATTGCAATACAATACATGTCATAGAAGCCGCTAAAAACCCTGTCGTCTACCCCGACATAGCGGTTATATATCTTCCCTACAACCGACGGGAACTTTTATGACTTAAATCCGGCGTTCCAGACGATTCAGACTTATTCCCTAGTTCAGTAGCGATCGTATCAAGGGAGCTACTCGATGCATAAGCTCGTGCACACATGGGGACAAGATCGATTGGAGACGGCGAGGCGTGAACAATTAAGTAGTCTTACTCTCGAGCTCTTAGCTGACGCTACCACTGTTTATCCCTCGGATTCGAGCTACCGCTTACGGCTAGTGCTACATGTGATGGCAATGTTTAGTATATTTTCATAAATGCATAGCTCAACGGGTGAAACTACGAATGATAGACTCAGTTCAATTAAGCGAATCGAAAAAGATCGAGGCGCCACTAGTATTAAAGCTGTTTTCCCTGGAATTACTGACCTCTATAGTGAAGTATCCGCTAAATTCAATCTCTACCTGAGTACTACTTATCTGCATATCTAGGAGGTACGCTATTTCATCGTGGTGGTTGCGCGCCCAGCTAAGAAGAAGAGTAATCTATTAGATATCAGTATCAGCCCTACATGCTTGGCACGCTGTATTTAGTAGGACACGTATCTATAGCTGAACATCAACCGTTCCATCAATCATTTAACAGGTTATGAGCCCGGCTAAGCGCTAACGTACCTAGGAACGGTTCCTTCGTAAGAGACTATCATCATCCTTACGTCGTATTCATTCATATCCGCCTAGGTCGCTATACGTTACTACGGCAATCACGCGTCTTCGACAGCTACCTCCCGCCTACGAAATCATCGACTACGACGCCGCAGAGCTAATAGCCAGAACGGGACAGTTTAGGGTGCCTATTGGCTAGGAATATTAAGGAGGAACAAGCGGAAGCGCACCGGTAGAGCCCTCTTAACAGGGTATCCTACGCAGGCTGCGAGGCGAGGACAGCTCAAATATCAGAGGAAGGAAACAAGAAAACGACACCTTACACATCGAACCAGTCACTCAATACACCTTAAAGCTCAGAGGAAGGAAACAAGGGCCACGACACTCTAAAGAGAAGGAAACATGAAACGAAACTATAAAGAGAAGGAAACATGAAACGACACTATAAAGAGAAGGAAACAGGAGCAACGACACCTCATATCAACAACGTCTAGAGCACTCTTCCCGATTTCCCTACACGAGCGAGGTTTACGGGTTTAATAAGGCTTCAAAGCAGGACAAGGAACATGGCTTAAGGGGAGCTACGCCGCCAATAGGAGTAATACTAAGCCAAATCAGCTACACCATAACACGCCCTTAGGGGAGCATACAAGGTCTTTCCACTGAAGGGGAGTGTTGGATATCAGTATCAGCCCTACATGCTTGGCACGCTGTATTTAGTAGGACACATATCTATAGCTGAACATCAACCGTTCCATCAATCATTCAACATGATCGAGCCTCGTCCCGGTAGCTCTCGATGGAGCCGTGTAGTGTGATTGGATACCTCGGCTCATTGCACCTCATCAGTCATGATGCTGTCGGGGAACCTCCTGGCCTACTGACGTTCGATGGCGGTGCAAAGAAAATGCAAATCAATCATTCCCACTTCAGCTGCGCCAAGGTAGAACTTGATTCGAGGAGCAAAACGCCAATGCATGTGATTCCCTGTCCCTGTCACTAGCATTATTTCCTGTGGCCGCGCAAAACAACCCATCCAAGCCCCTGCATTAATTCAATTACTGAAGGCGTTGGAGTTCCATCGTAGGTTCCATTGTAGTTTCTGACGATGACCCTGTTTAGTGAAGGAATGGCCTTTAGCTGCGCATCAATATGCGATAATCCGTTTTGAATGAACTGTGAGTTGTCCTGGTCTGTCTTGATTAAACCCTTGGAATTTTTGCTATGGATGAGAGTTTCCAGTGTCGTTAGATTGGTGCACTTTTCTCGAAGAAGCTTCAAACTCTGTAAGCTGTCGTCCCTAAGCTTAACTTTTCCTGGCTGACCTTCTATACTCTCTGCGACTGGGAAGTTGATGCATAAGTGAGACAGTAAACCTGCGTTCACGGACCCGATATAATTCAAAAAGGTTTGCAGGAGGCCGAGTTGTTGTGGCGTAGTATCCAAGAGACCAAAGTTATTCATTCCATAGAGCACTTTTATAGCCTCACTGTGCATCTGCCGGTTAGTATACAACAATGAAAGCCATCGAAATGGTCTTTCAGGGGCAAAAGTCTCTACTCGAGAACCTGCGTCTTGAAAAAGAAAGACTGGATGCGCTACAATTAGCACTCTTTTGTAAATTTTATTGCGAATCTCGCGAGGCAAGCTGAAAAAGGTGATCCCAGCCGAGCCTGCCGGCTGTGAGTATGCCCTTTCCGGTCTTGAGCTCGGCACGGGAGGAAGGTGTTGGGGTATTAGTGAATGGAAGGTGCGAGTGGCAGGCGATATTGTAGTCGAGGTCTGAGAAGTCTTTTCTTCGGAATCCATAACAATTCGATGATGGCGACGCAGGATGTTTTGAAAGGCGTGTTGTGGTGCAATGAAACTATATTGACTTCCGCCACTCAAGTAAAACCGGAGATGCAAGGCAGTTCACGAGACGTAGCGAACGCAGAGTGCAGATTTTGAAAGCACTACCCAGGCCAGGAATTGCGAAAGGTAAATGATTCGATAAGGCAGGTAAACGATGCAGTATCTGGATGCTCGCTGCTAGGCATCGACTTCCCTTCCAAAAATGTATTGAGAGAAGCCACTGTTAGGAGTAGTCATGGATCATATGTGAGCATATATCTCTGGACGCCTGACTATGAAAGCTATGTTAGATAGTCTTCGCACAGAATGAATTACATTCTTCCACGTACCGATCGCGATGAGTCTGGAATCGTACTTGATGGAAAAATGTAGGATGTAGAGGATATATATATAATGAGTGAATTCAAGATATGCGATGGTAGCCACTAGAGGAAGACTTATCCAATTAGGGTGAGGGTAGTGCGGGGTATTGTTCTTGGCGGCCCGGGGTGTGATCACTAGCGTCGAACCAACTTGATGTCATCAAGCTGCACTTCATAGAGCATGGAACAAATCTTCGATTCTTGTGGTGAATAACGTATTTAGCACGCGTGAACATTCTTTCCAATCGAATCTAGGCGCAAGCTGGCCCACTTAGTGACACCCTCCAATGGGACTGCCAAAGCATTGACTACGTGGGAATTCCAGTGCCACTATGACGGCTTCTTCACCAAAGCAGAATGAAAGCTTCCGGCACAGGCTGTATAAGCGACTGAATCGATCTCGGCGTAGATCCCGAGATCCTCGGGACGATGTCAGTACTCAATTACCTCTAATAACCGAGGCAGACCTAAGCCTTGTGACAAAGTGAGTGTTATAACTTACCAGTTAGATATTGCTAAGGAGATAAGCAGTCTAGCATCAATTTCCCGGCATGCGACATCTACTACCAGCTCACTACCATTGGATCAAGTGAGCGATCTCTTTAGAGAGTCAACCACGACCAGAGATGATGAAGCTCAAATCCAAACCCATCAGAGTGCTCTTCAGACAAGCGATTTTGAACGAAATTTTCCTGATTGGTCGACTCTTCATGACGACACCGGTAGTGTGGTTGTTTCTTCAGACCTTTGGAGCGCAGCATATCGTGAAGCAGTCCACAATCTTGGGAAAGACATAGACGTTGCTATTCTCACGGGCAAAAATGTCGCGCAGCTATTTAGAGAACTCGAGGAGATTGACAAGGAAGCAACTCAGGAGTCAGCCTTTTTGCGAGGTGTGAGATATTTGCACTCCATACAGGTACCGCTCGAGAGATTCAAGCTGGCGTTAGATCTGGCGAGTCCACTGACCAGTCTTGAACCAACTGCAACAACCGTTTTTGGTGTGGTCAGAAGCGTGACAGCAGTGAGCTTGTTTCTTGAAATTATCACTCCTTGCACTTCTGCAAGGATGAGTACATCACTTTCACTGACTCGTAATTACATAGATTGCTATCAGCTTTGCAACTGCTGATGTGGAGTTTGCGAAGCAAATCGGGGAAATGCTAGAACAAATTTCCTACATTGATGATTGTGACACGCTCGGCCAGAAAGCAAATAAGAAAGACATACACGAGGTAACTTACAGCGAACTTTTCGAAGTCTTTCTGACTCTTTCCGTAGGCACTCGTTTCTGTTTACCAGAAAATCTTAGAATTCTACAAAGTCGCATTTGAGATTCTCACCAGGAAAGGAGCAAAATTGGTGTTAAAAATGATTTTGGAGAACGACCGTCTTCCAAACATTGTACAAGACTTCTTAAGACACGCTGAAATTCTTCGAAAACTTGTACAAAAAGCGACGTGGGAGATTGTGGAGGATATCAAAGCTATGCTATACGATCGTGAAAGTAAGTCCTAATATACTCAGATCTGGTGGATACATACTTATCAGGTCTTAGTTGCGAGGTGGCTAGGTAGTAGTAAGATGAGTCGGCAGAGTCAATACCATGCGTCTTTGCAGGATCTTCGAGCTGATCAGGCTTGCGAATTCTTGCTGACAGATGCCAACTTCATCAGTTGGTATAGCGCCACCGATTCCCAACAGTTGGTGATTCTTGGCGACATGGGCTGTGGGAAAAGCGTTGCGATGGCATTTCTTGTAGATGAGCTGAGTCGAAGGAATGAGCACCAACTACCTCAGCCCAAGATATGCTATTACTATTGCCAAGATGACGAGACTGGCCATGCTATCCACATATTCTCTGCCCTGACTCTAGCGCTCCTGGAACAGCTCTCTGGTCTGAAAAAAACATTCTACGAATGGTATAAGCAGAATCAGGCTTCTGGAAATCTCGAGCCAGCGGCCAATGTAAGGAAACTAGAAGAGTTCCTGCAAAAGGTGCTAGAAACACTCGATCGTCCGCTTTTCGTTATTATTGATGGCCTGGATGAGTGCGATAGAGCATCTCAGAAAAGCCTTCTTAAATTATTAAAGACTTTATCGCAAAAGACCCTAAGACTCAAGATTATACTATCTTCTCGCCCACAAGAAGAGATCTTGGAACAGCTGAATAAAATAGCCAGGATTGATCTGGGTCCTGACGCTAAGAGAGATGGCATTATCGTGAGATAAACAGTCGAGAGACAACTGTTTTATTTGTCGAAGGACGTCAGAGCACTCGTCATAGACACAACAACTCGTTTAGCGCAAGGAAGCGCCATATGGACGAAGATGGTGGTTGAACTCATTGAAGTCCGTGGAATTAGAGCGCTTGGTCCTATGCGACTCTTCCTGGAAGAAATACCCTTACCTGGGCAGCTCTCAAAGCTCTACGTCACTCTACTGACACGATCGACTTCAAATGACCCTGGAAATCAAGAGCTTGCCAGTATAGCTTTGAAACTTCTCGCTGCCACCCGCAGGCCTCTCAGCATACTAGAACTTGCCTGGGCCGTTGCGTTGTCTGCGGCTCAGCAGGAGGTGACCACCGTGGCCGCTCTTGCTAAGCTGGTAGACCATCAAAGAGTAATGAGTCTGATTCAACCGTTCATTACCCGCATCAATTTCAGTGACGTAAGGAAGCGTCAAATTCGACTTATACACCAGTCTGTGAAGGAGTTTATCAGAGCAGAATTGACTTGGAATTGGCCTCGTCTGCAAGGCTCAGCTATCTCAACAGCAACTGATCAAGCAAGTATTGGTCAACGCATCGAGAGTTTGGAGGCGTGTACCTTGAACATTTGCATCAGATATCTTCTGTTAGATGAGATTGGCAATATTGACCTATTTCTTGAAGAGCAAGTGGCAATCGAAGAACTGCCCCAAGAATTCGACCTATTCGATGACGACGGGCAGCCGGTCGAGTATGATCCGTATTGCACGTGGGAAGCCTGGGAAGAAAACATGATCCGCTATGATCCGACCGAGCGTGGTTTCGGTGAATTCTTCGTCTACGCATCATGCCATTGGCTCGAGCATTTTGGCGCCATAACAATCGAACCTCTTCCAGGCCTGGCAAGCATAGAGAGTCTATGCCAAGCGGGCTCAACTCGACTCCATAATTGGATTAAACAAAATTGTCGTCCGGACTGCGCAATCAAGGCCAGGTTTCCGTTTGACAGTAGTCTGTATGATCCACTTAGCATCACTGCGCTCTACGGCTCAGGAGCCATGCTGCATAATATGCTTAAGAACTCGGACTTCGACATGGACAAGTTCCTTCCTCGACCAGCTACAGGGGCCGCTGATCAAGTTCTCCAGTGGTGTGACTTATCTAGGCTGAGGATATTCTTCTTGGAGGATAGATTTAGTCATCAGTTTCAAAATCTTGACTTTTTTCGGCTCATCTTGAGACAATGGTCAGGTTCTGGTAAACACCGCCATACTTGGGACCTGGTGTTTGACCTCGTCGAATATGTGTCGAATATATTGGTTCAGGAGCAATGGGGCAATGAACTCCTGTGTCTGGCTGCCAGCGCGGGCTGTATCCCCATAATCCAGCGTTTGATGATTAGAGCTCAGCATCAAGCAGAGCTCCGGACCGAGTTACTGCGTGAGGTTCGACGCGACCAAAAACCTCCATCCTTTGGTAACCCAGTGCATCAATCAATAGGAGAGGCTGTTTTGGGAAACCACGTTGATGTGGTGGAATTTTTGTTGGGGGAGAAGGGCATCGAAGCACATCTTCAACACCGCAATTCGTGCGGTGAAAACGTTCTGCATCTGGCATCAGGGCTTTGCAACCCAGCGATGTTCCGCCTTTTAGTCCCCCATTTCCAGGGAGGCATGCGCCAGACAGACGATCAGGGAGACACGGCCCTCGTGCGGATTATCATGAGCTCTTCAGATCCACGGGACCGGTATGCGTCGGCGAGGATACTACTCTTACAGGGCAGTACCAATAGGAATAGCCGTTTCTGGAACGAGCAGCAAGATCCTCTGCGAATAGCAGTGCGGCTTGGAGATTTAGACATGTGCTCCCTCTTGATTTGTATTGGCAGAATGAGTCCGCTCTCAGCACTAACACGTGGTCATGATGGGCAAATGATTTTGAAGGATACAATTCCCGAGAATCAGGAGAATAAGCTGGCTATATTGCAATTGCTACGCACATATGCCAACGTAGCATCGAAACCGGCTGAATGATGGCTCTGTTGGCAGGATGCCGTGCGAAGAACACCTGGATCGATCGACTTCGTGACACAATGCTGCTGGGTTATACCGACTGCATGACGCTGCTAATGCGAGATCCCCGACTCGATGTCAACAACAAAGATTTGGATGGTCGAACGCCTCTTATTCATGCGGTGCAAAACTCCCATCAGCAAGTCACTGAGATGTTGATCGATACCAAAAGCGTTTGGGTAAAGATCACGGTAGTGCTTAGATTTGACTTCACGAACGGCCAAGGTTTCACAGGGAATTGGAAACGCTTTATAGCAACTCGTCTAATGAAACGTTCTCGTTAGCCAAATGTTTTGGCTTCCGCACTGCATATTAATCTTTGGTATGAGCGTCTTCATACTGATATCAGCGATGCACCAGCGTTATAGAACGAAGTTATGAAGAGCCGTGCAAGGTTCAATCAGGTAATTGCAACGTTACATGATTATTCTCTTCTTGAAGTGGGTGTTAGACAATTTAGCTTATATCGCAAATGTGGGTTCCCGATTAGAGTCGAAGAAGACTAACTGCTTTGGACTCTCTAGAGAATAGCTTACCATGGGAGGACATCGCCATGCATTTCAAGCCTAATTTTGGTCGATAAGCTTAGCTATAGAATCTATGGAATTAACTGCAGTATATGTTTTAGCCATCGGCTTAGGAGCACGAGCCAATCACATCCGTCTATAGAAAAATATTTCCTTAGACGTAGTCCACGTTTGATTGCTCAAGCTAATAGCTAAATAGTCTAGCTTATACCTCTTTCCGAGGTCGAGTAAGGCTGATTAGCCCCGCTAATTTAGGAGCGCGAGTCGCTATCTCGTTCGACTTATAGCAACCTTATCGAGGAGTTTACCTCCACGACGTCTTTATCTTCTCCTCGGTGGACGGGATCGTCGAGACACTCACTAATAGCGAAGACCGAAGCCAGGCCGAAGCCAGCCGGGGAAATCCAGGACCTTGTCGAGATACGGGATTTGAAATCGCTCGAGGTGACCTTTCTAAGCAATTCGCACGGTGGGGCAAGGGGCTTGGGTCTATGAGTCTTTCAGATAATGAGTTAATAGAGCTGTCAGATGGATGTTAGTGGAATAGACTAAAAGGGTCCTAACATCTATAAGGAATTGGATCCGCAAGTGTCGGTCTCACATCATCCATAGCGTATCTGTTGCATATTATTTATACACAGGCAGAGACACAACGATGTCACCGCCCTTATAGATGAAGCGAGGGTATGAAATTTTGATCGTTTCAAGTTCACGGTGCATTGTGAGTTAATCTCGCCGACAGCAGGTCAAGAAATTGAAATGAGGTGATGAAAACGATGGCAGCAAAGACAGAGACTAAGAGTTTTTCAATAGGCGTACAAATCGTCCCTCGGCAGGTTCGGGTGACACGTGAACCCTCAATGCCGCCATTCCAAGGAGACGAAACCCTTTACCTAACCAAAGCAGACCTAAAATTACAACCCGAAGGGAAGTACGATGCTAGGTCACGATTTTCTTCGTCAAAAGCAGGAAGAGATTATGAAACGAAACTGTGATATATGTGATCAATAGCAAAGGGTCACAGAGCTCTGCCAACGGTCGGTGCCGGACCGAACCGACCGAATGGGAAGGGCAATGAAAACGTACAGTAAAGAGCCAGAGACGGCAAACCCGTACGTGCAAACCGGGCGACGGTCAAGTAGGGGTCTTATGCACCAGGTCTGCGTGGTTCTACAGATGTATAGGGCTTCCCAAATCGACGTGGCACCTCGAATGAGGGCACGCGATCCGCTGACCGGCCGGGTGATGGCGAAGGTGTTTGCGATGAAAGTGCTTCTTCAGGTCGCCGCGGCTATGGAAGGACTTCAAGCGGGTCTCGGTGGGCAATGCTTCACAACCGAGACAAAAGATGCAATAAGTGGGTTCGCATTCGATCGGGATGAAGTCGGAAAGACTCGGCAGGTCGAGGACCAATGACCTTGTCAGATCCTGTTCAAATTTAGTATCGGAAGCGGAAGGGTTCGGGCTGCGTAGACGCTTGCCTTCTTACAAGCAGCAAAGGGCTATCAAAGCGTTGATCGCTTCCACCCGCCGTTTACACTCTTCTCCGGGAAATAAAGTCACAAAAGTGAAGAGAGCGTCAATGACCCGGACACACTCAACGAAGACGTAATCCACTACCTCTGCCGTCTCCAATTCTGCTAACGGCAGTCCTTTCAGCTATCGCTGGATATCAATCACCGGCTGCTCCCTTCCAAACCTCGCTTTGACCCCTTATAAGAGAGCCTCCTCCTGTCGTCGTTTCACGTTGCGATAAGCGTGGTACCCTTTTTAGTCTGATCGTACACTAGTATCCCCTTCATGCTCGCGATGGATCCGTGTCTTTTTCTAATAAGATTGAACAGCGTCTTCTGCCTCCGGCGAAGGAGCCTGACCTCCGGGTGGCGATCGACTTCTGCGCGTTGGGCAGCGTCGAGCTTGCGAGGCCGTCGTCGATCAATCGTACGACTCATCCCACTGGCGAGTCGCATCAACGCGGTTTGCCGTTCCAGGCCACGATAGGCGGCTCCAGTATCCCCCGTAATATGCCTTGAGAGATAGCTGTTCAAGAACACGGTAGAGCTGTGATGTTACAAAGTCAGATTCCGTTGCGATTCGCTGATAAAGCCTGTATACGGGTCAGCGTAAAAGCTCAAAGGGAGATCGACGGTGGCTATTTACTGCTATTGTCGAGGGCTTCGCCACTGCCGTGCCGAGAAGTACATGGACCGGTGGGAAGCTCCATACCGGTGACGCTCCTAAGAGTGACTATCCGCGAGCGGAGAGTACTGTTGGGTAGAGCCTCTTCGTCGAAAATATAAACCCCGTTCACGGTGGGTTCAGACCGGCGGAAGAGGAGAAGGTGTTGTATCCCAAGGGGATCCGGAGGCGGAATAATTGTTCGGGGGAAGTTATTCCGGGCGCGGCGAAGGCCTGATCGGTAAAGATTAAAGTAAGTAAATTCACGTGAGGACAAAGTAACAAGTAAGGTTCGTATGCTATATTAGGAATTCCAATTCGTACCTAAAAGAATCATCAGCCGCCTAGCTAAATGGTTCGTCCCCGCGAAGGGAGCGTAAAAAGGAACACGGACGTCTCTTTCTCGCCTAGGTAGCCCTTGGTGTTCTTGAACGCGATTTCAATTAGCCTTCAAGGAAGTTCTCCTCCTTTCAGATTTAGAAGCAAGGTGATTTTAAAAAATATTAGCGGGGGAACGGCTCGGATGCTGCTTTTGACACCCTTTTTGCTGGATGATGACCCGCTTCCCTGCACCCTGCAACTCTCCAGCAAGATCAAACGTAACTTCATAGCATGCCCTACGCAGCAAAAGCCGAGTCTCAACAATTCACTAGAGGGAAATCAAATCTTGTGAAGAAAGCAGGTCAGCTGGCACGGTTGTGTCACGCGGACCTTACACTGATCATCCGCAAAAATGGCAGGTATTACGCGTATCGATCAACCGACCACGATCAATAGCCTCCCACGATCACAGAGATTATATATATTACTTAGACCTAATAGATATATCTACCTTACGCTGACTTAACCTTAGAAAGAATCGTACCCTTTACCCGTAAATCTACTACCTCGGAGCTTTAAAAACCGTAATCGTGAAAGCCCGTAAAACTTAGAGGAGCCGTTGAAAATAGCGTTGGGATTAGTAGGGCTAGAGTCTTTATATATCATATAGGCGTTGCGAGAATCTGTACTATATAGTATATATAGGCCTAAGGAAGGTAATCGTATAAGTAATATATTACGCCTTTATCCCGAATAATAAGGTAGCCTAGATTGCTACGTATTATATAAGGTATATTTACTATAGGTTTTAATTATATATATAGATATTAATATAGAAGGCGTCTAGAGTATATATTAAGAAGAATATAAGGATGTAAAATACGCGTAATTATACCTAGTAATTATTATTATCCTTATTTATATATCCTATTTTTATTTTCTCTTTTCCTTGATTATAGGCGGAGATATCTTATTAAATTTATCCGACTTATACTCTCTTAATACTTCTACTCCTAAGACTTCTAATTAATACTTCTACTCTTAATATATTATCTAGACTTATATAAGTAGAGAATCACCGGTATTAGCCTCCCTTCAAGGAGTTATACTTAATATATCCGGAGGTATAATCGATAGAGAAGTGTAAAATCTAAAATATTTAGTAATATTAATCTCGTAATAGGGATTACAGTTATATACGTAGCTATTATCTAGTATATCTTCTTTTAAAGCTTAATTTAAAAGCTCTTATACCGGTACCCTATCCTAGTTATTATAAGCTACTAAGCTATTACTAATAATCTACCTACTTACTAATATTTTCTAATACTAGACTAAGCGAATCTGCTATATACGGGTTATAAAGTTATTATAACCTTAGATTAGTTATTATAAGTACGGTGACTAGGCTGCTATTCTAAATCCCTAAGCGAATAAGTATATACTAATATACTTTTAGTACGTATTAAATCTAGCGAATATCTAATACTATTAAAGCCGTATTATTAAGTTATAATAGTAAGTTAAAATCCGCGTAACTCCTTAATTTAATTACTCCTAGATTATTAATATAAAATAGGATATAAAATCTAAAGGCTATTTATTAAGAATTATATAAGTTATATCCTATCTAACTAATATAAATTTTAGAGTTCCTTAGTTTAAGGGATATTTAATATATTATTTCTATTTACCTATATAATTATATATAGTAACCGTTCTTTCTATAAAATAGTCTATTAAATTATTAGGGAGTAGGTTAATCTTATTACGATCCTAGCTACGTTAATAGCTACCGCCGGCCGCTAGGGCTATAGGATTGTTCCGAGGCTAACCCTATTCAGGGTTAGTTTATATTCCCCTGAGCCATATATATAGCCAGCCCTACCCTCCTAGATACTTTCCTTCCTTAGCATTTATCTACTAGTTAAATGACACCCATATGACTCGCTCTATGCTAGCTCCTAACAAGTTGCTAGGAAGTACGTATGATATTAATAAAGATATTAGATTTTAATATTCACGCTAGGCTGAGGTAGGAAGGTTATTAACTCTCTTGAAGTGAATTAGCTCGCTTAGTACGGGAGATATTTGTAATAAGATTATTTAGTTTTATTAATATAAGCTAGTATAAAAGAGTAATTTATTAAAGTTAAAGTTATTAAATAATCTATCTTTATTAATTATAGATTAATATAAAAATAGAATTAATCTTAATCTTAACCCTTTAAATTACATTAACTTAATAAAATAAATATATAAGATAATAAAATAAAATAAAATAAAATAAAAAGAGAAAAAAGTTTAAATGAAAAGATAAATAGAATATAAAAATATAAGTTAATAAAATTAAGACTTAAGGTATAAAGATATAAGATATTTAATTAATCTAAGTAATATAAAGTTAAGTAAAATAGAAGAATAGGATAATAAAGAGAAAAAAGAGAAAAAATTATTTATAAAATAAATAATAGATTAAATAAAGAAGTAGAAAAATTAGAATTAAGATATTTAAAATTATAAGGTAATTTATAATGTAAGTAAATATACATTATAAGGGCGGGCGGGTTAAGGCTTAAGGTAGAGGTTTATAGGACTTAAATAAAATTAGTAGTTATTAGAGATAGCCGGATTTACCTTTATAACTCTTCTACTCTACCTTATAATCTTATAAAAGAAAACTTAAAAGTATATCTTATATATCTTATCTAATACTATTATTTATCTATTAATTATCTTATAGATTTATCCTTTATATTATTACAGTATAAGGAAATTAGATAATTCTATTAAATCTATCTTACGTCGGTAAAATCTTAAATAGCCCCCTTAGCCCGGGGCTATTAAAGCTACCTAGGGCTGTCGGGAAATCACGTGACTGCTAACTAAGTAAGATATCAAAAGTTTTGATATTTAATAATTAACAGGCGACTCGGGTAGTATACCCCGGAGCCACCCTAAACGCCACCTGTTAGGAGCTAGCATAGAGCGAGTCATATGGGTGTCATTTAACTAGTAGATAAATGCTAAGGAAGGAAAGTATCTAGGAGGGTAGGGCTGGCTATATATATGGCTTAGGGGAATATAAACTAACCCTGAATAGGGTTAGCCTCGGAATAATCCTATAGCCCTAGCGGCCGGCGGTAGCTATCAACGTAGCTAGGATTATAATACAACTATATATAATATAGATTAATAAAATTATCTCTTTTTAATTTAGAGTTATTAAATCTCTTAGTTAAAGATATGATTATATAAGACAAGAGAATGACTATAAAAATCCAGATTTTTCCTTAAATTCACCTCTACTACCCGGCGCTCGTGGAATGCGTGCCAAGACTCAATATTTTGGCGTAACAAATCCGACGCCGCATCCACGCCAACGACATATGATATAGATCCGAGTAGTACAAATTTATCACCGTCTTTCGAGGAATTCAACGGTCCAAAAATGTTCAAAATCGGTCCATAGGCGCAAAAGATACAGCCAATAACATGGATTCCATAGGCCAAAGTGCTGGGTCTTCCATAGACCGTTGGATTCCTTGAAAGAAGGCGATAAGTGTGTACTACTCAGATCTATAAAAGGAACTTTTATTATAAGATAAACCTTTATCTAATTATTATAACTCTTATCATTTTTTATCTCTTTTCTAGACTGACCGCCTCGAGTCGGTACTTCGAAACTCGAGTCGAGTACCCGACTCGCCAAGATAATTCGCCAAGGAATCGCTAAGACTAAATAATCCGAATAATACTTAGAACTTTGGTGTTAATACATTAAAGTAATGCATAGTTATATATCTTGGCGATTTAAGTCAATATTCGAGTTGATACTCGATTCCAATTTTTGGAATCGACTCGAATACTCGGTTCCAACTGCCCCGGCGGTGTTTGACATACACTGCTGGCTAGGAGAGATAGGGGTAGTGCTGGTATAATGCCGATAGTCACCTCCCTCCTGGTTCTCTATATCTAGAGTGGTTCCTACGTCCTAGGGGTTTTTTGAAACGTTTTCCTCTGGGGTCAATAGCATACGGAATCGTACTCCTGTTATTGGTTGTGAATACGCCGTAGGAAGGCCTACTACTCGATGACGATACATGTACTTAGTTAGTGTAGGGAGTGGGACTGCTCTGGGCCAAAGCATTCGTTTTAAAGAAAAGATGATCATTGATCCGCCTAAGCTTCTGCCAAAAATTTCCTATCATTGCTTATCTTAGTGAAAGAATCGGATCAGTAAACTTACGATTCATTATACGGTAAGTTCAAATCCACAGCATCTCAAGAGTACAAAACCAAAGTTGGTGAAAAAGCAGATCAATTAGGGTAACTCCTGCGAGCCTTGCGCCTGCTAATTGGCATGAGTAAGAGGTATAATATTCATCGATCGACTGATCATAAGCGCTGGCAGCCCATTTTGACTGATATATCTAAAACACACCCATTCGTTTCTTACTAGCTCAAAATTATTGTTTGCTATTTAATCACTTCGACTATGTCATTTATGAGGCCTTACGCACTATCACGGTAGAATGACGTCGAGCAAAACTTCTGTGAAGAGGTGAAGGATCGGGATTCATTGAAAATTATGGTAGCTTTAGGCAGGATCCCATTCAAGAATAACGCCTAGCTTCCTGGCTTGCAGCACGGAGTCATGAGCTGAGATTTTCTTCTCATACGGGCTGTGTCCCATCCTGCTTAACCAGTGCTTTCCGAGCAGTGACTCTAACAAAGCTTCGAATTCCTCACGATTTGGCTCGAAGCTTGCGAGTAGCTCCTCCAAGTCATTCGAAATAAGGCGTTCTTCTTCCCGGATTTCTTGGACCTCCGCGACTTTGAGGCAGTCCTCGATGGGGCTGTCAGTATTACAGCAAGTGTGGGTTAAGTCTAACCTGTCGAAGGTCACAAAACGAACAATTTCTCGGAGTAGTGAGTCGTCTCCCCTCAAATATGGCATGACAAAGTCGACAAGAGCTCCAATGAGCCAAATTTTCCCCATTTCTGCTGGGAAGGTTCCAAATGTCTTTTCCCCTATACCATCGACAAAGCTGTAACAGACTCTGAGCATTTTAATGAGCGCTCGGCAGCCGTGATACGAGCAGGCGCAAACCCAATTATCTGCCTTGTCTCTTGTCAGGATGTCCAACAAAAATGCTCGGCAATGGTCGTCGAGATCGAAAATTGTGCTGTGAAAACGTGCCCGAATTGTTTGATGAGAGACAGGACCACCAAACCAAATCGCCTCCATCAGATAGTACCCGAAATCTGCACCCAACTGGTGACGGACTGAGGCGCTAGAGGTGGGTAAGGTTCGGCATATGATCGCCCCATGGGATGTGAGCCAGATCCCAAGCTTCAGAGCATCAGCGAAAGGCCGACTCGTAAAAAGCTGGATCCGAAGTTTCATCAACGGTGTCAGACCAGTCTCGTCGACCCTGTCTACGTGACGGAATCCAGCACAGAAAAGCTTGTCCGCTGCCCAGCAGTCCAGATTCTTTGCTTGGTAGACTGACTCGAGGATTGCTGCCACTGGTGATGCTTCATCTGCAGGAATTGCACTACTTTCCAATGGAGTCTGAGTTTCAAAAGCTTGATTGTCAAACATCTTGTCGTGCCGCAATTCTAAGGCGACGGTAGATGCCTTGGCCTCCGCCAGCCTTTCGAGTCGTAGACGTCTCTCCACTAGGGCGGCTATAGTGACTTCAAGAATCTGTGTATCGCGAGATGCAATGCCGTCCTCTAGAACCGCAATTGTGCAGGACTGGCCGTTATAGAGGACGCTGTCTGCCTGTAACATCAATTGAACCGACGCCAAGCATTTCAATGAATATGCATAGTGGAGAGGCGACCAGCCAAAGCGATCTGTCTTACGGATATCAGCACCTCTACCCAAGAGTATTGCGACCCCATAAGGCCAATTTGCGGCGAAATGAAGGGGCGTTCTCCCCTTACGATCTTGGAAGTCGACGTAGGTCTGGTTATTAGCAAGTGCTCTACGAAGCAGACTTTCCGACTGAGTGCACACTCCTTTCGCAATCTCGCTTATCGAAAAACCTGAAGCCATTTAGCTTGTTATAATTCCTGTAGTAAATGTTAATGTATCCTTTACCTTCCATACCGCCATCGCGATTCCCGATCTCTTTGATTATCAGCAACGAACTCTGTAGCGTTGACACGCCACACATCGCGCCAACATCAATCCTGGCGCATGTGCCATCTATTGCCTCTTCTGAGAAAGTCGCGCCGTTATCGATAAGATCAATGCTGATGTCTGCGACACGACTGCAAGATTCCTCATTGAAACGATGTGGCCACCATGCGTTCCCAAGGAGGATGTCTACAGGCGTCTCGAGGCTCAAGGTTACCTGATCCGGAGAAACACCAAAGTCAATAATACCGTTGATGAATTGACGGTAGGCAGAGAACATATCCGGGCTGTCTAGTCCCATTTTATGGATCCTTTTACAGGCATACTGTGCTAGAAGTTACTATTGATTTCAAACCTTCTGGAAATCTGACTCACGTGTAGTAGCGTCTCTCCGTATTTAGTTTCGTCCTGAGGCGAAGCCTTCCTATCGCTGAAAAGCTGGTATAGTTGTCTCAATGTGGTCTTTAGGAAGCGAGACATAGTACTTGAATCCACATGATCGTGATCAGAGATTCGAACTTGCTGTAAAAGCTTGAACGCTGGAGAGTCATAGGGCACCGTGTTACGAAAGCTCAGTCGTGGAGAGATCGATAGTCCACCAGCGCCTGTTACTATTGATAATGTCGCTCGTATTGATATATTCAGCATATAAGCACAAAAGGCGTAATTGACTCCTAAGGTTTGCTTTCGCTCTGCGAATTGATGAAACGGACATGTCTTGAGATGAGAAGCAGTGGAGAGCCGATAAATGGAATATTTATGTCGTGTCCAGCGGAACTCTTTGCCGTATAGTGGCTGTATACAGCAACACAGTTCTCGTGGTACTTCGTCTTATAAGTGTATGTGCCAAATGATCTCTCTCTCGTGGCTCATACCTTATATTACTCTTCAAGCTTTGACGCTTATTGCACGTCGAACGAGGCAAACTTGGCTCGATATCTAGCAGCCGCTTAGGAGTCCTCATCAGTGAATCCTATCATTCGGTAAGCAAAGCCTTTTTCCATAGATATGTAATAACCTTACTATATAATGGAAACGCTGCTCATATCCGGCAAGTATCGAACTTGCTCTATTGGTGGTGTCTTGGATCGTCGATGGGCTCTTCAAAACCACAGCCGTTCTTGCCTCCGTATTTGTCATCCTCTCGCAAATATCCTTGTTGCAAGCTGCAGCGGATATCAAGACTGACTCAAGAATCGCAATTTTCTCGGTTTGGGATTGTATTGCAGCCCTATTTAGACATATTTTAGAAGAATTCTTCGACATATAGTACTCAAGCTCACGCACATTTGTAGCATCAAAAGCGCTGTATTCAGGTTTGCTTGGAGTCCCCCAATGGTGTCCCTTAATCATATCAGAGTCTCCCGTTTGAAAGGGTAGAGTGTCTTCTTCCCGAGAACTTGAAGCTTGTGCGCGAAGGCAGACGAAGGCAGAATTTCTTCGCATTTCCTGACTCTCTTCCCCATTTTCTGTATGACTTCTTCGCACGCCAATACTCGGCTTTGCACCTCCATAGTTTCGGAGGGATTGGCAGACTCTAGCTTTCTCAGGGGATGCTGCAAGGTCTGAAGTGTGGTTTTAAGTCCTTCGGCTTTATAGGAGAGACTTTTTATCTCATCGTCGTAAGCCTTCCATGACCCATAATAGGAAATCAGACTTTGGCAAATGGTCAACCCAAGCGATATAACACCAACAGCGCTACCGGCAGCAGAAAAAGGGTCAGCCATAATAAAGGAGGGGATTCTAAAGCCGAAGACGCTGACAGAGGATCTTAAGTAGCAGCCAACAAAAGAACCACCGGAGGCTGTGACTTGAAGCGCGCGACTACACAGCCTTGGCCAGTGAAAAGTAGCATGAGCCACTGAAGACCATGGTGCCAAAATATTACGAAAGATTACTTTAACGTTCGTAAAATCTAGCCTTGTTACGTCTTTATAGGTAGGGTGGCCTACGAAAACCTGCGTTCGCTCCCGGTCGGGTTAGTCAGCTGTCGCCGCTCTTCTCACCCACCACGCACCTTCGCGTCACCTACTGCTCACTCCAACTCACCTTTGCTCTCCCACTACTCCTTCCTGCTCTCTTAAGTTCCTATTCTCGTGACTCTTAGTGCATCTTACCAGCTTGAATTTGTCAACTTTAGACGGCGAAGCCCAGCAAGATGGAGGGGAGCCCAAGCTGGCTCCCTGGGGCTCTAAGACTGGATATAAAGCCTACGCCGTGCCCTCGCCCCCGTTATTTCGTATAAAGGCTGGCTTACTGCCCTCGTTCTTTCTGTTTCTTCTTCCCTACCTGTCTACCGTACTCCCATTGCTTTTGCCAATCGTCTGGCAATACGCCTTACTCTTAGCAAGTTATAGCTCCACGATACCTGCGTAGTCTCTCTATTGTCTCTCTCTTCTCCTCCCTCTTATTTCGCTTTACGCTCTTTAGTCCGTCTGATTTACTCCTCTCACCGTCTCCAATGCCGAAGAAGAAGTCCCCGGAGGATTTTCTCCAGCGAGCTCGTGAGAAGGGTTCTGAGATCAATATAGAGATCGTCAATGGTACTGAAATCAAGAAGCATATTAAACCCAAGACCGATTAAAACTACGCTCGTGCCTTGGGTCTATGGAAGGGGTAGGTCTACCGCCCTAGCCCCTTACCCAATTTCAAAAGAAGCCTATTTACCTGATACCCATCCTCACCTAAATAGATACGCGTAGACCTACCCTGGCGCTGATCCGTACGACTTAGAGTCCTTAAAGGGCTTTATAAGGACGATTACGTACGGGATCGATGGTATTTACGGCGATCCCAAAGCTGGTAAGAAAACCGTCCTCTAATACTAGAAAGACTTCACGGCCGGCTGGCGGAGGCACGCTTCCCTTATACCTCCAGGAATAACCTAGTCCGTTATAAACGTCGGTACCCTTTAGCTATATAAGTCCCTTATACTCTAAGTATTAAAGCTAACCCTTATATAGTTTATTAAGGAACCCCTATAAATAGAGCTTAGCCTTACTTATAGAAAGAGAATTAGGAGCTATAGTACTACTAACTACTTTATTTATCTGGGAACTCAGCTTTAAGAGAAAGACTAGTAGATCTACGATAAGCCACGGGTACGATTAGATATATAAGCGAAGATCCAGCTCTATATATTTACTTTAGCTAGGGTAGGTAAGTATATCAAGTCCACCTGTCGTACCGGTTCTGGTCGCGGGCTATACTACCGTGTAAGTATAGTTCGCAGATGGAAGAGATACTTATATAGAGGATACCATTTACTAAGATCGTACCGGATAGGATATAACCTTTAGAGTCTTTCGAAATAAATACGGGTAAGCCGAATTCGCCCTACAAGTTATAAAAGATGCTAAGAATATGACCTCGATACTAGAGAAAAGGTTTACCTCCTAAACATCCAGGGCCTTTATATCGATATACCTTTCCTAACCCTTAACTTAATATACAGGCCGGAATATTTAATATACGAAGGCCTGGAGCCACGACTACTTTTCTATAATCTAATGCTTATAATACTAGCTAGAGCCATCGCAGATAATGCTTTTCAGGACTATAATACTATAGAAGAATTATTGGCTATTAAACCTCTAGAGGACGAAATATATCATCTCCAGTAAAATAAAAATGTCCTTAGCAAGCCCTTTTTCCACGTCATCTCTAATGGCGAGATGGAAAAGGCCGATACCTTCAGCAGGCGTCTGAGGGAACTAGGCATCCACGCGGGATACCTCCGCCCCCCTACTATCCACGACTTCCGGGTAGAGGGCTTATATATTGTCGGTATATTTTTACGCTTTTCTCGATACGTCTAAACTCTTAGGCTAATCCGGCGGGTATAGATAAGCTCTATTCGACCGCTCAGCGCATAAAGCATGGCGGACATAAAAATAAGCGGACCTTTAGCGAGTCCTACTAACCTAATAATGCCGGAACCGACCTTTAAGGGGGATACTTCGACGGAAAGCTTCGCACTATCGTGAATAATCGTTTTCGCGGGATGACTCTATATCATAACCCGGAACTTTAGTAGGCGCTGCCAGCCAAAAAATAGTATAAGCTGGAGGATACCCCAGAGTTTACCGCCATTTAAGACGAGATCGAGGCCTTAGCTCCAAAGGCCAAGACTAACTCCGCCGCCAAGGACAGTCGTAGAAGAGTTCACCCCTCAGTCGGGCAAACCCCCCAGTCGGGCGATTGCCAAGACATATAAGGCTGAGCTGCTTTCAGGCCAAGCTGCTGTAAAGCACCTTATCTTTAGACAGCGACAGCGACATCAACGCTTATTGAATTGTAGAAATTCTTTGCTCCGGTGTCTTTATATACATCAAGCTTGAAGCCATCCAAAGGAATCAAGTAGACTCTAACTGGTTGCTGAGTACTTTTGCTCATACTAAATCCTGCTCCACAGACCCAACTCCGAATTTCTAGACAGGCTCCGGACGTCCAAATAATCGATTAAGAGCACTTTCAAAAGTATACTCTTTTTTTGAGGCGCTAGCCGTTCTAGGCAAGCTTGCACGTGATCTTGAGGTGCTGCTGTCTTGCCTAGGTGTGCGTGATCGGGCCTGCTGTCTTGCCTGCGGTCCTGGGAATCTCTTTTTGAACCTAGATCACATCCTCCTTGGGGGTCTACGACGTCGTAGACCCCTCCCTATCGCCCCTGTATCTGACTGCCCTGATTCCCGCCAGCGCCCCTGGCGAAGGTCCTCTAGCGTTACCCTGACCCGGAGCGTCAAAAGCAATTGGCGTGTAGGTAGGAGTTGGGAGGGCGCTACTAACGCAAGAGGAGGAGGAGGAGGAGGAGGAGGAGCTGTTCTGCTCGGTGTCGCTGGCGTATCAGGTGAAAATCGGACATGCTTTTGAGGCGTCTGAGACTGACGCCGGCGAGGTCGATATGGCTGTCTTTCAGCGATAAGTATGTCTGGATCCAGCTTACCAAAGACGTTCTTCCATATTAGCGCTGCTTGCCTATCAAGCTTTGCATCAGCCTTGATCTGGGTATTACTCCTACGTTCATTAAGAACACTGGAGTCATATAGTGTTGCAGTACCGTCATTGCCTCTAGCTCGGTTGTTCTTCTTGCCTTTGCGCCTGTTTACCTCTAGAAGCTTCAGATTAATATTATCCTGGATATGTGATTCAGCAAAAGCAAATTGACAAGCTTTGCCTACTTTTTTAAGGACATCCTCCGCAGCTAGCTGCATCATCCCTTCCTTGAATTGCTGCATCAATCGCTCCATTTGCGTAATATTTGCTGGCGTAAAGAGGAGCTCACCGCTTCCGCCGGAGCCAGAGTAGCTGATTGACGCTTCAGGTGGTGTAGTGGGGCGAAGCGAAAGACTGAGTCGCTCGATCCCAAGGACTGGATTTGGCAATGGATTTGGCGAATAGTCGTTCAGTATCAAGTCAGGATTAAAAGGTAGGAGGCCTGATTTCTTCCATGCACTCTTGATGATTTCTGGTGTTAATGCTTGCCTCCGAGCGAACTCATAGAACTCCAGAAAGTCGCATTTATCGACGTTGTACCCTGCTCCTAGTAGCGTTGACCGGTGGAGGTGATTTTTGTATGCAGTTGCCAGCGGTAAGAAGACACCGACGTCTAAGGGCTGTAGGATATGAGTCGTATGCGCTGGTAAGCAAAGTAGGATGATCTTATGCTTAACAGCGAACTCAATAGCCGCGGTACTAATATGAGAAGCATGACCGTCAATACAAAGCATCCTATACTCGCCCTTCTGAGTCGTTACAGTCTGAGCTTCAAAACACTTTTCGAGCCAGAGTAGACCGATTTGATTGTTCGTCCATCCGTTCTCACTAACAGTAATAAAGCCTTCTGGTAAAGACTCCTTCCAGGCCTTCTGTATGAGCTTTGCTTTGAAGATAACCCATGGCTTCAAGGCCCGACCATCCATTGAGACGCACTCAATGAGGGAGACCCATTCCCGATTGCCACACTGAGTCATATGTTTATTCTTGTCATACTTTGAAATAATGACTTTTAGCTTCGCGACGACGCCCATCATAAAGCCTTTCTCATCCATATTGTAGATATCCTCTTCCTGGATCTGGAACCTCGTCTTTGTCTGCTGGAAGAGCTCGAACCAGCCTTATAAGAGGACAGGGTCTTGAGCATTAGCGCGTTCTTTATCAAGAGGTGGAATATATTTAGTCTTCAGGTCCTTATGGCGATTCATGAACTTTTGCGTATAGTTGATCCTAATAGGGGCGTTATCGCCCTTCTTCTGGCAAAGCTCCTGAGTAAGGAAGCGGACTTGTTCGACACGAGTAGGCCAGCCCCAATTCTGTAGACGTTTGATCCAATTAATCACAGCCTTTTCTTCCCCTGGAGTCAGACGCTGACGTTCTGCATCGCTTTCCTTCCTCGAAGGCTTGCCATTGATACGGTCGAAAAATGTGGAAGGAGGGAGACCGTACTGCTTCGCTACTTTAGTCTTAGACACCTTACCTCCTGCCTCTTTCCACCGCTTGACAGCTAGCTCCATACGCTCCTCACTCGATATCTCTTTTTGTGCGTCCATGGGGGCGATTGTTTGATGTTTATAGGAGCATAAAACAATATTGGATCAATAGAAAAGCAAACAAAATTAGTGTCTTGGCAATTAGGGTTAGGGCGCCCGACTGGGGGGTTTGCCCGACTGAGGGGTGAACTCTTCTAATACGTTAATGGCGCAAAAACGAAAGCTGGTTTCGAACGAACTCCGCAAGTACCAGGAGAAGCAACCGGGTAAACTCCTTACCAGCCCAGACGACGCCGTCTTAATGGGGTACCACCGTATATGATTCCACCGCGTCCGCCGCCTTATACCCGAACGGGACCGTCTGGCATCTAATCTCTTCCTCGTCGCTCCGATCCGTAGCGATGAAGGTCGATCCGTCCTCCGTGATATGATCGCGCTCTATTAACAGGACGCTGAAGTCCCCTTCCGCCCAGGCTTAGAGCCAGAGAAATGCACGTGCCTGATGGCAGACCATAAGCTGGAGCTCAATAGGTGTGTGATCTCCTTACCCTCGATATCCTCTATATATACGTTGAGCGACTAACGAGATTCTTTCCCCACAGTAAACCGGCCGCCGAGAGATGGAGGCACATCTATAGCTGCTACAAAAAGAAACTCGTGACCAGCTATGGCTTTACCGAGCTATGCTTCGACTGCAGTGAGTGGATTGTCGGCAAGGACGAATGGAACGATCACTACGAAATCCACCTAGGGAGGCCTGAAATACTTCCCATCCAGTGCAATCCCTTTGTCTACGGCGGAACCCTCGCCTGCCCTAGGTACTGCCCTTTCTGCATGGGAAACACGGCGCTTTCAGCTCCCATGCGGATGCAGCAATTTCTCGACCAAGGAAAATGGAAAGCACATCTTGACGGCCATATTAAACTGCTGGACGGTTGCAAAGCGACCAAATGCACACATCCGCGACCGAAATACGTCGATGCCTTCCCATCCGTCCTGGAGCTGAAATTCCACCTTCAGGATATTCATTACATCGAGTTCACCAAAGGCATCAAGAGGCGTAGATCAGGCAGCGAAGTGGAATTTGAGCCTAACCGGAGAAAGAGGTCTCGACGGACCAAGGATCACGACCTGGACGTGAAGCTCGAAACGTGGCCCCAATTCACGTATAAGTTTGTGGATGAGACGACGAAGCTGTATGGCCAACAATACGCTGGAACGTCGACACCTCCTTCGATCAGCTCGGAACATTCATCTCCATCAACCACTTCCGCCACGGACGAGAGCACAGGTGTTGCGGAAACGCCGGCGTCGACGGTATGTTCTGACCTATTCGACAAGCTTGACCCTCGCCTCCACGACGAGTAAGAAACTATTCAATCCTCCTTCTCATGTCTACAGCGCTGGGAGCGGAGATGTTTTCCCACATCATATATATTATCCATCATTTTCGCCTATGTTTTCTGGAGTTGTAGTCTCTATTTCGTCTATCAATAAAGCTCTATCGCTTTATCTTCAGCCTCGTCATTAGTTATATTTGAGGATTTCATGTGAGAAGGCAGAAAATTGCGAATTGACTCAGACTAATAGATGTAATTTAGCTTATACATGTTCAGGATTCGTGATCAATTGATAAAATATTGTGCTTTCATTTTCTTGTCCCTAGCGTATTATTATATTGACCGTTATACAAGGCTTAATGTCTTTCCTTATACACCCTAATAGGGCATTCGTTCATTAGTTGACACTCTCTCCGTTTAGTCCAGTCCTGCTGCTCCACCTCTTGCAACCCTCCAATTCTGGCACCCTACTCCAATTCTGACTCCCTGCTCCTATTCTGGCACCCCGCTTCAACTTGGCACGGTTGTAGCGCTACCTGCTAATTCGGGCTCTCCTAGGGAGTTTGTCCTAGGAGAATTCTTCTGGGTTTAAGAGGTAGCTAGGATGAGCTGGTATTGGATCAATGATGGCCAAGCCGTATTTAAAGCTCCTGGGAGGATGGACTCAGGAGATCTCTCCCAGGGAACAGGGCGGCAGTCAGCGAATCCAGCCCATTCCATTCTTATCCTTCACAAAAATATATTTCAATACGCATGGTCCCCTCGTCCTGCTCCTCCTGGCCCTCCTAGGCAAGTTCTCCCAGGAGAATTCTAGTGGGAGTGCATTGGATCAAATAGATCAAAGTAGGTCCAGGAGATCTCCCCCAAGAGAACCAGCTCCCGACCCTGAGGGATGCAGACAAAGCTGGGACCTGAAATTGTTGGCTTCTAACGGGTGCATAACCTGTCTCGGGGTGCAGCAAAGCAGAAATTACGGCCGAACGCGAGGGAATTTTTCCCATTGGCCCGCCGACTTCAGAAATAGCGGCCAGGCCACATACGGGAGTTTTCAACCATGTTTGTTAACGAGGACTATTGCGAGAGCCACATTCAACGAGATGTTTTGAGCGAAGCACCTCCGACATTTATTCAACAGACGGGCCGACTACATAACTTCGTCCCAGATGTAAAGTCGTTTTGATCAACACAGTGCGACAACTCAGAATGTGTATCTACCATGAGGAAACTCGATGAGCAATTACAAGCGACCATTGTAAATCAGCCGACCGTAATTCTTGATATCATTGACTCTTAAGCAACCCACTAAGGACCTATCCTTCCCTTTATCGATTCAACAGAAAAGGAAGACACTATCAACCAGGTACTACGACGCGGCTTTGGGCCTAGATGTGGACCGAGATCTAGATCGGGTACGGCGTCTGACTTCAAGAACAAGAAGGAACTCATGGCCATCATGCAATTCACCGAGAGGCCAGTCTACTGTGTCTCGCGCCCATTCCAGAGCTTCAAGTGGTTCGGTATGGTCGACCCAAAAGCCAGTATCAACACTTGACACAAGCCCGCTGGCATCCTCAGGGTTAAAGACACTACCGCGGAGTTTAACATCTTTGACATAGCGTATTGGGGACGCTTTCATGATCTCTTCCGCATGCTCCTTGATAAAGTCAAGTCGGACTGTGTTGATGGAGCCTATCATATTCAGCATTAGATTCACAACGAACATGAATATGCGCTTACTTCCAAATGCTTTAGCAGCCGCTAAGCACGCAGCTGGATGAGAGCTCATAAGGCCGTAGATGTCATCGTCATAATGCCTGAGTTGATTCAAGAGGCCTATTGCAAGTCCTCGCTCTCGATAATCTTGATGCACCACGAGCTGAGTCACCCAACATACAGTTTTATTATCGTACACCCAGCGGCAGGCGAATGCATTACCGGCAAGGCTGCCGTCCACGGTGACCCTCACGTATGAGCATGTGCTGCCATCGGGCAGGTATTCCGCTCGAAGTCTTCCCTTACCGAGTCGTACCTGACTACCTGGTGTTTCTCAGCAAGCAAACAAAATCGTTGAGAGCCAACTTACCAGCCTTTACGAACTCTCCTACGACTTGTGCAGCGTGTTCACCCCAAACGCCATAGTGGTCACTGAAGAGCTGTGAGGCTTCCTGAAGCATGCTCTCAGTGACCAGGCTTCCATCATACTTTTCAAACACTTGCTTCTCCATGTTCAACCGCCTACTTCGTGTGCGTCTTCTAGGCTCAACATGTAGTATATTAGGTTGGGCGGAGAATGCGACGGATTTTACTGATGCTGTCGAAGATCTCATCAAGGAGTTGAAGGGTCCTAAATAGGCCATTGCTTATGAGCAGCGTCCTAGAAATAAAAAGCTTAAGGACTCACGTCTCAATTAAGGGTTGTGTTGAAGATATGGAGCCTCACGCAATGCTTGTCTTTGTTCGTTCCTGAGATCGGGATGGGGGGCTCCGCGCTTAGTCACCTTATTGTTGAAACCATTCGGGTATGCTTGGCACGCTCGGTACCCGCCACACGAATGAAACGGGCTGGAAGGCGGAACTTTGAAACCCTGAATTTCATTTGGGCTCTTTCAAACTCTATACAATTCCCGGCAATGCCCAACCTACCGCTCACTATATTTGTACCACACAGAATCAAACAAATATGTACCGACACCAGGTATTAGGAACTGCGGCTTTTCACGACTTATGACTTCCATCGCACGCTTGAAGACTGCTCTGCTACCAGCCAAATCCCCCAGTTGGAAGCGAATAGAGCAGATGAACAGATAAACTAGGCCACAGGTGAAAACCTCCTCTTCAAGAGGATTGTACTTTCTATTCCACCTTAAGGCGTCGCTCCAGCGTTCTTCAGCTTCAGAGACCGGGGAGATGCGCGCCCAGGCGATGAGCGCACGTACATGACCTAGTCGGTCAATGATATCAGGTTCAGTCAACCTGCTGTAGATGCCCAGAATTTCTGAGATCAGAATTTCTGCGTTTTCGAACTGATCTCGTCTGATTTCGACCTCGATCAAGGAAAGGAGCAACCGTCGAAACCCCTTCGAACGTTGGCCACGCGCTTTTTGGCGCTCAAGTTCCGGTTTCACCATCTCCTCGGCGTGGTCTAGAAACGTAATCTCTGGTGCCATGCATTCTTCCGAGTCGTTTGGGTTGGATCTCTTGCGTTGCGAATAGTCCAGTTCGCTGTAAAGATCTGCAAGGTTGGACTTTATCAGGATTCGCTTAGATTCACAGAGTCCATCAGTCGCAAGACAACGTTCAAAGCATTGCTTTGCTTCGTTGAAGCAGCCTTGTCCTCTGAGCGCCCGGCCAGCGAAATATACTTGGTCCCAAACCACGTCCATATGCCTCTGCGCAAAGCTTAAGGGCTTCCATTTCTGTGCTTCCTCGTGTGCCTGGCAGAAGTCGAAGTTGTAGGCATAATTAGTGGCCTGTGAGAGATGCAGAAGTCCAAAGACAAAGTGTGATCTCAGGTCCGGGCCAGGGCTTGAATGGCCGAGAAATTCTTGTATTCGACATTGAGAGTCGCATATATCCCCTTTTAAGCGCAGCAACACACTTTCTCGGTGAACAATTTCAGCCTGTAAGTGTATGTTCCCTGGCTTCCTCAGCGACTTGGCGGCCATCGAGAGGAAATGTTGTCTCATTGTCAGCGCCCCACATTTGGAGGCTGCTAGAAAGGTTTCGACAACGTCATTGCCACAGGGCATCTCCAGCCCCATTTCGGCGTATTGTCGCAATAGATGCTCCAGGATGGTTAGCAGCCTCTTATTCTGTGGTCCCATTCTTAAAAATCAGGATGTCAGTGACGTAGTCAGGTGAAGGAACTGTCGATAAACTTACAGCGAATACTTTGTTTGGCTACGGGGAAAGGCGTAGCAAAAGATCTCAAAGGCTTGGTGAATCCAATACGATCTGCTCCAATCGTAGGGGAACTGGGCTGATTCCCACCCACATATGTAAGTTTCCATGCCATCCGATTCTTCCACGCCAACTACCGAAAGTGAAAGAAGTCGCTCGATAGCTCGCCACAATTTCTTCTCGTCTGAGAGAAGTTCTCGGAGATGTGCATTGAGACCAGCGTGTTGCAGTGTGGTTTCGTGTTCCACGCCATGCCTATCCCATCTCTGTTGAGGGGAAACTGCCCGCTCGAGCACGGCTTTTGGGACGTGACCACCCATGGCGTAGAGTAGAGGTGGTATTGAAATTTCCGGTGACATGCTTCTATAACCGCTCTCCTGAATGTTCAAACGGAGTGGGTCCGCTGCCCTGATCGTAGCATCGGGATTGGATGCTAGATCTGGGTTTTAGCCACATTCTCAATTTTGTTCGCTTGATCTTGGTCTCACCGGAAGCTAGAGGCCCATCATTGCTTCGGAAAGAATTTGGTACGTAGACCTCGAAATTAGGATTGACTGGAATGACGGAGGTGCTCTTACAAGCAGCCTGAACTTTGTATATGCTCTCGACTGACTTTGGCACGCGATCCGAGTTGTAACCAAGGGCGGCGCATATTTCATCAATCCTATTACTTTCTCGTCAGCATTTGCCTTTGCTATCGGACCAGAACCCATACGAGATTTTGTTGGCTGTTATGTTGCATGCATCAAGCAGAGATGCAATAAGACCAGGAATGGTGTACTCAGGTCTTAGACAATCGCTGTAATCATGTTTGATGAACTCGTCTGTCTTGAAATGTTTGAGGATTGATTGGAAGTTTTCGTTGTTGTGGATATGGGTCAGGTTGGTAAGTGATAGCGCGTCTGAGAAAGACGTGAGTTCAACTTCGCAAGTGGGGAGTCCAAAGAACACACCAATAAAGAACAGTTCTGTGGCCCGATAAATCGTCCAACCATGGCTGACCAGGTCAACAATAACGCCATTTATCCACCGGGCGCTGCTGAGTAGTCTTCGACGGTCACGCTCCCCAGCAATATGTTCAATTATCCGGTCAACAGTTTCGTAAGAAACGTCCCTTTTCCTGAGAACCTCGCAGTATGACAGCAAGATGAGAGCTTGAAACGTGGCGAACGATCTCTGACGTTTGGCGTTCGTGAGGGAAGCTTTCGTGAGCAAGGCGAATCTTTCCGCCAAGTCGACAAGCTCGTGTCTTGAATGTTCCTCTCTCTGGTATGGTTCTCTTTTGACTATGACATTGGTGCGATCGGTGAAAGCTCTGACGGTTTGCTCGTACTGCTCTACAGTATTCAGTTCCAGTTCGGTCTGTCTCTTACGCCACTCAGTGGCCTCGGGAGCATTCCGTAGAAACCACTCCACAGCCTCAATCTTTCGTGCTTTCTGTTGTGGTCTCTTTCGTGGTCCTTTTGCACGTGGTCTTTTAGGTTTTTTACCTTGGGAGATGTTTGATGATCGGGATGAAAGTTGTGATCCAGGCTCCTGTGATGGTTGCGATGGCCCTTGTGGTTCGGGCTGCTGTGACGAGTGCGATGGCTGCGACGCTTCTTGAGATCCTGACTCGTGCAGAGTTTTTCGTTTCTTAGAAGGTTCCCCAGATGGACCCTGGAGGGGAATAACAGCCGCACGCCTGTCCGATAAATCTTGCAGTTGCTCACGGAAGTCAGGACAGTGTTCGCAGTGCTGGCGTAGACAATCAAACTGGCTTTTCTTGACTGTCACCCAGGCGTCATCTGCCGCCATCGTTGATAGGCGATGGTGGGAAGCATGCACAGATGTTCTGCAGAAGTCGAAGGCTGGAATTTCCGAGCGCACTATTCCAAATTTGCGACTGCAACGTAGTCGCACATATGGACTAGCGCGCTCGGACCAAGTTCTCACATAGCGCAGGCACAACCGAAGTTAAGGGTATTTCTTTCGGAGCTAGGGCTGCAGGCCCGTCACCGGGACAAATGATATCGAATCACACGTTTAGCTAGTTGGTGGAAGGAGACCCTTTTCTCAATCACTGCTGCAGTTTCTCTCAATGGGATTATTGGTGGCCCCGAATGCCCTAGCAGCAACAGGCCTAGTGCGGTAAGGCTAGCTTTTCGAACGTAGGTACGAGTAAAGGATCGCTTGCATCTTCAACGTGAACACGTAAAATGTCGAGTATAGTGGTTCCCCCTCCCCGCTCGATCTATCCATCTAGCGCGCCATATCTTCCTATTTCGCCAGTCACCTTTGCTTCGTTGGGATAAAACCCCGTCGTACACAGGATCACAAACATAGGATTTCGAGTCAATGCTGCGTAGACAATACGCCACTTGGAAGATTAGTGCCGTTCGTCTCTGATCGTACTGATATCTAACCTCTCCTAAGTTCGACTTACGGATAAGGAGACAAGAGAATGCTGCTATCATGTTCCTGCACAGCTATTATAAAGAATCTGTTCATCTTGCAGCCTCGTCTTGGAGAATTACTCCCATATTGCCGTTTCTGCCTTTCTCCTCTCGTTTACCACGCTCAGCCTTTGTCTCCTGCCGTCTCATCTGTACACTTGCATTGCCTTCCTATCTGGTTATGGAATGAGTCCCATCAACAGCTCACACACCTGACCCCCCTGTTGCAGCACTTCGTCTTCTGCATTGGAGGTACATCCGCGGGATTTGATTCCTAGGTTGTTTTGTCACACATGGATATTCAACAGCAAAGGTGGAGTCACGAATCACCCTTTCGCTCAAAGCTAGACCTCCACCATGGATTGTACGAAGGGCGGACCAATCATCAATCAAAAGATGAAACCTCTACGGCGCACAAGCCCACCAAGAAAAGACCATCGTCCCAGTCTTCACCACTAGATCAGAAAGCCTCAGAAGCCTCACCTATTCCATCCAGAAACTTACCGACGATCCAGCCAGGCAACCCATCAGCGGCTCCCCGAGGTGTACATCAACAAGCTCCCTCCGCGCACAATGTTTCTATACGGCCGACGCCTCTGTCATCATCTACACCACCAAAGCAATGTCTCTCAAGGCCCAATGGAGTCGAGTATCTCCTCAATCCTACAGCTAGGGACACCACCAGTGCAGGCGGTCGTCAACACGATGGCGACGGCACGGATTCCCCAGGGACTCCGCCAATAGCAGCAACGTCCCGGCCTGCAACGCCACCTCCAACTGCCATAAGGAAACGTCCCGCAGGAGATATTACTCTGCCATCTATTACACCCTCTTTGATGAATAAATACCCTCATCCACTATCGTGGTCTACGACACCTAGGTCGCCTTCAAGTCATGAGCCATATCTCATCGCGACTGGTCCGCCAACCGCAACCATCGGCGCGCAGCAACTACCCGCCATACTTCCCCGAGACCAGGCGTCTGCGTCAATAAGACCGGGTCCGCTGCTGCCCTCAGAGATTATGACGGATCCGAGTATGCTTCGTGCTGCGCATCCACCTCCAGTTCCTCCGCCTCGATCATCTCCTCCCATGCCAACTCAGTTCGGTCGAACGGGAAATCCTGCGTCACGGAACTCCAGCCCATCTTCGGCCCTCCCTCAGCTTGCCTCTACCGGTGAGCCTCAATCCTACTTTTCTACACCCTTCACCTCAACTGGTCCCACTTCCACGATGCCGCTACTAGCATTCAACAAGGAAGCCTTCGACGCGCCAACATCAGAGATTTTGGGCCAGAGCCAATACCAAATGACGATACTCGAAACGGAACAAGGTCCCATTCAGGTGCCTCTTAACGTCCAAGCTGCGTCTAAAGTCGCTGACGAAAAACGCAAGCGCAATGCCACTGCCTCCCACCGCTTCCGACAGCGACGCAAAGAGAAGGAGCAAGAGACCTCAAACAACATTTCAAATTTAGAAGCACAAGTACGGGAAATGACCGAGGAGAAAGTATACTATCAGCAGGAGCGAGACTTCCTGCAGGATGTGGTCCTGCGAAACCGCATCCCCATACCACCTCGGCCCCTATCGCCAAGGCGGAGAAGACATGCTTTGCTTGGTGGACCGCAAACTCTAGACACTGAAACGTCTGCTCAAAACGGAGGCGGAGACGCACCGGTGCGTACGTGCCACAAGAGCTACCTCCGCATACGGTCGCCGCCCATGTTCCCTCTTGAGTGCATGATGCAGGTGCTACAACAGAAGACGCGACCACAAGTGCTTTTCAAAGCCATTCATGCGGCAGCACCGCACTAAATGCAGTGCAATCCACAACGGCATTTTGTTTGAATTATGATGTACATATAGTATGCACACACAGCACATAGATCATCAAGTGCTTGGGCGAGCAATCATACCCGTCATTTATTTGTCTTCTTCGAAGAAATCCTCTATAGTCGGCATGTTCGTCGGCGTACTGAGCGTGCACGGAAGTATCAATATCCCCACACGCAGGTTCGCCGCGAGCGTGCTTAGCAATTTAATCGCTTCTGGCGTCCTTAGCTCAATGTCCATCGTCTAACCGAAGTGAAACCATGAGTGATGTCTCGAGCTGTAATTCGTGAATTGATCTTTGTACCAATGAAATCGTCGCCGGCCACGCTTGATCCTTTTTGAGGACGGGCGTCCTTGGACTTGATTGAGTTCAAGTCGGGGAACGGAGCTTGGTGGGCCCAGACGTCCCTACTGACGGTTTCTTTCGAGATTCAAAAGCGCCCAAGTCCCAATCCATCACCGTTGTTTCTCTTTATCCATGGGGCCCTCGACGAGGAAACCTTTTGTCACTCTTTCAACAGCTTCTTGCCGTTCGTTCATTTCCGCTACAGCGTAAACTGCCCTTCTCTTTCATGCTCCATGTTCACAAAATAACAGTCATTTCAGAGTGCGTACGGGAACTGGATACTTCGGAGAGAATACTAACATTTGCAAGTTCCCAGTGGAAATGTCTGAACTCCAAGTCCCCCCAAAGCAAACCCGCAAACGACGGAGCACAGGAGTAATGAGGGAAAGCGAAGAAGCTCGGAAGAAGAACGTACTTGGATCCCAATAGCACTCTACGCACTCCGTTTCTTATCGACATACAGATGATGGGATGAGAGAGCCTTAGAATAACTCAGCGTCGATAACTTCCCCAGCTGCCTACTCGTCAGCCCCGTTATCCGCTTAACCCTCCATCGAGATCGACAATTCTGATATTTGGGATATCGAAGCAGGGATAGATTGGGTTCGCGAGAAATTCAGTGAACTTAAAACAGAACAGAGACACAAGATGGAAGCACTTGAGACGCAGACCTTGAGCGACGCAATAGATCGCAACTTAATTCGGTGTTGTCGGTGTCGATCCTTTGCTGCGACTGATACCGAGGGCTTATGCGCTGACTGCTTTCATACGCGATGTTCCGAGTGTAAGCATCCAGGTGATTTGGAGGCAGATAGAAACGGTTTAGCAGATGCAGAAAAGGCGAAAGCATGGGCATAAGTGGAAGACGACGCTTCGCTCTGGCGCCGGCTGTGCGGATGGAGAAGGGGATCCATTGCTTATATTCGGAACTAGCATGTGACGTTTAGGCTGCTAAGGGAATTGAGACGGAGGCAAAGATGGTTGGGAATGACATGGCGGTTTGTTATTAGGATTCTACTTAGCTCGATTCAATACGCGCGGTTTGACGCCTTCCTCATCTCCTTCTTCTTCCTTTCGCCTTTTCATACCTCTGCCAGCATCGCTTGCAAAACAATGTGAAGCTCTCGGACAAATTTATCGACCGGTAGGAAGATTCAGATCAAGCTTGAGCCTGTTTAGGAAGTCATCGACAGATCTCACTGTTGTATTTCTCAGGAATTCTACTACATCTGTCAGGCTTTGTATTTCTTGCTATAATGATTGCTTGCCCATCTCAGCTGCTTATATGGTCAATTTCCAATCGATCCGCTTCTTCTTTGACTAGTGCCTGTAACTTTGTCGTCTTTACTGCAAGGATCATTTGACTTGATCAGCTCAGCGATCAGTTCGAGCTTATTCAATTTTCATTGTTCGATCACTGTGCTAAAGCAGCTTTCGGGACTAGAGAAATTCTGCTTAGTCCATCAGTCAAGGCTGGGCAATGGAAAGTACATTTGTTATAGCTCCCCGTCTTTCCTTGAGCAGTTCCCCCTTGGCAGCGTTGCTTGATTCAGGTGCCAGGGCAGCTTCAGATGACATACCAACTTCTCGACACAATTCTCTGTAAGCCCGGATGAAATGCTTGATTAAGTGTTCCGTAAAGAGTTACTGTTTCTCTGGAAATATCTGCCAAGTATACTGATCATCAGTACTTGTGGTCAGCTATTTCTGCTGGCTCGGTGGAGACTCCCAGCCTGGTTAATTCAAGAGTTCATGAGCAGTTAACAATCTCCGCCGAATAGCGAAATCGTAGAGATGTGCCCGGACAACTGCCGGCGGCACTTCTTCCTATAAATCGCACGATGTAAGTTATTCGATCGAAGTGTGGCCATTTGGCTAGCGCTTCACATACGCAGAAAAGATATGCGGACCATAACGCAGGCAAATTGAGATAGCAGATCCAACACTCGATCTGAATGCCCAGATGAAGCCCACTTGTACCGGAAGAAGTTACCAGCTCCAGAACTGGCACCGGCTCCAACTCTGGCACCTTGCTCCATGAGTCGAATCATGAGCAGACCCAATGCCCGACAATCCTGCTGTTCATTGCCTGACGAAGCGACATTGCTTAGCATGCTTTGGCCAATGTTCGCTGAGAAATAGGTTAGCAGATACATGGGCCTTCCCCAGTCCTGCGTACCTATCTTGACACATACTGTCCTGTCTCCCATAACGCTGCATGCATTGATTGAGCCGTGCAAGATTTTGAGCTCGTGGTGGATGTACTGAATGCCGTGTACCACCTAACATGTGTAATTTTAGCTTCACCAGGGAGCGCAGACCATAGGAAGTGCTTTACCTTTTGGCATATCACTGCAGTGTGATATGCCTCCAACGCACCGCACGGCGTGGCCTGAATCTCTGCTAGAGAAATCTCTATATATTCGTAGACGAAGTACAAGCAATCTGTACTGACGAAGCATTCTTGCAAACTCACAATGTTCTCATGGGAAGAACGAATGATGTACTTGATACTTTCCTCATCTTTGCGTGCGTATCGTCTGATGGCGACAATTGGGAAATCGTCCACTTGGTGATACGCAATCGTGACTGGACCATTGTTTTCTTCAGTTAATATACGCTAATATCGCTTCCACGGATCGCCTTGAAGACTGATGGAGTTTGTAGGGTCTGTTTGTGGCAGGATCTTACTATTCGGAAGTTGCTGTGGATCTGGGTTGAATTGTGGACGGGTTGATATATCTAGGCGTAGTCTACGCGCCCCATGTGTGAATTGCTGGGAACTCGTGTTTACCGTGAGACCAAAACCAACACCTGGCGGACGTGCTCGTCGATTGTTTGGTAATGCTTCGGGGACTGGAGGTATCTGAGAGGCTGAAAGGCGTGAAGAATTTTCGTCATCGCTTCGAGAATTGCCTTTACCAAGACTGATGCCGCCTAAGCTACCTGGCCATACGGTATCACGTCTACTTGGTGTCGCCATTGCAACCACAAGTCGTGCACCTTACAGAATGGCGAGGGCCTCCTTATGGTACTTTTGGAGCACCTATATTTAGGCGGACTATTATCGGAACACTATCTTTGGCCCCTCGATTACTGACACCGGCGCTTAGAAAAGTTACTCATAGCCACCCACTACCTCGAGAAGTCATGAGGAAGACATGGATCAAAAGTACTTCACAGTCACGGGGGAACCGCCCGAAATCACGAAGCTAGACGCTCGCATTGCCAACGCTGGTGGCACCTCTTCCCGAATCGAATTGCAACCTTACCGACTTCAACAAACCAAAACTTAATTCTACACATCGACGACGATAGAACGTGACAACCTCATCCGCGAGATTGTATTCTACCAAGAGTCAAGAAACGCCATGCTATCGTTTCACACCCAGGCTTTAATGGCATACCAAGGTCTACAAGGCGCATTGAAGGAACTTTCGGAGAAGTTGGCGGCTGCCGAGGGGAGACTTGAAAAGTATTGGGGATTGTCCTTGAATGGCACTGGCGAGAGGGATGTCACTAAAATATAATGCATTCATGGCGACCGATTGAGAGGTGTAGATGAATTGGGATTTTGGACTTTGCGACCCTCCATGTCTATTTATCCTTGCTGGTAGTCTTTATAGCGTCTTCGGGTCTAGTTTAGGTGGGCTTTTTAATCTTGCAGCATATCCAAGTCCGAAGTCGTATCTAGAATTCTGAATAATCAGTGGCGTGGGCAGCGTCCCAGTCGTCACGGAATTTCCTGATGTTCGGAAATTTGCGGCATCCATAGAAGGTAATCTTGGAAGTTGGATCACAGAACATGGTGGCGGAGGCGGTGGTCTGCGAATTGGTGGTGGATCCTTGGGGGTTATATGGTTCCATGGATTCGCTAACACAGAGTTGGTGTTCATATGATATCGATGCGAAGGCGCTGGAAGGGAAGTATGTACGAGTTGACCTTGAGACATCGGTAGCTGTTCGATACTAATTGCTTGGACTTCACGGTCCAATACAGGCATCCATCGAGGAGCTTGGGTTGTTTCAATCTTCTCCGTTAGGATGATACTCCGATATGTGTCCTCTGCCTTCTCCCAGGTCATATCACAATTTATCGCGACTAGAGTCCACATTGTTCGCTTGTGACTGTTTACGCTCGCTGCATCAGCTTTGATCACAAGGGAGGATAAGAGCGTACCATTCATAGACTGCCAGAAATTGATCTAGCTCGTCCTTCGACAACTGATGGCCTAATACGGCGTCAGTCTTGAGCCTTGTTGGTAGCTTAGCGACGTGACCTTGTGGTTCCCCACCGACTACCAAATTTCGTGGGTCGAAGGCCTCCCTATGTCGTTGAGCATCTACTTTGATTCGTTCATAACGAGGTTGGGCCGACGAGGATGATGTGGGATCGAAATCATCGTCGGAGATGTCTATGACCACTGACGGGCCGCCATCGTCCGTGCTATGTGAGTTTCTGGCAAAGCAGGGGACAGGTATCGCATGCCACTGACCAGGTCTAGAGACATTCTGTAGTGAATCCATCTAAACTGTGAAATCTGTGCGATCGAAGCAAGAACATTCGACCTAGAAGACATAGTGTTGGCGAACGCACTACAAAAGGTTTGTCCGGACTAAAGCATGCATCTCGCCGGAAGCAGATCATGTGGTCCCGCGACGCTTGTGCACGTGTGCGCGAGAATACGCCAGCGGATCAATGGTTCCACATTTCGCTGCGTCTTCATGCAGCAGATACGATCCTGGAGCGAGTCGGCCTGACGCTTACGAAAGCGGTTGCCGGCTATGGGTGAGAGCACTGTGAACAACGCTTTTCTTCCTATCCGGGATTTGAAAAGCAGTCGTGACGCCTCCGCCAAAGAGACAGCACCGTCGTGGTTCTGCTGGCCAAATTCGTACATGGGAGGCCGAGATCCAGAGGGATGGAGCTCACCTCCGTCCTTTTTCTTTGTGTCTGACAGATTTCCTGATGTCAAAAGGCGTTGGCCCGTTGATTGGGCTTCTGGACTGTCGAGGCTGACCGTCCCGGCATCTGTATCCTCATTCCGGGAAATGTCATCTGCATCGCCCAGCACCTCCTCGTCACCCTCATCCTCTTTCCTTGTGTCCGACAGACTCCCTGATGTCAGAAGGCGCTGGCCCGGCGATTGGGCTTCTGCCCTACCGAGGCCGACCGTCCCGGCCTCTGTATCCTCATTCCGGGTGGTTTCATCCGCGTCGCCGAGCACCTCGTCGTCATCCTCAGTCTTGGCGATATCATCCCGAGCATTTTCGCAATGCGATTGCCGATCCAAATCGTCTTCTTCAGAGCCAAAGAAACTGTGAAAGAAGTCTCTTTTTATGGCAAAAGATGTCAGATAGCGCTGGGGAGTAGTGCTATAAGGAGTCGAATAGATGAACCCGAGAAAGAGACTTTCCAAGATCTGCTCGAAAAGAATGCTCATGCGGCCTACCGCACCGATCGGAAATATCCGATCCGCAGTCATCGTGATCCGAAGTCAGCTTTGGAGCGGCCTTCATTCTGTCGGCATAGGGAATGTCGTCCATGAGTTGGCAGTTGAGTTGTACGATTCGACGCAGGCGGGTCGAATCGATCTGATAATATTTTGACGGCAAGATACTGCGCACGCAGTCCTCAATAGCTTTGGCATCCGCTGCTTTACGATCTCGGTATTTTCGACGTAGCCCACGGTATCCACTGTCTGACGCGAGAGAAGAGAGATCATGCCACCGTCGTTGCTCTATTCTTGGATGCGGACTGCTCTGCTTGGTAGTGTCTTTGCGGGGCGCCTGGCCGTCCATCACGGGAAAGTGGCGGAGACTGAAAAGAAAGAGCTGTCGGTACGACAGCCAGAAAGAGTCGCCGGAAGGCAACGTTCAATCCTCAAAGGTGAATTTACTGGTCTGCACCTTCATACTTGCCTGTCTATTGTGGAGAGAGCGGAGTTGTTGGGATATCGAGCCTTTACCATTCTTCGGTAGGAGCTCCTTCAGAATTCTGACACTAGGCTCAAGCCACTTCGTATCTTCGATACAGGTATATATTAATGGGATAATGTGCTCAATCGAGCAAATGCGGTGGAAGGTCTCCGATCGTCGCTGGTCGTCTTTGACCGCGGGAAGGATATCGCCCGCGAGCATCCGCATCCGAACGAACCCACGATCTTCCGTCGATCGGAAAGGACACCGGCCTTACAGGAGAGCAACCGTATTAGCGTCCAGTTGAAGTTAGTCATGTTCTTCATCCCCAATGATGTAAGTCCACGTCTTCTTGACTCGGCGCAAATAGCGGGTCATTTCCTTCAATCTTCGTTAGAAAGCGGAAAGGCATTGAAGAGGAGTCTCGAATCTTCGGACAATGTAAATTTCGGAGTCGAGGGAATGTACCAATCCGGACAGGCGGCCACAGACCTGCGAGCGCGGTCAGGTCGTCTAGGCTCTCCAAGAACTTTCCCGGCAACGCCTCCAGTCGCAGGAGACACGTCCGCTTGCTTTTTGAAAGTCTGGCGAGCCATTTCTCTCTTCTCGCGGTGTGAGAGAACGGATCAGGCGAAGGGGAGTCGCCTGTTAGGGTGCAAAGTCGTATCTGACGAACAACATCTCCGTCGTACCATCTCGAGGCATTGGGGTCTTGTTCTCGCAGCTCTTTCTTTACAATGGTGTTAAGATCTTGATCTGTCAGCAAATATATCAGGAAACGCCGTTGGTTTTTCCCACCGTCAGAATAAAGATCCACGACCCACTATCTGTCACTCCCTTCAAGGAATTGGCGCGCCGCTTCCAGGCGGTGTCTTCCGTGCAGGATTCGTAGAGGCGATTCGGGGATGAACCACTGTAGCTCTTCGAAGTGACCGCTACCGTCACCCGTACGGCGGGCTTGTGGCAAAACGGACCGAGATACTAGAAGGGTTCACTGGGCAACTGGTCATACCCGGCAACTGGTCAGCCCTAGCCCTAAGATCTGCATTTTAGCGCATACTACCTTTTTTTTATTGCAGATTTCAACTATTCAGGGCCAAAGGGGCTTTCTAGTATGCTATTCACCCTCCGGTTCACCCTCTAGCCCTATGAGGCTTCCTAGTACGGTGCCCTCTGCCCATTAGGGCCTCTTCCTGTCGCTCTGACTGCTCCCTGTGTGGCTGTTGCTCTGTCAAGCCGGCCCACCGCCCTTGCTCCAGCTCTCTAGTAGTCACCCTGACGCAAAGCTTGACTATCAGCTTCTGGAGCTGGTAAGGGCGTGGAGCGCCTTGGTGTAGAGTGTCTTCGCGTATTACCGCCTTGCCCCCAAATACGTCCTTATATATAGTCCCCAGCCTCTTGACCTCCGCATTCCATAGAATTTCCAGCTGGCGTTGAGATACTAGGACCTTCTGCCTTGGGGCCTTCGCCTTGAAGAGATCCTTATGTAGCTTTGCTAACCTCTTGACCTCGTTATCCCAGTTCCTATCCTCGTCTCTCTTGTCTGCTACCTCCTGGTTTACGTGTCGCGCGTATCCATCGTTACCTTTCTTACGATTTTTCTTGTTTTCCTTCCTCTTGTTGTGCTCTATAAGTTCTTCGTTAGTACGGTTCTAAATAACAGAATCTGCCATAGCAAATATCGCGGATTTGCCCACTTTTTTTAGAACAGCCTCAGCCTCAGCCTGATTACCTTGCCTACAGACCTTATCCATAAGGAGCTGTACCTCTCTTGTAGTCGCAGGTGTGAGGATCGCCTCAGAAGGACCGCTCGGGCCACTGTAGCTGACGACTGCCTCAGGTGGAGTAGTAGGGCGAATAGTGATATTGTAGCTTCGGGTGAGAGTGTTCTCTACAGCTTCTTTCGGAAGGGTAAAGTCTTTGAGAACAAGCTGGGGGTCGAACGGCAAGAGGCCACTTGCTTTCCATGCTTTCTGAATGTTAATAGACGTCATTGACACGTTACGCGCGAGTCGGTACTGCTCTAGAAAATCGACCTTATTAATTGAATAAGTAGCACTAAAACGAGTGATCGCGTGGATATTATTCTTATATGCGGTTGCCAAGGGGGCGAAAACGCCAACGTCAAGAGGTTGTAGAAGGTGAGTTGTATGGGCAGGGAGGCAAAGCAGGATGATTTTTTTCTGAACGCAGAACTCAATAGCAGCAGTAGTGATATACGAGGCGTGTCCGTCGATAAGAAGCATGCGATACTCCCCTTTCTACGTCACCGCCGTCTCCTTTTTAAAACACCTCTTAATCCACCATAGGCCGAGCTCGTTATCTGTCCACCCATTTGGACTAGTAGTGATATGAGCTTCGGGATAGGCCTCAAGCCAGGCTTTTTGCTGAATCTTGGCTTTGAAAATAACCTATGGACGAAGCTTGCGACCGTCCATAGAAACACACTCAATTAACGATACCCACTCCCGATTTCCGTAGTACGTCATATGCTTCTTCTTCTCATGCTTAGAGATCACGACTTTGAGCTTAGTAATAACGCCCTGCATAAAGCCCTTCTCGTCTATATTATAGATATCCGCCTCTTGTATATCATGCTCGGTGCTGAGGGTTCGGAAAAGCTCAAACTAATAAAGCAAAATCATAGGATCTTCGGCCAAAGCACGCTCTTTGTCGAGAGGAGGTATGTACCGCGTCTTAAGCTGAGGGTGCCGTGCCATAAACTTCTGCGTCTAATTGATTCCGATCGATTTAAAATCACCCTTCGCACGTAGAATATCCTCAGCCATAAAACGTACTAAGGTGACACGCGGCGGCCACCCCTAGTTCTGTAAACGAACGATCTATTTGACCAAAGCCTCTTCTTCCTAAGGGTTGAGTTTCTGCGCTCTGGCGTCTCTTTCCTTCGCAGGTACCGCTCCATTGATACGGTTCTGAAGCGTAGAAGGGTTGAGGCCATACTTTAATGCGAGGCTTCTTGCTGAGACAGGGTTGTCAGAACCAGCTGCTTCTTTCCAAGCTTCATAAGCGAGATGTAGTCGTTCTTTCTGGGGTACCTCTTCCTCATTAGTATAAGGGGCGTGGTTAGGAGCTAGGGGGGCTGGAAGAGCTGGAACATTACCGATAGTCATGGAAGACATATTTGCGAGGATAGATAGATATTAATAAGAGATGCCTAGTACGTTACCGAGGCAAATGAGTTGAAATCTGCGGTTAAAAAAAAGTAGTATGCGCTAAAATGCAGATCTTAGGGCTAGGGCTGACTAGTTGCCGGGTATGACCAGTTGCCCAGTGAACCCTTCTAGCGCGGGCACGTGGTTTTCAGGGTCTCGGCGCTGGCAGTCTTCCGCACGAAATACCCTCAGCAACCTCGAGCTGCCTGGGATTGTTGGGAAGATCTTCATGGTGAAGTTTGTCGAGAGGTATTCGGAACGATCCGCAAAAGGTTCTACTCTTCTCTCGGAATATCTGCAAGTCTTTAGCTGACAGATTTTCCATCGTGGCAAGAAAATACCTCGAGGACTCACGCCGCCCCGTCAGAGATTCTGTTATATATAGGCGGCCATTTTGGATTTAGAGGCATCAAGATATGGCTACATCGAGGACCAGCCGCGAGGTCTCCCCTACCGCGACCCCACCTTCCCCGTATACTTCGTGCTCTCAATCTGTGCTCGCAGTCCACCCTTATCTAAGCCTCCGTCACTTTCGCCTTCAGCGGCTTTCTTTCGAAACTGTTTTCCGGATCCTAGATTGAGTTGAGTCTCTATTTATAGTTGCGACCGGGACCGCGAGGGAGCCAAAAACCGCTTCACCCCCGTTATTAGAGGCTGCTCTCTGGAGATCAGGGTATAAAGACCCCTGGGCGGTCGAAAAGCTCTCACAACCGTGATGTTTCTTTCAGGGTAGCTATTTCGATAAATCGAAGCCGCTACATGTCGAAACAGCCCTTCAATATATTCAAATCTGTTCGGAAAGCGATGGACGTAACACAGTTCTACGCTATTGCCGCAGGCGGCTGCATCGCTCTTTTGTTTATCGTTCAAAATCTGATCCGGCTGAGTTCGCTTCTCCAAACGTTTAACATTAATGCAAAAGCATTTTCTATATCCTTTAGTCCTCCGACGGCATCGTCTTTTAGGGCCCTGGACTCGTGCCCAGGTGGCCTTCCAGCTGATCTACTTAGCAGCCAACGTCTTCTGTGCTTGCTTCAAGGTGTCTACTGCAACCGACACGGCTACGCGGGCGGGACACTTGTCGCTCATCAACATGTTGCCGGCCTATTTTGGATTCCACTTGAGCTTTGTTTGTACCTTGCTCGGAGTCTCGCTGCCGACGTATCGGCTTTTTCATGCGTCAACGGGGACGATGTCTATCCTTTTTGGCGTGCTCCATGCCGCCATCAACGCCGCGGTCAAACCGAGCCTCGGCACAAGTGGGTCCGGACAGGTTTTTCGATTGATTGTTGGTCATTGCGCCCCCAACGGATTTTACTCCTGCTGACCGTCGCATTAGGCTTTGCTTTCCATGGTCTCGTTGCTTCTGCTTTCTTCACGCTTGTTTCGCCGAATTTCATATGAGCTCTTCCTCCGCTGTCATCAGGGTTTGGCTTTTGTCATGGCCTACGCTTCATGGAGACATGTCCCATCAAGTTCAAAGGTGCTCCGCGCATATCTACTTGCTTCCGGCGGCACCTTTCTAATCACGCTAATATTGCAGTGCTTTGCTATTCTATACAGAAACTTCAGTCTCCACCGTGGTCCACCGTGGCTGCTCCAGAGCATTGATTGCGAGACAAAATGGCGCGGTGAGAATGACAATATTCCCCCCTCGGCCGTGGAAAATCAAAGCCAGACAACATGTCAATGTTTGGATCCCATCCATCAGCCTGTGTTCCTTCCTGCAGAGCCACCCCTTCACCGTTGCGTCCTGGGGCGAGGGCGAAAACACTAGCCTAGATTTCTTGATAGAACCGAGGGACGGCTTCACGCGGATGCTATTCGACCGCGCCTCGGAATATCAAAAAGGAAATGTCTCTTTAAGAGGAATGGAAGAAGGCGGTGAATCTCAATCAAAAGCGGACGACACGGATAGGAGACCTTTTGGTGATGCTAGAGGTTCTCAGGGTAGCCTGGAACCTTCTGCTCTCCGCATAGCCCTCTTTAGTGGGCCACACTGCTCAGGCGCACCCATTGGTGATTACGGAAAAGTCTTGATGGTAGCCACCGGATTTGGAATAGCGGCACAATTGCCCTTCCTGAAAGAGCTAATTCAAGGATTCAATCGATCAGAGGTTCGCACGCGTAACATCCATTTGGTATGGCAATTGAATGATCTAGGTGAGCATCCGAGGCCTCGCCAGTAGCTGAACATGTTTGACATTAGCAGGGGATGAGCACCCCGCCATTGAGCTGCTCGACAGAACTTTGAAGGAGGATACCTTGGATCATGATTATGTAAGTATATTGCCTACAGGGAGAGCCCGAGGAGTTCTGCTAAGCTAGTGATGGTAGATGCTCCAGGTATGGCTGTTCTTTAGAGACGGAAGACTGGCCCCTAGTCCACAATACGCCGGAAAGCACCGACGCGCGCTTTATCACAATGGCGTGATAGATCTTCGGCTTTTTTTGGAGGAGCAAACGGAGCAGTGGCTAGAAAAGGATAGAGGGGATGTTTTAGTCACAGGTAGATTCACAGAGCTCTCGGGGAAAGCCTTATGTTGACCATCACAGTTTCCGCAAATGCGCAAGTTCGAGACGAGTTGCGAAATCTCATTCAACCGCACTTGGACCAGGGATTGAGTCTGATGGAACTTGACTATCAGCCAGCCGAGAGGAGACGAGGCTTGTGGCCATTTGCAGGGTCTCGTAAAATCAAAAACTAGCGCTAGGTATCATTAGATAGACGATTACCTTAGGTTATACTAAGGCGAGGTCCAACATTGACTGCTTTTGAACATGGTTTTGGCTGGCTTTTTCAATTTAATTTTGGCTGCTCCTTAGTCCACTCTTAGCTGTGGGAGCCCCAGAAAATTGAGTTCAGGAGATTACGGTATTTTATGATTTCCTTATAATATTCTCCCTACAACTGATTTCAAGTTTTCAAGCAATGCCTAAACACGAGAGACCTATCACTCAGCTCTGAGACTTTTCGCCGACTGTTGCCGGAGATTCCTTGCAAAATAGCTCGGTAACGTCGCCAGACAATCAAGCTTCAAAGAAGCGCGCACCGGCTGATCAATCCTCATTGTCTCCGCCCGGCCCAACACCCTACAATAAGGAAGCACTCGCTGGGGTAGTACTCCCCAGGGGTCTCCGAAAAGGGAGGATGGAAACATTGGGGAGTACTCGCTGAGGGAGCACTCGCTGGGGTAGTACTCCCTAGGGGTCTCCGAAAAGGGAGGATGGAAACATTGGGGAGTACTCGATGGGGGAGTACTGCCCAAGGGTCTCCAGAAGTGAGTAGGATTCGACGATATGTAGAGCGGGGTTAGCGGACTATGCATGTTGAATAAATTAATGTGATGTCATCATTTGGCAAAGGCTGTGGCTATTCAGAACTGTGCTACACCTTATTAACGCAGCTCGTCCATACTCATTCCTACTATTTTCTGAATTTCAGAATCCACAATGCCGGCTCCATCGAGCACCATACCTAACACGTCCGACCAAAAATACCAAGCGATGCTCACGACGGAGCTACTCGATACCACTGACATCGACGTCCCCCCTACCGACTTATCTACTCCCTTCGACTACCTGACGAACAGCGATACAGACGCGGAAAATGCTGACCTGTGCGGCGCCCGTCGGTGGGCATGGTATTGCAAGGACCCCGCGTGCCCCAAGTACTGGATCGCCTGGTCCTGCAAGTCCAACTTCTGGCTGCATCTGTACGAGACAGCTGTGCATCGTGCGGATGTACGGACACACACACGGGTGGGACGTCGCGAGCTGGCGAGGGAGTGGAGAGTCCAGACAGATTGGGAGATGAAAGAGCCGAAGCAGCCCAAACCTGCTACGGGACAGAATGGTACTGCGTCGAGTAACGAGTAGGCCGCGAGGATGTAGAATTTTCAGACGAGATATGCTATCGTCTTGTTCGCGAGATCGTTAAGTTTGGTGACAGCGGAATCAATTAAGGCAGGGCCAGGTCAAACTCGATATTCACGATGTTTTTACGTGGTTCGGGCGGCTCCAGAAGATAGATCATGAGAAACATATCACTCTTTATACCTCGCAACCTTAGGTTATAGTTGCTACCTTCAAATATAATACAACGACGTGACATTTTTCAAGACCATCGCCACCTTTTATCACTACCGAAAGATCGATCGTAGAGAACACAAGGGGAGCTCATAGTATCAAAGTAAGAGACGTCCCTGCGAAGCGAAAATCCCTGCATGCGAAACGTGACCCCTGTTACTAGCGAGTACTCCCCTTATAAGTACTCCCTAGATTTCCCCTACTACTAAAGGCACTATTCTATAGACTGTAATACATATAGGCTTAGATACTAAAAGATATAAATTCAGTAGGCAATCTAGTCTTAAACTATTCCCAAGCTAACTCGTATAATACGTAAAGAGACCTATATAACTAAGGAATTATCTGCTAGGCTTTGAAGAGCGCGATTCAAAGCTTCATCGATTAGAGTTCTGAAAGGTCACTAGTACCTTGCGTAATAGTTACCCTTCCTTTTCCGTCCAGACCTGCACGCTTATTACTGACACTCACATTGCTGTATTATTACTAATACGCGATATCTTATCGTCACTAATCCTTAGACGATCGTCTGGAATCCATATTACGGGCCTTTAGATGTAAAGAGATTTATATTAAAATGCTAGCGAAAGCCGTTCATTTGCTATAGAGTCCTTTATGTCGTGGTGCGTATTAGTAAAGATTTCGTATATAGAAATTAGGTTTCTAGTCGGAATAAGTCGCTTAAAATATTGCCGTGCCATTATCCGAAGATAAATGGTCTCTTCCGTTCCATAATACTTCGCTTCTTTCTCCTCTTCTATCATTTCGGTCTGGGGCATAAATCGAAGAAGCGGATCGATTACGTCATTTAAGAGAAATTAAAAGCCAAAGTCATTACTATAATAATAATCATGATTACAGCTTAGCCGACGCAGGTCGCTCTATTATAATTATTACGAACGAAGAAGAAGAGACCTATTATATAGAGCTCTATCACGTAGACACCCGTAAGTAGCTGATTTAGGGCCGTTAGATACAGTAAACCTCTTGTATTTAGTCGGGAAACTGTAATATAGAGCAGGTTATAGCGGAACACCACCTAAAGAAGACTAAAGGTAATAGAACTAAATAAGAGAATTAATAGAGCGATAACCGAGTAGATAAGCCCTAGTATAATATTAGAATTAAACATATATATAATAAGGCGACTTACTAATATAAGCTAGATTAGTATAGATTAGGGAAAGGGTACCCTACTATATCTAAGGCAAACTAGTCTACTTCTCCCATTTCTATCTCAGCGTAACATTCCCGATTTAGGCGAAAGTATACTAATATATTAGTCGTCCCACTTATAGAAGTAAACTTGCGCTTACTAAGAAGTATTATAATAGTAGATAAGAAAAGAAGTAATTACTTACGTTTAGAAGGTTTATAGCTAGTACTACTGGTATAGAATTAAGGCCGTGAAGTATTTCTTAAGTAATGGCCGTAATACTTGAAGAGAGAGAGATCGTCAAGAAGACTTATACGGATAGAAAGGTAAAATGGACTTCTAGAGAGAAAGCTCGACGGCTACCTCCGTTAGTAGACCCTGACATTCTATAATAATACGCAGTACGTATGGCAGCAACGTGGTAAGTACGGTTAGAATTACTTGCGTTAAAAGACCCTGAATGTAGCCAAGCAGCCACGCCGGGAGTACGTCGATCTATTACAGCCAGGGCCACAAAGCCGTAAGGTAAGTAATCTGAGATACGACACCAGTAAAGGCGATAGGAATAGACTATACTAGAATAAGTGAGGCGATAGAGACAATTACCAGCACTATCCGTGCGTACCGGGCCCACCACTTCGTCGACAGGTTTTCCCATTTAACATCTACTGGCGAAGCTTCGAGATATTGAGACTGAAAATACAAGGGCGTACACTAAATAAGAGACTGGCAAGCTATATACGTGGCCTCTTGGGTATCGAATTATATAAAGGCTGAGGGCAATAGTAGGTACTTCTCAGGCTCTTACTGGTCCCGATGAATCTCGTTATTTAAGCGAGCCATCTCCAACTAACAGTAATATATAGCATTAACTTTTCTTCCCACGAAAGGTATTAATAGTATTTAACTGAGGTTAAGAATTAGGAGACGTATATAATCGCGGTCCTTCTTACCTAAATATCGTTTCTAAAGAGGTTCTTTACTTTAATAATAGGCGCGGCTTAAATCGCTTATAACGGCTTTTATAAGGCTATAGCCTTTTCAATCGCCTGAGGATTTTATTACCAATCTTATAAGCTTCGTTTCCGCAGCCTCTAGTATATAGACTATTCTCCTCCGGTCCAGAACCTTTTTCGATAGTTCGGACAGGTCTCGGTTCATCCAGATCGCACGTACGCCGCCAGGGAATACGTTATAGAGACGGGTCAGAGTAGGAATAGACAAGAATCTTTTAGGAATATCCGTTACAAGGATAGTATTTGCGAAGGCTTAGAGAAGATACTAAGGTAATACGAGGTACGCTTATCGGATACGGATATACTCCGTCAACTCTATATATATTATATAGCATATAAAGGTAACTATAGTTAAGGCCATTACTAGATAAGCTAGTAGAAGCTAGTGTGTACCAGCCCTACGTTAGCCTAACTAAGTCTATCTAGACCTTAGACTCTACCTAGTACATTCTTCCTATAAACAAGGTTTAACGGGACCAGAATTAGAATTAAGATCAGGCTTGGAGGAACGAATATTTTCAAAAGTGTACGAAGGTAACGAAGAAGAAAGAAAGCGTCAAGGCCAGACTTCTAAAGAATGACTCGATCTGATGTTTAAAAAACAGCGGGAACCTAGGAAAATAATCCTGAAGGAGAGACTTCAGCGCGCTATTTTTCAGGTATAAGATATATTCGAGGTTGACTGGCATTCGTGAGTTATTAGTTATAGACTCTAGCAAAAGGAGACTTACTATAGTTGTGGAAGTCTGTCCTTCAGTAGGATAAAGAGCACGATCTCAGCGCCGAGTACCGAGGTAGAGACGGTAAGAGACGCTAGAAATGAATGTAATGACGTTCCTTGGCTACGTTAAGCCACGTGAAGAGACGTATTAGTGTCTGCTATGACGCTGGGGTCAGATTGAGAGATTATCGACGGCAATTTTCTGGGATACATGACATACATAGCAGAACACCGAATCTATAAGGGCTTACATTTTAGTCAGCGTAGTCAAATATAACCATCTGTAAGCATCTTGGTTGGTTACATGTGGCGGGTAGAAAAGAGGTCGCGTTGATCAACTCAGGCCGCTTGACGAGAATCGTCGGGGAGCTGACTAATCCGGCAACTCAGCAAACCCTCTGTGCTTTTCTTCATAGGTAGGAAAGCCAAGAACCAAGCTCTCCGAGAGCTTTTTCCAAACCATATCAAGAAAGGGCCGTAATGACGGTATTGCGTTAAAAGACTTCTATTCTTCCATTAAGGTCCTATATCTGGCAGATAAGTAAATATCCCCATTGGCACGTTTTTAACGGTTGAAGGAGCTACTTTAGAGGTAGATGGATGAGATACGAAACGTCCGATTGCGTTATCGACGCCTCTACTCAGCTGTACACCTAAACAAGTTTTCCAAATGGCTGTATCACAGACAGCAGCCTCTGTTTTCCGACCTTTTACCTTCGTTACGGCAAGCCGACTAGGTAACGAAGTCGGTCTAGACCACGCCGATCATCTAACTTTATTTTTCCGACTTGGGATGGACTGCGGTCTATCGGATGACACCATGGCAAGTTTCATCGGTTCTACCATTTTGCTAGATGCCTATCCTTCCAAGATGTATCGTGAGTGCTACACCAGCAATCTAAAATTACGAGCTGACTCAGGATTCAGGCTGCAATCCGAAGACGGTATTCGATGCCATCTACCCCCCTTCGTGCCTCAGGTCCCTTGTTGGCTTATTCAAAGAGCGATCGTGTGCGGAAAATGAGGCTGTGGAGCAGGCCGAGGTGCAAGAGCAATGTATCAAGGGACACTTGGCCATGTCTTTTGTGGATATGGTCTCGTTCGGCAAGACCGCGGCACAAATACATCGGGAGAAGGTAGGCGGCCTTGGCATACCGTGGCCGCAGCTTCAAAGTAACAGCACCTGCATCTGGTGTCTTCGCCGGAAGCCAGAAAACCCCCTCTCCTGCGGACATGCTATATGTAACGTCTGCGTACGGATCTTTGGGGATGAGATGCCGATTGTGGACTGTCAACATCAAAGTAGGACTTGTCATTCCGGGAATTGTACCGTCAGACTCAAACCTTTCTCCGCTGGCGAACGGATTTTGGCTGTCGATGGGGGAGGCACGCGTAGTTTTATTCCACTAGACATCCTAGCGATTATTCAGGGTATAATAGGAAGTAAATTACAATTTCAAGACTTGTTTAATCTTACTTTCGGCACCAGCGTTAGTAAGCTTCACGTTCCGAGATATCAGGCTTACAATCAAGACAGGGGGTCTCATTGTCTGTATCCTATTCCTACGTGGGATGCCAGCTTCTCAATGTGTTCACGTTTCCGATGCATTAGCTCGGAAACTCCTTGAACGACCTCAGGGGCGGATGAACTTCATCAGACGCCTTCGTCTCTCCTTGAAGGGTTGGTATAGAGACGGCCATTACGATGCGAACGCCCTCGAAGACTGTTTGAAGGACAATTTAGGGATCGATGATCGCATGTTTGGCTATCAACCTGGGATCCTTGCCACCAAAGTCGGCGTCGTCGCTGCTACCATTGGTAATGCCTCTCCGGTCATCTTCACCAATTATAACGGACCCGACGCAAGAAAGGAAGAATGCGGTAAGGTGAGTGTTGTGCGTAAAGGAAAAAGACTGAATAATCGATCAGGGTATATGCACGTTCGCCCAGAGAGATTTGAGGATGAACCATGCATATGGGAAGCGTGAGTGTCTCGCCTTTGTAAGATATACAAGACTGACTTTCCAGTGGTCGAGGTACTTCGGCTGCACCTGTGTGAGTGCATTGGCGTAGCCGTAAGGCGGAGCATGGCTAACTTGGCACAGTCTGTACCGATCAGCACAAATCAAGGCATCCGGACTGGTTCAGGATGGTTGAACAAGCCTGTCAGAATTTGATCGTGTTGTGGCCATTGATGAACGATTGACATCCGAGGGAGAAAGAAAAATGCGGGTTTCAAGCTTTGTAAATTCAGTAAATGTGAGAAGATGGTTCTCGAAGTAAGTAAGGATCCATAGGGACCTCTCGTACTAAATCCTCTTATCCTATTAGATCTTGGGCTTCTTTTTAAATTATAGATATATTATCTTCAATAATATCTTTTCCTTAGTCCTATTAAGCTATATAATAAATTCTAATAGGCTTAAAAGCTTTAGTACGCGCTTATTATACTTAATAGAATTTATAGTTATAAGAGTCTAAGAACGGTTAGCTAAATATATTATATAAGATAGAAAGAGTAGGGCTTACTAATATAATATATATATATAGTAGCGGTAATAATAATACTACTATCTATAAAGGGCTTTTATCCCTTATATCTTCGCCTCGTTCTTATAATAGTAGTAGTATAGAGGTATTACTAGCGGACTAGGTAGTAATTACTATAAGACTAGCTACTTAATATAAGTTATCTATAATATTAGTATTATATTAACTATTACTATTATTATCTACTAGTCTAGCGGTATATATATTATATATACTATCTACTACCTAGGTAATATTAATATCTAAATATAGTCTAGATACTAGGTCTTATATACTTCCTAAGTAAGACCTATAATATCTAATAGTCTTATTATTAGGTAGATTAGAACTACCTTTATTATTAGAAGAATCTTAGATCGCTTTAATATTATAACTATCCTCCTCTAGTTTATAGCTAATCTATCTATTTACCTTATCCTTAAGAGTTACTAGTATTAAAGCCTAATACTTTAGTTTTAAATCGTCTTAAGCCTATATAATATCTTTATATATCTCTTTACTAGAATCCCTATTAGATATCCTATTAATAGTATAATAAATGGAATTAGACTTACTTAATATACTTATACCTTAGAAGTAGATAACCTTCCTAGCCCCTATCTTATAATCTTTAATTATAGTATAGATTATATAGTATACTTAATAGATTATCGTTAGTCTAATAGGATTAAATAGGTACTTCATTATTCCGCTTTTACCTAACGCTCCCCTTTTAGATAAGAAAAATAGCGAGATACATACTTTAATAATACTATTACTAAGAAATCTATATCTGCCCTTATTATTTAGCTAAGTTAGAAGTATATCAGTATATTCTAATATTATATTTAATAAATAAGAGTATAAATTCTGGGTAGAGGGATTATATAAGCCTTATTATAATCTACTATCTATTCCTTTCCCCTTAGTAATTTTACTATATTATCTACTACTAAATATCCTTCTATCTCTAATATATAGTAATTCTTAACTATAGTTTAAACCTTATCTATTATTATAGTCCTTATTATTACTATTTAATCGTATAACTATAGATAATTAAGTTAATAAGAGAGTATATATATTAAGAAGTAACTTACTATCCGCGCTTTAATAGGCGTTAGTACGGGCTTAATATCCTAACCTAAATCATCTATAGTCTTATTTCTAGACGCTAGTAATTTTATAACCTTAACCTATATATACCTTATTAGCCTATCTAGTTAAGTCTTTTATTCTAGGTCCGCTTAAAGACCGTATCCTAAGCTATTATAATAAGTAAATACCGTAGCGACGAGGTAAGAGGATATATTAGTAGCTATACTCTTATATTAGAGGTTCCTAAATAGCTCTTTTTACCTACGGGTAGTATTCGCTTATAAAAAAGCTATACCCTTGTTATTATACTAGTCTCGCCGGTAGAATTACCGCTTATAGTATTACTGATTATACTTAGTAGAGGATGTATTATCTTAGTGGTACGACTAGGGCTTACTACTATTAGATAAGTATCCTAAACTTATAAAGGATTAGCGAGTAGTACTAGTAGGATATTTACTCCTAGCTACGGATAACCCTTTAAAGGCAGAGAGGGAGTAGGAGTTTAAGGAGGATAGTAGAGTCTATATATATATATTAAGAAAACGATTATAAGATAGATAAGGACTACTTATTATTTACTTAATATAAGACGGTAATAAATTAAACGCGTTATTCTAGGTAGCTACTTAGGTAGTTAGATTATATATAGTTTTCCTCCGTCTTAATAGGGGGATAGACTCTTTATTATCTTCTTTATCTCTATTACTTATAAAATCGATACTATATTCTAATATTAAGTATATACTTATACTCTAGCTCTCTTATTCCTATAATAGTAATTAGCCTCTATTAATTAAAAGTAGTAAGGGTTAATATAATAAAACTTTTCTTAAATACTTATAGAGTTAATTAGTAGCTATCTAATTAATTAATATATACTTAAAGGATATAATATAAATAGGATAGAAGTCTATAATATAAGATAAGGTAGAGTTAAATAAGAAAGATAAGATAAAAGGGAGAGTTTATAATAAACTAGTATTTAGTATATTACGCGTTTTCCGATCTAGTCCCTAATAGTCTAGTAGGTAAGTCTAAGTTAGCTTCTAAGTTAAACTCGCTAAGCTAATTAGGGTCGAAGGTTCTATATACTAGCCTTTTAGAATCTCCTCTTCTTCCTCCCCTTTTATTTATTTAAGATTTTATTAAGCTTCTATCGCCTTTATAATCTATTAACCCTAGTCTTATAAGCGTTTTAAAAGCTTTATATAAGTCGTTCCCTCTATTAAAAGGGAGCGAGGGAGGAGTAATAGGCGGAAATCTTACGCTATTACTATTCCCTTATAGTTAGACCGAAGATAGTATATATATTAGCTGTAATATTAAGGACTATATACCTTCCTAGGCTAATTCTAAACTATACGTAGCCTCGGGAATCCTAGTAGGATTAGTATCGCTCGAAGGCCACGGGAATCCTAGTAGTAGTAGCTCGGAATTGTAACTATTAGGTGGCGGCGGAAAAGACTTATCTTTTATTAAGTTTATAGGGAGTAATTAACTTATAGTTAACGGCTTATAACTTAGCGACTATAATAAACCCTATGCCTTATCTAGCGCGTCCTACCGGATTAGTAGTTTTAGGTAGTAAGTGTCTTTTATAAGGCTTTCTAGGTAGAGTTTACGCTTAGTTAGACGCCTATAGACTAGTAAATATTTAATACCCCTTATCCTAAGCGATTTAGCTCCTATCGGCGTTAATAATTATAAGGCGCTACCCCTATCACCCGTAACTAAGTACTATAGGCTCGCTAGGGGTAAGCTTATAGTTATAGATCGTGAATCTATTATTATTACCTAGGACGGAGGTGTAGGTTTATATTTCGGTATTCTTCCGTCTTCTTATATAGTCTTTTATATCTTAGGTATTCGGCTAGTAGGTATATCTTCCTATTACCTTGACTAATAGATTAGATACGGCGGTAGCGAATAACGAGAGTAGGTTCTTCAGCGGTATTCTTCCCCTATCTCTTCTAATTATATAAGACTAGGTAGAGGCGTAAGTATATAGGAAGAGTCTTATATATATAGGCCTGTAGACGCTAACCTACTACTTTATATAAGTAGTAGTTCTATATTTATAAGGAGTAGATGGTTTTATTTATCTATTAGAAACTGTCGTGGTTCGAGGCTGCCAACTAGATATCTATTAATACTATGGCTATAGCTATAGTACAGGGGTAAGCTAAGATAAAAGACAAAGGACGAAAGCTGGAGTATAGCCTGATACTATTAAATAGGAGCTTGCGTCCGTACGTAAGCTCATTTCCTATTTAGGACACGGCAGAAATAAAACAAGGGAGCGGCTGCCAAGACCTATCCTAGATCTTGGCAGAGATAACCTTGCCTGATGAGGCAACACCAATGCCACACCATGACAGTAGCCCCCCCTTTAAGGTCGAGCTCCTGCGAGACATAACAGACGAGGCGAGGTTACGACTTGTTATAACACTTAGACGAAGTACCAGTCAAGCTAATACGGAACGATTGGTTAAAACAATAGCGGTAGACGGGGACAAGGCGGAGAGTTGACTTCTAGAAAAGCCGGCGAGGACTAGGACGAGGCGGGGACCAGGACGAGGCGGGGATTAGGACAAGGCGAGGACTAGAACGAAGGTGAGGACTAGAACGAGGCGAGGTCCGACTTCTGGAAAAGTCGGCGAGGACGAGTCGGGGTTTGACTTCTGGAAAAGTCGGCGAGGACGAGGCGGGGTTTGACTTCTGGAAAAGTCGGCGAGGACGAGGCGGGGTTTGACTTCTGGAAAAGTCGGCAAGGACTAGAGAGGCAAAGGCTCTTTGCACTGGCACCTTGGATTGGTGCAAGGGGAATCGTGGGGACCAGCAGCGCTGGGGTTCGAGGCGTGGTATTCGTCAATAGACTGTTGACAATGGTTCAGGTACTGGAAAGGCTCCCACGTGGCAACGTGGCCTTCCCAGTCGACGTAGTACTTTAACAAGGCGGGACTGTGACGACGGTCGTACTTGGAATTCAGGATACCGTTGACGTACCATTCACGTTGGCCGTCTCCAGCAATCACGGGGTCTCTGACAGGCTGTACCTGTCCGGGCAAGGGGTCATCGGCTGCCAACTGCAACAGACTGGCATGGAACACAGGGTGAACTTTCATGGAGTGGGGGAGGTCCAGCTGGATCACAAGAGGATTATCGAAGACTTTGGAGACTCGGAAGGGACTAACGTTATGGTCATCAAGCTTGACTGAGGGACGTGCGGTATTCAGATTCCTAGCGTTCAACCATACTTTGTCGTCTACCAGGTATATGGGGCAAGGGCGTCGGCGCTGGTTAGCCGAGGACTCGAAGATAGCTTGGGCGATGAGCATCTCATCCCGTAGGTGATCATTCAGGGTTTCCATTCGCGTCACGAACTCATCAGCGGCGATCAACTGGGCACGGGCTTGGGCAGTAAGGTCCTGAGGCAAGGGTTCGGCGGGTTCAAAGCCGACACGGGGATGTTGACCATAATTGGCAAGGAAGGGCGAGGCTAGGGTACTTGAGGAATCCGTATTATTGCTAGAAAACTCCGCTCCAGGGAGCCACTTCACCCAATCATCCTGCATATAGTTGACATATGCACGGAGGTAATGCTCCATCACAGCGTTAAATCGTTCTGTCTGGCCATCCGTCTGTGGGTGGTAGCCAGTAGACATTCGTTGGTCAATCCTGAGACGCTTGCACAAAGCTTTCCAGAATTCAGACCTGAACTGGGATCCTCGATCCGAGACGACGATATCAGGCAACCCATGGTGCTTCCATACATTCTGATAGAAGACATCACAGGCTTCATCTACTTCCATAGACGTGGTGGGTACTAGGTGTCGCATTTTGGTCAAGCGGTCGACGAAGACTAGGATATACCGATAGGTAATCCCCATGAAGGTACAAGGCGGTAAAGGACCTACGTAGTCCATCGAGATGTCTCTCCAGCGTCGCTGTGGAGGCGGTAAGGGGCGCAACCATCCTTGGGTACGTTGACGAGAAGGCTTGGATCTCCGGCACGTATGGCAGTTCCGTACGAAACGTTGGATGGTGGCATAAATATTGGGCCACCAATAGGCTCGGCTGACTAGTTCGTAACACTTTGTACGACCTGGGTGGCCCCCGGCGACGCTGTCGTGGGCGAGTTGGACTAGGCGAAGGCGTAGCTTGTTCGAATTGGGAACATATCGCTTTCCTCGGAAATATAGGGTTCCGTCCCTATCCTCGCACTCGGCGAGGGAAATTCCACTATGGTAACGCTCTCCGGAGCGCAGCATCTCGAGCACCCTAGGTGCGAACTGATCAGCCTGACTGGCTGCATCCCATAGTTGATGGGTGGGGGTATCTTGTGGGTCTTCATTGGGGTCGATGGGCTGGTCTCCATCTAGCTCAGGTTCAAGGGACGTGGGATCGGTCTCTGGTTCTGGGTCGGTCTCTATTTCGTTATCTACCGGTGTCGTACGGATCGGGGCGAGGTGTAACTGGAAGGGCTGGACGAAGATATCTGGGTTTGCCACCAACGTGACTGGGGTAACTGGGACTGAGGCTAAGGTTGTCGTATTCAGCGACAGGCTGTGATTGTAGTCCGTAAGGACTTCTGGGGCAAGGTTCTTCCGTTTAAGTACGGTCTGGTGCTGGTACTGGTGTCTAGGGTCTGATCCATCCCCCTCTTTAGGGAGGTCTCCCGAGCGACGAGTTAACGCGTCGGGTTTACCACCGTCCTTGCCTGGTCGGTAGGTGATCTTGAAGTCGAAACGGGACAGGAACTCACTCCACCTAGCTTGGCGGCGAGACAATTCCTTGGACGAGGCGAAGTATTCAAGGGCTTTGTGATCTGATATTACCTCGATGGGAAGGGCGGAGCCTTCTAACTCGGGGCGCCATTCTTCGAAGGCGCGGACAATAGCCATGAGTTCCTTATCGTAGATCTCATAGTTACACTCGGCAGGGTTATGCTTCTTGGAGAAATAAGCAACGGGGCGCAGGATACCTTCGGAATTATACTGGGACAGGACTCCTCCTGACACGTAATCGGACGCATCAGTTTCTACCACAATCTTACGGTCAGCGTCGAAATGGATTAGGATAACATCGGAGGTGAAAGCTTTCTTCAAAGCATCGAAAGCTATTTGGCACCGATTATTCCACTCGAATATCGTGCCTTTCTTGGTCAGGGCGGTGAGTGGCGCAGCAAGCTTGCTGAACCCATAGATAAAACGCCGATAGAAGTTGGCGAATCCCAGGAAACTTTGGACGTCCTTGACATTAACAAGTTGCGGCCAATTCAGGATAGTATCGACTTTCTTGGGATCCATCTTGATACCTTCGGTGGTGACAATCAGTCCTAGGTACGTGACTTCTTTGGCATGGAAGTCGCACTTGGTAATATCGGCTTGGAGCCCCGCCTCGCGGAGCTTCTGGAGGATACGCTTAACGTGAATTTCGTGCTCTTCTTCGACATCACTGTAGATAAGGATATCGTCAAGGTACGCGGTGCAGGTCTCATCCAAGAACTCTCTCAGAGTGTCGTTGATATAATGCTGGAACGAGGCGGGGCCATTACATAGCCCAAATGGCATGACAAGGTATTCGAACAGGCCGAATCTGGTGCGGAACGCTGTAAGCTCCTCGTCGCCTTCCCTGATACGAAGACGATTGAATGCGGAAATAATATCCAACTTGGTAAACACCTTGGCCCGACTCAATCGGTTCAAGGTCTCGGAGATCAAAGGCAGGGGGTATCGATTCTTGACGGTAATGGCATTCAGCCCTCGGTAATCAACACAGAAACGCAGGCCTCCGCCTGGCTTCTTCACGAACAAGACAGGGGAGGCGGCATGGGACCGGCTGGCTCGAATAAACCCTTTACTCAGGTTTTCATCTAGGTAACGACGGAGTTCTAGGATCTCGTCACGGCTCATACCGTACAAGGCAGACGACGGAGGCTGTAGCCCATCTTTGAGCTCGATGGCATGGTCGTAGGAACGATGGGGGGGCAAGGTATCGGCGTCCTTCCTAGAGAAGACATCGAGGAATTCGTGGTAACGCGGAGGCAGGATCGTGGCTGGGTCAACATTCTTGTTGTCTCGGTAGGCTTGAAGTTCTTCTTGGGTAACGGCGGAGGCGAGGTGAAGCTCCCTGTTCATCTTGAATATGGCTTGGTTCTGGGCTCGATCATAAGCACACAGCTTTGGATCTCGGTGGTATCGAGGCTTGGATTCGTGGGTTCTAGGTTCTTGGGAGCTGGGTGACGGGGTTTCATTTGGGATACCTAGGAAACGGTCTATTTCCATTAATGACAAGCTGAATGAGGCTTGCTCATCAGGACGGACGAGGCGGGTGAACGTCTGAGGTCCTACCTCACATACATTCAGGGTAACTGGGTGCTGGGACTCGGGACGAGGAGAGGCTAAGCTGCGGTACTGGATCGTGGGTATCTTCCCTTGCTTGACGGCGATGACGATACGACTGTATTCGTCATCATGGGTAGTTCCCTCAGGAACTGGAGAACGGGGTAACTCCTTCTGAGTTGGATCTTGCTTCTGAAAAGCGTAAGGCGAGGCGAGGGACTGGGATGACTCCTTCAGAGTCGGATCTTGCTTCTGTAAAGCGTGGGGCGAGGCGAGGAACTGGGGTGACTCCTTCCGAGTCGGATCTGGCTTCTGTAAAGCATGGGGCGAGGCGAGGAACTGGGGTAACTCCTTCCGAGTCGGATCTGGCTTCTGTAAAGCGTGGGGCGAGGCGAGGGAGGACGAGGCGAGAGACTGAGAGAACTCTTGAGATGTATTAACCTCGTAGTTCTCCTTTGGCATAAGGAAAGGTTCATCTTCTGCGATAACCTTGATAGGGCTTGGGGTACAATTCTTCAAACAGAACGGTGAGGCGAAGGTCAAGGAATTCTCATGGAAATTAGCAGTAACGCCATGTCGGTGGAGCCACGGGAGACCGAGAACAACAGGATACTGCTCGAGTCCAGTCACGTGGAAGAAAATTCTCTCCACGTGACCTTGAACGGCCATTATTGCTTCGGCCAGGTGAGTAATAAGACCAGTTGATGAAGGCTGGCCGTCAAATCCCCGAACAATACGAGGGTAACGAAGGGCGTGAAAGGTAAGACCATGATTGCGCGCGAAGGTTTCATTAATAAAGGCATAGCCTGAAGCACCAGTATCGACGAGACATCGTATCGAGATTCTTAACTGGGCTAAGCGAAAAGTACATAGGATAACCATATGCTTATCACGAAAGGTAGGGTCGGTCTCGAATAACTGCAAAGCCTTTTGAGTAGAGAACTTGGTATATGACTGAAGCGGTGGATTAAAAGACGAGGCTATAAGGCAAGAAGATAAATATAAGACTGGTAACTGTCCCGGCACGCGACTTTGTGCCGGGACTATGCTTTTCCCGCATTTAGAGGGACGCCTCCTGTAATACTTTGGTCATCGTCGAATTCGGCGATAATCCCGGAACGGAGTTGGGTCTGCTTGTTGGGGCAGTTCTTGGCAACAAGCCCAGGGTGAGAGAGCTTGCAATAGTAACATAGTCTCCACTTGTCACATATTGCTTTGACGAAAGGTTCGGATAGTTTCCGACCCTTGACTGCAGCTTGTGCTGCACTGAGATCCATTGGGTCACCAGGTGGGAGGGGAATCACGGGAGCAGTGGAGACGACCACAGGGGAGGAGGTTCTGGCGGAGACATTGGTGGCAGCAGGCTTCTGAGTACTGCTTTTTGTGCTACTTCCTTGAATAGCGGGCGCAGAACTTTGGCGAGGCAGACGATGTTTAATCTGCCGGAGTTCTTGGTCGATTTCAGAGTACATACAGACGTACTCATTGAAGGTGCGAGGCCGTTGGCCATCGCTTTTCCTCCATGTAATAGAGGCTTGCTGGGTTGTGTAGTTGACGTTATATCTCATAGCGTCAATCAGGGATTCGTCCTCTAATTGAGAACGTTCCTTCTTCTGGGAGACGAGGTTTAAGTACTCGCCAAAGGGCATAGAGCCTTGCTTGAGTTCTCGGATATAGTTCCGGGCATCCTCTTGTTCAAACGGGTTGCCACATGCTTCCCGCAGCTTCTTTCGCCAATCGACAAAGCTGGTCAGGGTACAGAGACCATCTTTTCGGTAGCGATTCATCAAGTTGGAGGCCTTCCTGCCTACGGCCAACTTGAGTTCTGCATAGGCGATTTTATCGCCGTCGGTGGGGTAGCGGTCATGGTTGACATGCATCCGCTGTATAAGGGTCTGTTCCCACGCGTCTAATTTGTCTTGATCCCCTTCGTACTCCGAGATATCTGGGAGCTTTTCTGATCGAGGGGGCGTTCGGGTTCGCGAGGGAGAAGGATTGCCCGATGCTGAGGACGATCGCAGTCCCTCAACCAGGGCGTTGCTGAGAGCATTCATATCGAATGCTTGAGGTTGGGGCATGGCCTGAGCCATGGTAGGTATGGTCTGTGCCATCGCTTGGGCGATAGCATTGGCGAGGTATTGCGTATCGAACGCAGGCGGAGGGGGAGGAGGTATAGACGAGGATGGGGTGTCGAATAGAGTGTTGCTCTCGACTTGAGCACGTAGGTTATCGAAGGTATTCAAGAAGCCAGTGGGGTTGTTCTGCACTTCGGCGGCAAACCGTCGCACTCGTTCTTCGTGGTCAGGGAGCTGATCCCCCATGGTGGTTGCTCTAATACATGGAAGTACTAGCTAGGTGGTTGGTCTTTTGTAATGTCATGGTTCGAGGCTGCCAACTAGATATCTATTGATACTATGGCTATAGCTATGGTACAGGGGTAAGCCAAGACAAAAGATAAAGGACGAAAGCTGGAGTATAGCCTGATACTATTAAATAGGAGCTTACGTCCGTACGTAAGCTTATTTCCTATTTAGGACACGGCAGAAATAAAACAAGGGAGCGGCTACCAAGACCTATCCTAGATCTTGGTAGAGATAACCTTACCTGATAAGGCAATACTAATACCACACTATAACAGAAACTTAATACTTAAAGCATCTAAGTTATTATATAATAAGGCGTTATAATCTTTAAAGTCTAGAAATTCGCTTCGAGGATAGACTTCTCCTTTACTAATCGGTCTATTAATTTATTTATAGCGGTAGAGGATCGCGTTAACCTCCTACTAGGCTGCGAGTATTATATCCCTCTTATATAATAAGTAATAAATAAGGCCCGTCGCCTTCTTAAATATAAGTTAATATTTATTATACGCTATATACCTAATAGTCTATAGATCTAGGCTACTAAGTAAGGTATTCCCGCGATTATATAATTACTTCGTACTAAGTATCTAACTTAGTTATAGATTAGATCTAATTTATTATAATTAGTAGTCTAACTTATAACTAGTCTTAGGCGTTAAATACTCTTTATCTATAATATCCTAATTATTTAATCCTTACTTTCACTTACCTTAAAATATAGTAGCTACCTAGAGGCCTTTACTTATAAAGTCTTTACTAAATATTATATTATATTAAACCTAATCTATATTATTATTTATAAAGAAGACTTCCTCTATCCTATTTATAGGTATTATATAAGCGCTTCGCAGAATATATCGTATATTATAGAAATAATAACTACCTAGGTTCTAAGGATAATAGGCCTTACTTAGAGGTATATATTCAACTTTAAATATATTCTATATCAGGTTAACTTTCCTATTCTACCGCTAACGCAGCCTCTTAATAAAGGTAGCGGTATATACTATTAATTTATTACGCTGTTAAGGACGTTTGTAGTCTATAATTAATATAATTAACCTTAATTATCTAATCTCTCTCCCTATATCTTCCTTTTCCCTTCCTAATTAACCGTTACTTAGCGGGTTATTCTAAATCTAGATAATATCTCAGCGTATTTACCTAATTTTCACTAATCTATAGTATACCTTACTATTATCTTAGTTAAATATTTAGTATTATTACTATATTTACTATTATATACCTAATAAGCTACTAATTTATAAATAGTAACGTATAAACCCTCTACTTATACCGGCTCTATCTCCTAGCGAACCGTATTTATATTACTATATATCCTACTATCTAACCTTCTACGTTTTTCCTAGACGTAGATAGTAAGGGCGTTAATAAAGTTATAAGAGTTAATGTTATCTAAATTAGATATCTATCTTACTAATTATTATACCCTTAGGTTTAAACTATATCTAGCTATAACTTTAATATTAAGCCTAGGCTTGAATAGTAGAAATATTTTCTTTATTTCCGACGGCTATATAATATACGTATCTAGTAATTCTTCGCTAATAGTACGTCTATAGCTATAATAAAAGGTTAGGAGATTATCTATAGCTTTTAATTTAACCTAGCGGATATTATATTCTAATATCTATAATTTAAAGCCCTTATTCTTATTAGTCCTCTTATAGAACTCTTTAAGAAGGAATTTATAGGTAGCCTCGTCGTAGTAAAACTTAAAATAAGGCGCGTATCTATATAGTTAAATAAACTATTTATAATATATAATAATATATAGCTTTAATATATTAAATTAGGCTTTCCTTTTATTATTCCCTCCTATCTAGGTAATTACTACTATTAGTCTATATTTTTTAAAAATATACTTAAATTTATCGATCCTTTTAATTACCTAATATATATAACTTAACACCCTTCGTTATAAGACCTATATAACGCTAATATAATAAAGTCGAGTACGACCCGGTTATATCAAATTATATCTGAAGCTCTATTATATAGAAGCGGGGTAATTATAGCTATTAGTTACTTTACTAATACCTTTTACTTATCTCCTATCTATTAAGATATTTTATTAAAGTTAGGAAACGGCTTTAGGTCTATAAAGCTCGGAATCTAAGTATAATAATTATCTAATTAGGATACGGTAGCTACTTAAGCTATTATACGCTCTTATCCCTTTTAATCTTAACGGCGGGATAGCGTTATTAATAGGTATTAAATCTAATTAATTAATATTATTATAATCCCTTTTAATAACTAACAAAGTATATTAACTATTATAATAGAATAGATATTAATAAGATAGTAGTTCTAGGTAAAATTCCGAATATAGTATATATCTATTTCCTTCTCGTATATACTTTAGCCCTTTAGTTATTCTCGTATTTTCTGCCTCGTATATTCGTGAGTATAAAGGGGCTACCGCTACGTTATATTTCCCCCTTTCATTTGGAGGTACTAAGTAGATAGGGCAGTACCGGCCGCTTTTAACCCTAGTAATAAGGACTTATTCAGGGTAGTCCGCTATTATCCTACCTAGGATAGGATAATATCGCCTAAGTTAGCTATCTATATAGTAAATGTTAATACCTATTCATATTAATAATTATAGAGCTACTTATTATTAGTTAATTAATATATTACTTAGCTAACTAGTTTATACTTACGCTCTAGTATTATATCTATTACTATATAATAAAGGTTAGATATAATTATTTTAAGGAAGCCTCCTTTAATATCTACCTTTACTATTAGTATTAAATCTAAGAGAAGTAGGGCTAGACAGTTTTAGCTCCTAATAGCGCTTATACTAAGATTACCTATTATTATATAGACCGGCTATATTAGAGAATCTCTATAGTAATTTATTATTAACGTTTTATTACTACTAATAAGTATAAGTATAACCGTACCGCTATATAGGATCTCTTCTTATATAGACTACTACTAATCCCTTATATACTTTTCTATAAAGACCCTCTCTCCTATAAGGTTAAATACTCGAACTAGTAAGTATATTAGGTCGTCCTGGAATAGATTATAGCTAAGTAGAAATCGTAGTATATTAATTATACTACGATAAAAAACGGTATATTTAATACTAGTAATACCCTCGATATTACTTTAGACTTATAAACCTACGCTCTACTATTAATCATCCTTAATATTAAATAGTATATAGTCTACTTATATCTACTACTCTTTTATATTAGTATAAGTAAAGTGAGGCTCCTAAGAAGGGTCTATAAGTAGAGGGTTTATATAAGGACTCCTGAGGTAGCTATTAATTTAATCTTTACTAATCTTATTTTATAAGAACTACTAACTATAATTATAGTCTTTAGAGCTCTTAAATAGATAATATATCTTATCCTCCTCCGAGGAAGTAGATAATAGTTAGACTGCCTCTAATCGACCGAGCTCTAATAGTATTATTTGCCCGTGTACTAGTAAGCTAGCAGTCGTATTTATCGCCTCTATAAACGTTTCTATTCTTAGTAATAATAAAGATGAAACGAGGCTAAGTAAGGCGACTTTATAATTAATAGTAAGGCTCTACTCGTTATCTCTATATTATTAGTATAGCTATCCTCCTACGTTTTTAATAATATCCTTACTTAATTTTAAATAGCTAGGCCTCACCTACTAAAAAGCCAAGGTTATTCGGTATATATTCTACGTCGCTAGGTAATATACTTATATATATATCTTCGGGCCTAGCTAGTATAATATTATCGTCATCGACTCTATAAAGCGCGGCCTTATAGTCTAAGAATAGCTTAAATTACGTTTAGTTAGTAATTTCTTTAGACTCTATACGTATAACCTTTTGAAATCTAGTATATCCTTAGTAACGGTGACGTATTAATCTAGAATATATCTATATAATCATCCTATAATAATAGATAAGTTATAGTATTATACTTTATATATAAATACCTTTTAACTATTACAGGCGGTTATAACAGGCTGGGTAGGCTAGTCGTATTTACTAGACAAGAGGTCGCTCGACCTTATAGCAAGGTGCGAACGTGCGAATATATATAGAATATTCAGCCCTATAGGCTTAGCAGGCTTGGCAGGCTTAGTATAAAAGGAGCCGTGACATTAGGTCCCCCTTCCGTAGGTGTAGTCCCTACACCTAGCTTCCTATTCAATTTAAATTGCTCTTGTTCCGTCCTATCTCCTTACTCTTTCTTCTATTATAGGCGTTCGAAGTCGTAGAAGTAGATATTATCTCGAGAAGGCAGGTCAAACCATAGTAGCTAGCAGGCTTACTACGGCGGCGAAGGCGAAGAAGTAATAATATCGGTAGTTATAAGGCAAACAGCAGCTGGCAGGCTTACTACGGCGAAGGTCTGGCGTAATAGCATAGTAAGCGGAGCTATAGACCGCGAGGAAAGGCGTTTCGAGAGATATAAGCCGAATCACGGGAGAAAGGAAGGCGGAGCGGAAAAAAGACGTGGCGAGAGGTAATCGTAGCTACAGGCGAAGTAGAAGAGAAGTAGTAAAGGAGTAGTATTATCATTATTTCCGTAGGTAGATCGGCACGGAGAAGGTCGATTAAAAAGCAAATTATTGTTACTAAATAGCGTCCTAGTTATAACGTCCCATTTATTAGCGTCGAGTCGTTAACTAGTAGAGCTCTCGTTACTCGCTCTGCTCTTTCCTTATCTAGCCATCTCTTACAGGTATCCTGCCCTAGTATACCCTAGATTCCCCTTCCGTAGATATCGTCCCGACATCTTTAGAAAAAAAATTCGGCGGAAATCGAGGTATTTAGGCGCTGAGATAGCAATTCGAGGCGTTTACGGCGGCGTTACGCTGTCGTTTTCGGGGCTTTTCGAGGCTCAATATATGTCGTTAACGACAGCGATGTAAGGAGGGAGCGACCTAGTATTACGGGCGGTTATAGCAGGCTAGGCAGGCTAGTCGTATTTACTAGATAAGAGGTCGCTCGACCTTATAGTAAGGTGCGAACGTGCGAATATATATAGAATGTTCAGCCCTACAGGCTTAGCAGGCTTGGCAGGCTTGGTACGAAAGGAGCCGTGATATTAACTCGATTCCTTTCAAGCTAGCTAGTTTAAGTAAAGTAGGTTAATTTCTAAGTAGTCTAATTTAGGTTCTAACTTAGAATAGGGCTAATATTAGTTAAGCCCTTCCCGCGGCCTTTTTCTAACTTAATTAATTAAACTAAGTTAGATGCTAAGTTAGTATTATAGATTAGATATAAATCCTATAATACGGCTTAGAGCGTAGTAATAGGAGCTAATATAAAAAATTTATAGTAAAGTATCTTAATAGAGTAATATTATAATTATAAGAGTTATAAAACTATTTACTAATAAGACTAAGTCCCCTTCTTAATCCTACTATTAATATCTAATACTAAAGCGCATATAACCTTATCTTTATAATAACCGCTCGCGAATAGTTCGCGAGCGTCAGCTTTTATTAGGAGGAGCCTTTTAGACTATAAGTTATCTACGTCGTCGGTATAAGTGATTTTATATATGGAATACTTATCGTACTTAGCGCCCCTTTAATAAGCCCTCTTAAAGGCTTGTTACGTCTATATAGGTTCCTAGTATCTATAATATAGTATTTAAAAGCTATCGATAGATAAACCCTACTACTAGAATATTAATTATAGGTAATAGAAGCTCGACTTACGTGAAGATTAAAGACTATAAGTATTACCTACTACTACCTGCTATTATATCCTCGCCTTGAAGCTATATATTCCTAGTATTTATAGTATAGTATTTAATAGCTATTAATAGATAAATCTCCACATATAGCCAGCCAATTTACCAGAATCTTTGAGCAGCTGTGGCATCAGGTACGTGAAATTTCTCAAACACCGCTCCAATTAGCTCGGCCGGCAGGGTCGAAAGGTTCAGGCGCTGAGTTGCCGTCTCTATCGATGCATTTTGACTTGAGAGCTTTCGGCGCTTCTGGTGCGGTTCGTTTTCATTTTCCAGTCCCCGCCTCTGGCCTATGGTTCCTAGTAAGCCCTCTTAACGACTCGTAGTTGTTTGGAAATGTGAAACCGCGATGGTGAGAGCCTGCCAAAATCTCACGAGCCGTTGAAAATAGCGTTGGGGTCGGCGGGGCTCGAGTCTTTGCAGGAGAAATAGGCGTTGCGAGATTCTGTGCTGCACAGTAGATACAAGTCGGAGAAAGGCAATCGCTGGCTATTGTACAAGGTATCCATAGGTCATTGATTACGTATGCGGATGTCAATATAGAAAGCGTCTAGAGTGCATATTACTTAGCAGAAAAGAACATGAGGATGTGAAATGAATGCTCGCATGTTAGCACGTGCTCTGGTCTTCGGCGGAGGCAAAAGAGGCAAGTACGGTGGCTTCTAAGCTGGTTCCGGTGAATAGCGTGAGACTTGAGGTGCTTGCTATGGAACTGCGCCGAAGTCTGAAAGTCAAGGTCGATAAATGGCAAAGATAATCCATATGCTCCTGGATACGTGTACATAGATCTTCGGCAAACATGAGCGACTTGGAAAGATCGAGAAAGGCCGAAAAACAATGTTCCTTGTATAAGCTTTGGAATACCAGCATGGGATCGAATCCTATGACAGTCAGGAGCTTCTATCTACGGACGGTCGATAGCTTACTATGTATTCTTGGAAAGTAAGCATCTATCAATATAGTCGACGTGAGGTAAGATGTCAGACTCTCGTAAAGGAGAGAAAATGCTCCTTGCCCAAGCTGAGAAAAGCGTGCAGGGGGCTGCGATAGTCTTCACCGATTTCATTCGACATTTGAGTCTTCTGTACGAAGTTGAAGGGCTCTGTCCTAACATATCTGTTCAAGGGCTGTCTATTGAGGCCAAGAGAGGAGTGTTTCCAATCGGCCGAAGCCGACGCGACTGCAGCAGCAAGCGAGGGGGTATCGTTCCGCATGGTGTATGTAAGGGCATGTGTATTGACTAAGCCTAGTTCTCTTGTCTTACACCTCGTCCACCGTGCGAGCTGTATTCTGTGGCGCGTTCGGATGCTGCTGGCCCGTCTTTGTCCCTTTTTTGCCTATCCTCAACGTGTTCACCTTTGCTTTTCCTGTGAAACCAGTACCGACGGCTGTCTCGGTTGTTCGCGTCGTCTTTCTCTGTTTTGCTTGAAGTCTCTTGCTCCTCCGCGGACTGCCTTTTGATGGAAGTAGAAAGTGGCGCGGTTTTATTCGCCTAGACGAAACGCTTTGGAGTGGAAAGACCTTGGGACTGGCGAACGAAATATCGTCAGATATGAGAGAAGCATTGAGGGAATATGGGTTCGGCGGAGGCAACGCTGAAGCAGGTTGTGCGAGAGGTTCGTCAGAGCTTGCAGATGCTTGGCAGGGATCGCTCAAATGGCTATATTCGCATCTCCAGTAGGGGGCTTCATTGATCTCGTGCCGTATGTCCGATGGTGAAAATCCTTCCTTCCCTTTGTAATAGTTTCTCCAGAATGAGCTCTCACATCTCCAATACCTCAGGTCGGCGAGCTCATGCCGGTTTGCATAAGAGTTTGCGGATACGCATTTCGACTTCCAGAATTGCGCTTCTGCCTTCCAATAATCACTATCTTGAAGGGTTTGGCGCTCAATTTCGCCTCCTGTCACTCGCTCGGCAAAGAACTCGGCTTCCATTCTCCAGTATGTCCAATCAAGTATCGACTGTCGGCGCGTTTCGTGGCCTAATCTGCCGCATAATGACCTCCAATAATGTAGCTCATGAAGAGGCGGAGTCGCAGATGCTGAGCTACTGCAATCGGATGCGAAGGATGTAGGTGAATATTTTCGTGGGTTTGGATCCTTTGTCAAAGAGCGAGAGACCGAACACAGGCTGAGGCTAGGTTGTATAGAGTTGAGGTTAAGATCAGTAGGGGAATTCTTACTATAGACAAACATTGCAATTATTGTAAAAGCATTCGCGATATCCGTCAATTGACACCTACTTTTGATTTCTGGACGCGTCGTGCACAGACCCAACTAAAAATGAATCAGCCCGATTTAAGCGCTCCAGGCTTCCAATTGCAAGCCGAGGTCCAATGAACACCAACGTCTGCTGCGACAAAATCTAAATCAAAACCGGAGACACAATCAACCGTATCATGGAAATTTGCCGGCGCTTACAGCTGCAGATGAATTATATAGAAAGGTCGAGTCCGGAAGAAGAAGAAGCCAATGTATGCTACCCGATCCTCGCGGATGTCTCTTCTAGCGGGACATTTGTCGAGTCACAAGCAAACGGCAGGACCCACGTACACAATACAAGTGTCGCTGTCGTTAACGGGGATATAATACAAGCCGGGCTCTCCATGTTCCTGGTCCAGATTCCATTGCATACAGAACAAAATCGGGAAACATATCTGCAAAATGTCTTGGCAGCGTGTCCGCCGCTTGATGGCCTTAGTATCCAGCAGGATCTTCAATTCACGATGCAGGAACAAGGAAAGCTGAGTCTCGTGATTGGTCACAGGGAATCCCCTTCAGGGTTGCAGAAGGCTGTGGATTTTCGTGGGGATTTCTATGCTATCAACATGCGACCCAGGAGAGAAAAGTCTTGTTGGGACAAGAACATATCTCATGTGAGTAAGGGAAGTAAATTGGTCGATTGTCTTTGACTTTATGTGAAGCCTCATTTGGTCACAATGTTTCCCGACAAGTTTTTGGACTTTAGCATGGAACGGCTAGTGACGGAGTGGCCTACGTGTGGAACCTTGGCAGAGCAGACATTGGTCTCAGCACACGAAATGATACTTATCCTCCAACAGGTATTGGAAGCCACGGATTGCGTTCATGAGCACAACATCGCCTATCGGGGCATCGAGCCTCCAAACATTTGGATTATGTCTCGGAGACCGATGAAGTGCAAGCTTGGAGGCTTCAGCCCTGCTGCGAAGTCTCCATATCCTGCTCCTGAAGTTTACTCAAGGAAGTCATATCTCTATGACGATTATCCTGCTGATATCTGGTCTCTCGGCTTGACTGTGCTCCGATACAGCCTCTTCGGTCGGTGGTACCTGCGAACCTCGGAGTGGTCAATCGAGCCGCGCATTGAAGCCCAGTCTTCGCGCCCTGACCCAGGCTGGCAAACGCTAACAGGGTTCGCCAACGCTATGTTGTGCTATGATGTGGTCAACCGACCATCGGCAAAGGACTGCTTGAAGAAGATCAGCCCTAAAAAGGAAGATGACGCATTGATCGTTCAGGCAAAGCAAACTCTCACTAATATTGACTTCTTGTCTCGCCAAAAGCATGTTCCGGGTGTTCCTGCCCAACTTATGCCTCTTGCCCTAGACTTGGACGGTGAAGCACCAAACACGGTCAACTTTTGTAAGGCACACGGCCTTTTGAAGATCGCTTAGATTGCATCGTAATTATAAGAAGGTACCAAAGATTCCGTATGAAGGCCTAATTTCAGGAAACATTGGTTATAGACCCACGATACGCCAGTACATCCTGTAAAGTAAGTGACGTTACCCTCGTTACCAGCGTCCATTATGGCGCAATCTCTCAGATAGACTGAGAAATCAGGCTGATACCCGTGATATACATCTGTGACCCCAGGGGTGTCAAGCTGAGGGTAGTCTATGCCCACGTGGATGCTGTAGATTTTGGCACAATTCCCGATCTCATATGTATCATCGATCTGCTGCGCTTGAGTGTTGTTGGACGCCGTCGGGATCACAAGATATAGTGATTCCCCTATAGGAATTGTAGGAGCTCGAGCTGTCGGGCATGTTGAGGCTGTTGCGGTCGAGGATGTTGCGGTCGAGGACGTTACGGTCGACTCAGGTAAATACTGATCAACCTTTACGCTCAGGGCAACCTTGAGGCTCAAAGCTAGCCAGCTAGCGAGCAGGATTGGAAAGAATCGGAGCATCGTATGTTAGAATTTATCGCTCGTCAGTCACGGAATAAGATGACATGGACATCTAGATTATATATTTCATGATCAATCTTTGTAAAGCTGGAGCCGGGTTCATATGTGGATGCGCAGCCAGAAGCGGTTGCTGGGGCCACCTAATCAAGGCTGCTATGGAGGCCTGGTAGTATTAGCTGCATGGACCCTTAAAGCTCCCAGTTGCCTTGCCCTATCATACAACATGGGTGTAAATAACATTAAAGCGTACCTAACATATAAACTAATCCAGCACTTTCTCACACTTGACTTTTCCTGAAACCAAAAGCATGAGCTCTGGCCATGTTTGGGATAATGACATCACTTGATGCTTCTTCCGTTTCGGTCCAATTTGCAATGCCTCTAGTGCTACCTTGAATCGACCTTTTTCCACCGAATCCAGCTCTTTGATCGTAGAGGAGTCAATGATATGTGATGTAAAGGCAGAGATGGGGGGGGGCCTGCTAAACCCGCAAACAGTAAGTCTTATAGGAAAGCTGATGGATGGTAGCTTGACGTAGGCAAACATCTTCCTCTTGATACCCTCGCCTTGAGGGTTTTGTTGTACATCGATACGAGCCTCCAATTGGAAGTCTTTCGCAAAACCTAAGCTATCCACGTTAGAATATGTCCAAATCTACTAACATAGTATTCCGGCGTATACCTCTCTGCATTTGGTAAAATTGTCTGCTTCGACTTGACTATAGTCATTTTCACCGCATTTACTCATCAAGAGCTGTACCCTCTTGAAACACCATTCTTCGTCCTCAACATCGGGTCCGCATTCACATGTTAGTCTGGAACAACGATCGGCTCTCTGCCACCATAGTATACGTTCCTCGAAAAGAAGTTCCTGGAGTTGTATGAAGACCATATTCATTACCTCCGTAGGTACTTCAGCTAAAGCGTGACCAGATTTAGCCGATATTTTAGCGACGATGTCAACAGCATTTTTGCTCTCCCTATAAGCTTCAAGTTGAGCACCAATAAGCGTGGCATCTACTGGAATTACCCAAGCTACAGTGGGCTATAGAGTATCGTCGACGTTGATAGTATAGTCTTCATCTTCCATGTCGTAGGTATTATCCTCTATGTCGTGTAAGCAATGGACGAACCTCAGGCTTATCAAGGACAAGTCTGACTTTCCAACCTTCGGAGGTGTACTTTTCTGTTCCCGCTGATCTGGTTTCGTCTAAGCTTCGCTTGATAGGTGGTCGTGGAGTTTCAATTCCGCTAATGCAATGCCCAATCCGTTTCCTGCCGATGTCAGTAAAGGGACGTCTGAACATTTTACGGAGACCTCAGAGAGCGTGTCGACTTGAATAAGCCTGGCTCAGCAGATCAGACAGCCTGACATCGAAATATTTCTGGTGCTGGGTGCAGCTCAACATTCACCATAGTACCTGGATTCGCTAATTGCTGGTTGACCTAGGAGTCGACGTACTGTTGATTTGCGTCGGAGGGGAGAGCATACTGGAGCTTGGCAGGTACCATAGTAGCTTGTGCCAAGACGGACCCCCCCGCCAGACCCTGTACACTTCCGGCACGTGACGTCTTACCATGCCGCACCAGGCCCCACCCTTCTCCAGACTCTGTACATTACGAAGAACTTAGTCCAAAGCAGCAAATTGACGGTCCAGTATATACAAGAGCTCCCCAAAGCACTTCAGCGTTTTTAATAGTGCAAATGGTATGGTACAGAGGTTATATCACACCATATCACCAGTTTTCATCTGAACTAGTGGTCTGTAAGGTCTGAACCGGTTTATACCACTGGTGTACCGGTGTACCAGTGGTGTAAGGCCTCTTATTAGTCAGTTTCTTGGTGTATTTACTCCGCAGCGACGATTTAGTGGAGGTTATTCTCAGTATATATACCGAGCCTGAACCATGACTTCAAGTACTTAAGTAGCTCAATCGTCTTAATATTACACCTTATACGTTACTCGCTTAGCGTATATTTTACCCCTGAGAATACTCGCTTAGGTTCAGACGATATAGCAGGGATTAAGAATATATTAATAGCTATTCGTAATAAATAAGGGAGTCGAGAACGTTAATCTAATAAAAGCTATTAATTAAGAGCCGTACAATCGTTTATTACTAAGTATGGCTCGCTTAGATACTACTCTAATTCGTCACTTATCCCCTGAACTAAGCGACGTTACTGCATCTATAAAATATACTCGTTGTTCGTAATTTACTATTACGGAGGGTTCGTCTAAACTGTATATAAAGGCCGATATAACGTCTCTTATAGATACTTTAGTTTTTAACGTATACGCGGTTACTAATCGGGATTCCAATCGTTAAAATAAGCCTATTTAAGTGTAGGATCGAGAATAATAGCTACTATATATACAGGAGCTCTCTCAGCACGATTCTAGTATTTCAAGACCTTGCTATACCCCGTATATAATCGTGATACTATAAAAACATCGTCATTATCGCGGAACTACTTAATTACTACCTTAAACTTTATAGCCATGAAATTAAGGGAAGGGAGTACCTTATTAAGTGTCGCTTTTCGTCCCTTAGTAGCTTTCATAGTATTATAAAACCCCTTAAGGAAATCACGTATATACGTTAGTAACTGCCACTTAGTATACGATAAATTATCCTTAGTAAGCCCGATTTCCTTATAAATTATCTAAAGTATCGGGTTTTTCAGGTGATTAATAGCCCTGTTCAGTATCTTATACCATGAATTCCACCGAGTAGCGTTATTACGACGAGGTATAAGGCCGTTACTCTTTCGTCTAAAGGCTTGAGAGCGTTAAGGGGAAGCGGTAATCTATATAATAATGTTATATAGTTTACTAAGAGGGCTATATTTCCGCCACTTATCTATTTATTCTTCTAAGGGAGCCTTATCTTTATTAAATTCATCATGATTAGGTTACTTAGTACCGAAGAGGAAAGCCTAAATAATAAGGTTAATGACGTGACCATTATATCTAAGGCGACGTTACTTAGGATTCCATAGTAGGCTAGTATTCTCGTTATTTATAGATCGCGTAATCGTCTAAACTAATTAATTATTCGACGTCGCATTATCTATAATGAAATAGCCTAGTTTCCGATAAATCCCGAACTTATTAACGACTCGTTCGACTATACGTGCTAGATTTGCACCTGAATACTCCCCCTTAACCTTAATAACTGCCAGTGTTGCGGTAATAAGACGTAGTTTTTCGCTGGTAAAATAAGCGACTACTACGAGTATCCCTAAGTAATTCGGTGAAGTCTATATATTACACGTTATATAAACGTCGGAAATAGTAGTAGTAAGTATATAACGTAGCCGTATCTTTCCCTTATATATTAAGGCTAAAGTATGCTGGCGAATTATTTCTAAAGTACTCGGAAGTAGTCGATTTATAACAGGGTTGATATACTATATAAAATCACGAAATTCGCTATGCGTGACTTAGTTGAAAGCGAGGCTATAAGTCGTTATCCACCGAATATAAAGATATTCAAGGGTAGTCTTATTAAGGGAAAGTATTTACTCCTTCTTTTAAGCCTTATCTTAAGCCTTTTAAGCCTTGTTTATCTTAGCATGACGTAGTAGTACTATATAAACCGCAGTGTTATTTTTATCTCGTTTCTAAGCTACACCATTTGCCTCCGGATCTATATAGTAAGCAATTTTAAGATGTTTTATAAGTACTCTAGTTCCACTATTAGTTCTATATGCTTTCTTACAGTAATTATATTGCTAATAAGCGGTGTTTTATATCCTAATTAATCGTAGGTGACCGTAAACCTATAACGTCTTATTGCGGGCTTTTATAGTATTAGAGGCTTCAGACGAATTGACCTGAGAAACACTGGATCTAGGGCCTAGTGTCACCAATTATCGGCCTTGTGCTTCCACCTTAATCCCAGATAGACTGTCATCTTGCTCCTCCTTATTATTACGAGCCTTAGGAGTCTACTCTTGCGTTGGTTATAGTATAGGGAGGGTAGGTAGTAGTCGCGTTGCTTGGGAGGCATAGATTACTAGCCGCTTACTAGTAAAATTCCTAGTATTTTTCGCTGGCTTATAAGATGACGTAATGCTTCTAGCTCTTGCTATATCGAATAGATTACTTACGATAGAAGGAGCGTCTAATAATACTAAAGAACGAGTGGTATCGTTATCGCTAGCCATAGTAATAATTGTTCAAGATTGACTATAGTATAAAGATAGAAATTTTTGATATTCTTACGGGCAAAACTACGGATAAACCTACGGGCAGGTAGCTCTTTAATTGGCTCAGATCTCGGGCCGAGACGGACGCTAATTACTGGTGTGTACCAGTAGTACACCGAGGTTGAACCGGTGTACTACTATTAGTGGAAATCCTGAACTGGTTCGCTTACTAAGCAATAATTATCATGGTGCACCGATAGTACGGCTCTTGGCGGTGCACTATTAAAAACGCTGAAGTACTTGGCAGGTACGTTGCTTCCAAAGTCGATAACAGTAATCGCTCACGGTGCCTACAGACAATTGGAGGAAGGGCATTGTGTTAGGGTTATCCTAATACCTATACCTCTTGGGGGTATAGCTCTTGGTCGACCTCCTGCTCGCTCTGCTCGCCCTTGAGCTACGCATGTGAGCGTGGTGAGCAGTAGACGTGCTCACTCTTGCCAAGACTTGGTGAGCTGGTGAGCTCGCTTGTGGAGCCAAGAGGATGCAGCTCATGTTGAATGATATGAGGATCTGATGAGTCATCTGCACGTGTCTTAGGTGATATACATGTGTATAATGATAACTAATAAGCTATGTAGAATGGAACAGCAGACTAGGCAATCTCTTCTAGTCTGCCAAGACCCCCTGATTGGTAGTCACCGGGGTTGACCCGACATGAATTCCAACAGTAATTAGACTAAATATTAAGTTAGGCTTTCAATCTAACTTCTAGAACTAACTTAAATACTCAATCGAGACGGTATGGAATAAGATAAAGGATTGGATATAGGATAATTACCCTGAAAAACTCAGCTACGACGGCCTCCGCGGCGCTGTCACTGCAGCATGGGAACAGATATCGCCTGAATTTCTTAGCGATTTGGTGGATTCCATGCATGCACGCTGCGAGGCAGTTATTCGAGCTAATGGTATGCAGACGGAGTACTAGTGGTATCAAACATGTATTTTTGCTAGTGTCTCTTGGCACGCTAGGATTAACTACCTGAATACGTAGTACAGAAAAATAACACTTATGAAATCTCCTCTAGTTTGCTAAGGCCTAGTCACGTGATTTTTATGTGACGTACCGAAGGATACGTAATCCTGGTTTGACGTGGAATGGCGAAGCTAAAGACGTGTACGCCTGATTTCGTTGAGGTGCATATGCGAATTATGAATGCAGGCTATGCATCGAGACGCATGCATTTCGATCTCCACGACCTTGACTGACATAGCCTTGAGTGTGTTGGAAATCAGGCCGGGTCATTATCTTGTAAGTAGATTCGAAGTAAATGATATATCAAATTCATAGAACTCCTTGCATCAAGAGATCGACTACAGCCATTATTATCAAGCTACTTTAGTAGATCGGCAGACTCTGATCTCATCGAGCAGATATTGTCTGTTGGGCCCACATCTGTCACCACTATCCCAAGTCAGAGCTGCGAAAATGTGATCGCTGTTGTGAGACGTTAAACGATCAGTCAATAAATCCTCAGAAATCATGTACACACCAACCAACTCATATCAAGTTCATGTTTGCTTACCCTTTAGATCTTTGACTCCGGGACAGCGTTTACCTATGAACAATGAAGACCGTCTCGCACTTCCTCATAGATCAGCGATTATCCTGCCTGCTAAATTAGCTGATGTATTCCAAGAGACTGCTATATCTTGACATTCGCGTGTTGTGCCAATTACTCATGGCCAATCAACTGTCACTGAATGTTCTATGCGCAGGCAATAATGAAGATTACGCGCCGTCTGAGGATGGAGGCTATTTCCGACGAGGAGAAAAGATCAAGCAGCGTTGCAGCGTGGCAGTAAGCTTATCTGGATCTCCATGATTATATTACAGAGATGCTGACCTGGACTGGTAAGTGTAATCGTTGTCGCAAGAGAAAGATCTGATGGATGGGACGATTCCAGTCATCATCCAGCAAAGGGGGAATGCCAAGCGTTTCAGGGTCCGTGCAGTGTGCTATTGCCAAATATGGCTAGCCGGTTACCCAAAGGGGTTTAGTGCCCGCACACTCTTGTAATTATCTCTGCAGCAGTTTAGATTTTCCTTCCTTAATGCTCAATGAACTCGACTATTACCCTGGATTTTATCGACCTCCATCAAGATCAAATGCAAACCAAGCACGAACAGTAGTAGTGAATGCGAGGCGTGCCAGAGAGCCGAAACAAAGGGATTCCCTGCGTTTGCTTGAGGGTTAGTGCTTTGGACCTAAGGGTTAGTGCTTTAGTCATTGTCTCTGCATAGGAGGACTAATTGCGGATGTTTTTCAGGTAAAATCTTACGAATTGGCCACCAGTCCAGAAAAGCTAGAATGGAGTCCTGCGGCAGCAAATCATTCTTCGGCATTTCCTCGAGCCATATCCACAACACCGCAAGACCCTCACAGGGGATGGATGATTGCGGCGCCAAACCCGGCTGCTGTGCCTCGAAACCCCTCTTTCATGGACTGCCGACAGTTCTTTGATCACAGCCCCATTCATCAAGACTCTTATCTGGAGGATAGGCGGAGGATACATTCGTCTTATACCGAGCCTAGAGCGGGTGCAAGTCAGTCTTACAATCATATGGAGACAGAATGGATGGGGGACAACAGCACATACGCAATGGATATCTCAGGAAGGAACAGCCCTCTATATATCTACCGATCCTCCTTTGATCTCCAAGCGAAGTACAACGCTCAATATTACTAGGATGAGTATTCTGAGTTATCGCACTTTAGCGTGCTTGGTTCCAAGCCTCGGAGCCTTTGCGTAAGCGTAGATAAGCTATGCACTTTTCAGTCTACTTCGTGAGAGCCTAGTAGCAACACTTAAACACGGTGCCAGTCCTATCTAGTCGCTTCCGCTACTATTTTTTCCAGCACCTCTACACAACGCTTACAAGAACAGCACATCCACTTCTCCACCAGAGCCTACATTCCCTAGGCCACTTCCTACCTCAACACCAGTCGCCTTCCTAGTCGATTCCACGACGTCTTACACGACGAGATGATCTCTTGATTGAGCCGTCATTACACGCCGCTCACTGAGCTGCTTAGCCGGTGCTGTCAGAGCGCTCAGTTCTCAGCTCGACGATAAAAGTCCGGACTATTCAAATTCGACACTTATCATCAGGCCAGTTGACACCAAGAAGCGAAATCCCTAGTCGCCAGTCTCACTGTCAAGAAATCAGCCATGTGATCCACACACAGAAGCAGGAATGAGGTCTCTCTACACACGAAAAAACAAGGCCATTCTTAAAAAGAACGCCTGCTACTATAGCCGGTATTTCTCCTACACATCTCAGAGCCAACAGCTGCTCCGCCAGTCCCAGCACAGCTACCCAGTCTAGCCCCATGGCGACGACACCTACAATCCGAGCTATTAATCACTCCTCCCATCAAGACAGCGAGTGGCCATCTTACACAACCGCGATCACCATAACCAGCGTACTTGCCGCAGCAGTATCGCTCCCACAGCACATCGGGTGCATCTCATACCGCGTCAATTCAATTCTTCGGACGGACGGACCCTCCACTACGCCGCAAGAGGCCTAGCGCTGCATATCTGCACAATTTCCAAAGACGTCGCCAACTGCAAATCGCCTGTTATAAGACCTCTCTCCGCATATGGCTCGAACTTCGCCCTACAGCCACGACACCACGCAATGGGAAGGCATGGGGACTACAGGCACATGGGCAATGACTCTGATTGGTCAGGACGGATATATTGTCGTCACATGGACGCTTTCATTTTTGTTGTTTTGTGGGCATGTTGTCACGGTATGACCTCAGATTACGTGACTAAGTCTTAGCAAACACGACGTCAGGATGATTCCTCAACCAAAACATCCATCTTCCCATTATCAGGGGCCCTTGACGGGGAAGCGGTTGCTCTGCGTCTGAGGCAAGTGTATATGAGAAGTTCTCCGTGACGAAGGAGAGTGCTGTGGGCACAGGGGGACCGCCAAAAGGGTGGCGCAGCGGCCTCACCGGAAGTTTCATCAGCTCAACGACAAAAGCCGTTCGTATGGTGATTCGCCATCGATCACTAGGTCAGGTGATCAGCGCTAGGAAAGACGTGGTAGACGGATACAATGTAGAATGCACCTTGTAGGATGCAATACACACAATGGCACTAGACGGATCTACGCTTTTCCTTAAGAAGATACTTTCCTTTGCATTTTGCAGTTGTCGCGCGCGCGATGCTCACGGAATACTCCCTCACGTGTGAATTCAGTTGGACATTGACAACACGAATATTTTTTCGATGCCCCGGATTTCTCCCGTATATGGCGGAGAAGGTTGTTATGGGTGGAGAATTTGTAGCCATTGCAGCCATGGCTCCAGCACTGGGGTATCTGTTTGCGATCTATACTCGATGCAGATACGTAGCCGTTGCTATCGATTGGATAGCTAGGATTCGTAGACGAAGGTATTGAATCTCGACTGGAGAGCAACGAAGCCCGCCCACGAGTGTCTAAGGGCTGTACCAGGATGTTCCGGCACTTCGCCATCTCGGTTTGTTCGGGCTCGAAGACGCTGCAGGAGTCCTCCAATACCGTTTCCAGGAACCGATCACGGAGATGATTATACTCATCAACATATCCGTCTAGAGGTTGTTGTTCAGTGCAAATCCGTGCTTGGGCTGTTGAAGATAGTGATCAGCGACGTCGAAAACTAAGCAGCTGCAGCGCTCCAACTGTAGGATGAGCGGGCGACCTTACAGGACCAATCGTCATCGCTTCGTGGTAGCGAGGAGCTTGCGATGAGAGCAGAAGTTTCAACCTTACATTCCGTTAGTGTTATCGACAATCGATTTCAGGTATACTGACACTATAAACACCGCATCCGTTGCTACCATGCTGGACGAGTTGGTGATCCATAAGGCTCGTCGCAGATAGGAGATCATCAGACAAACCAGACCAATCGTGACCGTTATTCATCTTGCTAGAATCTGCCAGATAGATGCATATGATTTCGAAGAGCAAGCTACGTATTTCAAGAAATTGGAAAAGTCAGCCCTGGTGGATAATCCTTGATATTAGTCGGGTCCGGCAAGATTTGAGTTTCAATCTTTATGTGAACAAGAATAGTATCTTTCAGCCACCATGGTTTCAAATCTGGCTGGGATGGCCGAATTGGATACGGGATCAGAGGTGCTAGTGCGCAATTTTCTCTGGTTCTTGCGTCCTACCTCTTTACTTCTAATTTCTACCTATCGAGTTCCATGCCGAAAAGTTGAAGCCAAGTATGATGGTTAGTTATAAGCACGTCACTGGAGTCACTTCTAACTGTAAGTAGCTCGCACTTGACCATCAGTGCGCTAAGAGCATGCAAAATATTCCTCGAATCGATAGAGAGGACACTTCCAGTCAGAGGCATACCAGAAGTATCTCGATGACAGAAGTCCAAAGACCAAACGATATGGGGGTCCCTTTGAAAACAGGTGAGGTGATTTCAACACCTTTCCGTATGTACACTGACGATGTTCCTGTACTTATTAGTAGGCTACAAGGAAAAAGCGGTTCATTACATTGGAAAGTCCAAGGCCGTCAGACCGAGCGACCTTCCCCCCATGCATGCTCCAGGAGGCGTGGCTAGCGAGGCGATTCAAGACGAAGTGCAGCAGCAGCAGGAGGAGGAGGAGGAGTGGATACAAGATGAAGTGTAGGAAAGTGCGAAGGAATTAGACATGGAGAGTAAGACAAACGGATGGATCTTGATTCCAAAAGAATATTGGGAAGATAAGTACGAAAAGGCGATAAATGAGCGTGATCGTTGTGGAAGTGGGAAGTTTCTAGGCGGGTACTGAAGGTACCTCAATGGCGACATGTCTCTTATGAGGTTCTGTTTGGATGGAGCCTTGGCCTTGTGGTAGACTGTTCTGGGGACATAAGAGGTTCTATCATCTTGAATTTGTACTCGATCTTGCTGTTCGACATCGAGCTTGGGAGTCTACCCTATGTCTCCTACCACAGTGCCAGAAAGCAGTCCTCCCATCTCCTAGTCGATAAGCCTCCGGCTATCTCAGCCAACCCTTTCCAATCGTCGTTGCAACTAGCAGATATCCTTGACGCTCGCTGTATCCTGCAGATCGCCTTGATGTTCTCTATATCCTTGAACCCTTTGATACAGATGCCAATGTCCTGCCGCCAACGGATCTGCAGCGGATACAGGGTTCTGGGTTGCCTGGGCAAACCAGAGAATGAGGGTCATGGGCTGGGCAGGGGGGGAGGTCGTGACCAAATTCTCTCTTATTAGGAAGCTACTCTTCGGAAGCCCTTGACGTTGAATGGGAGAGATTCTGTCCTCAATTAGCCTGAGGCGCGACTCTAGGAGAATGAGATGCCTGTCTATAACGCTTCACGCTGCTCTCATTGATAAATTCTCATAAGATTATCAATAGAAGTCAAGTAAGCGCCTTCAGGTCTAGCACTGATCGGCAGCTGATATAGCATAAGCGTAAACCAGGTCCTGCCAGTGGCTATCAAGGGCCTCCTGTATCTTCTCAGCAGAATGGACCCAGTCCATCAGAAAAGTCGGACCCCAACCGTGACGCCGTCATGTCCGCATCCGTGTTCAGGTTACAAGGGTACATGTTGAAAGTGCTGAATTACTATGAGGTTTTCTGTCATCTCCATCTTTTGAGCGAATTTTCCTATCCTCGTCCGCTTGCATATCACACCGCCTCCAGTTTCCCATTCCATTGATCTACGAAGTCGCCTGGATTACAATCCTCCCTGCGGTATCTCTCAAATTTTATATTTAAACGCCCCATTAGATAGCGTTTACGTATTAAAAGCGGGTCTAACCAACTTCGTGACTTTGGCACTCTTTTAGATTACGTCGAATGGCGAGCATGAAACTCAGTATCTAGTCACACCGCTTGCCGTAACCTAAGGAAGCCGCCTCACCTATGAGTCCTTCCTGGGGAACTGGGAAATAGCTTTCATCAGTCGCCATCTCTCATTTTTCTGAGACATCCGACAATCAGACACATCCCGTGTCAGTCTCAGCTCTTCTACTAGTATTGTGGAACAAGTGATCGCACTAGATTGGCCGATTTGGCGTCTTCGAGGGATTCATTTGTGTATTACTCCTTGTTCTTGCTGATTTAACCCGGCTTTTGAAGTTGGCGTTTGCATTTGCAAAGTTCGCAGCTTGCGATGACCCTCGCTAACATGCAGCATTAGAAAAAAGCCCAGGAAGTTAGTGGTACGGCAATGTGTCCCCGCGAGAGGCTGGGATTACACAGGGATCACTACAGGGACAATGAGGACCCATTAAACGATGCGAAAATCGGCAGTAAGATCCCCGAAGTAATACAGGTTCCGATCAATACGCTCAAGCTCTTTAGCAATCAATAGAGGTATCTTCCTAGGCGTATGCGAGAAGGTATAATTTTTCACCCGCATACCGCACTGCTGGCAAGACCAGCCCGCGAAAAGACCATGACATTGCCCACAGCGCGGTTTACAGCATGTCGACAAAGGCGTGGAGCTGAACGCTGTCACTTCCTCGCCAACGAGTGGATCGACGGTCGCAAAGAAGGTTTTAGCGTTCCAGTCTTCCGCATCCGTCGAATCGGTGAGATCAGCTGAGTCTGTCCCGCTGATTACCCGGTAGGAAGGTTTTGCGAAGGCATCAACGAAGGTCAGTGCTAAGGAGCGAGACCATTGGTGTTAAGGAGGCTGAAAGGATAGGTTTTGGGCTTCGTTGCGCCAAAGAATTGGATCGAATTCATCTTCGTACGAAAATGGACAGCATCCAGCGTATTTGATGAATAGATTATCTGGATTGAGACCGACAGATATAATGTATACAAGATGAAGTGTTCCACCAACTTCAAGCGGGGGAAATGCGACGATAATGTAATTGCAGCCTCTGGAGTAACCTTCTTTCAAAGTCTTCTTGAGGATTTTCTCAGCGCCCTCGGGAGCATGAGGCAAAAGCTGGCGGTCGAAGTAAAATGGCAGTGGTTCTCTATCGACGGTGCAATAGACCGCCTTCAAAGCTAGTCGATATATACTGTCATGATGTAGCTCTTGGTTTTGTAAAATCTTAATATTGGTGAAAATCCAGAGGGTATCGCGATCATAGGCAAAGAAGATCAAAACAAAATATACAATAATTTGACATCGGATAAGAAGGGGGCTGTCGACCGTGTGTCAGGATGCATACAGAGCAAATCATGTAGATATGGTGACGAGGATTCTAAAACTAGGGAGTAAGTATATACATAAGTTCGCCTATAATATACCTAGGCTGGCATGCCAAGCCACGCTAAGCCTATTATAGTAAGTGATTAAGCAGGCCTAATTGCCGTGTCATAATTAGGAAACACTATATGTACTATAGGCGTGTTATAGTAATAGATAACACTATATACCTGGATTACCTAGGCACGATCGTAATATTACCCCCCGCCGTCGAAAGCATAGTCCCTATACTAATAAACAAGTAAGCAAGTATATAGAAAGCACGTATATATATAAGTAATAAATAATCTGACAAGGAGTCGTTTAATAAACCTTAGGATGTTTAATAAACGTCAGATCCCCCTTAGTAAGCCGCCCCTAGATATCGTTTATAGAAGTCATCTATAATATCTCGTGCATTTATAAAGTTATTACCGTCGCCGTCGTACTACTAGTCATCGCGATCCTAATTAGTCTACTGATAACGGTACTAGAGTTTACTACGGTGGCGGCGAGAGTCTACTATATTATCGAGCTCCTACTCCTCTCCGTTATCTAGTACTATAGGCTTCGGTAGCGGTAAGCGTTAACTAGGTAAGGGATTATCTAGATCTAAGTAGAGCTTAGATAGATAGAAAGTTATACTTTGCCTAAAGGATATAGGTAGCTTAAGTCGGTAGGACGTACCGATCTTTTTAAGGATCTTATAAGGGCCGATTAGCTTATCTTCTAAAGTACGTAAGGGACGTGTAGTCTTAATATCTTTAGATAATAACTATACTTTCTAACCGACTTAGAAGTTAATATCGGCACGATATTTATCCGCCTAAGCCTTTATCTAATCTTAAGTATTCTATATCTTTATTTAATTATAGAGTAAGATCTCTTCTATTCGCGCTGTAATATCCTCTATAGAGGTGATAAGCAGACGTTCTCGCTTGGAGTAGTAGGCCGTAGTATTAGGGCTGAACGATATGCGTAGGTAGAAGCCCTTATTTATATAGAAAGGCGTCATGTCAGTTACTCCAGCGACATTATTATTATCAGCGAATTCTATTATAGGGATCTACTTTACCTAGTTATCTTATATGTAGTTGTAATACACTCGCAAGCTCTACTTGATATCTTGGTTAGCCCGCTCTAATTAACCGTTAGTCTCGGGGTGATAGGCTATTAATAGGCTGGCTTTAATGCCGAGCTTCGTGCAGAATACTTTCCATAGGATTGAGACGAACTGTGTGCCACGGTCTAATATAATAGAGTCGGGCAAGCCGTAGAGTCGGAAGACGTTCCAGATAAGGAGCCACGCTATAGCTTCTATAGATGTACCTTAGTCGCCCTAATAACAGGGGACGTAGTGGCGCTCCTTAGTAGCCCGGTCGACAATCGTATAGATGGCGTTATATCCCTCGGACTTAGGAAGGCCGGTAATGAAGTCTATAGTAATATGTTGCTAGCGTCGCTCGGGTACGGGTAGGGGAACGAGCAATCTATTAGGCTTCGTACGAGGCGCCTTACTCCTTTTATATAAGCGGTAGTTTTAGATATATTACTTGACGTCTACTATATATCCTAGCTAGTAGTAATACCGTTTAAGCATTATAACGGTTCGAGTAATACTAGGGTGTCTACTAGAGGGCTGATTATATATCTCTTAGATAATATCCGTGCGTAGATTCGTGTCTTTATCTAGGTTAGGAACTTATAAGAGACTCTTCTTATATAAGGCACTATCTACTATTCTATAGTCGTCTAATTAAACTCCGTGTAAGATATCTATATCTTCGCGGATGGTATTAGTATACTCGAGGTAGACTAGATTAGTTATATTTACCTCGCGTACACGTTTAAATAATCCTTGCTCGACTTTAGTTATTCTAATATCTATACGATCGGGGGTAAGGATTATTTAGATCTACTATTAATAACGTTTATCTAACTTATTAGTAGGCTTACTACCGGCTATACGTGTTAGTACGTCGGCCTTAATATTACGAGTACCTGATCTAAAGACGACCTGAAAGTTAAACTCGGTAAGGAAGTCAAGGTATTATACTTAGCGACGACTAAGTTATTTAGCTTCTATAAAGGTCTTTAGAGCTTAGTAGTTAGTAAATACTTGGATCGGTAGGTCTATATACTCGAGCTCGGGGCGCTAATACTTAAAGCTCTAGATAATAGCTAGTAACTCCTTGTTATAGATATAGTAGTTACATTTAACAGGATTAAGATTCTTGCTATAGAAAGCTATAAGGTGTAGTACGCCCTCTTTATTATACTGCGACAAGATCCTACCGGTAATATACTCTAAAGAGTCCGTTTCTAGTATTAACTATTTCTTGGGATCGAAGTGACGGAGTATAGGGGCTATAGTAACACGTTCCTTTAAAGCCTCGAAAGTAATTTAATAGGCTTCGTTCTATAGGAAGGGCTCATCTTTTCGTGTTAGTCTTACTAGAGGCTTAGTAATCCTTATAAAGTCTCTTATAAATCGCCGGTAAAAGTTAATAAAGCCGATAAACGACTATATTTCTATTAGATTTATAGGCGTAGCCTACTTTACTATTACCTCCATTTTCCTTGGATCTATACGCAGGCCCTTTCCTAATATAATAACGCTAAGAAAGACTGTCTCTTATATATTAAACTCGCATTTATTAATATCTACCTACAGGCCGGCGTTACGGAGTTATTCTAACACCTATCTAATATACTTGCGGTATTTAGAACCAGTTCGACTATATATTAGAATGTCATCTAGATATACTTAATAGAAGTCGTCTAGGTATTCCTAGAGGACATCGTTAATATACTATTAGAACGTGCTCGGCCTATTCGTTAATCTAAAAGGTAATACACGATATTTATATTAACCTATACCTATTATAAAGGTAGTAAGATCTTCGCTTTCTAGATCCATTCGAATCTTATTAAATGCAGCGATAATATCGAGTCGTGTTAAATATTTATAACTACGAAGCTTGCTAATTACCTCTTTAATTAGGGGGAGCGGATATCGGTTCCTTTTAGTAAGAGTATTCAGCTTGCGGTAATCTATATAGAAGCGTAAGTCTCTATTTGTTTTAAGAGCGAAGAGTACTAGCGATAAGTAAGAAGCCTTACTAGGAGTAATATAACCCTTAGCTAAGTTCTTATCTAGGTAAGCTTTAACTTTAGCAAGCTTATATTCCGATATCTTATAAGCTCGGCTTTATAAAGGACGTATATTACTAAGTAGTTTAATCTTATAATCTAACGCGCGGTAAGGAGGTATCTCATTTACCTTAGCTCTATTAAAGATATCTAGATAGTTATAATATTTAGAAGGGAGCTTAGATCGTATATCGGCTAGATTTTACTTAGATAATTCAACGTTTAAGAGCTCTAATACTTCGGTAGCCGTTTATTTACTCGCTTCTAATTCTTGATCTAGCTCTCGTATAGATATAGCGAATAGCTGAGTGCTATTAAGCTTCGCTTTCCTAGTAAGGTAATCGTATCCTACGGCGCCGACTATATATATTAAGGTAGTGTCATCCGTTTCTAACACTAGCTTAGGGCGTAGCAGAATTTTGAGAGGTAGCTTAGGAGTAGCTTCCTGGATTAGATCTAGGTTAGGTATTAGGCTAGATAACAGGCTGGGAGCTAGCCTAAGTACTAGACTAGATACTAATTAGATCTTTACTTTAGCTTTAGCTATGGCCTCAAGTAGCTATACCGGTATAAGCTCCTCTATAGTAGGAAACCAGAGTAAGTCGGTACCGTAATCCAACTACACAGTAAATCTTCTTAACTATAGCAGACCTAGGATCGCTAGATGACTTCTAAGATCTGTAATAAATATTAGGATAGAAAGCTCCTTATAGCCTTAGAGGATAAGATTAGGATATATATAGTATATAAGCGGCGTAGATAATATCTTCCCGTTATATCCTCGTACTAATTTGCGTCTAGTTATAAGGATCGGCTCGATTTATAGGCGCTTATAAATCGGCTTAACTATACTCCTATTAATAAACGAGTATCCTGAGGCTCCTATATCCACCAAGAATTATATAGGGAAGTAGTAGTATTACGACGTGAGTTCACCTTAGGTAGTAAAGGGGGTAGATATAAACTTTTCGTTGACGTTTACTATTCCTACGTTATATAGGTTTAATACCTCCATCCCTACTATATCTTCTATAGGGAGGATTAGTTTTCCGACTTAACGCCGGAGTCGGAATTATTACCCGTAAGGATAACATCATCGATATTATTATCGGAGTTGCTATAGATTACTTATATGCGAGCGTCGCGATAAATCGGGTTATTAGGGGTTAAACCGCCCGTAGGGCAATCCCTTAATAAGTGACTAGTTAGATAATATTTAAAGCAAGTACCGGCGTCTTAATCTATCTTCTACTAACGATCTTTAGGTTTAAAGGTAACCGTCGGCTTAGTTACTATAAGCTTAGGAGTACCTATTAGAATAATAGTAAGCTTTAAGGTAATCGCGCGAATAGGAGCTTTCTAAGTCTTCTACTACTCGCGTAAACGACGACTTAGATCTACCTTATAAGTATTATCCACTTTAATAAGACGCTTACGGAAGTCTAAGAAGATAGTTATCTTCTTATTAAGGTTCTAAGCCTATTATCTTATTTAGGGATTAAGCTTATTAGTATACTCGCGGATAAGTTATATATCGGACTTAGTCTAGTAGGAGGAATATTCTAGGAATTTAAGTAGGAAATCTAATATCTTTAAACCCTCGTGTTTTAACTCGTTATACGCGTTAAGTATATACTCTTCTTTATTATAGTCGTCTAGGTGCTCTCTTAACTATTTAAAGATATTAGTTATATAAGGGAAGACACCCGTTATCCGAGTATAGATCTCTAGGAGCTTCTAGGCACGGCTACTAGTACGTGAGCGGACGTACTCTATCTAGTAGTCGCTATCCTTAAAGTTTTAGGTTTCGACGGTTAGCTTAGCTGTTATCTTCTACTACTACTCGCTAAACGTTAGGTTCCGTCCGTCGCTAAGGTAAGGAGGATCTAGTAAGGGGACAAGGCGACGACGGGGTTTAAAGTTAGACTAGACGGACGTCTCCCTCTAAGTACGCTCTATAGCTAGCGCCTCGTTAGTATTAGCTAGGTCTCGCTTAGACCGCTCGTACTTCCGTTATAACTTGGCGGCTTCTGACTTATCGTGTTAAGTAGCGGCTAGGAGAGCTTCTTAGGACTCGATTATAGAAAGAGCTATAGCACGGGAGTTATAGATGTCTAGGAGGTCGGTCTACGTCTAATTAGGGGACTTGGCAAGGAGGTATTAAAGTTATAGAAGGTTACGAATAGTCTAGAGCGAGTCGATAACTATAGGAGGAGTATCTTAGCTAGGGATAATTAATGCTCGTTAGTTCCCCGGGATATTATAAATTTTTTAGAGTTGTTCGTTAAGGTCGGGATATTAGACGTCCCCGACCGCTAACTCTTAAGTAGTAGATCTCGTTATAACGTCGGAGTATATAGAGCTTAATCGAGGTACTATTATTAATTATCCGACGCGTGTTTTAATATTTTCGGGATTACGGGTAATACTACTATACTCCCTCTAGGTAATAGCCCTAGTTCCTAATAAATCTAATAGGTAGCTCTTTAAGCGTCCCTTAATTAATTACTTATAATTATCCGTGTCTAGGTTTACCGTATAAGTTAGGCGTACTAGTAGTAGTTTATATACGTTAGGCGCTGCCGTGTCGGGTATCTAATACTAAGAGCGTAATCTAATACCTCTCAAGTAGTTTCTTTAAGCTCGTGTACTTCGTACGAGCGGAGTAAGTGGGGTGAGTTTTAGAATAATATTAGGATATATATAGAGCAAATCATGTAGATATAGTAACGAGGATTCTAAAACTAGGGAGTAAGTATATATATAAGTTCGCCTAAGATATACCTAGGCTAGCATGCCAAGCCACGCTAAGCCTATTGTAGTAAGTGATTAAGTAGGCCTAATTGCCGTGTTATAATTAGGAAATACCATCTATATTATAGGCGTGTTATAGTAATAGATAATACTATATACCTAGATTACCTAGGCACGATTGTAATACTAATTAGCTTGTTATTAAATATTAGGTATATTATAATATATTAAGTAGCTTAAGTAACCTTTTTAAAGAATATTTATTTTAATCTATTTTAATCTTATAAAGGAAATTTATTTAGAGATAATTATATTAAGTATAACTATTATAATTATTCTATCCTAAAAGATCCTTTTTAGTATAAATCGATTAGATATAAAGTAATATTTTATTACTTTCTACTCTTATAAGTTAATATTTATTAAGACTAGATATAAGATATATAATTAAGAGCTTCTTATAATTATAGAAGTATTTATAATATAAAGCTACTTCTTAAAAGGTAGTTTATATTAAGTAATAATTATTATCTACTATAATAATTTAAGATACTTTTATATTATATTATTATTAATAAAAAGAGAGATATATTAAGTAATAATACTTATTAATTATAACTTTAACATTTATTATTATATAAGTATTAAAAACCTAGCTAACGCGCTACTTTAATAGCTAGATTATAAATTAATAATAGAGGAAGATAATACTTACTTTTTAATACTAAAATATAAGTTAAAGAATATAAGATATATTCCTTTAAATAACTTCTAGGTATATAATACTTATAAAGTATAAGATAATAAGGCTTAGAACTAAGTAAGATATAAAAGGTTAATAAAGAATATAAAATAAATTCCTTTAAATAAATTCTAGGTATATAATACTTATAAAGTAGGAGATAATAAGACTTATAATTAATAAAGGTATAAAAGATTAAGAATAATACTTAAAGAACCTTATACCTGGAATAAGAGGGAGAGTAATATAATTTTAATTATATAATATAATATAAGTAATATAAAAGCTATATTAAAGTCTAAGACATAATATAAGGTTATAAATACTATAAATATAATTATTAGTACAAGGACTTTTTATAAGAATAAAGTTATATATATCCCTAATAAAGAAGTAGTTAAGTAGGAGATTATAAAACTTTATTATAATAATCTATATACTAGCTACTACTTAAAAAGTATATATAAGAGCTAATTGAATAGAATATTAGCAAACTGGGAAACTAAGCCAAACCAGCTATTTTAGCTAAATTAGCGTAGAAGGTAAGACATAGATATAGATGGGTATAGGGCTACTTATAATAGGTTTAGCGTTAAAGCTAAGCGTATAGATTAAGGTTTACGCTGAATAATACTAGATTTTAAAGTTTAAGCTAAATCGTACTAGTACTAGCCTAGTAATTAGTTTTTCTATCTGTTACTATTTTTATTAATTACTAGACTAGTACTAGTTTAATTTAACTTAAGCTTTAAAATCTAGTAGTCTTTAGCGTAAGCTCTAGTCTATACGCTTAGCCTTAACGCTAAACCTACTATAAGTAGCCCTATACCTATCTGTAACTATGTCTTGCTATTACGAGTCGAACCTGACATAATATTAGTATTACCTCCTAACAGGGTTAGCGTCTTAGTAGCGGGCTATATCTTCTTTTACTTGCATTATAGATTTGTCTCCTTAGTTTTATTCTCTTAGTTACCAAATCACCATTAACTCGTTCTAGTTACATCCTGATATTAGAATAAAACTCTTCACTATATCGCTCGTACGTATCGAACGAGCTTAAAGAAATTGATTAAGGAAATAGGAGCACTGACGCGTCCTTGAGTCCTTGGTGTTAGAACCCTAGTGTCGGTTCCCCATCTATAACATCCGTCGACTACGAGTGTACGACGATATAGGCTACCGAAGGAGGTAGGCCTATTACCCTATATGAAAGTAGAAGGACTCTCCAAGTGTAGAGTTAGTGCCTAGAGTGTACGGAGCCATTACTCATCCTCGCAAGCCGGTCCGCGAGGTGAAATAAACGATATAGGAAAGTAAGCCTGCTTTAATAGTATAACCGTCAAATAGTAAGCCTGCTACAAGGGCTGTCAATCGCCGACCTCTTCAATGAGCTGATCGATAGTGAGCCTACTTCAATGGCAAATAACCGTCAAATAGTAAGCCTGCTACAACGGCAATTAATCGCCGACCTTAGCAACGAGCTAGTCGACAGTAAGCCTGCTTTAATGCCAACCTTCCTACCTACCTCCCTACCTATATATACCAGCGTACCGGCTCCGTAGTAGCTATGGTACAGCAATGACAGCCAGCGCACCGGGCGCACCTACATACCTACCTCTCTCCTACCTATATGCACCAGCGTACCGGCTCCGCAGCAGCCATAGTACAGCAATAACAGCCAGCGTACCGGGCGCACCTACATTCCATTTGTCAATAATCTCTATAAGCCCAGATCCAAGCCCTATAATCTAAAGCAGTAAAACGGTCTCTACGCGAGTCGTCTATATCATCGAGAGCCTACTTAGGAAACTTGGAAGCTTCATGTCAGCGACAAATTGGCTACTAGTAACTTCCGAGACGAGCCTTACAAAGTCACCTACGTTTGCAATAGGACGGGCGGTAAAGCCGCTATCATCCTTGAGCCTAGACGTGATATTCTGGGAGAACACCTCTTCTACCAGTTCAATGACACCGTTCTACGTGAACAAGGGATTCCACCCCCGCATGTCTTTCGGCCCAGATACCTCTAGTTACTCGTCAACAAGAACTCGTCTAGAGGCGTCTAAGGCCGAAGACATAAGCCAGCGTATGCAGGAGCTACTGGATTACGGCAAGTCCAACCTTAAGGTCACTCAAGAGCAAATGAAGGATCAAGTGGATAAACATCGGCGGGATATATCCTATAATGTCGGCGACATGGTGTGGGTTTCGTCGAAGGACATGAAAACAGGCCGTCCATCCAAGTCGCTTGAAGACCGAATGCTAGGCCCCTACAAAATCATCAAGAAGATTGGGACGTCCTACCGGTTAGAGCTTCCCCTGAGCATGAAACGAAGCAAAGGTTTCCACGTTTCGAAGCTACGGCCTTCAGCTAACGATCCTTTACCTGGCTAAAAGCTCCCTCCACCAAACCTAGTAACCGTCGACGACGAGAACGAATTCATCGTCGACGACATCCTATCCTCACGGCGTGAGCCCCGTACTCGACGCCTATAATTTAAGGTTAAATGGCAAGGCTACGACCGCGACGATAAATGGTACTACGTAGACGCTGGTGAGTTCGATAACGCAAAGGATATGGTGGAGGAATTCTACAAGCGGTACCCGCGAATGATCAGGTGATCGGTTATATAGGGGTTCAATGAACTAAGCACTTCCTAATCGGCTCGGGACGAGCCTTTTCCAGAGGGGGGGGTAATGTTACGAGTCGAACCTGACATAATATCAGTGTTACCTCCTAACAGGGTTAGCGTCTTAGTAGCGGGCTATATCTTCTTTTACTTGCATTGTAGATTTGTCTCCTTAGTTTTATTCTCTTAGTCACCAAATCACCATTGACTCGTTCTAGTTGCATCCTGACAGTTTCTAAGACTGATGCTTGGCATGGTTTTTGAGGAGATGACACCAATCTTCCGCGGGTTCAAGCCTTTGTCCGAAGCCGATAATTATATGGCCAGCAAAGGTATGAAATTCTACGAGTATAGGATAAAATATGATGCTGGTATAACAACTCTTAAAGAAGGCAACAAAGCGTATTATGCAATCGCAAATGGCCGTACCCCAGGAGTCAAAGAGTACCATTAGTAAGCTTTCAGCTTAGTTATCGTTAAAGCAGTTGGCGGTATAGAGCGGCAGGTGGCGATGTTTTCAGGCGCTTATCACAAGCACTTTTGGATCGAAGAACAGGCGAGGGCCCTTCTATCCGATTAGATAGAGACGTTTACTTGCGTCGTAAAAGATTACATCAAGGAGGCCGCTCTTAGATGGTCACCGGCCCACTAATAGACAGAAGTGGTCTCTCTCATTTAAGTGGGAAAGGACCTAGACGAGATTAAGGACGAGCTCATAGACAATTTAAGAAGCATGACGCTAGACAGGTCCGAATGATCATGAAATCGAGCATGATACCATGTTCCACTAATTTCAAGATATCGCTCGGACCCTAATCGTGGCAATATGTATCGTTAGCGGAGATCTTCATGCAGTACGTACATTAGGCTGTGGAAAGTAAGGCAACCATACCCACATGAATGCAACTCAAGTTATGGCCAAGATGTTCCCATCATGACCTGTTCAGAGCCAATTTTCAAGTAGCGATCATCGATATAGGAATTGACTTCCCTTCCCCTCCCCTTTGTGGTATGCATGTGAATATTGGACATTTCCGAGGGCCTGTTCAAATCTCCACTCACAGCGTACCGGATTGTGTAAGAGGAAACAGAATGGTGAGAGACTTGTCGATGAAACATAGTCCTGGAATCCTTCATAAGAGCATCAGGTCCATTATACTCACATTAGACAAGTCTCCAATGTTTGCCATTGATCCAATCTCTGCGACCAGTTGGGGGGTCGGTGTATATGATACGTCATAGCCCCAACTACGAGTGAGCACCTAAATTCTTATCAGACAGGCACATTGGCAGGGAGCAGGACCTCTTGATTGAAGCGTCTGATTATTGCTGACCAATGCATCCCCCTCTGTTCCTAATCCCCAACTTCTTGGACCACGGCTCTCCGGTACCGTACCGTGATCGTTCGATGCCCTTCCTTGCTGGCGCTTGCAGCGTCTTCGTGGTCAAGGAAAACACCAAGCGAACGATACGATCCAGCACCAGGGAAGCCATTTGCAAGGCCTCCCTTCCGGGTAGTATTGTCCGCCGAGGACTTTCCCGTTCTTTTTGATCGCCACATGGTCTTGAGAAAGAAATCGGGTCGGGTGTCCCTGCGCCATTTCGTAGAGATCGTAGAAGCGAGACAGAGCGACTCTCCTGCGAATCTACATAGCTGCTCTCCCATCTCGGGAACCTCCAAGTTGGGAGTGCTCGAGCTAACTAGCGATACGATCCAAGTGATTTGCGGATGCGTAGCTCTCTCGTCGCGTATTTTGGGGTCAAGGGTTTTTGGCGGGCGCCAATGCGTAGACAGAAGAGATCTCCCTTCAATTCTTCCAGATCTTTGACGCTACCAACGCGGTTGAATTTACTGACGATATGAGGCGGAATCACCGCTGTAGCAGGATTGTTTCCGCCTTCAACTGATACCTGAAGACATGTACACACTGCCTTTCCCATTGGCATCGCTGTTGATATGGTGTGGACCTCTGAGGAAGGGGCACCCGCGTCCAATTCCAGAATCCTTCTCTTACTTCGGAGAGCCTTTAGAGGTTTCGCAATGGGGGCGTGATTTGTGTTGCACGTTGGTAGTCCTCTCTCGATCCCGTATGACAAGATTTTGCAGCTCACATTCGTCGAGCATGTCCGATGTGGCTTGAGAGAGTAGGCTTGAATAAAGCGTCCAAGCGTGGAGCTTTAGAACAGTAGTAGATTGCTCATATGCCAAGTCCCTGCTTAGTAAGCGGTAGGGCTGGTAGATTAACTCTAAATAGTTTAGCAACAGCAAGAACATCAATGATGATGAGCCATACACGTGTTCCACACTCTGATGACTAGATAACCAAACATTCTAAAGAGAGAAGATTGGGACAGGTGGCAAGAACACCTTCTATCCAAATTCAGGAATAGCGCGTCGCTGTTCCCCACTACTATTAGACAAACGAAAATCGATTATGTGAGAGATCACTGCAATTCGGCGGCACATGACGTCATAAAGGGACGCGCCTATTTAGTATATCCTTTTCAAATAAGAATGCTTGGCAGGCAGACCTAGTACACCACGGGAACTTTTGTATGGCCGACTCACTAAATTTGTCCCCTACCTAGCTTGAATCGCTGCACATCCACCATAACTCTATAGAACGTCTTGAAGTCTTTGTATAGCCTTAATACGAATACGTCGGTGTTGCGACGACTCGAGAAACCGCAAATTCTCGTGCTACTGCCGGTCGGGCAGAGGCCAGCGACGTTCCTCAGGCCCCTCGGGTCCCTCGTTGTCGTCCTAGTACTACTGGTCGGTCGGTCACCTTTGAAGATGAGCAGGGCAACTCTGTCGCCGCTATAGCCGCTGATAAGGCCAGGTAGAAGCAGGAGGAGAAGAGGCAAAAGGCCCTGGAAAAGGCCCAGGAAAAGGCCAATATCCGAGCTACGAAAAAGGCCGAACAGGAGCAGCAGGCTACTATAAAGCGTCACGAAAAGGAGGAAGCTCGACGTCGTTAACAGGAGGAGGAGCGTGTTCGTGCCCTTGAGGCTGAAATCAGTACCCTACGGCATGAGAAAGAGCTGGAGAAGCGTCGTATAGAGGCCGAGCGTCGCCTTGAACAAGAACATATAGAAGAGGAGACTCGGGCTGGAATGACAGAAGATGAGCTGCTAGAGGCTACAGTACTATCAGTAGAAGAGTCAACCCCTAGGACCCTACAGGGTATGAAGAGGGATGAGGCTCGGAAGAATGGCCCATACTAGTATGCCCTCAAGGCTAGCCTGAAGTAACAGAATAGGTTACATACCTTAACAAAATGGGCGAAAAAAATAGGAGGTAGCTAGCAATCAGGGAGTTTTAATATCTACGTCTTGAATGTCGAAATCGACACGGCTATGGAGCAGCATAATATCGTCGAACTCACCGATTTTCGTGGATGGGTGAGATCCACTAACTCTAGGGTAACTCGTCAATACTTTAGCCTGAAGTCGCTATCTATCGAGGAGTGGGAGCTTCGCGTCGAATCGATTTTGACGCAGGAATGGAAGAAGTTTACAGGCTATATACTCGACGTGGATCTTGTTTATACCGGTCGCTATGGGCAGAGGAGGAGTATACAGGCTGTTGATAGCCCTTCTCACTCTCCAGCTCATCGCCGTACAAGAACCGAACGCCTTGAGGAACAGCATACTATCGTTCGAGACCGTGACGAGGCTATAGGTGATCTCAGTGAGGCTCTTATTACCCGGTGGAAATGTACGGCCGCATCGTGTGGTAATAAAGGCACCTGCTGGATCGATGATACTAGTGAGCATCTTGCAATTAACGCTGTTCTACGAGAGCGCTAGTGGACTGCTATACGGAATAAACAGGCCACTGAGATCACACCTCCCTTTTCGGTACTGAAGGCCTTTACTCGTCAGCCTACCGAGGGCGACAAAAGAAGTCCGCTTTCGAGCAAATGAAAGAGATAATGGCTGAATAGTTTGAAATGGACTCTATGAGGGATATAAGATCTATGATTAAAGAGAATCATCGCTAGTAGCCACTACAGCAGCAGTATTATCCTCCTCCTCCTCCTCCTCCTCCTCCTCCTCAGCTATCCTATCCACCGGCCCACCCACCGGCCTATCCACTATATGGCTTTGGGGGCTATCCACAGCAGCCCTTTATCACTCCCCCTCTACTACCTCCGTCCCTAACGCCTGCTCCTCGTGCTTTACCTGCTCCTACCCCGCCAGCGAACCCTCAGCGTTCTAGCCCGATCGGACCCCGTACTGAGGAGGATGAGATTATGGAGTCTTTCTGGCAGTAGAAGAATGAGCTCGCGAAGAAGCCGTTGGTAAAGCTGAAACCCAGTCAGGTCCAGGCAAAGTTTGAGCACGAGATGTGGAATACCGACGACATGAAGGCTATAAGCGATATGTCGTCTAAGGTCTATAGGGAAACGGTTAATAGTGGACTTCCTAAGGGCCTTATTCAAGGTCTTTGAAGCGACCTACAGGGATATAAGAAGCTATGGAGGAGCGACAAGTATTAACATGCTCGTATACTAAACAATCTAGGCTAGGACGAATTACAGGCGGGTGGATTCTTCAGGTAGTGCTTTAATACTGTAGTTTGAATACATATTTGCGACCGATATCTATACCCCACCTTGTGACCATTACTGTAAATCTCGTTCAAAGGCCTCTATCTTACCATTAAACACATAGCCTACAGCACTATATTTGACGTGTTCCACGGCCTTTAAGTTACACCCACTATGCTTGATAGCATACCTTAAAAAGTTCTCAAAATCGTCCGCAAACACGTTCTTAAAGGCCTCGAAATGACGAGCTCGATAGGGTTATAATCAGGTGAGTGGGGAGGAAGGTATTTGACGAGACAGCCCTTAGCCTTAATAGCGTCGACGATACGAGCGTCGACGTGTATACTAACGTCATCCAGGACGATAATACTTCGGTTTACAGGATATTCGTTGCAAAGCGGGAGTAGCTCGTCCGTTAGCCACTTAGTAAGGTCTTCCTTGTTGTAGTAGCCTTGCTTGATACTGGTACAGGGTAGGTAACCGTCGGTGGTATAGGCAGGTAATACACTAAATGTGTCTCCTATCCTCATATCACCATGGTAGCGAGCAGGTTCACTAAAGGACTATAGGCCATAGATCGCCATATCGTCTGCAGCTTGAACAGCGACTCATTAATAAAGACAAGTTGCTCCGCCTTTACCTAACCCACAAACGCCTGCCATGCGACACGGAGTTGTTCGCTCTGGGGACCTACACGTTAACCCTTTTTCCGACTGATTCTGGCTCCTTTCAAGGCCCTTGAGACCATTGACTGGGACACATATATATCCCACTCCTCCTCTAAGAACCGAGCAAGCTCGTCTTGATAAAGCCATGGGTTTTGACGCTGGTAATCAAGGGGCGCCTCGTAAATAGCAGGTGTTATTTTACGGCGTCGTCCCTAGGTGTCTGCGTGTAGCCGACGAGGAAGCATAGGCTCGCCATATATCCCTATATTTCTCTCCCACCTCCAGGCCGTTACCTCACTACACCGGGCGTCTATAGCTACTGCAGAGGGTCGCCAGTGGCTCTCAAACAGTAGCTGTGCGCGCTCTCGAACGGAGGGGTCCTTTCGAAGCGGTGGCATTACGTCGCAGCAGGAGGTGTCTAATATATAGAAATTAGTGCCAAGAGCCTCATGATTACCCGATATAGAACACAGATGAGGTATAAGAGCTCACATGGAGTTATAGTAGATATGCAGCGACTTAAACTAGGTAGGGGACAAATTTAGTAAGTCGGCCATATAAAAGTTCCCGTGGTGTGCTAACGTATTCACAAAGGTGTAAAATCCTTGGCTTTTTTTTTTGGGTTCCCCACGCATTTGGCCTATATTCCTAATAAATGGGTAGAGATCCAATAATAATTGAAATAAATCGCTGAACGTTCTAAAATAGGTAGATATGAGTATGCCCTGACGTTAGTGCTAACACTGCTAGGTACCATGACTGGGCCACTCGCCCCCGCCCTGCGCGCCCGTATCCTCCGCTTCCTACTCTTAGCCTGGCGCCCTGATGCTATCGCCCTAGAGGTTCACTGCAGTGCGAGAGTCGTCTACAGTATAGAGCAGGACCTCTTCATGTACGGGTCCCCATTTCGGCCTCAATTTCGCCCCAAAGGCGCCCCCCGGAAAATCACTAATGCGGCTGAGGACTCGCTCAAGGAATACCTTACCGAACGCCCATATATGCTATAGAAAGAGTTAGTGTGGTTTTTATAGGAAGAATAGGATATCGTCGTCAGCCAGCCTACGATTTCTAGGGTTTTGAAAAGGATTCGGATAACTAATAAGCTGGCGCAGCGAATGGGCCATAGGCAAAACGCAGAGCTAAGGATAGACTGGGAGCTACAAATGCTTCACCTCACCGCTGAGCAGCTGGTATTCGTTGACGAGTCGCTATTCAATGAGTCGACAGGCTGGCGACATCGAGCATATGCACCGGTCGGCCGCCCAGCTCGCTACCACGCCAGTCGAAGACGAGGCCATTCATGGGGAGTGCTTCCTGCGTACACATTTGACGGCTATCTACCCTGTACCGCTATCAAAGCCGGCTGGTTCAACGCCGACGATTTTTATGAATAGATCGTTAACGACATGCTCCCTCACTGCACCCCATTTCCAGGCCCTAGGAGTGTGATTATTATGGATAACGCGAGCTTCCACTGCCACCCCCGGATAGCAGACGTCATTCGAGACCACGGCTGCGACATTCGTTTCCTCCCTCCCTAATCGCCTAACTTCAACCCAATTGAACTAAGCTTCAGCGTTCTAAAAGCGTGGTTTAGGCGATACTTCGACTACAAGTGGCCACAATTTGAGAGGACGTTCGGCGACTTCTTACGGTACGCGGTGGCTAGGAGTTGATGTAATCGCTTCGCAAAAGAGCACTTCAGGCATGCTGGGGGCTACATCTTTGAGGCTGATGTGAGGCAATTGGAAGAGCGGATGTTGGCTAGTGGTATACAAATCGATTTTGAAGGATGAAAAAGAGGCGGATTTACACCAAAAATAACTATCGTCCCATCTTCCCCATGTACTCGGCCCTACTCTTGCTCCAATCTTTCACTCAGCCTCCATGGCCCAGGGCTAGAAGACTCTGAGCCATTTGCGCCTGGCGCCAGTAAGGCTTAAATAGCTTCAAATTAGCCCTGAACCCTCGCGCCATTCCATCGGGTATTCCCTTCGTCATAGCCGTGTGGTATATAGATGAGGACGTATCCGACATCCCTTCTAAGTCGTTAATTTGCCACATCTGCTCAGCTACCGTGCGCTGTACATCCCGTACCCGATTTTGCTTGTGTTCGTCACGTACCCTGTTCATTTTCCAGCGAAAGAACTCGTCTATGATCTCATCCTCCTCCTCGGTGGTACCTAAAGGGCTGGAGCGAACAGCCGGTTGCTGTGGAGGGGTAGGTGGAAGCGGGGGGAGCTGAGGCTCCAGCTGAGGCGATGGTGAGTAGGCTATATACTGCTGCTGCGGTAGTTACTGCTACAGGATACTAAGGTTGAGGATACTAAGGCTGAGTATACTAAGGCTGATCAGGCTGCTTCCGTTACCTTGAAGACATCCTTTCCATACTATCGGCAACGGTTTCTGCCATTCGTAATTCCATTTGTTGTTTATTCATGGCCATGTTATTATCCATCCAGCTCTTACTCTCGTTCCTATCTGCCTTATTTCCCTCTCTTTCTTCATGCGCCAGTGCTCTTCGGAACTTCGACGTGACGGGGCCTTTTGAATCCTTCCATAGTTTATACAGGTATGTTGGGGGTCGCTTGATCGATACCCTTAAGTCGCCATTAGCTATAGCCCTACCGTATTGCGCTTGCTCAGGGTGGGCCACGTCATAATGCTTTCCAGAAAAATCAACAAAGCAGAAGCCGTTCAGGTTGAAGCAATTAGCGTTATGACATTGCTACCTATTCATGAGATTAGCGTCGAAGTTCCCAGCCGCCCTCAGGCCTTCTTATCGAGTACGTGATTGATCTAGCAGTCGATCCGTTCGTGTTGCCCTGATCTTTAGTGCTGGTTACTCGATAGGATCGGACGACAGCACGTCATGGGAGCGCTTCAGCTCAGCCTTCGTAGGTGCTGAGGCCGAAACCTCAATTTTGACTGTCAGCTCAGGCGTCCATTCAGCAGCCTCTTCCAGAATAATCTTCGTCACCTTTTCCCATTCTGACTCCGAAAAGTCGTCAATTGACTGCTGCTTACGGGGCGCTCGTGGCTTCGTCGCTTTCACACTGATAAGTCGGTTCTGAATTTCCCAGCCCAGCCTAAGGCCGTCCCTTTTGTCAATCGCGTCAGCTAGCTACTGTTCAAAATCACACGGATCGAATTGGTTAACGGTTATTCGCCCAACCGATGACGTCCACTGCAGAGTCTTGTTGACGCGAAGAATAGCTGAAATAATTAGAACGGGGTTGGCCTGTTAGTCGTCTATTTCCATTTCGTCAAGCTCCGATGTAGGTAGGTCTACTAGCGCACCTTTTCGCCACTCTCGTTCCTCTCGACGACGGCGACGAGCCTCCAGTTCACCATATTAAGCGACCTCTTCGTCCCATACTTGTTGTTCTTGCTGCTCCCGCTCTCCACCGCGATCAGCAGCAGCAACCTGCCTATCCAGGGCCTTCTTCCAGGCCACACGAGCTTGTCGGGCAGCAGCACTATTTCCAGATATATTTTGGCCACCTAATCCGGCTGCTTCGAAGGCATTACTGCCTCGAGCTAGAAGCGGTGGTGATAAGGGGTCAGTACGGCCGTCCCTAGTACGGCGTTACTGCTTTTCTCGCTCCCGTCTAATGTTCTCCTGTTTAGTATCCTCCTCCTTAGCATCATCCTCCGCCTCAGCATTATCTCCGCCTCAGTATCCTCCCCCCCCGACGACAAGAACGCATCGTCACGTCGGATCTGCTCTGCGAAATATTCGGCCTCAGCACGTTTTTCCTGCTCTACTCGCTCTACTCGCTCTAGCTCTTGCTTTTGCTTCTGCTCTTTCAGCTGCCTAGCAAGTCGCGCCTGTTCCAGCTGCTTCCTTTTTGAATATGAGATACGGGGAGCACTCTCACGTGCCTGGCGCTCTTGTAGCTGTGCATGACGCTGACGTTCTTCCAGTTGAGCGCGAGCAGAAGGCTTCCTGTTCCTAGCAGGGGGGGGACTTGGGGTCGGTGAGAGGCTCGTTTCGACTGCGGCGACCGGAAGACATCGTACTACTTCAAAAAAGTGACGTTAGTGGGTAGAATCAAGCCTTAATTTTCACTGATTGGGCTTTCAGCGATTTATTTCAATTATTGTTGGATCTCTGCCCAAAAATTTCTTATTTGAAAAGGATATGCATTGAGCCGACTCTCGAGACGAGATTTCTATGGTCACCGCCCTGGAGCTACCTTCCGATGCTCGTTTCATAGCGCGGGATAAGAATAAACGGCTGAAGATGACACCTCCGACCGCCGTTCTACGATAAATGCTCACAAGTCAATGTGCGAGTGTCTATATCGCTGTTGCGACACTCCTATCTACTGTCAATGAGAGATCACAATAAGAGTGAAAGTGATATTACACTAGGTCACACCTTAGTGAGACATGAATAAAATGAGCAGGGACCGGTCTGCACATAATACCCATGTCTGGCTTTGTGTTAATATACATTTCATATTGACGGGATCCCGCAGACGGCTCTGTATGAAATATGACTTGTCAAAATCTCACTGGTCATTGCTCATATTACTTTCAATAAGCCCCACTTAGACAGCTGTGGAGAAACTGCACTACCTGGTCGAAAGTGATGTGTTACACAATGAAAATCTTGGAATGTGCTCTCATGTGCAACTGAAGCTTCGCCACAGTTACACAAATACATAAAAACTCCGCATCCTTCTTTTATTCTCCAAGGAAAGATAGAGTCAGCATTAAGATTCCAAAAAAGCCAGCATGAGCCTTGATCAACTGGAGGACCCAGTGTCTTCAACTACGCTTCCAAGGTTGTTTGCAGCCTGCTCTAACAGCGAGCACAATCTAAGCAGCATCCAAAAAGCCTGCCTAAAGCCTGCTTCGGCGGCATGTCAAGGCTGTCTCCTTGTTCGAGTTAGTATACTCCCATTCAAAACGATCATACGCTGATATATGATCAACGTTAGTACTGTAGTAAAGAATGCCAGAAGATACACTGGCCGACGCATAAAGTTGACTGCAGATCCCTACTAAACAAAGCAACTTGGAGACCTGGATGGGAGGGACAATCTCGCTTGCCTTCTTTCATCACGAATGGTTCAAATACGAGTAGCGGCTATGGTTACACGCCATTTGGTGGGCAAAAGTTCTTGTGGGGAAACATGCCTGCATTGGATGTACTGAATCTAAAACGAAACGAAGGGCCTGTTGCCAGGGACTGGCGCATCCTCTTCGCTGGTATGTGGGAGTCTTATTGGTTGGCTGTTGCTAAAGGGTTCATTAGCTTCTGGAGATTGTCGCAATTTGATCAAGACCATTACTAGTCTTCCACACTCCTATGAAGGATCTTTTGAGGTCATTCTGAACGATCGAGATATGGACATTGTAGCAAGAAATGCTCTACTGCTTTTGACAGCTTTCTGGTTCGATCCAGAGACAGCTACGCCAACGATAATACATCTGTGGTACTCGGCTTTCCTACCCGAGAGCATTCTTGCTGCCCTCCAAAAAAAATTCTTGCCAATGATTCGAGAAATTTGCGCTAAAATTGAGTCAAAATCGTCAACAAATTTACAGAGGAAGACTTGGTCTAATGGATCCCGATCGCTTTGCCTCGCGCTCCGTAAAGCCTCTTGGAAAACCCTTCTGTCACATTTGAGGGTTCCAGACGGTTTGGCTGTAGCTCAAGCGAAAGAGATTCGAGCCGCCGTGACACTAGCCCTGGACAGAAGGGATTACCTTGATCGAGCGCTGTTTCGTCAGCCACCTGGTAAACGGGTCGCCATGATTCTGTTCCGGGAAGATGGTATACTTCTACCGTTTGGATCGTCTCGAGCAGACTTCAATAGTCCAAATCCGTGTGTATATCTTGCACCAGTGCGAACATGTTATAACTAACATCATCAACAGGACATTCTTCCAGAACAAAGACTCTTGGCCGATGAAAGACTCTGCGGATCCACTTGATGGGTGGTCTTCCAGAGAAGGCTTAAATCTGGCAGACCCTGCGACCAACGACATCTATGGACGCTTTTATGCCTACCTCTACAGCATACTCCTCCGATTTTGCCAGACCTGCAGTGGATTGGATATCGCAGTCCATTTGTTTCAAGAAGATTTACGAGAGCTACCACAAGTCCTGGGCAATAGTGGACAGTCGCAACGTGGGTTTGACCGGATTGAGGTAAGATGAATGAGAGGTCTCTAACTATAATACCCTAACAGCAATGTCAAATGATTTTAGGTCTCAAACGTTGTCGACGGAGGTTATGTGGGCACAGGAAATGTTCTTGCCAGCCTGGGCCCTCTGCTTCAACACCCAAATCATAATCCACACGCCTGCCTCCTCGGCCTATATCTCAACGCAGTCCACGAGGTTTCCACCGCAGCGGACGAGCTTGCAGCTCTAATGACTCTCGAGCAGTATATCCCGATTAACAAAATGGTACTAATGATGAGAGACCCCTATAATGCTGATTCTCTGAACTTCAGCAACGCCAAAGGCATATTCAAAGACTTTGACGGCTTGTTCCAACGATACATGGAACGGGAAAGCTTCGAAGAGATTTGCAAATTTACTGGAATGGTGATGAAGGCAACTAATACTGTGATACAGCCTTGGCCATTGCGTCTTAGCAAGACAGCAACGCAGAAAGATTTCTATAGCCTTCATAAGTCAGCTCATGATGGCTCAGAGCGCTATGTTGAATGGAAGAGAGCTAGTTGAGCAGAAAGATAGCGAGCAGGTTCTTGGACCATGCAAATAGCCCCAGGTCTAATAGTCGTAGCTAGTCGTAAATTACTGATTCGAAAAACCACTACAAAGCTGTGATGTCTATATTATCAAATGAGCCTCAAGAACAATTCAATTATCCTTCGAGGTCGGGCCTAGCTTTCAGTACCCTTGAGCCACGACGCCAGATTATGCAGAACACTACTCGTGGTAAAGCTCAGCCCTCGCAATCTTCTTTCCCCTCTCGCTATGATCAACAATGTCAGGATAATGCCAAGAAACAACCATTCCAGCCAACTCCTAAAGACGTTCCTGACAAGATGACTTCACGAAACCCTTTCATCAATAGTATCAAGAATTGGTAACGTACTGACAAACTACTCTGTTGTTAATGTGGTCATCTCAGCCATGTCAAGAAGGACTGTACAGAGCTGGTGCTTCCTGCTGAGGAGCAAGCATATCTTAAGAACGTCATCTTCAATGAACCAGCTCAAATCGACTTTGCTGCTGCTTGCTACGGAGCTTTCAACGGTGCTGTTCCGCCGTATAGTAACAAAATATTCTCAGGAACATCACCATCACCTCATTCCATGCATCTGGGCGTTGCTGGTCTTGCTTCGGAAATAAGGATCTTCTTGCTTATGATTCGCAATCCGTTGCTGCCAAGTATGGCGAAGGATCTAGCGTCAACAAGCGTCCTCGTCAAGATGAAGACGCCGCTCAGGAGACTGTCCATCAGCCCCAAGCACAACCTCTACCACACCCATTTTAATTCCAGAGCGCTGACGATGGTATTGAACGCAAAGTATATGAGAAATTTGGAAGGAAGACGAAGCCACAGCTACTTATCGGCATAGACAATGAGAATCTAGGTAAATACGATAACGCTATATCTGTTCGTCAACATCTGCAGCAGAATAAGGTCGAAAATCTCATAGATGGACCTTGTTGTTTGGTCCCCGCCCCGTAGATGTATAAGGAGGTCAAGCGTATGTGTACACGTGTTTCTAAGAAGAAGGAGAAGTCCTCTAATACAAAGTGAAAGTACCCAAGATGGACAACGTTAACAACTTGATGCTGAAGCACTATTCAACCCTTAGCTCTACCAACTGGTGCCTCCTATACCTGGGCAAAAAGCTGCTCAGAACCTTGGCGAACAACCTTAATTTGGTCAACAGTATCCTGCTCAGCAAGTAATCCTTCCACCGGGATGGCTTCAGCAATCTGCTGGTCAACAAACTCAGCAGACGACTGCTGCTCAGAAGTAAAGTACTTTTGCTCATGGTGCAGAGTTGACGGTGTATTCTACCGAATCAGAGTATACCCATGCAGAACGTCCTACTCGTGCCCTCAGTGCTCAGCTTGGGAAGGATAAAAAGTTTCGTATTCCTGCACCTTTTAAGAATGGTGATAGTTCTGTATGGACTCTACCGAAGGTCCTTGTACGGGCTGATCAAGGATCTAATATCAACATCATCTCGCCGAAGATGTCTCGCATACTAGGCCTTAAGCTACGTCCGCTTGGTGATATCGATTTCGCAGGCTTATCTATGCGTTCGGCTGACCATCGTGAAATGCTGTTGCATCGTTGGGTAAATGTTGACATCGGTGTTGCTAATTTCCAGAGGAGCATCCGTTGCTTTCTTTTACTAAAATCACATAACTAGCGGTAAGGAAGTACGCGAGGTGGTTGGTCCTGAGAAGTTCTTTTCAGATGAAGCCATGTCGCCCTTGTTCGACTTTCCCTCAATAAGGAAAAAGGGGTGGGTGCGTCTCTACGAGCTCAAGAGACTGGCGCGTGCTCATGCGGATGTTCATGCCTTTTGGGCAGGGTAAACTTTCCGGCGCAAGGCCGTACGTGCGGTTCGGTTTGGGGTGCTTCACACCCTGCTTTTTCGTGAGGGCCTTAGCGATGGCGTCTTCGTACCCAATCGCTGTGAAGGCGTTCGGGAGGCACTTCGGCGGAATTCGCAGTCGGGGACTGTTTTGGGGCCGGTATCTTCGAAGTCTTGGTCTATAAGGCGCATCTTGTCAGGGGTATTTGGGTCTTGTTGGAGTACCAAGCGTTTTTCTTTGATGATGATCGGTAAAATTTTCATCAGTAGCGTATCTTCGTTTTCGAACTGAGTCTCTTCTGCTTTATTCTGGGTCTTTTTGATGGGACTTTATAGCTGATCCAGTCCTGGACAGTCTCTTTAGAAGCGGCATGCTCAGGCTCCTCCGACATGTTCTTCGTAGTTACATGCCATGTTGCTTCATACAAGAGCGGGTATCACTGTTCGTGTAGGCTTTCGAGGAGCTGCCAGAGGACTTGCTCGGGATGTTCGCATCAAAAAAGATCGTCTGCATAGTGAGGTCTCGGCTTCCGTTGGGGCTAGTAAGCTGCGCGAAAGACGTTAGTAAGACACCAGCCGTAGGAATCATTATCGACTCAACACTTGATCGTATTTCCTTGATGTCATTTCAAGCTCTTCCTCGCCAGGGGCAGCCCTGAGGCTTACTTTCCAGGCGGCGGACTGCGCTTCCGCTTCATGCTATCCGTTGGCCTTATCCATTGACTCTGCTGTGACTAATCAGGTGTGGGAGGTGACGTTCCGATGAATGATGCTCTGCAAGGCGTCCGCTGGTGGGGCGAAGCGCTGTGCTCGCGTTTGCCAAAGTGTTGAGGAGATGGCTAGGGCTCTCCGAATGTACGTGTGGTTGCAGAAGATATAGATGTAGAGGAGAGTGTGCTTTAAAGCCAGTGCTCGATAGAAGGATGCGAGGTAGAAGATGAGCTGCGAGAATCAGGATCCAGAGTCGGAGGGAAGACGAGGTTGTGCAAGAGCAGCGGAGGTGGGACTCCCCGTACCGGGAACGGACTCGTCACTGACGGCCTTTGTTGGCACTGTAGTATGGGGTGAAGAGTCTCGGATGAAGGCGGAAGTCATAGCATGAAGGCGAAGAAGTGAAAGGCAATGACTGGTATAAAGGGGAGCTTGCGCCGTAGGCTTCGTGTGTCTCCCATGGTATATTCCAGCTCTTTCAAAAATCCGATCTGGGCTCGCGAAGGTAGGATGAGCTAGGGACGGCGATTAGGGACGGCGATCAGGGACAATTTCTTGTCGGATGTTTGTCGGTAGGGCTGAAAACTGGCGCCCTACCAGCCATCTTCTTATAACTCTGACAGCTTTCTTTTCGTTCAATCTATCTCATCCATCCAACGGCTTTTGTTTGTAGACCGCTAAGCAGCATCTTCAAATGTGCGCGTGAGAGGAGGCGGAGGGGATGTATTTCTAGCAGCAACTATGACTGTCTCGGGCGGTAGGCAACACCAAGCAGCAGCTTTGATGTGCAATAGCTTACTGACGCTTCAAGTAGATCTTGCCAAACAGTCCACTGAAATCTGTTGCGGCCTTGGATGCTGGATGAGATTCTCGACCGTAAAGACATAATTCATTACACAATGGAGGGCGAGAGCGTCTCTGCATGGATTACCGTAGGGCATCGCCAGCTCTTCGTCCGAGGATCCCCTTTCAAGAAACACCCTCACGTGTATCGCATGTCTCACGATGCTTTTACCTTCGACGACCTGTATAGACTGAAAAACAAAGAATCACGTTTGTGGAAAATACTAGACTGGTTCCGAGAGTCCTTGCCTGGATGGTTTCTACCAAGGGATTTCGTGATGAAACTTCCAGCCTCAAGCGAATCCAAGTCTTCGATCGAAGCCCACGCATACGAGAAGATGAAGATGCTCCAAGGGAGAGGAATACCGAGATTCTATGGAGTGGGAATTATAGCAATTCTCCAGCAATACTTCTACAGTACGTCGATGGGTACCTATTCGGCGACTTTAGTGGTAAGGGACGACACGATATACTACGCTACGATGAGGAAATAATGACGTGTGAGAAACTTATCGAGGATTACCACCAAAGATGGGTCCTGGAAGGCGCAAAGCCTCCTACGAATTCTGTGGAGCTGAAAAATCTTGAGAATAGCCTCAACGAAAAGAGAAGAGCTCGTGAAGAATTTTACAAAAAGAATTCCGAGGAAAATAATGTTTTCATTACTGGGATGAAAAAGCTGGCGTCCGCCCTTACGTCCGCTGGGATCACAGGCGACTTCAATGGCAGCAACATCATTTGCGACAAAGAATCTCTCGCTCAGCCTGGAATGGTTCATATCATAGACTTCGCGGAACAGGAAGAGGGGCAGACCAATGAGTCAATCATGAAAGACAACAATACATCAATAAATTCACTCTTGTTTGAATACGGCTTAATCAATTCCCGCGGCAGTTGATTCTATATCGACTATAAGGGATGGTAAGATTTATGTTCTTGAAGTCATCATATTATAAGTGAACCGTCCTCAACTGACATCCAAGTTTCAAAAATGTCTCAAGCTCACAGAGTATCGTACCCTTGATTCTGTCCATTAAGATCCCAATACCATCGCTTGGCGTTGGCGTCGAAACGCCTTTGGAATCCTCCAGGATGTTGTAAGACGCCGGCTCCTCCTATAGCCGGCTTCCAGATTGGTGTCCCATCATAATAGCGATGCTCCCGACGAAAGCCTCCTAAACTTACTGGTGGTGCATTCAAAGCTCTAACACGATTTAAACCCTCCCGCATGATAAGGAAGAACAAGTAGAGCACGGTTCGCCGACGATTGGTAGGTCCTTCTGCCGCTGTTGCATTTGCTAGGTAATTCGACTGCACAGGCAAGGACCAGCAGTCAATTTGACAGGTTAGCTCCCTGATGTCTTGTCGGCGGCCTGCTCAAAATCGAATAGCCAGCAGTGTCTTCCCGTCGAAAAGACAGATGTGAGGGCATCCGTAATGATATGCATACCTACATCTTGATGAGTTTGAACAGAGCTGATTAAGGCGAGAGACTTACATGCGAAGTTCTTTCTCAAGTTTCTTTTTATCCGGGGTACTACCTCCATCCTGCCACAAGTTCTCTTTTATAGCCCAGGGTCGTTTGAGTTCCGTGAGAAGAATCGTTTCACTTCGGTATGTGTAACGAGTATCGACTGTGACACTCGTATTGGTGGGCCCAATTGGCCCGATCTCCCATCGTTCGGTTACACCTCTCGTACTCATTGCATTCATTATGACTTTGAAATACCTTGAAAAAAGGCGTCTGACATCACCTTCATTGCCAATCTCTTCACGGAGACGAGATATCGGGTGGATAGTGGTTCTTAGAAGTAAGTCGTCATCGGAGTTCTCCTGACCAAGACCCCCTGCGGTACGAGCAATATCACGCCCGTCGTGATATGTATAATTCTGGAATAGTGCAAAGTCTTGTGCTCCAGCTTTCTGGGAGATTGACGCGCCTGTATCTGAATGGAATGATATTAATGGCAGAATATATAGTTCGCGCAGTACGGTCGTTGTCATTTTGATATAATAGAATCCGCGACCGGCAGCTTGCGATATCTTTCGTAATGGAAAGACCGTATTTATAGCAGGTAGGGTTCTTGGTAGAGAAAGGTGGTTCGCGAGGGGTAAAAGGGTCCCAGCCCAGTAGACGGGACATATTCATGGGCATGCATTGTCACGTCAGTAAAGCCATTAGTAAAATCCCTAACTGAATGGTCGTTATCTACAAGGAAGGCTTGCGGGAGCACGAACCACACCTTTCCGATCCGCTTGTATGAGAGAGTACTGCGAGCCTATCACACACCCTAACGAGCTGTTGGACGTAGTGAAATTGGACTACTAGCCTCAGCTTCTGGCCAGTCATTGTTCCCTAAGAGCAATGTCCAATGCCCGCCTCCGCTATCCTCAACCATTTTGGTTCGCCTCTTATAATCTTGCTGCTGAATGAGTTGAGTACAACAACACCTCCCAAAAAAAGAGAACCTCCGCTCTGCCGTATATGTAACAACGATATACAGGAATCTCAAGGCGTCTGTCAGATCGTTGTTATTCACGGAGAGAATGAGCCTACCTGCGAGGTGCAGATCCACCGTCCACCTCCAACCCGAACTCTTTCGCAGCCTGGATACGGTGTCGCCCATGCAGGCATTTTGTCTCAGTAGGTCTTAGCCAATCAACATTAGGCGGAAACCGCGGAATTCAATGCGAGTAGATTGTGCCGAAGGTCTGAGTTAAGTGTAATTCCGTCGTTCTCATCGTGGGCGATACTATGTAAAGGATCGCTAGAGTATAATGTAGTGAGCGATCTATGACCTCTGGGTGGAGGTTCTGGCTCTGGGTGGAGGTTCTGGCTTTGGGTGGAGGAACTGACTCTGGGTAGAGGATCTGGCTCTGGGTGGAGGATCTGGCTCTAGGTGGTTAGCTGTGTTTTTGATAAAGATTATTAAAAAGGACCAATCAACTAGTTTCTGCCCCTCGCTCGCGTTGCTAATGACGAATCCACTTTTCAAACCATTCATTGTCTGTACTTTTCACTCTTCTGCTTTGCGCACGTTTGGCTTGTAAATAGTCTTCGGTCACTCGCTCGAAAATGGTCTCTTCTCGCAAGTGGCTACCTCGCTTGCCTTATCGTTGCTCTTTCCTCGTTAACATCTCTATTCGTGGGGTGGAAAGTGTCGAAGGCGCGAGACCTGCTTCCTGAGGTTCGTGAATAGAATCCTCAGCCAGCACACCGAAATAACCAAGAACACAGATCTTGTATCTCTGCACTTCCTTACAGCTTTCAATACGTGTTTGCGCAATTGCCGCTACTCAAGCTCGCAGGAAGCTTCGCGAGATACATGACGAAGCCTTTTTGTTGAGGGACAACCGACACGCTGGCAAGAATGGAAGACCATCAACATCTACATCAAGGAAGCGACTGACTCGGAATGCGGACCCGCGAGATTATTCCAGTGATGTTGGTAAACTCGGCTCTCGTTGATCCTTCTACATTGCAGGCTCCATTCTGACCTTTTGATTGCAGTTCGCCTCACCCCGAAAGAGTCCTCTTCTATAGATCCTCAACCTTGACTCCCCAAAGTCTTCACTCTCCCGCGCGGTTGGCTCCCTGAGATGTGCGAAATCGCCCTGGATCGTGTTTCTAAAGGAGAGGATTTGACGTCAACACGCATACTATTGGAGACGGAGTGGCCCGAATTGGCTGACCGTGTCGATCTCGATTGGCTGCAGCATATAACGTCACAAGGGATTGGCTCCAAACTATCACACCAATGGTAGGATCTGAGGACGATAGAGTGGAGGAAGCAATTGGGCGACTCCTTTAGCCGTACATGCATGAAGGCGCTGACTTTATAATCTGATGGCAATCTTGTTCCATTGGGCGCGTCTCGACCTGAGCCTACTTCAACCTACTCTCTTATGTACAAGTCACGACGTTCGTATTCGCAGTACCGTTGACAATCAGCCATATCTCGCGTTCTTGGCGACTCCCCCCTCTACTCCATTGCGAAGATCTCCTTCAAACACAATGTTCCTGCACCACCTGATCTTACCCGCAATGGCGAAGTGTTCAGCAAGCCGTCCGAGGAAAACCTGGCAGCTCAACGACTCCCTTAAAACCACTTAAACACTGGTATCCCCTGTTGAATGGATCACTTACGTTAGTGATTCCTGCCTCGAAGTGTCTATTACGAAGTTCGTTAAAGCACCGCCAGGCGTCCGACTGCGGGTAAAATGTGACGTACGCAGTCCCTGGCGGTAACCATTGTGCTTTATACACCGACCCAAAGTGACAAGCAAAATTCATGAAATCATGGCATGATATTCCTGAACCCCGAGTCATCACAGTTAGGTAAAGCGAGACCGGATTCGGCGGACTTGGCAAAGTATAGTTTGTCGGAGAAAATGGTACACCCCAATCTATAAGGTGCCAAGATGCGAGCAAAACGGTTGGACCGTGCGATAGCCATCGATAGCTCGGAGTCGTGTGTGCGCCATTTGTGCCGGCGGAACCTGCTTGTCTGTCATAATTCCTGTCCAAAAATATTGTTGACTTACGTACTAACGTTCGAATCCATCTACACGGTAGAGTTTATGGATATCTAGACAGGTACCGGACAGGATGTGTGTTCTATTTAATGAAACATCTCAGAGGAGAAAAGAATGAGGATAGGATAGCTTGCACTTTATTTGTAGCATATCAAACCGTTTCCTGACGGATCAGCGTGTAACACCTTGGTTGGGGTCGTATCTTCCTACACATGGCAGCAGCCATGTACAGAAGAAGCTTAGGTTACGAGGATGATATTCACGGGGATGGGTGGAGCACAGATCCGCCGACGAGTCTCCTTCCCCGGTAACGCAACGTCATGGAGGACACCAACCGCCGACGTAACTCGTGGCTTGTGATCAATGTGGACTTTGTACTCGCTATCAGACAATCATGATAAGTATGGCTAAATATAAACTCAGTCACATCTCTTGATACAGGTACCGTCACATTAATACGTGGAGGCGGACTGATGCATTTGGGCCCCTTTAGTGTCAATCAGGTTTGACCCCGTTGATTTATATCATCTCTTTCGATAGTCTACACTTCCCATGCAATTACAGATCCGCCGAGGGGTACTACTGGAGCATAGCGACAAGGGGGCCCCCGATTAGCTGCTCCGCGATGGAGCTGAATGCGATGCTTATTCAGTGCAGGTCGCCTGGGATGCAGTCCGCGTGTAGTAGGTCCGAGAATTTGGGCTTACGTCGCCCTTGCTCATTTCCCAGAAGGGCTTGGGGGTTTGAACATCGCTCTTGCAACAAAGACTTTTGCACGTAGCCTACCTTTCCTTCCAAAAGCAACTTGACTTCATCACCCGTCACTGAATTCTTTGGTTACGTTGCGTCCGCTTGATTCATGGCAGCCGACAGAGATATGAACCGTCAAGTGCCCCCCTTCCATGCAGAGGCGAATGCGCTGCAAAGGACTCCAGGGAGCTTTACGCTTGTAGCGTATCAGATATCCATGCAGCAAACAATCAAGAGACGCCTGGAGAAGGGAAAATGACCTATACCCGGAGTTTAGACAAGGGCAGGGAGAACATTGTTTCTGGTCAGTCTTGATGCGCTGCAGGACATTGTTATTTTCATTGTCGCCAATCTAAAACACGACTTGAAATTTCCGCTCTGATACTGTGTTGTAGTTGACATTGCCTATGGAAAACCCTTCAGTCTCGGCGATCCTTATCTATCCTCATGCACCTCGCCACCGACAGGCTGGTAACCCGACATGACTGACTTCATCCTCGACTTGATTTCTAAAAGGGAAGAACTTACATCGATACTCATACTATTGGTGACACAGTGGCACCAAATAGTGGGCTACGTCCATCTCAGTTAGCTTGAACATGTCGTGCAAGGGGGATCCGTCCGTATATCAACACAGATATTGGGGAAAGAGGGATGATGCAGTAGCACTGATAAGGATTGAGTGTGAATCAGAAGAAGGAAACAGCGAAGGGGCGCGAGATGTCGATGAGGTTGAATCAAAATTCAAGCGATCCCACCTGGAAGATGATGCGTGAGAAGTAGAAGAACTACAATAAGAAGAGAGAAAGAAAAGGCAACTTGAAGAAGGAACCATTCCTCGCGTATGCCTTAAAGTATCAGTCAGTCGCGTTCATTATTAAGCCCGCACCTCACTCGCTTACGTGTATATCAAAGGGCCACCAGACCGCTTCCCACTACCAGCCGAGACTACAGTTTGTCGATGTCTTCTACATTTAGTGAAGTGAACCTGTTAGAGTTGAAAATTGGAGTTCTTCATTTGAAAGTGATAGCATTGAATGGTCCGTTTCTGCAATGATGTTGGTCGACCAAGAGCTCTAAAGGCAGAAGATGTTAAGAACAGATCAGAGAAGCCAAGAAGAACGAAACTGGTGCTTGAAGCTCGACAAAGCTCTTCTCCCTACATCACCCGCTCTTTACCTCCGTTTTGAAACCATTCAGGATCGACGCCCAAGGGGCGCTGTATCTCGTTCAGTCTCTGAAGCTCTTTTGCGGATAGAGCACTTATAATCATGATCGTCGCAACGTATCCTTGGACGTAAAGTTCGTCAAAACAACGATAAGCATGAAGCCTGTTTTCATATAGCACGGCCGTCATGGAAACCAATTCCTCGTTCG